>Ga0316206_1000005_pt1 | contig 727307 bp, 653 predicted proteins | sample 6monthpyrite_MG_FD_204942 | JGI IMG/M metagenome (GOLD analysis project Ga0316206, IMG submission 204942) | Microbial mat bacterial communities from mineral coupon in-situ incubated in ocean water Damariscotta River, Maine, United States -... | ecosystem: Environmental > Aquatic > Marine >...
AGCTCATCCGCACGAGGGTTTGACAGCCTTTAGTTCCGGTGAGGCCATGATCGGGGAAGAGCGGCATTAGGGTTCGACCGTGCATCCCCGGTCATTTCGAAACGGAGGCCGCAAGGCATCCGACCAAATCTCCACGTGTGGGACGTCACGAATGTCACCCCACTCATCTACTTCAACTCCGGCATTCGCCGGCGTCCCACACACCTCCCATAGCGAGGTGACCCACTCAAACCTCCAGCCGCTCGCGGCGTGGAGATTTTGGTGCGGATAAAATGAGAATGGTAGGCCCGGAGGGACTCGAACCCCCAACCAAGCGGTTATGAGCCGCCGGCTCTAACCAGTTGAGCTACAGGCCCGCTCGACAAGCGAGGCCGCCATCGATACTGCGTCTGGCCGCGCTCGCCAAGGCGTTGCGGCAGACGATCTCAGTGCGCAGCAGCGCGGCGCCGTTTCGGACCGATGCTGAAGACCAGCAAATGCGCCAGCAGAACCAGGGCCAGGATGATCAATTCGATCTGGTCACGCAGCCAGAAACGCACACTGTCGACCTCACTCCAATAGGCTTGCGAAGCCCGGTTCGTCGCTGAAGTGCCCGCCAGCGGAAGGCGCGCCGGGATGACGGCGGCAGCCAGTTGCGGCGAAACGAATTCATAGCCCATCGCCTGCAGCGATGTGGTCAATTCCGTCAGCCGCGCCGGGTCGAGATACCAGTGAAAGAAGAAGCTGGCATAGCTGTCGCGCAGCACCAGATTCCGCCTTGCCGTTTCCAGCATCGCCTCCATCGAGCGGCCGTGCACACTGCCCTCAGGCGTCCAGTTGCCCAGCGTTTCCGGCAAGATCACATCGCCGCGGATATCACGCACCGGATAGGGGAAGAATTGCTCGCCATACAGCGCATCCGATCCGCTGGCCTCGCCGGACGCTTCGCCGCCAAAATACAACACCCGTTCCAGCCGCGCCGGAAAACGTGTCCCCATCGAGCGGTAGGCCGATTGCGAGGCGGCATAATGCGGTGATGTGAACAACCAGGGCTGCGGCAGGCCGGCGGCGTCCCAATTGGCGAAAGCCAGATCGAGTCGCTCATCCCACATCACGCCGCGATCATCCTCGAACGGGCCGAGCAGATCGAACCGGCCGACCGTATCGAGTCCGGCCCGGAAGAATTCATAATCGCCGCCACTGACGCCGAAATTCGGATTGGGAATATCGCCATGCTGATGCGTCTGACCGTGCATGATCAGGGTTCCACCCGCCCGGGCCATATCGCGCAGGGCGCTGGCCAGATAGGGGCGTTCATTGAGGCTGAAACGCCGTTCCCGTCCATCGGAGAAATGACCATTCGGATCAACGAAGGTGTCATAAACCGTTGCCGTGAACGGCACTTGCAGCGCCTCGATCGCCGCCAGCAGGGTGCGGATCTGCTCCGGGTCGGCGTCCGGTCCGATATCCTCGATCCGCATCAGCGCCTGGCGCACATCCGGCGCATCCGGTGCCAGGGTGCGCGAGAGAATGTCGGCGAAAACCATGTAGCGATCATCTTCACTGGCATAGGGCATCGGGCTTTCACTGACCCAGGTCAGCTCGCCGGAGCGCAGGGCCCAGGGCATCAACTCGCCATCAGCGACCTGCATTTGCGCCAGCACTTCAACGCGATCCGGATCGGTGACGCGAATGCCCGCGACCAGATCGGTACTGTCCGGCGAGCGGGTGAAATGTTCACCGCGATAAACAACTTCGGGGAAGGCCTTGGTCGTTGCGGCCTCGGCCAGCCAGCCAATCTGCGCCGCCAGTCCGGGCGCAGAGGCCTGCAGGCTCGCCGGGTCGGGCTGAATCCAGACCGTCGCCCCCGTGCCATTCATGGCGTCGTCGAGCAAGGCGGCCGGCACGGTTTGTCCATAGGTGGAATTGACCACGATCAGCGCGTCATGGGCGTTGCGGTCATTGGGCTGGTATTGGGAGATTGCCGCCAGCGCGGCCTCGGCATGACGCCCGGCCAGATTGGCGATATTGACCGCATGCAATTCGCCCAGCGCGTGATCCTCGCCCTCATCGGGATAGAGAACCAGAACGCTGGAGCGCGGCGCCGCCATAGCCGCATCGGATTCCGCACTGATCTCGCCATGCAGCGGATAGACCAGTGCGCCCCAGAGCGCGGTCAATAATATGGTCAGGCGGATAATCATTCCGGGCATGCTCCCCAGCACAACGAAGCCTTAATGTTGCGGCGGCATGCGTCCAAAGCTGGGTGCAAATGTGCCGGGAATGGGGCGGTCAGGGGTCATTCCGGGGCGACGCCGTTCAGCTTGCTGACAGGTTGATTATGTCTGACTCGGCTCGAGATTCTTACCGCGCGACCCCGATCCGCGTATGATAGCCACGCCCGGTCATACCGTCCGGCGGCCCACAACCCAGGAGCCATGATTCATGATTCGCGCCCTTCTTGCCTCCACCGCCTTGCTTCTCGCCGCCAGCCCGGCTCTGGCCGAAGAGGTCAATCCGACGCTGTCGCTTTCGGCCAGCTCCGATGTCCAGGTCGCGCCCGATTACGCCACCGTCCAATCCGGTGTCGTCACCCGCGCCGGCACCGCCCAGCAGGCGGTGCAGGACAATACCCGCGCCATGACGGCCGTGTTCGACGCGCTGCGCCGCGCCGGCATCTCCGGCAATGATGTGCAGACCTCGCAATTGAGCGTCTCGCCGGTCTATTCGGATCGCCGCGAGCCGGAGACCAATGATCTCACAATTATCGGCTATGAGACGCGAAACACAGTCTCGGCCAAGGTGCGCGACACGACACGCGTCGGCAATGTGATCGATGCCATGGTGACTGCCGGGGCCAATAATATCCAGAATGTCAGCTTCGGCGCCGAGGATACATCAGCCGCGATGGACCAGGCGCGCCGTGAGGCGATCATCAGCCTGCTGGCGCGCGCCAATCTGTTTGCCGATGCTGCCGGTTTCGAATTGTGCGGGATTACCCGGATGAGCGAAGACTTCGCCCGGCCGGCCCAGCCCATGATGATGGCGCGGATGGAATCGGCCTCAACGCCGGTGGCTGCCGGTCAGCTCTCGATCACGGCCAGTATCAATGCAGACTTCTGTATCAGCACCGACTGATCAGGCAGCGTCCGGCTTGGCCACGACCTGGTTGTGTTCATCGAACAGGACCACGATCGGGTCGTGCTGCCGGGCGGCGGCGGCATCCATATCGGCATAGGCGACGACGATGATACGGTCGCCGATCTGGGCCAGGCGTGCCGCGGCGCCATTGATACCGAACATGCGGCTGCCGCGCGGCGCCTCGATGGCATAGGTGGTGAATCGCTCGCCATTATTGATGTTCAGCACATCGACCTGCTCATAGGGCAGGATGCCGGCCGCATCGAGCAGATCGCTGTCGATCGAAATCGAGCCTTCATAATGCAGGTCCGCCTGGGTCACAGCGGCCCGGTGAAGTTTGCATTTCATCATGGTGAGGCGCATCGCGCTCAACTCCGTACCAAATATTGCTGCACTGCACATACGTGGCTCCGCCGCGGTTTTCAACGTCCGGACACGTTGAAATTTTCAGCGGGCGGCGCCGCAAGATGAATGGGAGCCAACTCATGGTTTCAAACGCCATTCATGCAGCGCGGTGAAAAATAGTGTATCTTGGAGACCTCGGGAGGGTGAAATGTTCCGGACACACAAATTCTTGACCCCACTGGCGCTGGCCCTGCTGGCCAGTAGCGGCACGCAGGCACAGACGGCGGAGCTGCCCAACGCGGCGGCACTGCAACAAAGCCAGCCCGACGCCCAGCCGGCAAGCCCCGAGGCACCGCGAACCGCCACGATCAATTGGGACCAGGCCCGCGCCGATGCCCGCCGCCAGGGCGCCGCGAATAACCAGGCACTCGCCGCCGTGCGCACCGCACCGGAAATTCCGCGACCGAGCAATCGCGAAGCCGGCGAAGTCGCCAATACGCGGCTGCCGGTCCTGGTGCCGAATATGGGTGTATTGAGCGGAGAACCGGCCCCGACCGTATTGCTGTTTCCGCACGAGGATTTTTATACGCTCTCGATCAGCGGCGACGGCCTTGTGATCGAGGTCTTCGGGACTCGCCTGGCCCATGCCGTCGCACCCGATGCCCTCACCGCACGGCAATTGCGTGCGACCGGGCCGGACGCCCTGCGCGTCTCGGCGACCGAATATGGTCAGGTCGCCGATTTCAACCGCTATGGCGCCGCCTATAGCGTGACGCTGGAATGCGACAATCCCCAGAGCGATCCGCGCTGCACTGATGACGTGCTGGTCCGCCGTCTGGCGCGGTCGCTGGTGATCGCCGCCGGCTCCCCCGATGAGGGAGGCTGATCATGTCGACCCGCGAAATCGAACGCGCCCTGGCCGCCGCTGTCGCGGCTGCGGGTATTGCCGCCATGGTCTGGTGGCCGACTGAGACCGGCGCCCCGGCCGAGCCCGTCCCTGACCAAACTGTCCTGGAAGAAACCGTCGAGGAAGAAGCCGTCGTGGAGGAGGCCGGTGAACCGGAGCCCGACCCGGTCGTCGAGCCGGTTGAGGAGACCGAAGCGGAACCGGTGATTGACCCCGACCCGATTGACGAGCCGGCCGCCGCGCCTGTGATTGACGATGCCGGCATCGCCTTCAGCTGGATGCCTGCTGGCGATCTGGTCGAGGATTCCGGCACCGGCCAGATCCTGCAGATCAATTACGCCCCCGGCATGCGCTTCCCGATCGAGGCTGGTCAGGCCTATGCCAATAGCCAGGTCTATGGTTATGGCGGCTATCTCGGCCCCGCCGGCGGCCAGTGCAATGCAGCCAATTACGCCTATTCCTGGCGCGATAATTTCTGCGAAACGCGCGGCTATGGCACGCCCATGTGTCCAAGCGGCCACGGCCATCAGGGCCAGGATATCCGTCCGGCGACCTGTAGTGATGGCGTCCACCACGCGCTCGCTGCCGCCGACGGTACCATCACCTCGGTCGGCAGTTACTCCGTGCGGCTGATGAGCGATGACGGCGTGCGCTACACCTATCTCCATCTCGACAAGCCGAGCCTGCAGGTCGCCGCCGGCGATCATGTCACGCGCGGTCAGGTGATCGGTTCCGTCTCCAACGAGTTTGGCGACACAGCAACCACCATCCATCTGCATTTCGAGATCAAGATGGCCGTCGATACCGGCGGCGGCATCCAGAATACCAGCGTCCCGCCCTATCTCGCCCTGGTCGACAGCTATCAGCGCCTGCTCGAGGGCGAGGAAGGCTAGTTCGCGGGCTTGCGCCCAGGATGCGAAACGGCAAGAGTCTACCGGACGTGCCGGGCTCCGGCGTGCCTCCTGAGGGGATGACGATAATGGCTTTACGGATCTGGCTGACAACAGCCTTGGCAGCGCTGGCGTTGAGCGCCTGCGATAGTGGCCGCGATGAAAACGTCTATGGCGATGGGGCAGTCGCGGGGGTCGCCGAGGAAGCTTTCCTTGGCCGGACCATGAATGCGCCCTCACCGGCACCACCGCCTCCACCACCGCCGCCGCCCGCTCCGGGTTCAGCCGCGCCAGCCGGTGTTGTCGAACGCCTGATTGCCTATCGCTATGATTACCGCTTCGAAACGCCCGCTGCGGCAACGGCAGACCTGGTCGCCGCCCATCAATCCGCCTGCAGCGAGGCGGGTGCCGCCCAGTGCCAGATCGTCTCGGCGAATATCTATGATGATGGCCGCGGCGCGGTCTCAGCGAGTGTGCAATTGCGCGCCAGCCCGGCCTGGGTCACGATATTCCAGGACGGTCTCGCCGCCGATATCGAACACGCCGGCGGGCGGATCCAGAACCAGTCGCAATCGGCCGAGGATCTGACCTCGGAAATCTATGACATCGAAGCCCGCCTCGAGGCCAAGCGCGTGCTGCGGACAAGGCTCATCGCCCTGCTGGAGCGCGAGAATGCCAGCGTCGAGGAGATGGTCCAGGTCGAGCGCGAATTGTCCAATGTCCAGGGTGATATCGAAGGCACAGAAGCGCGGATCCGCTCCATGCGCGGCCGCGTTTCCATGTCGGCGCTCGGCCTGAATTACGCCTCGCGCGTCGAGCCGGTCAGCCCGGGTGCCTTCGACCCGCTGACCTCGGCCCTGACCAATGTCTTCCGCGAACTGGCCGCCGGTCTGGCCAATGTGATCACCTTCGCCGCCGGTTTCGCACCCTGGCTCTTGGTGATCGTGCCGCTGTTCTGGCTGCTGAGCCGCTGGCTCCGTGGCCTGTTCCGGGCCCGCCGCGATGCCAAAGCCGCCAGGGCGAAATAAGTGACCGCCCGGCGTCAAACACGCCGGGCGGATCCGCTCATGACATTAAGCGCCTAGAGGTGCGGGACTGCCCGTGCAAGCCCGGCCTCAAGGCGATCGTCATCGGGGAAGGCTTCCTGCCCGATCTGATAGGCATAGGCGGCCGGTAGCCAGGCTTCGTCTGCCTCAAAGGCAGCGCCGACTTCGAGATAAGCTGTGGCCGTCATGGCCGGCTGTCTGGGCGATAACCGATCGATCAAAGCGGCCAGATACGCATTGTAGACGCGGCCATCGGCGAGACCGTCCCGGATCAAATCACGCACCGAGATATCACCGGTCGCGGCAATCCGCTCGAGCGCCTCATCGCGCCCGGCAAAAAACAGTGCACCGGAAGGCTGAACCGCGAGCTGCGGATAGGTCGCATCGCGCTGATCACCGCCGATGCCGCTCGACCAGTGCAGCGAGGAGACGCGCAGGATCAGACCGCTCTCATAAAGCGTTGTCCGTTGGCTGTCGCCAAAATGGTCGGGCCGGGCCCCGGACGGTTCGCCCACGAAAATAACCGGCGTGTAGTATTGCAGCGAGTTGATCAGCGACTGCGCAGCGGAGAAGGTCTTCGGCCCGATCAGCACGTAGAGGCGGCCGAGGCTGTTGATCTCCTCGCTGGCGAGAATCGCGAGCATGATGGCCCGATTGAGCGCGTTATTGCCGCCGGTATTGCGCCGCAAATCGATCACCAGCCGGGCATCTTCCCGCTCAGCGGTCGCAACCGCCTCGCCAAAGGCGGTGCGCAAGGGATGCGCTGCGTCATCGGTAATTTCATCGAGGCGGAAGACGACAATACCGGCCGGAGCAGTGCTGGTGAGGCCAAAGGGCGTCACCGCGGCCGACGCGAGCGAGGCCGACATCGACCCGGGATGCGCGCCCAAACACCGGTCGAACTCACCCCCCTGCCCGTGGAGTCTGATTCGGACTCCACACGTTTCCGCCTCAACGCCGGCGCTGGCGAGCACCGGCAGGAGCGACAGGCGGTCCGCGGCGAGCAAGCGCCGGGCGCCGTCGTTTTCGGCCGACACAACCGAAGCCGCAGCGGCCAGTGCCGTCTCGACACTGACACTGCCGAAGGCCTCGACCCGGGCGCCGATCAAATCGCGGTGGTCGTCATCGGCATCGACGACGAATATGCCATCGGCAAACGATTCCATGGCGATGGGCAATTGGCCGAAAATCAGGCGCGGATCGCTGGGTGCGGCGTCCGGGGAATGGGAGGGGTTGAAGCCGAGCGCTGCTTGTTCCAACGGCAGGCTGAGACGCGTGTGTCCGTCTCCGATGAGGCCGGCCAGCCCCGCCATCCGCATCATGATCGCGTGGTCGGTCAGTTGCGGGATCTCGGATTGCAGCGATATGTGCGCCGCCTCGAAATCGTCCCGCGTCACATAGGCAAAGGGGTCGGGATGGTCGTCCAGCAGGGCCTCGACCAGTTGATCGAGATCGGCTTGCCATTGCCCGGCCGTCAGAATTTCAGGCTGCGAGGCGGGATTGGGTTGCAGGGCCTGCGTTGGCCCCGCGATGGCAAGGCTGGATAGGACCGCCAGGGCCCGGAGTGTTCGATACATGATGCTCTCCCTCGAACATTCGTCGCTCGCCCCCCAGGGAAGCCTCAGTGTTCACCGTCCCAAAGCGGCAAGGCAAGTAAAGGATTGGTCACATTCGGCCGCGGCGCGGTGATCACGGCCGACCAGCGCTGGCGAAATGCCGGAATGTGTGGGCCTCATAATCCAGTGCAAATCCGGGCAACCGCCCGAGCACATCACTGCCGAGCACAATGGCGGGGCGGTCTGTCAGGCCGATGGTCGCAAAGACGGGTGAGTCGGTAAAGACAATGGCCGCATCGGCAAGGCGGACGGCTCCGATCTCGACATCCCCGGTGAAGCCGGTCTCAAGACGCATGGCTTCGCGGGTCACCCCCATGACCTCCGTCACGGCCTGCAAGCCGCCCTCACCTTCCGCGAGCCCCAGGGCATCGCGCAGGGCGGCATTGGCGAAACTGGTGCTGGCACCGGTATCAATCAAGGCGGTGGTCACCACGCCATCGATCGAGATGTCGACCAGGAAAAATCCGCCAAACATGACGGTGGCCGGCAGGCTATCGCCCAGTCCCTCGGAGCTCACGGCACCGAACCGGACCGTGCGGCCCGCGAAGTCGAACACAATGCGCCCGGTGGCAATCATGTCGTGCCCGAGAATGCCGTCATGGGGATTATTGCCCGCATGGGCTCCCACGGGCCGCAGGTAATAGCCGTCCTCCAGCCGGCGTCCGCCGAGCTCCAGGGAGGCCAGCCGATACATCGGCACCGTCGCGGCTCCGCCCACCCCATGGACCTGCGCCTGCATCTCCGGATCAGGCTGAAGCGCCAAGGCATCAATCACCGTGCCACTGATCGCGGTCCGCTGGGCCGCTGTGTCAATGGCGAACGCGAATTGCGCGCGATCATTGATCCGAACCTCGGCCGTCGGGCGGCCTTCGCGATCAAAGTTAATCGGCGCGCTGTATTGCGCTTCCATGCCGCTGACGGCCGTCTCGCCCTGCGTGGCGCAGGCACCCAGGGCGAGCAGCAGTAAGGCTGCGCCGGCGATACGTGCCAGCGGGTGAAATGTTCTGAAAATCATCATGCCGTCCTCCAAGAAACTCACTTCGCCGAGGAGTTAGCCCGAAATCGCCGAGCCGAGATTGGAAGAATGTGATCTGGCGCTGCGGCGCACATGCGACGGGGTAACGCCCAGCTTGCGCCGGACCGCGTTCGACATATGGCCCTGATCATAAAAACCCGCGACGAGCGCCACTTCGGCCAAGGGCTCATCGCCGAGCTGTAACCGCGTCACCGCGCGCTGCACGGCCGTCGTCAGCCGCATCGCGACCGGCGAACATCCATAGACGGACACAAAGGTGCGCGCGAGATGTTCTCGGCTGACCCGGCATTGGCGCGCGATCTCATCGATTTGGGCATCGGTTTCGCGCACCAGCGCATGCGCCTGCTCCAGCCAGGCCGGGCGAGGTTCGCGGCGGCGGCCTTGGAGATGACTGGCAAGCTCCGCCACCAGAGCAAACAGCGATAATTCATTTTCGAGGGGAGCGGCCCGGGCCGCTGCCGCTGTCGGTGCCAAGATGGCCAGATCCGCTGCATCGACGACGTGATGCCCATGGCCCAGTGTGTGCGAGAGCCGGGCGCTCAGCCGTTGATCCTGGATATGGACATTGCGGCACGCGACCGGGCGGCAACCGACCTCGATCTCGTGCCCAAGCCCGCCGGGCGACAGGCGATACTGCCCGGCCCGGACGTGGAAGCCATGCCGGCTCCCGGCCTCTTCAAATTCCCCAGCCTCGACGTGGAGCAGGTGCCAATGCCGGTGCGCATGCCCGGTCCACACCGAGCAGGCATCCATCGTGAACGCCGCCGCCCGGAAGGCACAGGTGTTGATCTCTTCCGCGGGGCAATCCGGTTGCGCCATGTCTGGCTGGCTCCTCTCACCGAGAGGATGGGTCTGGCCGCATGGCCGCGCGATTGCGGTGCGATGGATATTCGTCCATGTCGGCAACACCTCGCCCGCAGCCGCTACAGCGCCAGATGCAACACCACCTCGCGCCGCTGCGGCCGGGTGCGATGTTCAAACAGATACAGCCCCTGCCAGGTGCCCAGCAGCATTTCACCATGCGCCACCGGGATCCCGATCGAGGTCTGGGTCAGCGCCGCCTTGATATGCGCCGGCATATCGTCCGGCCCCTCCGCCGTATGCGCCAGCCAGCCCATCGACGGATCATTTCCATCGGGCACCAGCCGCACGAAGAATTCATTGAGATCGCGCTGCACATCCGGATCGGCGTTTTCCTGGATGGTGAGCGAGCAGGAAGTGTGGCGCACGAAGACGGTCAGCAGGGCTTCGGCGGGATTTAGCTCGGACACGAAGTTTTGTGCCGCGCCGGTGAAACCGTAAAGGCCGGGACCGGTGGTCTGGAGGGCGAGTGTGGTGAGGGCCATAACCATCAACCTATTACGCGTGCACCAGAAATCAAATCCCGCCGACGCAAGGAAAAAGGCGCCCCGGTTTCCCGGAGCGCCCTTCGACTGTTAATCGCTGTCTGGAACTAGTTATCCAAAAAGCTCCGAAGTTTCCGTGACCGGCTCGGGTGCTTCAGCTTGCGAAGCGCCTTGGCTTCGATCTGACGGATCCGTTCGCGCGTAACCGAGAATTGCTGACCGACTTCTTCCAGCGTGTGATCGGTATTCATGCCGATGCCGAAACGCATGCGCAGGACGCGTTCTTCGCGCGGCGTCAGCGAAGCCAGCACGCGCGTGGTGGTCTCGCGCAGATTGGCCTGGATGGCGGCGTCGATCGGCAGGATGGCATTCTTGTCTTCGATGAAATCGCCGAGATGGCTGTCTTCCTCGTCGCCGATCGGCGTTTCCAGGGAGATCGGCTCCTTGGCGATCTTCATCACCTTGCGCACTTTTTCCAGCGGCATGGCGAGCTTTTCCGACAGTTCTTCCGGGGTCGGCTCGCGGCCGATCTCGTGCAGCATCTGGCGTGAGGTGCGGACAATCTTGTTGATGGTCTCGATCATGTGCACCGGAATACGGATGGTGCGGGCCTGGTCGGCGATCGAGCGGGTGATCGCCTGACGGATCCACCAGGTGGCATAGGTCGAGAATTTATAACCGCGGCGGTATTCGAATTTATCGACGGCCTTCATCAGACCGATATTGCCTTCCTGGATGAGATCGAGGAATTGCAGGCCGCGATTAGTGTATTTCTTCGCAATCGAAATAACCAGACGCAGATTGGCCTCAACCATTTCCTTCTTGGCGACGCGCGCCTCGCGCTCGCCCTTCTGGACGGTACGGACAATGCGGCGCAGGTCTTCAATCGGGACGCCAGCGCGCTGGGTCAGCTCGGCCAGATCATCGCGGATCTTGGAGGCGTCAACGCCTTCACGGTCGATGAAGCGGGTCCAGGCCTTGGATGTCTTGGCCATCGAGCCCGGCCATTCCGGATTCAGTTCATTGCCGAAATAGCTGTCCATGAACTGCGCCCGCGGCACGCCATGGGCGTCAGCCATGCGCAGCAGGCGGCCTTCGAGCGACATGCGCTCCTTATTGATCGCATAGAGCTGCTCGACCAGGGCCTCGATCCGCGCATTATTGAGATGCATGGTGTTGAGATTGGTGACGATCGAGGTCTGCAGGGATTCGTATTTATCGCGGCTTTGCTTGGTCAGGTCCTTGCCTTCGATACGCGCGGCAACGAGCTTGTCCTGCAATTTGCGGAAAGCGGTGAAGTCGGTCGAGATCAGGTCGAGCGTCTCCATGACGCCTTCGCGCAACTCCGCTTCCATCGCCGAGAGCGAGAGCGTGACGCCCTCATCATCATCGTCGTCATCATCGTCATCATCGGACTTGGATGTGGACTCGCCGTCTCCATCCTCGTCTTCGTCGTCATCATCCTTGGCCTTGGCGTCGTCGTCCTCGGACTCCTCGGCCTCATCCTTGTCGTCTGTCTTGGCCTCGCCATCAGCAGGCTTTGCCGCGCCGGGCGCTTGCGGGGTCGGGGTCTCGCCATCTTCGGCCGGACCGGTCTCGCCGTCCTCATCCTGATTGGCTTCGGCCTGCTGGCTGCCATAGGTGGCGTCGAGGTCGATAATATCGCGCAGCAGGACTTCGCCTTCGTGCAATTCCTCGCGCCAGACCATGATGGCCTCAAAGGTCAGCGGGCTTTCGCACAGGCCGCGGATCATCGCATTGCGGCCGGCCTCGATACGCTTCGCGATGGCGATTTCGCCTTCGCGGGACAGCAGCTCGACCGAACCCATTTCGCGCAAATACATCCGCACCGGATCATCGGTACGGTCGGCAGAGGTCGGGGTATTCAGGCCGGTAATCGCGCTCTTGGAAGCACCGGCGACCGCACGGGTCTCGCCTTCTTCCTCGCCATCATCATCATCATCGTCGGAATCCCCGTCGCTGCTCTTGGCAGCGCTGGTGGTTTCCTTTTCGTCATCGGCTTCGCTGTCATTATCAACGACATTAATGCCCATTTCGGACAATTGGCCGAGCACGTCCTCGATCTGCTCCGACGAGAATTCCTCGCTCGGCAACACCGCATTCAACTCGTCATGGGTCACATAGCCGCGTTTTTTGGCGACCTTGATCATGTTCTTGACGGACTGATCCGTCAGGTCCAGGAGAGGACCGTCCTGGCTCTCGGATGCGTCATTGGCTTCGGCGGGTTTGGTCATGTATTCGTCCCTGGTCGCGCCGCTGAACGGCGCCAATCGACAATATCCAACTCAGGAAGATTCGGAACGGCTGGTCTCGCGTCGATAGGCTTCCACCAGCCGACGCACACCTTCCGAATCATCCCTGCCAATTTCTTCGACCAATCGCGCGCGAATCTCTTCGCGACGATCAGTCGCTTCATTTCTTTCCATATAGGCAGCCGCGAGCTTAATCCAAGCCTCACTGCGCTGTTCGCCGGAAGCATCTGCCCCGCCAATTGCTGCCCTCATCGGTCCGCGTTCGCCGTCCAACCGCCTGAGCTCCGCCGCAAAGCCCATTTCGGCAAGCTTCGCGCGTAGCCAATCCGATTGCACAGACTGCCCAGAAGAGCAGGCGTCTAGAACGGTGTCGCGTAGTAAGTCAAGCGAGCCGAGGGCCAAATGCGCCAGGGTTTCGACCTGGTTGGCGGCCAGTTCGGGCCATTCGATGGCGGCCAGCAACAGTATTCGGGCATCGGATGCCCCCGGGGAGCCCTTGGCAGCGCGACGCAGTTCGGCGCTCGGGCCAAGCCGCGGCGCGGCCTTTTTGCCGCCGGGCACCCACGGCGCGCGTTGCGGCGTGCCGAAAGCGGCGTCCATGCGATTGTCGAATTCACGCTTGTATTCAGCGCGGATATCCGGCTCGGCGATCTGGGCCAGCAGGGTGCGGATGCGGCGGCGGAAACTGGCGCGCCGATCGGGATCGTCGAGCGGCTCGACACCCACTTCGCGCTCCCAGAGCAACTCGGCCAGCGAGCGCGTCGTCTTGAACACATCGCGCAGGGCGCCAGCGCCCTGCTCACGCAGGATATCGTCGGGATCCTTGCCGTCGGGCATGAAGGCGAAGCGCAGCGTGTGGCCGGCTTGTAGCAGCGGCAGGGCGCGATCGGCCGCCTTGAGCGCAGCGGCGCGGCCGGCGCTATCGCCATCCAGACACATCACCGGCTCGCCGCCAGCGCGCCACAGCAATTGCAATTGTTCCTCGGTGATCGCCGTGCCCAATGGCGCGACTCCCTGCGCGAGGCCGGCCCGCGCCAGGGCAATCACGTCGAGATAGCCCTCGGCGACGATCAGGCCGCGAATATCAGCCTTCGGGTCGGCCGCCGCCCTGCGCGCTTCGGGGAAGCGATAGAGCATAGAGCCCTTGTGGAAGATCGGCGTCTCCGGCGAATTGAGATATTTCGCCCTGGCTTCGCTCGACAAGGCCCGGCCACCAAAGGCCACCAGCCGTCCACGCGGGTCCTGGATCGGAAACATGATGCGGTGGCGAAAACGGTCATAGGGCGAACCGCTCTCCGGTTCGATCAACAGGCCGCATTCGATCAGATCGCCGATCGGAGCGCCGGCTGTGACCAGCTCGTCCTTCAGGGCGGTACGGCTTTCCGGGGCATAGCCAATACCGAACCGGACGCAATCCTCGCCCGAGAGCCCGCGCGACTTGAGATAGCGGCGCGCATCCTCGGCCGCTGGCGTGCGCAGGGCGCGCAGATAGAAGGCCTGGGCGGCCTCCATCCATTCGACGAGGGATTTGCGGTGTTGGGTATTCTGTTGCGCCTGCGGATCGGGCGCCGGCAGGCTCAGCCCGGCCTCACCGGCCAGCCGCTCGGCCGCTTCCATGAAGGAGAGGCCTTCCATTTCTTCCAGCCAGGTGAAGACATCGCCATGCTTGCCGGAGGCGAAGCAGTGGTAAAAGCGCTTCTCGTCATTGACGAAAAAGGACGGCGAACGCTCTTTCTTGAACGGCGACAAGCCGACGAATTCGCGGCCCTGACGCTTCAGCCCGACCGTGCGGCCGATCAGGTCCGACGGGCGCACGCGCGCCTTGATTTCGTCGATGAAGTCCTCGCCCAGACGCATAATGGTTCGGCAATCCTCAAAGGCGCAGGCCCGGCCTCAAAAACAAAGCCCGCGAACCCAAAATCAGCGAATATAGGCCCGATAGGTCCGCAATCCGGGTCAGCCCGACTGTCAAAATCAGATCTGCATGTTGCGCCGGAATCTCGCGCGCGTCACGCCTCAATCACAAGCCGCGCGACCGCGCCGCCCGGCTACCGGGTGGCTCAGGCCGTACCGGCGAGCAGGTCCTTGACCTTGGCGCCGGCCTTGCCGAAATCCATCCGCCCGGCATAACGGGTTTTCAGCTCGCCCATGCAGCGGCCCATATCCTTGAGGCCAGCGGCATCGAGCTCGGTGACGACATCGACTGCGGCGTCGGCGATCTCGGTTTCGTCCATCGGCGTCGGCAGGTATTCGCGCACGACTTCGGCCTCGGCCCGCTCGACCTCGGCGAGATCCAGGCGTCCGGCCTTTTCATAGGTGTCGGCGCTCTCCTCACGCTGCTTCATCAGCTTTTGCAGGATGGCGAGAATTTCAGTCTCATCACAGCCGCAGCAACGATCTTCAGCGCGGGCCGCAATATCGCGGTCTTTGACGGCAGTAGAAATCAGTCGCAGCGTCGACAGACGCAGCTTGTCCTGTGCTTTCAGGGCCGATTTCATATCGGTGGCGATTCGATCACGAAGGGACATCACTCAGGCTACCGTTTCTGGCGCAATAAAGCGCCCATAATGTCAGTGTATTGATTTTGAAGTGGATTATCTCAGAGCGGTTTGATTTGCGCGTCTGCTCAGGTCCATTGTCTTCCAAGCTCATCCATCGAGCCGATTCTTGCGGTGCGGAAATACGCCCTGCTCAAGAATGGCGGAGATATGCTGTCTTTGAGAAAGAATCAAGACCAATCGGAATCCGCCTTGCGGTATTGACCGCGGGGGCGTCTCTGACTACCTACGCGACCGTTTGGCCGCACCCGCGCCTTGGCGCGTATTTCCCGCACGGCAAACCGGCTTCAGGAGCACAGCATGTCCCAGATCTCGCAGCCAAATCCGACCGGAGCCCTGGCGCTCGCCGACGGCAGCGTTTTCGTTGGTCAGGGGTGCGGTGCCTCGGGGATCGCGATCGGCGAATTATGTTTTAATACCGCGATGACGGGACACCAGGAAATCCTTTCCGATCCCTCCTATGCCGGCCAAATCGTCTGCTTCACCTTCCCGCATGTCGGCAATGTCGGCGCCAATAGCGAAGACGAAGAAGCCGCCAGCGCGCCGGCCCACCGCGCCGCCGTCGGCATGATCAGCCGCGCCCCGCTGACCCCGCCGGCCAATTACCGCGCCACGGAGAGCTTTGGCGAATGGCTGCGCACGCGCGGCATCATCTCGCTGACCGGCGTCGACACCCGCGCCCTGACACGCCGCATTCGCGAACACGGCATGCCGATGTGCGCCGTCGCCCACGATCCAGGCGGCAATATCGATATTGATGCCCTGAAGGCCAGCGCCAAGGCCGCCGCCACGATGGAAGGCCGCGAATTGGCCGCCGCAGTAACACGCGAAGCGCCGGGCGAATGGGATGAGGGCGCCTGGAATTGGGGCACCGGCTTTAGCGAAGGCGCCATGGCGGGCCCGCGCGTTGTCGTGCTCGATTATGGCGTGAAGGCGAATATCCTGCGCCTCCTGGTCTCCGCCGGCGCCCGCGTTGCGGTCGTGCCGGGCAATACCAGCGCCGCCGATATTCTCAAGCTGTCGCCCGACGGGATCGTCATCTCCAACGGTCCGGGCGATCCGGCGGCGACCGGTGCCTATGCCCTGCCCGCCCTGCGCACCCTGATCGACAGCAATATCCCGATCCTTGGCATCTGCCTGGGCCATCAAATGCTCGCCCTAGCCCTCGGCGGCCGCACGATCAAGATGCCGCAAGGCCATCACGGCGCCAATCACCCGGTCAAAAATCACGAGACCGGCCAGGTCGAGATCGTGTCAATGAATCACGGCTTCGCCGTCGATGGTGCCAGCCTGCCGAAGGACGCAATCGAAACCCATGTCTCGCTGTTTGACGGCAGTAATTGCGGCTTCCGTCTGACCGGCAAACCGGTCGAGGCCGTCCAGCACCACCCGGAAGCGTCCCCGGGCCCGCAGGACAGTTTCGGCGTCTTCACCCGCTTTGTTGGATCGCTCAAGGTCAGCGAGACGGCCTGAGCCCCTTCCACTGCGCCCAAATCACGGCAAGATGGCGCGATGTTGAACCGTCGCGCCCTTCTCGCCGCCTCTGCCGCAACCGGCCTTGCCGCCTGCGCACGCACCGACACGCCGGCCGGCATGCTGCGCGTCGCAATCGAAACCCTGCCCGACAGTCTCGATCCGGCGCTGGGCGAATTTGCCTCGGCAGCGCTGGTCTACAAACAGATCCATGCCGGGCTGACCGATTACGCCTCCGATGGCAGCGTCGCGCCCGGCATTGCGACACGCTGGCGGGTCGCCGATGACGCGCTGAGCTGGGTCTTCACCCTGCGCGAGAACGCACGCTGGTCGGACGGCCACCCGCTGACAGCAGATGATGTCGTCTGGTCGGCGCGCCGCCTGGTCGATCCGCAGCAGAGCTTTGCCAATCTGGGCGATTTCTTTGCCGTCGCGAATGCGCGCGCCGTGCTGGCCGGAGACATGCCGCCCGAGGCGCTCGGTTTTACCGCCCTGGACGCGCGCACAATCGAAGTCCGGCTCGACACACCGCTCGGTCTGCTGCCGACACTGATGCGCGAATTCTACCCCTTCCCGCGCCATGCCATAGAAGCCCATGGTCGCGACTGGATTCGCCCCGAAAACATCGTCACCGCCGGCGCCTATACCGTCACGGCGGCCAGCCAGATGAGCCTCGATCTGGCGAAGAACCCGCATTATGCCGGCGCGGCAGACGTGACCATCGAGCGCATCCGCATTGATGCCGTGCGCGATGCCGGCACCCGCACCCGCATGTTCCGGGCCGGCGAATACGATCTCGCCGAAAAGCCGCCCGGCAATCAGATCGGCTTCTGGCGCGAACGTCTGGGGACGCAGTTTCGCAGTTTCGACGCCCCCATCCTACGCTATCTGAAGCTCAATCATGCCCGCCCGAAACTGGCCATGGCAGCGACACGTCGGGCCCTGTCGGTTGCGATTGACCGCGGTTTCATCGCCGCGAATTTCTTCGACAATACCGCCAGCATCACGCATCGCATCATCCCGCAAGCCGGCGAGGTGCTCGACCCGATCGACTTGCACGGCTCGCGTCTGCGCCCGACCATCGACCCGGAATTGCCGCAGCGGGTCGAGATCCGCACCGTGCCCGGGGTGAGCGAACAAATCGCCATCGCCATCGCCGATGACTGGCGCCGCGTCGGCGTCGAGGCCGAGCTTCTGGTCAGCTATCCGACCGATCTCTACCAGGCGATCGATAGCGGCGATTTCGACATTGCCGTCGCCGGCTTCAATCGCGGACTGAAGGCCGATCCCTTCTTCATGCTCGACCCGTTCGGCCCCGGCGGGTTTGCGGCGAATTTCAACTGGGACAGTCCCGATTTCGCGGCCGCCATGGAAATCGCGCGGCGAGAGAGTGATCCGGTGGTTCGCGCCATCGCCTATCGCGAAGCGGAAAGCCTCCTGCTCGCCGACCAGGCCATCATCCCGCTGCTGCACGAGCGCGCCCATTGGCTGGTCAGCGAGCGCATCACGGGCACACGATCCGATATTCAGCCGATGTTGTGGCGCGATCTGGAGATACTCGATGTGTGAATTGGCCGCCGAATTGCGAACCCGTTGGGCCGGGCAGATGGGGAGGCTGGGTTGGGCCGACGGCCAAGCGGCAATCGACGGCATCGTACTAGCCTATAGCGAACCACACAGACGCTATCATGGCCTTTCACATCTCGACTATATTTTCACGGCGCTCGACCGGCATGAAGCTAGCCTGACAGAACCCGCGCGATGCTGGATGGCGGCCTGGTATCACGACATCATCTACAATCCGCGGGCCAAGGATAATGAGGCGAAGAGCGCCGACCGTGCCGTCACGGAATTGTCGGGACTTGGCGCCGATCCGGCGCTAGTCGGCCGCGTCGCCGGCCTGATCCGCGCCACCGCCAACCATCAATCCGGTGGCAGCGATTTCGATGATGCACTCTTTCTCGATATCGACTTCTCGATCCTCGGCGCCCCGGACACGATTTATGACGCGTATACGCGCGGGATCCGGGAGGAATATAGCTGGGCACCTGGCCTGCTCTACCGGCAGGGCCGGCGCGCTTTCCTCAAGCCGGCGCAAGCGGCTGCGCGCACCTTCCTCACTGACGTTTTCGAAGACGCCATGGGTCAGCAGGCGCGGGCAAATATGCAGCGGGAATTCCTGGCACTCGGCGGCAAATTGCGGCGCTGAGCGGCGGTAGCGCAGAACCGGGGGGCGCCCAATCTCCCACAACATCGTCTTTGATCGGCCACCGACAGCCCCCTCCGGTGATCGATTACAGGAAAAGCCTCACATAAAGTCTCGCCATGGCGGCGATTCCCAGTTAGGAACCCGCTTCAGCACTAAATCATTTTCGTCCGCCCGACGCTGCCCCTCGCAGCGGCAGGTTGGACGCGCGCGCACGTGAGACTGGAAGCCCATGCCCAAACGTACCGACATCAAATCCATCCTGATCATTGGCGCCGGCCCGATCGTTATCGGCCAGGCCTGCGAATTCGATTATTCAGGGGTGCAGGCGGTGAAGGCATTGAAGGCAGAGGGCTACCGGGTGATCCTGGTCAATTCCAATCCGGCGACGATCATGACCGATCCGGAATTGGCGGACGCGACCTATATCGAGCCAATCACCCCGGAAATGGTCACCAAGGTGATCGAGATCGAACGCCCCGACGCGCTATTGCCGACCATGGGCGGCCAGACAGCGCTCAATTGCGCCCTCGAGCTCGACCGGCGCGGCGTGCTGACGCTGTTCAATGTGGAAATGATCGGTGCCAAGGCCGATGTCATCGACAAGGCGGAAAACCGCCAGCGCTTCCGCACCGCGATGGAAAAAATCGGCCTGGAAAGCCCACGCTCAGCCGTCGTGCATTCCATGGACGAGGCCGAGGCGGCGATGATCGAGATCGGCCTGCCGACCATTATCCGCCCCTCCTTCACGCTCGGCGGCACCGGCGGCGGCATCGCCTATAATGTCGAGGAATTTCGCCATATCTGCCAGACCGGCCTGGATGCTTCCCCCGTCGACGAAATTCTCGTCGAGGAGAGCATTGTCGGCTGGAAGGAATTCGAGATGGAAGTTGTCCGCGACAAGGCGGACAATTGCATCATCATCTGCTCGATCGAGAATATCGATCCAATGGGCGTTCACACCGGCGATTCGATAACCGTCGCCCCGGCCATGACCCTGACCGACAAGGAATACCAGATCATGCGCTCGGCTTCGATTGCCGTGCTGCGCGAGATCGGTGTCGAGACCGGCGGTTCCAATGTCCAGTTCGCGGTCAATCCGGCCGATGGGCGCATGGTCGTGATCGAGATGAATCCGCGCGTCTCGCGCTCCTCGGCCCTGGCATCGAAAGCGACCGGTTTTCCGATTGCCAAAGTCGCCGCCAAGCTGGCGGTCGGCTATACGCTCGATGAAATCGACAATGACATCACCAAGGGCGCGACACCGGCCAGTTTCGAGCCGACGATCGACTATGTCGTCACCAAAATCCCGCGCTTTGCCTTCGAGAAATATCCTGGTGCTGAAGCGACGCTCTCGACCTCGATGAAATCGGTCGGTGAAGCGATGGCGATCGGCCGCACCTTCCAGGAGAGCATGCAAAAAGCCCTGCGCTCGCTGGAAACCGGCCTGTCGGGCTTTGACGAAATGGTGCTGCCCGGCGTCGACGACGCCGTCGATGAGACGGCGCGCAAACAGGCCGTCCGCGCGGCGCTGGCGATCGCCAGCCCGGACCGGCTCCTGGTCATCGCCCAGGCCTTCCGCGAAGGGCTGACGCTCGAGGAAATCCGCGCCACCTCGCTCTACGAGCCCTGGTTCCTGCGCCAGATTGAGGAAATCGTGCTGGTCGAGGGTGATGTTTCAACGCTCGGCCTGCCCGATGATGCCGCCGGCTTCCGCGCCCTCAAGGCGATGGGCTTTTCCGATGCACGCCTGGCGCAATTGACCAGGCAGGACGAAACCACCGTGCGCCGCGCGCGCCGGGCACTCGGCGTGCGGCCGGTATTCAAGCGCGTTGATACTTGCGCCGCCGAATTCGCCTCGCCAACGCCCTACATGTATTCCTGCTACGAGACGCCGGCTTATGATGGCAGCGTCGAGTGCGAATCCGAACCGACCGGCCGCAAGAAGGCGATTATTCTTGGCGGTGGCCCCAACCGGATCGGCCAGGGTATCGAGTTCGATTATTGCTGCTGCCACGCCGCCTTTGCCTTCGCCGAAATGGACATTGAATCCATCATGGTGAATTGCAATCCGGAAACCGTCTCGACCGATTACGACACCGCCGACCGGCTGTATTTCGAGCCGCTGACGCTCGAGGATACGCTCGAACTGATCGAGACCGAACGCTCCAATGGCGAGCTGCTCGGCGTCGTCGTCCAGTATGGCGGCCAGACCCCGCTCAAGATCGCCGCCGAACTGGAAGCGGAAGGCGTGCCCATCCTCGGCACCGCTCCGGACGCGATCGATCTGGCCGAAGACCGCGAACGCTTCAAGGACCTGCTCAACCGGCTCAATCTGCGCCAGCCGCCCAATGTGATTGTCCATTCCGAAGACGAGGCGCGCGCCGCGGCCGAGAAGCTTGGCTTCCCGCTCGTGCTGCGCCCCTCCTATGTGCTCGGTGGCCGGGCGATGGAAATCATCCGCGAGACCGACAGCCTCGAACGCTATTTGCGCGATGCGGTGAATGTCTCGGGCAAATCCCCGCTCCTGCTCGATCGCTATCTGACCGATGCCGACGAGGTTGATGTCGATGCGATCTGTGATGGCGAAACCGTCTGGGTGGCCGGCGTGATGCAGCATATCGAGGAGGCCGGCGTGCATTCCGGCGACAGCGCCTGCTCGCTGCCGCCCTATTCACTGTCGGCAGAGATGATCGCCGAGCTCAAACGCCAGACCGTCGCCATGGCGATGGCGATTGGCGTCAAAGGGCTGATGAATGTCCAGTTCGCGGTCAAGGAGGGCGAGATTTTCGTGCTCGAAGTCAATCCGCGGGCCTCGCGCACCGTCCCCTTCGTTGCCAAGGCGATCGGCGAGCCGGTCGCCAAGCTCGCCGCCAAGGTGATGGCTGGCGCCCGCCTGGCGGATTTCAAGCTCAAGGATCCCGCACCCAAGCATGTCTCGGTCAAGGAAGCCGTGATGCCATTTGCGCGCTTCCCCGGCGTCGATCCGGTGCTCGGGCCGGAAATGCGCTCAACCGGCGAAGTGATGGGCATCGACACGACGTTCGAAGCCGCCTTCGCCAAGGCCGAACTCGGTGCCGGCATTCATCTGCCACGCCAGGGCGGCGTCTTTATCTCCCTGCGTGAAGGCGACAAGGCGGCGATGATCGAACCGGCGCGCGTGCTGGCGATGCTCGGCTTCACGATTCTCGCAACCGGCGGGACGGCCAAGACCTTTACCGATGCCGGCGTGCCGGTCACCCGGGTCAACAAGGTGTTCGAAGGGCGGCCTCATATCGTCGATCTGATGAAGAATGGCGACGTCCAGCTGATTTTCAACACCACTGAAGGCCGCCAATCACATCTCGACAGTTATTCCATCCGACGCACCGCGCTGGAGATGAAAATCCCTTGCTATACAACCGCTTCGGCGGCTCGCGCGGCGATCATGTCGATGCGCCGCATTGAGGAAGGCGCGCTGGAACCCCGTGCTCTGCAGACCTACTCTTGATGGTATGCAGCTCTGGCGCTAGCCTGTTCTGATTTCCCGTAGTTAAGTGGTCGCATGAACAAGATCCCTATGACCGTCGGAGGGCAAAAAGCCCTCGACGAAGAACTGAGACGTCTCAAAAGTGAAGAACGCCCGGCGGTGATCGCGGCGATCTCCGAGGCACGTGAGCACGGCGATCTCTCCGAGAACGCCGAATATCATGCCGCCAAGGAGCGCCAGGGCTATATCGAGGGCCGCGTACAGGAGCTTGAGGACAAGCTCGCCCGCGCGCAGGTCATCGATGTCACCAAGATGGGCGGAGTCAGCGTCAAGTTCGGCGCCACCGTCACTGTGCTCGACGAAGACACTGAAGAGCAGGCGACCTATCAGATCGTTGGCGAAGACGAGGCCGATGTGCATGCCGGCAAGATCTCGATCTCGTCGCCGATCGCGCGCTCAATGATCAACAAGGAAGTTGGCGATGTCGCCGAGGTCAATGCGCCCGGCGGGCTGAAATCCTATGAGATCATGAAAGTCGAGTGGGGCTGAGCCCTTCGACATTCCAAGACTGAAAGACGGCCGGTGCGATGCTCCGGCCGTTTTCTATTGTCCGCGAGACATCTCAATCAAGGCCGGGTATGTGGCCCACCGGGTCGACAGACCGGCCGTCGCGGCGCAATTCGAGATGGACATGCGGTCCGGTCGCATTGCCGCTGGTGCCGATATGCCCGAGCGTCTCGCCGCCGCGAATCTGATCGCCGGTCTGGACCCCGGCATCGGACAGATGCGCATAGAGCGTGATCCAGCCCTCGCCATGATCGATCGCGACCAGCAATCCCCAGCGCGTCGAGCCATGATAGCCCCATCCGGAAAACACCACTTCGCCGTCACCGGCGGCATGCACCGGCGTGCCATAGGGCGCTGCGAGATCAACGCCGCCATGCTGTGCGATACGCCCGCCACTGCGCTGACGATCATCGCCGAACGCGCTGTAGACAGTCGCCTCGGCCACCGGCGCGTTGAAACGCGCCTGGCTCGACGGGATCGAGGCGCAGGCGACCAGGATGAAGGCGAGTAGCGTGGCGAGCAGCAAGGCGCTCCCCGCCACCCGCCAGGCTCGCACCCGGACGCGGTCTTCATCGGGCCCTGGCAAGACTTCGGAATAGGCCAGAATGAGTTGTCGCGGCAAAATCATGGAAGCGATTGTGGCAGGGATTTGTGTCCAGAAGGTGCCTGCCGGCCGCGGCCTTGGTCAGATAGAAAAGCGGCCGGAGCATTGCTCCGGCCGTTTTCATGGACAGTTCGGGCGTTAATGAGGCTCAATCGAGACCGGCCAGATAGCCGGCCGGATCGACGCGTTCACCATTCAGATGGAGTTCGACATGGACGTGCGGTCCCGTCGCAGCTCCGGTCGTGCCGACCGTGCCGATCTGCTGGCCCGGAGCCACGGACTGCCCGGGCGCGACACCGATTGCGTCGAGATGGGCATAGACGGTGGACCAGCCATTGCCATGATCGATCTCGACCGTATTGCCCCAACGCTCCGAGCCTCTATAGCCCATCGCGGCATGGATCACGGTGCCAGCGCCCGGCGCGGAAATGGCCGTTCCGGTCGGTGCTGCGATATCGGTGCCGCCATGGAAGACCGGCGCGCCGGCAGGCTGGGCCGGTCGGGGACCGTAAGTGCTGGTGACCCGGCCGGGCACGATCGAACGTGGCAATTCCGGTGCGATCGCAGGCTCCGGCCTGGCGACTGGAGCGGGCGGGACGGCCGGTGCCGCTTCCGGTGCCGGTGAAGGGGGCGGTGAAGCAGTCGGTGCGGTTGGTGCGGTCGGCTCCACCGGCACGGCGGGCGGCTGAGGCGCACTGATACTGGACTGAAGCGCGCTCGCCTCCTCAACCATGTCCATCTGCTGGAAATAGTATAGCATCAACAATTGGTTGGACCGTTCATCGGGCTCGGCCTGGTAGACCGCCTGGGCATAGCCCATCCCGTCCTCGAACCGGCTTGCCATACCATAGAGCTGAGCCAGCATTTTCTGCTGCCGCAAATCGATGGGCTCCTGGCCAGCATAGGCAAGCTCAGCGGCCCGAATGGCCTCGTCATACTTTTCCTGCGATGCGAGAAGCTGATAAATATTGACGCGTAGGCTGGAGATTTCACGGTCGGATAACGCCCCGGTATCGATAGCCGCCTGCCAGTCGTCAATGGCATCATCGACGCGGACGAGTTCGTAATAGGCGCGCCCGCGCAATTGCAGGGCAACCGAGCGCTCATGGGCACTGCTCGCGGGATCCATGATGCCCCGGTAGAGCCTCTCGATGATCGCCTCCCAGTCCTCCGCCTCCTGCATTTCCATCACCGCCGTGAGGTCCTCACCAACCGCGTCATCAATCCCACGAACTTCGGATTGCGGGCCAAGCTGATCGACCGGCGCGGCAACGAAGCGCCGGGGTGTGACCGATGTCTGGGCATAGGCCATAGGAATGGCGAGGAGCAGCACAGCGCCGGCCGCGAGCAGCGAGTGTCTGACGCTCTGGCCTCCAGAGAGTATGGATTTGATACGCATTTCCCTTTGTCTCCTGTTGTGGGGCCCGAAGGCAGAGACAGGCTGGGCCGAGCTCCGCATGGTCTCAATCAGCGTCGCCGCATAGGCCTTGCACTGGGCATGTCCGAGCGCCTGGATGGCGTCCGAATCGCAGGCGATCTCGCGCGCAGCATCGAGCTCACGCTCGACTTGGCGCAGCGGCCAGTTGAACCAGAGCAGGATGGTGAGGGCCGAGCCGAGCAGACGGTCGCGTTCATCGCCGCGGCGCAAATGGCAGAGCTCGTGCACCAGGGCATGGCGCGCCAGTTCAGGGGCCTGCAACAGCCGCTCCGGCGCGACAATCACACCGCGCCAGCCGGTCAGAAAGGGCGAGGCGGCGCTGGCACAAAGACGCAATTCCGGTGCGGACAGAGCCAGTTTTTCCGCCTCACGATCCAGCAGGATACGCTCATCTACGGCGGCGATGCGGCTGTGCGCCAGCAAACGGCGACGGTGAAGATGCCGCCGCAGGGCGAACATGAGCGCGGCTATCAGGCCGAGGCCATAGACGGCGCCCAGGAAGATCTCCAGCGACGGCAGGGTCAGAGCGGCAGGCGCTGCAGCCATGACATCGCGCGCCGGGATCGCCGCGGGCAGGTCCAGCACCGGCCCATCCATGAATTCGAGCGCTGGCATCGGCGGCAAGGTTTGCGGGATCGCATACAGTGCGGGCGCCAGCAGCAGCGGCAAAATCGCCACCAGGCGGGCGCTGCGCCATAGGGCGGGCGTTGATAGTCCGGTGCGGGACTGCAGGACCAGACCGGCCAGCCAGGCCATCCCGGCCGCTGGCAGTGTGAGTGCGGCCCCAAGAAGGAGGGCTGTCAGCAAACCGGTCATGCCCCGCCCTCCTCTTGCTCAATCTCCAGCGTTTCGGTTTCCAGCAGGCGCGTCAGCGCCGCCGCCTCCTCATCCGAGAACAGCCGGCTGCCGGCAAACGCGGTCGCAGGAAGCGGGCCGTCGAGATCAAGCACATTGGCTGCGAAATCGCGGATCATCTGTCCCATCAGCGCGACCTTGCCGACCCGGGCCTTGAACACGGACAGGCCGTGGACATCGGCGCGTTCGACCAGGCCTTTCTCGGTCATGCGCGAAATCAACGTCCGCGTGGTCGAGTAGGACCAGCCGGTCTCGCGCTCGATTCCAGTCTGGACTTCCCGCGCACTCTGCGGCCCGGCGGCCCATAAATGCTTCAGGATTGCCAGCTCGGCCGGGGATGGGGCGGATTGCGTCATGCGTGTCTCCCGTCACAATTGCGCTACATTTGTAACGCATGTGACACCTGTAGCGTGCACTTGTCAAGGGGTTTGCCGCGCTTGACCCGGACCGGGGCGCGCCGTTTAACTCGCAACATGTCGCAAACGCAGTCCCCGCCACCTCCGCTGATTTGCTGGGTCGTCTCCGACGGCCGGCGCGGCATTGAAAATCAGGCCCTGGGCCTGGCCGAGGCCGTGCAGGCACAAATGGCGGCGCACCAGACAGAACTGCGAGTCGGGCGCGCCATCATTCACAAGGATAGCTCGGTCGCCCTGCCCGATTGCGGTCCACCGGATCTGTGGATTGGCTGCGGCCGGGCCGCCATCAAGCTGGCAGAACGGCACCGTCGCACCTTTCCCGGCTGCTTCTTCACCTATGTCCAGGATCCGCGCAGCCATTATCGCGATTTCGACCTGATCCTCGCGCCGGCGCATGACCGGCTGGTCCGGCCCAATGCGCTGGCCCTGATCGGTTCGCCCAACCGAATTTCCACGGCTTTGCTGGACGAGGGGCGCGCGGAATTTGCGGCGCAGATCGAAGCGCTGGCGCCAGCGCGCGCGGCCGTGTTGATCGGCGGCGATTCGAAGCGCTTCCGGCTGACGCCCCGCATCGCCGACTATCTCCTCGCCCGGCTTGAAGAGTTGCTGGCGGAGAATATCAGCCTGATGATCACGGTATCGCGGCGCACGCCGACAGCGCTGTGCGAGCGACTGGTGCAGGCTTTCGGCGACCATGAGCGTGTCTGGCTCTTTGATGGCGAGGGCGCCAATCCCTATTTCGCCTTCCTCGCCGCGGCCGACTGGATTTTCGTGACCGAGGAATCGACCAATATGCTGGTCGAGGCCAGCGCCACGGGCAAACCTGTCTACGCCCTGCCGATGGACGGGTCGGCGGGCAAGTTTACCCGTCTGCATGCGGCGCTGGAAGCGTGCGGCGCCATGCGGCCCTGGCTCGGCAAGCTGGAAAAATGGTCCTATACCCCGCTGGCGGAAACGGACCGTGCCGCGAGCCTGCTGATCGCACGCTGGCAGCCGAAAGTGCAGTCCCACCCCGCAAGCGGAGAAACCGCATGACCAATTTGCTCGTATCCCTCCTGTCCCTGTTCGGAGTCGCCATGTCGGAACCCACTTCAGATTCAATCGTCAGCCGCCACGGCGAAGTCTGGCTGGCCAGCCAACCCAGCGAAGCTGATCTGGACGCCTGGGCCGCTGCCGGCGCTGTGCTGGTCGTGAACTCGCGCACCCCGGAGGAGACCGCCGCCCTGCCCTTCGACATGCGCGCCGCCGTCGAAAGCCGTGGCATGCGTTATGCCGAACTGCCGATCGGCGGAGCATCGGGCGCCAGCCCTGCCCTCACCGGCGAGCTGACCGATCTGCTGGCAGCCTCCGAGGGGCCGGTCGTGATGCATTGCCGCTCGGGCACCCGTTCGGCCCATCTCTATGCGGCCTATCTGATCAACCAGGACCCGGAAATGTCGACACCGTTCGAGACCATGAACTGGCCCGGCGGGCGCGATATGGGCATGGTACGTGCGCTGACGCCTGCCCCCGATCACTGACACGCTGCCAAACGGGGCGGCATCGCCGGCCTGAGCCACTATATAGAGCGCAACACGAAATGCGGCGGCCTTGGCCGCGCCTGCCAAATTGAGGAAATCCCATGTCCGAGACGCGCCATTCGCGCCTGATCATCATCGGCTCCGGCGCTGCCGGCTATACCGCCGCCATCTATGCCGCCCGCGCCATGCTGGAGCCGGTTTTGATTTCCGGCCTGCAGCCGGGTGGCCAGCTGACCATCACCACGGATGTCGAGAATTATCCCGGCTTCGCCGACGTCATCCAGGGGCCCTGGCTAATGGAACAGATGCGCGAACAGGCCGAGAAAATGGGGACTGAAATCCTCTCCGACATCATAACCGACGTCGATCTGAATACCCGCCCCTTCGTGCTCGAGGGCGATAGCGGCACGATCTATACCGCCGACGCCGTGATCATCGCCACCGGTGCCCAGGCCAAATGGCTCGGACTCGAAAGCGAGCAGAAATTCCAGGGCTTCGGCGTTTCAGCCTGCGCGACCTGCGATGGCTTCTTCTATCGCGGCAAGGAAATCGTCGTTGTTGGTGGCGGCAATACCGCGGTCGAGGAAGCGCTCTTCCTGACCAATTTTGCCTCCAAGGTGACCCTCGTGCATCGTCGCGACAGCCTGCGCGCCGAGAAGATCATGCAGGACCGCCTGTTCAATCACCCCAAGATCGAAATCGTCTGGGACAGCGAAATCGTCGAAGTGCTCGGCGAAATGGACCCACCCGGCGTCACTGGTGTGCGGATCCGCAATCTGAAAACCGATATTGTCAGCGATATCCCGGCGCATGGCTTCTTCGTCGCGATCGGCCATGCTCCGGCAACCGAGCTCTTCCTGGAGCAGCTGGAAACCAAGCATGGCGGCTATCTGGTCACCGAACCGGGCACGCCGAAAACCTCGATCCCGGGTGTTTTCGCGGCCGGCGATGTCACCGATGACATCTACCGCCAGGCCGTCACGGCTGCAGGGATGGGCTGTATGGCGGCGCTGGAGGCAGAGCGCTTTCTCGCCAGTCAGGAATAGCGCGGCAATGCCGTCCACCCGATCAGCGCGCGGCTTTCTGACGGGATGTTTCACGCGCGAGAACCGGCCGCAGAATGATCGTCGCTCCGGCGTCCATCAACCGCGCTGTGGCGATGAGGCCAGTGAATCCAACCTCGCCCTCGTCGATGAGGTCAAAACCATCGCCGATGCCCACAATGCGACCCCGTCACAGGTCGCGCTGGCCTGGGTGCTGGGCCGCGGCGATCATGTCGTCTCGAGCGACTGGCTGAACGGGTCAAAGGCGCCCGCTATCCGGAAATGGGCATGAAAAACATCAACGTCTAGACACATCGCATGCCACTGGCGATAAGGGCGCGGGGGACGGGTCATCCGCCTATCCCCCTTACCACAACGTCATGGCTGTGTAATTTTTACTCAACCCACAAGTGTTTAGGGTCGACGTGAAAACTGGACGAGGGACTATCATGCATAAAGTGATCATTTGCGGCCTGGCGGTCGCCCTGTTGAGCTCCACGGTGAGCATCCCGGCCCTTGCCCAGCCTGCTGGCGATTTCCGGCAATTCGCGGACTTCAACGACGCCTCCCGCCGGCATGTCGATTTCACCGTCTGGACCGAACTTCTGCATGACCTCGTCCTCAATGTGCCAGTGATGGACCGCATACCCGAGCGCCGGCGTTCACAGCTGACCGGCAGCCGGGCGCTGACCTCAAATGAGTCGCGCTACCGTTTCGAGACCAATCGCGTCGCCTACAACATGATGTCTGACGAGTATCGCCAGGCGGTCACCTTCTACCGCGAAGACCTTGAAGCCCTGCCATCCCAGATCGATCTGGCAAGCCTGAGCAGCAATGAACAACTCGCCTACTGGCTCAATTTGCACAATGTCGCCATGGTCGAGCAGGTCATGCTGGAATACCCGGTTACCCGGATCAACACGATGCGGGCCCATGGCACATCCGAAAATGTGTTCGAGGCGAAAATCCTCAACATCAATGGTGTGCCGCTCAGCCTCAATGATATTCGCCTGCGTATCGTTTACGCCCAATGGGATGACCCACGGGTTATTTACGGCTTCTTCAATGGTGCCATTGGCGGACCGGAATTGCCGCGCGACGCCTATGATGGCGCGCGGGTCTGGGGTCAGCTTGATCGCAATGCGAGCGAATTCATCAACTCGCTGCGCGGCGTCGAAGTGGCGCGCAGCGAGTTGCGCGTTTCGCATATCTATCGCGAGGCCGCGCGCTTCTTCCCCAATTTCGACTCCGATTTGCGGGCCCATCTCAATCGTTTCGCGACTGAGGAAACGGCCGAACAGGTCAATGATATCCGCCCGTTGAGAACGTCTGTCGAAGACTGGCACATCGCTGATCTGATCAATGGATCGACCCGATGCACCGGCACGGCCGGTGCCGCGCTGATGTATTCGACGACGATTGAGGGCGCGCCCCGTTCCGACGCGGTCGCGTCCCCGCTCAGCTGCACCTCACTGCCCACCAACGGCCTCATCCTGATGAATGCCGTCCAGGAACGCCGGATGGAATTGATCCGCGAAGGCCGCTATGGCGAAGTGCGCACGGTCGATATCCCGACCGATCCGAACGGCAATCCACTGCGTCTGCGCCCGGCCAGCAACGCGCCAGCCGAGCCTGAAGGCAACTAGCGCGGCCGGACGCGCATAAGCCCAACCGCAGGGGGGCTTTCACGCTGCGGGATCCTGCCTGTAGAGTGCCCGGATCGGGAATGCTGGCGGGGAGGCTGCGGCGCATGGACTGGGACAAGCTGAAGACCTTCCATGCCGCCGCACAGGCGGGCTCGCTGACCAAGGCAGCCGAAATGCTCGGCTTGTCGCAATCGGCCGTCAGCCGCCAGATTGCGGCGCTCGAGGAAGACCTCGGCGCCTCACTGTTTCACCGCCATGCCCGCGGACTGATCCGTACCGAGCCCGGCAATCTCCTGTTCGAGGCGGCCAAGGAGATTGCCGCGAAGGCGGCAATCGCCGAGGCCCGCGTCCAGGATGCGCGCGACGAGCCGTGTGGTGAGCTGAAAGTGACAGCGCCAATGGCGCTCGGAGCGATCTGGCTGGCCGCGCGGCTGGGCGAATTCCACGAACAATATCCGCAAATCCGGATCCGCCTGATGCTCGACGATCACGAGCTCGACCTGGCCGGCCTTGAGGCCGAAGTCGGCATCCGGCCCTGGCCGTCAACGCAGAATGATCTGGTGCAGCGCAAACTGCTCAGCCTGCACCAGCACCTCTATGCCAGCACCGACTATCTCGCACGGCACCCGGCGCCCGCCAGCGCCGCAGAACTGGACGCTCACTCGATCATTCATTACGGACCGCCGCAAATGGCACCCATCCCCGGACTTGACTGGGCCGCCAAGGTCGGGCGGGCCGAAGGACAGCCACCGCGTCCGGCCGTGGTTGAGGTCAATACGGTTCACGGAGTTATGAAATCGATTGAGGCCGGCATGGGCATAGGGGTCCTGCCCGACTATGTCGCCCGCGAGAGCGCCAAGCTTCAGCGCATCCTGCCCGAGCTCAAAGGTCCCGATTTCGACGTTTATTTCGTCTATCCAAGTGAATTGCGCGGTTCGCGGCGCATTATTGCCTTCCGCGACTTCCTGATTGAACAGGCCCGTCGCTGGGAAAGCTGAGTCCTGAGCTCCCATCCAAATGCATGGCCAAAATGTGGCGTCGTCCCATTTTTGCATGATCAGTATGCCAGATCGTGTCTGGTGCTGCACTGCAACATAGCGCATATAGCTCTCACAGACGCGGTGACAACACCGCCTCCTTCCCAGCAATGGGATTCGCATACCCCTCCTCCCCGTGAGGTATGCAAATTGCGCCGGACCCTCCCCTCCCCCCGGGTCCGGCGCCCTCATTTCAGGCTTCCCCGAGCCTAGACACGAAACTGCCCCGGCCTATTCGGCCGGGGCATTTTTTTATCCAGGTGCTGCAATCGGGCCAGTTCAGCCCGACCCAAATCAGCCCAGAGTCGAGCGCAGCATCCAGGCGAATTTTTCGTGCACGGTCAGGCGCGGGCTCAGCACGTCCGAGGTGGCATCATCGCCATGTTGCGACGCGAGTTCGAGCGCTTTGCGGATTGTGGCGACAACCGCCTCATGTCCGCGCAACAGATCGGCGATCATCACATCGGCCTTCTGGGCTTTTCCGTCAGCAGCAACCGTCGCGGCCGCAGCCATCGCGGCATAGGAGGCCGGTGCCTTGACGTCGAGCGCCCGAATGCGTTCGGCGATCACATCGGTCGCCGCCCACAGCTCGGAATATTGTTGTTCGAATAGCATATGCAGATCGTTGAAGCGCGGGCCGGTGACGTTCCAGTGGTAAACATGCGTCTTGAAATACAGCGCATAAGTATCTGCCAGGACTGCCGTGACGGCGGTGGCCATGGCCACGCGCTGGTCGTCTGAAAGGCCCATATTGATGCTCATGAGATATCTCCTCTTGTCACTCGCGGCGGGGGCCGCTGTGTCTGAAAACAATATGTCCGACCCGGTCGCATAACTCCAATCAGGAAACATTGGCGTAGCGATAGATTTTTTCTATTTCGCAACCAGGGAGGCACAGAAGCGCTTGATCCGCACGCCCGCCTCTTTCAGGACGTCGTCAGAGGTCGCATAGGAAATCCTGAAACCCGGCTCGAGCCCGAAGGCGACGCCCGGCACGACCGCAACCGCTTCGGCATCGAGCAGGGCGGAACAGAAATCATTGTCATTATTGATCACTGTGCCGTCGGGGGCCGTCTTGCCGATCGCACCGGCGCAGTCGGCGAAAACATAGAACGCCCCTTCCGGCGTCGGAGCGACCAGGCCTTCGCATTGATTGACCCAGTCGAGCACCAGATCGCGCCGCCGCAGGAAGGCGGCATTGCGCGCCTCCAGGAAAGTATGGTCGCCATTGAGTGCCGCCACCGCAGCCCATTGGCTGATCGAGCAAGCATTGGATGTGGTCTGGGAAATCACCTTGCGCATGCCATTGATCAGGCCGACCGGGCCGGCGGCATAACCGATCCGCCATCCGGTCATCGAATAGGCCTTGGAGACCCCATTCATCGTCAGCGTGCGATCAAGCAGGCGCGGCTCGACTTGGGCAATGGTGGCGAATTGAAAATCGCCATAGACGATGTGCTCATACATATCATCGGTCATGATCCAGACCTGCGGGTGTTTGAGCAGGACATCGGCCAGGGCGCGCAAGTCTGCCGCGCTATAGCCCATGCCGGTCGGGTTGGATGGTGAATTGAGGATCAGCCAGCGCGTCTTCGGCGTGATCGCCGCAGCCAGCGCATCGGGCGTGATCTTGTAGCCGTCTTCAATCCCCGTCTTGACGCAAACCGCTTCGCCGCCGAGCAGCCGCACGACTTCCGGATAGGTCACCCAATAGGGCGCCGGAATGATGACTTCATCGCCCGGATTGAGGCTGGCCGCGAAGGCGTTGAAGATCACCGGCTTGCCGCCCGGTGCGACATGGATTTGGGCCACGGAGTATTCCAGCGAATTATCACGGCGGAATTTCTTGATGATCGCGTCTTTCAATTCCGCAATTCCGTCGACGGCAGTGTATCGGGTCTCACCACGGCGGATCGCGTCGATCGCGGCCTCCTTGATATGGTCCGGCGTCTCGAAATCCGGCTCGCCCGCGCCGAGTGAAATGACGTCAATCCCCTTCGCCTTCAGGTCGCGCGCCCTCTGGGTTACGGCGAGAGTCGCAGACGGTTTCACGCGCTGCAGCGCGTCGGAGGGCTCGAAAGTCATCGGGGATGTCCTGAATCGAATGATTGACGTTGCGCAAACCTAATCCCGGTCTGTGCACGCGCCAATCCCCGCAGCAGAGGGAAATGCGCAAAAACCGGCGTTTGCCGCAAAAACTTGCAGGCAATTATTGCGATGCAACATCCGGTAGCACGCCCAGACATCGCCCCAATTCTCCCCGCAATGGCCGCAAACCCGCCCCGCGACGCGCCAATTCGCGGCCCAGCCTGATGATGGACAGGGAGACCGGTCACCCGCTTCGAACACGCGCAGCGGGTGGCCCGTCACAAACAGGGGAAGACACATGGCATCCGGACACTCACACAGACCCGCTGGCGGACAGGCTTGGTTGGGGCTGATCACCGCCATCGCGGTTTTTGGCGCCAGCGTCTTCTTCTGGTCGGAGGCGCATGCCGATACGGCGCCAACAGCATCGCCGCTGACACCGGCAGAAATCACCCAGGCCGGCATGGTTCGCCTCAGCGAGATCAATGAAGGCGCGCTATTGCTCAAGACCATTGAAGGCGGGCTTTACGTCCCGGCGCCCTTGGTCGCGACCGATATCCGCCTCGACATTGCCGGCCCGATCGTGCGCGCCGTCATCACCCAGCGTTTCGAAAACCCGTCCGACGTCTGGGTTGAAGGCACTTATGTCTTCCCCATGCCCGCCGATAGCGGTGTCGACCGGCTGAGAATGCAGATTGGCGACCGTTTCATCGAAGGCGAGATCCATGAGCGCGAACAGGCGCGCCAGATCTATGAGGCGGCCCGCGCCAATGGCCAGCGCGCCAGCCTGGTCGAACAGGAACGCCCCAATATGTTCACCACTTCGGTGGCGAATATCGGCCCCGGCGAAACCATTATCGTCCAGATTGAATACCAGGATGTCGCCCGCCTGAATGACGGCTCATTCGAAGTTCGCGTCCCGCTGGCGATCACGCCGCGCTATATCCCGCAGCCCGAAGGCTTCGTTTTCGCCGCTGATGGCGGTGAGCGGATGGAGACCATGGCCGACGCGATGCGGATCACGCCGCCGCTGATGCACCCCTCTGCCGAACCCGGCGCGTATCTGCGCCTGCCCGTCAGCATCCACGCCAATCTCCAGCCCGGCTTCGAACTCGGCCCCGTCGCCAGCCAGTATCACGCCACCCTGGTCGACCGGTCGCAGCCCGGCCACGCCATCATCTCGCTGGCCGACGGTCCCATCCCTGCCAATCGCGATTTCGTTCTCAGCTGGCGCCCCGCCGATGAAACCGCCCCCAGCGCGGCGTTGTTTACACAGCAGGTCGATGGCCAGACCTATCTGCTCGCCCAGATCCTGCCGCCGGCCATGCTCGGCGCCGACACGCCGCGCCGGCCGCGCGAAACAATTTTCGTGATCGATAATTCCGGCTCCATGGCCGGAGCCTCGATGCGCCAAGCGCGCGAAGCGCTGGTCGCGGCCCTCAACCGGCTCGAGCCCGGCGACCGTTTCAACCTGATCCGCTTTGACAATACCATGGAGCGCGTCTTCCCCACCGCTGTCGACGCCACCCCGGCCAATATCGCCCGGGCACGCAGCTTCGCCTCAAGACTGGAAGCGGAAGGCGGCACGGTGATGCTGCCGGCCCTGCGCGCTGCCCTCGCCGATGACACACCAAACGATACATCCCGTGTCCGCCAGGTGGTCTTCCTCACCGACGGCGCGATTGGCAATGAGGCCGAACTCTTCGGCGCTATCAATCAAGGGCTTGGCCGTTCGCGGCTCTTCCCGGTCGGAATTGACGCCGCGCCCAATACCTATTTCATGAGCCGCGCAGCTCGGCTGGGCCGCGGCACCTTCACCCATATCGGCGATGTCGATGAAGTCGCCGGCGAGATGGAGCGCCTGTTCACGGCGCTGGAACGTCCGGTGATGACCCGTCTCGACGCCATCTTCCCGGCCGGTGCCCTGAGCGAAATCTGGCCGGCACCCCTGCCTGATCTCTATTATGGCGAACCGGTTCTGCTGACCGCACGCCTCGCCGGACCCGACGGTATGATGCGGCTCGAAGGCGAACTCGCCGGCTCGGTCTGGCAGCAGGATATTGCCCTGGCCGATGCGCGCCCCGCCAATGGTGTAGCCACGTTGTGGGCCCGCAACCGCATTCGCGCGCTGGAGGAAATGCGCTTTCAGGGCGCAGGCCAGAGCGAGATCGACGCCTCCGTCTTGCAGACCGCGCTCGATTTTCATCTCGTCACCCGCTTGACCAGCCTGGTTGCGGTTGACGCGACCCCGGCTCGCCCGCTCGGCGAAAACCTCGTGCAAGGCGATGTACCGCTGATGGCACCGCATGGCTGGGATTTCGAAGCTGTGATGGATGAGCGGATCGAACCGGTGCAGCACGCCGCCCTCGACCCGGCCATCCTCTCGCGCCTGCGCCCTGGCCAGGATCCCGATGCCGCACCGCTCGACGCCGATGGCATTCCGCTGCCGGCCACGGCGACGCCGCGCGAACTGCTGATGTGGCTGGGTGGTCTGATGATGTTGATCGCCCTGCTCTGGCTGATCGCCAATCGCGAGCGGCGCCTGTGGTGAGGCGCCAAACCATCATCGCGGCGCTGGTGCTGATCGCCGGTGCCGCGATCTTCGGTCAGGGCGTTTTCCTGACCGCGAAGGCGGAGTTCGCACAAATCCTGCTCGCAAGGGCGTGGACGCGTGCGATCGACGGAGAGATCGCGGCCACACCATGGCCCTGGGCCGATACCTGGCCCGTGGCCCGGCTCTCCGTCCCTTCTCTCGGCCAGCACGCCATCGTGCTCGCCGAAGCTGGCGGCGAGGCCCTCGCCTTCGGTCCCGCCCTGCTCAATGTCTCCGCCACGCCTGGCGAGCCCGGCACCGCCATCATCGCCGCTCACCGCGACACGCATTTCGAATTCCTCAAGGATCTGATCATCGGCGACACCGTGATGCTGGAAACCACGACCGGCGAGCTCGTCGAATACCGCGTCACCGGCATGGAAATCGTCGATGCCGCGCGTTCCGGCATCGAGCCGCAGGGCGGGCCGTCACGGCTGGCGCTGGTGACCTGCTGGCCGTTCGGCGCACTGGTGCCGGGGCCGGAGCGCTATGTGGTGTGGGCGGAGAAGGCGGGGCAGGCATTCGACACCACGGATCGCGGAGCGATCTCACCAATGGGCGAAGACCTTGAGCTTGCGGCGAAGCGTCCGGATCCTGGTCCGGATGAAGCAGAAGCAATTCATGGCAAACGCGAAACACGGTCCCGGCAATAATCGGTGATTGCCCTGTGCCGCAATTCGTTGGAGAACGAAGGCGATGTCCGACCCGTTTTCGACAATCGCATACGCCGTCGCAGCCGGATCAATCGGCTTTGCACTGGCCCTGGCCCTGACCAAACCCGGTCAGCGCAATGACCATGTCTTTTTCTTTTGCCTGCTCTTGGTCGCGCTTCTCGCGCATGTCCTTGGGCAGTTGCTCATCATTTCGGATGTCTATCGTCTCGCACCGCACCTTGTGGGCGCTGACCTTTCAATCAAGATGGCGTTGGGCCCGGCGGTCTTCTTCTATACCCGCGCCCTGATCTCACCAGAGAAGCCAGGATTTGGCGGTCTCGACTGGGCGTCGCTTCTTGGCCCCGCGCTCGTGATTCTCGTGAGCCTTCCCTTCGCGGGTTTGAGCGCCGAAGAGAAGCTCGCGTTGGTGGACCCGGCGACCCGAAACCCCGTTCACTTCAAAATCGCGCTATTCACCTGCACTGCGTCGCTTTTCCTTTTTCTCGCCTTTACCGCATCTTATCTCATCGCCGCCCTGAGGCTGCAGATGCGGCACCGACGGAAGATGATGGAACAGTTCGCGAATATCGAGCGCCAATCCCTGGATTGGCTCCGCGCCATACTATTCGTATTCGCCGTCGCCTGGGTGTTCTTCGCCGTCAAGCAAGCCCTCTGGCTATCGGGTGTATCGATCCCGGCCTTCAACATTGCCCTGGCCTTTACCGAATCCCTGGCGATTGCGGCCTTTGCCTATCTCGGTTTGCACCAACCGGAATTGAACTTTGAACAGCCCCCCAAAGCCAGCTCACAGACGCGCCACCCTATCCTGACTGATGAGCGGATGAGTCGAACCGCGGCCAAGTTGACAAGCGCCCTGAACACCAACGGCCTCTATGCCGACAATGACCTGTCACTTCGCAAGCTTTCCGACATCACGGGCGTGACCAAGAATCACATCTCCGAAACGCTGTCCCAGCATCTGGGCGTCAATTTCTTTGACTTTGTGAACAGCCATCGTGCCGCCGAGGCCAAACGGCTGCTGACCGAGACCGACCTGAACATTCTCGAGATCGGCCTGGAGGTCGGGTTCAACTCCCGGTCCACCTTCAACGCCGCGTTCAAGAAACATGTCGGTTCGCCACCGAGCACTTATCGCGAAAATGCCGGCAACACCCATAGGCACGACGCGGCATAGTCTGACAAATCGATCATAACGACGTCCGAATAGCCCCATTCGGACGACAGAAAGCCTGACCTCCCTCAGTTTCGATCCGCCGGCATTCGATTCCGGCCTGGATCATTGCTTGTCAGAAGGAGGCGCTCACGCCATGCCTGCAATACATCAATCCGAAGCAACCGCCCGTCGCATGGCTCGGCTGGCCGGGTTTTCATATCTCGGCTACACCTTGGCGGGACTGTACATCACCTTCGGGCCCATTCCTTCGCTCAGTGCACTTTCGGAGCAAAGTGCCGCGTCGCAGTCGCTCGAATTCCTGTTCCGTACGGGGTTTCTGGCCGAGGCTGTGCTCTACACCTTTGTCTGTGTCTCAGCTGCCGCGATGTATGTTTCTCTGAAATCGGTGAGCCAGGGTGGCGCGCTCGTTGCTGGCTTCTGCCGGCTGATCGAAGCTGCGTTGGGCGCAACATTCATCATCTTCAAATATGCCGCTTTTGCGGCGGTCGTGAACCCGGATTTGACCCCGGGCTTGTCGGGCGAGGATCGCGTCTCGCTGGTGGCATTCCTACGCGAGATTTACGGTTCGGCGCTCTACATCTTGCTGATTCCGATGGCCCTCGGCGGGGTAATCTTTTTCAGCCTGTTCTTCCGATCGCGCTTTATACCCCGTTGGCTTTCTGCCTGGGGCATTGTGACCTACTCGGTGATCGGAACCCTGGCGGCTTCAATCATTCTATTCCCGGCTCTGGAAGAACAGGTCATGCTCTTTTTCATACCGGGCGCCCTGTTCGAATGGGTCGCCGCGCTGTGGCTGCTCTTTGCGGGAATCAACACTCAGTACTGGCAGAGGAAGGCCGCAGCGACCGCCTAGCTGTGAACGCTCATCGGGCTGTACAGGGACAGGTAAACAGCGGCACACACCATTTGGCCCGACGATTGGCCGACAAAATCAGTCAAGCAAGACGGGGAAATGGTGTGTGTTGTCTAATCGCGGCCCTTTCTGTCAAGCTAAGGATTGCCCTTTCTGGGTCTGTCTCCGCCGGTATCAGGGTTGTCTTCGCGGTCTGATGAGCCGGTTCCCCGTTATTTTTTGCTGTCCCCTTTTTTATGTCGCGCCTCAGTCGCGCTCCAACAGCGCTTCGATTTTCGCGACCAGCGTTTCGCGTGCCTTGGCGGCGAGGAAGGGTTTCGGCAAACGCAGCAACCGGGTCGCGTGCGGACTGTTGCGGCGGACCTTGTCGCGATCGGGGCCCGCACCGAGATAGGCCAGGATCTCCGCCATCATCGCGCGGTCGAAGCCCCACAGCGTCTCGCCGCGATATTCCAGCTGGTAGAAAGCCTCGCGCGGCCAGTCGACCTCATGCGTGCGGTTGAGACCGCAGTCCAGGCAGCTCAGCCGGCCGGCCCAGGAAAGCCTGGTGCCGCCCATGTCATCGGCCAGCAGGACCGGCAGCGGCAAGTCGCCATACAGGCTCTCAAACCGGGCCTCGGCGCTGCACTGCGGACAGGCCAAGGCCAGCCTCGGAGCGATGCCCTTGTTGTAATAGCGTTCAGTCATGCCTGCTCAGATTAGCTACTCGTCACGCAATGCCCGGCCGCCATCAAGCATCTGGTCGCAAGTTTCCATGCGGGCTCGGTCATCAGGGGAGAGACCATCCATGGCGATGGCGCGGGTGGCGTCGTCATACTCGGTGTCGGTCCCGAAGAAAGCCGTCCATTCGGCAACGCATTCCTGATAGCTCGGTGCGGGTGCCTCATCGGCCATAGGATGGTTGAGAGCGAGCGCCGGCGCGCCGCACAGGCAGGCGGCAGCGAACAGGATGGCAAGAGTCTTTGTCATGGGCCGGTCTCCTCGACAGGTGTCGGTTCAGCAATGGCTGGCACATTGCGCTGCGGCGGCGATCCCGGCAAGCGGGTACGGCAAAAATCGGTTTACCGGATTGTCATCTTCCAGGGCTGGTATCTGCCCGCCGGCTGGGCTAGCGATAGCGGCACGGCGGGGGCTGTTGGGAGTTTTGTTTGGGCCAGGCCGCCGTCCGACCCGCATATGCGTCACCACGCCGCGTCCTCGCCTGGGCGCTGGCAGTGCTGGTCAATGGGATATTGCTCGCGCTCATCCTTCTGGCGCCGCGAGCACCGGTCGAGCCTCCACCGCTCCATATCATCAATCTCGAACTGGTCGCCAACGCCTTGCCCCCGGTTGAGCCGGAGCCTGAGGTCGAGCCGGTGGAAATACCGGCAGATCCTGTTCCCGCGCCGCCGCCAGACCGCGACGATGCGCAGGATCCGCAAAGCCGTAGTGATCCGGTCGACGAACAGCAACACAATGGCAGTCCCGCGGATGATGAAGCGTTGGCGGACGACAGGTCTGCGGCAGTCAGTGCCACCGGTCTTGCGGACTATGAAATCATCGCGCTTCCGGAGACCGCCGCGCTGAGCGGAACGCCGTTTGTCATTCGCGAAATCTTCTGCCTGACCTCATCGGAAGCCACCCGCGAAGCCGGTCATTGCCCTGATGGACCCGACCCGGACGGACTGTCCATGCTGCGCTTTGCCAGCGATGCCAATCTGGAGACCGGATTGCAGGCAGCCGTCGGGTACGGGATGAGCCCGGAGCAAATTCGCGCACTATTTGAAGGTAATGGCTTGCCATTGGCGGATCTGTCCGGCGAACCGACCCTGGCCGATGCCGGCCAGCGCCCGACCTCGTCCGCCGATCAGATGCGCGACAGCCTGCCGCCGCGCCATCCCGACCCGGCGTTTCGTGATTGACGATCGGGTGCAAGCCGGTTTCTTCTGCGGCGCATGAACTTTCTGTCCGACACCACCGCTCCCGCCCATCCCAAACTGATCGAAGCGATCGCCGCTGCAAATACCGGCTTCGAGCCGAGCTATGGCAATGACGCGATATCCGCCCGCGTCGAGACTCGGTTACGGGATATTTTCGAGTGTGATCTCAAAGTGTTGTTCGCGGTTTCCGGAACCGCCTCGAATGCGCTGGCGCTGTCCGTTCTGTGCCCGCCTGACGGCGCAATCCTGTGCCATGACGAAGCCCATATCCATCGCGACGAACGTGGCGCACCGGAATTCTATACCGGCGGCGCCAAGCTCATCCCCCTGACCGGTGCGCATGCGAAAATCGATCTGTCGGCGCTGGACCATGCCCTCGCGGAAATCCCCGAAGGCTTTGTCCATTCCAGCCCGGTACGCGTGCTCTCACTGTCCAATCTGACCGAGAGCGGCACCGCCTATTCGGTCGCCGAGGTGACCGAACGTGCGGAGCGGCTCAAACAGCGCCCGGCCTTTGTGCATATGGACGGTGCCCGTTTCGCCAACGCGCTGGTTTCGCTGGGCTGCACACCGGCGGACCTGACCTGGAAGGCCGGTGTCGACGCCCTGTGTTTCGGCGCGACCAAGAATGGCGCCCTGGGCGCCGAGGCGGTGGTGCTCTTCCCCTCGGTACTGGATCGGTTTGAGGCCCTGCAGGGCCGGCAAAAGCGTGGTGGCCATATGGCACCGAAAATGCGCTTCATGGCGGCCCAGTTCGAGGCCTGGCTGGACGATAATCTCTGGCTCGACCTGGCGCGGACGGCAAATGCCCGTGCGCAAGAGCTCGCCGCCGGCCTGGCCAAACTCCCGGGCGCAACAGTTCTGCATCCGGTTGATGGAAATGAAGTTTTCGCCCGCATCCCGGATCCTCTCGCGGCCCGGATGCGCGCTGCCGGCGCCGGCTTCTATCAATGGCCCGACGGCTCAGCCCGGCTCGTCACCAGCTGGTGCACCCAGACTGAAGAGATCAATTCCCTGATCGCCGCCGCAGATTGAATCTCGCCTTGAGATTGCAGAACAAAAAGAGTACAATTTGACTCCAATCGACAGGAGGGAGCCATGGCGCAAGGCCGCGGAGTATTGTTTCATCTCAATTCGGTGGGCTTTGACCCCTATGGCCGCGTCTTCATTGCCGACCGCGATGCCGGCCAGGCGCTTGGCGAGATGTTGAGCAAGGCCGATGCGATCAGTTGCCGCTCCGGCTGCGGCGCGCCACTGAGTTGCGACACAGCGCTGATCACCCGCGATGAATTGGTCAAGCTCGGACCGGAACTGCTGGTCAATAATGCGGATTTCGCCTCGATAATCCGCAAGCGCAAAGCTGTCGGCGCCCAGGAAGTGGTTATCGTCTTCAATATTTACAGGGAAATGGCCGGTAGCGACCGTGCGTCAGACTGAGCGTTGACCTCAGGAGACCTCGGCATCTTCCTCATCGGTGGAACGGCGCCAGGGACCGGCAAAGCGCGGATCCTGCCGCCGACGCCGATCGGGTCCAAAATAGGTCGATGCCTTTACGAAGCGCCGCGGCCGTTCGATCAACGCCGATATCCGGCGAAACAGATCAACCGGGCGAACCGGTTTGGCGAGATATTCATTCACGCCGGCATTGATCGCCTCAATCACCTTGGAGCGGTCGGTATGGCCGGTGACCATGATGATTGGCAGATATTTATTGGCACTGTCAGATGCGGTGCGAACCAGCCGGGTGAATTCGAGCCCGTTCAGATCACCGAGCATATAGTCGACCAGCGCAAAATCCGGATTGACGTCACGCATGGTTTCAAACGCATCGGCGGCATCGCGCACCTCGATAATCGTGCGCACACCGAACCCTTGCAGGATGGTGCGCAAGATCGTCGACATATGCGCATTGTCCTCAACGATCAGGACACGGATGCGGTCGAAACTGCCGGACATGGGGTCTCACTGCGCAGTGGTGAATCTCTGGACCCTCCGAGTCTGCCCGTTTGACCTTAACCAAGTCTTGCTCCGACCTGCAGCTGCTGGCCTTGTTCGGCTTCTTGCGCAGCGCAGCACCGGTTTCCAGAGGCTTAGCCCGGTCGGGACCCGATTTTCGGGAAGCACAACGCGTGAGCCGAACGCGCCAGCGCAGTTTCAGCCGCATTGTGCTAGTGTGAACGCGCATATCGCCTTCCCGGCATTTGAGGAAAAGGACGTGGCCATGAACATGGCGGAAAAATCAGTCCGTAGCCTGATTTTGCGAGCTCGGGCTTATGACAGCAAGGAGCAGATCGACGATTTTCAACCCGACCCGGACAGTTCGGAGCTCGATTTTGTCGAATCCATGCTGACCGGTGATCGCGATCCCATTCGCGATGAGATCAAGAACTGGGTCGATTGCCTTGATGAGGAAAGCCAGGTCGAACTGGTTGCGCTCTACTGGATCGGACGGGGGGACTATGAGGGCAGTGATTTTGTCGCCGCTGTCAGCCAGGCCCGGGCCCGCCGCACTTCACCCACTGCAGGTTACCTGCTCGGCGCGCCCATGCTGGGCGATTATCTCGAGGCCGGGTTGGATGCGGTCATCGAGGCGGATGTGTTCGACGACGCGTGAATTCAGATCACCGCGGCAACAGGCTTCAGGTCCACCGCACTTCAGTCCTGGGCCCGCGACCCGCAGAGCGAGCGACACCATTCTTGCGGCTGGCAAGAACTTCCAGAATTCGCCGCCCGAGCTTGTCAGGCATAACCGGTTTCACCAGGAAGCCATCGGCCCCTGCGGAAATTGACTGCTCGACGACCGCCGCCTCGGAATGACCGGTCAGCATGATGGTCGGGATCGAATGATTCGGAGAGTCGGAATTGGCACGCAAATCCTGAATCAATTTGATCCCGGTGCCATCGAGGAGTTCCTGATCAAGCAGCATCAGATCAATGCGTTGCCCGTTGAGATGCTGCCAGGCCGTTTCGATACCGTCAGCCTCAATCAAATCCTGGCAGCCAAGGCTGCCGAGCAAACGGGCGATCAGGCGCCGGGTGGCGGCTACATCTTCGACGATCAGTATCCGGACTCCCGACAGAATTTGATTTGGCATGGCTGACCTCGACGAATTTGATATCTCTGGATGGCAAAAAGGACTGAATGACTGATTAAGCTGTGTGGGAAAGCGGCGTCGCGGCACGACGCACAGCCGCCTGCACGACATCGTGAATATGTGTCGCCAGCGTTCCGGCATTGACCGGCTTGGGGAGGATGGCATCGGCGCCGGCCGCTTCGGCGCCGCGGGTCAGATGCGGCAGGCTTGTCGGTGCGAGCAGGATAATTGGCAAGTCCGGAAAGGGGCTGAGCCGCGCATCGCGAAAGCGGCGGATCGCGTCCAGCCCGCTGGTCAGGCCAAGATCATAATCCACCAGCGCCAGGTCGGGCCGGCACAGGCGGGCAGTGACGAGGGCCTCATCGGCGTCGCGGCTCTCGTAAATGCGGGTCACACCCAGCCCACGCAGCAGCGTGGTGAGGACGAGGCGGATGGAGCGGCTATCATCGAGCAGCAGAATATTGAGGCCGGACAGGTCGGACGCAGACATCGGGATCTCCAGAACTGAATCCCGAGACTAACCGGGCCAGCTTAATATCTGCCTACTCATCGTTAATCCCCTGTGACTGCCTGCTGACAGCGCGGCGTCAGCATCGCTCCGCCCGCCTCTGGTCCCGGCGGCCCGTCATGCGTATATCTCCATCATGGTCAAACTCACGCTCGACGACAGCCTCGCCGCACCGGAAGACTTCATCCTCGACACCGTGCCGGCGATCGCGCCGGCGCATCCGATCGAGAATTGGGCGCCGCACCGGCCCGACCGGCCGGCAAAATCGGAGGGCGGTCAACGCTTTCGCTGTGTCGCCGAGTTCGAGCCAACCGGCGATCAGCCGCAGGCGATCGCCGAACTGGTCGAGGCGATCAATGGCGGCGAGCGCGATCAGGTCCTGCTGGGCGCCACCGGTACCGGCAAGACCTTCACCATGGCCAAGGTGATCGAGGCGGTGCAGCGCCCGGCCCTGATCCTGGCCCCGAACAAAACCCTGGCGGCCCAGCTCTACGGCGAATTCAAATCATTTTTTCCTGATAATGCTGTCGAATATTTTGTCTCATATTACGACTACTACATGCCCGAAGCCTATGTCGCGCGGACCGATACCTATATCGAGAAGGAGAGCTCGATCAATGAGGCCATCGACCGGATGCGCCATGCCGCGACGCGCTCCATCCTCGAACGCGATGATGTTATCATTGTCGCGTCGGTGTCGTGTATCTATGGCATTGGCTCGGTCGAAACCTATACTGCAATGACCTTCGAGCTGAAGCCCGGCGACACCGCCGATCCGCGTGCTGTGATGCGCCAATTGGTCGATCTGCAATATATCCGTAATGACGCCGCCTTCGGGCGCGGCACCTTCCGGGTGCGCGGGGATAGTCTCGAGGTTTTCCCGGCCCATTATGACGACCGCGCCTGGCGCCTCTCCTTCTTCGGCGACGAGCTGGAAAAAGTCACCGAATTCGACCCGCTGACCGGTCACACCATCACCGATCTGAAGAACGTCAAATTCTACGCCAATTCCCACTATGTGACCCCGAAACCGACCCTCCACCAGGCGATCCAGTCGATTAAGGCCGAGCTCAAGACTCGCCTCGCCTGGATGGAGAGCGAAGGCCAGCTGCTCGAAGCCCAGCGCCTGTCACAGCGCACCGAATTCGATCTGGAAATGCTGCAGGCAACCGGCTCCTGCGCCGGCATCGAGAACTACTCACGCTACCTCACCGGCCGCAAACCGGGCGAGCCGCCGCCGACCATGTTCGAATACATCCCTGAAAACGCGATCGTTTTCGCCGATGAAAGCCATGTCTCCATCCCGCAGCTCGGGGCGATGTTCAAGGGCGATTTCTCGCGCAAGAAGACGCTCGCCGATCACGGCTTCCGCCTGCCCTCCTGCCTCGATAACCGGCCGCTCAAATTCGAGGAATGGGATGCGATGCGGCCGCAAACCGTCAGCGTCTCGGCGACGCCGGGCAATTGGGAACTCAACCAGACCGGCGGCGTTTTCGTCGAACAGGTCATCCGCCCGACCGGCCTGATCGACCCTCCGGTCGAAATCCGCCCGGTTTCCCTCGATGGCGCATCCCAGGTCGATGACGTCATCGACGAAGCGAGAAAAACCGCCAAGGCCGGAATGCGCACCCTGGTCACCGTCCTGACCAAGCGCATGGCCGAGGATCTGACCGAATACATGCATGAGCAGGGCCTCAAGGTCCGCTATATGCATTCCGACGTCGACACGGTGGAGCGGATCGAACTGATCCGCGATCTGCGCCTCGGCACCTATGACGTGCTGGTCGGCATCAATTTGCTCCGCGAAGGCCTCGACATCCCCGAATGCGGCCTCGTCGCCATTCTCGACGCCGACAAGGAAGGCTTCCTGCGCAGCGAAACCAGCCTGATCCAGACCATCGGCCGCGCCGCCAGAAACAGCGAATCCAAAGTCATCCTCTATGCCGACCGCCGCACCGGCTCGATGGACCGCGCCATCGGCGAAACCGACCGCAGACGCGCCAAACAGGTCGCCTATAACGAAGAACACAACATCACCCCGCTCACCATCAAACGCGGCGTCTCCGACATCCTCGAACAAGTGATGGAAAAACAGGCCAAGGGCCGCAGCCCCGGCGCCTGGCGCGGCGGCAAAGGCAGCGGCAAGCCCAAGGGCATGCGCGACCAGGACCAGGCCGGCTATGGCGGCAATGTCATCGCCGTGATCGCGAATCTGGAGAAACGGATGCGCGAGGCGGCGGCAGATCTGGAGTTTGAAACCGCGGCGGCTCTCCGCGACGAAATCAAAAAGCTGGAGGGGTAGACCGGAGGGGTTCGGGTTTGGCGGCTGCGTAGCGGGCGGCAAAGCCGTGCCTCGCGGGAGCGAGGCTGGCGGTGTGGTTGGGGGATGAGATTAAGAAGCTGGAAGGTTAGACCGCAGCGGTTCGGCTTTGGTGACTGCGTAGCGGGCGGCAAAGTCGTGTCACGCGGGAGCGAGGCTGGCTGCAAGGCTGATGGATGAGATCAAGAAGCTGGAGAGTAGTGGGTCCAACCACACCTCCCCTTACACCCCATGCCAGCCAGCGAGCCGTATCGAAGCCACGCCGTCAAGGCCGCCTTTGGCGCCGCGTAGCGGGCATGCGCCTTGACGGCGCGGCTTCGATACGGCGGACTTCTCGGCAAGAGGTTTATGGGTGGGTTTGGGCTGGGGGCCCTTGTCCCCTAATCCCAAACGCTTATTCTATCGTCATCCCAGCGTAGGCTGGGACCCAGTTCGCAGAGCTCGGCGCTTGATGAGTCTGGGTCCCAGCCTACGCTGGGATGACGGTTGTTGAGAAGCTCATGCGCTCATTCAATCGGAGCCCACATGGCGATGGTTTCGAACCAGTCTTGCCAATCGGGATTAGTCTCTTCGATCAGGCGCAGCTTCCACGCCCGCTTCCAGGCCTTGATGTTCTTTTCCCGGGCGATAGCGTAGCCAAAATCCTGGTGGAATTCATACCAGACGAGCCGGGTGAGCTTGTATTTGGCAGCGAATTTCGAACCGCGGCCTTCACGATGCAGGATCATGCGCGCGCCAATATTGCCCGTCACGCCGGTATAGAGCGTGCCATTGCGCTGATTGGTCAGAATGTAGACGCAGGGGTGTTTTGTCATCGGGTGAAGGTGTGTTGGTGTAATTTAATTATACACCCGTCATGAGTGTATATCAAATCCTCCACCGCCCTAACCGTCACCCCAGCGCAGGCTGGGGTCCAGATCTTAGACCGCGGCGTTTTATGAGCTGGGTCCCAGCCTGCGCTGGGATGACGATGTATGGGAGGTCGGTGCAAGAAGCCGCTCCGCTCAACCCAGACCACCCCCAAGCCCCCCTTTCAACCTTTCCCTCGCCAAAGCGCAATTTTCCGTTCAGGTTGAAAAACTTAAGCGTGGGGGGACGGGCTATGCGGGATGAATTTCAGGAATGGGTCTCGACCTATCCGAGCGATCGGGCGGCCAAGCCGACGACGAAGCTGGGGACGCGTTCTTATCAGGCGATCATGAAGGCGGTGCCGGCGGCGCTGATGGCGCATATTGAGTATCGCCAGCGTTTCGTGCCGACGGGCAGTACCGGGTCTGGCAATTGGACTGATATCTCCTGGGTCGGCGTGCGCGATAGCCTGTTGAGCGCGACGACGCAGGATTTCTATTACATCACATACTTGCTCAGCGCCGATGGCGAACGCCTGGTCTTGTCGATGCAGCAGGGCTGTAAATTGCTCAGCGATGAGATCGGCAAACCGGCCGCCATGGTCGAGCTGCAGCGGCGCGCGGCGCTGTTGCGGGCCCGCGCGCCCAAGGCATTGGGGCGGCTCACCGTCGACCCGATCGATTTGGGGACGAAGAAAAACCATCGCCTCGGCCCGCTCTATGAGGCCGGGCATGTGTTTGGGCGCAGCTATCACGTCGACGCGCTGCCTTTAGAGCACGAACTCGTCGATGATTTTCGCGATGCCATGGCCGCGCATGTTCAAATTGTCGCCAATGGCGGCTTCGCGGCCATCGAAGACATTGTTGAGGCCGGAGCGGCCGAAGGGCTGAATGAGACGGCCTTGCCCTATGTGAAGCGCTTCGCCCTCCACCGCGTCGCGGAACGCAATGCCGCGCATTCGAAGGCGGCGAAGGATCACTATCCGGATATCTGCATGGGCTGCGAGACGGATATGCAAGCCATCTATGGTGAGGCCGCCAAACGCATGCTCGACGCCCACCATTTGACCTCGATCGCCAGCCTGCCCGAAAACAAGGACGTCTCTTTCACTCTCAAAGATTTCGCCCTGCTCTGCCCCAATTGCCACCGCATGATCCACCGTTTGGTGGATTCGTCGGATTTGAAGGCGCTGCGGACGCTGTTGGGAAAATAGCGCTTTGGGGAATGGGGCCACCCACACTTCCCCTCAAACCCCATGCCAGCCAGCGGGCCGTATCAAGCCCGCGCCGTCAAGGCCGCCTCCGGCGCCGCGTAGCGGGCATGCGCCTTGACGGCGCGGGCTTGATGCGGCGGAATTCTCGTCAAGGGGTTTATGGGTGGGTCTGGGCGCGCCCTGCTCCAAATACCCAAACACTTGTCATCCCGGACGGATGCCCCGCGCGGGCGGGGCGCAGATCCGGGACCTACCCGCAACACCAGCTGGAGCAGCGGGTAGGTCCCGGCGCTCCGCCCGGCACAAGGCCGGGCATCCGGCCGGGATGACAAAAAATGGGGTATTGTCGGGTTGAATTGGGCGTCGAGCGCGCCGCCGCCAAATCCCAACTTATCCTCCCCCTCCGAGTCCAGCCCTATAATCCCCCCATGGCCGGAACCCGCAGACCCCCTGAACTTGCCGCCGCCCTGGAAGCCCGGGCGCGGAGGATGCGCGCTGAGGGGCACCGGATGGCGGATATTTCGCGTGCGGTCGGGGTGCCGGTGCCGACGCTGTATCAATGGGCGGCGCGGGGGCAGTGGCGGCTGGAGGATCTGGCGGAGCCGGTCGTGCAGCCGGTCGAGCCCCAAATCCCCGACCCGGATCCCGACACAGTGATCGACGAGGATGCCGAGCCGCCAACGGCGCTGGAGGCGGCACAGGCTGTGCTGGAGCTGGCGGCGGTCGAGGGGGCTCGCGGGCGGCTGGTGCGTTCGGAACGGGCGGCGAAGCTGGCGCGACAATTATTTCTTCTTGCCGAGCAGGCCCAGCGGGTTGAGGCGGCAGAGGCGGCGCTGCACCCGAAAGAGTTCAGATTGACCGCAGCGGAACTGGAGGCGTTGCGCGAGGATCTGCGCCGCCGATATATCCCGGAATCTTATGCCCAGCCGCATGTCTACAATCCACCCGCCGCACCGGAACCCGAACCGGCCCCAGCACCCGAGCCAGCACCACCGCGCCGACGGCACCAACCCGCCAGTCCCTCAATCCGCCGGCTCTAGCGGCGCAGTGCCTCCGGACCGACGGCACCGCCGGAGTCGGTCGGGCCAATTTTTCGCGGACTCAGCCCATATCTCGAACCATCCACGCCGGAACTAAGGCAAATCCGGGCCAAAAATCGCTCTTTTGCCGCATTTTCCGCAAATTTCACCTGCATACCGCGCGACACTTGATCAACCGGCAGGGAATCCCGCGTTTTGCTCACCTATTCGACCGGCATTTTCGAGATCCGGATCAGCGATGGTTTGCTTGAAGTCCGGATCGAGGGTGTGCGCACGCCGCAGATGAATGGCGAGGCCGAACGGGCCATCAACAGCCTGTTCAACGCCGCGTTGGTGTCTGCGGTCGCCTTCGATATCCGTGCCTGCGATTATGCCCTGTCGCCGGTTGAGCTGGAGAGCCGCGTGCGCCAGATCGGCCGCCAATGCTGCGGTATTCCGCTCGCCTTCATCGGCCGCGACAATCAGCAGGACCAGATCCGGCGCGCCGTCAACGCGATTGAGGCGATCCACGGGATTGCGCGTGGCTTTCGCTGCCGCCGCCAGGCATACGCCTGGTTGAAGCGGACCCGTCAGCCGGCCTGAACCCTATTGCAGGGTTCCGCTGGCGCGGCCGGCGAGCAGGCTTGTGAGCCGGGTTTCGATCATCTCCAGCCGTGCCGCACTGTCCGGCGCCTCGAGCAGGTCCTGACGCGCCTGCGGCGGCAAGGGTGCCAGCATGGCGAGGCGGTCGACCAGGGCCGCAAACGGCATCTCATCGAGCGCCGTCATGTCGAGCTGAATGCGTTCGCCAGCCAACCAGGCCTGCAATAAATTCATCAAACGCGGGCGATTGCCGACCAGCGGCGCGCGCGGCGCGAAATCCTGCAAAAAGGGCCGGTAATCGACCTGGCCGATGCGATAGGGCGTGTCCGCCCCGGTCTCGGCATTGAGGGCAAAGCGGCTGACACCCGCCAGGGTGAGCAGATAACGTCCATCGCGGGTCTCGGTGAAGGCCTTGATACGGCCGGCCGTGCCGATCCGCTGCAGGGGCGGCTGCGCACCCGCAGCGCCGGTCTGCGGCTGGATGATGCCGATATGGCCACCTTCGCGGCGGGCATCATCGACCATATTGAGGTAACGCGGTTCGAACACGTTCAGCGGCAGCAATTCTCCGGGCAGAAGAATACAGCCGGCGAGCGGGAAGAGCGGCAAGGAGGCGGGTAGTGTTCGCGTCTGGGTCATGAATTGGAGATAGGTAGCCGCGGCAGGCTCGCCAAGGGGTCCGCCCGCTTCGATGTCTCAGGGCGAATCCCAGGCGGCGCAGGGCGCTTGCGGTTCCACATGACATCCCGCCTCGATCCAGGGTTTCAGACGGCCGCCAATGAAATGCTGCCAGGTCGCCAGCACGACCGCCGCAAGCTCGGCATCGAGCTGGCCCTGCATGGCGAGGTCGACCTGGAATTGGGTGCCATCGCCGGCCGGCGTCAACGTCCAGCTGGTGACAAGATCAATCGAGCGGCCCGACAGGCCGAGCGGTCCGTGCAGGCGCAGGGCCGTCGGCGCGTCGACATAAATCACCGTCGCGTGCAGGGCACCATCATCGCTGCCATCGCGCAGGCGTTCATAGAAGCGGCCGCCGAAATGCGGCTCGATCACCAGTTCGGCCGGATCCAGGGCGAAGCTGTGATCCCACCAGGGCGAGATATCACCGGTCGCGGCATCAAATACGACCGCCGGCGGGGCGTCGATCTCAACCGTGAAGGATGCGGTAAATCCGTGCGGATCGAAGGCCTCGACACCAGCCTCCTGGAGCGTGACGGCCCCGGCCATTACCAGGATTGCAAACAGCATGATCTCCCCCGCCTCAACAGGCGGGGGAGATTAGCGGTTCGGGGCCTCAGGCGCTAGACGGCGAGGAAATCGCGCTTGCCGACCGGCACACCAATGCTGCGCACGAGCGCATAGACCATTGAAGCGTGGAACAGGACATTGGCGAGGACGTAATTCTGCACGAAGGCGTGGCGCGGCAGGGTCATTTCCTTGCCGGGACCGGCTGGAAAAGTGACATCACCCGACGGATCGGCATCGAGCGCCGCGACGGGCAGCGCCCAGACGGCAGCGCGGGCGGCCTTCAGTCGGGCGCGCAAATCCTCGAATGAGCTTTCCGTGTCGGGAATGGAGGCCGGCTCCTGGCCGGCAAGGCGCGACAGACCGCGAACGGAAAAATCGCTGACCAGCTGAAGCTGGCGCTTGAGGGCGAACATGTCCGGCGTCAGGCGCCAGTCGAGATAGATGGCTTCATCGACCTTGTGCTCGGCGGCGTGGGCCGCGGCCTTGGCGAGAATGCCGTCCAGCGCGCGATAGGTCTGATCGAGCTGGGTCTTGGCAATGGATGAAAGTGGAATGGACATCGTGACTTCCCCTTGATTGGAAGCCAACAGATGGGGATGTGTGCGGCAAAGAACCAGAGGCGCAAATGTGAATATCTGCGAGGGCCTGTGGCGCGGCGCGCGCGGCGAGCGCGGGCCGGTCGGCGAACCGGCCATTGCGGGGGTGCCGCAATGGCCGTTCGGGATCAGACGCGTTCATTCCAGTTGCAGACCGGATCGCCATTGGCATTCCAGGTCGAGAGCCGGGCCGAGAAATCGGCATCGGTATCGAGCAGGATGTCGGAGAGCAGCGTATCTTCGCTGCCGCTGGCCGGCACATCGCCCTCCTGGACAATATCAAAGCCACCGCCACCCATGCGTTGGGTGACAACCATGCGATAATTACTGCCCGCCTCACCCTGGCCCCAGGCCGTGACCAGCAGGCCGTCCGGCGTTGACGCCAGCTCGATATGGCAGGCTGTGTCAGCGAAATTGTCGGGGTTGGCAGCCGACTGGACAAGACCATCAGGCTCACCAGGCTGGAGCGCCAGCAGGGCTGCGCCAGCGATCGCCGCGATATTGGCAGCTAGAATATTCATGCTCATGACAGTCTCCTTCTCGACTGCGGGTTTCAGGGAATGCGGGCTGGTCAGACAGGCCGTTTGGGGAGGGCCAACATGCCCTCCCCGAGCCTGCGTCCGGTGTTAGTGCTCGCCCTGGATGACCAGGGTGACATTGCCGCTACCGGATTGGTTGACGTGGGCGTTCTGGCCGTTGCCGACCTGGATGACGCCGACACCATTGTTGGAACCATACTGATTGGTCGTCGCCGTATTGTTGCGACCGATCTGGGCGATGCCCGAAAGGTTGCGATTGCCGGTCTGATAGCTGTCGGCGTAATTATTGCGGCCTTGCTGACCGATCACCGCATCATTGCGGCGGCCAAACTGGTCGACATGGGCTTCGTTATAGCGGCCCGTCTGGCCGACAGTCGTGCCGTTGCGGGCGCCGTCCTGGATCACGGTGACATACTGACGATCACCGCGCTGATTGATCACCATCGACTGGCGGTGGCCATTCTGGCGACCGGCGATGTCGTTATTGTAACCCTGCTGGCTGATCGCCACGCGGTTACGCGATTGTGCTTCAGCAGCGCCAACGGTGCCGAGAACAGAAACAGCGACAAGGGCGCTGGCGAGGAAAAGACGGATTTTCATGGCTTAACTCCAATTGGTGTTGCCCGACGCCCAATGCATCGAAGACTGATACTGTTCTAACCGAAGCCGTATGAGCCGATCCTGAGGGCGTCATTCACAAAGCCGACAGGTGGATGAATGGCAGATGGCGACGGTAAATTTCTGAAAAAACAAAAAGAAACGCCCGGTGTCGAAACACCGGGCGCCAAGTTCAGGGACAAGAGAGGGAAGGCTTAATTTGGCTGGCGGGCGGCGATCGCTGCACGCAGGCCGCGACTGCGTTCCAGGTGCGAGCCGCGCGGCGCCCTGGGCGCTGTGTGCGCCGCGGCCGGGCCGCGATAAGGCTGCGCCACCGGCGCGCGATATGTCACCGGATTGACCGCCGGACCGTCCAGCATTTCGATCGGATAAATGGCCGGGGTCTGCGAGCGGCAGATCAGACGGCCGCGTTCATCGAATACGGCCAGGTCGACATGCAGGGCCGCGTCCTGACCATATTCCGCGTCGCGAATTTCATTCATGCCGCGAAAGCCACCGGCGACGACATAGCCGAGGCCGAGATGGGTACGGGCCAGAACCGTGTCACGCCCGCCGGAGCCGGAGAAGCGGCCGCTGAGGCCTGCATCTGTGGCGCCGTTTGGCATGCCCTGATAGGCGATGAGGCGATAGCTGCCCGACAGGCCGGGTGCGGCCTTGGCCACGACCTGGGCCGAAGAATTGGAGAGATAGACCTGAACGGCGCAGCGCTCATGCGATCCCAGCGCCATGCCGGAAGACTGGGCGTTTGCCGGTGCAGTGCCGGCCATCAGTGCCAGACCAAGGGTCGCAACGGCCAGTTTCAAAGCGGGTTTGGTAAAAGTCATGGATCGGGTCCTCCTGATCGGATGCCGGACGCGGACGCCCTGTTGATCCGTGTATAGCGAGCGCTGCATGACGCGCGTCTGAGGAGGAGGTTCAGCTGGCGTTCACCCGCGCTGCCGGCCAACGGGCATTGCTGTCAGGCAGGGCGGCCGGCGCGGCCGGATATTGGCGCCGCGGCCGGTTCCAGCACGATGCTCGCCGCCGCCGTGGAACCGCTCCCGAGCCAGGTCAGTTCAGCAAATCCGAGTGATTTCAGCAGCTTTATGATCCGCTCGCGATAAGCTGACCCCGATGCATCACCGGACATGTCGGCTTCAACGCCGATACCTTCGCCATCATCCTGGATCAGGATTGTGGCCAGGCGCTCGCCGCGTTGAAATTCAACGCTGGCAGAGCGCGCCGCATAGGCGGGCTCGCCCGAGCGTTGCGCCAGCTTGCGCTGCCAATTGCCCGTGGCGAGGCCCTGTGCCTTCTCCGCGGCCGAATAGCCGAGATTGCCGAACTCAATGGCATTGGCCAGCAGGAGGTGAAGCCCAACCGCCATTTCGCAGGCCCGGGGCAAGGTGGCCGCGAGGAAATTGGCGAGCCAGCTCGCCTCGGCCATGGTCCTGACACTGAATGTTGCGCTGTGCAGTGCCATCACCGGCTCGAGCGCCGCCGCCGGCGATCGTTCAAAATCACGATAGGCCATCAGGCCCTCGATCACGGTGGCGAGGGATCCGGCATCGATACTATTGGGAAGGTAGAGATCGGCCGACACTGAACGTGCCGCACTCGCCGTCACCAGTATGGTTTTCTGATTCGGCGCCGCCTGCTTGCGCGCGCTTGCCACCAGAGCGGCATTGGCATCGTCGACCAGCATTACCGCAACAGGGCCATCCGGCACCGCCAGGGGCCCGATATACACTGTTGCATTCATGCCCTCTGCCAGCGCCCGCGACAGGGTCCGCACGCGCGGACTATCACTCATGCACAGCCAGAGCCGTTGCGGTGTCGTTGTGGAGGCTGAAACGCTCATGACGAACCCGAAACCGGGAATCTCAAAGCATTCCCTGACATTTGAACCTTTGCAGCAATATCTTAATAACCGATATCGTCACGCGGGCTGAACCCGGCCGGGTGTTGAACCCGTCCTGCCCGGACAAAGAAAAAGGCCCCGGATCGCTCCGGGGCCTGTTGTGTTTCGTCATTGCCCTGCCCGTGATCAGGAGCCGTGATCAGGCGTCGCGATCAGCCACGACACCGGCCGAGCGTTCAGTGCGCGTCGGGAAACGGTAGAAGATATGCGTGCCGATCCGGCGGGTCCGTACCAGCGAATCATTCCAGTGCGGGTCGACCGCAACCGTGTGGTAATGCGTGGCCCGACGGGTCACATCGCGGCCAAAGCCCATGAAAGCGTGTTGCGCGATCAATTCCGCCCGGCGCCAGGCGCGACCGCGCGGCGTGCGCATGGCAGACCCGTCGCAGGTAAAGGAGAACTGACAGCCGGTGCTGCGCTCTGAGCCCTGATAGACGACGCCGCAAATCGTGTCCGGATAGGCCGCATGACGAACCCGGTTCATGATCACCTGGGCCACCGCCAGCTGGCCGACAAAGGCCTCGCTGCGTGATTCGTAGTAAATCGCCTGTGACAGACAATCGAGCTCGGCGGTGAAGTCGGCGGCCATCGAGAAGTGCGTGCTGTCAAACGTGCGCAGATCATCAATCGGACGCTCGGTCAGAATGGCGCCCTGCACCCGGTCAGCCGCGAGCGAGAGTGCGGCGACCTGCAGGGTACGCGGCGCGTCCCAGGCGGTCTCGACATCACCTTCATGCAGATAACGTTGGGCCAGGGACTGCCAGAGCAGCGTCTCATCCTGTTCGCGGGCACGCCCGGAAGCGGCGTTCAACGCCAGTACGGCGAGCAGACACAGCACGCCGAACGCCACCGTATAGAAGGCGGTCGCGACCTGCTCTTGCTGTCTTCGTACTGCGTCCAAACTCATTCGCACTCCTGGTTTCGACCCTGCGTCGAATCAATGCGCTGCAATCAACATACCACGCAAAAGCTAACGGCCTCTGCTTGAAAATTAGCGCTGCTCTCTATGAGAGTAGACCGATCTGGTCAAGCACGCCGCACGATTACAAATAAGAAATGACTCCCCCCAAACAAGAGAAGAGCCATTTCATCACCCAAGTTCAACAGGTTATGACTTTCGTCGCAGATTGGCCTGGGCCGCGGCCAGACGCGCAATCGGGACGCGATAGGGCGAACAGGACACATAATCGAGTCCGACTTCTTCACAGAAATCGATCGAGGCCGGATCGCCGCCATGTTCGCCGCAAATCCCGAGTTTCAGATCGGGGCGGGTCGCGCGGCCGCGCTCGACAGCGATACGGACCAGATTGCCGACGCCATCGCGGTCAATCGTCACGAAGGGATCCTTCTCGAGAATCCCGGCTTCCAGATAATCGCCGAGGAATTTTCCGGCATCATCGCGCGACAAGCCGAAAGTGGTCTGGGTCAGATCATTGGTACCGAAGGAGAAGAATTCCGCATCCTTGGCAATATCGCCGGCCATCAGACAGGCTCGCGGCAATTCAATCATGGTGCCGATCATGTATTTCGGTTTGGCCCCGGTCTCCTCGGCGACGGCCTGGGCAACACCGGCGACGCGCGCCTTGAGGATCGACAATTCGGCAACGGTGGCGACCAGCGGGATCATCACTTCGGCGATGGGCTGGAAACCGGTTTCCTTCTCGACTGCGACCTGGGCCTCGAAGATCGCCCGCGCCTGCATCTCGTAGATTTCCGGGAAGGTGATGCCGAGACGGCAGCCACGATGGCCGAGCATGGGATTGCTCTCGGCCAGATCGCGTGCCCGCGCCATCAATTGCTCCGCCGGCAGGCCCGTGGCCTTGGCGACGTCTCTCACATCCTCTTCCGTGTGCGGCAGGAATTCATGCAGCGGCGGATCGAGCAGGCGGATGGTGCAGGGCAGCTCGCCCATGATGCGGAAGATTTGCGCGAAATCATCGCGCTGCATCGGCAGAATCTTGTCGAGGGCGGTGACACGGCCGTCCTGGTCATTGGACAGGATCATTTCGCGCACGGCGGCGATGCGGTCGGCATCGAAGAACATGTGCTCGGTGCGGCACAGACCAATACCTTCAGCACCGAACTCGACGGCGGTCTGGCAATCCTGCGGCGTTTCCGCATTGGCGCGCACTTTCATGCGCCGCGTCTTGTCGGCCCAGCGCATCAGGATGCCGAATTCGCCGGTCAGTTCCGGCTTGATCATCTTGGCTTCGCCGTAGAGGACCTGGCCGTTGGAGCCATCAATCGTCACCATTTCACCGTCATGCACGGTGCGGCGTCCGACCATGAAGAGCTTCTTGGCGTAGTCGATCTTGATCTGGCCGGCACCGGAGACGCAAGGCCGGCCCATGCCGCGCGCGACCACAGCGGCGTGGCTGGTCATGCCGCCACGGGCCGTGACAATGCCTTCGGCCGCATGCATGCCGTGAATATCTTCCGGCGAGGTCTCGATGCGCACGAGGATGACTTTTTCGCCCGACTTGGCGCGCTCTTCCGCTTCATCGGAATCAAATACGACACGACCGGTCGCCGCGCCCGGAGAGGCTGGCAGGCCGGTGGTCAGCACATCGCGCTCGGCTTTCGGATCGAGCGTCGGGTGCAGTAATTGGTCAAGATGGGAGGGATCAATCCGCATCACCGCTTCCTTCTCGGTGATCAGACCTTCCTGGGCCATGTCGGTGGCGATGCGCAGCGCCGCCTTGGCGGTGCGCTTGCCGGTACGGGTCTGCAGCATCCAGAGCCGGCCACGCTCGACCGTGAACTCGATATCCTGCATGTCGCGATAATGGCGCTCCAGCTTGTCGAAAGCGGCAGAGAGCTCGGCATAGCTTTGCGGCATCGCCGCTTCCATTGACGGCGAGTTATCGCCCATGCGCTCGCGCATCGCCTCGGTCAGGCATTGCGGCGTGCGGATGCCGGCAACGACATCCTCGCCCTGGGCGTTGACGAGGAATTCGCCGTAATAGCCGCTATCGCCGGTCGAGGGGTCGCGTGTGAAGGCAACACCGGTCGCCGAGGTCTCGCCCATATTGCCAAACACCATCGCCTGGACATTGACCGCTGTGCCCCAGCTGGCCGGGATGTCGTGCAGGCGGCGATAGGTCTTGGCGCGCTCGGTCATCCAGCTCATGAAGACGGCGCCGATAGCGCCCCACAACTGCTCGCGCGGATCGGTCGGGAAAGGCCGGCCGAGCGCATTGGCCGCGGCGGTCTTGTAGCGCTCGACGATACTTTCCCAATCGTCAGCGCTCAGATCCGTGTCGAGGGAATAGTCATTCTCATCCTTGAAGCCATCGAGAATGTCCTCGAAGATCGCGTGATCAACGCCCAGTACGACGTCGGCATACATCTGGATGAAGCGGCGATAGCTGTCATAGGCAAAGCGGCGATCACCCGAAAGCTCGGCCAGGCCGGCGGCGGTTTCGTCATTGAGACCGAGATTGAGCACGGTATCCATCATGCCCGGCATCGAGGCGCGGCCGCCGGATCGCACCGAGACCAGCAGCGGATTGGCCGGATCGCCGAGCACCTTGCCGGCCGTCGCTTCCAGCTTGGCCAGCGCGGTCTCGACCTGTTCATTGAGGTCGGCCGGGAATTGGCGTTTGTTTTCGTAGAAGGCTGTGCAGACCTGGGTCGTCAGGGTGAAGCCTGGCGGCACCGGCAGGCCGAGCGTGGCCATTTCGGCCAGATTGGCGCCCTTGCCACCGAGCAGCTCACGCATCCCCGCCTCGCCCTCCGAATAGCCGGCACCGAACGCGTAAACCCACTTATTGCCTGCAGTCATGACTTCAATCCCTGTTCAAGCATCGTCATCAACCATCAATCCGATTGAAATCGGCCACGGCACAGATCGCCGCCCGGATATCGGACAATAAAAGGAGTCTGTTGCGGCGCAATGCGGGCTCGTCCGCATTGACCGTCACAGTCTCGAAAAACGCATCAATCGGCGCGCGCAGCAGTGCCAGCGCCGCCATCGCGGCCTTGAAGTCTTCGCCGCGCAATGCCGCCCCGGCCGAAACCCGTGCTGCCGCCAGCGCCGCGATCAATTCGCGCTCGGCAGCCTCCGGCGGCGCGGCCAGATAAGCGTCGGATGGCGCGCCCACGAATGGCGCATCATCCTTCTTCTCCTCGGCCTTGAGGATATTGGCAGCGCGGTTGAAGCCGGCCAGCAGGGCCGCACCCTCATCGGTATCGAGGAAGGCCTGCAATGCGCGGGCCCGCTGCGTGACGCGGTAAAGATCGTCATCGCCCAGCGCGAACACCGCATCGATCACGTCGTGGCGCACGCCCTCATCACGCAAGTGCACCTTGAGACGGTCGGCGAAGAAATCGAACAGGGAGCGCGTCCCGATCCGGATCCGCTCCTTGTATTCGGCGAGCGGATTGACATTCGAGGTCCGGCGCAGGGCGATCAAAGGCTGACCGACTGTCGCCTCGGCCTCCATTACGGCCTCGCGCTTGGCCTGGAAATCGGCATGACTGAGCGCATTATCAACACGCTGATACTGGCGCGCGATGGCTTTCAGTGTTGAAAAGCGAAACCCGCCTTCCAGCACGATGCGGATCACACCCAGCGCCGCGCGGCGCAGGGCAAAGGGATCCTTCGAGCCGGTCGGCTTCTCGTCAATCGCCCAGAAACTGACCAGCGTATCGAGCTTGTCGGCCAGGGCCACAGAGGCGGAAACGGGCGCAAGCGGCAGGCTGTCGGCCGGGCCTTGCGGCTTGTAATGATCCTTGATCGCGTCGGCGACGGCGCCATCCTCGCCCTGCTGCCGCGCGTAATAGCGGCCCATCGCGCCCTGAAGCTCAGGAAATTCATAGACCATTTCCGAGACCAGATCGGCCTTGGACAAGCGCGCGGCGCGATCGGCAAGCCTGGGATCGGCACCAACGACCGGCGCGATATCGCGCGCCAGGGCGGCGACGCGTTCGACCTTGGCCGCGACGGAGCCGAGCTTGTCATGAAAGGTGATCTTGCCCAGTTCGGCAACGCGGCCGGACAGGGGCTGTTTGCGGTCATTATCCCAGAAATGCCGCGCATCAGACAGCCGCGCCGAGAGCACACGGGCATTGCCCGCCGCGATGGCCTTGCCGCCATCGGGGGCAGCCTGATTGGCGATAACGACGAAATGCGCCGCCAGACCGTCTTCGCCCGGCTGGCGCACGGCGAAATATTTCTGGTGCGTCTTCATCGTCAGGGTGATGACTTCCGGCGGCAGGTCGAGGAAATCCGCATCCATCTTGCCGAGCAGCGGCACCGGCCATTCGGCCAGGCCGGCGACCTCATGCAGCAGGCCCGCATCCTCGACCAGTTCCAGACCGGCCTCGCTGCAGACCCGGCGCGCGCCGGCCAGAATGATCGCCTCGCGTTCCTCGCGCTGCTGCACGACATGGCCCTCATCGCGCAAAACCCGGGTGTATTGCGCAAAATCACTGATCTCGAACGGGCCGGGCCCGTGCCGGCGATGGCCTTCAGTGATGTTGGACGCGGCAATGCCGAACACTTCGAACGGCACAACAGTGCCATCGAACAGGCAGAGCAGGCGATGCACCGGGCGCACCCAGCGCTGCAGCTTGTCGCCCTCGCCGAATTTCATCGATTTCGGCCAGGGGAAATCCTTCATCACCGCCGGAATGGCCTCGGCGACAACATCCACCGTCGCCCGGCCCGGCTTTTCGATGATCGCGACCCAGAATTGGCCCTTCTTGTCGTCGCGCTTCTCGCAGCCCTCCAGGCTGGTCAACCCGGCACCGCGCAGAAAACCGGCAACGGCCTGTTCCGGCGCATCGGTACGCGGCCCCTTGCGCTCTTCGCGCACATCCTCGGTCTTGAGCGGCAGGCCAGTGATGGCGAGGCCAAGCCGGCGCGGTCCGGCGAATGTGGTCAGTGTCTCCCAACCCAGCCCGGCGGCCTTGAGTCGCTCGCCCAGCAGGCGTGCCAGATCAGCCTCGGCACGCGCTTGCATGCGGGCGGGAATTTCTTCGCAGAAGATTTCAAAGAGAAGCTCGGACATGGGCAGAGGATAGGGCCTTTGTCAGAATTGGGAGAAGACATGAATCAGGCCGACATTGGCCAGATCCACAAAGAAGGCTGCAACTATGGGAAGGATTATAAAGGGGAGCGGCGCGGGTCCATAGCGCTTGCGCACAGCGGTCATGTTGGCGATCGCTGTCGGCGTCGCCCCGAGCACGAATCCGGCAAAGCCCGCGGAGAGCACTGCGGCGTTGTAATCACGCCCCATCATCGGGAATAAAACGAAGACAATGAAGACCACGGCGACCAGGACCTGGGCCGCCAGAATCAGGATCAGCGCCAGGCCAAGTCCGGACAAGGTCCATAATTGCAGGCTCATCAGCGAAATCGTCAGAAACACCGAGAGCGAATAATCCGACAACAGCGCCAGGGCCCGGGTTCGCGCCGGCCAGCGCCATTTGGGGAAGATGTAGGGCACAGTGTTGGACATCACGATCCCGACCATCAGGCAGGGCACGAAGAGGGGCAAGTTCACCCCCATCGCCTGGATGCGGCCATGGATAACGAAGCCGATAATCACCGCGATATTCAGCACCAGAAGCGAGGCCATCATCGAGGTCTGCGATACTTCCTCGCTCAGATTGGGATCGTGCGACAGGCCGACAACCGGGCCTTCCTTGCTGTCCGCATAGCTGGGGCTGAGATGGTGGCGGCCAATCAGGTAACGCGCAATCGGTCCGCCCAGAAAGGCTGCGACGATCAGCCCCAGCGTCGCATTGGCGACGCCCAGCTCCATCATCCCGGTCGTGGAATTGAGCCGCGCAATCTCCGGCGCCCAGGCGATCACCGTGCCATGGCCGCCAATCAGCGATGCGGTACCGACCAGAACGCCGGTGCCCGAGGGCAGGCCGAACAGGTGCGTGCCGGCGACGCCGACGACATTCTGAACGACCATGAAAACCAGCGTCAGGCCGAGCAGGATCATCAGCGGACGGCCGCCACTGATCAGATCCTTGAAGCGCGAATTGATACCGATCGAGGTGAAGAAATAGACCAGCAGCAAGTCACGGGTCTCGGTGCCGAAACTGATCTCGAGGCCCAGCACCCAATGCACAACCAGCATCACCAGCGCCAGGCCGAGTCCGCCGACGACTGGTTCGGGAATATTGAATTCGCGCAGGAATTTGAATTGTCGGGTAATTGCGACGCCGCCGAAATAGACGATCATCGCCAGGGTGAAGGTCTCGAATTCCGGGATATGCGTGATATCTGCCAACAGGCTCGGACCGGGCATCAGGCGTGTTCTTGGGCGGACCAGCGTTCCATGAGGGCAAAATAGCCATCATCGGGCGCGTCTTCATAGATCAGATCATCATCGCGGAAGATGACCCATTCCGGGGCGCTGCGCACCCAGATATGGCCGACCGGACGGAGCCTGGCACGGTCATCCAGCGTGCCCGCCTTGAGCGACAGGGCTGGCTTGCCCTTGCTGTCATGGGCGATGCGCGTGCCGCAGGCATCGCAGAACAGGCCCATCTTGGCGGTCTTGCTCGCGGTCGCCACCTGGAATGCCGTGGGCGCGCCCTTGGTGAAACGGAAACCGTCGCGCTCGACCAGCATCGACATGCCAAAGGCGCTCGAGGATTGCTGCTGGCACGCGGTGCAATGGCAGCAATACAGCGTCATCGGCTGTTTGGTGATCTCGAAGCGCAAAGCGCCGCACTGACAGCCACCCTGCAGGGGGAGTTTCATGATGCGCTCTCCGCGGCAGGCTCGGCAAATAACGGCAAAGGCCCGCAATTCAAGATTACCGTGTCATCAGAAAGGGCCATATATCGCCATTCCACACCGCGATCCATCAAGACTCCATATGCGAGAATCTCAAACGGGGCAGATGATACCACAACGAACTTCCCCGAACTGTCCCGGAAGAATAAGAGATCAAAGCCATCTTCGTCATCGACAGGCCCGGGGTATCTGCTCCAGACCGCCGGCTCGATGCCAGCAAACAAGGCTTCGCGCCCGGCAGGGTCAACCATGAACGACGCCAAGAAGGAATCATTCAACTCCAACCGCAGAAATGACGTGAATTCCGATTGGCGAGGCGTGTTGCTGGGCAACCACCCTCGATCAATAAGAGTGTCCAAAGGCTCGATCGGCTCGACCTCAAGCCAGACTGCAGCGAGGGGCGGTGGCCTGTTGGCGAGGGTCAGTGCGATCAGCGGCACGCCCAGGAGCAACACAAGAATATAGAGCGTCCGCATCACACGCCCTCAAACAACACCCGCTCCGAGGCGACCCAGGCGTCGGCGCAACCCTTGGCCAGTTCGCGCACGCGCCCGATCCAGCTGGCGCGCTCGGCAACCGAAATGGCGCCGCGGGCATCGACCATATTGAAGATATGCGAGGCCTTGAGGCAGAAATCATAGGCTGGCAGCGGCAAGGGCTTTTCCAGCGCCAGCAGCGCCTTGCACTGATTGGCTGCGTCCTCGAACCAGCGCGTCAGCATGTCGACATCGGCGTGTTCGAAATTGAAGGCGGAAAATTGCCGCTCGCCTTCCTGGAAAATATCGCCATAGCTCAGAGCGTCAGCGCCTTCGGCACCGTTGAAGTCGAGATCATAGACATTGTCGACGCCCTGGACATACATCGCCAGACGTTCCAGCCCATAGGTCAACTCGCCCGACACCAGATCGACATCCTGGCCGCCAACCTGCTGGAAATAGGTGAATTGCGACACTTCCATGCCGTCGCACCAGACCTCCCAGCCCAGCCCCCAGGCGCCGACGGTCGGGTTTTCCCAATCATCCTCGACAAAACGGACATCATGCAGGTCGCGATCAATCCCGATCGCATCGAGCGAGCCGAGATAGAGCTCCTGAAGATTGTCCGGACAGGGCTTCAGCAAGACCTGGAACTGGTAATAATGCTGCAGCCGGTTGGGGTTCTCGCCATAGCGGCCATCGCCGGGACGGCGCGAAGGCTGGACATAGGCCGCTTTCCACGGCCGCGGCCCGAGTGAGCGCAGCGTCGTTGCCGGATGCAAAGTGCCCGCACCGACCTCGACATCATAGGGCTGCAGAATGGCGCAGCCATGACCGGCCCAGTAGTGCTGCAGGCGCAGGATGAGGTCCTGGAAGGACGGCGCTTTATCGGCGGCCATGGCAATATTCCCGTCGGATCGGATGTCGGCTCGAATTTGGCCGGACACTAGGCAAGCCGGGCGCCGTAATCAAGCCGGTGACGCCTGATCTTTTTGCGCTGCAACATGGAATGTCAGCCGCTCACACATCCATCGCGATCATCGCCTGTCCGCGCATGATGGCATCGGCCTCGGCGGTATGGGCGGCCTCGCCATCATCATGCAGCAGGAGCGGCGGCAGGATCACCAGCGGTGCCTTGCCGCCGAGCCGGGCGGTGACCAGCACGCGTTTCGCCGGCCGTTCGGCGCGGGGATGGACGGGGCGGATCGCGACCGAACCGAAACGCGGCAATAGCGCCGTCAGGATATCGCCCAGCGCGTCGGCCCGGTGGATCAGCGTCAATCGCCCCTTGGGTTCGAGCAGGCGCGCGCCGGCCGCGACCCAGTCTGACAAGGGGACATCGCCGGCCAGCCAGGCGCGTTGCTTCTCGGCCTTGGGCATGCGCAGCGCGGTGGGATCGTCGAAATAGGGTGGATTGAAAAACACCTGCGCCGCCTTCAGCGGGCCGAGGGGGGCAGCGATATCGCCCTGGCGCACCCGCACCCGCTCGCCCAGTTGGTTGGCGGCAATATTCTGCGTCGCCAGCTCGACAGCCTCCGGGTCGATCTCGATGCCGAGAAAGCTGCAGGCCGGCATGCGATGCGCGGCACACAGCAGGGCTGCCCCCGGCCCACAACCGAATTCGACCAGCAATTCGCCCGGCTTCGCCGCCAGACTGGCAGCGAGCAGCACCGCATCCATCCCGGCGCGATAACCACGGGCCGACTGGCGCAATTCCACCCGGCCATCGAGCAGGCGATCAAGCGTGGTCTCGCTCATTCTTCCTCCGGCAAGGCTTCGGCCAGCAAACGCAGCGCCTCGACCTCATCCTCATCGACCACCATCAGCCGCCGCTTGATAAAGGGCAGCCCGCCTCCATACAGCGTCGACATGCCCTCATCGAGCACAATGCCCTCAATTCCTGCATCATTGAGCAGACTTTGGGCGTAGGATAGTCGCACCGGATCATTGGTTCTAAGGACCTCTTTCATATCGGGCACGAACTCCTGTGCTGAATTGCCACCGACATGGCCGCTTGCCGGGCAGGGCGGGGATTTCTATTGTCATCAGGTTTCTACCGGCTTCAAGGGAAACTCCCGGCGTGGACAGTGTTGTGAGTGAAAAAGTGACGGCCTTGGTGCCTGAACCGGCAGAGCGCAATGCCGCCGAGCGCCTCGCCACGCTTGCTTTTGACGATATGCGCCGGGTCGATGCTCTGATCCTCGACCGGCTGCAGAGCCATGTGACGCTGATCCCGGAACTGGCGCGCTATCTGATCGAGGCCGGCGGCAAGCGCGTTCGCCCGATGATCACCATCGCCGCTGCCAATATGATCGGCTGCCGCGAGGAAGCCCCGATCAAGCTCGCCGCCGCTGTTGAATTCATCCACACCGCGACCCTGTTGCACGATGATGTCGTCGATGAGAGCGGCATGCGGCGCGGCAAGGCTGCGGCCAATCTGGTCTGGGGCAATGCCTCGAGCGTGCTGGTCGGCGATTTCCTGTTCGCCCGCTCCTTTTCCCTGATGGTTGAAGCCGGGTCGATGAAAGCACTCGGCGTGCTGTCCGCTGCCGCCTCGACGATTGCCGAGGGCGAAGTGCGCCAGCTCGCCGCAGTCAAGGATACCGGCGTCTCGGTCGAGACCTATCTGGAAATTATCGACGCCAAGACCGCCGCCCTGTTCGCCGCCGCCGCCCAGGTCGCCGGCATTGTCGCTGCCCGGCCGATCGTCGAGGAAAAAGCGCTGGAAACCTATGGCCGCGAACTCGGCCTCGCTTTCCAGCTGGTCGATGATGCGCTCGATTATGACGGTGCCGCTGCCAAGCTGGGCAAATCGGTCGGCGATGATTTCCGCGAGGGCAAGGTCACCCTGCCCGTTGCGCTGAGCATTCTCTCGGCCGATGACGAACAGCGCGCTTTCTGGGACCGGGTGATCGGCCAGCTCGACCAGCGCGAGGGCGATTTCGATACGGCGCTGGGCTATATGCGCCAGCACAAGGCGATCGAAGCGACGATTGAGGCCGCCCGCAAACGTGCCGCCAAGGCACGCCAGGCGCTGTCAATTTTCCCGGCCAATGAATGGCGCCTGGCCCTGGAAGCGCTGGCCAGCTTCGTCGTCACCCGCGTCCACTGATCTTCCGGCCTACTGTGTGATGTCCTCGCCCGCCGCCGCGGCGCGCTTGCGCACGATGCGGTGGAAGAGCGTAAAGCCGATGACCCCGATCAGGAAGACGCCAAATTTCAGGCCCGCCGGTCCGGCCGCGCCCACCATAACCAACCCACCGCAAGCCAGGCTCAGCCCGGCCCAGATCGCCGCGACACGGCGATGGCTCGACCCGGTGCGGATCAGGAGTTGATAGGCATGCGCCCGGTGCGGCGCGAACAGGCGGCGGCCGGCCTTGGCCCGCGCTGCCATCGTCAACAGGACATCGCCGAGCAGAGGCAGGATGAGAAGCGCCGCCAGCCAGACGGTTCCGTCCGGTCCTATTGCTGCCCAGCGCAGTGCCAGCCCGGCGAACAGCACCGAAGCCCCCAGCGCGCCGGCATCGCCGGCAAACAGTGTCCCGCGCGCCCGTAGCAATGGTGCATTCCAGACCGCGAACCCGGCGAGCGCCGCGGCAAGGGCAAAACTGGCCATGGCGATATCGCCGCCACCGGTCAGTCCGAGCACGAGGCAGGCCGGGATCAGGCAGGCGGCAATCAGCCCGTCCGAGCCATCCATGAAGTTTACGGCATTGGAACAGGTAAAGACCCATAGGCCTGTGCCAGCCAGACCGATGATCCATGGCAGGTTAACGGCAAGGTGCAGGACAGGCCCGGCGATCGCCGCCAGCGCCAGGCTGAGCGCAGCCAGAATGATGAATTTGAGCGTTTCCGACAGGGTGAAAAGATCGTCGAGCAGGCCGGTCAATCCGGCGATACCGCCGCACAGGGCCAACCCCGCCAACATCGCACCGCTTGCCAGCGGCTGCTCCGGCATCAAGGCCAAAGCTATGAAAAAGCCCGCCAAAATACCGAGACCGCCACCACGCGGCGTCGGCCGATCATGATTGGAACGCTGATTGGGCCGGTCGATTATCCCCGCCCGCCGCATCGCCCAGCCAAGCAGGAGCGCCGTCGCAAAGGCCGCGATCAGGGGCAGGGCTTCACGCATGACCACCCTCCCCCAACCGCACCGGCATGATGGTCCAGTCCGGCAGCGCCGCACGCAACAGTCCCGCCGCCTGCATTGCTTCGTCCAAGCTGTTGTAAAGCCCGAAACAACTGGCTCCGGACCCGGACATGCGCACGAGGCTGGGCATGCCGGTCGCGGCGAGCAATTCCAGCGTCCGGGCGATGGCCGGCGCTACGGAAAGCGCCGGCGATTGCAGATCATTCGGCTCGCAAGCCAGCCAGGCGGAGAAGGCGTTGAGAGCGGGCGAGGATTCGGTCAATGGTCCGGGGTTACCGCCATCGAAAGCTCTGAAAACATCACCGGTTGAAACGGGAAAACCGGCATTGGCGATCACCGCGAAGAGCGGCGGCACCTCGTCAAACAATTCAATCCATTCACCAATTCCGCGCATTCTCAGGGGACGCGAATACAGGCAGGCCGGCACATCAGCGCCCAGGCTCAGCGCCAATTGCGCCAGTTTTTCCGTCGGCCAGTCCAGTCGCCACAGCCGGTTGAGCGCCCGCAAAGTCGCCGCGGCATCAGCCGAACCACCGCCGAGACCGGCCGACACCGGGATCAGTTTTTCCAGATGGATCGCGGCCCCGAGCCGTAGCCCGGCAGCCGCCTGCAAGGCCCGGGCAGCGTATAGAACCAGATTGGCCTGTTCGTCCACGAGTGCCCGCGATGCCTCTCCGGACATGCTCAGCGTCAGGGCGTCAGCCGGCTGGACCGTGATCGTATCGCCCCAATCGGCAAACACGACGAGACTGTCGAGCGGGTGATAGCCGTCCTCGCGCGCACGGCCGACGCGCAGGGTCAGATTGACCTTGGCCGCGGCGCGTTCGACGATATCGCTGCCAGTCACGGGTTATCGACCTCGATCGGAATGGATTCGGCGGCGGGCACACCCGATTGCAGACGCACAGCCAGGCCTGCACGCTCGGTTTCATCGGGGTCAAGATCGAGCGTCCGGTGCCACTGGAATCCGGCTTCGAGCCGGCGTCCGACCTGCCAATAGGCATCGCCGAGATGGTAATTGATCGTGGCATTGCCCGGATCGAGCGCGGCGGCGCGCTCCAGCTCGCTGACCGCAGCTTCGTAATGGCCCAGCCGATAATGCGCCCAGCCGAGGCTGTCGATGATATTGCCCTGCTCGGGTTCGAGCTCGGCGGCGCGCGACACCATCTCGAAAGCGCGCGAGATATTGACCCCATGATCGATCCACAAATACCCAAGATCGTTCAGAATTTGTGGCTCGTTCGGGGCTACTTCGAGGGCTTCCAGATAAGCCGTTTCGGCGATGGACCAGTCCTCATTGCCGTACAGGCAGGCGGCGCGGAAATAATAATGGCGCCAGTCGTCCGGTTGGCCGGCAGCGTGACGATCGACAATGACACCGCGATAGAGCTCGGCCGCCTCGCCGCACCGGTTCTGGACCCGCAACAGATCGGCCAGGATCAGACGCGCCTCGGTATCGCCGGTCGCTTGCACCAGCTGTTGCGCCACCTGCGTCGCCGGTTCGACATTGCCGAGCCGTGCCATCAACCAGATACGGTCGATCTCGGCGGAGGTCTTGAAGGGTCCCGCCGGCACCGCGGCATATTCCACCAGGGCCAGCTCAGGCAGGTTGATACGCTGCAGGGTCTCGCCGAGCATGACCCTGGTCGCGGCATCGGCCGGGTCCAGGCGCTGCAACATGCGCAGATAGACGACGGCCAGATCCATATCGGCCTGGGCCGCCAGGCTCGCCGCCGGTCCGAAGGCCGAACGGGCGGCAAATTGAGCAAAGCTCGGTCGCCGGGGTGGACGACCGCTGACGCTGGCGCGTTCCACAGCCAGGCGGATGCTGGCATCAAGCGGATTGCCCTCAAGATATGCCTGGTAAAGCGCGACCGCGTCATCGGAGCGGCGATGGCGTTCGAGAAAATTGCCGTAGAGCTCGGTTGCCATGCGCGGAAAGGGAGAGGCAAAAACCGCTGCCTGATAGGCACCGTCGGCGTCCTCGATGCGATCCGCAGCATCAAACAGCATGGCACGATGGATCGGGATAAAGGGTGCCAGAAAGCCCGGCGCCGAGAGGTTTTCGGCCCCGGTCAGCGCTTCCTCAGCGGCGCCGCTGCCGAGCAAGGCCCACTGGGTCCAGATCTGGGCCAGAAAAGCGTTGAACGGCCCATAATCGGGCGCATTGTGCAGCGTATCCAGCGCTTGCGGGTAACGCCTGCCACGGATCTGATCGACGGTCAGGTAGAGGCCGGCCAGACGACTGGGATCTCCGGCAGCCGTACTGGCCACCGCCAGGGGCACCGCACGTTCCATCTCACCGGCCAGGATCGCCGTGATGAAGGCGCGATCAGTCAGAATTGTGTCGCCGGGCATCAGGCGCAGCGCCTCGGCATAATAATCCGCCGCACCCTGGGCATCCCGGTTCACCCCGGCATGGCGCGCCGCCAGGAAGGCGCCATAGGCCGTGGACTCGTTATCGGGAAGCGAGGCACAGGATGCCATCGCGAAGACGGCAAGAAAAAGCGGCAAGACGCGCAAGTGTTTGATCATGGCGTCATGCTCGCTCTCCACGGGCCCAGGCGCAAGGGCCCAACACTTATGGCCTACATATTGGCATACATGGGCCCGCCGCCGCCCTCGGGCGTCGTCCAGTTGATATTCTGGTTCGGGTCCTTGATATCGCAGGTCTTGCAGTGGACGCAGTTCTGGGCGTTGATCTGAAAACGCTCCTCGCCACTGGCCTCATCCTTGATCCACTCATAGACCCCCGCCGGGCAATAGCGCGTCGATGGACCGGCGAACTCACCCAGCTCGGACGCTTCCTGCAGCGCCATGTCGGCGAGTTTGAGGTGAACCGGCTGATCCTCCTCGTGATTGGTGTTGGAGATGAAGACCGAGGACAGACGGTCGAAGGTCAGCACACCATCGGGTTTGGGGTAAGCAATTGGCGTGTGCTGTGACGCCGGCTCCAGGCTGGCTGCATCGGTCTTGCCATGGCCCATCGTGCCGAAGGGTGACCAGCCGCCAAACAGCGTGTTGCACCACATGTCGATGCCACCAAACATGACACCGAACAGGGTGCCGAATTTCGACCAGAGCGGTTTGACATTGCGCACCCGCTTGAGATCCTTGGCGACCCAGGAATTCTCGTAAGCCGTCTGGTATTCGGCCAGCTCGTCATGAGCGCGGCCCGACTGGATCGCGCCAAAGGCGGCCTCTGCCGCCAGCATCCCCGTCTTCATGGCGTTATGGCTGCCCTTGATGCGCGGCACATTGACGAAGCCGGCCGAACAACCGATCAGCGCGCCGCCCGGGAAGGCGAGTTTCGGCACGGATTGATAGCCGCCCTCGGTGATGGCGCGGGCGCCGTAGGACAGGCGCTCGCCTCCCTCAAGGGTCGCGCTGATGGCCGGATGCGTCTTGAGACGCTGGAATTCGTCGAAGGGCGAGAGATAGGGGTTCTTGTAATTGAGGTGAACGACGAAGCCGATCGAGACCAGATTATCGCCGTAATGATACATGAAGGAGCCGCCGCCGGTCTTGCCGTCGAGCGGCCAGCCCATCGTGTGCTTGACCATGCCGGGCTTGTGGTTCTCCGACTTTACGCGCCACAACTCTTTCAGGCCGATGCCGAATTTCTGTGGCTCCTTGCCGGCGGAGAGGTCGAAGCGCTCGATCAACTGCTTGGCCAGCGAGCCGCGCACGCCCTCACCGATCAGCGTGTATTTGCCACGCAATTCCATACCCGGCTGATAGCCATCCTTGTGGGAACCATCCCGGGCGAGACCAAAATCACCGGTGACGACGCCCTTGATGACGCCATCTTCCTCAACCAGCGAAGCGGCCGGGAAGCCGGGATAGATCTCGACACCGAGCGCTTCGGCCTGTTCGCCGAGCCAGCGGCAAACATTCCCCAGCGAGACGATGTGACAGCCATGATTGCTCATCAGCGGCGGGAAAAAGATGGTCGGCAGGCTGACCGAGCCATGATGACCCAATATCTCGAAGATATCGGTTTTCACCGGATCATCGATCGGCGCGCCCATATTTTTCCAGTCCGGCAAGAGCTCATTGAGCGCTTTGGGATCGACCACGGCGCCGGAGAGAATATGCGCACCAATCTCGGCGCCTTTTTCCAGCACGGCGATCGAGACTTCAGTCCCGGCTTCGGCGGCGAGCTGTTTCAGACGGATCGCAGCGGACAGGCCAGCCGGCCCGCCCCCAACGATGACAACATCATAATCCATGGATTCGCGTTCGATTGCGGCGTCAGTCATCGGGCAGTGACCTCTTGTCTCTTCGGATTCAACACATATCCGGCTTGCGGGTATCCGGTCATAGCTTAGGATTGCGCCCGCTTCCAGCGCTTGCCGCGCCGGGACAGAAGATTTGTGACGTTGACGTTCACGTAAGGACCGAACATTCCCACCTCCCCGCTCACCTTGGCTGACGAAAAAGCTCTCAAGGCGCTGATCGCCTGGTGGGAGGATGCCGGCATTCCGCTCGACGAGCCGCTGGTGCGGCCGCGCGCGCCGCTGCCATCAAACCCGGCGCCAGCGGCTGCACAAGCCAACACCGGCGAGCCCCGCTCCACCGAGCGCCGCCCGGCAGCAGCGACCGCCGCCTCGGCCAGGGCCGCCGGTTTCGGCGATGCCAGCAGCGATGGTCCGAGCGCGCGCGAACTGGTCGCCAAGGCAGACACGCTGGACGCGTTGCGCACGGCGATCGAGGGTTTTCACGGTTGTCCGCTGCGCAATACGGCGCGCAATACCGTGTTCGCGCGCGGAAATCCGGCGGCGAAAATCATGGTGATCGGCGAAGCGCCGGGCCGCGATGAGGATATGGAGGGCGTGCCCTTCGTCGGCCCCGCCGGCCATTTGCTCGACCGGGTTTTCGCTTCGATCGGACTGGCACCGGATCAGCTCTACATCACCAATGTCATCAATTGGCGCCCGCCGGGCAATCGCAGCCCGACCCAGGACGAAATCGCCACCTGCCTGCCCTTCATCGAGCGCCATATCGCGCTGATCAAGCCGGACATCCTCGTGCTCGCCGGCGATATCGCGGCGCGCAACCTGCTCGCCAGCAGCGAGAATATCACCAAGCTGCGCGGCCGATGGGCGGATTATGCCCTGCGCGACGCCGCGGGCGAGCCGACCGGCAGTACTATTCCCGCCCTGCCGACCTTCCACCCGGCCTATCTGTTGCGGCGCAGCGCGGAAAAGCGCTTCGTCTGGCAAGACATGCTGGCGCTGTCGAAACGGCTGGAAGGCTGAACCTGGCCAATTGCCGGCCCTGCCCGGACCCGACCGTGGAAAACTGCCCTTCACGGCATTTTTGTTCTTGATTCGTTCCGTTTCTGAGTCATACTCCTGCTCATGACCGGGCGCCCAGGAGGCTACGCCCTGAATGCCCCAATCCAGACCCCGCCGCCCCGGGGTCGAGGCGCTCGGTCAAACCTTTCTGGACGGTTCGAAACGACGAGCCGCGAAACGTTTGACGATGGGTGGAGTGGCGGCGATGAGACGTCGCCGCAGCTGGCGAGGATTGTATTGGGGGACACGTCGCGCCCGCCGAAACGCCCTCTTCGCCGTGGGGGCCCCTTTATTTCGGCAAGCCCTCAATGCCCGATTCGACGCACACCAGCTTGTCCCGGGCCCCGAGGGGCGACATGCCCCCGATAAGTTCCAATTAGCCCAGATATGCAGTTTTAACGGTCGTGTAGAACTCGCTGGCGTAGCGCCCCTGTTCGCGTGAGCCAAAGGATGACGCCTTCGTCCCGCCGAATGGAACATGATAGTCGACACCAGCCGTGGGCAAATTCACCATCGCCATCCCCGCCTGGATCCTGCGCTTGAACTGCGAGGCAGCCGCGAGCGATTGCGTACAGATTCCAGCCGACAGGCCAAACTCCGTCTGATTGGCAATTGCGATGGCTTCATCGATATCCCGGGCACGGATTGTCGTGGCAACCGGACCGAAAATTTCCTCCCGATTGATTTGCATATCATTGCGCGTATCGGCGAACAGCGTGGGCGACATGTAGAAACCAGGCGTGTCGCGCGAAAGGACCTCTCCGCCTGAAACCAGCCTTGCGCCTTCCGCCAAGCCAATTTTGATATAGCGAAGATTCTGTTGAAGTTGGCGGTCGTCGACAACCGGTCCAATCTGCGTCCCAGCCTTCAGAGCATGGTCGACGGTCAGGCCCTCAATGCGCGCCGTCAGCCGGTCAACGAACTTGTCATGCACGCTATCTTCCACAATGAGACGCGAAGACGCGGTGCAACGCTGTCCCGTTGAGTAATAGGCACCGTTGACGGCACATTCGACGGCATTGTCGAGATCCGCATCGGCAAGAATAATCAATGGGTTCTTGCCGCCCATCTCAAGCTGGTATTTCGCGCCGCGTTCCGAGCAAGCTTTCGCAACCCGGCGCCCGGTCGCCACCGATCCGGTGAAGGAAACGGCGTCAACGCGGCTGTCCTCAATCAACGCCTGGCCAACGATCGAGCCCTGCCCCATGACCAGATTGAAAACACCTTCCGGAATGCCGGATCTGGAAATGATCTCTGCCAGCGCCCAGCCACAGCCCGGCGTCAATTCGGCCGGCTTGAAAACCACTGTATTGCCATAGGCAAGCGCCGGAGCAATTTTCCAGGCCGGGATCGCGATCGGAAAATTCCACGGCGTGATTATGCCGACAACACCAATCGGCTCACGCGTTACCTCAACACTGACGCCGGGCCGCACCGATGCCAATATTTCGCCCTGCAGCCGCAGGGTTTCGCCAGCAAAAAACTTGAAGACCTGCCCGGCGCGCGCGACCTCGCCGATTCCCTCCGGCAGTGTCTTGCCCTCTTCCTGCGAAAGCAGGCGGCCCAGTTCTTCCTTTCGAGCGAGGATTTCTGTTCCTATTGCGTCAAGCACGTCAAAGCGTTGCTGAATGCCACTCTCTCCCCAGCTCCGGGCCGCCGCTTGCGCTGCTGCAATCGCGGCTTCGGCGTGGGCACGATCTGATCGACCGTAAATTCCAACCACATCACGCGTGTCTGACGGATTGATGTTTTCCGCCGCTCCGGGCGCATCGACCCAGTCGCCTCCGATAAAATTCTGTCTGGTATTCATGGCGCTCATCCTCAGCGGAAATTCAGTGAAATCGGTTTGGGGGAGAAGGCAGACGCATCAATATGCGGCTCTTCCCTTGAGATGAATTCGGCCCTGGAGATGAATTCGGCGACCGGGCGCCCGGTCGGTGGAGCGGTCACGACGCCCGTCATCTGGTGGCCAGTGGCAATACGGGCATTTGTGAGCCCTGGCGGACGCCCGATACCCATGACGGAGCCCGGATCAGTTTCTGGACTCATGTCACCCCCCGGCAGAAGGGGTCATTGTCTTGAAAAATCAGAGTTACATCGGCAAAGATATAGGCTTCGCCGGTAATGGTCGGCCGCACCCGGCCGAGCCTCCCGGAATGCTGATAGGACCCCCGAAACCGGCTTCCGATCACGCTTTCCTGCACCCAGACTTCCCCGGGGGAAAGCTTGCCCTGCGCCGCGAGGCAGGCGAGCTTTGCGCTCGTGCCTGTCCCGCACGGCGAGCGATCATAAGCCCCGCCAGGGCATAGAACGAAATTGCGGCTGTCCGCTCCATTCCTGCCCTTCTCGAAGAATTCTATATGATCGATTTCCGCACCATCAAAACCGGTTAGTCCGCTGGCAGCGAGTTGATGGCGCACCGCCCAGGCGGCGTTGGTCAGGGCAGGAATATTCGCGGGCGTGATAGGCACAGGGCTTTCATCGGCAAGAAAGAACCAGTTGCCGCCCCACGCAATCGACCCCGTGACATGTCCAAGTCCAGCGACATCGATCGCCACCGCGGAATCGAGGCAATAGCTTTCAACGTTCGAAATGGAGGCCTGGTTGGGGCCGAGCAGATTCACATCAACGACGCCGACCGGAGTATCAATGCGGTGCTGACCGATATCGATACGGCCCAGCCAGGCGAGAGTCGCCGCAAGACCGATCGTGCCGTGACCGCACATGCCCAGCACACCGGCGGTGTTGAAAAATATCACGCCGGCCGTGCAGCTCTTGTCGTGCGGCTCGCATAGCAGCCCCCCGACCACTGCGTCCGAACACTTGGGCTCCAAAACCGACATCAACCGGTAGTGATCAAACCGTTCCGTAAAAATGCGCGCCCGTTCAGACAGCGGCCCGGCCCCAAGCTCCGGGCCACCGGAAAGAATGATCCGTGTGGGTTGCCCCCCCGTATGGGAATCAATCACGTGCATCGGTTCAACCGGCCTTGCCGGACCAGCTACGCCACCAGGCCCGAAACTGTGACCATGCACTCTCCAGGAAGGCCTTCTGAGACGCCGACAAGGCATCAGACCCGTAAAGTTGGGCGGCGTATTCCCGATGCCCTTCCAGGACCATCAAATGTTTATAATACAGCACCAGATCGGGACCTTCATCGAAGGTCGCGAGAACCCGCAAGGCGTCATCGAGCTCCTTCGCCAGTTGGCGAGCCCCGGCATCGCCCGCTGCCGCGCGCTTGCACAGACCGACAAGACGCAAGATTTCCTTGGGTAGCGCATTGCCCACCCCGGTAATTGCGCCGGTCGCACCGCAATTCACATAGCCATGAAAAACCTGGGTATCGACTCCGACCATCAAGATGAGTGAATCAGATTTCGATGTGATGTGCTCAGCGGCGTATGAGAGGGATTTTCCGCCCCCGAACTCCTTGAACCCGATCAGGTTGGCGTGTCGTTCGCGCAAGCGAAAGAACAGGTCGGCACGGGTCTCGAACCCGTAATAGGGGCTGTTGTAAATCACCGCCGGCAGGTCAGGCGCCGTATCGAGGAGCGCCGAAAAATGGTTCTCCTGGGCGATCGGCGAGGCGCCTCTCGACAACACGCGTGGGATAACCATCAGCCCGGCCGCGCCGACACTGCGCGCGTGCTCCACGAGCGCGACCGCACGCCGTGTGTTCTGCGCGCCGGTTCCGACAATCACCGGAACGCCTGCATCCACCAGCGCTGCGACGCCCTCACACCGTTGCTCGTCTGTCAGAAGCGCCCAATCTCCCATTGACCCGCAATACACGACGCCATCCATGCCCTGATCGCACAGCTGCCGCCCCATTCGTGCCAGCGCGCCGAAATCAGGCACGCCCTTGTCATTGCAGGGTGTCATCAGGGCGGGCAGGCAGCCGGCAAACAGGTCAGTTGGCATATTCATCGCAAATCCTCCCAGATCGTCTCTGGAACACTAACCCGGCGCATGATCGATTTCTTGACTTGCATTCGACATCGAACTTGGTTTTTGGCACAATACTGCATGCTTGATCCGCCACCACACCGAATGACCTTCTCGACCGGCCTGGCCAACGCCCTGCCCTGGCTGGCGATATTCAACCGGCTGCATGACACGGTTTTTTTCGTGAAGGATGCGTCGGGACGCTATATCGCTGCCAATGACACCCTGGTCTCTCGCTGCAGTCTCGGCAGGCCGGAGCAGCTCGTCGGCAAGCGCCCAAGCGATGTTCTGGGTGCCACATTGGGGCAGGGTTATGAAAGCCAGGATCAGTCGGTGCTGGCAACAGGGACACAAATCATAGACCGCCTGGAGCTCCACACTTATGCCAATCGCCAGATCGGCTGGTGCCTGACCAGTAAATTCCCCCTGACCAATGCGGCCGGGGAAATCATCGGGATCGCCGGCATTTCGAAAGACCTGCAATCTCACGCATTGCGAAGTAATGATTTTGCACAATTGAATGCGATGATCTCGCTCGTCGAAACCCGCTTGTCGGCACCACCCCGGCTCGACGAAATCTGCGCCACAACCGGCTTGTCAGTGTATCAACTCGACCGCCGGATCCGCCGCATGTTTGGCCTGACAATCGGGCAATGGATCCTCAAACAGCGATTGGAGTTGGCTCAGCGCTTATTGCGCGACCCATCGCAATCGATTGCGGGGATTGGGCTGGATTGCGGTTATCAGGACCAGAGTGCCTTCACGCGTCAATTCCGGAAAACCACCGGATTGACGCCTTCACAATACCGCGCAGTACACGACGAGTAGCGGGCTGGATAAGGCACGGCCAGCGCCCGATTTCGCCGCTTTCGGGCGCCCGCTCGGCGCGGCCATGCAGCCCAGCCTGTTGTGAGCGCCCGGCCATGATTGCTGGCCCTGATTGCCGGGCGGGCAGGCAATGGTTATGGCTGCTGCCATGGCCACCGACCTGTTCAATCAATCCACTCCCGACAGACTCATCGCCGGCGTCGATGAAGCCGGCCGCGGTCCGTTGGCCGGTCCCGTCGTGGCCGCAGCGGTGATCCTCGATCCGGCCCGGCCGATCGCCGGCCTCGGCGATTCCAAGGTGATTTCCGAGAAGCGGCGCGCAAGCCTCGCCCTGCAGATCCGGCAATGCGCCTGGGTCGGGGTCGGCATTGCCGAGCCGGAGGAAATTGACCGGCTCAACATTCTGCAGGCGACGATGACGGCCATGGCGCGGGCCGTGCGCAATCTGCCGCGCCCGGCCGGATACATCCTGATCGATGGCAATCGCGTCCCTGATGGTCTGCCCTGCCCGGCCGAGGCGATCATCAGGGGCGATGCCTCGCAAGCGGCCATTGGCGCCGCCTCGATCATCGCCAAGACGGTGCGCGACGGATTAATGCTGCGCGCGGCGCTGCGTTTCCCGGGTTACGGGTTTGAAGCGCACAAGGGCTATCCCAGCGCCCTTCACCGTAACGCGCTGATCGCGCTCGGCCCTTGCCCGATTCACCGTTTCAGCTATGCGCCAGTCCGCGCGGCGCTCGAAAGCTCTAACCGCAGAATCGGACTCGACGAGCAAATTCGGACTCCATGTGGATAACTTGATTCGCGCTTAACGACCCGTTAGGCCTGAAGGGCTGAGAACTGCCCCTCATGCAGACGAGTGGAGTGGTGCGTTATGGTGAAGTCCCCGATTGATCAGATTCTGGAAGGCGAATGCGTCGAAGTGATGAAATCGCTTCCCGATGCCAGCGTCGATCTCGTCTTCGCCGACCCGCCTTATAATCTCCAGCTCGGCGGCGATCTGCACCGTCCCGATAATTCCAAGGTCGACGCGGTCGATAATGACTGGGATCAGATCGGCGGTTTTGACGATTATGACCTCTTCACCTGGCAGTGGATGGAGGAGGCACGCCGCGTGCTCAAGCCGAATGGCGCCATCTGGGTGATCGGCAGCTATCACAACATCTTCCGCGTCGGCGGCATTCTGCAGGATGCCGGTTTTTGGGTCCTCAATGACATCATCTGGCGCAAGACCAATCCGATGCCGAATTTCAAGGGCACGCGCTTCACCAATGCGCACGAGACCCTGATCTGGGCCGCCAAGACCAAGGAGGGCCGGCCGACCTTCAATTATGCAGCGATGAAAGCCCTCAATGACGGCGTGCAGATGCGCTCCGACTGGTCACTGCCAATCTGTTCCGGCGGCGAACGCCTCAAGGGTGATGACGGCAAGAAGGCGCATCCGACGCAAAAGCCGGAATCGCTGCTGCACCGCGTCCTGCTCTCGACCACCAATCCGGGCGATCTCGTGCTCGACCCCTTCTTCGGCACCGGCACAACCGGCGCCGCCGCCAAACGCCTCGGCCGCCATTATATCGGCATTGAGCGCGATGCCGAATATCTCAAGGTCGCGCGTGCACGCCTGGCTGAAATCCAGCCGGCCAGCCGCGATGCGATGTGCGTTACCCAGTCACCACGCGCCCAGACCCGCATCCCCTTCGGCACGCTGGTCGAGCGCGGCATGGTGAAGCCGGGCGATACGCTCTACTGCCCCAAGGGTCGCTACACCGCGCGTGTCAGGGCTGATGGCTCGATCATTGCCGGCGATCGCTCCGGTTCGATCCACCAGGTCGGCGCCCAGATCCAGAGCGCACCGTCCTGTAATGGCTGGACCTATTGGCATATCCGCACCAAGCAGGGCCTCGCCCCGATTGATGTCATGCGAGCCGAAGTGCGGGCCACGCTGGAGAATTGAGAAGCCGCCGACATCTTCCCCGTGCCCGGGTTGAAAGCCCGGGCTGCAGTAGGCGCACCTGACCCCTCGGAGGTCAGCGCGCAACTGTATCGGAGACGTATTCGAGCCTGCTGGAGGCACAATGAAGATCCGTTCACTAGCCTGGAACATCCTCGCCGTGATCCTGGTCACCTCCATCGCGGTTTCAGGAGGCGTTACGATATTCACGGCCTTGACCCTCTGGCGCGACCTTGAGCGTGACCAGCTGACCCGCCTCGCCGATTATATTTCCCAGCGCGGTTTGCGGACCCAGGCCCTGTTTGACACGGTCCGCACGACCCATGAGATGGCGAATGGAGCCCTCGTCGCCCGCCTGGAGGGGGTGTCCAACGAACAGGTTTCCGCCGAGTTTAACCGCCTCTTCCCGCTCCGGCCGGACGGAACCCGGCGCAGCACGGACGCCTTGTTTGACGGCTATCTGGACACAACCGGCGACCTGCACCTTGGTGTCGGTGCATTCCTCGGCGATGGCGCCGACATCGATATCGACCAGCAGCGCTTGCTGCTGGCAGCCTACCATGTCGTCGATCGGGGCGGTGAAATGCTCGGCGGGCAACTCGACAACCTCTATTTCTTCACACCGCAGGACCAATTGATCATCTCGGCAGCCAGCCGCCCCGATCAGCTCATGTTCTACCGGCATGAAGCGCCAGCCGATTTCATATTCTCCGATGCCGCATTCTTCAACATGGTGCTGCCGGACGCCAATCCCGGGGGCGTATTTGTCTGTGACGACCTGTCGCGCCTGATCTATGTCCAGACACGGCAAGCACTCACGACCGGTTGCTTCACGCCTTTCCGCGTGAACGGCCAGCACCTCGGTGCATTCGGCACGACGATTCAGCTGGGCTCCTATTTCGCAGAGGCCATGACCGACGCCCCCAATGATGGCGAGAATCTGTTCATCGACGCCACTGGTGGCCTGATCTCTCACCTGGAATTGATCGACGTGGAAATCACGCCGGAAGCCGTCACCTCCATCAGTGCCCGCCTTGGCCTCGAGGGATTGTTTGCGTCGATCGAGGCAAGTGGCCAAAGCCGCGGCACGGTCGTCAGCGATGACGGGAGCGAAGTCATCGCCTATTCCTGGATGCCGGGAATGGACTGGTATTTCGTCTCGGTGATCGACCGCTCGGTGTTGCGTGCGGCGATCAGCCAGCAAGTCTTGTTCATTGTGATCCTCGGGCTCGTGGGCGTCGGACTGCAGGCCTTCATCATTTACCTCTTCCTGTTCCGCGAAGTCGTCAGCCCGCTGGCGATACTGAGACGGCAATTCGGAAAAGCCGTGCAAAGTCCGACCACACCGGACCCGGACCTTACCGACATCATGCGGTCCGGGCATGAAGTCGGCGAACTCGCCCGTACGCTTGACCGGCAAAGACGTGCCAATGAAGACTTGTTTGAAACGCTCGAGCGCCGGGTCGCGGAGCGCACCGTGGCGCTGGAGAGCGCGAACCGGGCAAAAGGCGAGTTTCTCGCCAATATGAGCCATGAATTGCGCACGCCGCTGAACGGCATACTCGGCATGGCGCAGACGATTCAAGCTTCACTGGTCGACGATGAAAATCGCGAACATGCACGGATGATACACAGCTGCGGCGAAACACTCACTCTGCTGCTCAATGACATCCTCGACATGTCGAAAATCGAGGCCGGCCAGATGGAGCTGGCACCGGAGCCCGTCGATCTGCGCCAACTGCTCTCGGACACGTTCGCACTCTTTGCCGCGACCGCAGAGGTGAAGGGTCTGAAGTGCCGTCTTGAAATAGCCGACGATGTTCCGGGCCATGTGCTCGCCGATGCCCTGCGGGTGCGGCAATGCCTGTCAAACTTGCTGTCGAACGCGATCAAATTCACCTCGGCCGGCTCGGTGACCCTGAGGATCTTGCGTGTTGCCGGTGACAAACCCGACATGCTGACCATAGAGGTGGAAGACACCGGAATGGGTATTTCCCCGACAACGCTCGAAACGCTGTTTGCACCTTTCGTCCAAGCCAATAACGCGATATCAGCCAGCTTTGGCGGTACCGGCCTCGGCCTGTCGATCGCCCGCCGCCTTGCGCGAATGATGGATGGAGACATTACGGCGCAATCCAGCCTCGGAGAGGGGGCGTGTTTCCGCTTCACCTTCCGCGCCCCGCCATCGCAGGCGGCTGAAGCTGTGCATCGAGTGCTGAACCCCGTCGAACTCGCCTCCGATCCAGTGTTTCAGGACCTGCACGGTTTGCGCATTCTCCTGGTGGAGGACAATTTCATCAATTCCCAGGTTGCCCGCGCCTTCCTGAAGCCACTCGGTGCCATCATCACCGAAGCCGGCAATGGACAGAAGGCCCTGGACAGCTTGCGACAGACGGAAATCGATCTGGTACTCATGGATGTGCACATGCCGGTGATGGACGGTCTGGAGGCGACCCGGGCGATCCGGGCGAGCGATGCGTCGTGGAGCCGGCTGCCAGTCATCGCCCTGACCGCCAATACCAGTGCCAAGGACGAGACGGAATGCCTCGCCGCGGGAATGGATTTATGCATCACCAAACCCTTGCGGGCACCCGACCTGTTCGGGGCAATGCTGGCCGTGCTCCCTGCCCGAAGCACGCAAGGCGATGCCCAGGCCACCGGCGGCACCCCCTCGAAAACGGCGTCCTGATCAGTCGGCACCCTTGCGCCGCGACACCACCTTGTGCATCACGCTCGGAAGGGCGTGATCCTGCAGGGCATTATCCTCGGCCCAAATACCCTCTTGCGGCTCCCAGCCCGGGCCGGCCTCGGCTTCGTGGACCGATAATCGCAATTCGAAATGCGTGAAGACGTGGCGGATTTCGCCGCGATCCTCCCAGGGCGCCTCGAAGGGCGGATCGCCCGTCATTCCCGCTTCGCCCCATTCGCTTGAGGGCACTTCCATCATGCCGCCGAGCAAGCCCTTATCGCCGCGCTGACGCAGCCAGATCCGGCCGCCGCGCCGCACCAGCCAGGCGGTGCCATGACGGATCGGACGGGCGATTTTCTTCAGCTTTCGCGGATAGTTGAGCATGTCGCCCGCCGCGCGTGCCTGACAGGCGAAGCCCCAGGGACAGGCCTCGCAATCCGGGCTGCGCGGGGTGCAGATCGTGGCGCCGAGATCCATGATCGCCTGGGCATAGTCGCCGGGCCGGACCGGATCGGCGAGCTCGGCCGCGAGCCGGCGGATCTCCGGCTTGGCTTTCGGCATCGGCGTTTCGATGCGCCGGAAGCGGGTCAGTACGCGTTCGACATTGCCGTCAACGACACTGGCCGGCTTGTCGAAGGCGGCGGCCAGAATCGCATTGGCTGTGTATTCCCCTATCCCTGGCAGCGCGCGAAGTGACGGCAAGTCTGCCGGAAACCTGCCGCCCAGCTGCTGGACAACAACCATGGCGCAGGCATGCAGGTTTCGGGCGCGGGCGTAATAGCCCAAACCGGCCCATTCACGCATCACATCCCCGCGCGGTGCGGCGGCCAGATCCTCGATGCGTGGCCACAACTCCAGAAAGCGGAACCAATAGGGCGTCGCATGCGGCACGGTCGTCTGCTGCAGCATGATTTCCGACAGCCAGACGGCATAGGGATCAGCCACCCGCCCCTCGCGCCGGTCTTCCGGACGCAGACGCCAGGGCAGGGTCCGGCCTTCGCGGTCATACCAGTCGAGCAGTGCCTGGCGCAGAGCGGTGATTTTCGTCGGCGCGGCCATATGTTCCGTAACTTGCAGCAAGGCCCTATCGAGGCGAGAATGCCAGCATGGTCTCCAAACCCCCTTCGTCAACTCTCGAACGGCAGGCGCGCCGCTTCCTGGAATCACGTCGCGGCCGCCGTTCGATCCGTGCTGCGCCGCCGGCCGGGCGGGCCGCGGAGCGCATTCTCAAACCGCTGGCGCGGCGCTTTGGCGTCGGGGTCGAGCGGCTGGTCGAGCACTGGCCGGAGATTGTCGGCGCGCGCCTTGCGGAGTGGTGCATGCCCGAAGCGATCCAGAATGCGGCCGGCAACCGGGTCCTGGTGATCCGCGCCCGCGGCCCGGCCGCTGCAGTCTTGCAGGCGGAAAGCCGCCGCATACTTGAGCGCGTACGCCTGTTCGCCGGTGAGCGCTCACCCACGCGGCTGCGTGTTTTACAGGGCGCGACCCGCGCCGCTCTGCCCGCCACACCCAAGATGACAAAGCCGCCATCCGCTTCACAAGTGAGCGAGGGGGTGGAGCAAAGCCTCGAGACACGGCTATTGTCCGCGCTTGATCGTTTCGGCAATAGTGTCAAAAGCCGCAACGGCACCGATTTGTGACCCAGGGGGACACCCGCAATGCAACTGACCCGACGCGTATTTTCTGCCATCGCCATGACAGCAGCCCTGGCCCTTGGTGCCTGTGGCAGCGAAACCGACCCGGCCGGTGCCGGCCAGACCGCTTACGAGCGTGGCAGTGACCGCGGCATGGGCAGCGCCGATGCTTCACTGACCATGGTCGAATACGCCTCGGTCGCCTGTGGGCACTGCGCCAGCTTCCACGAAGACGTCTGGCCGATGATCAATACCAATTATGTTGAAACCGGCCGGATGCGTTACGTGTTCCGCGAAATGATTACCGGCTCGCCGCAATTCGCGATCGCCGGCTTCGCGCTGGCGCATTGCGTCGCGCCGGAGCGTTATTTCGACATGCTCGACCTGTTATTCCAGCAGCAGCGTGCGATCTTCCAGGCCGCTGGCCAGGCCGGCGGTGCGCGCAGTCAATACCTCGCCATCGCCCGTTCGATGGGCATGAGCGAAGCAGCTTTTGATGCCTGCCTCAATGATCAGGACGTCAATGCCGAGATCGTCGCTGCGCACGAGCGTGCACTTGCCGAGGGCATCGACAGCACGCCACGCTTCCTGTTCAACGGCGAATTGCTCGAAGCGCGCCGCGCGCCGGGTGCTGCCGATTACACCTATTTCCTCGGCAGCCGCCAGGTATTGGTCGATGGTGAGCCCCTGCCTGGCCTGGTCGATGCGGACACATTCGAACGCCTGATCAATCATCTTCTGGCACAGCTTGATGGCGACACGTCCGAGGGCAATGATCCCGCAAACGCAGAGGACTAAGCCCTTGAAACCGATAGCCCGCCTTGTCTGCAGCCTGATTTTTGCCACCTGCACATGGGGCGGGCTGACGGCCGCCGCCGCAGCCCAGCACGCCGCCCAGGCGGAGCGGCCGGGCGATTACGCCATCGGATCGGAGGATGCCGCCATCGTGATGGTGGAATATGCCTCCTATGCCTGCCCGCATTGCGCGCATTTCCAGACCGATGTCTGGCCGGTCATTCGCTCGGAATTCGTCGAGACCGGCGAGGTCCGCTACATTTTCCGGCCGATGCTGACTTCGCCGCCGCAGATCGCGGCGATCGGTATGGTGCTGGCGGAATGCGCCGGGGATGACCGGTTTTTCAGCGCGACAGACCTTTTGTTTGCCGAACAATCCACAATTTTCGAGACCGCGCAGGCCCAGGGCGATATCGCCGCAGTGTATGAGCGGATCGGGGCCGCAGTCGGGCTGTCCGCGGAAGCATTGAACGCCTGTTACGGCGACCCGGCGATGTCGGAAATGGTCAATGCTGCTGCGCTTCAAGCCAATCAGGACGGGATTTCCGGCACGCCGAGCTTCATCATTGGCGGCAAGGTCATCAATCTGGGCATGACAGCGGAAGGCGCCATCTTCAACTGGGGTGGGACGCCGCTTCTGATCAATGGAGACAGGGTCGCCGGTCAATTGGACGGCGACACGTTCCGCCGAATCATCCTTCACTTCCTCGAGGATGCCGCTGAGGGCATCGATCATGGGTCAGATTCCGCGCACTAAGGCCGGGCTGACACAGAGTGCAGGGTCAGATTGCCCGTTTGCGGCAATCGATAACGCGATGGAGATCGGGTGAAGTTCACGCAGCTCCGGCTGACTGGTTTCAAATCATTCGTTGATCCGACTGAATTGCGGATCGACCCCGGACTGACTGGCGTGATCGGACCCAATGGTTGCGGCAAATCCAACCTGCTTGAAGCTCTGCGCTGGGTAATGGGGGCGACCTCGGCCAAATCCCTGCGCGGCGACGGTATGGAAGACGTGATCTTCTCCGGCACTGATAACCGGCCGGCGCGCAATCACGCCGAGGTCATGCTCACCGTCGATAATTCGGAAAAACTCGCGCCGGCCCGTTTCAATGACGCTGCCAGCCTTGATGTCAGCCGCCGCATCACCCGCGGTTCCGGCTCAGCCTACAAGATCAATGGCGAGGAAGTGCGGGCCAAGGATGTCCAGCTGCTATTCGCCGATGCCGGCACGGGGGCGAATTCCGCTGCCCTGGTGCGCCAGGGCCAGATCAGTGAACTGATCGCCGCCAAGCCGGAAAATCGCCGCCGCATTCTCGAAGAAGCCGCCGGTGTCGCCGGCTTGCGGGCGCGCCGTCACGAAGCTGAATTGCGCCTGCGCGGGGCCGAGACCAATCTTGACCGGCTGCAGGAAGTGATCGACGAAATCGGCGCCCGTCACGGCTCCCTGCAGAAACAGGCGCGCCAGGCCGCTCGCTATCGCAAACTCTCAGCCAGCATTCGCACGCTGGAAGCCAGCGTCTGGCTCAATCGCTGGCGCGCTGCCGCCAGCCTGGTCGAGGAAAGCGAAGCAATATTGGTGGAGAAGCGGGAAAACGCCGAGACCGCAACCGCCAACGCAGCCGAGGTCCGTATCCAGGCCGAAATTCTCGCCGCCATGCGTGAACCGGCCCGGCTGAAAGAGGCCGAGGCGGCCGCAGCGCTGCGCCATCTCGAGCACGAACGCGACCGTATCGAGCGCGATGCCGCCGACGTCCAGCGCACAATCGCCAGCCTCGAAGCGCGGCTCGATGAACTCGCCTCCGCCGCCGGGCGCGAACAGCATATCGTCGATGACGCCACGGCAAGCCGCGATGAAACGGCCACGGAAGTCGAACGGCTTGAGGCCGAAATGGCGCGCGAGAAATCCAGCCTTGCCGGTGCCGAAGCCGCGGCGCTCGATGCCGACGCCCAGCGCCGCAGCAAGGAAGCCCTGCTCGACACCAAGGCCGGCGATGCCGCCGCGCGCCAGGCCGCGCTGGAAAGCGCCCGCCGCGATGCCGAGCGGTTGGCGGCCCGGCTGAGCCAGATCGAACGCGAAATCGACACCGCGACGCAGGAGCGCCATGCCCTGCTCGCCTCCTCGGCCCTCGCAGAGCTGGAAACAGCCGAGGCGACACTCCTGGCCAGCGAAAGCGCCCATGAAGGAGCCCGAACGGCCCTCAATGCCGCCGAGACCGCGCGCCAGGAGGCCGAGACCGAACAACAGGCCGCGATCGAGGCCTGGCGTGAACTCTCCACGGAACGCGACGGCCTGACGCGCGAGGCGGCCACGATTGAACGCCTGCTCGCCAGCGCGCTGCAGGACAATGTATCGCCCGCGCTCGACGCCGTGCGTGCCCGCCCCGGTTATGAACACGCGCTCGCGGCAGCGCTGGGCGATGATCTCGACGCCTCGCTCGATGAAAGCGCCGCCCGTCACTGGCACAAGGCCGATTGTCGTGCCGAACCCCTGCCCGGCGGCTGCGTCCCGCTGTCCGACCATGTCGAGGCGCCGGCAGCCCTGAGAGCCCGGCTCGATGCGGTGGGTGTCATCAAGCCCGAGAAGGCTGCGGCCGCCGCGGAAAAGCTCAAGCCCGGCCAGCGCCTGGTGACCCGCGAGGGCGATCTTTGGCGTTGGGACGGGCTGGTGGCCCGCGCCGATGCCCCCTCCGCTGCCGTGGCTCGGCTGGAACAGCGCAATCGCCTCGATGCGGTCCGCGAGGCGCTGGCCGCTGGTGAGACCGACTTTGCCGAGGCTACCACCCGCCGCGACACCGCCCAGTCACGCCTGGCCGCCGACCGCCAGGCTGAACAGACAGCCCGCGCCGCGATTGCGCCGGCCGAGCGGGCAATCCGCGAGGCCCAGACACGCATCGCCGGTCTGCGCGAAACCGCGGCCCGCGCATCGGCACGCGCCGACGCTCTGGCTGAGCGGCTGGAGCGGCTCGCAATCGAGGCGACCGAGGGTCAGGCGGCGCTGGAATCCGCCAATTCCACCGTCGGAACCGCGGCGCTCGCCGGCGAGGACAATGCCGCGCTGGAGCGCGCACGCGAGAGTGCCGAAATCGCCCGGCGCGCGGCCGCCGACGCCCGCGCAGCGCTGGAAAGCGTCCGGCGCGAATCGGAATTGCGCCGCCAGCGTCACCTCGCCGCCCGCCGCGACCGCGATGCCTGGGCCGAACGTTGCCAGGCTGCCGCTGATCGCATCGCCCAGATTTCCGGTCAGACGTCCGATGCCAAGGCGGCGCTGCAACAGGCCATCGCCCGCCCCGAGACATTGCAACAGAGCCTGCACGCCCTCACCGACCGGTTGGAAATTGCCGAGCGCACGGCGAGCGAGGCGCGTGAGGCGGCGACCGGCACTGAGGACCAGCTCAGGGCTGCCGAAAGCGCGGCCCGCTCCGCCGAAAATGCGGCTTCGGCCGCTCGCGAAGGCCGCGCCGCCGCCGAGGCCCGGCTGGGCTCGGCCCGCGATCGGCTGACCGAAACCACGGAACGCCTGCAGGACGCGACCGGCGAAGACCCCGCCGCGCTGTCGCGCCGCGTCAGCGATGAGGAAATCGATTCGCTGGGCACAGGCGATGTCGAACGCCGGCTCGACGAGGCACGCCAGGCGCGCGACCGGCTTGGTGCCGTCAATCTGCGCGCCGATGAGGAAGCCGAGGAATTGGCCAAGCGCGTCGAGGATATGAGCCGGGAGCGCGATGATTTGCTCGCGGCGATCGACCGTCTGCGCAAGGCCGTCGACCAATTGTCGCGCGAAGGCCGGGCCCGGCTGCTGGAAGCCTTCGACGTCGTCGATGCGCATTTCCGCACCCTGTTCGCAACCCTGTTCGAGGGCGGCCATGCCGAGCTGCGCCTGACCGAGAATGATGATCCGCTCGAGGCAGGGCTGGAAATCTTCGCCTGCCCGCCGGGCAAGAAGATGGAGACGATGTCGCTCATGTCCGGCGGCGAGCAGGCCCTGACCGCCTCGGCGCTGATTTTCGCGGTCTTCCTGTCGAATCCGGCCCCGGTCTGCGTGCTCGACGAAGTCGATGCCCCGCTCGACGATGCCAATGTCGACCGCTATTGCCGCATGCTCAATGAGATGCGGCGCATGACGGATACCCGCTTTCTCGTCATCACCCACAATCCTCTCACCATGTCGCGCATGGACCGGTTATACGGTGTGACCATGTCGGAACGCGGGGTTTCCCAGCTCGTATCGGTCGACCTGGTCGGCGCGGAACAGCTGGTTGCCGCGGAATGAGTATTTTTCGCAATTCTTTCAAAGATTTATTGGCCCAGCTCCATTGCTTGACACTCCAGGGGGCCGAGTCTAGTTTGCGCGCGCCTGCCGGGAGGCCCGGCTGGCGGACCGATTTCCATGTCTGAACGAGACGATAGACCGAAAACACCCGACCGTAGCGAGGATCTGAAGGATTTTGACCGGCGCCTGAGCGAAAAGATCGCCCGGCACCGCGGCAAGACCCAACCGGACACCGATACGAGCAATGCCTGGAATGTCAGCGTCAGATACGGGAGCGGCTTTGCCGGTGGCGTATTGGTCGGAACCGGACTGGGCTGGGCAGCGGACAAGTTTTTCGACATCGCGCCGTGGGGCATGTTGGTCGGAGTGATACTGGGTTTTGCGGCCGGCTTGCGCAATATCATGCGCGAAGCGGCAGCGGCCAATGCCGAGAATGCGGCGAAGGCCGAGACTACTGGATGTGAAACCGGCTCCATGCCGGGTTCTGACGCGACGAAAGAAGACTAGATGGCCTTGTTCGAAACAGATCCGATGCACCAGTTCGTCGTGCAGCCCGTCCTGGAGCTGCCGACCCTGTTCGGAATCGACCTGACGATCACCAATTCGGCGCTCTTCATGATTCTGACGACGCTGGTCACCAGTTTCGGCCTGATCCTTCTGACCGGGCGCGGCGCCATGGTGCCGACGCGGTCGCAGTCGATCGCCGAGATCCTCTACGGTTTTGTCGCCGACATGGTGCGCTCGATCATGGGCGAGGAAGGCCGCGCCGTCTTCCCCTATGTCTTCACACTCTTCATCTTCATCCTGGTCGCCAATCTGCTCGGCATGATTCCCGGCAGCTATACGATCACCAGCCAGCTGGTCGTCACTCTCGCTCTGGGTCTGACCTCGATCACGCTGGTGCTGATCACCGGCTTCGTGAAGAACGGCTTCGGCTTTCTCAAACTCTTCGCACCGGCCGGCCTGCCACCGGTGATGTATCTTCTGATCGTTCCGATCGAGTTGATCTCATTCCTGAGCCGTCCATTCTCGCTGGCGATCCGACTATTCGCCAACATGATGGCGGGGCACACCCTGCTCAAATTGTTCGGCGGCTTCGTCATCTCACTGTCCAGCCTGGGCGCGATCGGCATTGCCGGCGCGGTACTGCCGCTGGCCGTCGCCACAGCCGTCACCGCGCTTGAGCTGGTGATTGCTTTCCTCCAGGCCTATGTGTTTGCGGTTCTGACCTGTATCTATCTCAATGATGCATTGCACCCGTCGCACTAGAGTTTTTCACCCTTCCAGCCACACACTTTAATTCAACAGGAGCCATCCCATGGAAATCGAAGCAGCCAAGCAAATCGGTGCAGGCATTGCAGCTCTCGCCCTCGCAGGCGCCGGCGTCGGTATCGGTACCATCTTCGCCAGCTATCTCTCGGGTGCACTGCGCAACCCGTCTGCAGCAGCAGGTCAGTTCACCACCCTCCTGATCGGCTTCGCCCTGACCGAGTTTACCGGTCTGCTGGGCTTCGTCGTGGCGATGATCATCCTGTTCGGTTGATCTGACTCCACTCGCGCCCATTGCCGTTCAAAGAGCATCGAAGATGATCAATTTCTCCGAAACCACATGGCTGACCGGCCAGGCCCAGCCGCATGGCGAAGCCGTAGCCGATCAGGCCCATGCGGTGGCCGAACATGCCGCCGAGACACATGCCAGCGGCGGCCTGCCGCAGCTGGACGTCTCGACTTGGCCAGGACAATTATTCTGGCTGGCGGTCACCTTCTCCGTGCTCTTCATGATGATGTGGAAGGTCGTCCTTCCGCGCATCCGCAATGCGATTGAAGAACGGCGCGACCGTATCGCAGATGATCTCGATGCGGCCGCCGACTTCAAGCAGAAGGCTGATGATTCGGCCGCTGAATACGAGCGCCTGCTCGCGGACGCCCGCAACAAGGCTCACGCCCTGGCGCTGAGCAACCGGGTCGATGTCGACAAGGCCATGGCAGAAGAGGCGGCCCAGGCCGATCTCGAAATCGCCAAGCGTCAGGATGCCGCTGAAGAGCGTATCGCCGACATGCGGACCAAGGCGCTGACAAAGGTCGAAACGATCGCTGTCGAGGCCACACGGGCCATTATCCTTCACTTGACGGGGGCCGAACTCGACGACAAGTCGATCCAGTCCGCCGTCAATGACGGCCGCTAGGGGACGCGCATCATGACTTTCGACTGGATCCATCCAAACGAAGCGGCTTTCTGGGTCGCCCTGTCATTCTTCGTCGTCATCGGTGTGCTGATCTATGTCCGCGTTCCGGGCCTTGTCGCCAAGCAATTGGACGAGCGCGCCAAGGGCATCGCCGACGAAATCACCGAAGCGCGCCGCCTGCGCGAGGAGGCCCAGGAGCTGCTCGCCAGCTTCCAGCGCCGGCAGCAGGATGCGGTCGAAGAGGCTGCGGCGATCATCGCCCAGGCCAAGAATGAAGCCAAAATGCTCAAGAAAGAGGCACGCGAGGAGATGGCCGAGCGCCTCGAACGCCGCACGGCCCTGGCCGAGCAGCGCATCGCCCAGGCCGAAGCCTCCGCCGCCGCCGATGTGCGCGCCGCCGCCGCCGATCTGGCTGCCAAGGCCGCCGAGCAATTGCTCACATCCTCGATGAAAAAAGCGGATCTGAACAAGCTGCTCGATGCCGATATCAAGCTGGTCGGCACCCGGTTCAACTAGGTCGAGCCGAAATCACAGACAGCAAAAAGGCCCGCAGTGATCGCTGCGGGCCTTTTTGTTTGCCGGTCTGGTGCTGAATGGAGCGGCCTATTCGGCGGCGTCCTTTTCACCAAAGGCGAAGCGGACGCGCTTCCACACCCAGGGGAAGCGGCGCAAACCATTGGTGATAAACGTGTGGGCGGTCTTGGACGCGGCGGCGACAAAGACGAGGCCGAGCAGACCCATCGGCAGACCGACCGGGATAAAGGGTGTGAAAAATCCAACAGGCACGGCGAGGATCATCAGGATCACACCGAGCGAGATAACAACGGTGCGGATCACAAACACAATCGCCGCACCGAATGCGTTCGATCGGGCCAATCCGTTCAGTGCCTCGTTCATGCCGTGACCATCCTCTAAACACATCTGCCCGGATTGCAGCCGGCATCGCGGCCGGTGTCAGGGCTGAATAGATAACACCTAATTCGTAAACTTGACCCCAATGCGAGACAAAAGAGCCGAAAATCGGGCAGTGCCTGGGACTCGCATCGAACCTGTTGTATATGCGCACCGGATTCGCGGGGCTCGCCTGTCAGGGCATGCCATCATCCCGGCACTCTGGTGCAAAGCACCCCGCATCGGCCAGAAGCCGCACGGCAGGATGCATTATTTAACCGGTCGAGAGCGAACCTCAGTCCATCAAATGCGGCTTCACCGTCGAAAACACAAGATGCGGCGGCCAGATTTCGCATGAAAGATCTGTCACGCTCGGGCACTGATCAAACTGCGGGCAGCCCGCAAGCGCCTCCCCCGGCCGGACCGGAGGGAGGCGCATGCCAGGCGATTATTCCGCGGCGTCTGCGGCAGGGGTCCAGCGCAGGACGGGCTGGCGTGCCGCACGGGTTTCGTCGAGACGTTTGAGCGGGGCGTGGACCGGGGCCGCCAGGAAGCGAGCCGTCTCACCGGCCTTGGCCGCAAGCGCGAGGGATTCCATCACATCAATGAAACGGTCGAGCCCGCCCTTGGATTCGGTCTCGGTCGGCTCGATCAGCATCGCGCCATGAACCACGAGCGGGAAATACATCGTCATCGGATGATAGCCCTCATCAATCATCGCCTTGGCGAAATCGAGTGTGGTAACCCCGGTGCCCTTGAGGAAACGGTCATCGAACAGGGCCTCATGCATGCAATGGCCTTCGAAGGCCTGGGTCATCACGCCGTTCAGGCCCGCCAGGATGTAATTGGCATTGAGGACGGCATCATCGGCGACCTGTTTCAGCCCGTCCGAGCCATGGCTCATCATATAGGTGAGCGCACGGGTGAACATGCCCATCTGGCCGTGGAAAGCCGCCATGCGGCCAAATGGATGCAGATCCTTGCCATCCAGCTCGCTCTCATGCTCGGCCATGTGCATGATCGCCATGCCCTTGGGATTATCGCGATCAATCATCAGGAGCGGCAAGGGCGCAAACGGTGCCAGGGCCTCTGAAAGCACGGTCGGTCCGGCACCGGGACCACCACCGCCATGCGGCGTCGAGAAGGTCTTGTGCAGATTGATATGCATGGCATCAACGCCCAGATCGCCGGGGCGGACACGCCCGACAATGGCGTTGAAATTGGCGCCATCGCAGTAGAAATAGCCGCCGCTACCATGGATCAGATCGGCAATGGCCTTGATGTCACGTTCGAACAGACCGCAGGTATTGGGATTGGTCAGCATGATGCCGGCGACATCATCACCGAGCTTGGCCTTCAGCGCCGCCATATCAACGCGGCCACCGGCATCGGCCGGGATCTCGTCAACGGTGAAACCACACTGAACCGCCGTGGCCGGATTGGTACCATGCGCCGATTCCGGCACCAGGACGCGGCGTCGATGTGTCTGTCCATCGGCGTCGAGACGGGCGCGGATCGCCATCATGCCGCAGAACTCGCCATGGGCGCCGGCTTTCGGCGACAGGGCGACGGCGGGCATGCCGGTCAGCGTCAACAGCCAATGCGCCAGCACATCCATCACTTCATAGGCGCCCTGTACGGTCGAGGCCGGCTGCAATGGATGCACATCGGCAAAGCCGGGCATGCGCGCAACTTTCTCATTGAGCCGTGGATTATGCTTCATCGTGCACGATCCGAGCGGATAGAGGCCCAGATCGATGGCGTAATTCTTCCGGCTCAGACGCACATAATGGCGCATGGTTTCCGGCTCTGACAGGCCGGGCAGGCCAATCGGTGCCGTGCGCTCCAGGCCACCCAGACGGGTCTTGCTGCCCTTCGGTGCAGGGAAATCAACGCCGGTGTTTTCAACACCGCCGCGCTCGAAAATCAGCGGTTCGGCCTGTTCCAGCCCGCGTGAGCCGGAAACGGTATCGCCATAGCCGCCCGTGGCGACATTCTCGGCCATGCGGGTCGGACGCCCTTGAGTATTCATTGCCATCAGAGGACACCCCGCAAGGCTTTTTCGAACACGATCATATCGCTCTCGGTATTGGTTTCCGTCGCCGTCACGAGGAGCAGATCCTCGAACTGGCCCGGATAGAGCCGGCTGGCGGGCACGCCGCCGAGCACGCCGATACGGGCCAGCTCCTCGACGACACCGGCGGCCGGTTTGGGCAGGCGCAGGGTGAATTCATTGAAGAAGCTGGAATTGAGCACTTCAACGCCCTCGATAGCGCCGAGCCGGTCGGCCAGCTCGCAGGCGGTTTCGTGATTGAGTCGTGCCAGCGTGCGCAGGCCGGCTTCACCGAGCAGGGTCATATGAATGGTGAAGGCGAGCGAACACAGGCCGGCATTGGTACAGATATTCGAGGTCGCCTTCTCGCGGCGGATATGTTGCTCGCGCGTCGACAGGGTGAGCACATAGCCGCGGCGGCCATCGGCATCGATGGTTTCGCCGGCCAGACGGCCGGGCATTTGCCGGATGAAATTGCGCTCATTCTTGCAGGCGAACAGGCCGACATAGGGGCCGCCGAAATTGAGGCCGACGCCGATCGACTGGCCTTCGCCGACGGCGATATCGGCACCCATATCGCCAGGGGCCTCGACCAGGCCGAGCGAGACGGTTTCCGTGAAGACGGCGATCACCAGCGCGCCCTTGGCATGGGCGACTTCAGAAATGGCGCGCAAATCATGCAGCTGACCGAAAATGTCCGGCGTCTGCACCACGACACAGGCCGTCGTCTCGTCAATCGCGGCGATCAATTCATCCAGCCCGCCCACCGCAGGCTGGGTCACGGCGATCTCGACATCGGAGTATTTCGCCAGCGTCTTGCTCGCCTCGACATAATGCGGATGCACCGTGCCGGCCATGATGGCCTTGTTCCGCTTGGTCACCCGCGCGGCCATCATCACCGCTTCAGCGCAGGCGGTGGAGCCGTCATACATTGAGGCATTGGCGACATCCATGCCGGTCAAAAGCGCGACCTGGGTCTGGAATTCAAACAGGGTCTGCAAAGTGCCCTGGGAGATTTCCGGCTGGTAGGGCGTGTAGGCGGTGAGGAATTCGGAGCGCTGGATCAAATGATCCACCGTCGCCGGGATATGGTGGCGATAGGCGCCCGCCCCTACGAAAAATGGCACTGAGCCGGCCGAGACGTTCTTCGCAGCCATCGCCGACATGGCGCGCTCGACCGCGAGCTCGCCCTGTTGGAGCGGCAAATCGACCAGCCCTTTCAGGCGCGCCGCTTCGGGCACATCGGTGAAAAGATCATCGATCGAAGCGACGCCAATCGCCTCGAGCATCGCCTTGCGGTCGGAATCGATATGGGGGAGGTAGCGCATGAAATGAGCCTTATGCGATGTGGGCGTTATAGGCGGCTTCGTCCATCAGACCGTCGAGCTGGGAAGCATCCGACATCTTGATCTTGACGAACCAGCCGGCACCGGCGGCATCTTCATTGACCGTGGCCGGCGCATCATCGAGCGCGGAATTGACGGCGACGATCTCGCCCGCGATCGGGGCATAGACTTCCGAGGCTGCCTTGACCGATTCGACGACGGCGAACTCATCGCCCTTCGCCAACGCCTTGCCGACATCCGGCAATTCGACAAACACGACATCGCCGAGCTGTTCGGCGGCGTGAACGGTGATGCCGACGGTTGCGACATCGCCCGCGACGGTGATCCACTCATGGTCTTCGGTGTAACGCGTGGTCATGATCTGTCTCCTGATCCAGCTGGTTCTGGAATGATTGGAATTAGCCCCGGAAGAAATTATTCGGCACGAAGGGAAGCTTGGTCACAGTGGCCGGTCGCGGTTTGCCGCGCACGATCAGGTCGAGCTCAGTGCCCTCGGCCATGAAATCGCGCTCAACATAACCCATCGCCACCGGACCATTGAATGTCGGGCCGAAGCCGCCGGAGGTGACGATACCGACAATCCTGCCGTCCCTGGTCGCGATCTCGGCGCCTTCGCGCGCCGGAGCGCCGGACAATGTCAGGCCGATGCGCTTTTGTGACGTTTTGGCGTCGATTTGTTGCTGGATGATGGCGGCGCCGGGAAAATCGCCACGCTCGCGGCGAGTTTTCGCCAGGGCCCAGATCAGCGAGGCCACGACGGGAGTGCGTGTGGTGTCCATGTCATGACCATAAAGGCAAAGCCCGGCTTCCAGGCGCAGCGAATCGCGCGCGCCAAGCCCGATCGCCTCGACCTCATCCTGGGCCAGAAGCAGACGCGCAATGCGGACCGCATCGGCTTGCGGGATCGAAATCTCGAACCCGTCCTCGCCGGTATAGCCCGAGCGCGACATCAACACGTCGACACCGCCCAGGCTGAAGACCCCACACTGCATGAAGATCATCTTGCAGGCATCGGGGCACAGCCGCGCCATCACGTCTTTCGCGGCCGGTCCCTGCAGCGCCAAGAGCGCGCGGTCCTCAAGCCGGACCAGCTCGCCTTTGCCAGCGGTGCCGGCAGCGAGATGGGCAAAATCCTGATCCTTCATCGCCGCATTGACGACGAGGAAAATGCCATCGCCATCGGGACGCGAGACCATCAGATCATCGCGGATACCCCCCTGGTCATTGAGCAGAAGCGTGTATTTCTGTTCGCCCGCACCGAGCAGGCTCAGATCGGCGGTCAGCAGCGCCTCGAGCGCTGCCTCATCGCCGGTATAGCGCGCCTGGCCCATATGCGAGACGTCGAACAGGCCGGCCTTCTCGCGGGTCTGCTTGTGCTCACCCATAATGCCGAGTGGGTATTGCACCGGCATGTCATAGCCCGCGAACGGGACCATCTTGCCGCCGAGTTCGACATGGAGGGCATGGAGTGGGGTCTTATGGAGAATTTCGGTCATTGACGGGTCCTGACAAGAGCGCTGATCCTGCCTGCGGTGCTCCGCCGGCAAGTCGTCGCCCCCGCTGTCCCGTGACCTGAGAGATTCCGCGCGAACCCGCCCTTGCGAGACACGCTTGCTCCGTCGGTGGAGTTAAAGCCTGGCGGCTCCACTCACTTTCCAGCGTTTGTCTCTCTCGCGGTCCGTCTGCCTGAGCGTTTCCGGGGCGGTTGCGCCTTCGGCGCCGGCATATTCGCCGGTCTCTCCCGCGAGGAGATATAGCCCGCCAGGCGCGTCTCGCGACGGGCCAGTCAGTTGCGATGCACTCTTAGTATCCCGGACGGCGGAGTCAATGCGCGCCGGCCGTTTTCGCTACATGCGCTCGGGCGCTTCAAGCCCGAGCAGACCAAGGCTGAGCTCCAGCTGTTTCAACGTCGCTTCGGCCAGCGCCAGACGCGAGGACTTTGTCGCCTCGTCCGGGGCGCCGAGGATCGGGCAGGCGGAATAGAATTTTGAGAAGGCCTGGGCCAGCGAGAAGGCGTGATCACACAGTGCATTGGGCGCGCGATTATCGATCGCCTGATCAATCGCCGAGCCAAAGGCATCAAGTGCCAGCACCAGATCGCGCTCCTCATCGGCCTGAACCGAAATGGTGCCCGGCTTGACGCCCGCTTCCGCGGCCTTGCGCATCAAGGACTTCACCCGCACGGCGGCATAGAGGAGATAGGGTCCCGTCTTGCCTTCGAAGCTGGTGAAACGGTCGAGATCGAACACGTAATTCGTGGTGCGGTAATTCTGCAGATCAGCGAATTTGATCGCCGCCAACCCGACCATGCGGGCGACACGGGCATGTTCCTCGGCCCCGACATCGGCGGCCAGACCGGCCTCCTTGAGGCGTTGATCGGCGCGTTCAATGGCGGAGGAAATCAGATCAGCGAGCCGGAATGTGCCGCCATCGCGGGTGCGCAGACGCTTGCCATCCGTGCCGTTGACCGAGCCGAAATTGACGTGCTCGAGGGCATTTTCCTTCACCAGGCCAGCCTTCTCGGCGGCGCGGAAGACTTGCTGGAAATGATTGCCCTGGGCGCTGTCGACGACATAGAGCGTCAAGTCAGGGCCGAAGCTCGCCTTGCGATCGAGAATCGTCGCCAGATCCGTAGTGCCGTAGAGCGAGGCGCCGCCGGAGGTGACGAGGATAAGCGGTGGCAATTCCTTCTTGTCATCCTCGCGGGCGATATGGATCACCCAGGCGCCGTCGCTCAGCTGGCAAACGTCACGCTGTTTGAAATCCGCGACCATGGCCGGGATGAGCGGATCAACATCGCTCTCACCCTTCCACAGATCGAAATGCACGCCGAGCGCATCGAAATCCCGCTTCAGCGCCGCAATCGAAACCGAGATGAAATGCGTCAGCAGCGCCCGGTAACCGGGCCGCCCGGCTTGCAGCTCGGCCGTCGCCTTGCGTGACAGCTCGAGACGCTCGGCATCAGCCTTGGCCTTCTGCGAGGCGAGCGGGTAGAGGCGTGCCAGGTCATCGATATTGACCGGCGGGTTTTCCGGATAGGGGCCGGAATAATCGGCATCGAAATAGGCCAGGTCAGGCTGTTCTTCGCGCAGCTCGGTGATGAGATGGCCCATTTGCAGGCCCCAATCACCGAGATGGATATCGGACACTACTTCATCGCCGCGGAAGCGAAACAGGCGTTGCAGGCTGTCGCCCAGCACCGAAGAGCGCAAATGGCCGACATGCATCGGCTTGGCGACATTTGGGCCGCCAAAATCAATCATCACCTTGCGCGGTGCCGCGGTGACAGGGGCACCGGCCCGCTCATCGCCCGAGATCTCGGCGGCGCGCGCATCATAGGCGCCCTGGGCCGGGGTCAGATTGATGAAGCCCGGACCGGCGACCTCCGCGGCGGCGATCAGCGAATCGCCGGCGAGGGCGTCGACAATTTTCTGCGCCAGCTCGCGCGGATTGCACTTCGCCTGTTTGGCAGCTGGCATGGCGCCATTGCACTGAAAGGGCGCCGTGCCCGACTTGGTCGCGGGCGTGACACGGCCCAGCTCACGCGGCAGCTGGAGGGAAGCGAACGCGTCGCCCAGTTTCGCACTGAGCTGGTCGGCAATTGAGGGCATGAAATCAGTCCTGGCCGGCACCCACGCGGAAGCGTTGGCCACTGCGATTGAAAGCGAGTTGTTCCGGCGTCAATTCGAACCCGGTCAGGATCTCGAAATTGACCCCCGAAGTGTCGGCATTGGCGCGCGGGATCGAAATCGCATCAATCGTCTCGGTGAGATAAACCCGGTCCTCACCGGCACGGAACCGGACATTGATCGGGAAGACCTGTTTCTCGATGACGCCGATATCGCGGCGTGTCACGGCGACGAAATATTCGTAGACATGCGTATCACCGTGCGCGGCGGGTCCACGGCCAAAGGCCATGTCCAAAACCAGATTGGCGACGATCGGACGTTCGCCATAATAGCTGCACAGTGAGCGAACGCCGAGAATTTCGCCGGTGAAGCCGACATTCTCATAGCGCACTTCGCCGCCATCAAGCTCGACGATCCGGTGCGCATCATACAAGGAGAGCGCTGACGGGCACGGGCCGATATTCGGCTCGGGCTCGTTAAATACATCACTGACGGTCTGGCAGCCATTGAGTAAGATGGCGGCCGCGGCGAGAATGGCAAAAGAACGCATTGTGCATTACCTGACTTGAATACCCGCCCGGCCTCTGGATAGCGCCAAGCCTCTTTGTTAGGACGGTCATACGATGCGTGCGAGGCGTGCGCAACGGTATCGCTGATGGAGAACTGAACCCGATGAGCGGCAATCGCCCACCCCTGACTGTCCTGCTGGCCGCGCCACGGGGATTCTGTGCCGGTGTTGACCGCGCAATTCAGATCGTCGAACGGGCGCTGGAGCGATTTGGCGCACCGGTCTATGTGCGTCACGAAATCGTCCACAACCGCCATGTCGTCGAGCGGCTCGAAGCTCTCGGCGCTGTATTTGTTGAGGAACTCGACCAGTGTCCCGATGACCGGCCGGTGGTGTTTTCCGCCCATGGCGTGCCGAAACAAGTGCCGCAAGAGGCAGCACGGCGCAATCTGATCTATGTCGACGCCACCTGCCCGCTCGTGTCCAAAGTCCATGTCGAGGCCCAGCGCCTTCACGCCAATGGGCGCGAAATCGTGCTGATCGGCCATGCCGGCCATCCCGAGGTTGTGGGTACGATGGGACAACTCCCGGACGGGGCGATTGCGCTGATCGAGACCGTCGAGGACGCGATGCAATTCGCGCCGCAAGACCCTTCCCGCCTCGCCTTCGTCACCCAGACGACGCTATCGGTCGACGACACCTCGGCAATCGTCGCCGCGCTGCAGGCGCGCTTCCCGCAGATCGAGGCCCCGCACAAGGAAGATATCTGCTACGCCACGACCAATCGGCAGGCTGCGGTCAAGGCGCTGGCGCCGCGATCCGACATCGTCTTTGTGATCGGGGCGCCGAATTCGTCCAATTCGGTTCGCCTGGTCGAAGTGGCCAAACGCGCCGGTGCGCCGCGGTCGCATTTGATTTCCAGCGCCGAGGATGTCGACTGGGCCGAAATCGGGACGATCGGAACGGTCGGAATCACAGCCGGTGCTTCGGCGCCGGAAGATCTTGTCGAGGGCCTGATCGCGGCCTTCCGGGCCAGATTCGAGGTCGCGGTCGAGAATATTCGGGTGACGGATGAGGATATTGTCTTCAAATTGCCCCGCATTGTGGCTGACACCGTAGATCCGGCATGACCCGCTCCCAACTCGCGCGTCTGGGGCTGCTGATCGTGCCTCTCGGTGTGGTCAGCTTCCTGATCCATGAAACCGGTCATTATCTGGCCGGGCGGACCTTCGGACTGGAGATGTATCTTCAGCTCAACAGCGCCGGTCCAGTCGACCGGACCCTCGAGGTGGGCTGGCTGGCGCGATTCGCGATTCTGGCAGGCGGGCCGGCAGTCACCCTTGTCCAGGGCGTGCTGGGCTACATGATCGCGCGGCGCATGCCGGTGCTCGGCGTTGCGCTGATCTATTTTGCGTTCTACATGCGGATGCTGGCGTTCGGAATATCCGTCCTCGTCAATCCCAATGACGAGGCCAATCTGGGTGAAATGCTCGGCGTGGGCACCTATCCGGTGCACTTGGCGGTGTGTGCGCTGCTCGGCCTGCTGACGGTGCTGGCGATGCGCCGCGCCGGCGCTGGCTGGGGAGCCTGGCTGACCGGTTTCGTGGCGTCGGGCATTGCCGTAACGCTCGTGGTGTTCGGCGAACCCCTGCTGGGCCGCATTCTCTAGGAGACCAATATGCCCACCGACAAAACGACCAAAGAATCGGCCAACACGACCCAGATCACAGCCGTGGCGCCCGCCGACTATATCGCGACCATTGAGCATCCAACCCGGCGCAGCGACGCCGAAACCCTGCTCACGCTGATGCGCCGGCTGAGCGGTGAAGAACCGCGCATGTGGGGGCCGACGATAATCGGCTTCGGCACGTATCATTATAAGTATGACAGCGGCCGCGAAGGCGATTTCATGCGGACCGGCTTCGCGCCGCGCAAGTCGGGTCAGGTGGTTTACATCATACCCGGCTACGCCAATTACACCCTCATTCTCGACCGGCTCGGCAAGTTCAAGGAAGGCAAATCCTGCCTCTACATCACCAAGCTGGCGGATGTGGACATGGATGTGCTCGAAGAATTGATCCAGGCCGGTCTCGACGACATGGCGCGGAAATATCCCAAGTGAGCGCGGCATGAGTATCGTGACCATCCACACTGACGGCGCCTGCTCGGGCAATCCCGGCCCGGGCGGCTGGGGCGCGATTCTGGAATGGAATGGCCACCGCAAGGAAATCTGCGGCGGCGAGGCCGATACAACGAATAACCGGATGGAGATGATGGCGGCGATCCAGGCGCTCGAGGCCATGAAGGCCAATCATCACGACATCATCCTGGTCACCGATAGCAGCTATCTGCGCGACGGCATCACCAAATGGATCCATGGCTGGAAGAAACGCGGCTGGAAAACAGCTGATCGCAAGCCGGTCAAGAATGTCGATCTGTGGCAACGCCTCGAAACCCTGTCCGGGGATCACAAGATCGAGTGGCGCTGGGTGCGCGGCCATACCGGCGATCCGGGCAATGAGCGCGCCGACGAACTGGCCCGTCAGGGCTTGACCGAGGCGCGCACCGCCAAGGGCTGATTGATTGTCAGTTCAATGCACCGGGCCGCGCAGGACCTCGTCGAGGGCGGCGGATATGTCCGCAATGTTCAGTGGCTTTGAGAGATAGCCGGTGGCACCGATCTCCAGATAATGCTCGCGAGCGCCCTTGGTGGCATCGGCGGTTACGGCATAGATCGGTATGCTGGAATAGGACTTGCCGCTGGCGCGGATCGTCTGGATCGCTTCATCGCCGGACATGACCGGCATCTGGATATCCATCAGGATGGCGTCGAACCGGTCGCTGTCGAGCGCATCGATGGCTTCACGCCCATTGCCCGCAAGCTGGACCTGATGACCGGCATTTTCCACCAGCGCGGACGCTACTAGACGGTTCGTCATCACATCGTCGACAACCAGTATCCGCGCCGACCCGCCTGGTTTGCGGTCGGCCCGTGGACGTTCGGCAGGGCTCGAAGCCAGGTCTTCAGTGGAGGGAAGCGGTAGCTCGAACCAGAACTCAGCCCCCTCTCCCAGCGCGGCCGTCACCCCGATCTCGCCGCCGGCAAGGCGAATGAGGTCGCGGCAGATTGCCAGTCCAAGCCCGCTCCCGCCATGTTGGCGGGTCTTGGAGTTATCGACCTGGGCAAAGCGATCAAAGATATTTTCCAACTGATCAGGTGCGATCCCTGGCCCGGTATCGGTGACGCAAAACCGGATCCGCTCATCGGCTTGTTGTTCGATCCGGATCGTGACCGAGCCCTCGCTTGTGAACTTCACGGCATTGCCGACAATATTGATCAGGACCTGCCGCAGCCGTTTCCGGTCGCCGAACACCCGCGCCGGCAGTCCGGGCGCCGGCTCGCAGCAAATCGAAACCGCCTTGCTACGGGCGGTTGTCTCGACCATATCCATGACCGATTCGACAACCGGAAGCAGATCAAACGGATCATTCGCAATCTGGACCGTGCCGGATTCGATCTTGGCGATATCGAGAATATCCTCGACCAGTTCGAGCAATGCCTCGCCTGAGGTCTGCAGCGTCCTGACATAATGCGCCTGCTGTTCGGACAATGGCGTCAGCGTCAGCAATTGAGACATCCCCAACACACCATTGAGCGGGGTACGTATCTCATGGCTCATATTGGCCAGGAATTGCGACTTGGCCTGACTGGCACTTTCCGCACGGGCGCGCTGATGATCGAGTTCCTCGGCCCGTTCGACATCCTCGGTGATGTCGTCGGTCACGCCGGTGACAATCGCGCTGCCATCAATTCGCTCGCGCAACAGGCCGCGCGAGCGCACATGCCGAACCGAGCCGTCAGGGCGGACAATGCGGTAGGCGTGAGAAAAACCATCGCCCACCTCCATCGCGACGCGCGTGCCGGCAATGATTTCCTCGCGGTCATCGGGGTGGATTGCTTCGGCCCACTCGGCGAATGTCAGCGACACATCCCCGGCGCGTCCCAACAAGGCCACCATGCGCTCATCGCCGGTATTGATGCCGGTCTTGATATCATACTCCCAAACGCCGAGATTGGAGGCGTCGAGGGCGACGGCGAGACGGGTCGAGAGCGATTTGGCCTCTTCCTCGCGCGCCCGCCGTCCGGTGACATCCTGAAATGACCCGATCAGTTTTGAAACATGGCCATCGATCGAAATTGCGCGTCCGACCGCGCGGACCCAGACATGATTGCCCTTGGCCGTGATAAAGGGGAGTTCGAGATCCCAGGCGGTACCGAGATTGATCGCGCTCTCAATACTGGCATTCAGGGTTTCGCGGGCTTCGGGCGCATAAAACTCGACCGCCCTGACGAGATCGGGAATGTATTCATCATCGACCTCGTGAATTCGGCGCGTCATCGGGTCCCACATCACCGTGCCGGCATCCAGGTCGACTTCCCAACTGCCAATCCCGCCGAGCCGGGTCACGGCGGCCAGTCGGGCGCTGGTGCTCTCCTGTCCGGCGATCAGGCGTGAACGCTCGGTGATGTCCTCGATCGAGCCGGCCATTCTGATCGCGCGCCCGGCCTCGTCCCACTCTGCCTGTCCACGCACAGACACACGCATATAATGTCCTTCGGCATGCTGGAGGTCATATTCGACCGCGTAGGGCGTGCGATGCTTGAGATGGGCGCGCAGCGCCGCTTGCACACGCTCGCGATCATTCACATGAACCCGGTTAATGAAGACATCCATCGCCCGGGCATCGACCTCGCCACCACTGATCGGGGCGCCCGGCGTGCGGCCAACAAGCTCCCAGAGCCGCTCGGAGGAGAACATGGTTCCCGCTACAAAATCGATTTCCCAAATCCCGGCTGCACTGCCGGCAATGGCGAGGTCATAGCGCGCCTTGCTTACAGCCAGCGCGGCGAGCGCACCGTCCCGGGCGGCTTCCGACCGCCGGGCCCGAATCAGATTGCCGGCGGTGCTGAACAGCGGTTCGCACGCCGCGACCAACTCCTCGCAATAACCCCCGGGACGGTTGGCGAGGCCGATCACGGCGACCACTTCACCCTTCTCCGTCAGCGGAACACCCAGATAGGCCTGCATCGAGGGCCAGGCCACCGGCAGTGGTTGGCCACGCGGATCCTGCGCCGGATCATTCGCGATCACCAATTCTCCGGTCTTGACCGTGTGCCCGATTATCGTGTCGAGATCGCGGACTTCCAGCGCTGCCCGACGCGACGCTCCAGCGTCTTGACCCTGAACAGGCTCGCTGAAGGTATGGGTCTTGAGATATCGCCCAGCCTCATCCTCGAACAATTCGCCGATGAAGCCAAAACTGCTATCGGTGAATTCCAGCGCCAGGGCGAGCAAATGGTCGAAGGCCTGTTCGATCGAAGATGCATCGGAGATGAATTCGCGTTGGATCGCGGCAATCCCGGCGAGCAGCCGGTTTGCGCTGCGGGCCTCGCCACTCTGGGTGCGCGTCTTGATCTGCTCTTCCACGACCCCCGCCAACACGGCAAGATGTTGCAGGGTCACGCCGTCAAGCACGAGCGGCTCATCATGGATCACGCACAATGTGCCAATTTTCAATCCGCCCTCGACCCGCAGGGGAATGCCGGCATAGCCACGGATATTGGGGGCGCCGTTGACCAGTGGATTTTCCCGGAAGCGGTCGTCCAGGCGCGCATCCGGCACATATAGCACGCCATTCTGGCGGATAGCATGGTCGCAGAATGCGACGTCACGGGGCGTTTCGCGGACATCCAGGCCGACGCTGGACTTGAACCATTGGCGGTCGCGATCGACGAGCGAAATCGCCGCCATCGAAGCGCCCGTAAGCGTGACGGCGAGCCTGGTAATCGAATCAAACCCGTCCTCTGGTTCGGTATCCAGCAGGTTGAGCTCGTACAGCGCGGCGATGCGCCTAGCCTCTTCGATCGGGTCCATGCCTGCTCCGCTTTCCGGCGCGGCATTTTTCTGCCCGCGACTATTCAGCGGACCATGCTGCACCAGCTCGGGTTTACGGCCCGTGAACCAATGCCGCCCCGCTCAGGCCGCGTGCACAATCAGGGTCACCCCCCTCACCTCGTCGATAATCACCTGGCTGGCAGCGGCGGGATCAGACCCGTCCAGGGTTTGAGCGGCCCACTCGGTATCGTCGAAATGCACCCGGCCGCGTCCCGCGGCGAAGTCGCTGACCACCACGACCCGTTGGCCGACCATGCGGGCGGCGCGATCATTGAGACCGCTCTGCCCGCCCCGATCCATGGCTGGACGCACCCAGCGATCACCAGCCCAGACAAGCACAAGCGTCAGTATGGCGAAGACGCTCAATTGCATCGGCCAGCTCGTACCGAGAATTTCAAGCGCGAGAAAACCGGTCAGGAAGGCCGCCGCCGCCGGCCACAGCAGAAAGGTTGTCCCGGTCAGCACCTCGCCGATCAGAAACAGACCGGCCAGCGCCCACCAGATCCACAAATTCAGGCGTTCAAGCAGGGATAATAAGAAATCCATCACTGACCTCCGTTTTCAAAGACTCATTTACGGCTTGCGGGTCGTCTCCCGGATGGCTTCGTGCGCCGCCTTACCGAGTTCGCCGACACCGGTAATCGTGCTGAGAATATTCGAGAACTCGGCCGGGATGATCACCGTGCGTTGCTGGTCGCTGGTCGCCAGCTTGCCAAAGGCCTCGATATATTTCTGGCCCAGGAAGTAATTGATCGCCGAGACATCGCCGGCGGCAATGGCGTTGGAGACCAATTCGGTCGCCTTGGCCTCGGCCTCGGCTTCACGTTCGCGCGCTTCGGCATCCAGGAAAGCACTTTCGCGGCGCCCCTCGGCCTCGCGGATCGCGGCTTCCTTCTCGCCCTCGGCGCGCAGGATGGCCGATTGCTTGGCACCTTCCGCTTCGAGAATTTCGGCACGTTTCAGACGCTCGGCCTTCATCTGTCGGGCCATCGCCTCGGTGATGTCGTGCGGCGGGGAGAGATCGCGGATCTCGATCCGGGTCGCCTTGACACCCCAGGGGTTGGTCGCTGAATCGAGCACCATCAGCAGACGGGCATTGATCTCATCACGCTTCGACAGGGTCTCATCGAGATCCATCGAACCGATCACGGTCCGCACATTGGTCAGGCAAAGATTGAGAATGGCGAAGTCGACATTATCCACCTCATAGGCAGCGCGTGGCGCATCAAGCACCTGGATAAAGATCACCGCGTCAACCGAGACCGTGGCGTTATCCTTGGTGATGACATCCTGGTTGGGCACGTCGAGGACGCGCTCGCGCATATTCATCTTGTAGCCGATGCTGTCGATGAACGGCATGATGAAATGGAGCCCCGGCTTGAGGGTTCGCGTGAAGCGCCCGAAGCGTTCGACAGTGAATTCCTTGCCCTGTGGCACGGTCTTGATGACCGAGGCGATGATCGCCAATGCCAGTAGCAACAAGACGCCGGTGATGATGAGTTCCATGCGAGCCCTCCCTTGGCCGTTTCGGACCGGGCCTGTGCCCGGTCCGTTATGCCTCTGGCCAGACTAGAGCTGGCCGAGGATGTGATCGGCCGAGGACACCTTGAATTCACCCGGTGCCTCGACATTCAATTCTGTGACGACGCCATCCTTGGCAATCAGGGAGAAACGCTGCGCGCGTGTGCCCATGCCAAATCCGGACCCGTCCATTTCCAGACCGAGTGCCTTGGCGAAATCGCCATTGCCATCGGCGAGCATCATGACCTCTTCGCCGACGCCCTGGTCCTTGCCCCAGGCATCCATGACGAAGACATCATTGACCGACATGCAGGCAATGGAGTCGACGCCCTTGCCCTTGATTTCAGCCGCACGCTGGACGAAGCCGGGAAGATGTTTGGCCGAACAGGTCGGCGTGTAGGCACCCGGCACCGAAAACAGGGCGACGGTCTTGCCACCGAACACGTCGTCCGTGCTTACCCGGTTCGGGCCGCTCGCCGTCATGGTCATGAAGCTGGCGTCCGGAATGCGATCTCCCACCGAAATGGTCATGGCTGTTTCTCCTGCTGATAAGACTAGTCGCGATTGCGCACGGCAAGATAGCGGGAACGCCGCTGGACGCATCCCCCTTTTTCGCCGCATCATGGAATTATGAGCAGTAATGATTCAAAATCGCCGCCGGACGGATTTCTCAATGGCAAATTGCTGATTGCCTCGCCCGGCATTGGCGATCCGCGCTTCGACCGTTCGGTGATCCTGATGTGCGATCATTCGGCGGAACATGCGATGGGGATCGTGCTCAACAAGCGCGTCGAGGGCCTGCGCCTGCCGGAAGTGTTCGAACAGCTCGGCGTTGAGACCACGCAGGACACGCAAGACCTGCCAATCCTGCTGGGTGGACCGGTCGAGCGGCAACGCGGCTTCGTCCTGCACACCAATGATTTTCAAACCGTCGATTCAACCCTCGCTGTGACCGATGATATCGGCCTGTCCTCAACCAAGGATGCGCTCGATGCGATGGCATCCAGTTCACCGCCGCGCTGTTCCATGCTGGCATTGGGCTATGCCGGTTGGGGCTCGGGCCAACTGGAAGACGAGCTGGCGGCCAATGCCTGGCTGGTCGCCGACGCCAATGAGACGCTGGTCTTCAGCCCGGATATCGAGGGAAAATGGGAGAATGCCCTGGGTCTGCTGGGTGTCACACCGGAGCATTTGTCGGGCGCGTCCGGCAACGCCTGAAGTATCAGGCCGGCGGCAGGAAACGTCCCTCAATGCCGTCACGCACGGCGATCAAGGCCTGATCGGGAGCCAGCGCGCCGGCATAGCGATAGCCCTGGCCGAAATCACAGCCCATCGCGCGCAAGCCCTGCGCGCTCTCGGCGCTCTCTATGCCTTCGGCGACAATTTTCATGCCGAAATGCCGCGCCAGCTGAATCACCGATTGCACGACCGTGCCGGCGCTTTCATTGGCGGCCATGGCGCGGACAAAATAGCGGTCAATCTTGACGACATCGAAGGGCAGCATTTCCAGCCGCGCCAGCGAGGAATATCCGGTGCCGAAATCATCGAGCGCCAGCGCCACGCCGCCGGCAGCCAGCCGCGCCATCACGCCAGCGGCGAGATCGGGATCGCGCATGATTTCGGTCTCTGCGATCTCGAGCTTGAAGGCCCCGGCCGGCAATTCCGCCCGGCGCACGGCCTCAAGCAGGGCATCGGGGAAGGAAGGCGAGATCAGCTCGCTCACTGTCGCATTCGCCGCCACGAACAGGTCACTGCCGCCCGCGCAAACCGTTCGCCACAGCGACAGATCGGCGATCGCCGAGGCACGCACTTCGGTACTGATCCGGTCGAGCAGGTCGAGATCATCCGCCATTGCGAGGAAGTCCTGCGGCGCCAGCACGCCAACGCCGGGTCGCTCCCAGCGCGCCAGGGCCTCAAAGCCCGCCAGGCGACCGGTATCCAGCGCAATGATCGGCTGGTACCAGGCGATCACTTCACCCGCTGCGACGGCATTGGCCAGCGCATGCTCCTCGCGGATCCGCAGCGCACCTTCGCCGCTCAAGCCGGCTGGCGTCATCAGGCCTTCAAAGCGCTGCTCACCGACGCGGCGACCGAGCAGGCGGACATAGGCAACGCCGCCCGCCTCGCAGATCAGCCTGATCCGCAGATCGAGCCTGTCGCCACCAAGCGCCACATCGAGACTGGCATGATCGGCCGGGCCGAGCCGGGCACAAAATACGCTCCACTCGAAACTGCCCTGCTCCAGGCCGAAGGGTTCAAGCGCACCGGTGAAGCGGATCTGCCCGCCGCGATCCAGTTCGATCGCAAAGGCGGCTGCGCCGGCGGCGCGGGCGCCGCTCTCGAAATCAACCGATGTCATAATCTCGGATCGGTATTCAACAGCGCGAAACGGTCATGATCATGCCATTCGCCGGCAATATTGAGGAAGGCGCGCGCGCGGCCTTCAAACTGAAAACCAACGCTTTTGAGCAATTTGCGTGAGGCCTTGTTTTCCGGCCGGCAGGCGGCCTCAACCCGGTGCAGGCCGAGCGTGTCGAAGGCAAAAGCCATGATCCGCCGCACAGCCATTCGTGTATGTCCCTGACGGATATAGGGTGTTCCGATCCAATAGCCGATATCGGCGCTTTGTTGGACGCCGCGGCGGACATTGTTGAGATTGCAGGCGCCGAGCAGAACATTGTCGCGGCTGCGGAAGACGAAGAAGGGATAACCGGCACCCGATTGCCGGTCGATCTGGTAGCGCTCCAGGCGCCGCTTGAACGCGCTGCGGCTGAGTTCATCGGCCGTCCAGGCCGGCTCCCAGGGCTCGGTATGGCTGCGACTGGCACCGCGCAGCTTGGCCCAGCTTTCATAGTCCTCGAGCGTCGGCACACTCAGGCGGATGCCCTGGGCCATCAGGGATTGTTCGATTTCCGCGTCGCGCCACAATGCCACTAGCCTGCTCCTGTCTTGCCGTTGCTCTGCCGGCCGCCCATGCATTGCCTGCTACTGCCTGCCTGCCAGCCGCAATCGCCCACGGGCGATGTGCAGAGCCAGATAGACGCCGATCAACGCGGCCGCCAGTCCGAACCAGGTGACCGCATAGCCCAGATGCTTGGACGGCGGCGTCTGACTCAGGCTGGACGGCAGCCCCAGATCGGCCCGGGCCCAGACGCTGAGCACCTGTTCCGGATCGATTTCGAGCGACCGCGCCATCATGTCCCGGTCAAAGATATACCACTGATTGGTATCCGGATCGTTTCCGCTGGCGAAGCTTCCCGGTCTGGGAAACAGTTCGATGCGCCAGGCTTGCGGCCGGGCAATGATATTGCCGGCAAGATCCTCGAAGCCCGATTCGACGAATAGATAGCGTTGCGGCGCGTCCGGATCACAGGCCGGGGCCGGCATCAATCCAAGCCGGACCCAGCCCGGCTGGTCACGCAGCGTGTAGTAGCGCAGCTGCCGCCCGGCCAGCGGTGCCGGAGCCGTGATACTCGGACCGAAAATGCCGGCATGCTCGCCGCACAGGGCCTGCTGGAAGGATGTAACAGCGCCGCGCTCGGCATAGGCGGCGATACGCTGCGCCTTCCACTCCATGCGCTGCATTTGCCAGACACCGAGCGTGACTAGCAGGGCGAGCGCCAGCGCAGTGAAGACTGTCAGGACGGGGAGCGGTCTGAAATATGGCATGAGGGTCGTCCTCGCCTGCCCGGCAGGCCCGGGCCGGTACATGGCCTAATCGTCAAGCTGGCCCTGCTGCGCACCATGCTCGAATTGCAACGCGAAGAGCAGCCCCTTGAGCGGACGCAGGCACATGATCGACGCGCCAAAGATAAACGGTATCTGGATGATCATATGCCCCCACCAGGGCATGCCCCGAAAGGCGACCGCGGTAAGCAGGAAGAGCACAATGGCGAGAAAGCCGACGATGAACAGCGCGAACACTGCCGCACCATCGCCGACATCGGCGCTCTCGAAATCCGCGCCGCACGCATCGCAACGCGGCGCCAGCGCCAGCAGACCCTTGAACATGGCCCCCTCCCCACACTTCGGACATCGGCCCGTCAGGCCGGCGACGAAGGGGGAGGGTTTTTCCATATCAGTCCTGATTATTGATAGACGACATAGATGAAGGTGAACAGGAAGAGCCAGACCACATCGACGAAATGCCAATACCAGGCGGCGGCCTCGAGCCCGAAATGCTTCTCGGCCGTCATCTGGCCGGCCATCAGGCGCAGCAGGCAGACGGCGAGGAAGATGGTGCCGATGATGACGTGAGCGCCATGGAAGCCTGTCGCCATGAAGAAGGCGGAACCATACAGATTGCCCGAGATCGAGAAGCCGGCTTCGGCATATTCAATCGCCTGCAGCGCTGTAAAGCAGAGGCCGAGAATGACTGTCAGCAACAGACCGAGCTTGGCGCCCCTGCGATCGCCATGCTGCAGCGCATGGTGAGCCCAGGTAACCGTGGTGCCCGACAAGAGCAGCACCAGCGTGTTCATCAGCGGGATATGCCAGGGATTGAAGGTCTCGATACCAGCCGGCGGCCATGAGGCCAGGCCCGGATCGATCCGGACATCATGGAAGATCGCGTATTCGAAGAAGATCCAGAACCAGGCGACGAAGAACATCACTTCGGACGCGATGAACATGATCATGCCATAGCGCAGGCCCAGATCAACCACCGGCGTGTGATCGCCCTGGCCGGATTCCTTGATCACATCGCCCCACCAGCCGATCATCGTATAGATGACCACGCCGAAGCCGAGGATCAGGCCGCCCCATGCGCCATCGGCATAGAGGATGGCGAGCGGATTGTCGGGACCGACAAGGCCCTTCATATTCCCCACAGCACCGACGGCCAGAAGAAATGCACCCAGCGAGCCGACAAACGGCCACGGGCTTGGATCGACCAAATGGTAATCGTGCTTTACGGCATGCCCAGCCATCGCGAATCTCCTGCGACTTCAAATCAGTCCTGTCAGGCCGTGATAACCGCGACGGGACAAAGGTTCAATGCTAAGGCGCGGCATCGCTCGGCGAAGACGCAGCCTCATCGGTTTCAAAAAACGTATAGGACAGGGTGATGGTGTGAACATCATCCAGGAAACGTTCCTCGGCGATCAGCGGATCGACAAAGAACAGGACCGGCATATCAATGCTCTCTCCAGGCTCAAGCGTTTGTTCCGTAAAACAGAAACACTCGATCTTGGAAAAATAGATCGCCGCCTTGTAGGGCGCGACATTATAGGTCGCGACGCCGGTGATACGGCGGTCGGAAGTATTGGTCGCGCGGTAATAGGCCAGACCGCTTTCGCCGACATTCAGATTCAGCGAGCGCTGCACCGGCACGAATTCCCAGGGCATGCCGCGACCGGTATTGGCGTCGAACAGCACAGTGATTTCACGGTCGAGCACTTCGCCCGCCTCGCCGATGGCGATCTGGGTTGTGCCGCCATAGCCGGTCACCTGGCAAAACAGGCTGTAGAGCGGCACAGACGCAAACGCCGCACCGACCATGGCCACAGCGGCGACGCCGGCAAACAGGGCAATGCGCGCATTCTTGTCCAGAGCCGGTTTCATCCTGCGGCCGCCTCGGCGAAATTTTGCCCGATCCGGATGACGGTGACGACAAACACCAGAACACAGAAGGCCAACAAGCTGAACCCGATCGCGATATTGCGGCGCTTGCGTGCCGCGATCTGCTCCCGCGTCAACGCGACGAATTCCCCGGTCGGAATGCCTTCGCGCGACAGGAAGGCTGAAATCTCGGCCCGCTCGAGCGGCGTTGCCTCGCGAACGTCTTCCTCGAGACTCTCATCCTTGATATCGCTCATCCGCCTACTCCCGGGACCGCCATATAGGCACCAAATCCGTGCTCGATGATCAATGCGGCAAACAGGACGGTCAGATAACCGATTGAATAGGCAAACAGGTCGCGCGCGGCCTTGTCGCCGACACGGACGGCATAGAGTGCGCCCTCCTCGGCCGAACCGGCTTCACCGGCGCGCGAATTGAACACTCGCCAGGCCAGAAGCAGGAAGAGCGCGCCGCCGCCGAGCGAAGTCAGGGCATAGGCCATGCCGCCAAGCCCGGTCAGGACCGGGGCGCCGGCGAAGATCACCAGAACGATGGAATAGAGCAGAATCTGCAGACGGGTCGATTTCGGCCCCTTGGCGACCGGCATCATCGGAATGCCGGCTGCGGCATAATCGCCGCACTTATAGAGTGCCAGCGCCCAGGTATGCGGCGGCGTCCACAAAAGAATGATCATGAAGAGAATGAACGCGTCGAGTGAGATATGTCCGGTCGCGGCGACCCAGCCAATCATGGGCGGGAAAGCACCAGCGGCACCGCCAATGACGATATTCTGCGGCGTCGAGCGCTTGAGATACATCGAATAGACAACAGAATAGAAGAAGATCGAGAAGGCGAGCAGACCGGCAGCGAGATAATTGCTCGCCATCGCCATCATCATCACCGACAGGATGGAGGCAATAATGCCGAGGCCATAGGCATCGGCCTTGCTGACCACACCGCGCGGAATGGGCCGCTTGCGGGTGCGCTGCATGATGGCGTCGATATCGGCGTCATAAGCCATGTTGAGCGCGCCGGCGGCGCCAGCACCGACGGCCAGGCTCAGAATCGCGATCGCCGCCAGAACCGGGTCCATATCGACCGGTGCCGCCACCAGGCCGGCGCAGGCGGTGAAGACGACAAGCGTCATCACGCGCGGCTTCATCAGGTCGAAATAGTCACGGGGCGAGGCCGTAGAAACGGCCCCGCCCTCAGTGCGATGAACGCCGGAGTTGGTGGATGTATCCGCCATGGCGCCTATTTGATCCGTGGCAGCTCGTTGAACTGGTGGAAAGGCGGTGGTGAGGACAGGGTCCACTCCAGCGTGGTGGCGCCTTCGCCCCATGGATTGGCGTCAGCCTTGCGACGACGCAGGGCCGCCTCGATCAGCACGGCGAAGAACAGCGCCATACCAACCAGCATGATGACATAGCCCCATGAGGAGACCGCATTCCAGAAGGCAAAGCCGTCAGCGTAATCGACATAGCGGCGCGGCATGCCCTGCAGACCCAGGAAGTGCTGCGGGAAGAAGATCACATTGGCGCCGACGAAGAAGAACATGAATTGCAGGCGGGCCAGGATGGAATTGTATTTCACGCCCCAGATCTTCTCGAACCAGTAATACCAGCCGGCAAAGATCGCGAACACGGCGCCGAGCGACAGCACATAGTGGAAGTGGGCGACGACGTAATAGGTATCATGCAGCGAGACATCGATACCGGCATTGGCCAGCACGACGCCGGTGACGCCGCCAACGGTGAACAGGAAGATGAAACCGATCGCCCACAGCATTGGCGTGCGCAGCTCCATCGAACCGCCCCACATCGTTGCGATCCAGGAGAAGATCTTGATGCCGGTCGGCACCGCGATAACCATCGTGGCGGCAACGAAATAGGCTTTCAGATCGACCGGCATACCGACGGTGAACATGTGGTGCGCCCACACGATAAAGCCGATCGCACCAATCGAGACCATGGCGTAGGCCATGCCGAGATAGCCGAAGATCGGCTTCTTGGAGAAGGTCGAGACAATGTGCGAGACCATGCCGAAACCGGGCAGGATCAGGATGTAGACTTCCGGATGTCCGAAGAACCAGAACAGGTGCTGATACATCACCGGATCGCCGCCACCGGCGGGATCAAAGAAGGCGGTGCCGAAATTACGGTCCGTCAACAGCATGGTCAGCGCGCCGGCCAGTACGGGCAGCGAGAGCAGAAGCAGGAAGACCGTCACCAGGATCGACCAGGCAAACAGGGGCATCTTGTGCATGGTCATGCCCGGAGCGCGCATGTTGAAAATCGTGGTGATGAAGTTGATCGCACCGAGAATCGAGCTGATACCGGCAATGTGCAACGACAGGATCAGCAGATCCATCGCCGGTCCGGGATGGCCCATCGTCGAAAGCGGCGGATACATCACCCAGCCGCCGCCGAAGCCATTGGCTCCGCCTGCACCGGGCACAAACATCGACATGATGGCCAGCGCGAAGGAGAAGGGCAGCAGCCAGAACGAGATATTGTTCATGCGCGGGAAGGCCATATCCGGCGCACCGATCATCAGCGGCACGAACCAGTTGCCGAAGCCGCCAATCATTGCCGGCATGACCATGAAGAAAATCATGATCAGACCATGCATCGTCGTGATGACGTTATAACCTTGGGCATCGCCGAAGAAGCCGCCAAACGCCATGCCGTCGAAGACCTGCAGGCCGGGCTCGGCCAGCTCCCAACGGATCAGTCCGGACATGCCACCACCGATAATCCCCGCGATAATCGCGAAGATCAGGTACATCGTGCCGATGTCCTTATGATTGGTGGAGAATACCCAGCGTTTCCAGTCCCACATGCTAGGGATGTGAGCGTCGTGATTTGCGGCGTCAGCAGACATGGTTCAGCCCATTCCTAATCGAGTTGCGCCAGGCGCGTATTCCGCGCGGCTTCGTATGCGGCAATTACGGCATTCGATTCATCCGTACCCGGCTCTGCCGCGATCCAGGCATCGAACGCGTCCTGGGACACGACATGAACCTCGATTGGCATGAAGGCATGGCCCAGCCCGCACAATTCCGAGCACTGACCGTAGAATGTGCCTTCCTCGGTGACCTGGAACCAGGATTCATTGATGCGGCCGGGAATGGCATCGATCTTGATGCCGAAGGACGGCACCGCAAAATTGTGGATCACGTCGGTCGCGGTGACCTGAAGCCGGACGATCGCATCGATCGGCACGACCAGCGGATAATCGACCGAGAGATTGCGGTGCTGGCCGGGCTGGAGATCCGCTTCAGGGACCATGATGGACAGATAATCCATCGTGCCCTGGTCAGGATATTCAAAGGTCCAGTTCCACTGATTGCCGGTCGCCTTGATGGTGAAATCGGCGTCTGGAACTTCTTCTTGATAATAGAGAAGCGGGAAAGAGAAGACCGAAATCGCGATCAGGATCACAACCGGCAAGGCCGTCCAGACCACTTCCAGCAGCGTATTGTGGCTGCTCTTGCTTGGTACCGGATTATTCTTCGAATTGTAGCGCCACATGCACCAGCCGAGCAGGCCCATGACGAACAGCGTGATCGGAATGATGATCCACAGCAGCAGAGTGTGGAACTCGGTGATCCGCTCCATGATCGGCGTCACGGCGCGCGGAAGGTTCAAACCCCCGTCGACCGGAACGTTAAACGCCAAGGCGGAAGTGGACGCGACGATCCAAGTAAGCACAATTGCGGTCAAGAAACGCATGGCTTCCCCATACAAGTCAGGCGTGAAGGTGAGGAAACCCTCACCGATGGCGGCGGAATATAGAGGTGGTCACTGACGCTGTCAGGTCACCATGCACACTTTTTGTAGCGCGCCGAGCAGGGCATGGTCCAGTTTCAGAGATAATTCAAGCCGATCAATCGCTTACACCGCAGCGCCGGGACTGCATTAAAGCGGCTTTCCGCATGAAATCGCAGCGGATTTGACGACCCGCCCGCGGGAATTCGCGATGGATGCGTCCAATCGTCTCACCACGAATCGAATAAGGCCGTGACGCCAGCACTGTTATTGCTCCGGCCCGCGCTTATTCCCTCGGGGCACGCGCTGAACTATGTCTACCCCATCCGAGAAGCGAGAAATGAGGCCCATCATGTCCGACGAACCGATCTCCCAGTTCGAATTCGATGCTGACGATGTCCGGCCCGTACTCGCCAATGCCCTGTCCGGTGCCGATGACGGCGAATTGTTTCTCGAGACCGCCGCCTCCGAATCACTGGTGTTTGATGATGGCCGCATGAAGGCCGCCAATTTCGATACCAGCCGCGGATTTGGCCTGCGCTGCGTCGCCGGCGAAGCTTTCGGTTATGCCCATTCCTCGGATCCGACCCTCGACGCCGTCAAGCGCGCCGCTGAAACGGCATCGGCTGTGAAGCGCGGTCCGGCAGCCATTCTCGCGCCGCCACCGGCGGGCACCAATCGCAAGCTTTACGACGCGATCGACCCGGTCGCGAACCCGGCCTTCGAGGTCAAATCGGCCCTGTTGCAGGAAATCGATGCCTATTGCCGCGCCAGGGATGCGTCCGTGGTCCAGGTCAGCGCCTCGATCGCCGGCTCCACCCGTTCGATCTCCATCCTGCGCGCCGATGGCGATATGAAGACCGATATCCGCCCGCTGGTCCGGCTCAATGTCTCGGTCACGGTCGAGCGCGATGGCCGCCGCGAGACCGGCTCGGCCGGTGCCGGTGGCCGCGCCGAATTCGATCAGTGGATCGCCCCCGATGCCTGGAAAGGCCTCGCCAATGAGGCGATGCGGATCGCGCGCGTCAATCTCGACGCCATCGATATTCCGGCCGGTGTGATGGATGTCGTGCTCGGCCCTGGCTGGCCTGCCGTGCTCTTGCACGAGGCGGTCGGCCACGGGCTGGAAGGAGATTTCAACCGCAAGGGCTCCTCGGCCTTCGCCGGACGTATGGGCGAGCGCGTCGCATCGCCGGGCGTCACCATTGTCGATGACGGCACGATGGAAAAGCGTCGCGGCTCGCTGACGATCGATGATGAGGGCACACCGACCGAGCGCACCGTGCTGATCGAGGACGGCATTCTGGTCGGCTATATGCAGGACCGGATGAATGCGCGACTGATGGGCCAGCGGCCGACCGGCAATGGCCGGCGGCAATCCTACGCCTATCCGCCACTGCCGCGCATGACCAATACCTATATGCTGGCCGGTCAGCACAAGCCCGAGGAGATGGTCGCCAGCCTCACTGACGGAATTTATGCCGTCAATTTCGGTGGCGGCCAGGTTGATATCACCTCCGGCAAATTCGTCTTCCAGTGCACCGAGGCCTACCGGGTCCGCAATGGCAAGATCGAGGCGCCGGTCAAAGGGGCAACCCTGATCGGCGATGGCCCGACCGCGCTGACCCAGATCACCATGATCGGCGATGATTTCGCGATGGATCCGGGCGTCGGCATGTGTGGCAAGGGCGGCCAGGGCGTGCCGGTTGGCGTCGGTCAGCCGAGCTTGAAAATTGCCGGCCTGACCGTTGGCGGCGCTGCCTGACTGAAAAGCAATGTTGGCGCAATGCCCTGTAAGCGCAGGCCTGTCGAGGCGGCGCTCGCGCCGGTGTGAGCTACCTTACCAATCATTACGTAGTGTGAGCGACGGTCGATTGCTATCCCGGCATCATGGTTTGGGGCAGGCGCATCTTGTGGGGACATATGCGAGATTTTTTGACTAACGCGTTCGCGAGCACAGCCTGTCTGGCAGCCTTCGGCGCACCAGCATGGGCACAGGCAGAAGCCGGGAGTGTGGCCAATCTTACGCTCGAGGCGACCCGCCAGAACGGACGCACACTCTTCAGCAAGGCCTATTTCGACCAGTTTTCACCGGTCACGGCGCTGGACATGGTTCAACGCGTTCCCGGCTTTTCGCTGTCGAATGGCGATACCAGCCGGCGCGGCCTGGGCGACAGTTTCGGCAATGTGCTGATCAATGGCACCCGGCCCTCCAATAAATCCCTGTCGCTGGACACGGTTCTGCAGCGCATCCCGATCGCCGATGTCGAGCGGATGGAGCTGATCCAGGAAGCCTTGCCTGAATACAATATGCGCGGCCATTCACGGCTGGTGAACATCATTCTGGTCGAGGGCGCCGGCAATTCCGGCTCGTTTGATGCGCGGCTGCAATATTCGGCGTCCAACCGGCTGGTTCCACGCGGGATCATCTCCTATGCAACCGTCGCCGGGCCTGTTGAACTGACTTTCGGTCTCGATACCGGCATGTCGGCCAATCGGATCCGCCGCCGCCGCTCCCTGCTCGATGCCAGCGACGCGCAGCTGGAAGTCCAGCACGATAATGACCAGCGCCAATATCGTGAAGCTGTGCCAAGTTTCTCGCTCAACTGGCAGATCGATGATCAATCCAGCCTGCGCTTCGATATCCAGGCCAATGTGTGGACCTGGCAACGCAGCCAGGTCTCCTTCATCGACGCACCGGCCGGCACCGGCTTCGTGCCCCTGCGCTATGAGCAGAACCAGACCAGCAATCACGGCAATTCCTATCTCGGCTCGGTCACCTATGCGCGCGATCTCAGCGAAACCCTCTCGATCCAGACCATGGCGCTGATCAATCGCGAACGCTGGGACGATGGCCCGGAAGCCTATGAGACCTATGACCCCGTCTCCGGCTTTGTCGACGCGGTCATTGTCGAGGCCGAAGGCGAATCCGAGGAAACGGCATTCCGGCAGACCCTGAGCTGGGCGCCCGATGACCGCCACACGGTCGAATTCGGTGGCGAGATCGCCGTCAATGCCCGCGATACCGGTCTGGCCCTGTTCGTCGATGATGGCGTCACGATCACACCCATCATGCTGCCGGTTGCCAATACCCGGGTCGAGGAAACGCGCAGCGAAATCTTCGTCAACCACACCTGGACGGTCAGCGACCGGCTCAGCGTCGAAAGCGGCCTGCGTTATGAGTTCTCGGAAATCGTCCAGACCGGCGATGCCGAGCAGTCGCGCTCCTTCGCCTATCCCAAGCCGAGCGTGACGCTGAACTGGCGCCAGGATGACCAGAACCGGCTGCGCTTTACCGCGCGGCGCGATGTCGACCAGCTCAGTTTCGGAAAATTCGCCAGCTCAGTTGATATCGCTGACAATAACGCCACCCTCGGCAATCCCGACTATGTGCCCCAGCGCACCTGGACACTGGAGGCCGAGTGGGAACGCCGCTTCGGTGATGATGGTTCGCTATCGCTCCAGGTCGGCTATGACTGGATCGAGGATCTCGACGGTTGGGTCCCGATCACCACGCCGAGCGGCGTGTTCGATGCGCCCGGCAATATCGGCGACGGCACCAATCTGCGCGTCACCGCCAATCTGACCACGCCGCTCGACGGTTTCGGCCTGACCAATGCCGTGATCGACGTGTTTGGCGAGTGGTATAACACCAATGTCGAAGACCCGCTGACCGGCATTGACCGTCCCTTCTCCGGCACACGCGAATGGGAGCTCAGCCTGGATTTCCGCCAGACCTTCCCCGAGCATCAACTCGCCTGGGGTTGGGATTATCACTGGGTTTCAGACGGCGAGGTTTTCCGCGCCCAGGAGTATCGCATCCATGACAATACCGATGGCGATCTCGATCTCTATATCGAGACAAGCCGGTGGGGCGGCGTGACCACCCGCCTTAGTGTCGATGGCGTGCTCAATACTGGCGATGATCGGCAGCGGGTTTTCTATGACGGGTCGCGAGCCGGCGGCGTCGTAACCGGGACTGAATTCCGCAATGGGAATTCGGGCGCGACCTGGTCTCTGCAGGTACGTGGAACTTTCTAGCGGCGGCCTTTGGCGCGTCAGGCCGGGCGACCATCCTTGGCCGCCCGGCCGGCGTTCACGTCTTCGCGAGCCGGCCGCGTGCATGTAGCGCGTCGCCGGGATCACGGTTAGCCTGAACCCATCCGGACCGGACAACCGGCCTGCAGGTCTATTCGACTGGCCCCGGCGCGCGGCGGGACCGGAGCTCAAACGGGCTCATGCCCTGGCCAGACCCATGATCCGAGGACACGCTCGATGCCATTGAACCCACGCTCAACACAGCCCCGAACCCGATTGCTGCGCCGGTCCCGCCAGACCTTGCTGGCCGGGCTCGCCGCACTGATCTTGCCCGCCGCCGGTCTGGCCGAACCGGTCACGCTGCTGCGCGCGCCGAGCGGACATTTGATCATCGAGGTCGAAATCGGCGCCAATGGCCCCTACACATTCCTGCTCGATACCGGCGCCAGCAATACCGCGATCGCCCAGCCCGTCGCCGAGGAGCTCGGCTTTGACTCGGTGTGGGAGAATTATGGCGATGTCCAGTCGCTGACGACGCGGTTCTCGGCGGAACGATTCGCGCTGCAGGATTTCCGATTTGCCGATCTGGCACCGATCTCCCTCAATAGCGTCGTGATTCCGGTCGACCGTAGCCAGCCGCATCCAGTGGCCGGCCTGCTCGGCGCGGACGCCCTGCCGGCGACCCGGTATCAGCTCAATTTTGCCGAAGCGACGCTGACCCTTGATAGCGCCGCGCCCGAACATGCCGATGGCTGGGTCAATCCGCAGAGCCTCCTGCTCGGCGAGGCCGAAGTCAGGCGCGCAATGACCGGCGTGCGGGTCCTGATCGACTCCGGCAGCGCCCGGACGCTGGTCAATGAGCGGCTGCGCAACCAGATCCAGAATCATGGCGGCGGCATCACCTATAATATCAATGGCGTTGAAGGCCGGCTTCAGGATGAGACCATGGTCCGGGCCAAATCCGTCGTGCTGCGGAACCTGCAACTCGGCGGGCTTTGTCTGAACTCGGTGGTCGCCCTGCAGGCCGATCTCGATATTTTCGAGGCGCTCGACTGGAGCCGGATGCCGGCCATGGTGATCGGCATGGACGTGCTGCAATTCGCCACCATCACGGTCGATCGCGACACCGGCGTGTTCGAGATCAGCGCCGCGGAAACGCACGATGCCTGCCGCACTGGACGCGTCCAGGCCGAAGCGCCGGACGACCGGCGCGGCCTGCGCTAGTCTCAACGACGAGACGCAATGAAGACGAGACGCAAAAAAGACCGCGGAGCGATGGCTCCGCGGTCTCTTTCGTCAGCTCATAGAGTAGCAGACGCTTACCGGGTCGGATGAACGTCCTGTTCCGGTCCGGACGCGTCCACCGCACCAGCGATGCCGGCCTGGTCTTCCGCGAGACCATGACCCAGCCGTTTGAGCGAAAAGCTCAGCAGACCGACAATGATGCCGATCGCGATCGCCACAATGCCGATCGTCTGGAAGACGGACGCATAGCCAGCCAGAGCGGCTTCAGGGTCGAGCACTTGCCCGCCCACGGTCTCCGTCGCCGTCATGCCCGCGACCAGACCGCCGACATACTGGGCCGCCGAGCTGGACAGAAACCAGCCCGCCATCATGAAGGATACCACCGAGAGCGGTGACAGCTTGGTGATGGCCGACAGGCCGACGGGTGACAGGCAGAGCTCACCGGTCGTGTGCAGGAGATAAGCACCCGCAAGGAAGACCAGCGGAACGCGGTAATTATCGTCCGCGAAATTCACACCCCAGACCAGGAGAATGAAACCGAGGCCGACCTGAATCAGCGCCAGAGCAAATTTCAGCGGTGTATTGGGATTGCGCTGAAGCTTGGCGAGGAAGGCCCACAGACCGGCGAATACCGGAGCGAAGATCAGGATGAAGCCCGCATTGAAGGACTGAACCTGTCCCGCCGATATGCCCATATCGATCACGAAGGGTCCCAGATTATAGAGTGGCTGGGCGGACACTGCGAGATTGGTATTGTCCTGCGCAAACAGGTTCATCGAAGAACCGGCTTGTTCGAACAGGGTCCAGAACACCACCGAGATGACGATCAGGATGACCCCGAGCATCAGTCGCTGCCCCTCAACGGAGGAGGCCTTGGTGATGATGAAATAGGTCATGTATCCGAGGAAGAGGATCCAGCCCGCCAGCAGCATCCAGCCGGTCAGTGCGTGAGCCTGAAGCAGGAACCAGACGCCAATCACGCCAAGCATGCCGGCACCATAAATCAGCCATTCCTTGTTGATTGGCCCCAGAACCTTCAGCTTCAGGGTCTCGGGCTCGGGTGGGTTACCCACGTCCGCAAGCAGGTTCTTACCCGGCAGGAAGAACAGACCACGACCGGCTGTGAAGACCAGGAAGCCGAGCAGCATGCCGACACCGGCCAGGCCGAAGCCATATCCCCAGCCATACTCTTTCGCCAACCAGGCGCACAGGATTGCGGCCCAGAATGAACCCAAATTGATGCCGTAATAATACAGGGTGAAACCGCCATCCCGGCGTGGATCATGTTCCTCGTAAAGCTGGCCCACGATGGATGAGATATTGGCCTTCAGGAAGCCAACCCCCATCACGATCAGGGCAAGGGCGAGATAGAAAATATTGACATAGCCACGATCACGCTCGGCAACCGTAAACTCATAGGAGCCATCGGGCAGGGACGCCGGAATGCTGGCGCTTGATGGCAGGCCTTCGATGATGAAGGTACGCTCATCGAGATTTACGGAGTAATCATAAGTCGCCCCATCGACCATGATTTGCGAGGTCCGCCCTTCCATCTGACCTTCGGAAACAAACTCATACTGGGTTTCCTGATAGGTCAGAATCTGTGTGGCGGGCTCGCCTTCAATCGCCATCGTGCCGTGACCGGCAACGAGGAGAAGCGCGCCAAAGGCAATGGCCTTGCGATTGCCGAGATACTTGTCGGCGATGAAGCCACCGATCAAAGGCAGCAGGTATACCAGCGAGGTATAGGTGCCGTATTGGCTGCTCGAAAACTCGCGATCGAACAGAAAATGCTGCGTCAGGTAGAAGATCAACAATCCGCGCATGCCGTAGTATGAGAACCGTTCCCACATCTCGGCGAAGAACAGAATGTGCAATCCTTTCGGATGGTTGCGCATCTGAATAAAGACCGGAACAGCCGTGGCAATTGTCACGATAATTCCGACCAGAATGACTAGATTGATAACCATGATCTCCCCTTTACCCGCTTGATGCGGATCAATTTCTGGCGCGCAATTGACCACGCGAAAGGGGAAGGCTCAAGCCTCAGTTGCCGCTTGGGTCATTCATCTAGATTACAAATCTACGTGAAGGCGGCAAAAACCTAGTAGGCGCACTCGGTGAAGACCGGTTCGATCGAACCATCCCACTCGCCCTTGAAGCGTTCGATCAGCTGATCGGCCCGCGTCACACCCGAGGCGGCGATCTCGTCAAGATCGTCGAGGAAGTGGGCTTCGTTCTCGCCATAACTATTGCGCTGCGCCCGCGCATTCAGGCCGGCGCGGGAAATTGCCAGCACCTGCTTGGCCAGATCCTGCATCGAGCGATCACCGTCATAACCCGCGCGCATGCCGTGGACGGCAGCGGCGAGGCGCATGCCCTCGCGCTGATCAGCGCTCCAGCCCTTGACCAGATCCCAGGCGGCATCGAGCGCGCTGTCATCATACAAGAGCCCGACCCAGAAAGCCGGCAGGGCACAGAGCGTATTCCACGGGCCGCTATCGGCGCCGCGCATTTCCAGGAAGGTCTTCAGGCGCACTTCAGGAAACATGGTGCCGATATGGTCTTCCCAATCGCTGATCACCGGCTTTTCACCCGGCAGGGCCGGCAGACGGCCATCGAGGAAATCGCGGAAGCTCTGGCCGGTGGCGTCGAGATAATGGCCGCCGCGCTTGACGAAATACATCGGCACATCGAGCACCCAGTCGACATAGCGCTGAAAACTCATGCCCTCTTCAAACACGAATGGCAGCATGCCGGTGCGATGCTTGTCGGTATCTGTCCAGACATGGCCGCGATAGGAGAGATAGCCATTGAGCCCGCCATCCTTGAACGGCGAATTGGCAAACAGGGCCGTCGCCAGCGGTTGCAGGGCCAGCGAGACGCGGAATTTCTTGATCATGTCGGCTTCACTCGAGAAGTCGAGATTGGTCTGGACGGTGCAGGAGCGGAACATCATCTGATGCCCCATCGTGCCGACCTTGGGCATATAGGCCTTCATCAGCCCGTAGCGGGCCTTCGGCATCATCGGCGTTTCTTCCAGTGACCATTTCGGCGAGAAGCCGAGGCCGAGAAAACCGGCACCGATCTCGTCAGCGACTTCGCGCACCTCGGTCAGATGCAGATTCACTTCGGCGCAGGTCTGATGCACGGTTTCCAGCGGCGCGCCCGACAGTTCGAACTGCCCGCCGGGTTCCAGCGTGATCGAAGCGGAATCGCGCTTGAGCGCGACCAGCTTGCCGTCTTCCTCGACGCGCTCCCAGCCGAAGCGACCCAGGCCTTCGAGCATTTTCTTCACGCTCGGCCCGTCACCCGCATAGGGAATGGGCGTGTTGTCCTTCAGGGCGAAGCCGAATTTTTCGTGTTCGGTACCAATGCGAAAACTGTCGCGCGGCTTGCAGCCAGCGGCGAGATAGGCAGCCAATTGGTCGGGATGCTCGATGGGGGCACCTTCGCCGCCCTGATTATACGTGCCGCTCATGCCCTGGCCCCCAATCGCAAAACGATCTGCGTGAAACAATTCAAGTCTCAAATATGGAGGTGAAGCCGCTCGAACAAGGGCCAGCGTCTGCGTTTCACGCCGATGTGAGGATCAGCCCCAGTCGCCGCGCGCCGCCTGCCACAGCGCAAGCGCCGCGATAACGGCTGTCTCGGCTCGCAAAATGCGCGGCCCCAGCGAGACGGCGCGGACGAAATCCAACTGCCGCAAACGGATGCGTTCTTGCGGCGAAAACCCGCCTTCCGGCCCGATCAACAACGCAGCGGGGCCGTCGGGGTCGGCACGCAACACCTCCAGCATCGGCCCGGCGCGGCCGGCATCACCGCCCCAGGGCTCGGCGTCGTCATCGCCAGCTTCGTCGCAATAATACAGAATTCGCGCCGGATCCCAGCCGTCCAGCACGCGCTCGAGCCGCTCGACCGGCGCGATGAGCGGCAGGTCGAGCCGTTCTGTCTGCTCGGCCGCCTCCTTGGCGATGATGTGGAAGCGTTCCGGCTTGCTACGATCGGCCTGGGTGCGCTGGGTCGTGACCGGGTGAATCTCGCCGACCCCCAGCTCGGTCGCCTTTTCAACGATCAGATCGGTCTTCTGCCGTTTGACCGGTGCGAAGAGCAGCCATAAATCCGGCACGCTGGACTGCGGCCGGGTCCGGGCGATCAGTTCGAGGATGGCGCCCTTGCGGTGCGCATCGGCGATCCGCGCCGACCATTCACCATCGCGGCCATTGAACAGGCGAACGCCATCGCCCTCGCCGCGCCGCATCACGTTGAGAATATAGTGCGTATCCTCCCGGCTCAGCGCGAGGCGGGCCGATGGAGCATAGGGCGAATCGAGAAACAGGCGCGGATCATTCGACATGCCCTTGGCTTTGGCGGCACTGCGTCTTGCCGTCAAGCCTGCCTTGAATTGGCCCTCCGGCTTTGTCACACCTTTGCCATGCAATTGAATTTCGATCGGCGAGTCGCAGACTCCCTTCCAAGCAGTTGGGTAGATAAGGCGCCAGCGGCGCTTCGCCCCTATCTGCGCCTGGCGCGCTATGACCGCCCGATCGGCTTCTGGCTGCTTGGTCTGCCCTGCTGGCATGGCTTGATGCTGGCGCGGATCGGCCAGGGGCTGGGCTGGATCGATCTCTGGTATGCGGTGTTGTTTGCGGTCGGAGCGGTCGCGATGCGCGGCGCCGGCTGCACCTATAATGACATTGTCGACCGTGATCTTGATGCCCGCATCGCCCGCACCGCGAACCGGCCCCTGCCGGCCGGGACGGTGACGCTGAAACAGGCGTGGGTTTTTGTCGCCGCCCAAGGCCTGGTCGGCCTGCTGGTCCTGATACAATTCCCGCTATTGGCGATCGGGGTCGGGCTCGCCGCCCTGCTGCTGGTCGCCGCCTACCCATTCATGAAACGCATTACCTGGTGGCCGCAGGCCTGGCTCGGTTTGACCTTCAACTGGGGCATACCCGTCGCCTATATTGCCGCCACCGGCCAGATCGACCTGCCGCTGCTCGCCCTCTATGCCGCCGCGATCTGCTGGACGCTCGGCTATGACACGATCTATGCCCACCAGGATGTCGAGGATGACGCCTTGGTCGGCGTCAAATCCACCGCCCGCCTGTTCGGCGACAGCTCGCAGCTATGGGTCGCCGGGTTTTACGGCCTCAATGCCGTGCTGGTTGGGCTGGCAATCTGGCTCAGCGCGGCGACGCCCTGGGTGGTCATCCCCTATTCGCTCTATACGGCGCATCTGTTCAACCAGGTCCGAATGCTCGATATCGAGAATGGCGAGCAATGCCTGGCGATCTTCAAGTCCAACCGGACCACCGGCCTGCTGCTGGTCGCCACGCTGGCCCTCGCCGCCCTGCTCTGAGCCGGCCCCGCTCCGGCACCGCGCGAGATTAAATCTTGTCCATGACCGTTTGACCGCGCGGGGATGAGGGGCTTTCGCGCATGGCGCGCGAGTATCTGCCGCTGGACACCATGGTGCTGGTCCTGGTCGGCGACCTCTCCCTGATCGGTGACGATATCCGGGCCTTGCCCGAATTGCAGGGCGCGCATTTCATCACCGCACCCCGGGACTGAGAGCGGCCATGAGTAGCATGACGGCCGGGCCTTTGCGCCCGGCCGATTTGCGTTATACGGCCACCATGAACACCCTCATCGATCCCGCCGCCTTCATTCGCGCCAACACGGCCCTGATCGCGCCGCCGCTAGTCCCGGAAATACAGCTCTACCTGGCGGTCGAGACCGTGGCGATCTGGGAGCAGACCGAGGAGGCGCTGGGCCAGCTGGGCCTGCCGCCGCCCTTCTGGGCCTTTGCCTGGTCTGGCGGACAGGCGCTGGCGCGCTATTGCCTCGACAATCCCGGCATCGTCGCCGGCCAGCGTGTGCTCGACTTTGCCGCAGGCGGCGCGGTCGCGGGCATTGCCGCGATGAAGGCCGGCGCTGCATCCGTGCTGGCCTGCGAGCTCGACAGCTTCGCCATCGCAGCGATCCAGGCCAATGCCGGCGTCAATGCGGTGGATCTGCAAACCCGGCTCGGCGATCTGGTCGGCACCGATGAGGGCTGGGATGTCGTGCTCGCCGGCGATGTCTTCTACGAAGCCGCGCCTGCGCGCCTGATCGTCGCCTGGCTGCAGGATCTGGCGCGCCGCGGCGCCACGGTATTGATCGGCGATCCCGGACGCGCCTTCCTGCCCCAGGACCGGCTCGAAATACTGGCCGAATACACGGTTCCGGTCACCCGCGATCTGGAAGATCTCGAACTGCGCTACGCCAAGGTCTGGAAATTCCGCTAGTCCCACTCCCCTGCTGGCCAGAATCAATTCAGTTTCAATTCCATGGCTCGTATCCGCGCCGTTGACCGGCGGCTCTTCCTTCTGATCGAAATCGCCGCCCGGCGTCTCAACCGGGATGCCGATGCGCGTTTGAAGGCCGAGGCCGGCGTCACCTCGGCCCAGGCCGCGGTCTTGTTTCTGCTCGCCCGGCGCGGCGAGCGCCGCATGGGCGAAATTGGCGACACGCTCTCACTCAACCCGCCCGCGGTGACAGGCCTGGTCAGCCGCATGGAAGCCCTCGGACTGGTCCGCAAAACCGCCTCGAAAACCGATCGCCGTTCCGCCGTGGTCTCCCTGAGCGAGAAGGGTCGCGCGCTGGGCGACGCCGCCGAGGCCAGTCTGCGCGGCCTCAATACCGAGCTGGAATCCCGGCTCGGCGAGGACGATAGTGATGTGCTGCACCGCGTCCTTACCCGGCTCGCCACCGAAGCCTGATCGCCAAGCCTGCTTGACGTATAGGTAAGCGCAAAAGCGTTGGCCAAGCCGGTGCGCCATGCTCTAGTCTGCGCGAAAATCAAATGGAGACTGTGATGAGCGAGCTGGTTCTGGTCGATGATGCCGAGGGTATCCGCACGATACGCTTCAACCGCCCCGAGAAGAAAAATGCCCTGACGCGTGCCATGTACACGGCCGCCGCAACAGCGCTCGAAACCGGCGACAGCGATCCGGCGATCAAGGTCTTCATCATCGCCGGTGCTGGCGGCGTCTTCACGGCCGGCAATGACATGGTTGATTTCATGCAAACCCCGCCGGCGCTGGACGGGACTGAAATTCCGCCGGTCGGGCAATTCATGCAGGCCCTGCTCAAGGTCACCAAGCCGGTCATCGCCGCCGTCGACGGGCTCGCCATCGGCATTGGCGTCACCATGCTGATGCATTGCGATCTGGCCTATGCCTCGCCGCGCGCCAGCTTCAAGACGCCCTTCGTCGATCTCGCCCTGGCGCCTGAATTCGGCTCGAGCCAGGTGATGCCGCGCATGTTTGGCCATGTCATCGCCGCCGATCTGCTGCTGCTCGGCTCGGTCTGGGATGCCGACAAGGCGGCCCGGCACGGGCTGATCAATGATGTCGCCGAGGATGTCGAGGCCCTGGCCCGCGCGACGGCCGTCAATCTCGCCGCCAAGGCGCCCGGCTCGCTGCGCGCCGCCAAGGCCCTGATGCGGCGTGCGCCTGAGGCGCTCATGGATCGGATCGGCATTGAAAACAGCCTGTTTGGCGAATTGCTGCGCTCCGAGGAATTCACCGAAGCGGCGACCGCTTTCATGGAGCGCCGCAAGCCGGATTTCTCGAAATTCGGCTAGCGTGAACAGATCGGGAATTTGGGGGAGATAGCCAATGTTGCGTATCGTACTCGGCGCCGGCGGGGCTGCCCTGACAGCGGCTGTGGTGGCGCTCAACCTGTCACCGATCGGCCAGATCTATCTACCCTCCGCGACCGGTATTGTCGCCAAACAGATGTGCTCGCTCACCTGGGTCTCCGGCCTTGATCCGGACCAGGCGCGAACGATGTATCTCGACCCGCTGCTCGGCGATGCCGGCAGTGTAATCGGCTACAATATGGATGAGGAGCGGCGTCAGGTCAGCGCCTCGCTGCTGGGCCTGTTCTGGACCCAGCGGGCCGTCTGGCGCGACGGGCTGGGCTGCACGCTGGTGCATGGCGGGCACGGCTTCGATCCCGAGCTCGAAGTTCCGATTGTGCGTGACTTCATGCCGATGCAGCTCGACTGGGCTCACCGCGATGCCTTTTTCGACACCGAGGCACTCGATGCGGCCATGGCCAGCGCCTTTGACAAGGACCAGGCGGACGGCCGCGGCACGCTTGGCATTGCTGTCCTGCATCAAGGCCATCTCATTGCTGAACATTACGCCTCAGGTGCCAGCCGCGAAACGCGCTTCCATGGCTGGTCGATGACCAAGAGCGTCATTGCGACGCTGGCCGGCTCGATGGTGCAAGACGGCCGGCTCGATATCCGCGCCGAGGGCGACATCGCGGCCCTCGCGGAAACTGGCGATCCACGCCTTGCCGATATCACGGTCGAGAGCCTGTTGCGCATGACCGGCGGGCTGGCGATTGCCGAGCTCAATAATGGGATGGACCCCAATTCGCAGATGCTGTTCACCCAATGGGACATGCCGCATTTCGCCGCGACACGGGAACGCCTGCATGCACCGGGCGAGCACTGGCAATATATGAGCGGCAATACCATCCTCGCCTCAGACACGATGCAGCGGCGGCTCGGCGACACGCTGCCCGAACAGATCACCGCGCTGCGGACCCGCATCTTTGAACCGCTGGACATTTATTCCGCCATCATGGAGCCGGGCGAGAATGGCGTCTTCCAGGGCTCGTCCTACATGTATGCCACGGCCCAGGATTGGGCCCGACTATGCCAGCTCTATCTCGATAATGGCGTCGCCGGCGGCACCCGCATCCTGCCGGAAGACTGGTACGGGATCGTCGCCGAACCGACGCCTCATTCGGGCGGCGGATATGGCATGGGTTTCTGGCTGCCAACCGAGGCGACCGGCCTGCCGCCGGAGACCATCATGATGAGCGGTTTCCAGGGCCAGTGGGGCTATGTCATGCCCGAGCAGGAGCTCGTGATCGTGCGCTTCGGGGCCACGCTCGGCGTCAGTTCGCGCTCCGGCCGCCTGGCCCGGGAAGTCGTCGCGTCGCTGCGGCCGCCGGCACCGGTCGAGGCGCAAAGCTCTGTCGACGAGGCCGGCTAAACGCCGCCCGCACAGACCAGCAGCGGCGATTCCGCAACCAGGCCGGTATCGATGACGGTGCGGACGTGAGTCCGCACCTCACCGGCGGTCGGGACATTACTGCGCAGGTTTCGAAGCAGGGAATGATTGGCCGGGCCACGGCGCGGCGTGGCGACCGACCAGGTCTGATAGCTGCGCTTCATCAACGGCACGAATTCGAGCCGCTGCGGATCGGCATGGCGCGGATCATTGGCGATGTGTTGCCAGAAGGCTTCCAGTACATCGCGCCGGCCTTCGAGCACTTCCATGAACCAGCCGCAATCCCAGATCAGGCCGCCGGTCATGTGGCCATCGGTACTCGCCTTCATGCAACAGGCCAATATGGAGCCGAGATCGCCATTGAGCGCGCCGACACCCAGATCCACCCTGGCCTTCGAGACCATCACCGCCCGGTGCAACATCGTCTTCGCCATCCGTTCAAATTCCGTTCGCCGCTGATTAGCCCCAAGCCTTGAACGCTTTGTCTCCCGAATTGTGACAATTTCAGTCAAACAGGATTAAAAACAGAGACAAGCCGACTATTGACCAGCGCTCCATGGCGGCAAATCCGCGCCCGGCTGCGGTTTTTCGCCCATCCGTCCCGCTGCCGCTGCGGCGCATCGCGCACTGGCATTTCCTGCAGTGAAGTTGCAGTTTCAACGCCCGGTGCAAGCGAGACCCTGACATGGCCTATAAATCCCTGCGCGACTTCATCGACCAGCTCGAGCGCGATGGCGATCTGGTGCGCATCACCGCCCAGGTCTCGACCGATCTGGAAATCACCGAAATCCACAAACGCACCCTGCATGCCGGCGGCCCGGCGCTCTTGTTCGAAAACGTCGTCAATGAGCAGGGCGTCAAAAGCGAAATGCCGGTTCTGGTCAATCTGTTCGGCACGGTGCGCCGCGTCGCCCAGGCGGTGACGCTCGGCGGCAAGCCACGCTCGACGGCGGGCGAATTGCGCGAGGTCGGCGAGTTGCTCGCCTTCCTGCGCCAGCCGGAACCACCGGGCGATCTCAAGGGCGCGCTCGACATGCTGCCGCTGGCGAAAACCGTGCTGTCGATGAAGCCGAAAACCGTCAAAAATGCCCCCTGCCAGGATATCGTGCTGACCGGCGATGAGATTGATCTCGACCGTCTGCCGATCCAGACCTGCTGGCCCGGCGAGCCGGCTCCGCTGATCACCTGGCCGCTCGTCGTGACCAAGGGCCCGTCCTCTGACAAGCAGGATGACTATAATCTCGGCATTTACCGGATGCAGAAGCTGGGCAAGGACCGCACACTGATGCGCTGGCTCAAGCATCGCGGCGGGGCGCAGCATTTCCAGCGCTGGAAGGACAAGAAGCCCGATCCCCTGCCCTGCGCCGTGGTGCTAGGTGCCGATCCCGGCACCATTCTCGCCGCCGTCACCCCGATCCCCGACACGCTGTCGGAATACCAGTTTGCCGGCATTCTGCGTGGCCAAAAAGTCGAGCTGGTCGATTGCAAGACCGTGCCGCTGAAAGTGCCGGCCGAGGCCGAGATCGTGCTCGAGGGCCATGTCATGCTCGACGAATATGGTCCGGAAGGCCCCTATGGCGACCACACGGGATACTATAATTCCGTCGAGCATTTCCCGGTCTTCAGGATCAGCGCCATCACCATGCGCAAGGATCCGATCTATCTCTCCACCTATACCGGCCGCCCGCCGGACGAGCCGTCCGTGCTCGGCGAGGCGCTCAATGAGGTCTTCATCCCGCTGATCCAGCAGCAATATCCCGAGATAACCGATTTCTGGCTACCGCCCGAAGGCTGTTCCTACCGCATCGCCGTGATCTCGATGAAGAAGGCCTATGCCGGCCATGCCAAGCGCGTGATGATGGGTGCATGGTCCTATTTGCGCCAATTCATGTACACCAAATGGATCATCGTCGTGGATGACGACATCAATGCGCGCGACTGGAAAGACGTGATGTGGGCCGTCTCCACCCGCATGGACCCGGCCCGCGATATCGTCACCGTCGAAAACACCCCGATCGACTATCTGGATTTTGCTTCACCGGTCTCCGGGCTCGGCAGCAAGATCGGGCTCGATGCCACCAACAAGATGGGCAATGAGACCCAGCGGGAGTGGGGCGAGAAGCTGGATATGGATGAGGCGACGAAGAAGCGTGTGGATGCGATGTGGGCGGAGTTGGGGATCACAGACCGCGCCTGAGCCGCCGCTAGATCCAGTCTTCCAGCGCCATGGTCATGAAGCTGATCGTCGCCGAGGCCAACGCCAGAACCAGCGCCAGAATGTAAAGCCCGCCGGCCCCATACCCCAGCGCCAGGCCGAGGATCAGGGCCATGCCCAGGCCGGAAAAACTCCACGGCACCATGGTCTGCAGCCAGCCGGCCTGTTGGCGGTCCCCGGCGCTCATTTTGAGATGGTGTCGCACGCCCTCGGCGACCATCAGGCTGCCGATCGGCAGCACAGCGATGGCCGACCATTGCCAGACCCGGCTGACATCCTGATGCAGTGCATCAAAAACCAGCGGCAGCAGCGCGCCGAAGATCACCAGAAAACTGGAATGCAAAATGGCGCGGGCGCGCAGACCCCGTGGCGGCGACATGCGGCCATCCTTGCCGGCATAGACCAGAACAATCGCCAGAAAGCCGGCGAAAACGGCCCCGAGCTGGCTGATGCCGATCAACAGGTTCTCATGATCCATCGGCGCATTTCATCACATCAATCCCGCGCTGGCAAAACCGCTCACATGCACTGTCCCGGCCACGACCCGGCGCAGGCCACAAATGCCGCATCGCCATCGCGGCGTTGATCGCACGGCTCCGCGCCAAACTCTGGCTCGATATGCCGCATCGCCAGTGCGTCTCGCATGAGGCAAGAGTGTCGCTCCCGCCCGCAGCATTTGGCCCGCCATGCCCCCCGTCAAAATCACCTACTATTCCGACCTCCTCTGCGTCTGGGCCTATATCGGCCAGCGACGGCTGGATCAGCTGGCGAGCGATTTCGGCACCAAAATCGAGATCGAGACACATTTCTGTTCCGTGTTTGCCGATGCCTGGGGCAAGATTGAGGGCGGCAAGGGGTTTGACGGCTTCAATGCGCATTTGTGCGAGGTGGCGGCACAATTTCCCCATGTCGAACTGCATCCACGCGTCTGGCTCGATGCGCGTCCGCGCTCTTCGGCCAGCGCGCATCTCTTCATCAAGGCAGTCGAGCTGATCGAAGCGGAAGATGGCGAGACACTGGCCTGGCCGGACCGTGCTTCGACCAAGGCAGCCTGGGCGCTGCGCTGCGGCTTTTTCCAGCATGGCCGGGATATTTCCAGCTATCAGGTCCAGTGCGAGATCGCCGATGAATTCGGTGTCGCGCGCAGTCGGATCGAGGAGAAACTCTGCTCCTCCGAAGCCATCACCGCCCTGCTGCGCGATTACCAGATCTGCAATGATCAGGGCATCAAGGGCAGCCCGACCTTTGTGCTCAATGAAGGCCGCCAGCGCCTGTTCGGCAATGTCGGCTACCGGCTGATCGAAGCCAATGTGCTCGAATTGCTGCGCAATCGACCGGCGGACCAGGCCAGTTGGTGTTGACGGGGAACTGCTAAGCCGTCACCAGCTCCGCCCCGGACTGCGTCCGGCGCACCTCTTCCATCAAGGAAGAGGAGGGAGATAGTCGAAGCGGGTCAGATCAAATGCCCTCCTCTTCCTTGATGGAAGAGGTGGCCGCGAAGCGGTCGGAGCTGGTGAGGATGACGGGCGCGACGGGCCAAGGTCTGGCGACTTATCCCCGCCCTTCGCAAATTCGCCCACGTCATCCTGACGCAAGTCAGGACCTCGACGTGACAAGTGCGGAGCCCGCGATATCGAGGTCCCGACTTTCGTCGGGATGACGAAAAATGGTGGAGTCTATCCCCGCCCCTCGCGCCTGGCGCATACTTCAGCCGTTCCGGTCGCACGGGAGGCGTGAGCTCAGTCACTGGCGGCGATCGGGAGCGTGGAGCTCATCCGCACGAAGGTTTGACAGCCTTTAGTTCCGGTGAGGCCATGATCGGGGAAGAGCGGCATTAGGGTTCGACCGTGCATCCCCGGTCATTTCGAAACGGAGGCCGCAAGGCAGCCGAGCAAAACTCCACGTGTGGGACGTCACGGATGTCACACTCAACTACACCATCAACTCCGGCATTCGCCGGCGTCCCACACACCTCCCATCGTGAGGTGACCCACTCAAACCTCCAGCGGCGAGCCGCGTGGAGATTTTGGTGCGCCATATGTCCCTTTTTTCGCCACGTGCTGCCGACACACTCTTGCAGAGATCGCCGCCGCAGGCTTCTATGGGAACTTATTCGACACATGCCGGACAAATCGATGGATTTTCACCGCATAAAGCGCCTTCCGCCTTACGTTTTCGAAGAAGTCAATCGCCTCAAGGCCCAATTGCGGGCAAAAGGCGCCGACATCATCGATTTCGGCATGGGCAATCCGGATCTGCCGACGCCGGCCCATGTTCTCGCCAAGCTCAAGGACACGGCCGACAAGCCGCACACGAATGGCTATTCCGCCTCGCGCGGCATTCCCGGCCTGCGCAAGGCCCAGGCGCGCTATTACAAGCGGCGCTTCGATGTCGATCTCGACCCCAGTTCCGAAGTCATCGTCACGCTCGGCTCCAAGAAAGGCTTTGCCAATCTGGCCCAGGCGATCACCGCACCCGGCGATGTCGTGTTGGCGCTCAGCCCCTCCTATCCGATCCATACATTCGGATTCCTGATTGCCGGAGGCACGATCCGGCATGTTCACGCACCCTCGCCCGAGGAATATTTGCGGGGACTCAAGCATGCAGTGAGGCATACGGTTCCCAAACCGATCGCCGTGGTGGTGTGTTATCCCTCCAACCCCACCGCGCAGACCGCCACACTGGATTTCTACCGGCAGGTGGTCGAGTTCGCGACCGAGCACGATCTCTTCATCCTGTCGGATCTGGCCTATGCCGAGGTTTATTTCGGCGACACGCCCACCCCGTCCATGTTGCAGATCGACGGGGCAAGGGAGCGGACAATCGAGTTCACCTCAATGTCCAAGACCTACTCCATGGCCGGTTTCCGGGTCGGCTTTGCGGCCGGCTCACCACGCCTCGTCGCGGCCCTGGCCCGGGTCAAATCCTATCTCGATTACGGCGCTTACACCCCGGTCCAGGTCGCCGCCTGCGCGGCGCTGGACGGGCCGCAGGACTGCGTCGAGGAGATGCGGGCGATCTACAAGCATCGCCGTGATGTATTGGTGGAGAGCTTTGGCCGCATCGGCTGGAAAATTCCCCTTCCCGAAGCGTCAATGTTCGCCTGGGCGCCCTTGCCGGCCGGCTGCGAGGCGATGGGCTCGCTGGAATTTGCCAAGCAATTGATGGAAGAGGCCGGCGTCGCCGTCGCGCCGGGGATCGGCTTTGGCGAGCATGGCGAGGGCTTTGTCCGCCTCGCCCTGGTCGAGAATGAACAGCGCATCCGCCAGGCGGCGCGCAGCGTTGGCGAGTTCCTGAGAACCCGCCAACCGGCTGTTCGCGCGGTCTGAAAGACCTAGAAGTAGTGGGTAATACTGGTCGAGTGCGACCAGCTTCCGCCGGCCCGCGAACGGGAGCGGCGGCGGCGCATGCGTGATTGCATCACCGCGCGGGCATCATCAAGCGAGGGCAGATCCGCGGCACCGGCCGCGATGTCCTCGCGGTGGGCGACGAAATCTTCATAGGCTTCAAGTTCCGGCGCCAGCGCAGTCGCGACCAGTTCAATCATGATCGCGTCATCGATATAGCCAATGCCCGGCGTTGAATCGGGGATGAGATCGTCGGGGTCAGCGAAATAGGCCAGCGCATCAAGCACGCGGGTGCGATCCTCGCCGGCGAGGCGCCAGTCAGCATCGCGCAGCATGGCGACGAGCGGGCCGAGTTGTCCGATCCGGTCGAGCACGAAGGCGGGCGGATTGGCGGCCATCGCCTGCTTGCTCATCGCTGCCACGCCCTCGAGGATGGCGGCTTCGTCATCGGCGATGCGCGCATCGCGAGCCTTGGCCAGACGGGCCCGGAAAAAGTCCAGATCGGACTCGCTCAGCTCGAACTCGACCTTGAGCGCGGTTTGGACAGGAGCGGACATCAATTCAACCTCATCATAACCCGACCTTGCAAAGCGGGCCGGTCGGCAAGGCCCGATCGAGGCAGCCTGAACGGCCCCCCGATGGTGCTCAACATTTCACAATCGCCAAATCCCGCAAGCGGTATTGGCTCAATCTCAATCCCCTGCGAACCAGCCGAAGCGGATATTGCTGTAGACAACACCGTCAATCGTCAGTTCGCCCTCGAGCACAACCTCGTCTGTGCCGCCGGCATCTTCGGCGGCCAGAATCAGGTCGCGCCGGTAATGGCCGCGGAAGCGAACCACGCCGAGTTCCTCGGAGACCGCGTCGAAGCTGATCGTGTCGGCAGTCACTGCGAGTTCGTCCGGCCAGACCCTGAGCTGGCGAGAATAACCGCCGCCAACCTCGCCCTGGACCCATTCGCTGGTCGGGTCGGAAAAATCAAATGCGGCCGGCGGATACTCGCTGGCGGCGTGATCGGCGACCCAGGGATCCACTTCCCAGTCCGAGCCGAGATAGAACAGGTCGAGCACCCAGTCGCCAACCTGCACCGGCGGCTCCTGCAGCGGCATGTAATAGCCAAACAGCGCCGTGCCCGGTTGATGCTGCGAATTCGCGGCGGGTTCCGGCGCCGATGATCCGGCAGCAGCGGCCAGGAATATCCGGTAATCCGTGGCGCTCTGCTCGGGAATTTCCTCCATCGGCGTATGACCGACACCGGGATAGGTCACGGTTTGGGCCTGGGGGATCGCGGCGGCAAACTCGGCCGCCAGCGCGATGGGGACCAGATTATCATCCTCGCCCCACAGGATCAGCACCGGCATGGTCAAGGTGCCGGCCTGGTTGAAGGCGTCGAGGGAATAGCCCATCTGCGCCCGCTCCAGCGTCGCATCGCGATTGCCGGGATGACGGATCAGATCGTAATAGCGGTCAATCATCGGCTGGGTGACGGCGCCCTGATTGGAGACGCCGTTGCGCAGGGCCTGTTCGACCAGCGGACGCGGCAGGAAGCCTTTCAGCGCCTGCGCGACCTGGGGATTGGCCATCAATGTGTAGATGAAGGGCTCATCCTCGTCTTCGTCCGGGTTGGCCGGCGGCCAGGGCGCACCGGCAGCGTCGAGCAGGGCAAGACTTGTGAAACGGTCCGGATTAGCCACGGCATAGGTGAGCGCAATAGCGCCGCCGCGTGAACTGCCGGCCAGATTGAAGTCCTCAATGCCGAGATAGACCCGCACCTCATCGATCAGGGCGGCAGCCCGTTCGATCGAATAATCGCCATCATTGGTCGCGCCGGTCAGGCCATGGCCGGGCATGTCGAAGGAGACCAAACGCCAGTCATCACCGAGCAGGCCGACCCAGCGCTCCCAGGTGTGCAGCGAGGCATTTGACCCATGGATCAGGAAAACCGCGGGGCAGTCGCTGCAGCCCTGGTCGCGCAGATGCACCGTGACACCCGAGGAGAGCTGCACGAATTGCGACGGCGGCTGGCCGTATTCAGCGACGAGCTCGTCATGGGGGATATCCGGTGCCCAGGCCCACCACAAAACCCCGCCCACCGCCAGCGCGGCGAGTCCCAATATCGTTGCGATCGCGCGCAGGATGAATGCCATGATAACTCCCGAAAATATCTTGCGGTCATTCTGGCGCAATGAGGAGCCGGGTCAATCGCGCGCTTAATCCCACACTAACCCTTCGGGCAGGTTTGGATGGTCCGGCGGCAGCCCGCCTGCTAGCCTGCACTCATGAATATCGCCATGAATACAGCCGTCACCGGCCTGCTGAACGCCCACTCGCAAGCCGGGGCGGCGTCTGCAAGTGTCGTCGATGCTGCGGCCAAGGGTGAGGACATCATCCAGGCCATAATCGCCGTCAAACGGGCCGAGGTCGCGCAAAAAGCCTCTGCAGAAATGGTGAAAATCGCCGATGACATGATGCACACCGTGCTCGACATCATCGCCTGAGTCTGCGCCGCCCAATGGGTGGCCGGTGGGAGTCATCCCCCTTTCATGCTGTCTCCATTGGCGTGTTGCGGCGTGTGGGGGATGACGCACCCGCGCCATCACCCCGAAACTGCCCACACAAGCGGCCTGGCTCTCGCAATCGCCGGGAAATCATCCTATCTGGAGCACATGACCGATAAAGTTTCCGTAGATATTGTCGCCGATCTCGTCTGCCCCTGGTGCTGGCTCGGCAAGCGCAACTGGGATGCCGCCCGCAAGCTGGTGCCGGAAATTCCGGTCGAGACCGTCTGGCGCCCCTATCAGCTCGACCCGGATCTGCCGCGCGCCGGCCGTCCCTATGGCGAGTATATGAAGGCCAAATTCTCCGGCGAAAATACCGAACGCTGGGCCCAGATGCGCGCCCATCTCGAACAGGCCGCGCCGGCAGCGGGGATTGAATTCAGGTTTGACGCCATCCCGATACGTCCCAATACGCTCAATGCCCATCGCGTGCTGCGCTGGGCGGCGGGCCAAGGTGTGGAGAATGCAGCCGCTGAAGGCCTGTTCCGCGCCTTTTTCGCCGACAGCCGCGATATTGGCGACACCCAAACCCTCAGCCAGATCGCCGGCGCCGCCGGCCTTGATGACGAGCTCATCGCCGAGTTGCTCAGCTCCGACCAGGACGAAAAGCCGATCCGCGAGGAAGAAGCGTTCTTCCGCAAGCTCGGCGTCACCGGTGTGCCGACCTATATCTTCAATGGACGTTTTGCCGTGTCCGGTGCCCAGGAGCCCAGAATTCTCGCCGATGCCATCCGTCAGGCGGCAAGCGAACCGGCAGAATCGGATTAGGGCTATTCCGGCGTCGCAACAGCTTCTAGCCTTCGCCAACCAGTTTCGGGGAGTTCGCCATGTCCATCATGCAAGCCGTCGCCTTTTATGCCAGCCTCAATATTCTGTTGCTGCTGGGCCTGGCCATCAATGTCAGCCTCACCCGGCGCCGGACGAAAATCAGTCTGGGCGATGGCGGAAACCCAAAGCTGGAACAGGCCTGCCGCGCGCATGGCAATGCGACAGAGAACGTGCCCCTCGCGCTGGTCGCGCTGGCGCTTCTGGGCTTGTTGGGCACCGGAACCCTGATCATCCACGCCCTCGGCATCGCCCTCACCCTGGGACGCGGTCTGCACGCTTATGGCCTGCTGACGGGAAGCGGTCCGAGCATCGGCCGGGTGACCGGCACCGCACTGAGCTGGCTGGTTCTGTTGGCGAGCGGACTGCTTCTGCTCGTCAAAGCCCACAGTTGAGCCATTGCAGCGCACCGCCGCCGGGAGCTATAGCCGCAGCATGACCCAATCCAACACTGCCCCCGACCCGCAAAAACTGCAGGATATCGCCGCCGACCTGATCGCTCGTGCCCGGCGCGCCGGCGCCGATTCTGCCGAGGCATCTGTCAGCGAATCGCGCACCACCGAGCTTTCCATCCGCGATGGCGCGCTGGAAGATATCGAGCGCTCGGAATCACTCGACGCCGGTGTGCGTGTCTTCGTCGGCGCCAAACAGGCCGGCGTCGCTTTCTCGGATCTGTCCGAACATGGCCGCAGCCTGACCATCGAGCGCGCGGTGGCGATGGCACGGCTATCGCCTGAGGATCCATTCTCGGCGCTGGCCGAGGCCGAACGCCTGTGCACCCATCCGCCCGAAATCGCCATGTTCGACCCGACCCAATGGTCGCCGGAGGAATTGGAAGCGCGCTCCATCGAGGTCGAGCAGGCCGCGCGCGCCATTGATGGTGTCTCCAAAACCGATGCCGCCTTCGCCAGCTTCGGCCAGGGCGCGGCCGCCTATGCCACCACAACCGGCTTCAATCAGGGCTGGCGCAAGAGCATGTACAGCTATGGCGCCAGCGTCATCGCCGAGAAGAATGGCGCCATGGAACGCGATTATGCGGCCACGGCCGGCCGGCGACCCGGCGATTTGCGCACCACGCTCGAAATCGGCACTGAAGCCGGTGAGCGCACAGCCCGGCGCGTCGGGCCGCAAAAGATCGAAAGCGGCGTGCAGCCGGTCGTATTCGACCGCCGTGTCGCCACCACTTTCCTGTCAGCGCTGTGCGGCGGTATTAGCGGGCCGGCGGTGGCGCGTGGCATTTCTTTCCTGCGCGACAAGCTCGGTCAGCCCGTGTTCGCGCCGGGGATCAATATCGTCGACGATCCGCATCGCGCCTGGGGCCACAGCTCCTGCGCCTTCGATGGCGAAGGCACAGTCAATCGCCGCTCCAATTTGATCGAGGATGGCCGCCTGACCACCTGGCTTCTCAATAGCGCGGCCTCGCGGCAATTGAAGCTGGCGCCGACGGGCCATGCCCGGCGCTCCATGGGCGGCGCGCCCGGCGCCGGCCCGACCAATCTGCATCTGGAAGCCGGCGCTCAAAGCCGTGACGCGATGATTGGTGCAATCGAATCCGGCGTGCTGGTGATGGAAATGTTCGGGCCGTCGCTCAACTCCAATACCGGCGACTGGTCGGTCGGGGTTTCCGGATATCGCATCGTCAAGGGCAAGATCGACCATCCGGTCAGCGAAATCACCGTCGCCGGTAATCTGATTGACATCTTTGCGCGGTTAATTCCGGCCAGCGATCTGGAATTTCGCGGATCAGTCAATTCGCCCAGCATTCTGGTCGACAACCTCTCGGTTGGCGGACTCTAGCCGGCCACACACTTGTCGGGAGACGAACATGGACAGCACCAAAATCAATCAACAGCTTCTCCACCTGGTCATCGGCGGCGAACTCGTTTGCGTCGATCCGCAGAATTGCGAATTCAAGGATCTCAAAGCGGTCGATTTCGTCGGTGCCTATGGTTGTTATGACGATGCCCGGGCCGCCTGGAAGAATGCTGCACAGCGCACGGTCGATAATGCGCATATGCGCTATTTCATCATCCACGCACATCAATTGCTCGACCCCCAATCGGACAAGCACCAGGCCTGACGGACCCAGATTTGACCGATCAACCCCACCTATCCACTGCCGCACTCGGACGCCGGCTCTGGCGTGACTGGGTCTCCAAGCGGCCCGGCCTGTGGATCGGGGCCATGCTGCTCTCGGTGGTCACGGCGGCGGCGGCGGCGAGCTATGCCGGCCTGGTCGGCTGGACCTTCAACCTGCTGGAACAGCGCGATCCGGGCTTTTTCCCGATCGCGCCGCTGATCGCCATCAGCCTCGCTGCGGTGCGCGGCGTCAGCCTGTATTTCCAAACCCTGCAGACCAATCGGCTCGCCCTGACCGTGATGCAGGATTTGCAGAACGCCATGTTCACCAAGCTGGTGCATGCCGATTTTGCGCGTCTGCAATCAGAACCGGTCGGCAGTCTGGTCTCGAGATTCACCAATGATATAAGCCTGCTGCGGGAAACTCTGGTGCGGCTGGCGAATAATCTCCTGCGCGACACCATGACCGTGATCTGGGCCATCGCCTGGATGTTGTATCTCGATTGGATGCTGACCCTGCTGGTGCTGGTGGTCTACCCGCTCGCGGCCTGGCCGGTGATCAAGATCGGGCAGCGTCTGCGCAAAACCTCGGCCCAGGCCCAGTCGCAAATGGGCGAAGTAACCAGCCAGCTCGAGGAAAGCTTTTCCGGCACCCGCATGGTGAAAACCTACGGGCTTGAGGATTACGAGGCGGCCCGCGCCGACAAGTCCTTCTTCGAACGTCTGAAATTCCTCTTCAGCATCACCGAGAACAAGGCCCGCGTCGATCCGATCCTGGAAGTCGTCGGCGGGATTGCCTTTGCCGGCCTGGTCGGCTTTGCCGGCTGGCGCCTGCTGGGCGGCGAGACTTCGGTCGGCAATATTCTCGGCGTGCTGACCGGTATTGGTGTGATGTCACCGGCGATCCGCGCCATCGGCACATTGAGTGCCGTCGTGCAGGAGGGCTTCGCTGTGCTCGACCGCGTCTTCCGTCTGCTCGATGAGGATAATCAGGTCGCTGCCGCGCTCGAAGCACCGGCACTCGCCGTGAAGACGGCCCGGATCGATATCGAGGGTGTCAGCTTCGACTATGCCGATGGCACCACCGCTTTGCGCGATGTCAGCCTGCACGCCGATGCGGGCAAGACGATCGCGCTGGTCGGACCGTCCGGCTCGGGCAAGTCGACCATTCTCAACCTGATCCCGCGCCTCTACGACCCACAGCACGGCCAGGTCATGATTGACGGCACCGATATCCGCTCGGTCTCGCTGGCCTCCCTGCGCGGTCAAATCGCCCTGGTCAGCCAGGATGTGACCCTGTTCGATGACAGCGTCGCGGCCAATATCGGTTTTGGCCGGCTGGACGCGGATCGCGACACGATCATTGCCGCCGCCAAGGCCGCCGATGCCCATGACTTCATTATCGCCCTGCCCGAGGGTTATGACAGTCCGGTTGGCCCGCGCGGCAGCAATTTTTCCGGCGGCCAACGCCAACGTCTCTCGATCGCCAGGGCCATCCTGAAAGACGCGCCCATATTGCTGCTCGACGAAGCGACGAGCGCGCTCGATACCGAATCCGAACAACGCGTGCAGGCGGCACTGGAACGGTTATCGGCAGGCCGGACGACGCTGGTCATTGCCCACCGCCTCTCGACCGTGCGCAAGGCCGACTGGATCTATGTGATGCAGGATGGCCGCGTCGAGGAACAAGGCCGCCATGACGAGTTGATCGCGCAGGATGGTCTGTATGCGAAACTGTGCCGGCTGCAATTCGGCGACGAAACCCGCTAGCCCGCAGCGCTGGCCGCCAAAACACTCGGCTGCAAATCCCCCATGGGCAGACGCACCGAAAAGACCGAGCCACCACCCGGCACGCTCTCCAGCTCAATATCGCCATGCATCAATTCGGCGAGTTTCTTGGAAATCGCCAGCCCCAATCCGGTCCCGCCATTCTTGCGTGACATTGCCGATTCGCCCTGGGTGAACGGCATGAAGACCCGTTCGCTCAACGACTGCTCCATCCCGATTCCGGTATCACTGACCTCAAAATTGACGACATGGCACCCGTCATCGCTCTGGCTGGCCCGGCAGCGAACACGGATCTCCCCCTGCTCGGTGAATTTGACCGCATTGGAGAGCAGGTTGGACAGGATCTGACGTATCCGAGCCGGATCGCCGCTCGCTTGACCCTCGGCACAGGGATCGATCTGGACGTGGAGTTGCAGGCCTTTTTCCAGCGCCTTCATGCGGTAGGGCCCGGTCACACTCCGGATCAGTTCGGCCGGACAATAACTGGCGTCCTCGACCTCGAACCGTCCCGATTCGATATTCGCCAGATCCAGGATATCATTGAGAATATCAAGCAGGGCATGGCCGGATTTCTGGATCAGCTCGACCATTTCGCGTTGCGAGTCCTGCAAATCGGTATTCATCAGCAAACTCGACATGCCGAGCACACCATTCATCGGCGTGCGGATTTCATGGCTCATCGTCGCGAGAAATTTCGCCTTGGCGCGGCTGGACTCGGTGGCCTGTTGCCGCGCTTCAAGCAGGTCGTGAACATCGGTCAGGGCCCCGACCAGCCGTGTCGGTTCGCCGTCCGGTGTGCGCACGGCTTCGCCGCGCAGCCGGAACCAGCGATGCGTGCCGCTGAGCACCATGATGCGAACCGAAAGGTCGAACGAGCGCCCGGCACGGAAATGCGCCTGCAGCGCAGAATCAACCCGGGGGCGGTCCTCGCGGTGCAGCAGGGCGCGAAGATCGTCAGCGGGCATCGTGGATTCGCGGGGCTTGTCGCCGAGCAATTCGCGGCAGCGCGCCGAGGTGTAAACCTGGTCGGTCTCAAGGCACCAGTCGAGAACGCCATCCGACATGCCCCGGATCGCCAGACTGGCGCGTTCACCGGTCTCGGCGGCGAGGATTTCGGCGGTCAGCCGGCGCCGGTAGTGATGCATGATTTTGAGCAAGGCGTCGGCATTTTCAATCGGGCGTTTGAACAGCGCAACAACGACTCCGACGGATTGGGCGCCATGATAGAGCGGCATTCCGACATAGCCGCGAATGCCCATCTCCTCGAGCATGTAGTCACCTGGAAATTGCTGCGCGACCCCGTCTTCGAAAACCAGCGCGCCCGATGCCATGACGCTGGCGCAGGGCGTGCCCTCGAGCGGATAGCTGAAATTGCGGCTGACGGCGCCCTGGGAGGCGACGTGCAGCGTCCGCACCTGCCGGTGACCAGGATCGATTCGGCCGAGAGCGACACTGTCGGCATCGAAAAAGTCGGCGACCAGGCTGACAAAGGCCGACAAGAATGCCTGGCCGGTCTCGCGTGATAGGCGGGAATTCAACCCGTCCAGCAACTCACCCGTCCGTTGTTCGCCTGTCACCCTGTCCTGCATCCAAACGCTCCCGATCCCCACGACCTGTCCGAACGGACCGGACATCAACGTGGTTAACGGGTGTTAATCTGCAGGAAAGCCGGGGAAGTAGTCGTCATATCTGATGCATCGGGCAGGCATAAAAAATCAACCTGCGATTATTCGCGGCGAAGCAGCCTTTCGGTCAGCAGGTTACCCCACCAGCTCGACATGAAGTTCGCCTGCACCGCCTCACGATCATAAACGGTCTCGACCCACTCCATGAACCCGATCGGATTGGACTCGTTATAGACACGATAGGTCTCGAAGAAATAATCCAGCACGCCGGTCTTCCCGGCCTTAACGTGCAGATATTTCAACGACAAATGCTCAATCGCCTGCTCGTAGGGCAGGTTCAGATGGATCAGGGCGAACAGGACCGAGATCAGTCCGGCCCGGTCCGCACCGGATTTGCAATGCACAAGGGCGGGGTATTCGATTGATTCGAAAATCTTCGCCGCGCGCTGGATACGGTCAACATAAGGCGCTTCGCGGGATCCGAACGGCATGTCGTGCATCGCCAGGCCATGCCGCTCGCACGCTTCGCGCTCGAGATCATAATAACAGACCCCCGGCTGGGTACCGCGAATATTGAGGATCGTCTTGAAGCCCTGGGCCGCCAGCCATTCCAGCCGGTCCGGCGATGGTTGATTGGCCCGCCAGAGACCACCGCCAACCTCGTGCATATTGTGGAAGCGCAGGCGCAGCACACCGTGATCTTTCCAGAGATAGTCGCTCCAGGCGCGCTTGCGGTCAGTCGGATCGGTGAGATCATAGGCCATGCGGTTTCTTTCTTGCTGCGACGGGATTTAGGATGCCCGGGCCAGTGAGGCAACCGCGCGCCGTGCTTGACGTTTGAGCCGGTGAAGGCGAGCAAGGGAACACGATGTTGAAACGCTTGCTGTCAAAGCCCTGGGGCCAGGAAATCGCGGCCTTCCTCGCACTGCTCTATGTCGAGTCGGTTCGCCGCTCGATTCGCTGGGAAGTGCGCAATGGCGACTATGTCCAGCACGTCTGGGACGAAAACCTGCCGATTCTCGGCTGCGTCTGGCATGGCCGCGTGCTGATGGCGCTGCAGGCCTGGAACCAGCATTATGATCGCATGGTGGCGCTGGCATCGCGTTCGCGCGAGGGTGATATCGGTTCGCGCTTTGCGCGCTGGTACAAGGTCGGCCTGGTGCGCGGATCCTCGCGCAACGCCAAAAAGCCGGAGGCCAGCAAGGGCGGCGAAGCCGCCTATCGCGCCATGGTCAGCCATCTCAGCCAGGGCGGCAGCGGTGCCGTGACGCCGGACGGTCCACGCGGACCGCGAATGCGCGCCGGCTATGGGGCGATCCGCATGGCCCGCGACACTGGCGTTCCAATCGTTCCGATCAGCTGGTCGACCCGGAGAAAGACCGTATTGCACAAGTCCTGGGACAAGCATTGCCTGCCGCATTATTTCTCGCGGGGCATTATCATCTGGGGCGATCCGATCCATGTCGCCAAGACGGCAACGGCGGGCGAGATGGAAGCCGCCCGGCTGTTGCTCGAGACCCGGCTCAACGCGCTCACCCGCGAAGCCGATGAGGCCGTCGGCGGCGAGATTGTCGAACCCGATAGCGCGTTGCGGCCAGGCACGGGCGCCGACGTCGCGGCCCGTGGAGCGAAAGCGTGAAGCGGCCCCCGGCATTGATGGCCTACCGCCTGTTGATGCAATGTGCGTCACCGCTCGCCAAACCGCTTCTGATCCAGCGGGCCCGCGCCGGCAAGGAAGACCCTGAACGCCGCAATGAACGCCTTGGCCGGCCGACATTTCCGCGTCCGCCCGGACGCCTGGTCTGGCTGCATGGCGCCAGTGTCGGCGAGAGCCTGGTGCTGGCCAGCCTGATTACGGAATTCGCCGCCGCCCATCCGGAACTGCGCTTTCTGGTTACCACCGGCACGATGACCTCGGCCCGGCTGATGGCGAAGCGGCTGCCGCCGGTTGCGCGCCACCAATATCTTCCGATCGATACCGCATCGGCCGTCACCGGCTTTCTCGACTATTGGAAGCCGGATCTCGCGGTCTTCACCGAATCCGAACTCTGGCCAAATCTGCTGATCGAGACTACGCAACGCGGCATTCCGATGGCATTGGTCAATGCCCGCATGAATGACCGCTCACTGGCGAGCTGGAACAAGCGCCCGGATTCGGCGCGTTATCTATTAAGCTGTTTCGACTGGATCGGGGCCGCCGACAGCCGCACCCGCGACGGGCTGGAAAATCTGACCGGCCAGGCCATCACCCTGGCGGGCAATCTCAAACTGGAAGTGCGTGCCGAGCCGGCGGATCCACAGGCGCTGGCGCAGATCCGCAAACAGCTCGACGGCCGACCGGTCTGGCTCGCCGCCTCGACTCATCCGGGCGAGGAAGCGATCATACTCCATGCCCACGCCCTGACGCTGAAGGCGCATCCCGACGCCCTGCTGATTATCGCCCCGCGCCATCCCGAGCGCGGCGATGACGTGGCGCGCCTGATCGACAAGCAGGGCTTTCGATTCGTCCGCCGCTCGGCGGAGGAAATGCCGGAAGCGGGGGATCAGATCTGGCTCGCCGACACGCTGGGCGAAATGCCGCTCTGGTATGGCGCAGCCAGGCTTGCCCTGATTGCCGGCAGTCTTCTGCCCGATATTGGCGGCCATAATCCGATCGAGGCCAGCCAGGCCGGGGCCGTGGTGCTGAGCGGTGAGCACACCGCCAGTTTCGACGACCTCTACGCCGTCTACCGCCAGCACAAGGCCGTGATCACGGTGAGTACAGCAGCCAGCATTGTCGCAGCGCTGGAACAGGTCTGGTCGCATCGCGGCCCTTCGATCAAGGCGGCCAAGGCGGCGATCACCGAGGCCTCCGGCGGGGCGATGGCGACCAGTCTTGCAGCGCTTGAAGCCCTGCTGGAACACGGCAAGGCCGCGGAGATCGCGCCATGAGGGAGCCGGCTTTCTGGCGCATGGATGGTGGACGCAGTTCGGGCAGTGTGGTCCGCGCCCTGCTGACGCCGCTGAGCTGGATTTATGGCTGGGCAACGGCGCGGCGCATCCGTAAGACCGAGCCGCTCGATCCGGGCATTCCGGTGATCTGTATCGGCAATCTCACCCTGGGCGGCACTGGCAAGACGCCGGTCGCCCAGACGATACTGACCCGTCTGACAGATATGGGCTATCGCGCCCATGCCCTGTCGCGTGGTTATGGCGGTGTGCTGAAAGGCCCGGTCCAAGTCGACCCCGCCACCCACACGGCCGGCGATGTCGGAGACGAGCCGCTCCTGTTGGCCCGCGTCGCGCCGGCCTGGATCAGCCGCGACCGGCCGGCAGGCGCGCTGGCGGCGGTTGCGGCCTCGGCCCAGGTCCTGGTGCTCGATGACGGGCATCAAAATCCGACCCTGCGCAAACAGCTCTCCTTCGTCGTGATTGATGGCGAGACGGGCTGGGGTGCCAATAAGGTGGTTCCGGCCGGACCGCTGCGTGAACCGGTCGCCGTCGGTCTGGCCCGCGCCGATGCGGTGATCGTGATGACGCGCAATGCCGATACCCTGCCCGACTATCAGGGTCTTGGCCTGGCCGATCTGGAAATCCCCATCCTGCATGCCTGGCTGGCCCCGACCCGGATGCCGCCGCGCGGTTCGCTGGTCGCCTTTGCCGGGATTGGCCGGCCTCAGAAATTCTTCGACGCGCTGAACGCCGCCGGTGCCGACCTGTCCGAAACCGGCCAGTTTGCCGACCATCACCCCTATTCAAAAGGCGATCTCAAACGCCTGCAGCGCCTGGCCAAGGCCCATAAATCAGCCCTGATCACGACGGAGAAGGATTGGGTGCGATTACCCACCGCGATGCAGGACGAGGTCACCGCCTGGCCGGTCCGTGCCGAGTTTGCCAATCCGGCAGCACTGGACGGTCTGTTGCGGGACATGATGGACGCCAGCGCGTCGGGCCGCTAAATCCGTTCGATGATTGAAGCGCAACGCAATGCCTCCCTCCTGACCCGCGCCGGCTGGCACATCCAGGCCCTGGCCTGGGATGGCTATAATGCCTGGTATCGCGCCAAGGGGCTCGACCGCGCTTCGGATGCCGGCGGCGAGCTGTTGCAGCGCCTCGGCCCCATGACTTCAACCCACAAGGTTGCCCGCATCAATATGCAGCGTTGCTTCCCGGAAGCCGCCGAGCCGGAAATTGACCGGCTCCTGCGCGGCATGTGGGATAATTTTGGCCGTCTCGCCGGCGAGATGCCGCATATGCATTTGTTCGAGGATGATGCTTTTTTCGAGGAGCGGGTCGAGTTTATCGGCCGCGAAAAGCTTGAAGCGGCGCGCGATGCCAACCAGCCTCTGGTCATCATTTCGACCCATAGCGCCAATTGGGAGATCTCCGGCACGGCGATCTCCAAGACCGGCCTGCCTTGCTACATCACCTATCGCCCGGCCAATAACCCGCTGATCGATGATCGTATTCTCAGTGCGCGCGCCGATTACGGCATCAAGCTGATGACCGCCAAGGGCGGTGAAGGTGCCAAGGAATTGCTGCAGACCCTCAAGCGCGGCCAGACCGTGGCGCTGATGAACGACCAGAAAATGAATGATGGCGTCGAAGCGCCCTTCTTCGGCCACCCCTCGATGACGGCGCCGGGCCCGACCAAGCTGGCGATGCGCTTCAATTGCCCGCTCGTGCCGCTCTCAGTGCGCCGGCTGGAGGGCGCGCGCTTCCGGATCGAGATCCATGACCCGATCGAGGTCTCCACCCATTCCGACAAGCCCACGGCGATTGTCGAGACGGTGACGCGGATCAATCAATGGATCGAGGCCGAGATTCGCCGCGCACCGGAACAATGGTTCTGGGTCCATCGCCGCTGGGCCAAGGATGTCTATCGGCAACAGGCCTGACCGCCGCGTTATCCGGCGGTGTTCAACGCGGCCAGATCGAGCTCCAGCAATAGAGCCGGATCGACATAGAAACTGTTCTGGAACTTCACCCGCCAGTCGAGATGCGGCCCGGTGGCGCGGCCACCCGCGCCAATCTCACCGATCAATTGCCCCTGCTCGACGATATCGCCGACCGCGACATGCACGGCGCTCATATGCAGGAAACAGCTGACCAGGCCCTGGCCGTGATCGAGGAAGATCAGCCCGCCCTCATAATACATGTCGGACTCGGCGAGGATGACGCGGCCGGCGGCCGGTGCCACGATCGGCGTGCCCGGATCATTGGCCCAGTCCATGCCCCAATGGGGATTGCCCGGCGTGCCATTATAAACCCGCTGCGAGCCATAGACGCCGGTGGTGATGCCCTCGGCGGGACGAATGAAACCCTGAAGAAAACCGGTCCCATCCCAATGGGTCGCGAAGGCGGCCTGTTTTTGCGCGTATTCGCGCTGGCGTCGCGGCAGGGTGGAGGGATCCGGTGTTACGGTCGATTGCGGCACGCCTTCAATGCGCTGAATGGCAAATTCGCGCTGGGTAATCGCCTGCATGCGATCAATATCACCGGCGGCGCTGGCGACGGTGAAGCGCAGCTCGCCCGGCGCATCGCGCGGAATGCCGAGCACGGCCCAGCCGGAGGCATCGGCCTGCGCGGTGACACCGCCGAGCGTGATCTGGCTGCCCGGACCATATTGGCAGATCAGCAGCGAGCCTTCGGCAAAATCGCCGGCGCAACCCTGCACTGGCGTGCTGGCAGCCGGTGCGGTCATCGCCGCAGACTCAGTGGCATCGGGCGATTGTGAGGCGATCATTTCGGCGATCGGGTCGAGTGGCGGCGTGGCGGTCTGCAGGGCCAGGGCGGCGAGGAGCGCGATCATTGGCCGCGCTCGCCATTGATTTCGGCCCAGCGCCGCGTCGCGATAATGCTGTCGCGATAGGCTTCCTGATCATCAACGCTCCAATAGCGCAGATCGGTCAGGGCGATCGGATCACCGGTCACGGCGCAACGCACGAATGCGCCCGGCTTGAGGATGATAAAATCGGAATCGCCGAATTCGAGGATGGCTTCACCCGAGAAATCAGCTTCAAAAGGATTGTCTGTCTGGTTCATGAAACCCATCTAGCATGCCTTGCCAGAAAAGGGGAATGGGGCGGCCTGCGCCAGCACGAAAATCTCCACGCCGCGGGTGGCTGGAGGTTTGAGTGGGTCACCTCGCAATGGGAGGTGCTTGGGACGCCGGCGGATGCCAAATGGGCGCCGGGCCTCCGGGCCGGTAATGGAGGCAGAGCGCGGGATCCGACCCTGTCACCGCGCGGCGTGTCTGCCAGTCTGCCATCCTGTCACCGACCGGAATTTCTGGGCTCTCGACTGCCGGCCGTATCGGGCGTGATGTCGGACATCTCATTGTCTGGTATGGCGTTTTCTGGCTTCTCCGATGTGGTCCGTGCTTTGCTGTAACGCTTGGAATTGGGCGGGATACAGGGCTTTGCGCCTGTCATTGCCTGCCATTGTCTGTCACCAAAACCGAGCTCTGTGACGACTACAACGACTACAAGGATGACGGCTCTCACGGTCGGGGTGTGCCGTGGGCCAGCTGCGCGCCTGTCTTGCGGGGCGCGCTCCTTTGCGATGGGCCAACGATGTCAAAGAGCGAAATCGCCCGAGTATAACCGCGCGCCGGGCGGGGTGGATAAGCCCTGGTACGGGAAGCAGGGCGCCGACCCTAGCGCCCGTTCTCCTCGCCCGCTCTCCAACCCAACCTCAAACACACCATTTCCCCCGGAGGAGCGCAGCGAATTCCGGGGTCTGCCACTCGTCGGTGATGCGAGCTCAACCCCGCTCCGGCAGGCCCCGGAACAGGTCCGGGGGAATACCCTATTGTGAATGTTGAGGAAGACGCCCCTAAAACAAAGTCCCCTGCCCGGCGGCGCGCGGCTTGGCCTTCGGCAAGGGCTTCGCTTTCGGGCGCGCCACCGGCGCAGGCGGCACCGCACCGGGCTCGCCATCAATCACAGCCCCGCGCCGGGCGTCGGCAAATTCCAACTCGACGGCTGCGCCGGACGCCAGGCTGGCCCCGGTCCGCACCAGCTTGCCATCGCCATCGCGCACCAGCACAAAACCGCGTTTGAGCGCCGAAGTATGGCTGAGCGCTTCAAGGCGAGCGGCCCAATTGGTCAGCGCCCGGCGCTGGTCGCGCAGGATACGGCTCGCCGCCGGGGCCAGACGGCTGCTTCGATCGGTGAGCCGTTCGCGCTTTTGCTGGATGTCGCGGCGCAGCGTCACGGGGCGCAAGCGGGCCGTCAGCACCAGGAGTTTCGAGCGTTTCTCCGCGGCACCGGCGAGCAGGGCGCCGTCGAGCTTGTCGGCGACCATGTCGAAGCGTTGGCGTTTGAGCTCGAGCAGTGAGGTCGGCCGCGGCAGGGCGCGCGCTGCCGAGCGCAGCTCGGTGCGGCGGCGTTCGATCAGGCGCGAGAGGCCGGCGACCAGGCGGCCGCCGAGCGTATCGAGACTCGCCTTGAGTTCGGCGCGCACGGGAACGGCGATCTCGGCAGCACCGGTGGGCGTCGGCGCGCGGCGGTCGGAGGCGTAATCGATCAGCGTCGTATCGGTCTCATGGCCGACGGCGGAGATCAGCGGGATTTGCGATTCGGCCGCGGCGCGGACGACGATTTCCTCGTTGAAGGCCCAGAGGTCTTCGATCGAACCGCCACCGCGCGCGACGATGATCAGATCAGGGCGTGGCACGCGCCCGCCCGCTTCCAGCGCATTGAAACCATTGATCGCCTCGGCGATCTGACCAGCTGCCGCCTCGCCCTGGACCAGCACCGGCCAGAGCAGGACATGGCAGGGGAAGCGGTCGCGCAGGCGGTGCAGGATATCGCGGATAACGGCACCGGTCGGCGAAGTGACGACGCCGATGGTGCGCGGCAGAAAGGGAATGGCCTGTTTGCGGTCGGCGTCGAACAGGCCCTCGGCGGCGAGCTTTTTGCGGCGTTCATCGAGCAGCGCCATCAGCGCGCCGGCACCGGCCGGCTCCATGGTTTCGACGATCAACTGATATTGCGAGCGGCCCGGATAGGTCGACATCCGGCCTTCAATAATGACTTCCAGACCCTCTTCCGGCTTGAAGCGGAAATGCGCCGCCGTGCCCTTCCAGGCAATCGAGGTGATGACGGATTTATCATCCTTGAGGTCGAAATAGACATGGCCGGATTTGGCGACCACGACGCGGCCAAGCTCTCCGCGCACACGCACATGACCGAAGGCGTCCTCGACGGTACGCTTGAGCGATCCGGCCAGTTCGGAAACCGAGAATTCGTGGATATTGCCTTGGGTCACGTCCATGCTTCACTTGGTAAGGCGGATTCGCCTCTGCCGCAACGGCGCGAGGGACTCGCGGCGAGGCTTGGTTTACGATAGTGCGGGCTCGGGTTTTGCAGGAGATCGAGATGAAGGTTCTGGTTATCGGATCCGGTGGGCGCGAACACGCGCTGGTCTGGAAAATCGCCCAGAGTCCCGTCCTGACCGCGCTGATTGCGGCGCCCGGCAGTGCGGCCATCGGTGAATTGGCGACGTGCGTTGATATCCCGGTGTCTGACCTGGACGGCCTGGTCGAGCTGGCGCGGAGCCGCTCGGTCGATCTGGTGGTGATCGGTCCGGAAATTCCGCTGTGTGACGGTCTGGCCGACAAGCTGCGTGCCATCGGCATCGCGACCTTCGGCCCGTCCAGGGCGGCGGCGATGCTGGAGACATCCAAGGCCTTCGCCAAGGATTTCTATGCCCGCCATAATGTGCCGACCGCGCGCTATGGCGTGTTCGATGATGCAGCCAGGGCGAAGGCCTTTCTCGACGAATTTTCGCCGCCCTATGTGTTGAAAGCCGACGGGCTCGCGGCCGGCAAGGGCGTCGTGATTCCGGAGACGCGCGAAGCGGCCGAGAGCGAGATCGATGCCTTTCTGTCAGGCAAGTTTGGCGATGCATCGCGCACGCTGGTGATCGAGGAATTCATGCGCGGTGAAGAGGTTTCAATCTTCGCCCTGTGCGATGGCGGACACGTGCTCTATTGCGGCGCGGCCCAGGACCATAAACGCGTTGGCGAAGGCGATACCGGCCCCAATACCGGCGGCATGGGTGCCTATTCCCCGGCCCCGATCGCGACACCGGCACTGATAAAGACCGTGATGGAAACCATTATCGAGCCGACCGCTGCCGGTCTGGCCGCCGAGGGCGCGCCATTCCAGGGCGTCCTGTTCGCCGGCATCATGGTGACACCGGACGGGCCGAAGACGGTCGAGTTCAATATCCGTTTCGGCGATCCGGAATGCCAGGTGCTGATGGCGCGGATCGCGGGCGATTTCCTGCCCTACCTGATGGCCGCCGCGACCGGCGAGCTGGCGGGCATGGCGCCGATCGAGTGGTCACCGGAACCGGCAATTACCGTGGTGATGGCGGCGGCGGGCTATCCCGGTGCCTATCAAAAAGGCTCAGTCATCAGCGGCATTGATGCGGCCAATGCGATGGACGGGGTCTTCGTGTTCGAAGCCGGCACCGCGCGCGGTGCCGACGGACGCCGCATCGCCGCTGGCGGCCGTGTCCTCAACATCACCGCCACCGGGGAAAGCCTGCACTATGCCGCTGACCGGGCCTATAGCGCGATCGACAGGATTGATTGGCCAGACGGGTTTTGCCGCCGCGACATTGGCTGGCGGGCACTCAAGACGCATTAGCGCGGCGGCCCTCAGTCAGCAGAATTGACTTCCCGACCGGTCGGGGCATGTTTGACGCCAAGACATCAACAGGCGGGGAGACAAACATGTTTCGTTCAATGGTCGCAGCGATTGCTCTGATGGCAGCCGGCACGATTGCCCAGGCGCAAGACGAGGCCGGCGATAATGCCGGTCTCACGGTTATCCATGCCGGTCATTTGCTGGCCATTCCCGGCCAGCCTGCGAGCGGCAATAGCTCCATCCTGATCCGCGACGGACGCATCGAAGCGATCCAGTCAGGCTTCGTCACCCCGGACGGCGCTGATATCATCGATCTGTCCGATCAATTCGTCCTGCCCGGCCTGATCGACAGCCATGTGCATTTGCAGGGCGAGCTGAGCCCCGAGGGCCGCTTGCTCGAAGTCACCGAGAACAGCGCCGATCTGGCGCTCAATGGCGTTCGCAATGCGCGCACGACGCTGATGGCCGGCTTCACCACCGTGCAAGATGTCGGCGGCGATCTCGAGGCCTCGACCGGCCTGCGCAATGCGATCCGCGACGGCGATGTCATCGGTCCCCGCTTGCGGGTCTCCGGTCCGGCCGTGACGCCAACCGGCGGTCATGCCGACGTCAATGGTTTCTCGACCGCTGTGATGGACACGCTGACCAGCCGCTCCGCCTGTAATGGCCCGGCCGATTGCCGCCGTGCCGTGCGCGAACTGGTGCGGGCCGGCGTCGATGTCATCAAGATCACCGCCACCGGCGGCGTCCTGTCCAACACCGCAGCCGGGGTCGAGCAGCAATTCTTCAATGACGAGCTGGAATCCATCGTCGGCGCAGCGCACATGATGGGCCGCCGCGTCACAGCGCACTCGCACGGCGTTACCGGTATCAATTCCTTCCTCGAGGCCGGCGGCGATTCGATCGAGCATGGCACTTATCTCGATGCCGCCTCGATCCGCCTGTTCCGCAGCCGCAATGCCTATCTCGTCCCGACGCTCCTGGCCGGGGCGACCGTTGCCGAGATCGCGACGACCGCCAGCTGGATGACCCCGTCCGTGCGCGAAAAATCGCTCTCGGTCGGACCGATCATGCTGGAGATGGCGCGACGGGCCCATCAGGGCGGCGTGATGATCGCCTTTGGCACCGATAGCGGCGTTTCGGTTCATGGCATCAATGCGCGCGAGTTCGAACTTCTGGTCGAGGCCGGCCTGTCACCGATGGAAGCGATAACCTCGGCCACGGTGAACGCATCGGCGCATCTGCAAATGGACGCGGATATCGGCACGATCGAAGTGGGCAAATATGCCGACATCATCGCCGTCGACACCAATCCGCTGGAAGATATCTCGGCGCTGCTCGATGTTGATTTCGTGATGCAGGGCGGTGTCGTCTACAAACACGAGGACTGATCCGGCAGCGCTGCGGCCTGACCGCGACGCCCCGGCACTGAACACGGCCGCCCCATGGCGGTCAGGCAAACGGATGCATTATGTCTCAGATTGATCGCAATTTTTCCGGCACCAAGGACGTCGCCGAGGCGCTGGCCTTCGATCAGGCGGCATTGGCGGCCTGGATGGACGAGCATGTCGCCGGCTATGACGGGCCGCTTGTCGTCAGCCAGTTCAAGGGCGGTCAGTCCAATCCGACCTATAAGCTGGAGACGCCGGGCCGAAGCTATGTGCTGCGCCGCAAGCCGCCGGGCAAGCTCTTGCCGTCGGCCCATGCGGTCGACCGCGAATTCCGCGTCATGAAGGCGCTGGGCGAGGCCGGTTTCCCCTGCCCCGTCATGTTCGGCCTGTGCATGGACCGCGATGTCATCGGTACCGAATTCTATGTGATGGAATTCGTTGAGGGGCGGATTTTCTGGGACCCGCTCCTGCCCGGTATGGAGCCGGCCGAGCGTGCCGCAATCTATGACGCCTCCAATGCGACCCTGGCGCAATTGCACGCCATCAATGTCGAGGCCGCCGGCCTGTCGGATTACGGCAAGCCCGGCAATTATTTCGAGCGTCAGATCGGCCGCTGGACCAAACAATACCGCGCCGCCGAGACTGACAGCATCGAAGCCATGGACAGACTGATTGAGTGGCTGCCGACCGCCGCGCCGGAGCAGGAGCGCACCAGCGTCGTGCATGGCGATTACCGGCTCGACAATATGGTCTTCCACCCGACAGAGCCGCGCGTGATCGCCGTGCTCGACTGGGAATTATCGACCCTGGGCGATCCGATGGCCGATTTCACCTATCAGCTGATGGGCTGGATGGTGCCGCCCGCGATCCGCAGCGGCTTTCTCGGCGTCGATCTGGCACCGCTCGGCATTCCCGACGTCGCCGCCTATACCAAGGCCTATTGCGCCCGCACCGACCGGGCCGGCATTCCGGCGCTCGATTTCTACTTCGCCTATAATCTCTTCCGCCTCGCCTCGATCTGCCAGGGCGTCTATGCCCGCGCCTTGCAGGGCAATGCGTCCAATTCCAAGGCGCTGGAAACCGGCCAGGCCGTCAAGCCACTGGCCGAGGGCGCCTGGGGCTTTGCGAAGAATGCCGGCGCCTAGGGCGCATTCATCGCCTCGATCAGCGCCGTCCGCCGTTTCAGACTGTCCTTGGTCCAGGTGGTCTCGTACTCGTAAAATGTGTCGACGGCATAATCATCCGGCGGCAGGACGACCCAGGGCTGTTTGGTCGATGTGAAGATATGCACATCGGGCGGCAAGCGGTCGGGATTGTCCAGCGTGCCGACGCGAATGAAGCGGATCCGCTCCTTCAGCCCGCCCATATGATAATTGCTCCACACCGCGACCCGGCATTCGGGGCAGCGCGCAATGACCTGCCCGCGGCCACTGGGCGAGAGCGTATCGATGGTTTCGACCTCGCCCTTGAGCAGTGTGACGCGGTCGGCCTCAATCAACGCGTTGAGAGCGAAGGCCGAGCCGGTCTGGCGCTGGCACCAGCGGCAATGGCAACAATGCACGATCAACGGTTCCAGCTCGACGCGGTAGCGCACCGCGCCGCAGCCGCAGCCACCGTCACAGCTTTCTATTTCTTCGGCCATGTTTCGCGCTCCCCCGAGCAGGCTGGTGGGTGATGTGCAAACTCTATGCATCGCCAGAGCTTGCCTGTGAACCCGCCAGCCCCTTGCTTGTGTTCAGGATTGATCAGGGCCTGTGTTCAGAAATTTTCACGGCGTGGGTTCAGGATTATTCCGGCGCCTGTTTCGCTTCGACAGGCACCATTACATGCGCCATCGACGTGTCACCCCACATGACATAGGGGCCACCGAGATAGGGATTGCGCGGCATGTTGGACACCATGTCCAGATCAGGGAAAAGCATCATCAAATGCGGTCCGTCCTGCACCCACACGCCGCCATCATTGGGATCGGTCGCCATCGGGTTGTCATTATTGACCAGCGCGTCGCCGGCCAGCATGTAGGACACACCGACCACATCGGTGGAGAATTCGGAGCCGCTGGCGGCGGCCGCCATCCACTCCATCCAGACCGCATCATTGCACATCGGATGCCTGTCGCCGGGGATCAGCCCGACACCTGGCAGGCAGACCCAGCCATTACTGCCTTCGCGCAAAATCGTCCCGTCAACATCCATGATGGTGGCATTGTCGGTGATATCGGACGGGGCGGCCGTGATCGCGCGGGCGATTTTTTGTTCGGCAGTTTCCGCGGCGTCCGCAGGCTCGTCGGCGCCGGCGGCGCCAATCGCCAACACCGTCAGGCTGAGAAGGGCGAGGCTGCTGGTCAGTGACTTGGAAAGATGTGGCATCTGGTTTTCTCCATGAGAACAGGGATTGTCCGGGACCAGCCTAGCGCCCGACCTGAGCCCATGCTTGAAGGCGATTGGAAGATTTCATGAGGATTGCTTGAATTCTCGCGTGTCTGACCGCGATTATGCTAGGCCTATGACCATGCAGTATTGTTTTGATGGCTACTCGCTCGATGTCGATGCATTTGAGCTGAAAAAGGGCGAAGAAGCGGTCGCTCTTGAGCCGCAGGTCTTGAACCTGCTCAAACTGCTGCTGGAAACGCCCGGTCGGCTGGTCTCGAAGGACCAGATCATCGATGCGGTCTGGGGCGGCCGCGCGGTCTCTGACGCCTCGATCGCCAATCGAATCAAGCTCGCCCGCGCTGCAATTGGTGATGACGGCAAGCGCCAGGACAAGATCCGGACGGTGCACGGGCAGGGATTTCGTTTTGTCGCCAAAGTGAAAGCCTCGGCGCCGGCGAGCCCGACCATCGTGTCCACAGGACAGCCGCCCATTGATCGGAGCGACGGGTCGGCCGATGACGGTGCGCGTAATCTCCAGGACAACAAACCGTCAATTGCCGTCTTGCCGTTTGCCTGTCTTGGAGGGGATGGAACCAACCTGCTGCTCGCCGAGGCGATCCCCTATGATCTCATCCAGGCCTTGTCATGCCTGCGCTGGCTCAAAGTGATCGCGCGCGGTTCGACCTTTCGCTTTGGCTCCATGGGTCAGGACCCGGTAATTGTCGGCCGATCGCTGGACGTTCGATACATGATGTCCGGCTCGATCGAGACGCGTGGCGCGGATCTGGTGGTGACGACCGAGCTGTCGGACACCCGGACGGGCGGCATTGTCTGGAGCGAGCAATTTGTCTCGACACGCGATGGCGTGCACGAGCTGCGCGATGCGCTTGTCACCAGGGTTGTGGCGTCGCTGGAGGTTCGCGTGCCACTCAATGAGGCCTGTCAGGCGCGGCTGTGCGTGTCGGAAAATCTGGATTCCTGGTCCAATTATCATCTCGGCCTGCAGCACATGTATCGCTTCACAAAGCCGGATAATGACAGGGCATCGGCCTATTTCGAGCACGCCATCGAGCAAGACCCCAATTTTGCCCGCGCCCATGCCGGCCTGTCTTTCACCAATTTTCAAAACGCCTTTCTTCGTTACGGACCGTCCCGAAAAGAGGCGATCGCGGATGCCCATCGCCTGGCGGAGCGCGGCATCGAGCTGGATCCGCTCGATCCGTTTGCGAATTTTGCGATGGGACGGTCGGTCATGCTGCAAGGCGAGCTGGAGCTTTGCCTCGCCTGGCTGGACCGGGCGATCTTGCTCAATCCCAACTACTCCCAGGGCCATTACTCCCACGCCTTCGCCGACCTGCTTTCGGGACAGACCCACGCCTCATTTCCCCACCTGGACACGGCATTGACGCTGAGCCCGCTCGACCCGCTCGCCTATGCGATGCAGGCGGCGCGATCCCTGTCCTTTGTAATCGACGGGGCCTATGAGGATGCGGCGATAGCCGGGGAAACCGGCGCGCGAACCCCCGGCGCCCATTATCTGATCGACATGATCGCGCTGATTGCCTGCGCGCTGAACAAAAATGAAGTGAGTGCCAGCTATTGGGCCGAGAAGGTCAGACGGCGGCGTCCCGATGCCAGCCAGGCCGCATTCTTCGCAGCCTTCCCCTTCTCGTGCGGCACGACCCGGCAAAAGATTGCTTCAGCGCTGGAGCAGTATGGGTTTTGAGGCGCGGGCGCACTGAGAGTCAGCGCGGTCGGGCCTTGAGCGACGCACGTCAAATCCGTAGTCTCTACCGACAAATAGCCCTATGAGCGTTCAGGCTTGGGGCGCGTCGTCCTTGGCATCCTTGTCCCGCCGGGCGCGCGATTCATTGTAGCTGGCAAAAGCGACGATCACGATCATGAACAGGTTGAAGATCATCAGCGGCCACAGATTTACTTCAATCAAACCGATCATTCTGTGCCTCCAATTCTCCAATTCTGTGGGCGCAATACATGCTGGTAGCGAGGACGCTCGCGCCCAGAATAATGCTCCCCGGCTCGACCTGTCCACCTTGGGCGATCACCGACAACCCGATCGCGCCGAGGCCGCCGGTCCGGCAAAGCGTCTCCCAGTTCCGCCACACCGATATGTTTGGCCCGAGGAGCGGGCGGAGCAGATTTTCCGCCCCGCCGCACGCCCGGACGAGGGCATGCCTGAGTTTGTCAAAGACAGTCAACCACATGGATTGAGATATACACGTTCCCGTTGTGTTCCGCAAACCCAACCCGCGTTCAACTTCGCTCCGGTCCTGGCGTCATGAGCCTGATCATCCTGATCATCGCCGTCTTCATCACCGCCTTCATCTCGGGCATTTTCGGGATGGCCGGGGGTTTGATCCTGATGGGGGTGTTGGCGATGATCCTGCCGGTCTCCGCCGCCATGGTGGTGCATGGTGTGGTGCAAACCGTCTCCAATGGCTGGCGTGCCATATTGCTCGGCAAGTGGATCGACTGGCGGATATTGGGAATTTATCTGACCGGCTCGGCGATGGCCGCCGCGGCGTTATTCTTCGCTGCTTTCGAATTGCCCAAGCCCTGGTTGTTCATCGTGCTCGGTCTGGTGCCCGCCGTGATCTGGATCCCGAAAAACTGGCTCAGACTCGATGCCGGCAATCCGGTGCAGGCGGCGATCTGCGGCTTTCTCGTCACCGGGCTCAACACGGTCGCCGGCGTCTCCGGCCCGCTGGTCGATGTCTTCTTCGTCGCCGCCCCGCGCGACCGGCGCATCATTGTGGCGACCAAGGCGGCCACCCAGGTCGTCTCGCACCTGGTCAAGGTGGCCTATTACATCGCCCCGGCGATTGCTGCCGGTGCCTTGCCGCAAACCCACTGGCTGCTGATCGCTGGCCCGCTGGCCATCATCGGTACGACGCTGGGCGCGCGGCTGCTGGAGGTGATGAGCGATGTGCAATTCCGTAACTGGACGAAATGGATCGTGACAGGGATTGGCACGATCTATGTGCTACGCGGACTTCTTCTTTTGACCGGGTATTGAGCCATGCAGATCGAGCCACGCATTCTGGAAAATGACATCGTCCGGCTGGAACCGCTGACCGGGGCGCATCGCGAGGCTTTGCGCCCGCTGGCAGCGGAAACCGAGCTATGGGCCCTGACCTCGATCCGCGGCGATGGCGAATCTTTCGATGCCTGGTTCGATCTCATGCTGAGCGGGCAAGCGCGCGGTGACCAGATTTCTCACCTGGTCCGGCGACAGAGCGATGGCGCGGCGCTGGGCCATAGCGCCTATCTGGCGATCACACCGGCTCATAAACGGCTGGAAGTGGGCTGGACCTGGTATTGCGCCGAGGCTCGCGGCAGCAAAATCAACCCGGCGTGCAAATACTTGCTGCTGGGCAATGCCTTCGAAAACGGTGCCGAGCGTGTCGAGCTGAAAACCCATCACAAGAATAAGCGCTCGCAGAATGCGATGCTCAAAATGGGCGCGACCCGCGAGGGCGTCTTGCGTCACCAGATCCTGAGCTGGACCGGCGAATGGCGGGATTCTGTGTATTTTTCGGTTCTCAGGGAAGAATGGCCGGCGGCGCGGGCCGGACTGGAAGCCCGGCTGGGCGCCTGAAGCGTTATTTCGGTGGCAGGGTCCGGTTGAAGGCCAGCGTCAGCTCAGCCCAGCCACCGATTTCATCCTCGCTGAGATCAGACGGCGCATCGACGCTCACCCAGCCTTTCATCGGCCGGCCGGTGAAGTCCATTTCGCGTGCACCCGGCCTGGCCAGCGCTTCGCCATGGCGCTCGGGGCCGGCCCGGACATGCATCACCTCGCCCGATGTGCCGTAACTCATATGGCCATTGACCATCAGCGCGATGCCGCCAAACATTTTGCGGCGCAACGGCCTGGCCCCCCGCGCTATCAGCGCGGCTTCCATGCGATCTACCAGATCAGGATCGACCGCCATCGCTTTTCCCTTTCCGCCGGGCGCGAAAGAAACCGCGCAGCAGCGCCGCGCTCTCTTCGGCCAAAATACCCGATGCGACCTGCGGGCGCGAGTGGCAAGTGGGTTGTTCAAAGAAGCGCGGGCCATGCGCAACCGCGCCGCCCTTGGCATCATCGGCGCCGTAAACCAGGCGGCCGATGCGGGCGTGAGAGATGGCGCCGGCACACATGGCGCAGGGCTCCAGCGTCACAAACAGCTCCAGCCCGGGCAGCCGGTAATTGCCCAGTTTTGCCGCCGCAGCGCGCAAGGCGAGTATTTCTGCGTGCCCGGTTGGATCATGACCGGCAATCGGGCTATTATGCGCGCTCGCGATGATCTCGTCCGTGGCCGGATCGACGATGATTGCACCGATTGGCGTTTCGCCAGCCTGTGCTGCCGATTTTGCCAGGCGTAGTGCCGCCTCCATAAACCCGGTATCTCGCAACGTTGTCATAGCGGCGGCGTAGAGCGCCAATGGGAAAGGGTCAAGTTTGACCGACGCAGTCCAGAGCGGCGAACGCATCGCCAAATATCTTGCCCGTGCCGGCGTCGCTTCGCGGCGCGAGATCGAACGCATGATTGAAGGCGGTCGCGTCATGGTCGACGGCAAGATGCTCGACACCCCGGCCTTCAAGGTAACCGGTCAGGAGGTCATCATTGTCGATGGCGTCACGGTCGAGACACCGGAGGCGACGCGGTTATGGCTGTATCACAAGCCCGCCGGCCTGGTGACGACCCATAGCGACCCGGAAGGGCGCGAGACCGTGTTCGATCAATTGCCGAAGGAACTCGGCCGCGTGATCTCGATCGGCCGGCTCGACCTGACCTCCGAAGGCCTGTTGCTGCTGACCAATGATGGCGCCCTCGCCCGCGCGCTGGAATTGCCCTCGACCGGCTGGACGCGGCGCTATCGCGCCCGCGCCTTTGGCACGATCGACAATGCCGCCATCGCCAAATTGCAGGCCGGCATCACAGTTGACGGGTTGAAATACGGTCCGATGGAAGTCGATGTCGAACGCGAGACCGGCTCGAATATCTGGCTGACGATCGGTATCAAGGAAGGCAAGAATCGCGAAGTGCGCCGCGCCCTCGATGCCGTCGGCCTGCGCGTCAACCGGCTGATCCGGATCGCCTATGGCCCGTTCCAGCTCGGCACGATCGACCGCGGCGAAGTCAAATCGATTGCCTCGCGCATCCTCCAGGACCAGTGCGGGCATCTGATGGAGCCCGGGCATGTGTTCGAGGAATTGGCCGCTGCCAGCGCCCGACCCGCCAAACGCCCGGCCAAGCGCACCATGGGCGGAGCCGGCCAGCCCGGTTTTGCCAAGCCGGTGCAATATCTGGAAGATTCAAAAAACCGCGGCCCGCGCTCCCGCTCCGATGCGAAGCGCCCCGACACGAAACGTCCCGACGGGAAACATGCCGATGCCAAACGCGGCGGGCCCAAACGCGCTGACCCCAGGGGACCGGCGACCGAGACGGGCGAATCGAAGCGTGGCGAGGGCCGCAAATTTGCCGGCAAACCGGCTGCGGGTGCCAGCTCCGGCGGCAAGCCGAAGACCGGGTTTCAGCTCGCCGGCAAGAACCGTAATCCAGCCGCCAAGCCGGCCAGCACCGGCAGGCCCGGGGCCGACCGCAAGCCAAGAGGGCGCAGCTAGATCATGAGAATTGTCGGAGGTCTGTATAAGGGCCGCACCATCATCGCTCCCAAGGGCCGCACCACACGGCCAACATCAGACCGCGCCCGCGAAGCGATCTTCAATGTGCTCGACCATGCCGAATGGGCACCGCCGCTGGTCGGCGCCCGTGTGCTGGACCTGTTCGCCGGTTCCGGCGGGCTCGGCCTGGAAGCACTGTCACGCGGCGCCGCCTTCTGCCTGTTCGTGGACAGCGAGCCCGGCGCGCGCACTGCGATCCATGACAATATCCAGACCCTCAAACTCTTCTCCCAGACCAGCCTGCACCGCAAGGATGCCACCGCGATGGGTTCGAGGCCGGCCGCGATGGCCGAGCCTTTCGATCTGGTCTTTATCGATCCGCCGTATGGCAGCGGGTTGGGCGAAAAAGCGCTCGGCAAATTGCTGACCGGCAATTGGGTGTCCGAAGACGCCGTCGCCATGCTGGAAGTCGGGATCGAGGAAAAGCCGGAAACGCCCGGCTGGATCCTGGCCAATGAGCGCGAATATGGCGCCGCCAAAGTGATGTTCCTCGAACGCGATAATTAGGCGGCCGCTTCGGCGGCGCAAGGCTAGCGCCGCCCGAACAGCCGCTCGATATCGGCGAGTTTCAGCTCGACATAGGTCGGGCGGCCGTGATTGCACTGGCCGGAATGCGGCGTCGCCTCCATCTCGCGCAACAAGGCATTCATTTCTTCGCCATTGAGCCTGCGCCCGGCGCGGACCGAGCCATGGCACGCCATCGTGCCAACCACGTCTTCAAGCTTTTCCTTCAGCGAGAGCGCCTGGTCATATTCGGCGAGATCATCGGCGAGATCGCGGATCAGGCCCTGAACATTGAGCTTTTTGAGCAAGGCCGGTGTTTCGCGCACCGCGATCGATCCGGCGCCAAAGCTCTCAATCACCAGGCCCAGCTCGGCGAGCTCATGGCTGCGATCGAGCAGGCGCTGGGCCTCGGATTCCTCGAGATCGACAATCTCCGGCACCAGCAGGCGCTGGCGCTGCACTCCGGTCTCGGCCAGCATGGCCTTCATCCGCTCATACACCAGCCGCTCATGCGCGGCGTGCTGGTCGACGATGACGATGCCGTCAGCGGTCTGGGCGATGACATAAGTCTCGTGCAATTGCGCCCGTGCCGTGCCCAGCGGCCAATCCGGTGATGGTGCCTGCAGCGGCGCATCCACGCCTTCAGCGAAGCCAGGGCCATATTCGGGCGCGTCATCACGCTCGATGCGCGCTGACATGCCCGGCTCGAAGACGCCGGGCTGGTGCGGTTCGGGCCTGCGGCCCCACAGCGCCGCATGGCTCGCCGCCTGATAGTGGACGCCCGGCGGTGGCCGATAGCCCTCCGGCCGCACCGCGCCAAGGGCATGGCCAGCAACCGTCGTGGAGGCACGGTGACCGGCGCCGGCGAGGGCATGGCGCAGCGCGCCAACGATCAGCCCGCGCACCAGACCGGCATCGCGAAACCGCACCTCGGCCTTGGCCGGGTGAACATTGACATCGACCTGGCTGGTCGGCAGTTCGACATTCAGCGCCACGACCGGATGGCGGTCGCGCGCGAGGAAATCCTGATAGGCCCCGCGCACCGCGCCGCCGAGCAGTTTGTCACGCACCGGCCGGCCATTGACGAACAGGTATTGATGCATCGCATTGCCGCGCGAATAAGTCGGCAGGCTGGCAAAACCGGTGACACGCACGCCTTCGCGTATCTGATCGACCTCCAGCGCATTGGCGCCGAAATCGGCCCCGATCACCGCCGTCATGCGGGCCTTGTGTGCGGCGGCATCATCGCTGCTCTCGGCCGCGATCGACAAGCGCTTGCGCCCGTCCTGGACCAGGAAGAAACCGACATCGGGGCGTGACATGGCCAGGCGTTTGACGACATCGGAAATGCCGAGATTTTCCGCGCGCTCGCTCTTGAGAAACTTCAATCGGGCGGGCGTGGCATAGAACAGATCGCGCACCTCGATACGGGTGCCCGGCCGGCCCAGCGGTGCAACAGGCGCGACCTCGCTGGCCTGGCCGCCCTCCACGCTGACACTCCAGGCATCACCGGCACCGCGCGCCTGGCTGATAATGGCCAGACGGGCAATAGAGCCGATTGAGGGCAGCGCCTCGCCGCGAAACCCCATCGTCGCGATATTGAGAAGATCGTCCTGACCGTCCTCACCGACGGGGAGTTTTGAGGTGGCGTGGCGCTCAATGCACAAGCCGAGCTCGGCCGCGCTCATACCCTTGCCATTATCCTCGACCAGCAGGCGCGACAGCCCGCCATTATCCGCGAGGATATCAATCCGGGTGGCGCCGGCATCAAGGGCGTTCTCGACCAATTCCTTGATCACGGATGCCGGCCGCTCGACCACCTCGCCGGCGGCGATGCGGTTGACGGTCTGCGCGGGCAGGCGGCGGATGATGGGCTGGGTCATGGTCAAAGACATAGGGCCAACCTTTCGGCTGGCCCTGAGTCGGTCAAGTGCGCAGCGATGCTGCGATCAAAGGCCGGGCAGTTTCGGCAGGAGCCGGCGATCATGTTCGATCTCGACAGTGCCACCACCGGTGACGTTCAGGATTGATTCCTGGCGGATGGCTTCGGCGGCCGAATCGAGCGGGGTCGCATCGACGGGCGGCTGGTATTCGCCATTGCGCCAGAACAGGACCTGATCGGCAAAGCTGCGGGACTTGTGCACGACGCCGGCGGTTTCGCCATCAATGATCGAGCGGATGAAAGGATCGGCAGCGCCGCCGCCGGCATGGGCAACCAGCAAGGCCTCGGCATCGCTGCCCTGGAATTCACCCTGGGCACCGAGCAGGGCCGCGCGGGCCATCTGGTCCGGATAAATCTCTTCCGGGCGCGGAGCACCGGGACGTGGCGGCCGCAGATTGAATTCAGGCGGGACGCTGAGCGGTGCAATGGTGACGGTGCGGAACTCGTCCGGCGTGACCTTGCTGCCGCCAAAGCCCCGCTCGACTGCGGCACAGCCCGTCAGGGCGAAAGAGGCCGCGGCAGCGGCTAGGATTACGGATGGCAAACGCATTTGGGCTTAGCTCCAGTCATTCTTCGGATCATATGTAGCGAAGACTCGCACCGATCTCCAGCCCGCAGACCATTACATCTTTGTCGGACGCTTTTCCCGGTCGAAAATAAAGACGTCGAGCAGGATCGCCGCGACCCCGAGATTGATGCCGACATCGGCGATATTGAACACCCAGGGAAACATCATATCGGAGAAATTCAGGAAATCGGCGACAGCGCCATACAGCGCCCGGTCGACCGCATTGCCCAGGGCACCGCCAATGATCAGGCCGAAAGCGATGGCCTGCCAGCGCCGGACGACCTTGAACGGCCCCAGCGAGAGCAGGCCGGCGATCAGGGCCAGGGCGACCGCGACCGAAAACCCGACCAGCAGGAAGCGGCCGAGCATGCCGTCGGCACCAAGCAGGCCGAAGCTGACGCCCTTATTCCACACCATGGTGAGGTCGAAAACGGGCGAGACTTCGATATGGCCGCAATTATTGACCATGCCCGACCGGGCAACCGTATCGGCGCGCTGGAAGTCCAGGCAACCGGGCGGCGAAAAGGCCAGACGGTCCAGCACCAGCCATTTGCTGATCTGATCCAGCACCAGCACGGCGCCCGCCAGGGTCAGTCCCAGGCGGGCATCGGCGGTGATCCGGATGGCCTTTGCGATCCCGTTCAGGCGATCAAGCATTCATCGCGTCCCAATGGGCGACCGCTGCGGCATCGCGCGGGCTGAGGTCCGGATAGCGGCTATCGCTGCCAATCTCGGGCGAGTATTTCCACGAGCGCGCACATTTGCGCCCGACGGCACGGCCGGGAATGACCACGATATCGGCGACATCCTCAAGCCGGAATCCGGCTTGCGGTGCCTCACCATCGATCAGGCTCGCCTGGCTGGTGATACCGATTTCGGCCAGATACTCATCGACATCGCCATCGGCCTCGGCCGCCAGGGCGGCGCGATAGGACGGATCGCTGACATAGACTTGCGGTGCCGCTTCGAGGCTCGATCCAATGCGCTTTTCGCGGCGCTCGACTTCCAGCGCCCCGTTGACGACCCGACGCAGGCGGCGGATCGTCTGCCAGCGCTCGGCACGGCTGCCATCATGCCAGTCGGCCGGCGTGTCCGGGAAAGTGCGCAAATGCACGCTGTCTGTGTCGGACGGATGCAGGCCGAGCCAGACCTCTTCCATGGTGAAGGGCATGATCGGCGCCATCCACGCGGTCAGCCGGTCGATGACTTCATGCATCACCGTACGCGCCGCGCGCCGGCGCAGCGCGTCGGGCCGGTCGCAATACAGCGCGTCCTTGCGGACATCGAGATAGAAGGCCGACAGGTCAACGACGCAAAAATTGAACAACGCCGAATAGACTTTCTTGAAGTCATAGGCGGCATAGCCCTCGCGCACGATGCCATCGAGCTCATGCAGGCGATGCAGCACCCAGCGCTCCAGCGACGGCATCCGGTCATGCGGCACGATTTCCGATTGCGAAAAACCGTCCACGGCACCGAGCACATAGCGCATCGTATTGCGCAGCTTGCGATAGGCATCGACGCTGGTCTGGAGGATTTCGTCGGAAATGCGCAAATCGTCAGTGTAATCCTGACCCGCAGCCCACAGACGCAGGATCTCGACACCGTATTTCTTGGCGACATCTTCCGGCGCAACGACATTGCCCAGGGATTTCGACATTTTGCGGCCATCGCCGGCCATCACGAAACCATGCGTCAGCACGCCGTCATAGGGCGCACGGCCGCGCGTGCCACAGCTTTCCAGCAAGGATGACTGGAACCAGCCGCGATGCTGGTCAGAGCCTTCCAGATAGAGATCGGCCGGCCATTTCAAATCCGGGCGCGGCTCCAGCGCGAAGGCATGGGTGCAGCCACTATCGAACCAGACATCGAGGATGTCGGTCACTTTTTCCCAGCCGTCGGGATCATATTCATCACCGAGGAATTCGGCCGATGGGCGTTCGAACCAGGCATCCGCCCCGTCCTGCTCGACGGCAGCGACGATGCGGGCATGAACCTTGGGATCATTGAGCACGTGCTTGGTGCCCGCCTCGACAAACACGGTCAGCGGCACGCCCCAGGCGCGCTGGCGCGAAACCAGCCAGTCCGGCCGACCCTCGACCATGGCGCGGATACGGTTTTCCGCCACTTTCGGCGTCCACTCGGTATCGCCGATCGCCTTCAGGGCCACTTCGCGCAGCGTGCGGCCATCCTGCATCGGCCGGTCGATGGCGACGAACCATTGCGGCGTATTGCGGAAGATGACCGGCGCCTTCGAGCGCCAGGAATGCGGATAGGAATGTTCCAGACGGCCACGCGCCAGCAGCCGGCCCTGGGTGATGAGTGCATCCATCACCGCCTTGTTGGCCGGACCGTCCTGACCCTGTTTCTTGCCGTCGATACGGACAATGTGCAGCCCGCCAAACATCGGGATACTGTCGTAGAAAGCGCCGTCCTCGCCCACCGTTTGCGGTACGGGCGTTTGGCGGTCATGCCATTCGGGATGTGCCATCCAGGCGACATAATCCTCGGCACCATGCCCCGGCGCGGTGTGGACGAAGCCGGTACCGGTTTCGTCTGTGACGTGTTCAGCCGCCAGCAGCGGTACGCCATAGCTCCAGTATTTGTCGGCATTGGCGAGCGGATGGGCGCAAACAAACCCTTTCGGATCGACGGTCATGATCCGGTCGGCGCGGGTGATCTTCGCTGCCGCAGCGGTTTCTTCCCACAGATTATCGGCGACGATCAGCCGGTCACCGGGCATCGCCCAGGGTTTGAAATCGCTCTCGGCCATCGCGGCGACCTCATACAGGCCGTAGCTGATGTCGGGCGAATAGCAGATGGCGCGATTGGCCGGGATGGTCCAGGGCGTCGTCGTCCAGATCACGACATGCGCACCGATGCAGGAGGACGGGATCGCCGAGCCGTCATTGCGCAGGCCGCGCAGCGGGAAGCGGACATGGATCGTGGTCGAGACCTTGTCGTGATATTCGACTTCGGCCTCGGCCAGAGCGGTCTGCTCGACCGGCGACCACATCACCGGCGCCGAGCCGCAATAGACCAGGCCCTGTTTCACGAAGCTGAGGAATTCGCGCACGATGACGGCCTCGGCATCAAAGGCCATCGTGGTGTAGGGATTATCCCACTCGCCGGCGACGCCGAGCCGTTTGAACTCCTCGCGCTGGACATCGATCCAGCCGCCGGCATAGTCGCGGCATTCGGCGCGGAATTCCTTGGTCGGAACGTCATTCTTGTTCTGGCCCTTGGCCCTGTAAGCCTGCTCGACCTTCCATTCGATCGGCAAGCCATGGCAATCCCAGCCCGGACGATAGGGCGCATCGAAACCGGCCATCTGCCGGGAGCGCACCACGAAATCCTTCAGGATCTTGTTCATGCCGGTGCCGATATGGATGTGTCCATTGGCGTAGGGCGGGCCGTCATGCAGCACGAAGCGGGTCTTCTTGGCGCTCTGCTCGCGCAGGCGGCGATAAATTCCAAGCTTCTCCCAGCGCTCGAGCCAGAGCGGCTCCTGCACCGGCAGGCCGGCGCGCATCGGGAAATCAGTCTTGGGTAGAAACAGGGTCTGGCGATAATCGCGGCTATCGGCAGTGTCGGTTCCGTTATCGGCAGGCGTATCCGTCATCGGATCAGGTCCTTGCGGTCAATATCGTGGAAAGTTCTGGAGGAGAGGCAGTCTCCCGGAACCGCGCGGGATCAATCCCGGCGGCCCGGGCCGCTAATTCGCCGGTCAAGCGATGCCGCAGACGGCGTCGCATCAGATATCTGCAATCGGGAACAAACCATGCTCCGCATATATCCGAGCCTGTCAGGCCGGTCCAGCCACACGCATCAGCACATCGCGCGCACGGGTCGCATCGAGCGCGATCTGCGCCTTGAGTGCATCGAGCCCGTCAAAGCGGTGCTCCGCGCGCAAATGGTCGTGAAATTCGATCGCCAGCTCGCGGCCATAGAGATCGCCCTCAAAGTCGAGCAGGTGAACTTCCAGCACTTCAGTAACCCCGTCGACCGTTGGCCGCGTGCCGATATTGGCCACAGCGGCGCGGCGGGCGGGCTCGCCATCAATCCCGACCAGGACGGCATAGACGCCATAGGCCGGGCGGACATAATCGCCCATATCGATATTGGCCGTCGGGAAACCTATTGTGCGGCCACGCTGATTGCCCTGTGCGACGATTCCGTCGACGGTCCAGCGGGCGCCGAGCAATTCAGCCGCAGCCTGCATATTGCCATCAAGGATCGCTTTGCGGATGCGCGTCGAGGAAACCTTGTCCGACCCGTTTCCCTTCAATTCGGCGAAATCCGAACGAATGCCCCGCTCCGCACATAATTGCGCCAGCTCGACGGTCGAGCCGGCGCGCCCGGCCCCGAAACGAAAATCGGACCCGGTCGCGATGCCGGCAATACCAAGCCCGTCGGCCAGCACGGTCTGGACAAACATCTCCGGGCTCATCTTCGCCATCGCCGCGTCAAACTCGAGCACGTGCAATTGCGTAATGCCCAGGCCGGCCAGAGTCGCATCGCGGCGCGCCGGGCTCATCAGGCGGAAGGTGCGGGCATCGGGCGCGAAATAGCGCCGCGGATGCGGGTCAAACAGGGCAAGGCCGAGTTTCGCATCGCTGTCCCCGGCCAGACGCCGGGCAATATCCAGCACGGCACGGTGGCCGAGATGCACGCCGTCGAAATTCCCCAGCGCTATGACCGCGCCGCGCTGCTCCGGCCCGAGCCGGTCATATCCATGGATTGTCTGCATCAAAGTCTATTCAACCGGTTTGCGGCGCCGCTTGCGCACCATGACTTCCGCTTCAGCCTGCATCGCGACCTTGCCGTCGACGGTGCAGACGCAATCCATCACCAGGCGCCTCGCCTTGATGTCGATATCCTTGACCGTCACCCGCGTGAGCACTTCATCGCCGATCCGCACCGGCTGGAAAAAGCGCATGTTCAGAGCGAGGAAGATCGCGCCCGGTCCCGGCAGCTGGTTTCCGAGCACACCCGAAATATGGGAGGCGACGAGCGCGCCATGAACAATCCGGCCCCGAAACGGGGTCGAACGAGCATAGACTTCGTCCATGTGGACGGGATTATAATCACCGGAAACCTTCGCAAACTGGTCCAGATCGGCTTCTTCAACGACTCGCGCCGCTTCTGCCGATTGCCCGATTCGCATGTCCTCCAAGGCAAGTCCGTTATTTTCAGCCATGAATCTCTCCGTCTCTTCGCTCGCTTTAACCGATTTTTATCTGCGATTGTCTAGGGTCATCGGTGAAGACAGCGGAACAAGCTGTCCCAGGAAACACGCCGAGTGGATGGAGACTTAGCATGGCTGTCGATATGACAATGTCGATCCTGGTTGTGGACGACTACAAAACCATGATCAGAATCATACGCAACCTGCTCAAGCAGATTGGGTTCGAGAATGTTGATGATGCCGCAGATGGGCAGGAAGCATTCGCAAAAATGCAGGAAAACAAATATGGGCTGGTCATATCTGACTGGAACATGGAACCGATGACTGGCTACGAGCTTCTGCAGAAGGTTCGCGCCGATGAGGGCATGAAAGCAACGCCCTTCATCATGGTGACCGCAGAATCGAAGACCGAGAATGTTGTCGCCGCGAAACGCGCGGGCGTGAACAACTATATCGTGAAGCCTTTCAATGCCGGCACTTTGAAATCGAAGATGTCCGCCGTTCTTGGTGACTTCTAGGCCTTGGCCTCGACGACCCGTTGTATGAACCTGCTGAGCAAGGAGGGCCCCTATGCCCGCCGCTAATGTCGCCGCGCAAGTCCGCACATCGCTCGCCTCGCTGAAGGCCGGCGATCTGCAAGGTGCGCAGATCATGGAAGTTCTCAAGCTGGCCCACCAGCTGACCGATACGATGAAGCTGTTTTTCAGCTCCCTCGACCAGTCGATCTGCGAGGAATTCAATTATATCGCCGAATATATCTCGCGCACCCGCAACGAGATTGCCGCCCTGCGGCCCAATGATATCAAGACCGAGCGCATCCCGACGGCCGGGGCCGAGCTGGAAGCCGTCGTCGGCGACACAGAGAAGGCTACCGAGACGATCATGTCCGCGGCCGAGGATGTGTTGTGCGATGATGCCGAGGATTTCGAGGCCTATCGGGCCAATGTCGAAGCGCGCATGATGACCATTATCGAGGCCTGTAGTTTCCAGGATCTCGCCGGTCAGCGCGTGTCGAAAGTCGTCAACAGCCTGCGCCATGTCGAGGAACGCGTCGCCCGGTTTGCCGAGGTGATGGGTGTCCGCGATGCAGAATTTGCCCCGCAGGAAGAGACCGCGAAAGAAAAGCGTGACCGCGAACAATTGCTCAATGGCCCGGCCATGGGCGGTCCGGAGACCAGTCAGGACGATATCGACGCGATGTTTGCGGCGATGGACAGCCCGCCGGTCAATGATCTGGACCAGGGTTCCATCGACTCGCTGTTCGACTAGAGCATTTTCATTGACCGCAAATTCAATGAAAACACCCTAGGCCGACCAGACCAGCCTTGATGCCCACCAGCGGGCCTGCACGCCATATCGGCTCAGAATGCCAGCGACAGCCTCGGAATCGAGGCTGTCGTTGTTCATATACGCGCCATGGATGCCATCGGTGACGAACAGGGCATCAATCCCGATCCGCACCGCGCCGGCAATATCGGTTTCCGGCCCATCGCCAATCGCCAGCACGCGCTGCGGGTCGAACGCCCTGCCCGTTGCTTCAAGCTTGGCCCGGGCCAGATCATAGATGGGCCGGTGCGGCTTGCCCGCCACCACACTGCGGCCGCCCATCTGCGTATACAGACGCGCGATCGCGCCGGCGCAATAGACCAGGCGCTCGCCGGACTGGACGACAATGTCGGGATTGGCACAGACCAGATCGAGATCACGGGCAAGCGCGACGTCCAGCACGGCCCGATAATCCTCCGGCTTGCCATTCCAGTAATCGTCCGGCCCGGTACAGCTGATGAAGTCCGCATCCTCAATGCCGGTGAATTCGATCTCCAGCCCCTCATAGAGCTCAGAATCGCTCTCCGGTCCGATCCGCAGGGCGCGGCCCGGTGTGCGCGCGGCAAGTTCGGCATGAATCGCATCGCCGGAGGTGACGGCCGCATCGATACTGCCGCCGCCCAGGCCCATCTGATCCAGCATCGTTGTCAGCCCGCGCGCGCGCTGTGGTGAGTTGGAGACCAGACAGACGAAACCGCCCGACTGGCGAAACCGCACCAGCGCGTCGACCGCAGCCGGCAGCAGATGGCGGCCATCGCGGATCACCCCCCAGACATCGCAATACAAAACATCATAGCGGTCGCGAAGCTGCGACAATTCGGCGGGCCGGGACTGGGAAACGGGCTGGGTCATGGACGGGTTGAAGCAGCGGCGCTGCGTCAGGTCAATCGGCGCTAGCCAGCCATCCGGATGACATGGCCGGTCTCGTCGAGCGCCTCATCGCGCACCGGGCGCGGTTCGCCGAACAAATGGCCCTGGCCGAAAGCCACGTCGAGCTCGAGCACTTCGACGACTGTCGCCTCGGTCTCGACCTTGTCGACGATCAGATCAATGCCGTGACGGGCGAAAACGCCGGCCATGTCTTCATGTGCAATCGAACCCGGCTCAAGCCCGGCAATCGACTCGCTATTGCTCACCGCATCGAGCAGGCGCTGGCCGGCGATCTTGACGAAGCGCACACCGGCGCGCTGCATTTCATTGAGATCAAGATCGACATCGGTGACCTGATCGACGGAGAAACGGAAGCCGAAATCCACCATGCGCGACATGTTGCGTGCAGCGATCGCATTGCGCTCGATGAAGGCACGCTGCGGGATTTCGAAGATCAGGGCGCCGGCGAGATCATTATTCTGCCGGATGAAGTCGAGGAATGAGGGGAAGAAGCTCTCATCGGCCAGCGAGTTGGGCGAGACATTGCAGAAAATCCCGACACGGCGATCCTGCTGCGTCAGCCGGCGCAGGATCTGGACGCAGCGGAAGAGGAGAACATTATCGACTTCGGTCATCAGACCGGCGCGTTCGGCCACTTCGATGAAGACGCTCGGCGCCAGCACGCGGCCCGCGGCATCGCGCAAACGGGTGAAACTTTCATAAAACATGATCCGCCGCTGCGGCAGTGTGACGATGGGCTGGAGATAGAGATCGACGCGATTGGCCTGCAAGGCTTCGCGCACGACATCAATGCTGACAGCCTTGCCGCTCGCCTCAAGCGCGTGACCGGTCCGGTCCGGAATCGGTTCGCCGACCCGGCGCACCAGATCCTCCAGCACTTTGACTTCATGCACGAAGGCATTATCGCGCTCGACCGCTTCGCAACGCAGCTCGTCGGTAATCTCGTCGAGCCGGCGCTGGGCGGCCTCGAATTCCTCGGCCAGGGCCAGATTGGCCGATTTGAGGCCGCGAATTTCCTCTTCGGTCGTGCGGCGTTCATGCGCGTGGGTGGCGGCTGAATGCGCCATTCCGGCGACGATGAAGACGATCGAACCCATCATCCACGCCGTCGACGTCGACATCAGACCGAAATATTCAAAGCCGATTGCCGCGACGACCGCGATCATCACATAGGTCAGCAGAATGAGAATGTCTGATGCGCGGGGCATGGGCAGCCTTGTTGATCCTGAATTGCCAAAAACGAATCGGTGGCAATACCAAACTCTAGGCTGATCCCGTTCCGGTTGTCGTTTGGTTAACGAAGGTAAACCCGCTGTGCCGGCCCGCGCCTGCATGCCCTGTCAGGCAAGAAAAAGGCGGCCCACCAGGGGTGGACCGCCTCGATCAATTCAACTGCAGCCCGTGTCAGGAAACGGTATGCGGACGGATCAGAATTTCGACGCGGCGGTTGCGTGCGCGCCCCTCGACCGTGTCATTGCTGGCAATCGGCGAACGCTCGCCCATGCCGGCGATGTAGAAACGGTCGCGCAATACGCCCTGGGAGATCAGGTAGCTGCCGACGGAAACCGCGCGCTGTTCAGACAGGGTCTGGTTATAGGCATCGGCACCGGTCGAGTCGGCATGACCGACCACATCGACATAGGTGGCGGGATAGCGGTTCAGCACTTCGGCGGCATCATTGAGGATGCTGTAGAAGTTCGATTTGATCGATGAGGAATTGGTGTCGAAGGTGACATCGCCCGGCATGATCAAAAGCAGATCATTGCCCTGGCGGCGAACGCCGACGCCGCTCTCGGACATCGCTTCGCGCATCGCCGTTTCCTGGCGATCCATGTAATTGCCGATCCCGGCTCCGGCGAGACCACCGATTCCAGCGCCAATCAGCGCATTGGTCCGGCCTTCCTGGGAGTCGGACGTATTGGTGAGGTAGCCCAGCGCAGCACCAGCAGCCGCACCGATCAGCGCGCCGCGGCCGGTGTAATTCGGGCGGGTTTCGCCGGTATAGGGGTCAGTGGTGGTGCAGGCCGTCATGGCCAGCGCAGCAACGGTAGTTATCAGCGCAGTACGGATCTTCATGGGTTCGACCTCTCAGCTTCGCGGTCAACTGGACCGTCAGAGCATTCATTATCACAGGCATTGTGTTCGAGCGATATCAATCGCGCGATGAACGCAAAATGACCGGGCCCGGAAAACGTCGCGAATTTTCCCCCGTTCAGCGCACATCGCGGCCCTTGACGCCGTCTCGCCGACTGCTTATCTGCCCCTCTGTTAGCAGTCGATGTAGGTGAGTGCCAAACTCACTTCCGGGCTGTTTTTGATTTTCTGTCCTCTTGTTGGAGATACGCCAAGATGAGCTTTCGTCCTCTGCACGACCGCGTCCTTGTGAAGCGCCTCGAAGAACAATCCAAATCCAAAGGCGGGATCATCATCCCCGACACCGCCAAGGAAAAACCCCAGGAAGGCGAAGTCGTCTCCGTGGGCACCGGCGCCATCAAGGATGACGGTTCGGTTCGCCCGCTCGACGTCAAGGCCGGCGACCGCATCCTGTTCGGCAAATGGTCCGGCACCGAGGTCACCCTCGACGGCACCGAGCTGCTGATCATGAAAGAATCCGACATCCTGGGCATTGTTGGCGCCTGAACGGCCGCCCCAATCCCTTTTGAACAACTCTAGCAAACGGAAATAATCCCATGGCTGCTAAAGACGTACTCTTCGGTTCCGACGCCCGTGAGCGCATGCTGCGCGGTGTCGATATCCTGGCTAACGCCGTCAAAGTGACCCTCGGCCCCAAAGGCCGCAATGTCGTCCTTGAAAAATCCTACGGTGCCCCACGCACCACGAAGGACGGCGTTTCGGTCGCCAAGGAAATCCAGCTCGCCGACAAATTCGAGAATATGGGCGCACAAATGCTGCGCGAAGTGGCCTCGAAGACCAATGACGAAGCTGGTGACGGCACCACGACCGCAACGGTCCTGGCCCAGTCCATCGTTCGTGAAGGCATGAAATCGGTTGCCGCCGGCATGAACCCGATGGATCTGAAGCGCGGCATCGACAAGGCTGTTGCCATCGTCGTCGCCGAGATCAAGGCGTCGGCCACCCCGATCAAGGGTCAGGCCGAGATTGCCCAGGTTGGTACGATCTCTGCCAATGGCGCCACCGAAATCGGTGACATGATTGCCAAGGCCATGGAAAAGGTCGGCAATGAAGGCGTCATCACGGTTGAAGAAGCCAAATCCCTCGACACCGAGCTGGATGTCGTTGAAGGCATGCAGTTCGACCGCGGTTACCTGTCGCCTTACTTCATCACCAATGCAGAGAAAATGAATGTCGAGCTCGAAGAGCCCTACATCCTGCTGCACGAGAAGAAGCTGACCTCGCTCCAGCCCATGCTGCCAATCCTGGAAACCGTCGTTCAGTCGGGCCGTCCTCTGCTGATCATCGCGGAAGACGTCGAAGGCGAAGCGCTGGCGACCCTGGTTGTCAACAAGCTGCGTGGCGGCCTGAAGATTGCTGCCGTCAAGGCACCAGGCTTCGGCGATCGTCGCAAGTCGATGCTGGAAGACATTGCCATCCTGACCGGTGGCCAGGTCATCTCCGAAGATCTCGGCATCAAGCTTGAGACCGTCACCCTCGACATGCTCGGCACCGCCAAGCGCGTTGGCATCACCAAGGACGATACCACCATCGTCGACGGTGCCGGCGAACGTGCCGCGATCGAAGCCCGGGTCACCCAGATCCGTCGCCAGGTCGAAGACACGACCTCCGATTACGACCGTGAAAAGCTGCAGGAACGTCTGGCCAAGTTGGCCGGCGGTGTTGCCGTGATCAAGGTCGGCGGCGCGACCGAAATGGAAGTGAAAGAGAAGAAAGACCGCGTCGACGACGCCCTCAATGCGACCCGTGCGGCCGTTGAAGAAGGCATCGTGGCCGGCGGCGGCGTTGCGCTGCTGAAAGCGTCCCTGAAGCTGGTCGGCGTCAAGGGTGATAATCCTGACCAGACCCAGGGTATCGCGATCATCTCGCGCGCCCTGCAGTCCCCGATCCGCCAGATCGCCGAAAATTCCGGCGTTGAAGGCTCGATCGTCGTCGGCAAGGTGATGGAAAACCCATCCCTCACCTTCGGCTTCAATGCCCAGACCGAAGTCTATGGCGACATGCTCGAATTTGGCGTGATCGACCCGGCCAAGGTTGTCCGTACCGCTCTGCAGGACGCCGCTTCGGTTGCCTCCCTGCTGATCACCACGGAAGCAGCTGTTGCCGAATCTCCGAAAGAAGAAGGCGCCGGCGGCGGTGGCATGCCGGACATGGGCGGAATGGGCGGCATGGGCGGCATGATGTAATCATGCCGTTCGGCTCACGCTGAATGACCAGGAAAGGCCGCTCCCGATGGGGGCGGCCTTTTTCTTTGAGCCCAACGCGCAGGCTGCAGCTCAGCCGAGCGGCACCGCCGTCGAGAATTTGTGAGTGGTGAAAACGACCGAGGTCTCATACCGCTTCACGATCGGGTCGCTGAGCAGGCTCGATTGGGCCCAGGCTTCGAATTCGCGCAGATTGGAGGCGTGAACCAGGAGCATGAAATCCACCTCGCCGGCGATGGAATAGCATTGCGTCACCCGCTCGCTCGCAATCATCTCCCTCTGGAAGCGGGCATAGGCCTCGCCGGTGTCTTCATTGAAGATCACCGAGACGATCAGGGTTTGACCCAGTTCATCGCGGGCGAGCAGCGCGACATCAGCACAGATCACGCCTTCGCCGCGCAGCCGGTCAAGGCGCCGCCGAACCGCCGTCTCCGACAGATTGACCTGGGCGGCAATCTCCCGGTTTGGCAACCGGTTATCGGCCTGCACGACAGCAAGAATGGCGCGGTCGAAACTGTCCAGCATGGCGCGTCCTCATCGGTTCAAGCCGGTCAATCGGCGAATTTCGCCGCCGGGCGTGCGAAAATCGCCCATTCCCGGCGTTCAATTCCGTCTAGTCTGACCAGCTTCCCGAAACAAGCCATGAGTCCTCCATGTTTCCTGCCCGCCACATGCTGATTACGGCCCTGTCCGCCCTCGCCTGCCTGACCACTGCCTGCACCGCGCAGACCGGCGGCGCGGACGAGGTCAGCCTCGAGAGCCGCCTCGCGGCGCGCATTGACGAAACCCTGGCCGAAGGCGTCGCCGGTGCCGTCGTACTGGTCGAAGTGGCCGGCGAGCGGCACATTCTCAGCCGTGGCCTCGCTGATCGCGCAACGGGCGCGGCAATGGCGGATGATGATCATCTGCGAATGGCCAGCGTCGGCAAGCTCTACACGGCGGCCATCATCCACCACCTGGTCCTCGAAGGTCAGATCGACCTCGACCGTCCGGCCGGGGCATATATCGAAGCGGCAAGGATTGAGGGCGTGCCGAATGCCGGCATCGCCACCATCCGCCAATTGCTGAGCCACAGCTCCGGCGTGCCTGACTATTATGATGAAGCTTGGGAGGCGCAGGTCGGCACCACACCGAGAAACACACCCGACATCACACTCGACCATATCCGCGGCCGCGCGCCGGAGTATGCACCCGGCGAGGGCTATGGCTATTCCAACAGCAATTACCAGCTACTGAGCCTGGTCGCCGAAGCCGTGACCGGCCAGACGCTCGGCGCGCTGATGGACTCGATCATCTTCACGCCACTCGGCCTCGAAGCCTCAGGCTATAATGTGGAGAATGACCCGCTTGACCGCATCCATGGCTATGGCCGAGGCGATGACGCGGATTTCGACACCTTCACCCTGCGGGACAATAATGGCGCCGATGGCGGCGTTCTCGCCTCCGCAGACGATGCCGCAAGCTTCCTCAACGCCCTGTTCGCCAGCGACGGCGCGCTCGCCGATATCGGACGCTCGATGCTGTCGGACAAGCTCGACCGCGGGAATGGCCGCTACCGTGCGCTCGGCCCGACCTATGTCGAACACGAATCCGGTCTCACACTCGTGACCCATAGCGGTTTCATTGACGGCTATGTCACCACGGTCGTCCGCGTGCTGGCGCCGGACATCACCGTCATCGTCCATCTCAATTGCAGCGAGCCGCAGCTGGCGGGAACATTGGCGCGGGACATTCTGTTCCTGCTCGCCGGGAATGGTGGATAACCGCCCGCTCCGCCTGCGAACGCAATAAGCCAGGCCGCTCCCGATGGGGGCGGCCTTTTTCTTTGCTGGTTCCGGTCCGTCCCTGCGCTAAGGTGCGCGCGACACAGGTTTTGGGGAGATCAGCATGAAGTATTTCGCAATCGGCGCGGCATTCGCGGTGACATTCGGACTGGCGGCCTGCCAGCCAGCGGACGAGGCGACGCCCGCCACCGTCGAAGCACCCGCCCCGGCAGTGGTACAATATGATGCCGCCACCTTCTTCATGACGACGAGCTTCCGCATGGCGGACAGCACCGGCTTTGCCTTCGCCGCCTCCGATGGCCGCATTCTTATCTCGTCCGACGAGACCGGCATTTACAATGCCTATGCGGTCGACCCCGTCTCCGGTGACCGTGAAGCGCTGACCGATTCAACCACGACCGCCACCTATGCCATCAGCTGGTTTCCCCATGATGACCGCGCCCTGGTCACCTTCGATGGTGGCGGCGACGAGCTCAATCATATCTATGTCCGCGAACTCGATGGCCGCCTGAGTGACCTGACGCCCGGCGAGAACGTGAAAGCCCAATTCATCGGCTTTTCGCCCGATGGCAGCGATATCTGGATCGCGACCAATGAACGCGATGCCGGCGCCTTCGATGTCTATGAAGTCGACACGCTGAGCTATGAAAGCGGCTATGTGTTCGAAAACACCGAAGCGCTGTCGCTCGGCGATGTCAGCCCGGACGGGCGCTGGCTCGCCCTGGTGCGCAATCGCACCTCGGCCGATAGCGATGTCCTGCTGCTCGATCTCGCCGCCGATACGCCGGAGCCGGCGCTGATCACGGCTCATGAGGGCAATATCGCCTATGACACCTACACTTTCACGCCCGACAGCCAGGCACTGATCTATGCCACGGACGAGCATGGCGAGTTCAACCAGGCCTGGTCGCATGATCTCATCTCGGGCGAGCGCGCCGCGCTTGTTACGGCAGACTGGGATGTGTCCTTCATCACCTACTCGCCGTCGGGCCGCTATCTGGTCAGCGGCATCAATGCCGATGCCCGTACCGAAGTGACGATCACCGACCTGACAAGCGGCGAGGCCATCGCCCTGCCCGCTCTGCCGTCGGGCGATCTCGGCTCGGTCCGTTTTTCGCGCGATGAGGGCTCGATTGCCTTCATGATCAATGCGGCGACCTCGCCGTCCAATCTCCACCTGGTCGATCTGGCCAGCCAGGCCCACAGCCAGCTGACCAATGCACTCAATCCGGCAATCACCGAGGCGGAGATGGTCGATGCCGAAGTGGTGCGTTTTGCCAGTTTTGATGGCGTTGAAATTCCCGGCATCCTCTATCGCCCGCATGGCTCCAGTGCCGATAATCCGGTGCCGGCCCTCGTCATGGTGCATGGCGGACCGGGCGGTCAGAGCCGGATCGGCTATTCGGCGATGATCCAGCACCTGGTCAATCACGGCTATGCCGTCTACGCCGCGAATAATCGCGGCTCGTCGGGATATGGCAAAACCTTCTTCCACATGGATGACCGCCAGCATGGCGAGGCCGATCTCAATGACATCGTCGCGGCCGGCGATTATCTGCGCTCACTCGATTGGGTCAGCGATGACCAGGTCGGCGTGATCGGCGGTTCCTATGGCGGCTTCATGACCGTCGCCGCCCTCGCCTTCCATCCGGACGCGTTTGAAGTCGGGATTGATATTTTCGGCGTCACCAATTGGGAACGCACCCTCGCCTCCATCCCGCCCTGGTGGGAAAGCTTCCGTGAAGCGCTGTATGACGAGATGGGCGATCCGGCCACCGATGGCGAACGCCATCGCGCCATTTCGCCGCTCTTCCACGCCGACACCATCACCAAGCCTCTGATGGTGATCCAGGGCGCCAATGATCCGCGCGTGCTGCAGGTGGAGAGCGATGAAATGGTCGCCGCCGTGCGCGCCAATGGCGTGCCGGTCGAATACGTCCTCTTCCCCGATGAAGGCCATGGTTTCCGCGGCCGCGATAACCGCATCACGGCGTCAGAAGCCTATCTCAGCTTTCTGGATACGTATCTGCGCGGTGAAGGCGCCAGCGAAGAATAGGAATTGGCGCGCGGGCCGGGAGGTTGAGCCCCGCCCGCGTGCCGGCCTATCGACGTCGAAACCCCGCGACAAGGCAGGCAATTCCGCCAAACAGCAACATCAGGCCCGGAACGCGGAACCAGCGAAGCTGTGACCGCACGATAATTGGCTCTTCGCCCAGTCGCAGAAAGTAACGCCGCCCCTCAGGGAGGGTTTCGACAAACGCGTCGCCGCGATTTTGCCCGGTCACATGATACGCCTCGTCGACACGAGCCTCGAGAGCCAGATGACGGGCACGCATTGCATCCAGCGACGGCCCGGGCGTGCCGCTGACACCGCCTCCGACAAACTCCATCGCGATCAGACTTTCACCGTCCTCGAGAACCCCCATTGAACGATAGGAATATTGCGTCATCTCGCGATCAGCACCTGTCATGGCAAGACCCAGGCCGGTTCCGCCGAGCGCACAGGCAACCACGCCCGCGATCATCCAGCGCCGCGATTGTTGGTGCGATGCCAATTGATGGCTCAGCACTGCAAGTCGCAATTGGCTGACATCGCGCAGACGCTCAACCTCCGGCCCATCGATTTGTTGCGCCATCTCGACCACATCCAACGCGTAGGCTTGTGACAAGCGGGAAAAGACCTCCTCTGAGGGATAGGAACGCCCGGTCTCCAGCTTTGACAGATAGGATTGCTCAATTCCCGCCTTGGTCGCCGCCTCCGGCTGCGTCCAATGGCGCTCTTCCCGCTTTTGCTTGAGATACTCGCCGAACTTCATCGCTTCACCCCGCACCTTCCAGCATTCCGCCAAGCCGCGGCAGAACAAGGGAAAGTCTCAACAAGTCTTGCCGGGAATGAAAGCTGAATAAACGAGAATTACGGCGAATAAACGCAGAATTTGGCGATATTTACGGCATTGCGGCCGGAAGTCGCAAAGCCGCAATCCGCGCCACCGACTGATCAATCCGCGCCTCGGTCAAGCGTCCCTCGGTGATCGCTTCGCTGACCCAGCCGACAATGCGCTGCGGCAATTCCGGATCGGGGGCGGCCGAGTTGGACAGCATGATGATGTCATTACCGGCTTCGATCGAACGCAGCACGGCTTCGCGCTGGCTGTAGTTTTCGCGGATCGCGGCCATATCGAGATCATCGGTCATCACCACGCCGTCAAAACCCAGTTCGCCGCGCAGCAGGTCTTCGATCACCGGGGCCGAGAAGGTCACCGGCACATCGGCCGGATCGAGCCCGCGCTGGGTCAAATGTCCACACATGATCAGCCGCGCCTGCCCGGCATCGATCAGGCGGCGGAAAGGGTCGAGCTCGGCATCGCTCCAGGTCGCGGTGATGTCGACAAAGCCGGCATGGCTGTCGCCGCGCGAATGCCCGTGTCCGGGGAAATGCTTGATCGCACAGACGGCGCCGGTCTCGCGAAAGGCGCCGATGAAAGCGCTGGCATAGGCGGCGACCGTAGCGCCATCATCGCCATAGGCGCGGCCATGACGGCCGATCACGGCGTTCTCGGGATCATTCAGGTCGGCGACCGGCGCCAGATTCATATTGAAGCCGGCCGCACGGAATTCCAGCGCGGCGGCGGCGTAGACCGCGCGCGCGGCATCGGCATCACCGGCCTGGGCCACCAGCAGGGCGCGCGGCACCGCGCCATAACCCAGATCGCGCGACAGGCGCTGAACCACCCCGCCCTCCTGATCGACCGCCATCCAGGCCTCCGGGGCAATCGCCCTGAAGCGCGCCGTCAGGCCTTCGACGCCGTCGCGGGTGCGCACATTATGGCGCAGGAATAATACGCCGCCGATACGGCCGGCTGCGAGATGGCCGGCGATCTGGTCGGCGCCGTCCGTATCCACGGTCGAGCCAATGAAACCGAGCAGCAGCATCTGACCGATCCGCTGCTCCAGGCTCATCGGCTCGGCCAAAGCCAGCGATCCGGGCAGAAGGCTCAAGCCAGCTCCAACAGCCGCCCAGCCCAGCACGCGGCGGCGGTCAGGTCCGCAAACAGGGTCAGTCATGATGGAGGCTCCGAAGCAAAACAGATCTTGCGCCCACCATGCAAAGCGGGGGCCGGTCATGCAAGCACGCGATGGAGGCACGGCCCCGCAAGCCAAATCTTGCCGAAACGTCACCTCGCTGAAACGCTGACGCCGGACAGCTTGCGCCATGGTCCTTCTCAGCCGCCTTTTTCACGATCTGCGGCCTCTTGAGTGACTGGGCGCGACACGACAAACTGTGTCGCGCCCATTTTTTCACATCAACTGGCCTGATCCTGGCGCGGCCAGCCTGTCCAAAAATTCAGGCCGGAGCCAATGCGCGGTAACCTTGCAGGGTCCAGCTTGGTGCCAGCTTCCGATGAAAGGGACACATCATGAAGACATTCCTGCTTGCTACCGCCGCAGCCGCGCTGGCCGGGACCGCCGCCTGGGCGCTCGATGACGACAACCACCTGACGCGTGTACGCATAGCCGGCGACCCCGCCATGGCATGGACGCAATCGGGCACGGTGATCGAAATTCGCGGTGAGGATGGCACCCGCACCATTCATATCCAGGGCGACAGCCCGCACTCGCGGCTCACCGTCAACGGGCAGACTGTCGATATCACCGATCAGGGCGTCATGATTGACGGTCAACTCGTCGAGACTGTCGGGGCCGGCATGATCATCGTCGATGGCGAGCAGATCCAGGTCATGAATGACGGCGATTTCAGCCGCTTCGACGGCCAGTTCGAACGCCATATGGGCGAACGCGCCGAGCACCGCATCCACATGGCCGAGGGCATGCATGAATTCCGCTTCGATTTTGATTCCGAAGGCATGCGCTCCGAAGTCATGGAATCGCTGGAAGCCGCACTGGCGGGCCTCGATTCGGAGAATTTCATGGCCGGCCATTCCCGCGATTGGGACGAATTGTCCGAGGACGAACGCGAGGATGTCCGCGCCTCGATCGAGGATGCCCGGGAAGAAATCCGCGAGGCGATGCGTGACATGCATGTGGAGATACGCGAAGCGCGCGAGCTGGGCGAGAATGAGACACGCCGGGTCCGCGTTGAATTGAGCCATGCCGCACGTGACGCCGCCCGGGCGGACCGCGATGAGGCGCATGCCCGCCGTGACGAGGCCCGCGCCGCCCGCGACGAGGCCCGCTCGGAACGCCACGAGGCCCGCGAAGAAGCGCGTGTGGAACGCCGCCACCGCGAGCATATCGAACGCACCGTCATGCGGGACGACCGGACTGAACGAAATATTCGGGTTGAACGCAGCGAAGACGGCCGCCGCCAGGTCTGGATCGATGGCGAGGAGCAGACCGGCGATGATCTGGTCAGCTGGCTCAACCAGCTGGAAGCCGAACGCCTCGCGGGCGGTCTGACCGACCAGCCGCGGCGCCATGAGCGGCGCATCGTCCGCTTCGATCGCCAGGACGGGTCCAGCCGCGAAGTCGATCTGTCAGGCCGCCGGGTCATTGTCCTGCGCGGTGGTGACGAGGATGGAGCCGAGCGGGTATTCGAATTCACCACCAGGGATGAGGAGACGGGTGAGGGGAATTGATCAGCCCGTCTGACCGTCAAACCATGCAGGAAGGCCGGCGATCGTCGGCCTTCTTTGCAGGCACAGACAGAGCGGCCAGTTTGCGCCTGCACCGGTTTGCGCCCGAACAAGCGGCCAAAAAGGCGGGGCTGGCCAAGGCCAGCCCCGAAATTTGCGGTTGGTCGATAAAGGACGTTTCTCCCCGAAACGCCAAGGACTAGACGGTCAGGCCCGGTCCAGTGGCGACGTTGACGTAGAGGTCATCCAAGGTCAACCCTAGTGATCGGAGTTTTCCGCACAGCGGTTATTTATCAACAGCTCATACCGTCTTGTCGTCGCGTCTCGCAACGACCCGCACCGCTTCAACCCAGGCGTCAGACGCGACCGTGATCTGCGCCGGCTGCTCTTCGCGCCACTCGCGGTTATCGCTGATTTCCGCGGCCAGTCGCGCACCGAGCTTGAGGTCCTTGATCGTCACCAGACCCTGCTCGCGCTCATCGGAACCGATAATCACGGCAGCGACAGCGCCGCGACGATCGGCATATTTCATCTGCTTGCCCATATTGCCGCTGCCGGCAAAGGCTTCGGCGCGAAATCCGGCGGCGCGCAGCTCGGAGGCCATGGCGAGATAGCGCGCCGACTGGTCCTTCTCAGCCGCAATCACGATCACCAGCGGACGCTCCTGCCCGGCCCCGACCCGGCCCAGCGCTGCCAGCGCAGCGGCAAAGCGGCTGACACCGAAGGAGAAGCCGGTCGCCGGCACGGCCTGCCCGGTGAAGCGGGCGACCAGATCATCATAACGGCCACCGCCGCCGACCGAGCCGAACTGGATCGGCTTGCCATCATCATAATGCGCCGCCGCCAGCAATTCGGCCTCATAGACCGGCCCGGTATAATAGCCCAACCCACGCACGACTGACGGATCGAACACCGCCCGGTTATCGCCAACGCCGATGGCGGTGAGCACATTATCGATCTCGCCCAAAGCGGCCAGACCGAGCCGTCCGGCTTCTGACTGAACCACCAGCGGCTCCAAACGGCCGATGACCTCACCGCGGCTGCCACCGCTGGAGTCGAGGAAGGCCAGAATCGTCTCGACGCCCTTGAGGTCGAGGCCGGCACCTTGAGTGAAATCGCCCGACTCATCCTTGCGCCCGGCACCGAGCAGATCGGCGACACCGTCGCGGCCAAGCCGGTCGAGCTTGTCGGCGGCGCGCAGCACGCGCATGCGGCGCTCGGGCTCGGCAGCGCCAATGCTTTCCAGCACGCCATCAAGAATGCGCCGGTCATTGACCCGGATCAGATATTCGCCATCGGCGAGGCCGACCGCGCGCATCACCTCGGCCGACAGCGCGATCATCTCGGCATCGGCGGCCGGTCCGGGTGCGCCGACCGTATCGGCATCACACTGGACGAATTGCCGGAAACGGCCCGGGCCCGGCTTTTCATTGCGCCAGACATCGCCAGCCTGATAGCGGCGATAGGGCTTGTTCAGATCCTGGAAATTCTCGGCGACAAAGCGCGCCAGCGGCGCGGTGTGGTCATAGCGCAGCGACAGCCATTGGCCGTCATCATCCTCGAGCGCGAACACGCCCTCATTGGGACGGTCCTCATCGGGCAGATGCTTGCCGAGCGCATCGGCGAATTCAAACGCCGGCGTTTGCAGCGGCTCGAAACCCCAATCATCATAAATCCGGCTGGCGGTCTCGACCAGATGACGCTCGGCGCGCAGGACCGATCCACTGCGGTCTTCGAATCCGCGCGGGCGGCGGGCCTTGGGTCGAAAGGGTTTCTTCGCGCTCATCGACGTCTCCGGCTTGATCTGTTGGCGACCGGCCCCTGTAAAGCAGGCAATCGACCGCGTGTCAGCGGTCTTCATAATCGAACCCGCCTGTGCGGGTCAGTTTTTTCACCAGTTCAGGGCCGTTTCGCGCCGGTGTTCATCGGCGGTCAAGCTGTTCCTGCTAGGCTGAAGCCTGATCATTCGTCACTTGAAGGCCCGCCATGCGCCCGACCCTGCCCGCCCTCGCCGCCGCTCTCTTCATCAGTTCCGCCGCCCTTGCCGGGCCAGGAGCCGACCTCGCGGACGCCGCGCGCAGCATCGCCGGCCAGGCCGACGCGCGTGCCGAATTTGCGACCGGCCGGCCGGCAGCGCCGGCGGCAGAAATCGAGCTTGGCGACCCGCTGCAATATGAGCTCGACCAATTCTCCGCCGATGCGATGCGCCTGAGCCGCGCCATTGATGCAGCGGGCGGCCCAATTGATCTGCGCTGTATTTTTCGCGGCATGTCCGGCGATGCCGCCAGCCGGCTGGAAGCACTCAACGCTGCGACCACAGCTGCCGACCAGGCCCGGATTTATCACGAGATCTCCGCTTTGATGCACGACGCCGCCGAAATCGCCCCGGCCGCCGATGGCGAAGACCTGCCCGTCAGTAGCGGCCCGCCAGGCACGTGCCCGGCTGCCCGGGACTGACGCCCGGTTCAGCCGGCCGCTTCGGCCAGGGCGTCGATGACAATATCGCGCGTCAGCACTGAGGGCAGAACCCGCGCCGGGCCGCCATCGGCCGGATAGACCAGGTAGAGCGGCACGCCGGCCTGGCCATGTTCAGCGATCAGCGCCGCAATCTCGTCATTGCGATTGGTCCAGTCGGCCCGCATCTCCACCACGCCATAACGCTCGAAAGCGGCCTTGACCGCCGGATCGCTGAGCGCGCCGAGCTTGTTGACCTGGCAGGTGACGCACCAGGCCGCGGTGACATCGATAAAGACAGGCTGCCCATTGGCGCGCAATTCCGCCACGCGGTCGCGCGACCAGACTTCCTCGCTGCCCGTAAGGCTGGGCGCATTGGTCGCGGCTGGCAGGCGGGCAATGCCGATGGTTGCGGCCAGGCCAGCCAGCAGCGACAGGACCGCGATAATCGTCCAGGCGAGATGCTTCTGCTTGCGCGCCCAGATCGCCAGGCTCAGGGCCAGCAGGCCGGCTCCCAGCAGCAACAGGCCTGACGGGCCGGACTGGATCACCAGCACCCAGCTGAGCCACAGCACTGAAGCAAACATCGGGAAGGCGAGGAATTGCTTGAACTGCTCCATCCAGCGGCCCGGCTTCGGCATGAAGCCCTGCAATGCCGGTGCGAAACTGACCAGCACGAAAGGCGCAGCCAGCCCGGCCCCCATCGCCGCGGCGACGAGCAGGACGATCACGGCCGGCTGCGTCAATGCCAGCCCCAACGCGCCGGCGGCAAGCGGGCCGACACAGGGCGCGGCGACAATCACGGCCAGAACGCCGGTGAAGAAGGCGCCCTGGGCGCCCGGCTTCCGGCTCAATCCACCGCCGACATTCTGCAGCCCGGTTCCGATTTCGAATACGCCGAGCAGATTGAGGCCAATCGCGAACAGAAGCAGCGTCAGAGCGGCAACCACCACCGGCACTTGCAGCTGGAACCCCCAGCCGACCGGCAGCCCGAATTCCCGCAAGCCGACCAGCACCGCCGCCAGTGCGACGAAGCTCAGGATCACGCCCGCCAGGAAGAACAGGGCATGGCGCTTCACCCGGTGCGGGTCGTCATGCGCACCCTCGACGAATTGCAGCACTTTGATCGACAGGATCGGGAAGACACAGGGCATCAGATTGAGGATCAATCCGCCGCCAAAGGCGAGCAGGAGAAGGCCGACAAGCCCCGGCGCGACCGCAGATGGTCCGGCCGGGCCGGCGATTGCGGAGGCCGGCAAAACCATGTCGGGATCGGGGTCGGCCCAGATCTCGACAGCCATTTCGCGAGCGCCAGCGCCTGTGCCGACAGTATATCGCAATACGCCACCGCGCGCGGCGCCTCGTTGTGGGTCAGCCTGGTAGCCCCGCGTCAGGATCAGCCGGGTCAGTCCGTCGCCGCGCTCGGCGCGTTGCTCGGCGGCGTGCTGGATCAGCGCGCCGTCATAGGGGAAGAAGGTGAGGTCATGCCAATCCGGCGTCGCAGCGGAAAAACCGCTGCCTTCCAGCTCGAGTACAATGGCCGATGCGCCATATCCGATCCGCGCCAGCAGGCCCGGGAGCGTGCGCGGCACGGAATCCAGCGCCGCCCGAATATACCAATAGCCGGTCTCGTCGCGCTGCGACTGAGCGGCAATCGGCAAGGTCAGCGTCAGGGTACGTTCTTCGGGGACACAGATAATTTCGCAGACCAGCCAGCTGGCATGACCGGTAATGACCAGCTCGGATGCGGCGAAATCAGCGTCCAGCCGGATCGGGAATGGCAGCACGACCTCGTCGTGATAGCCGTAATCCATGATGGTGTCAGCCAACGGCAATTCGATCGGGGCCGGCCATTCATTTGCACCGATTGTCACCCCGGCCGGGACGTCCCAGCGCATTTCCGGTGGCAGGCCATTATCGCCGGGATTGCGCCAATAAGTGTGCCAGCCCTCGGGAATGATCTGAAGCAAGCCGAGATAAAAATCCTCACCCGGAGCGATCACCGCCTTGTCCGAAACCAGACTCGCCTCAACGATTGGCTCATTGCTGGCCCAACCGGGCTGTGCCTGGCCGGTTGAAGCAAAGCCGGTCAGAAGAGCGAAGGCCGTTGCGAGACTGGCAAGAAGACGCATGAATGAACCTCAGGGCTGGAGCGGGAGCGAAAGGCCCTCCCGCGTCATATACTCATGATTTGTCCCAGGCCGAAGCCTGATCGCGCAATGGTGATCGCTGACAAGCAAACGGCCGCGCCTTGCAGCGCGGCCGCAGCCGTCAGAATGTTATGCCGCAGGCCTAGGCCTTTGGTGCGGGCGCAGCTTTCGCCGGCTTGGCCGCAGCCTCGGCTGGTGGCACTGGCAGCATGGAAACGCGACGCATGATGCGTTCCCAGCGTTGCAGTGACATCAGATGCGCAGAGATCGCGAACAGATCGCCATTCTTGTGCATCTCGAGCACCTTCTCGGCTGGAAGGTTGGAGAATTTCTCTTCGGAAACACCCCAGTATTCCGCAACCGTGATCGTGTTGTCCGGATTGTTCGGATCCGCGACGCGCACATTCTTCTGCTCGAACAGGTCAAGCGCATTGAGGCGCTCGACGAAGCTCTCGGTGACCTTGGCGTCATTCTCGAAGGCCGAGACGAATTCAACGGCCTTGTTGGTGTAATCGGTCGGCTCGCCGGCATCGGTGAAGAAAGGCATGTCCGCGCCCGACTTGACGACGAAATCGGCATCGACATCGACGCAAACCGTTGAAGGCTGGTCCATCGGGTTGGAGGCGCTCACGAATGGATAGCGGCGCACATAGGCGGGAACGTAATGATCATGGTCGAACTGGCCGTCTTCGGTGACGAAGACATTGGTGCCCTGACGCAGACCCATCACCAGAACCGGCATTTTCTTTTCGCCGAGGAAGATGATCGGATAGCTGCCGCCGGCGATCGAAAATTCGCCGACAATGGCGGGAACGAAATGCCAATCCTTCAGGAAGCTGAAGGGCTGGGCGATCGTCTTCACGCCATAATTCTTGTGCTTTGTACGATTGAGCGGCTCCACATTCTTGTAGAGTGGAACCGTTCCGGTGAGGCGCGCCTCGGTGTTTGGTGCGTCGGCCATTATATGAAAACCCCTTCATTGCTTTGGGCGCTAAATAGCGGATATGCCCGATGGCGGCAACGCAGCCACGCAGGGACAAGGTTTTCTCGCAGCAGCAAGAACAATGCCGGAAATCCGGCGCGGTGCCGGACCCGCTGCTGTCGCCTCGCCACGCGGGTCGCGGGATGGCGGCTGGCCCGGCGAATCCACGCTCTGCCTCCGCCCTGCCAGCCCGCTGCCGAAAGCGCGAGGGCCTGCCCTGATTGCGGACGCGGCAGGTGTGTTTTGCCGCAAACCGGACTAGATAATCAAACCATGCGTTCTGATTCCACACACCTTGCCCTTGAAGCCGCCGAAACGCTCTGCTCGACGCGGGGCGAGCGGCTGACTCCGGTGCGCCGCCGCGTGCTTGAACTCGTGCTCACCGCTGAAGGGCCGGTCAAAGCCTATGATCTGCTGGAAGCGCTCAAACCCGGCCCGGGTTCGGCCAAGCCGCCAACGGTTTACCGGGCGCTTGATTTCCTGATCGGGCTGGGACTGGTGCACAAGGTGGAGGCGCTCAACGCCTTTGTCGGCTGCACCACGATCCACACCCATCCGGGCGGGTGTGCCGAACTCTTCATCTGCACCCATTGCGGCGCCGTCGAGGAGCGCCATGGCGCGCCTGTCAGCCCGCAACTCCCCAAAGGGTTCAGAATTGAGCGCTCCGTGGTCGAGCATTTCGGCCATTGCAGCAATTGCGACCACTGAGGGACATGATGCGATGATCGAGATCTGGCGCGGCAATGCGAATGCCTGGGAATGCGACGAACTCGGCCATATGAATGTGAAGTTCTATCTCGCCAAGGCCAGCGAGGCCCTGGCCGGGCTGGCGGCGCAGACCGGGCTCAAGGAGATTCACCGCGCCGACGCCAATGCCACACTTCTGCCGGCCGCACTGCATGTCCGCTTTCTCGCCGAAGCGCGCCCCGGTGCGCCATTGGTGATCGAAGGCGGCTGGACCGCGATGGGCGAAACCAGCTGTTCCGCCGTTCTCATCATGCGCCATGGCGGCACCGGCCAGCCGGCGGCCAGCTTCCGCATCGATCTCGACCATGTTTCACCGCGCGACAGCCGCCCGTTCAGCTGGCCCGCTCAGGTCGCCGAACGCTTGCAGGCGGGCATGGTTGAAACGCCGGCCTCTGCTTTGCCGCGCGGCGTCGGCGAGACGGCCGCCAGCGAACCGGCCTCACTCGAACGGGCCGACGCGCTCGGCCTGTCGCATGTCGGCCAGGGCCGTTTCACCGCCGCTGACATTGACGTGTTTGGCCGCATGCGCACCGAGATCCTGCTCGGGCGGATTTCCGACTCGGTGGTGAATTTCGCCGATGCCTTCCCGGAGGAATGGGCCTTCCATCAGAGCGGCAGCGAAGGCCGGATCGGCTCGGCACTGCTGGAATGCCGCATCCTGCCGCAGCGCTGGCCCCGCGCCGGGGACGGCTATCTGGTTCGCTCCGGATTGAAGTCCTTCGGCCCGAAAGTGCGCAATATCGTGCACTGGGTGCTCAATCCGGCGACCGGCAAGCCGTGGTGGACCATGGAAGGCGTCGCCGCCCCGATGGATCTGGATGCGCGCAAGATCATCGATCTTTCCGATACGGCCCGGGCCGGCCTGGAACAGGCTTGTGTCGCCGGGCTCGAGGCCTGACACCCGGCGCGCATTCTGTGCCCTCACCGCCACACTCGTGGCGGATAGGCGACAAAATGGCCCGCCCGGTCTTGCCCGCCAGCCGCCACCCGGTGTAACCACCCCGTCACGGACCAATCGGCACATTGGAGCAGGCCCATGAGCAGATCTATCTAACCTTCGACGGTGGCTGAACGTGCCGCCTTCGCGTGCGACCCCGCTGCGCCTGCATTCAGGCCCGGCTGCGCACGACAGCGCTAACGTTCTCCACCCACAGGTTTGATGAACTGCTTTCATGAGGACGGACCCGCCCGGTCCGCTGCTGCCATGTCGATTTCCGATCCCGAAACGCCCATAATGCGCACGCTGACCAATCTGCAGGTATTGGGCTATCTGCGCCGTCAATGGATGCGCCGCCCCTTCCTGCTGACCGGCATGATCGGATTCATGCTGCTGGCGACGGTGGCAGAGGTCTATATTCCCGTGGCTGCAGGCCATCTGATCGACGCCCTGGCGGCGGGGCCGGACACCGGCGAGCCCTGGCCCGCCTTCGCGCTCTATCTCGGTGCGGCTGTGACCTATTATCTCGTGCGCCAGGCGGCTTCGCGCTGCGAAGTGCCCTTCTCGTCTGCCAATATGGCGGATCTGACGACCGACGCCTTTGCCAAGGTGCAACGCTTCTCTCTGGATTGGCATGCGAACACATTCGCCGGGTCCGTGGTGCGCAAGATCACCCGCGGCATGTGGGCCTATGACACCATCACGGTGAACATCTTCCTCGGCATCGCGCCTTCGCTAGGTGTCATGCTCGGCGTGGCCGGCGTGATGGCGGTGCGCTGGCCGCTGGTTGGCGGTGTCGTGCTGGTGGTGATGGCGGCCTTCATCGCCTCATCCCTGATGCTCAGCCGCTATTATATCCGGCCGCAGAACATGCGCTCCAACGCGCTGGATTCGCAGATTGGCGGCGCGCTGGCCGATGCGGTCGGCGGCATTGCGACGGTCAAAAGTTTCGGTGCCGAGACGCGGGAAGACGCGCGCTTTCATGAGCTTACATGGCGCTGGCGCAATGAGACCAAGAAGACCTGGATGCGCTTCGTCAATTCCTGGTTGGTCAATATCGCCACCGATCTGTCGATGCAGGCCGGCCTGGTCGGGCTACTGGTCTGGCAATGGTCGCGCGGCGCGGCCAGTGCCGGCGATGTCGTCGCAGCGCTGGCGGCCTATATGCTGGTGTCCGGCTATATGCGCCGCTTTGGTGAGCAGGTGCAGGCGATTCAGCGGTCGATGGATGAATTGCAGGATCTCGCCGTGTTTGATCTGCAGGAAAGCTCGGTCGAGGATGCCGCCGATGCGCGGGCCTTCGAACCGGGTGCGGGCGCGATCCGTTTCAACCGTGTCGGATTCACCTATGAGGGCCAGAACCGTCCGTTATATCGGGACTTTTCGCTCGACATCCAGCCGGGCGAGAAAGTCGCGCTGGTCGGGGCGACGGGCTCGGGCAAGTCGACTTTCGTCAAGTTGGTACAGCGTCTGTATGACGTCAATGAAGGCGTCGTCGAGATTGATGGCCAGGATGTGCGCGATGTGGCGCAGGCGAGCTTGCGCCGCAATGTCGCCCTGGTGCCGCAGGATCCGGCGCTGTTTCACCGCACGATTGCGGAAAATATCGCCTATGGATCACCCGATGCGAGTGAGTCCGACATTATTGCCGCTGCCCAGGCGGCCCATGCCCACTCATTCATTACCGGCCTGCCATTAGGCTATCGCACACTGGTTGGTGAGCGCGGGGTCAAGCTTTCGGGCGGTGAACGCCAACGCGTCGCAATCGCGCGGGCGATTTTGACCGATGCACCCATCCTGATTCTCGACGAGGCGACGTCCAGTCTCGACAATGAGACCGAGCGCGATGTGAAGCTGGCGATGGAAGCGGTAATGGCCGGACGCACCACCATCATCATCGCCCACCGGCTGTCGACGATCCGCGATGCCGACCGCATCCTGGTGTTCGACAAGGGCCGTATTGTCGAGCAGGGCAGTCATGACGAATTGTCGAACAAGGATGACGGCACCTATGCGCGGCTGGCGGCGCTGGCGGCGGGATAGTCCCCCGATGCGCTCATCACACCGGCTTGACTGGTATCGATCGATGCGGCGTGCTTTTCTCTGCCCTGTTGTCGTTTCGAGGTCGTGATGCGTTTGCTTGCCAGCCTGCTTGCCCTGTTTCTGATTGCGCCGCCAGCCATGGCGGATGAGGCCGCGCCCTCGCCCTTCAACCAGAATTATTCCGCCATGGAAGTGGTGGATGACGCCCTGGCTGAAGCGCTGGCGAAGGAGAAACGCCTCCTGCTCGTTTTCGGCGCCAATTGGTGCCATGACAGCCGCGGCCTGGCGGGCCATTTCCAGGACCCGGAACTCGCCACGATTCTGAGCGATCATTATGTCACGCGCTACATTGATGTTGGCTGGCGCGACCAGAACCAGGACGTCATTCGCCGCTTTGGCGTCGCGGCGCTGTATGCGACGCCGATGGTGATGATTATCGACCCGGTCGACGAGACCCTGCTCAATCGCGAGACACGCAGCGATTGGGGGTCAGCCGCTTCGAGACCGGTCGAACAGGCGCGCACCTATTTCACCCGCTGGGCTGGCGAGATACCGCAGGCGGGCGGTGTCATTGAATCCTCGCTGATCTATCAGGCGATGATGATCGAAATTGATCTGTTTGAGGACGAGGAAGGCGATCGGCTCGCCGCAGCCTATATCGATATCGCAAACTGGCGGGCACTACCGGAGGCGGAGCGGCCAGAGGGTTTCATGACGCTGTATGACGAGGTCGATGACTGGCGCCGCGAATTGCCGCGCCAGGTCACCGAGCAACGCAGCGCCGCCTATTCCCTGGTGGTTGAGGCCCTGACGACAATTGCCGGCGAGGCGCCGATCTCGGCCGATACCGTCGCCGTGCTCGACCGGCAGGACCCCGATCTCCACCTCGAATTCCAGCCGCATCAAAGCGCGCGCTGGTAAGTCACCGCCGCTGGTTTCCGGAGCGATCAATGCCGTCCATTCCCTATTTCGAAATCCATGCCTTCGCTGATCCCGATCAGGCCTTCAGCGGCAATCCGGCCGGCGTCTGCCTGATGGAAGCCTTCCCGGATGATCAGGTCCTGACGGGGATTGCCGCGTCGAATAATCTCTCGGAGACCGCCTTCCTGGTGCCATCGGGCCCGGATTACTGGCAATTGCGCTGGTTCACGCCGACCGTCGAGGTCGATCTGTGCGGCCATGCGACCCTGGCGGCCGGTGCGGTGGTGCTGGAATATGATCTCGGAGCGCAGGGCATTGCCCGCTTCGACACGCGCTCGGGCCGGCTTGAAGTCAGCCGCGATGGGCCCGCGCTGGCGATGGATTTGCCGTTGATCGGCTTTCGTCCCGGCGAGCGCGATAGCGCCATCCAGTCAGCGCTCGGCATCGAGGCCGAGCCGCGCGATGTGCTCAGCGTCAACCGCATCCATGGCGCCGGCTATCAGATGTGGGTGATGGAAGACGAAGCTGCGGTACGCAATGCCAGGCCGGATCATGGCCAGCTGCGCCAGCTCGATACCAATATCATCCTGACGGCACCGGGCCAGAGCTGTGACTTCGTCTCGCGCTTCTTTGCCCCCGCTTCCGGTGTCGATGAAGACCCGGTCACCGGATCGGCCCATTGCACGCTGGCGCCCTACTGGGCCGATCGCCTCGGCAAGACCCGAATGACCGCGCGCCAGATCGGCCCGCGCCCCGGCGTGCTCGACGTCGAGACAAAAGGCGAGCGCGTGGCCCTGTATGGCCACGCGCCGCGTTATCTGGAAGGCCGGATCTGGACCTGAATACGGACTGGCTCAGCCGCGCCGGCTAGTGAGGGCCGCGACCATGGCGCCGGCGATCGCGCGGATCGCGACGCGGGTTATTGCTGCGGTAATCGCGCCGGCTGTCGCGATAATAATCATCACCATATCCGAGCGAGGCTCCGAGCCGGACGCCGAACACCGGGGTCCGGCGTGGATAGTCGATAATCACATTGATATTGTAGGACCTGCCGCGGCGATCGACCGCATAATAACGACCCGACCGGTCAAGATAGACCGGGCCCGGTGAGGTCATGCGGCGCGTATCAATGCGCTCATAGGGGTCAGGATAATAGCGCCAGGCATGGGCCGGGCAATTGATGACCTGGTGGTCGCGATAATCCTCGCGGAGATCGGCGCGGCCATTGATCCGCCGCGCGTCGTATCGGTCTTCGCGCAAATCGGGGCAAGTGGCGGCATTGGCGTGCCAGGTGCCGGCGCTGGCCGCACCGGCGAAACCGGCCATGCCGATCGATGCCAGAAGGGCGGCGGCAGCAAGTTTGGCGGCGATGTTCATGACAGTCTCCTGCATTGGCTTATTTCCAAGCCTGCATTCCATCACGCGGCGGCTGAGCGCGGTTTGAATGCGGCGTTCAGCCAATAGTCATCTCCATGAATGATAGAATGGCACTTCACGGGCTTGGCCCGCGCGGGGGTTCGCGCGATAAACGACCGGGCAATGGGGGCGGAGTTGGAAATTATGCGTACAGGTTTGATCGCGGCACTGGCCGCCCTTTTGTGTGTCGCCACCAGCCAGGCCGATGAGCCGGGCCTCGCCGATGTTCCTGGCCTCGCCGATGTTCCTGGCCTCGCCGATGTGCCTGACCTCAACGGGGCCAGCTCCGAAGCCCTGTCCAGCCGCGAAATCAATCGCTGGCTGCTCAGAATTCAAAAACCGACGCGCGGCGGCGAGTTCTCCGCATCCAGCTATCGCGGCGTCGACACCTGCCAATGGGCCAATGATGGCGAATGCGATGATCCGGGCATCGGCACCGGCGCGTGCGAGCAAGGCACGGATTATTCCGATTGCTGGCGCATTGCCGACAATGTCGAGGATGATAGCTGCCAATGGGCCAGTGATGGCGAGTGCGACGAGCCCGGCTTTGGCACCGGAGCCTGCACCCAGGCGACCGATCTGACCGATTGCGGTGCCATTCTCGATCTGCGCTTTCGCAATGATAGCTGCGACACCGCCTTTGACGGCGTCTGCAATGAACCCGGCGTTGGCGATGGCCGCTGCGATGCCCGCACCGACCGCGCCGATTGTATCGGCCGCGACCGTCCGCTGACGATCAATGACCATTATTTCGGCCATGACGACCGGGTTTTCATGGACACGGCGAGCTCGCCCTGGAATGCGATCGGCCAGATCGATCTCGATAGCGGCGGTGCCTGCACGGCGACGCTGATCGCCGATAATGTGCTGATCACCGCCTCGCATTGCATCAATGAAGATGGCGTCACCGATGCCCGGGCCGTGTTCCGCACCGCCTATGATCGTCGCGGCGGCCCGCTGGAAGCGCGCGTCACCGGTTTCCTGATCGACCCCGATTGGGATGAGGCGCGTTTCGGGGCTGGCGATGATCTCGACGGCACTGACTGGGCGCTGCTGCGCATTGACCGCGCGCTCGGCGCCGAGGTTGGCCATGTTGGTGTTCGCGGCCTGGTGCAGAGCTCCGGCAATCGCGGCGCCATGGGCACCGACCTCTACCAGGCGGGCTATAGCTGGGATACCGGCGCCCACTTGTCGGGCAATATTGGCTGCCACATGATCGAGGTCTTCAACGACAATACCATGGCGCATAATTGCGACACGACCCGCGGCGATAGCGGCTCACCCTTCATGATCCGCGAAGGCAATCAGTATTTCGTCGTCGGCACGGATTCGAATTTCCGTCCGACGCCAGGCGAGCCGATGAAATATATCGCGGTGCGGTCCGAAGCCTGGCTGCAATATTATGATGATTTCGTCGCCGGCCGGATCGGCAATACTGGCGCGAGCCCGGCACCCAGTGGCAAACCGCTGAAATAGTCGGCCACCGGCTTTGACTAGTCTGCCGGCGCGTAATGCGTCTGCAGACTATCGGCCAGCGCCAGCCGCCAGGCCGCAATATCATGTCCGCCGGCATAGATATGGATGCCGGTTTGATAGCCGGCGGCGGCCAGCGCGGCAGCCATATTGCGGTTGGTCTCAAGCATGACATGACCCTGATTGGTCGAGGTGACGATATATTCCAGCGAGCCGGCCGCGAGCAGGAAATGCGGCGCCTCGGCCGGCGCCTCGGCAAGTTGCCGCGCCAGCCATTCCGGCGCTTCGCCGGGCGGGGCCCAGTAGAATGATCCCGACAGCGACAACACCGCCCCGATCGCGCCCGGACGCGCCAGGCCGGTAATGGTCGCCGACAGGCCGCGCCGCGATGCGCCGCCGAGCAGGACGTCCTGCCGCGACAGCCGCAGTCCGAATTCCGACCGCAGGAAAGGTAGCAATTCATCGACAATGAAGGCGCTCTGATCGGCATAGCGCGATTGCTCGCTATCGGGATCGAGCTGGTCGATCAGCACGACATGCATGGCCGGGATGCGGCCAGCCTCGGACAGATTGTGGACGATCTCCCAGGCCGGGGCCCGCCCGCCCCAATTGAAGGCGTCATAGAGGATCAGGACCGGCGATGCTTCGTCGCCCGCGGCCGCCGGATGGTATTCCAGGCTGACATGCCGGGCCAGCGCTTCGCTCTCGATCATGCGCAATTCGGTGGCCGGCAACCAGCTCTGCGGCACCGGTGCCAGAGCGGACAGATCGCCGGCCCGGTCAAGGCTCAAAACCGCCTCGGCCGAACGGCCGCGCAAATGCCGCGGATTATGCGGATCCGTGACCCGCTCGGTGCCGCGCGGGCTGATGGCAATAAAGCTGTAGCTGGCCTGGACATCGCGCGGCACATCAAGGCTCAGGCTCCAGATCGGGCTGTCGGCCAGACGCTGCATCGGCAGGGCATAATCGCGGAAGAAATCCTCGACCGGCCAGTCGACACGCAGGGCATTGACGACGCTGTTGAGCCGCACCTCGGTGACATCACTCCCGGCCTTGTAGAAAAACGTCACGCGCAGGCGCTCGGGATCGCCGGCGATCGGCTCGATGCGGGGCAGACCGTCACGGGTCAGCTGCGTCCAGGCTTGTTCGACCGCACCGGGTTGCTCGCTCAGCAAGGTCTCCATCTCAGCCAGGCTGACGGCGTCGCTCGCCGCCGGCGCGTCATCAAGCGGCAGAGCCGCCAGCATCAGGGCCAGCAAGAGCGGCATTCCCGTCATGAAACTTCCCCTTTGCCCGCGCCAGCTCTCAGTCTAGCCTGCCGCGCAATCAGGGGGGAAGCGCATGACAGCCACACCGATCACGATCGCATCCGACCGCGTCTCGCGACTCATCCTGCTCGCGGCACTGGTGCTGGGCGCGATCTATCTGCTCGATGATTTCGGTCTGGGCGCCCCCTATCCGCTCAATGTCGTGATCAAGGCGGGCGGCGTTGTGTTGTTGGGCGTCTACGCCCTGAAACAGGGGCGGCTCTGGCTCGGCCTCGGCCTGCTCGCGGGCTCGGCGGGCGATGCCTTCCTCGCGCTGCAGCCGACACAACAGGCCTTGGGCATTCTCGCCTTCGGCATCGGCCATCTGATCTATATCGGCCTGTTCGCCGATCTGCTGCGCCGCAAGGGCAATCGCGGCCTGCCGGGTTATCTGGCAACCGGCATACTGGTCGCATTTGGCGCCGTGATGCTGATGGCGCTACAGCCACATTTCGGCGATCTGCGCATCGCGGCCAGCGTCTATAACGGGATTATTCTGGTGATGGCGGCGCTGGCCCTGATTGGCCGGGCCCCGAAACTGGCGGTGATCGGGGCGCTTCTATTCGTCGTCTCCGACGCGGTTCTGGCCTGGCGCATGTTCGCCGGCATGCTCGACTGGGCCGGTCCGGTGGTCTGGGTCTGCTATTTCGGCGGCCAGGCCCTGATCGCGCTCGGATTGAGCCATCCGGACAGCAGCGCCCGGAACTGATCCGGGCGCTGGTTCAGGAGAATTGTCCGGCCGGGCCTAATTCATCAGACCGCGTTCGGCCGCCATGTCCTTCATCGCCTTTTGCAGTTTCTCAAAGGCGCGGACCTCGATCTGGCGGATACGCTCCCGGCTGACGCCGAAATGCCCGGCCAGCTCTTCCAGCGTTTCGGGCTCTTCCGACAGGCGGCGCTTTTGCAGGATATGCTGTTCGCGCTCATTGAGCTCGCCCATCGCCGCCTGCAGCAATTGCATACGGGTGTCGAACTCATCGCTCTCGGCGAGCTCGTCTTCCTGGCTTTCGGCATCATCATCGGCCAGCCAGTCCTGCCATTGGCCATCGCCCTCGGTTCCGCGCAGCGGCGCATTGAGCGAGGCGTCACCACCGGCCATGCGACCATTCATCGACATGACTTCATCGGTCGTCACGCCAAGCTTGGTCGCGATCGCCTCGGCCTGTTCCGGCTTGAGATCATTATCGTCAATCGCCTGCATCTGGCTTTTCATCCGGCGCAGATTGAAGAACAGCTTCTTCTGGGCCGCGGTCGTGCCCATTTTCACCAGCGACCAGGAGCGCAGGACATATTCCTGGATCGAGGCGCGGATCCACCACATCGCATAGGTGGCGAGGCGGAAACCCTTTTCAGGGTCGAATTTCTTGACCGCCTGCATCAGGCCGACATTGCCTTCGGAAATCACTTCGGCGATCGGCAGGCCATAGCCGCGATAGCCCATGGCGATCTTGGCCACCAGGCGCAGATGCGAGGTGACAAGCTTTTCCGCGGCGCCGGAATCCTCGTGCTCGCGCCAGCGTTTGCCGAGCATGAATTCCTCATCCTTCTCCAGCATCGGGAAGCGGCGAATCTCGGAGAGATAGCGCGATAATCCCTGTTCGGGAGACAGTGAGATCGACAATGCATTAGCCATGATTTTCCCTATCCCTGCAAAGAAAACAGCGCCCTGAAACAGCACGCCGCCTTCCGTCCGAACCCTATTTAGGGTGCCGGATTTGCAATTGCGAGTGTATCACAGTCCTGTGACCGCATTTGACAGGCATATTGCCGCGCATGACCGGTATTCATGAATGGTGCGGGGTGCGCCTATTCGCTCTCGTCCGGAGCAAAGACGAGGCGCAGGGCCTGCAGCGTCGCCGGATTATAGATCGTGCTGTGCTGCTCGTGATGCATCGGCTGATACCACCAGTTGAGATCCTCCGGGGCGCCGGCTTCGAGCGCCGCGACCAGGCGGTCCATGCCGGTCTGCATGTCCTCGCCTTCATCGCCAATGGTCAGAAAGAGCGAGCGGCCACCGAATTCGCCCGCTGCGAGCAGGTCGGCCGCCTCGCGGCTCAGACCCTCGGCGCGCCACCAGAGCGAGGGGCTGACGGCGATATAATGGTCGAAACTGTCCGGTGCGCGCAGGAAGGTCTCGGCGATGAACAGGCCGGCCAGGCTCTCGCCGATGATCGCGTCCTCGCCGGAGGTGCGGTAGCGGGTCTCGATCCAGGGTTTGACCTCATCAAGCAGATGCCGGCGGAAATCATCGGCGCCGCCATTTTCCGGGATCCAGCGCAGATCATCTTCGAGCTCCGAGACCGCAGTCAGTTCGAGATAACGGTTCTCGGTCTGCACCCCGACCAGGATGAATTCGCGGTATTGCATCGACAGGCTGCCCAGCGCCGACATGCCGGCCATCGGCAGGAAATCCTGCCGCACGCCGCCATCGACGAGGTAGAGCACCGGATAACTGCGATTGCCGTCGCCATAGCTCCAGGGCAGCGACACGGTGATTGTGCGGCCGCCGCCATAGATCGCGGAATCGAGCACAATCTCGTGTCCGGTGACGATCGGGGTTTCGGTCCCCGGTTCGGGTGCTGGCTCGGGCGCGAGCTCGGGCTGGCAAGCCGCCAGGGCAAGGGCGGCGACGGCCAGGCCCAGCCATTGGGCAAACGGATTCAAACGCATCGAGACTCTCCGGCCAATGGGTGTGTTCAGTCCTTGTTTGACCCAAACACACTCACTTGCCAATTGGCTTGCCCAATCTAGGCCGCGTGCCGCGCCTGGCTCCGAACCAGCTGCAATTCCAGCCGTTTCACTTCGCGGATGACCCGGTTATTCTGCAATTGCTCGCCCATCATGCCCTTCATGAACAAGCCAAACTGCATCGCCGCCAGGGTTGCGACCCCCCAGCGGATCGCCGCCAGCGTCTCGGTCGCGGTGAAGAGGTGCCAGGCGGCCCAGAGCGCCAGTCCTGCGGCGGCAATATTGAGAATATAGGCCAGCCACATCAGCCAGCCGAGCCGGCCGCCAAACAGGCCGAAAGCCTGGGCGAAATAGCCCGGCTCGGTTCCGAAACGGTCGAGCAGTTCGCGGTCCTCAGCGTCGAGCGCCTCGGCAATCATCGCATCGAGATCCTTGTCACTTGCGGTCATCTTGACCTCCTGTGTCACGTGTTTGAGGACTGGGTAATTCGAGCGCCGCGCGCATTTTGCGGCGGCCATGCATCAGGCGGGTCTTGATCGTACCCGCCGGAACCGACAGCGCGACGGCAATTTCCGTCACGGTGAAATCATCAATGTAGAACAACGCCATCGCGCTGCGTTGCCCGGCCGGCAATGCGGCCAGTGCCCGCGCCAGCGGCCCGCGATCGGCAAAGGCTTCGGCGCGGCGCCCGCCCTCATCCCCACTGGCGACCGGCTCGGCCGCCAGCGCCGCGCCGGTCTGGCGACGGCGTTGCAGGCCGCGCACGGTTGCAGCGCTCTTGCGGGTGACAATGCGATAGGCCCAGGCAGGAAAAGCGGCGGCGTCGGACAAACCGCCCAGACCGCGCAGGATATCAATCCAGGCGTCCTGCAGCGTGTCGCGCGCCAATTCGGCATCGCCGGTCAGGCGCGCCGCATGGCGCAGCAAAGCCGGTTGCCACAGACGGGCGAGCTGCCCGCTCGCGACGCGGTCACCGGTCTGCGCAGCGATGACGAGATATTCCCCGAGAACCCGTCTGCTGTCGCGCTGCATGGCTCAGGCCGCCTCATCTGCCGGGCCGGTCAAGCGGCCCCGTTCAGACTATAGGTGTGCGCGGCGGCGAAAAGGGTTCAATCGAATTTTGCCGGGCCGCGATCAGCGCTTCTCGGGCAGGCCCTTGTGATAGCTCAGATAACCGCGCTCGACCATGCGCCGCATGGCTTCATAGGCCTCCGACAATTCATCATAGACACTGCGCAAATGCGACAGCCGGGCCAGCTGGTCCGGGTCGAGCGTCTTGTGAGCCTTGGCCAGCTCGATCGCGGTGGTCACCCAGGCAGTGCGCGCCTTGGCGGCGGTCAGGGCGAGATTGCGGAAATCTTCCAGCGAAACGTGGTGGATATCCTTCTGGATCACCGCCTGATTGGCGGCGGAAACCGTGTAGTCAATCTGTTCGAGATGACCGCGCAGCTTGCGCTGCTCGGCTGGGTCCTGGACCAGATCGGGCTCGAAATGATCGGATGTGCGCCTGAAACTCGATGTCACGGACTTGCTCATGCCTCACCTCTAACGGGCAAACAGAGCTTGAACATGCCTCAAATCGATTAACACGCCCTCTATTGCGCTAATTGCCCCAGATGATCACGGAATTGTTGCATCGTCATCAATTCGGTGGGCGTTCCCATCGCCCCGCCCGGATCGGATTTGCGCCCCGGCGAAACCTCGTCATGGCCGAACACGCGCTCGAGCGAGAAAGTGTCGGGGAATTGGCGCGACAGCCAGATACATATCCCGGTCAGCGCGTCGAATTGCTCGGCGCTATAGGGCAGATACCAGCCCTTGGTGATATTGCCACCCTCGCACAGCCGGACTTCGTAATCGCGGTACCATTCGCCGTTTTCATCGAGGCGCGTACAGCGGCCATCCTCGTCGAGCTCGACCCGGCCCTTGTCATCACGCCTGGCATTGAACCAGGGACAGAAAACACCGGTCTGGACTGCCGGGTAGAGCAGGCCAGGATTATTCAGTTCGAACCCGACATAATATTTCGACACGCCCTTGCGGCCGGTCGCCGGGCATTCGCTCTTGCCGGCATGATAGCCCCAGCCTTCCCAGCTGAAGCCCTGCGGCAGGAAGATGCGGCCGGAACGGCTGATACCGCCATAATGATAGCCCTGTTCGGCGCCATAGCGCATCACGCCCGCGGTTGTGCGATCACTGGAGGGCTGGGTGCGGGCGGCGTCAAAATGCACGATCAGACCTTCCAGCCCGTTCGGCCGATAGCCGCGCACCTTGTGGAAGACATCATCCAGGGTTTCGAAGTCCGGCTGCATCACCTCGCCAAGCTCGAGGCGCGACGGGCGTTCGGCATCATCGACATCATCAGCGGGCGGTGCCGGCTCGTCGCGATAATCCTCGCAGGCACCGCTCCAGACGAAGACATTGCCACGGCAGGCATACCAGGCATCATTGCCGGCGACCTTGTCGCCCGCCACCGTCGCGGTGATGAAGATCTCGGTGCCCGAAGCCAGGGTTTCGCGAATCGGCGCCGACAATTTTGCCGCCCCCGCCCTCACATTGACCCGTGTATTGGTGCGTGCCCGCGCGATAATCTGATCGGTCATGTGTCCTCCCCAGAACATTTGGGCTCTTTATACAACTGCTTCGCGGCTCAGGTACAGAGCTCGGCTTGCAGGAATGTGACAGCATAGATCTCGCCGCATTGGGTGGGGACAAGTGGCGGTAAATCCGACACAGACGGCAGCCGTCGACCGGGCTGGCCAGCGGCCGGTACTGAGCTAGGCTTACGCGGTAGAGAAATTTGCAGGAATGCGGACATGACACACCCCGACACCGATCCGGTCCTGACCGATGGCGGCCTCGAGACCTGGCTGGTCTTCGATTGCGGCCTCAAACTACCGGAATTCGCCGCCTTCCCGCTGCTCGACAGCGCAGCGGGCCGCGAGAGGCTGACCGATTACTGGTTGCGTCATATCGCCATCGCGCATGAATACAGGCTCGGCTTCATCCTGGGTGCCCCGACCTGGCGCGCCAATGCCGATTGGGGCGCGAAGCTGGGTTATGATCCCGCCGCGCTTGACCGGATCAACCGCCAGGCGATCGGCTTCATGCAGGCCCTGCGCGACATTCATGAAACCTCGTCCAGCCCGATGCCCGTCTGGGGCAGTATCGGGCCGCGTTTCGATGCCTACCATCCTGAAACAGTGATGAGCGCCGACCAGGCACAGGCCTATCACGAGGCTCAGATATCCAGTTTCGCAGGCGCCGGCGCCGACGGCGCCTCGGCGATGACGGTCACCCATTCCAGCGAGACGATCGGCATTGTCCGCGCGTGCCGCGCCGCCGGCCTGGCCTGCGTCATCAGCTTTACGACCGAGACCGACGGGCGCCTGCCGGGCGGACAGGGCCTGGGCGAGGCCATCCTGGAAGTCGATGCGGCAACAGGGTCGGGCGCTGACTATTTCATGATCAATTGTGCGCATCCCGAGCATTTCAGCGCCGCGCTTGAAGCGGGCGGTGCCTGGCTGCACCGCCTCGGCGGATTGCGTGCCAACGCCTCGCGCAAGAGCCATGCCGAGCTCGACAATGCCACCGAGCTCGACGCCGGCGATGCGGCCGAGCTGGGGGCGCTGTATCGCGCCCTGCGCCGTCAGCTTCCGCGCCTGACCGTGCTGGGTGGATGTTGCGGCACGGACGACAAGCATATCGCCGCCATTTGCAGGGCTTGCGTCTGAACCGTCCGCCGCCGAAAGCGTCATGAAAACACTTTCGCGCCGCACCGGGCAGGCCTATTCTGTAACGACGCGGTCCGCCGGACCTCGCTCAAAGGAGCATGACATGGCCAAGGGTCAGCAAAAATCCAACAAGGAAACCAAGAAGCCGAAAGCGGAAAAGAAAAAAACCATCGCCGCCGCGCCATCGACCAAGGGCACGGTCGTTCCGCCGGGCAAGAAATAGCGAAATCACGGGGGGACATGGTCCGGCTGCGGCGCGGCCGGTGCGTGTCCCCCTGTCTTTCTGGCAACTTGTCTTTCAGGCAACCTGTCTTTCTGCCCCCCTGCCCTTCTGGCTACCTGTCCCTTGCCCGCCGAGCCGGGCATTGCGGATGATCCGTCAGATCTGCTGGTTTGGGTATTGAAGTGGTGTTTGTCCTGGCGGATCATCCACAACCCGGTGAAGCCGATTAAGGAAGCACTTCCGGCCCGTCAGCCCTTGCGCCTCCAGCGCCACCCGTTCGCGCCCTGGCTGTGCACCGCCGCGGCTTGAACGTGGGACCAGTATAGCGCGGCGCTCCAGGGCGGGGATAAGCCGCGCAAACCCGATCTCAATTCAGCAGTTTCGAAGGCCTCAAACCGTTGAAGCAGAACAGATAGCCGGCCAGGATCATCGCCCAGCCACCGACATTGAACCAGTGTGTGCCAAAGAACATCACCATCACGCCCAGCACGACCAGCGCCGGGCCGATGCGCGAAACCTTGAGATAGGACAGGCTCGGCAGGGTGACGCCGGGCATCAGGATATAATTCGGTCCGAAGGTGATGAAAGGCCCCCAGATCGCTGGCGTATCGATCAGCCGGCGCGCGACCTCATTCTCCATCTCGCCGTTGGGCAGGCTCCAGAACACGAAGTCGAGCACACACATGCCGATGGTGAAGGCGACGCCCGCGAGCAGAAGCGGCAGGGTCACAAGGTGGAGATTGCGGCGCGGCAATCGTCCGGCGAAGGGCAGCAGCAAAACCACCCCGACCAGCAAGCCCCAATGGGCAAAATCAATCGGCCGCTGCGCCTCGACAAAGGGCTGGCCGAGATTGATCAAGACCTGTCCGGCCGTGTAGATCGCCAGACCGGCGATAAACAGGACCCGGTCCCAATAACGTGGAAAATCGCCGCTATCGGCCTGAATGATCATGCGCACACCCTCCCTTGCCCGCAGGCAGTCACGACCCCAAGAATGCCCACCGCGCACCCGCGCCGCAATGTTTCGTTGATTCACATGCAGTCGGGGGCTCGGCGCCGCGCGCCGCATTTTCCGGATGCAAATCCACTTCGACTGGCGTAAATCCCGCCCGCTGCGGGCCGGGGCGGAAGGCCGTCCTCGCGCGGTTGGTTCATCCCCTCACATGTCGGAAATGGCGTTTGACTGCGTCGCCTGTGGAGCCTGCTGTTTCAGCCGCCATCCGCGTTATCTCGTTCTCCTGCCGGAAGACCAGGCCCGCATCGGCCCCGCCGCCCTGCCCCCGAACAGCCTGTTTGAGGAAGGCGGGCGCTCCTTCGTCGACTTCAGCTGCGGCCACTGCACCCATCTGAACCTCGCCGCCGGCCAGGCCCATTGCGGCGTCTATGAACACCGCCCCGAAGCCTGCCGCGCCTTCAGGGCCGGCAGTTTCGAATGCCTCAAAGCGATCCGGGCCAATGGCGTGATGGGCGAGAAGGTGCGCGTGGTTCCGGCGGCTTAGGTTTTCTGCGCCGGGCGGCAAGCCTTCCCTCTCCCTGGGGAGAGGGTGCCCGAAGGGCGGATGAGGGTGGCAGCGCCCGGCCTGCAGACGGAAACATTGCCCGCCTCATCCGCCCTTCGGGCACCTTCTCCTCGCGGAGAAGGAAGACGTTGAGTAAGAAAGCGCGCCCGCCCGGGCGAGGCCATCCCGTAAACCCCTTGCCGGTCAAAGAGCCTCAGGCGCCAGGGGTTTTGCGACGGGGGGCGAGTGGGCGCTTTCACGGCCTGCATTGCTTTTCTGACCGGCACTTGTCACCCTCGTGTCGCCTGGCTGTCGTGGGCGACAGGCCGGCGATGGGCTAGACAGGGGCTCGCAATCGGGCCGAACCGGGACAAGAGAGCCATCTCCATGGGATTGAAATCGCTGCGCCTTGAAAAAGGCTGGTCGCAGGAACAACTCGCCACGATCAGTGGATTGAGCGAGCGCACGATCCAGCGTGCCGAACGCGGCGAGACGCCCAGCCTTGAAACCCAACGGTCGCTGGCCGCCAGTTTCGAACTCTCCCCGTCCCGATTGCGCGACTTGATCCAACCCCAAGAGGAGCGCCCCGACATGGCCACCCCCGAACTCACCATTACCGACAGCCCCGAACCCACGACCCCGCTTGCCGCCACGGCTCCGCCCCTCATCGGGCCGGCGCTGAAACGCATCCTGATCGCGGGCGCCATCTATATCGCCGTGATGAGCTGGCTCGCCCTGATGCAGGTTTTCGCCGGCTGGGACCCGGAAATCCTGGCCCCTGTCGGCATTGTCGGCGCCGGCCTGATCGCAACCCTGGCCTTCGCCACGCTCGGCGGCGACAAGCCGGAGACCGCCCCAACGGACGGGGCTGACGGGTCTGGCGCGGCTGACTGAGCGGCAATCAGCGGGTTTCAGGGGCGATGGGGCCGCAGCCGCCGCTCAGTCTGGCGCGACCTGGACGGGATGATCCGTCACGACTGAATCGATGATCGCTGTGGGCGTCCGGGCGGGCGCCTCAACGCGTCTGTCCTCGGCGAGGGCGATTGCGTAGAGGCGCTCGAGCCGCACAGCCTCGGTGATGAAGCGGCCATAGATCTGCCGCCGTTCGGGACGCGACAGACCGGTTGCCAGATAACCGCGCGATCGGAAGCATTCATCCCACGCCTCGATGGCGTCCTCGTCATCAATCGTAGTGCCGGAATACTGGTTGAGCCCCCCGGACACGATTTCTCCGCGGCGAAAGGGACGCACCGCGGCGTGGGGAAGCGCCTCGGTATAGATGGCGGCGCAGGCCTCGCTGTCGGCAGCAAACTCCGCTTCGGACACGCCCGGCCGGTTCCAGGCATGGCTCGGCGTCGACAAGGGCACTGTGTCCGCCACCATCACCAAACCCAGAAATGCTATGGCCAGCTGGATCATGCCGCTCTCCCCGCTCGATACGGCGCGAGGTTCGCGTTGAAACGGCGAGCCGTCAAGCCTGCCGCCCGGGGCTGTGGGACACATTCTTCTCGTGGGTCAGAAAGCCGCCCGCCCGGGCGAGGCCATCCCTTTGCCCCCGTTTCAGGCTTTCGCCGCTTTCCAGTCCGCAAAACGCTGGTCAATCACGCCGGCGATCCGGTCATAATTCTCCCAGCTTGGCTGTACGCGATACAAATCGGCCATCCCCTCGCAAAGACAGTCGCCATAATCCAGCAAATATCGCCCGGTCGCGAATTCGAAATAGGCGCCGGAGAAGGCGTTGCCCTCATCGCTAAGCATATCATCGCCCAGAAACCCGTCCGTCCGGTCATACAGGGCGATCGGGCCTGATGACCGGTCACGCGCCGAGGCAATCTCCGCCGGATTTTCGGATTCAAACTCGGCGCTGAGCAGATGGTTCTGCGCCAGCCATGTCAGGTAAAACCCCGTGTGCACATAGGCCTGCACGATCTCCAGATCGGCCGGAAAATCGCCGTTGAAGTGCCACTTGGCCTTGTCATACACATGGACCATTTCTTCCCCCGTACCGGAATGGCCAGTTTCGCGGCGACGGAATCGAAGTCAAGCCAAGCGGAGGCACAAGGCGCGGGTTCCGGCGTTGCGTCAGAAAGCCGCCCGCCCGGGCGAGGCCATCCCGTAAACCCCTTGCCAGCCAAAGGGCCTCAGGGGCCAGGCGCGGTCAAGGGTGAAACCGCGAAGCGGCGCCTGCGGCGCCCTTGACCGCGCCTGGCCCCTGAGGCGGACTCTCGGCATGGGGTTTAAGGTGGGGTGTGGGTGGGTGCCCGCTTACGGGGCAGAAAATGGGGTAGGCCACGTTTCCGAGGGGAGATTTCCCCACGACAGCCATGGCTCAACAGCGCAGCTCTCGAGATCCAATTAAGAGGTCGCGCTAGGCCGTTCCAACTCCCTCAGTCTTGTTCGAGCTCGCTCGTGGATGTCTTGGAGACCTCTGACGTAGGCACGGATATCATACTCATCTCCGCGGAAAATAAGGACACCCTCTGTGGGGATGTAGTGTTCAAAAACATCGGACACAGATATCCCAGCTATCGCATTTCGTGGCGCCACCATTCTTCGAACGATGTTTCGATTCTGAGATGACTCCCACCATGCATCCAGCCGTTCATCCATATGGACGAAATGATCACGAAGCCCTCTCTCGCTAAGGATGTTGCTGTCCTTCACACCTAGTGAAGACCGCAGAGACGCACCCCGTTTTGCGCTTTGAGCAATCACCTCCCGCTTGCCGCGTGGGGAGGGCCAGAGAATTAGAGATACAGCTGCAGAATAACCGAGAAACGAGTAAAGATTTTCATAGATGTCGGCGGTTCTATTTTCTCGCGCAGACAGATTTGCATCAAGCCGCTGCAGACACTTGAAAGCGTTTTCACAGCCTTGAATTAGGTCGTACATAAAAATGGATTCAAGGTGATTATCGATGTTGCCCACCACGACTTAAGCTAAAATTGCAATCCCCCATCAATCAATCGCCTCCCTCACGCTCCCGTCCTCGCTCAAACAAATCTCCCCGCCCGTCTCACTAGACTCCGCCGCCCTCTCCGCCATGCCAGCTACACGAGGGACGTGTACCTCTGGTACGCGTCCCATGGAAACCGGAGTCTTCCTCGGGACAGGCACCAGAGGTGCCAGTCCCTCTCCCCTATCCGGCACGCGCTCGGGACAGAATGAAGATACGGGTCAGGAGCGGGGACAGGAATGCGGTGCCGCAGAGCATGGGGAAGACGGCGGGGTTGCCGTGCGGCACATAGAGCAAAACCGGGATGTAGATGGCGGCGCCGACCCAGCTCCACACCGCAATCCCGACTATGCTTTTCGTTCGATCCGCCGGAACAGCGATAACGGCCCAGATCAGATCGCCGATTTTATAGCCACAGAACCCGAGGGCGCCGACGGCGAGCAGTTCAATGATCACGCCCATCAATCAATCGCCTCCCGGTTGTCCCACCCTCACTTACATCAATCTTCCGCCATTTCTCGCACAAGTCCAGCCCAGCACAGAAGGCGCACCGCGCACCCGTCCCTTATCCCCGCCCGCGCCGCCGGCGTTAGACTCGCGCCAAGCTGCGCTCTTTGACATCGTCAATCCACATCGCAAACCCGGCCCGATCCGCGCCCGGGTGACCGCTATTGGGAGGGCCGGGGTTCGCCATAGTCGTAGTAGTAGGAGGTGGTTTTCGGGTTTTTACCAGAATCCGGTCATCGGGCGTGCTGCCCCCATCAATCAATCGCCTCCCTCACCGTCCCGTCCTCGCTCAAATAAATCTCCCCGCCCTTCTCGCGAAACTCCGCCGCTTTCTCCGCCATTCCCGCTTCGGCCTCGGCGATCACATTCGGAGCCCGCGCACTCCCAAACTTGTCCCGGATCTCGCGGGTAATCTCCATCGAGCAGAATTTCGGCCCGCACATGGAGCAGAAATGGGCGACCTTGTGGGCGTCCTTGGGCAGGGTCTTGTCGTGGAAATCTCTCGCGGTTTCCGGGTCCAGCGCGAGGTTGAACTGGTCTTCCCAGCGAAATTCGAACCGGGCGCGGGACAGGGCGTCGTCGCGGATTTTCGAGGCCGGGTGGCCCTTGGCGAGGTCGCCGGCATGGGCGGCGATCTTGTAGGTGATGACGCCGGTCTTGACGTCATTGCGGTCGGGCAGGCCGAGATGCTCTTTCGGGGTGACATAGCAGAGCATGGCACAGCCAAACCAGCCGATCATGGCGGCGCCGATGCCGCTGGTGATGTGGTCATAGCCGGGCGCGATATCGGTGGTCAGGGGCCCGAGCGTGTAGAAGGGCGCCTCGTGGCAACACTCCAGCTGCTTGTCCATATTCTCCTTGATCTTGTGCATGGCGACATGGCCCGGCCCTTCGATCATCACCTGACAGCCTTTGGCCCAGGCGATCTTGGTGAGTTCGCCCAGGGTCTCCAGCTCGGCAAACTGGGCCTTGTCATTGGCGTCGGCGATCGAGCCGGGGCGCAGGCCATCGCCCAGTGAGAAGGAGACATCATAGGCGCGCATGATGTCGCAGATTTCCTCGAAGCGGGTGTAGAGGAAGCTCTCCTTGTGGTGCGACAGGCACCATTTGGCCATGATCGAGCCACCGCGTGACACGATGCCGGTGACGCGGTCGGCGGTCATCGGCACATAGGCCAGGCGCACGCCGGCATGGATGGTGAAATAATCCACGCCCTGCTCGGCCTGTTCGATCAGCGTGTCGCGGAAAACCTCCCAGGTCAGATCCTCGGCGACGCCATTGACCTTTTCCAGCGCCTGATAAATCGGCACGGTGCCGATCGGGACCGGCGAATTGCGCAGGATCCATTCGCGGGTGTTGTGGATATTCTTGCCGGTCGAGAGATCCATCACCGTATCGCCGCCCCAGCGGATCGCCCAGACCATTTTGTCGACCTCTTCCTCGACACTCGATGTGACCGCGGAATTGCCGATATTGGCATTGATCTTGGTGAGGAAATTGCGGCCGATAATCATCGGCTCCAGCTCGGTATGATTGATATTGCACGGGATGATGGCGCGGCCGCGGGCGATCTCGGAGCGGACGAATTCCGGCGTCACGAATTCCGGGATCGAGGCGCCAAAGCTCTCGCCATCGGCCATGCGCTCCTTGAAGCCGGCCATCGGCGTCTTGCGGCCCAGGTTTTCGCGCTCGGCGACGTATATCATTTCGTCCGTGATGATGCCGGCCCGGGCGAATTCATACTGGGTGATCGGGGCATCGCCCACCCCGCGCATGGGCTTGTGCAGCCCGGGAAATTCGCGCGCCAGATATTTGCCCTGGGCGCCGCCATTATCGAGCGGGGTCACCGGACGTCCGTCATATTCCTCAACGCCGCCGCGCTTCTTGATCCCGGCCAGCCGCACCCGCGGCAGGCCATGCTCGACATCGATCCTGGCGTTGGGATCGCTGTACGGCCCGGACGTGTCATAGACGCGCACAGGCGGCTCATTCGCCGTCGGATGCAGATCAATCTCGCGGTGCGGAACCTTCAGGCCCGGCGCGGAGACCGGCGAGGTCCAGACGCGGCGCGAACCCGGCAGGGCACCGGTGGTGACCTTGGGGGTCTCGAAGGAGGCTTGCGTGGTGGGCTTGTTCATTGGGGGAAATCCTGGAGGGCCATGAAAGGGTTCAAGGGAATGAGAAATCTGAGGGTCAGGATCGCCCCGACGACGTGAATGGGGCCGACGATCCAGCGAAAAACGAAGCCCACATAGGGCGCGAAGACACTCGAAAGGCGGGCATAGGCCGGCTTCGGATGCCAGGGCAGAAAGGCGTTGAGGCTCAGCCAGACGCAGCCGCCGGCGAGGGCGAAAACAACCACATTGAGCGGATTGCCGGTCTCGCGTGCTCCCGGCGCGACCAGCTGAATCGCGATCAGCACCAGGCCGAGCGCCCCCATCGGCAGGAAGATACGCCGCCGCAAGGCCTGGTCCTCCGCCAGGCGCTGGAACTGCTCCATCGGCCTTTGCACCCGGAAGGGCATGCTCGCTGCATATACCAGCCAGACAAGCGTCGCCGCGACGAGGATGAGCCAGGTGGAGACCGGGACGTCCGCCGGAACGGGGAGATCTAAGCCCATTGCACGCTCCGCATCTCCGCCAGCGAACTCATGAGGCCGTATCCGGCTTTGACGTGACGAGGCTTTGAAAAATGAGGCGCTCAACGGCGGGGCCGTCGGCGATGGCGTGGAGGATGAGCGCCGGAGCCTCGTCAAACCGGGCCCAGACCAGCAGGTCAAAGGCCCCGTCTGTGGCATTCAAGCGGATGCCGGCAATATTGCGCGTCAGCAGGCTATGGCGATCACCGGCAGGATCGAGTTGGATCAGACGCAAATTCGTCAGCAGAAAGATAGGGTCTGACTTGGGATCGAATTCGGGGCGCACAGTGAATATGCCGACCACGAGACTCACGGAAATTACGCCCAGCAACAAGGCGACGAGCCCGTTGAAAAGCCCGAGAAAGCCATCCATGCCACGCATATGGCCGTACATGACCGCGATTGTCGTGGCTACGATAAACCCCATGGCCCAAAGAGCCATGAAGAGACGAGCGCGCCAGCGCGGTGGCAGCATGCGTTTTGACAGTGAATAGTCCGGCGCCCCGCGCCAGATCACTTGCTCGCCCTCGGCCAGGAGACCGTCGATGTCCTGCGTCATGGCTCCAGCCCCAACTCGGCGCGAGCCCGCTTCGTCAGGCCGGCGGCGACCAGGCGGTGGCTCTCGCCGAGATAGTCGCGCAGCATGTCGGTATCGAGGGTTTCAGGACCGGTCCATTGCAGCCAGCTCATGCCGCGCGAGGCGAGATAGGGCGCCGGGCGCATGCCCGGTTCGTCCTTGTAGATCTCGAACGTCATCGGCGAGCATTTGAAAGAAATGCCGAAGCCTTCGATATCCTTGGCCCAGCCGCCAACGGCAAACACCTTGCCGCCGACCTTCCAGACATGCGCATCGCCCCACTGCACCACGGTGGTAGTGACCGGCAGCGAGCCGCAGAATGCATTGAATTCAGCTTCGTCCATCACTTGGCTCCGTCCCGCCGCCGGCATGACCCGGATCCGGTCCTAAGGGTGCTTCTCAGTCACGCTGGCAAGCCAGCAGGACGCCCCTCGGAAATCTGGTTCAAGCATGCAGCCGCGCGGCGATTCTGGCAAGGCAGCTTCGCCCTCCCCCGTTTCGGGGATTACGCGTGCGATGAGCACGTCTAGACTGGCTCACTCAAATCAGGGGATTGCCATGCTTGTCACGACCGGACTGCTCGCCGCCATTCTGCTCCAGGGCGCCAGCGCGCCAGCGGAGACGCAAGGCCTTCCCGCCCTGCCCAACGGCCATTATGTCGAGCGCCTGGCCGATGGCAGCTCCGCCTGCGGCGATTCCGAGGCGCCCTATTTCGACCTTGATGTTCGCGCCACACCCGACAATCCCTCGGGAATTGATGGCGATGCCGGCGAACTCGTGCTCGGAGGGTATGGCGAGTCGGAGCGCGTCCAGCTCAGCTATGCGCTCTCCCTGACCGCGCCCGGGCCCGACCCCGAATTCGATTACGGCATGCGCATCATGAATATGATCGATGGCTGGCACACCCCGGCGGATGGTTCGCCCCCCTATCTGCAGAGATCCATTATCCTCACCAATCCCAATGGCGATGCCGAAATTGTCGGCACCGTCCTCACCCATAATGGTAGGCCGATCATCACGACCCGCTCGGCCCGCGCGCCAGGCGTCCATGGCGCCGCAATGAATGGCGACGTGCTGCAGCCCTACGAGCGCTGCGAGGTCGAGGAAGACTGACGGTCGCTCCTGCGCGCCCTGCCGCCGTCGTCAGTTCAGCGCCATCCTCCGCCCGAAACAGGCATCATGCATCGCCAGAAAACTCGCCGCATCGCGATTGCCGCCCTGGGCTGCCTCGGCGAGATAGGCGCGGGCGCGGTAAGGATCGCGCGCACCGCGATCATCGGAGAACATCAGGCCGGCATACAGGGCCGCGACGCGGCTGCCATGCTCGTCGGCGATGCGGGTCATGGTGGTCTCGGCCCGGTCCGAATTGCCTTGCCATTGATAGGTGGCGAGGGTGAGTTGCGCCAGGCTGGCATAGCTGACGCGATCATCGGCCTGCAACAGGTTTCCACCCCAATAGAACGCCGCAGCCCCGACCGGGATCTGACGCTGGCGCGCCATTTGTTCCAAGGCCCGGGTCATGCCATCGCTGGTCTGACCGAGATAGGCGTCGCGCGCGGCTGCGAAGCGCGAACAATCATCAGCGAAAGCCGAAGCGCCGAACCAGGTGTGCAGGCCGAGGCTGACCGCCAGAGCCAGTGAATACCGAAACCGAAAACGGGACATTCGCCCCTCCTTTTTCCCAACATGAGAGACAGACTGGGCGTCACGGCTTAAGTCCGACCCAAATTGCGCGCCGGTTTTTTCAACAAATTCAATTCAATAACGAAATATTTAGCGCGCTGCTGATCGCGGCCCAATTATTGCAAATTCCCTAACACGAACGCTCAAATGAGGACGAAACGATGCGCGCGATCTTTCATTCCGGCCATGGCCGGCTCGAAGACAAATCGAACACATTCACCGCGATGCGGATCGTCTTCGCGATGGCTGTCGTCTATGCGCACGCCATCCTCATCCCGATGGGTCTGCCCTATCACGGTATCTGGCCGGAATTTGTCGACGCGACGGTGCAGCTGGCGCTCGACGGCTTCTTTATCCTGTCCGGCTACATGATCACCGCCAGCCTGCTCAACCGGAACGACATGCTGTCCTTCACCCTGTCACGCGTATTGCGGATCTTCCCGGGTCTGATCGCCGTCGTCCTGCTGATGTGGCTCGTCATCGGCCCGCTCTTCACCGAGCTGCCACTGGGCCAGTACTGGACCAATGCGCAGACGCTGCAATTCCCGCTCATGGTCCTGTCGCAAGCGGATCCGCTGGCCGGCCTGCCGGAAGTCTTCAACGCCTCGCCGATTGGCCGGGCGATGGATGGCGCGCTGTGGACGATCCGCTATGAATTGCTCGCCTATCTCGGCGTCGGCCTGCTCGCAGCGGTCGGTCTCTACCGCCATCGCAGCCTGATCCTGGTCTGGGCCGGCCTGGCTGCGGTCTGCGGCGTGCTCTACCAGATCTTCGGCTATAGCGGCATTGGCGAAGGCACGATCAGCACCATGGCGCGCTTCGGTCCCGCGTTCATGATCGGCGCCGGCTTCTATGCCGCCCGCGACCAGATCCCGCTTTCCTCGGGCTATGTCGGCCTGGCGCTTCTGGCAGCCTTCGCCAGCCAGGGCACGGCGATGGGTCCGGTGATGCTGCAGATCGCCCTCGCCTGGCTTTACCTCTGGGTCGGCTTCCTCGATGTGCCCGGCCGCGTCGGCAAGGCGCTGCGCGAGGTCGAGGACGTGTCCTACGGCATCTATATCCTGCATTGGCCGCTGGGCATGATGGCCTTCGCCATGATCCCGGGCATCGGTGCCAACGCCTTGTTTGCCATCATGACCGTCAGCGCGATTGCCGCCGGCTGGGTGATGCGCGTAACGGTCGAAAAACCCGCGCTGGCGATGAAACCCCATTTGCTGAACTGGATGCGCCAGCCGCGGATGGTCGCGGCGGAGTAGAAGGCTCAGCCCTCGACCGGCGTCCCGAAGGCGGTGATGGCGAGACCGAGCAGGCACAGGCTGGCATAGCCCACCATCCGCACAGGCTGTCCGCCAGTGCGCCAGGCGCCCAGCGCCGCAATCGCAGCCTGCAGCGCGTAATAGAGCGCGAAGGCGCGCGAGGCGTAGGCGATGATCTCGAACAGGTTGGCGCTCCAGGTCAACGCCAGGCCGGCGCCGACCAGCAGGGCATAGGCCCATCGCAGGCTGATGCGCCCACCACTCAATTCCACCATCAATCCGCCGGAACCCCCGGTATCGGCGACGGCGGCGCTGAACTGGGCGCTCAGCGCGGCGGCGACCAGCAGGACCGGCAGGACCGGCGCCACGATCCGCATCATGTCGATAATCGCCGTCTCGCTGAAGGGCAGTTCGCTCGGCTCGAACACGAAGGCGATCAGGGCGATATAGACGATATAGATCGTCGCCGAGATCAGCTGCGCCCGCCGCATCGAACGAATGCGGGTTGCCGCGTCATAGCTGGCCTTGAGATAGCGCGACGTCTCGAAACCCTGAATGGTGACGATCAAGCCGAAGGCCAGGGTGATGGCGGGCCAGCCGGTCAGTTCCGGCGGGGTGAAATGCAGGTCGCCGGCGCGCAAATGCTCGGCATTGAACAGGATCAGGCCGAAAATCAGCCCGGCAATGATCGCCAGCTTGATGCCGACCGAAATCTGCTCCAGGCGCTCGAGAGCGCTGAAGCCGCGCGTCCAGCCCACCACCAGGATCAGCACCAGCACCGCGCTCGCCACCAGACGGGCATGAAAACGGTCATCGACCTCGGTCAGACTGACACCGAAAGCGCCCAGCAGGTTGAGATAATAGGCGACCGAAATGATGTAGGCGAACGCCAGAACCCAGGACGACGTCGTCTCGAGCCGGCCTTCCAACGCACCGCGCTGGCTGCCGGACTGATCGAGCTGGCGGATATTGGCGCGGATCGCGGCACCGAACAGCCAGGCCCCGGCACACAGGCCCGCCATCACCAACGGTGCGAGATAACCATAAGAGGTCTCCAGCACCGGGCCGAGAACGAGAAAACCGCTGCCGATGATCGAGGCCAGCGGTGTGATCGTCGCGCGCCAAAGCCGGTTGCCGGCGACACGTGGCAGGGCAAGGACAAGCCCGACCAGCAGGGCGGCGGCGAGGATGAGGGTATTGGAGATCGCCATTATTGCGTCTCCCCTGCCCGCGCCATCAAGCCCGGAACGGGTCCTGCATCAGGATCACGTCTTCGCGTTCCGGACTGGTCGAGACCAGGGCGATGGGGCATTCGATCAGCTCTTCGATTCGGCGGACATATTTGACCGCTTCCGCGGGTAGTTCCGCCCAGGAGCGCGCACCGGCGGTTGAGCCCTGCCAGCCTTCAAGCTCTTCATAGACCGGGGTGACCCGGGCCTGGGCTTCCTTGCCGGCGGGCAGGTAATCGAGCCGCTGACCGTCGAGCTCATAAGCGACGCAAACCTTGAGCATCTTGAACCCGTCGAGCACGTCGAGCTTGGTCAGGGCGACCCCGGTGACGCCGCCGACCTGCAAGGTCTGGCGCGTGATGACAGCGTCGAACCAGCCACAGCGGCGCTTGCGTCCGGTGACAGTGCCGAATTCATGACCGCGCTCGCCGAGCTTCTGGCCGTCATCATCATGCAATTCGCTGGGAAACGGGCCGGCGCCGACACGGGTCATATAGGCCTTGGCGATGCCGAGCACATAGCCGACATCCTTGGGCCCGACGCCTGTGCCGGCCGAAGCCTGACCAGAGACGGTGTTGGATGAGGTGACGAAGGGATAGGTGCCGTGATCGACATCGAGCAGGGCGCCCTGGGCACCTTCGAACAGGATCTTCTTGTCGGCACGGATAGCGTCCGCCAGCACACGCCAGACCGGCGCGGCATAGGGAATGATTTTCGGTGCGATCTCGAGGATCTCGGCGAGCAATTGCGCGGCCGGATATTCCGGGTGGCCGAGGCCACGGCGCAGAGCGTTGTGGTGATGCAGGATATCGGCGACGCGCGCTTTCAGGGCGGTCTCGTCCATCAGGTCGATGACGCGGATGGCGCGGCGGCCGACCTTGTCCTCATAGGCTGGACCAATGCCGCGGCGCGTGGTGCCGATGGCCTCGCCATCATCGCGATTTTCGCGGAAGGCATCCAGCTCGCGGTGGATCGGCAGGATCAGTGCTGCGGTCTCGGAAATCTTGACGACGTCGGGATTGATATCAACGCCCTGGGCGCTGATGCGTTCCGCCTCGGCGAGGAAGGCCCAGGGATCGACGACGACACCATTGCCGATCACTGACAATTTGCCGCGCACGACACCGGAGGGGAGCAGGGAAAGTTTGTAGACTTTCTCGCCGACAACCAGCGTATGGCCGGCATTATGCCCGCCCTGGAAGCGCGCCACGACATCGGCGCGGTGGCTGAGCCAATCAACCAGCTTGCCCTTGCCCTCATCGCCCCACTGGGCACCCACTACGGTCACGTTCGCCATGTCTGACTCCTGCCTGGTCGCGGGTTCTTGTCACGAAGCCGTGACCCGGACCAGATCAATTTGCATTTATCCGCCTGCCCCGACAACATCGAGCTCGGGATTTCCACGGCACATTGAAGCGGAGAACAAGATGGTATCGGCAAAAACACTGCTCGCCTCCACCATTCTGGCGCTGGCGGTACCGGGTATCGTCAGCGCGCAGCAAGGCCCGCCGCCCGGATGCGCCGAGGCCGTGCATGATGATTTCGATTTCTGGGTCGGGTCGTGGAATGTCTATGCACCGGATGACGGTCCGTATCAGGGCCAGAATTCGATCACCAGGACCGAAGGCGGCTGCCTGATTACCGAACACTGGTCCGGGGCCAGCGGCAGCACCGGCGAGAGCATGAATTTCCATGACCCGCTGGTCGGTGCCTGGCGCCAGGTCTGGGTCAGTGCGAGTGCCTTTATCGACTATACGGGCGGGCTCGACGACGATGGCGCGATGGTTCTGAATGGTGAGATCTACTATCCCGGCAATGGCGTCCGCGCGACATTTCGCGGTGCCTGGACGCTGCAGGATGATGGCTCGGTGCGTCAGCATTTCGAGCAGGCGGATGCCGAGGGTAACTGGTCGGACTGGTTCATCGGCATTTATGTCCGCCAGGACGATGACCCGCGGGCCGCGGAGGCCGCCGTCGCGCGCGGCGAATAGGCCGGCCCGCCCCCCCTTCAGAATTCGACGAGGTAGTAATGTTCCTTGTCGTAGAGCCCGTAAATCACCTGTGTCGGGAAGCCGTAGCGGTGTTGCAGGTAATCGCGTTGTGAGGCGTGGATCTGCCAGCCGCGAACCTTGGCCCAGGCCTCGCCCGGCATTTGCAGATTGGGCGCCGGCTGGTTGTCGACGATCAACTGCCCGGTCTCGCCGCCGAATTGCGCCATCATCCGCGGCGGCGCCAGAATATAGGCGATGGCGCGCGGGGCACTCTCCGGATCAATCTCGCGCAGACGGCGCACCGCCTCGGTCGCGCCGCGTCCCGCCGTGCGGTGATCGGGATGCCAGGACAGGCCGCTCTCCGGCCAGAAAGTCACCACCAGATCGGGCTGCCAGGCCTGCATGCGCTCCATCAGCCGCTCGACATAGATCTCGAAATCGGCGTCCGACAGACCGCCATCGGGATAATCCCAGACTTCCTGATCCTCGAGCCCCAGCGCCCAGCCATTCTTGAGCACTTCGGCGTGGCGGATAATGCCCAATTCCTCGATCCGGCTGACCTGAGGCAGGGGCGTTCCCGCCTCGCCGCGCGTCGCCGTAATCATCCGGGTGACTGCGCCATCGCGCGTACGCGCCCGAATCAGCAAGCCGGTGATCGATTGCTCATCATCCGGATGGGCAAAAACCGCGAGCACAGACCGCGCGCCAACTTCGCCCGCGACCGATGGAACCGTCCGCGTCCCGGGCACTTCAAACAGCGAGTCGAGCCAGAACCAGGCCCCCGCAAGCAGGAGCACCAGCACGCCGGCGACGGCGATCAGAAATCGCAATACCGGCGAACGCGGCACGGCTTAACGCCCGAAGCGATAGCTCAGGCGGATGCCGGCATTGTCGAGCGCCTGGTTGCGGCCCGATGCGAGGATCTGGCCGTGGGAGATGTGCTCGTAATACGCACCGATCGCCCAGCTCTCATTGATGTCATAGTCGAGCCCCAGCGTGGTGTGGAACAGGATATGGCTGCCCATCAAGGCGCGCGTTGTGGCCAGACGGATCCGGTTGGGATCGCCTGGAGGCGCGTTCTGATCGATATCAACGACGCCGTCATTATAGGACAGGCCTTCCTTGAGCTCGAGATTCAGGCGCTCCGTGAGTGGAATATTCCAGGCCAGGCCGACCGAACCGAAATCCGTCAGACCATTGGTATTGAACGAGCCGTAGACATAGGGCCGTGGCGACCAGATGACCGAAAGGAAGTCCGGTGAGCCGAACAACAGCTCGGCGGTCACATTCGGCCCATCCTCGATATGGTCGGCCAGATCATGCGCTGTCACGCCCAGCCGGAATTCCATCCCGCGATCTTCAGCCTGGGCCGTTCCGGCCAGCAACGCGGCAGCAGCAGCCGCCATCATCAAACGTGTCATGATCACCCCTTTGAGCTGTGGCCTGATGCCAAATCCCTGTTGTGCAACGGATAGCGTGCCCGTTACGCCACGTCCAGCGCCTCGCGCCAGGCCCAATCGAGCCAGGGGCCGAGTGCGGCCAAATCATCACGTTCGACTGTCGGCCCGCACCAGATGCGGATACCGGGCACGGATTGTCGGTGCATCGAGATATCAAGCGCCGCATTCTCGCGCTCGAGCAGGGTGCAAATGCGCTTGGTGAGGGCCCATTGCGATTCGCTATCCATGGCCGAGACGCGTGGATCGGTATATTTCAACGTCACCGAAACCGGCGACCGCGCGGCGGTATCTTCGCACAGATAACCGAGCCAGTCGGACTGTTTCACCCAGGCGTCGAGCGCCGCGAAATTGGCTTTGCGGCGACGCACCAGTTCGGGCAACCCGCCAATCCGCGCAGCCCATTTCAGGGCCGAGAGGTAATCCTCGACACACATCAGCGACGGGGTATTGAGGGTTGAACCCTCATAGAGCGCCATATTCGCCTTGCCGCCGGAATGCAGCTGCAGCAGGCCGGGAATGGGCCAGGCTGGCTTGTAGCTATTGAGCCGTTCGATCGCGCGCGGGCTCATCACCAGCATGCCGTGCTGCGCCTCGCCGCCGAGGCATTTCTGCCAGGAAAAGGTCAGGGCATCGATTTTCGACCAGTCGATATCAACTGCGAAGGCCGCCGAGGTCGCATCGCACAGGGTCAGCCCCTCGCGTTTTGCATCAACCCAGTCGAGATCGGGAACCCAGACACCGGCGGCCGTGCCGTTCAGTGTGAAGACGGTGTCGCGCTTGCCATCATGCTGGGCCAGGTCCGGCAATTGCCCGGCCGGGGTCTCGAAAATGCGCAAATCATCCAGCGGCAGCTCATCGCGGGCGTCGAGGATCCAGCGCTTCCCGAACACGTCCCAGCCAAACACGTCGACACCGCGCGCGCCGAGCAGCGACCACATCGCCGCTTCCATCGCGCCGGTATCCGAGCCGGGCAGGATGGCGACCTTATAGCCCTCGGGCAATTGCAGCAGCGCGTGGGAGCGGTCGATGGATTCCTTGATCCGAGCCACCGCCTGGCCGGCGCGGTGCGTGCGCGACAGCGGCGCATCGCCGAGCCCCTCCCAGGTCCAGCCAGGGTGTTTCTTGACCGGTCCACAGGAAAAACGCGGATCGGCTGGACGGATCATCGGTTTGGCGTTCGGGGTATCAATAGCTGCAGTCTGGGAATCGGCCACTTGCATCTCCGGATCGGGGGGCGTGAGGGAGTGGCCGACACGTTGACGCCCCGCGCGCAGCGGGGCAAGAGGCTTTGCATGATCGTATCACAGCGCGCCCTGTTCGACCTGCCCCGCGAGGTCGCCTATTTCAACGCCGCCTATATGGGCCCGATGCCGATCTCGGCCTCGGGCGCCGGGGCGATCAGCTATGCGCGCAAGACGCAGCCCTGGACGCTCGATATCCAGGCCGATTTCTTTGCCGCGCCCGAGGCGTTCCGCAAGCGCGCCGCGACATTGTTCGAGGCCAGCCGCAATGATGTCGCCATCGTGCCGGCCGCCTCCTACGGGCTGGCCACGGCGGCACGAAACCTGGCGCCGGACGCGCAATCGGAAATCCTCGTTCTCGACGCGCAATTCCCGTCCAATATCTATGTCTGGCGCGGTCTGGCCAAACAGTATGGCGCCCGCATCCGCACCGTTACACGCAGCGAAGGCCAAAACTGGACCGAGGCCATGCTCGCGGCGATCGGCACGGCAACTTCGATCGTCGCCTGCCCGCATGTGCACTGGGCCGATGGCGGCCAGCTCGACCTCGCCGCGATCAGCGATGCGGCACGGCGCCAGGGTGCGGCCCTCGTCCTCGACCTGACCCAGTCGCTCGGCGTGATGCCCTTCGAAATGGCGGCGATCCAGCCCGATTTTGCCGTGGCGGCCTGCTATAAATGGATGCTCGGTCCCTATTCGATCGGCGCCCTCTATGTCGCGCCGCAACACCAGCAGGGCGAGCCGCTGGAGGAGAACTGGATCGTGCGTGACCGGGCCGAGGATTTCGCCCGTCTGGTCGATTATGCCGATGAATACGCGCCCGGCGCGCGCCGTTTCGACATGGGCGAGCGCTCGGGCTTTCAGCTGGTGCCGGCGGCCAATGTCTGTTTGCAGCAGATACTTGACTGGGGCCCGGCGGAGATCTCCAACACGCTCGGCGCCAGGACGGCCGAAATTGCCGAAGCCGTCGCGCCACTCGGTCTGCGCGATGCGACACCACAGCGCGCACCGCATTATCTGTGCCTGGCCCTGCCCGAGACTGCCCCGGCCGATCTCGTCAAGCGTCTCGCGGCCCACCAGGTCTTCGTCTCGCAGCGCGGTGACCGGCTGCGCGTGACGCCGCATCTCTATAATGACCAGGCCGATCTGGCCCGGCTCGTCGCCGCCCTGAAAGCCGAGCTCTGATTTGAACCGGCCGCTCCACCACCCGACCCTGCGCGACTGGGCCATGCTGCTTGTGCTGACGCTGCTATGGGGTTCGGCCTATGCCTTCATCAAGCATGCGGTGATCAGCTTCTCGCCCGCCGCGCTGATCCTGGTGCGCATTGGCGGCGCGGCGATACTTTTGACCGGCTGGACCTATGCGCGCGGCCACCGCCTGCCACCGCTCAATGACAAGCGCTGGCTATGGTTTGGCGCACTCGGCCTGTTCGGCAATACCCTGCCCTTCTTCCTGATCAGCTGGGGCCAGCAGACCATTGACAGCTCGCTGACCGGCATTCTGATTGCCACCATGCCGCTGAGCACGATCGCACTGGCCCATGTCTTCGTGCCCGGAGAGCGCATGAATGCGCGGCGTCTGGCCGGCTTTCTGCTCGGCTTTGCCGGTGTCGTCGTCCTGCTCGGGCCGGTCGCCCTGCAAGGACTGGGCGGGACCGGACTATTGGCCCAGATCGGGGTTTTGTGCGCTGCAATCTGCTACGGGATCAATGCCGTATTGGCGCGCCTCCTGCCCGACACGCCGCCCTCGCTATCGGGTGCCGGCATGTTGATCATGGGTGCCTTGCTGTCGCTCCCCTTCGGGGTCTGGGATCTGACCCATATGCCAGCCGCCCCGGCTTCAGCCTGGATGAGCGTGTTCTGGCTGGCGGTCGGGCCGACGGCGCTGGCCTCGGTTCTGTTGATGCAGATCGCACGCACCGCCGGGCCGAGCTTTTTGGCGACGGTCAATTACATGACCCCGGTTGCCGCCGTCGCCACCGGCCTGCTGATCGGTGAAACCCTGGGCTGGAATGCGCTGCTCGCCCTGACGATCATCCTCGCCGGCGTCTGGATTGCGCGCAAGAAAGCCGTCCTGCCGCCGCCCGTTTGAGCAGACGATCTATTCCCGGATCATCCACATATGATCAACCGGGCCGTGGCCGGCGCCGAAACCCGGTGCGCGGGAAATCGCTTCATAGAGATAATCGCCGGCATGTTTGACGGAATCCGACAGCGAATAGCCACGCGCCAGCAAGGCTGCGATCGCTGAAGCCAGGGTGCAGCCCGTGCCATGGGTGTGGCGGGTCTCGATCCTTGGCCGCTCGATCAGCTCCATGCCGCGCGCGGATACCAGCACATCACGCGCGACAGTGCCGCTGCCATGGCCGCCTTTGATCAAAGCGGCGCGGGCGCCCATTTCAATCAGGGCTTCTGCGGCGCCGATCTGGCCGTCAATATCCTCGATCTTGCCGCCCGCCAGCCGTTCCGCTTCCGGAAAATTGGGGGTGATGAGGGTCGCCAGCGGCAGCAGACGGTCTCGGATTGCCGCCTCGGCGCCTGCATCGAGCAGGGCATCGCCCGAGGTCGCGACCATCACCGGGTCGAGCACGAAGGGCAGGCCCGGTGCGCGCTGTTCGATCAGATCGGCGACGGCCAGCACGATGGCTTCATTGACCAGCATGCCGGTCTTGATCGCATCGGTGCCGATATCGTCGAGCACAGCGGTCATCTGGGCAATGACGATGTCGACGGGGACTGGGTGCACGGCCGTGACGCCGAGCGTGTTCTGCGCCGTGATCGCGGTGATCGCGGTGGTGGCATAGCCGCCCATCGCGGCGATGGCCTTGATGTCGGCCTGGATGCCGGCGCCGCCGCCGCTATCCGATCCGGCGATCACCAGCACGCGGCCGGCATGTTCGTGTTCCATGATCATCTCCGCCATGACTGCGCTGTTATTCCGGCCCCAAGGCCTCGGCCTGACTGCGGGCGCGCATCGCCTCGGCATCGCTATTGGCGTGGCGGGCGGCGCGCAGATAGAGCGACCGGGCCGCCGCGCGATCACCCTGTTGCAGACGCAGATCCGCCAGCGCCAGGGCGGCGGTGGTGTTATCGGGCTCGAAGGCGAGCATTTGTTCATAGATCCGGATCGCCGATGCCGGATCGCCGCCGCGGCCGAGACAGCGCGCATGCTGCATCAGCCGCGCATCATCCCAGGGATTGACCTCCACGGCGGCCGCCGCGTCGGCACAATCGGTCAGCTCGGACGGTAATGCGGCGGCAGCGAGCGTCGCGGCCTGGGCCGGCATGGAGCTCGCCCGCGGTGGCTGGTTTGCCGCCGGGGCCGGGGCTTGCGCCTGTGTCCGCGTGGTCTGGGCTTGGGGCGCCGGGTCGGGACGCGAAGGCGACGGAGTTGCAGGGTGTTGATCGGCTGCGACGGCCGGCGCGGGGCTCATGAAGGACGGGTCCTGCCCCATGGTTGGCGTTGGTTGCCAATCCGGCGCGGTGGCCGGATAGGATGAGGCGGCCGTCCGCGGCATCGCCGGCGCAGCGCCATCACCGAGCCGCACCCGCACCAGCACGCCACCCTGGCGCAATTCCGCCTCGCTGGACGTCCAGGCCTGCTCGCCATGCAGCTGAATTCGGGCACCGCGCTCGGTGGGTTCGACCTGAAGTCCGGTCACCAGCTGGCGATCGCGCGGCACGATCTGGCGGGCGCTGACGGTGACGCCTTCGATCACAAGCTCGAGGCCGGACGCCGTCGCTTCGCTGCGCAACAGGGTCGGCTGGCCGTCAAAGGCAATCCAGATCAGGCCCTCCTGCCCGCTCAGGCGGGCGCGCAAATCGCGCAATTCGGCATGGGCGGGAGAAGCCATCGACAGGGCAAGGCAGAGATAGATCAGGGCGCGCATATCCCTGCCCTCCACCGCTTCGCGTTAAGGCCGCGTTAAGTGGAGCCATCCGCGGTGCAATATGACGGTCCAGCCGGCGCGTCAGCCAATGCTGTCCTCAAAATCGCCATCGCAGGCATCATAACCCAGCGCGCCGATCAGGTGGCCATCGGCCTCGCGAACGGATTCAAATACATAACAACTCATCGCCGCATCAGGCATGGCGGAGCGAACGAAAATCGGGTCGCCCTCGCCCAATATGACGTCGGCGGCATCGATCGGGCGCAAGGAATTGACGCGGTGGCCATCCTCGCGTGTGGCGCATTCCCAGCTGCCCCCGTCATGGTCGACAAGGCGGATTCCGGTCGCGCCGCCAGACAGGGTATAGGCGAGCGAGACATGGTCGGCCTCGCCGGACATTTCCGCCAGACAAGCATCAATCGCCGGCAGGTATGCGGCGAGATAATTCGACCAACGATCAACCGGCGCGGTTTCCGCCGCGCACCCATTGATCTCGCTCGGCCCCATCCGGACGGTGGCGAAATAGGGATCGATCTCGCCATCATCATTCTGGCAGGGCCCGGCCTGCAACTCGACGGTGACCGTCCGGCCCGCATCGGTCACGCCTTCATAGTGGCGCGCACCGCCCTCAAGATAGGGCATGACGATCAGCAATTCCGCGCGCATTTCGACGCTTTCTACCCCGTCGAGCCAGAAATCGACCCGCGCTTCACCGCCGACCGATTCAAACACCATCCGCCCCTGCCAGTTTTGGCCGGCAAGGCGATAGCCGAAGCGTGTGTCAGCGGTGCGGTAGGCCCGTGAGGGCGCGTAATCGAAAGCGCTGTTTGCGACACCGCCGCCCACGCCGCCGCCGGCAAGCGTCGTCGCGCAAGCCGTCAGGCCGGCGCAAACCAGCGCCACTACGCATATCTGTTTCATCAACTTCCCCCGAAATCTGCCTTGGCCTTTGCCGGGATTTATATCATGAAGCTGCGCCGCCTGCCCAAAAAGCGGACAGGCATGATCAACGCGGCGCAATTATGCCTGTTCACCGCGCCAGGGGTCGGCGTTGATTATACCGGGCCGCTGCTCGATTGCCCGAAACTGCCAACAGAGTTTTGCCGCAACTGCCCACATCTTTTCCACGGGTTTATCCACAGCCTCAAATGCTCTCAGTGAAGTGCTCGGCAAGGTGATCCACAAACAGGCGCACCCGGTGGGTGAGATAGCGGCTCGACGGGAAGACGGCCCAGAGATTGCGGTGATCGGGATCCCAGTCCGGCAGGAGCGGCAATACCCGGCCATCGGCGAGCGCGGCTTCGGCGGCATAGCGCGGCGAGCAGGCGATCCCGACGCCGGCGGCAGCGGCCTCGACCGCGGCACTGGCCCCGTTCAGTGTCAGGCGCCCGGAGACGCGGACATCGACCTCTTCGCTGCCACGGGTGAATTTGAGCTGTTGCGGCGCCGGCTTGTTGCGATCGATGATGATGTCGTGTGCAGCCAGCTCGGACGGATGCTGCGGTGAGCCCCGTGCGGCCAGATAGGCCGGCGAGGCGACCAGGCTCATACAGGCCGGCGCGAGGCGGCGGGCGATCAGGGCGCTGTCATCGAGATTGCCGATCCGCACGCCGACATCGAAACCCTCCTCGACCAGATCAACCATGCGATCCACCAGCGACAGCCGCACTTCAACCCCGGGCCAGAGCGCCATGAATGTGGCGATCGGGTGCATGAGCTGGCGCGCCCCGAAATCGACCGAGGCCGTCACGCGCAGCAGACCGGCGGGCGCTGACCGGGCATCGGCGACGCCCTCTTCCAGTGCATCATATTCGGCCAGCCAGGGCCGCACCCGGTCGAGCAGGGCCGCGCCCGCCTCGGTCAGCCGGACAGAGCGTGTCGTGCGCTCGAACAGCCGCGCCTGCAGCCGCCCCTCTAGTGCCGTGATCTGTTTGGAGGCCGCGCCCGGCGTCATGCCCTCGCGCTCGGCGGCTTGTGTGAAACTGCCCAGCTCGGCGACAGAGGAGAAAAGCCGCAAGGCGTCAATCCGGTCCATTGTTTCCCCATTCGAACAAGTAGAGCGTCACCCTCCGGCATTATCGCGCTTCGATCAAGATCAGATAGGGCGGTTCCGGAGGGCGAGTGAAGCGGACCCTACTCCGCCGTCGCGGCATCGATCAGGGCGAGGACATCGCTCCATTCAGCCATTTCCGCGACATCGCGCACCGAGGGTGCGTCCGGCGCCCTGATTGTCGGGTTGGCGCCGCCCTGCAGCAAGGCGACAACCGCATCATGCTGACCTTCGAACACCGCCCACAGCATCGGCGTTGCCCCGGTGACGCCCTGGACATCCGGCTGGGCACCCGCTGCCATCAGGGCGCGCACCACCTCGGCATCGCCGCCAATCGCTGCAAGGTGCAGCGGGGTCAGTGACAGGCCCTGAGGCCCGGCAACATGATTGACGTCGGCGCCCTGGTCCAGCAGCGCGCCGACCGCCGCACCACTGCCCTCGCGCGCCGCCTCGAACAGGGCTGTAAAGCCGATCGAGTCGGCCGCATCAACCGGCGCGCCAGCGGCGATCAGCGCCATTACAGCGTCAGCCTGGTCGGCCCTTGCCGCTGCCTGCAGCACCGGACGGCCGGCATAGTCTCGAGCCGCCGGCATCTCGGTTGCTCGGCCCAGCATTTCGATCAGCGGCAAGTCGCCCTGCTCCGCGGCGCGCTCGAGTTCAATTTCGACCGGTGAACGGGCCGGCACCGCATCGAGCGCCTCGAGCAAGGCTGCGAGGGCCGCAGGATGGCCGCGTCGCATCAGGATTTGCTGCGCATTGCCATGACCGGTCAGGCTCGGATCGGCACCAGCCTCGATCAGACTCACGATGACATCAGTATGGCCGTAATAGGAAGCCCAGTTCAGGGCCGGGTCGCCCATCCGGTCACGCGCATTGATATCGGCGCCGGCGGCGAGCAGGATATTGACCATTGCCGGGTCGGGATTCGAGGCCGCATACATCAGCGTCGTCGCGCCATAGCCCTCCTGCTCGCGCGCTTCCGGATCGGCCCCGGCGGCAAGCGCGGCATCCAGGGCAGCGGCATCGCCGGCCCGCACGGCCAATCGGACGGGTTCAGAAATTTGCGCCACCGCGCTCCCCGCCATGATGGCGCTGGCGCATGCGGCGATGGCGAGCCGTAGAAATCCTGTGACGTGCATGTTCAATCCTCCCGCCATCAGGCTAGCGCGGAAAACATGGCGGCAAATCTCACGATTTCGTCAACTGCGATCGCCGCAATCGGACGCCGGTCTCAGCCCCGTACCAGTTTGAAATTTTCGCGTTTCAACCGCACAGGAAGTTCAAAATCAATCAGTTTTGCTGCACCAATGCTGCGCAGCATTTTCTCGGCTTCCTGGCGCGCGCCGCCCTGCAGTGAAGCGAGATGGTCGGTGACGCGTTGCAGCATCCAGAGCGGATAGGGGAAGATGGCACGGTCGGTCTCGACGGCCGTATCACCATGCCCGATCATGGCTTTGTTGAAACCGAATATGCGTGGCAATTCCGTTACATCCGGGTTGGCGTCGGCCCACTCGGACAGGGCCTGGGCGGTGTCGAACAGGACCGGTAATTGCTGCGCTGCGAACATTTCCAGCATCGGTATGAGCGTCGGCGGGACTTCGTCATTCTCGAGGAATTCACCGGTCAGGGCGTGTTGCGGCGCATGCGTGCGGCGGGCCCAATCGGCGACGCGCGGCGCCAGTCTTTCCATGATCTCGCCGGAGGCCGGGTCGCGCAGCAAATGCGCGTAAAGTGGGCCGAGAAAACCGTAATCACCAATCGAGGGCCGCGTCCCGAACAGGAAATCATGGCGTGCGAGATGCGCCTCGAATGCCGCCAGAAACGCTTCGAAAGCGGCTTCGACGGCGGGCACACTCTCGGGGCAAATGCCCAGAACCGGAAGCGTGCCGGAAAAGAAATCGACCGATTTCTGTACGGCCGCAAAGCGCTTTGCCGGCGGCAGGTCGGGATAGGAGGTTGCGCCAAATTCAGCCTGGGCGAAATCGCGATTATAGGCCCAGCGATAATGCATCGCCGGGATCACCAGCCATTCATCGCCGAACAATTCCAGGATCAGCGCCGCCAGCTTCTGCAGCGGACCGTCGGGATAGACCGAAGGGCCCGGTTCGCGCGCTTCGACATAATCGATGATCTCGGTGGTATCCTGCACGGCGACGCCGTCGGCGCTGCCATCCTCGTGGATCAACACCGGCACGACCGGCCAGCCGACGCGCGGCAGGATCAGTGTTTTATAGATCTCGACTGTGGAGAGTTGTTCGCGAAAAGCGACATTCTTCCAGCGCAGATAGCCGCGCACCTTGCCGGTATAGAGCGAAACGGCGGTGCCGATCAGCCTGTAGGTCATAGCGAGACTCCCGTGTAATTTCAGGAGTTTGGACGCTTGGCAGGGGCAGTGCAAGCGTCGGGTCGCGAAAAGCGGTGCCGGGCGGATGCGGAGCGGCAAATTGCGGGCGGCCCAACCCGGGGCCCTGGCCGGATCAGGGGAGGAATTGGCTAGCGCACAACCCAGTGCTTTTCCGCGATAATCTGTGCATCGCTCAGTATCTGCGGCGCAATTAATGCGGTGTCGATTTGAGTCGAGCCGAAGTGGGACTGGCCGGTCGTCGCCTGCACCGAGGTCCAGGCCTGCCAACCCAAACTGCCCGTCAGGGCGATCGCGATCGCCCAGGAGGACAGGGCGATTAACCGCGCGGAAGAGTGCCACGTCATTCGGCCAAAACGGGTCATGCATGCATCCATCGGCGACTCACTGTGGTGAGACGGTTCATCTTCGCCAATCCATCGCCGCACGCATGTCATATTTGATTAATCAAACCTTTACGCTGGCCCCGTGTCGGACAGAAAAAGGCCGGCCCGGATAACCGGACCGGCCTGTTCTCATTCAAACCGTCACCGCCAATCAGGCAGCAGCGGCTTCCTTGCCGAAGCGGCCGTAGAAAGTCTCGCCCTTCTTGGCCATTTCACGCAGCAGGGCCGGTACGGCGAACTGCTCGCCATATTTGGCCAGCTCATCGGCACGCTTGACGAAGGCCGCGGCCCCCACCGTGTCGATGAAGCTCAGGGCACCGCCGGTATAGGGCGCGAAACCCCAGCCGAGGATGGAACCGACATCAGCTTCGCGGGGATCCTGGACAATGCCCTCTTCCATACAGCGCGCCGCTTCGAGCGCCTGGGTGTAGAGGATGCGGTCCTTGATCTCTTCCGGTGTGGGTTGAACTTCGGCGTATTTGCCGTTCGGAGCGAATTGCTCCAGCTCGGGCCAGAGACGCTTGGGCTGGCCCTTCTCGGACGGGTAATCATAGAAGCCCTTGGAATTCTTGCGGCCCATACGATCATACTCTTCGACCATCTTGAACAGGATCGGCTCGGTCGGGGACGGCTTGTAGGCCGCGCCCAGATCCAGCTTGGTCTGTTTGATCAGCTTCACGCCAAGATCAAGGGCAACCTCGTCCTGCAAGGACAGCGGACCAACCGGCATGCCGGCCATACGGGTCGCATTCTCGATCAGGGCCGGCTTGATGCCTTCGGCGAGCATATTCATGCCCTCGCCGATGAAACGCATCACGCAGCGATTGGCGTAGAAGCCACGCGTATCGGCGACCACAATCGGGGTCTTCTTGATCTTGGTGACGAAATCGATCGCGCGCGACAGGGCATAATCGCCCGTCTTCTCGCCCATGATGATCTCGACCAGATTCATCTTCTCGACCGGCGAGAAGAAGTGGATGCCGATATATTGCTCCGGCCGCGACGACGCGGTCGCCAGGGATGAGATCGGGATCGAGGAGGTGTTGGAGCCGAACACGGCGCCTTCCGGGATCACGGCCTCGGCCATTTTGGTGATCTTGTGCTTGAGTTCTGAATTCTCGAACACAGCCTCGACGACCAGATCGACATCCTTCATCAGGGCGTAATCGGTGGTCGGGGTGATCATGGCGGCCAGCTTGTCGGCCTTTTCCTGGCTCAACTTGCCGCGCTTCACGCCGCCGGCAAAATGATCCATCGCATGTTGCTTGCCTTTTTCAGCGCCCTCTTGCGTGGCGTCGATCAGGACGATCTCGATCCCGGCCTGAACGGAAACCGTGGCAATGCCCGCCCCCATGAAGCCGGCACCAATGACGCCGACCTTCTTGATCTCGCCCTTTTGCTGGCTGGCCGGACGGCGGCCACCCTTGTCGAGCGCCTGTTTCGACAGGAAGATCGAGCGGATCATATTGCGGCTTTCAGGCCGCAGCATCAGCTTGGTGAAATAGCGGCTCTCAATCTTGATCGCCTCATCCATCGAGACCTGGGCGCCTTCATAGACGCAGGACAGGATGTAGCGCTGGGCCGGGTAATTGCCATAGGTGGTCTTGCGCAGCATTGGGCTGGCGGCGCCGAACATCTGGGCTCCAGCTGGATGATAGGGACCACCACCGGGGAAGCGGAATTTGTCGGCATCCCAGGGCTGTTTGGAATCGAGCTTGTTTTCCTTGACCAATTCCTTGGCCTTGGCGACCAGCTCTGCCATCGGCACGACGGCGTGAACCACGCCCTGGGCCAGAGCGGTATTGGCGTCCATCTGCTTGCCTTGCAGCAGGATCGGCGCGGCATTCATCAGACCGACCAGGCGTGGCAGGCGCTGGGTGCCACCGCCGCCGGGCAGCACGCCGATCATGGCTTCGGGCAGGCCCAGCTTGGCCTTGGAATTATCCGACGGCATGACGCGGTAATGACAGGCGAGTGCGATCTCGAAACCACCGCCGAGGGCGAGGCCGTTGATCGCCGCCGCAACCGGCTTGCCGCAGGTTTCCAGCGCCCGGAAGGTTTTGTTGAGGCGGAAGCATTGCTCGAACAGCTTGGCCTTCATCTCGTCTTCGGGAAGCTTGGCATATTCGGCCGCAGACCCGCCCAGTTCGGACAAATCGGCCCCGGCGCAAAACGCGTCCTTGCCGGAGGTGATGACCGCGCCCTTGACCTTGTCGTCAGAGGCGATCTTGGCCGTGAGCGTGTCAAAATCCGTCATGACGTCGGCGGAAATGACATTCATCGACTTGCCGGGGCTGTCGAAGGTGATGAGAGCAATACCGTCGGCGTCGATCTCGAATGTGAAGTTTTTCATGGTGTTATCTCCTGATCGATCCGATTAGACGCGTTCAATAATGGTCGCGGTACCCATGCCGCCGCCGACGCAGAGCGTGGCGAGGCCGGTTTCCTTGTCGGTGCGCTCGAGCTCGTCGAGCAAGGTCCCGAGGATCATCGCGCCGGTGGCACCAAGCGGGTGACCCATGGCGATCGAGCCGCCATTGACGTTCATGATGTCGTGCGGGATTTCATAGGCCTGCATCAGGCGCAGCACGACGGCGGCGAACGCCTCGTTGAGCTCCCACAGATCGATATCCTTCGACGACATGCCGGCTTTCTTCAAAGCCTTGGCGGTGACGGCGACCGGGCCGGTCAGCATGATGGTGGGTTCGGAACCAATCGAGGCCATCGAGCGGATACGCGCCCGTGGCTTGAGACCGGCCTTGAGGCCCGCTTCCTTGGAACCGATCAACACGGCCGAGGAACCATCGACGATACCGGAGGAATTACCACCGGTATGGACCCAGTTGAGAAATTCGATCTCGGGATAGCGCTGCAATGCGACGGCTTCAAAACCGACGAAATCAGACATGTCCTTGAAGGCCGATTTCAAACTGCCGAGCGCCTGCATATCGGTGCCCGGACGCATGTGTTCGTCATGGTCGAGAATGGTCAGACCAAGCTGATCCTTGACCGGGACGATGGACTTCTTGAACCGACCCTCAGCCCAGGCCTGGGCTGAGCGACGCTGGCTTTCCATCGCATAGGCATCGACATCATCGCGGCTGAAGCCGTGCTTGGTGGCGATCAGATCGGCGGAAATACCCTGCGGCACGATATAGTGATCGAAGCTCATTTCCGGATCGACGCCCATGGCGCCGCCATCGGATCCCATCGGCACGCGGCTCATGGATTCGACGCCGGAACCGATCGCGAAATCGGCCTCGCCGCACATCACCTTGGCGGCGGCGACATTGACCGCTTCCAGGCCCGAGGCACAGAAACGATTGACCTGATAACCGGCGGTGGTTTCGGCATAGCCGGCATTGATCACGGCTGAGCGCGCAATATCCGCGCCCTGTTCGCCAACCGGCGAGACACAGCCCATGATGACATCATCGACCAGCGAGGTGTCGAGCCCGTTGCGGTCGCGGATCGCCTGCAGCTGCTGGGTCGCCAATTGCAGCGCCGTGATCGCGTTGAGCGCGCCATTCTTCTTCTTGCCGCGCGGCGTACGAACGGCGTCATAGATATAAGCTTCGGTCATGTAACGTCCTTTCCCGTGTTCGGGTTGAATGCTTTATCGACTTGGTTGTTTCGACTTCTGAAGGTCGCTTTCCGCCCCGGCTGACCGGAGAGGTGGGCCGGACATTGTCCGGACCGTTTGGGTGAATCTCGTCAAGGGCATCATTCTTCCGCCCCCACTTCAGTCATATGGTGAGCTACGGCGTTTTCGCCGCGCGCTTCGAGCGCCTTGGCGATGCGCAGGCGTTCGGCGACCGGCTTGTTCTGCGACAGCTTCGCCTTGCCAACCAGGCGAACAATCTTGAATTCGAACGCCTGGATGGCGCTTTCAAGCCGGACACGTTTGCCCAGTTCGATATTGGTGATGCGCCAGTCGGATTCGAAATCGGCGATCTGGGCCGAGAGCGAGCGTTCCGCCGCCTCGCCCTCGAGTGGGATGAAATGCCCGAAGGCATGCACCGCCATGTAATTCCAGGTCGGCACATTCTCATTGGGTTCGGAATACCAGGTCGGCGAGACGTAGGCGTGCGGGCCGGAGAAGATTGCCACCGCCTCCTTGCCATCGCGGATCGCCTTGGCGATTGGATTGGCCTGGGCGACATGGCCGATCAGCATTTGACGGCCATCATCGAGCTTGAGCGGAATATGCGTCGCCGCCAGATCGGGCTCACCGGGCACCAGTACGATGGCGAAGTCATAGGCCCGCATCAAGGCTGAGAGCGAGGTCTGGTCTTCGATGCGGAAATGTTTTGGTGTGTACATGGGTTCTTTCCCGACGCTCCTTAGAGCGACCTCGCGATCAGCAGCTTCATGATCTCATTCGTGCCGCCATAAATACGCTGGACGCGGCTGTCGCGCCACATTTTGGCGATCGGGTATTCATTCATGAAGCCGTAGCCGCCATGCAGCTGGACGCATTCATCGACCACCTCATTCTGGACGTCCGACACCCAGTATTTCGCCATCGAGGCGGTCGAGACATCGAGCGTGCCAGCCAGCAGGCGTTCGGAACAATGATGCACAAACACCTCGGCAAGCGTCGCCTTGGTCTTGCACTCGGCGAGCTTGAACTGGGTGTTCTGGAATTTGATGATCGGGCGGCCGAAGGCCTCACGCTCTTTGACATAGGCAATCGTCTCGATCAGGGCGCGCTTCATCACGCCAACACCCTGAACCGCGATCTGCAGACGTTCCTGGGGCAATTGCTGCATCAGCTGGATGAAGCCCTGGCCCTCTTCCGGACCGAGCAGGGCGCTGGCGGGCACCCAGACATTGTCGAAGAAAAGCTCGGCGGTGTCCTGTGCCTTGAGGCCAACCTTGTCGAGCAGCTTGCCGCGGCGGAAACCCTCCAACCCGTCGGTCTCGACGAGGAAAAGAGAGGTGCCGTCATAGCCCTTCGAAGCATCGGTCTTGGCGACGACGATAATCAGATTGGCGGTTCCGCCATTGGTGATGAAGGTCTTGGCACCATTGATCCGATAGCCATTACCGTCCTTGACGGCGGTGGTCTTGATCGCCTGCAAGTCGGAGCCGGCATGCGGCTCGCTCATGGCGATGGCGCCGACCAGTTCGCCGGAAACCATTTGCGGCAGGATGGCGTGCTTTTGCTCTTCCGAGCCGTAATGCCAGATATAGGGCCCGATTATTGAATTGTGCAGCGAGGCGCCCCAGCCGCCAACGCCGCGCATCGAGGCCTGCATGTGGAAGACGTAATCATGACGCCAATCGCCACCGGCGCCGCCATATTCTTCCGGGCAGGAGGGCACGAGCAGACCGGCTTCGCCGCCCTTGTACCAGAGCTCGCGATCGACAATGCCGGCCTCTTCCCAGCGTTCGGCATTGGGGGTGCATTCCTTCTCGATGAAGCCGGCAATGGCTTCGGAAAAGATGTTGACGTCTTCACGGTCAAGCCAGGCCGGCTTGGGCACGTTCAACGGATCCTGCATATAACCCACTCCCCAGTGTCATCATGTTGGTGTTGTTTTTTGTCTTGATTGGCGTCGTCAGGCGCGGCCTCAGAAATCCTCCGCCGACAGCGCCATCATCGTATCAGCGCCGGTCTTGACCTTGGCCAGATGCATCGCGCCTTCCGGCACCCAGCGCTCGACGAAGTAGAGGCCGGTCTTGAGCTTGTTGGGATAGATCGGATCGCTGTCGCCGGCGGCGATTTTCGCGGCCGAAACCTTGGCCATCTTGGCCCACATATAGGTCAGGCAGGTCAGGCCGAAGAGCTGCAGATAATCATGCGATGCGGCACCGGCATGGTCGAAATTCTTCAGACCATTTTCGACCAGCCAATTGGTGGCTTCCTCGAGCTGGGCCTTGCACGCGGCAACCGCGGTGATGAAGGGCTGCTCGCTCTCGCCGCCGCCTTCGGCGACAAAGGCGTCGAGCTCGGCGAAGAAGCTCATGATCGGACGCATGCCATTCATCGCCAGCTTGCGGCCAACCAGGTCGAGCGCCTGGATACCATTGGTGCCTTCATAGATCAGGGTGATGCGGGCATCGCGCAGCAATTGCGAAGCGCCCCACTCCTCGGTGAAGCCGGAGCCGCCATGGATTTGCAGCCCGCTGGAGACCATGTCGAAACCCTTGCCGGTCAGATAACCCTTCACCACCGGGGTGAGCAGGGCCATGTAATCGCCAGCTTTTTCGCGCACTTTCGGATCGGAGGCCTTTTCTTCGAGATCGCCCTGCAGCGCCGTCCACAATGCGAAACAGCGCGCGCCTTCGACGAAGCTTTTCTGGTCCATCAGCATGCGGCGCACATCGGGATGCACGATGATCGGATCGGCCGGGCCGTCCGGGTTTTTCGGTCCGGTCAGGGAGCGGCCCTGGAGGCGATCCTTGGCGAAGCCGAGGGATTGCTGATAGGCGGCTTCGGCCATGGCATAGCCCTGCAGGCCAACGCCGAGGCGGGCTTCATTCATCATGATAAACATGATTCTGAGGCCCTTATTCTCTTCGCCGACCAGCCAGCCGGTGGCCTCGTCATAGTCCATCACGCAGGTGGCATTGCCGTGAATGCCCATTTTCTCTTCCAGCCCGCCGCATTTCAGTGTGTTGCGAACACCGGGATTGCCATCGGCATCGGGCAGGAATTTCGGGACCACGAAGAGGGAGATACCCTTGACGCCGTCCGGCGCGCCTTCGATGCGGGCGATGACGAGGTGGATGATATTCTCCGCCATGTCGTGTTCGCCCGACGAGATCCAGATTTTCTGGCCGGTAATCTTGTAGGAACCGTCAGCCTGCGGAACGGCCTTGGTGCGCAACAGGCCCAGATCGGTGCCGCAATGCGGTTCGGTCAGATTCATCGTCCCGCCCCACTGGCAAGCGATCATCTTGGGGAGATAGAGGCGTTTTTGCTCGTCATTGCCGCCCGTGTGTAGCGCCGCGGCGGCACCGAGGGTGAGGCCGGGATACATGCCGAAGGCCATATTGGCAGCCGAAACCATTTCATTGAATGCCAGATTGAGCACATGCGGCAGGCCCTGGCCGCCATATTCCGGATCGGACGACAGCGCAGTCCAGCCACCTTCGGACATCTGTTTGAAGGCGTCCTTGAAGCCGGCGGGGGTTTTGACATTGCCATCCATGTCGCGAACGCAGCCTTCGACATCGCCGATATGCGATAGCGGCGCGAGCACGCCCTCACAGAATTTCCCGCCCTCTTCAAGAATGGCGTCAATCGTCTCGGCATCGGCATCGGCAAAGCCGGGCAGATCGCCGTATTGAGTCAGATTGAGCACATCATGGAGAATGAAACGCTGGTCACGAACCGGGGCGCGATAAGGGGTTGTCATGGTTGATCTCCGATGGGGCGTAAGGGGGCAAAACGGGTTGGGTGGTCAGGCTATTCCGCGTTCAGGGTCGACCAGGGGTCGAGGCGCGCCGCGGCCAGCGCCTCAAAGGCACGGGCCCGGCGGCGCACATCTTCCGACGGCTCGCGATCAGCAAGCCGGTCGCGCATCCAGTCGAGTCCGGCCTGTAGCTCGGCAATGGCGTGGTCGACATCCTCGCGCTGTTGCTTGAGCACCATCACCCGCGCCTCGAACCGCTCGATCGCTGGCTCAAGCCGCTCGCGGCCACCACGATAAATTGGTTCAAGGTCAAGAATTTCCTTGATCTCATCGAGCGCGAAGCCGACGCGCTTGCCGCGCAGGATCAGCTCGATCCGGGCATGGTCGATCGCCGAATAGATTCGGCTGGCGCCGCGCCGGACCGGATGGATCATCCCCTTCTGCTCGTAAAAGCGCAGGGTGCGGGGCGTGACATCGAATTCCTGCGCGAGTTCGCGGATGGTGAATTCGGAATCGGGGGCAACCGGATTGGACATGCCTCCTTATGCACACACGTTGACGCGAACGTCAACGTCATTTTCGATTTTTGCCGTGATGCGCAGGTGTTTTTGCCTTCTCCCCTTCCCTCACGGATCGCCGCACGGCAATGTTGTCACATGATCCAATCAACACGCTTCTGGCTCCTGGCGCTGTTCGCCCTTGCAGCCGCACCCATTTCCTCGCCGGCGCTCGCTCAGCAAGCCGACGACGACCCGTTCTCCGTCGTGCAGCGCCGCCCCGCCGCACAGGAGGACGCCGCCGTTGAAATCCCGATTTACGCCCCGGCCGGCGCGTTTTTGAGCCGCGAAACCTATCTCGCGGCCCGCGGCGAGATAGCCGAACGTGTCCTGCGCACACGCTGGCGCATTGAACGCTTCGACCTCGATGGCGCGGTGCAATCGGCCGAAACGCGCGAAGTCGTGATCGGCGATGGCTATGTCACGGAGGCAACGGATCCCGGCGCGGCGGTGATCGATTTCAAACAGGAGCGCATCCTGACCCGCGTCGCGACCCTGACCGGGCCGGTGATGCGCAACCGGCCGGTGATCGGTCATGTTCACCGGCAGATGGACACGTTCACCTTCTACACCCATGGCGGTGAGCTCGACGAGGTTACCGGTCCCGATGGCAGCCGGTTCGAACGCTTCTGGATCGAAGCCGCAATGGGCGTCCGCCTGGCCGAAGTGCCCATGCTGGTCACCGCCACCGAAACCGGCGCGCAAGAAATACGGCGCAATGCCGACGGCGCCGTGATTCTCGGCGTCAGCCCGGGGGTCGATGGCAGTGCCGCCGATGTCGAATTATTCCGGCGCTGGTTGCGCCATTCCGCGCCCATCCATCCCGATGCCCTCAATGTGATGAGCACGCTGACCGGGATTCCGGCCCGGTTCGGCTTTATTGTCTTCAGTCCCAGCAGCCCGGATGGCCGACGCGAAGTGTGGACCCGGCTCAGCGCCGGCGAAAGCACAGCGCGCTTCCCGTGGCCAGAAAACCTGCCCGCCGCGACGGCGGCCGATTATGACTGGGCAGACCCGCTACTCGCCCCGCTCGTGCAGGCTGGCTTCGACGCCGCCGGCCATCCAGACGGAAGTCCGGACGAATCGATTTTTCTGGATGCCGCCCAGGCCGCTGCCGGCGCTGGCGACAAGCCCGGCGCCCTGCTGATGCTGTATCAGGCGTCGCACCATCTTGGCGCCTGCCCGGCGCGCTCGACCGAACCCTTGTGCATGCGGATATCGCAACTGGTTGCCGCCGGTCTCGGCGATGAGGAATTCGAGAACTTGATGGCAACGCTGGCCAATTTGCAGGGTGACCGGGCCGCTGCGCTGGACGGGCTGCGCCCCTATCTCGACCGCAGCGACCTGGCCGGCGCCGCGGCCAATCTGCTCGCCGCCGAAACGCTGGCAGCGCTGCGAACAATCGATGCCGAACACGCGCCGGAGCTCGATCCGTTGAGCCTGTTCGCACGCAGCGCCCAGGCCGATCCCTATTGCGCGCTGACCTATTGGCATGCCGGCCGTTATGCCGCCAGCCAGGCGGATGTCGAATCGGCCTGGATGCTGTTTGACATTGCCGTCGGCCTCCCCGCCGCCGCGACGACCATTCCGGTTCGGGAAGCCGCCGTGATGAATGCGCAATTACAGGCGATCGCGCCCAATTATTTCCGCCCGCCCCCGCTCGCGGCAGAGCCCGAGATCGATGATGAACTCGATGACGAAACCGGGGACGAAACCGGCGACGAAACCATGGGCGAAACCGGGGACGAAACCGGGGACGAAACCGGGGACGAGCCGGTGCCGGACACCGATTGACGCGATCTGTCCACAGATTTTACGGCGCGTTAACCGAGTCGGAGCCTTGTTCAGACTCAGGTTTTTGGTGTTTTGGCGCTGATTTCCAATATTGGGTGTGGAAACACTACATATAGCGTTCCCTGCCTTGGTTTACACAATATTAACCGCCCGGTAGCTTGAGCTTGGGCAATTAGGTGAGCGATTCGCATGTCGTCTGCAGGTCCTTGGAGCGTCAAGGGAATCGATCCCCGCGCTCGGGCGCGGGCCAAGACAGCGGCGCGCCATGACGGGGTGACGCTGGGCGAGTGGCTGAACCGCGTGATTCTCGACGATTCCGATCCTGCCAATCCGCGCTGGGACGATGCCCTCGAGGGCTTTCCCGGTTTTGGCGGCGGCGCCGTCCCGGCCGATCCGGGCGAGGACCGTCTGCTGCGCGCCATGGTCAACCGTCTCACCGAGCGGCTTGAAGCGGCCGAACACCAGTCCTCACAAACCCTTGGCAGTCTCGACAAGGCGATCAACCAGCTGGTCGACAAGATTGGCCGCAGCAGCGAGCGCCAATCCGAACAACTCGACGAGACGCGCGAGGACCTGACCCGGATCCGCCAGGGCCAGGACGATCTGGCCGGCCGGGTGGCGCAGATGGAATCGGGACAGGTGTCCGGCAATCCCGAGGCCGGCAAGGCTATCGAAACAACGATCATGAAGCTGGCGCGCCGGCTCTATGAGCATGAGAACGACATCGCCGCGCAGCTGCACGACACCGGTCAACAGGTCAAGGAACACGGCGAGGCTGCCCGCAAATCTGCCGAGGCGTTGGCGTTGAAGCTGGAACGGGCCGAGCACCGCGCCAGCGATCTGGCCGACCAGGCCAAGCGCCGCGATGAGCGCTCGGGCGAGGTTCTCAACGGACTGCACCGGGCCACGGACAGCCTGCGTCTGCGGGTCGAGGGCGCCGAGCGTGTGACCAATGACGCGGCGCGCACGCTGGACACCACGGTTTCGCGGCTCGAAGACCGGCTGAAAACGCTGGAATCGCGCAATTCGGGCGATAATGTCGAACTGGAACGCCGCTTTGACCGCCTGTCGACCGAAGTCGCCGGCATGATTGCCGAGACCCGCTCCCAACTTGCCAGCGCCCTGAACAATGTCGCCGCCGAGCCACGGGTCGACCGGCTCGAAACCGCCCTCACCCAGGCACTGGGCCGCATTGACGACGCCGAACGCCGCCAGGGCAATGGCATGCACAAGCTCGGCAATGAACTGACCAAGCTGGCCGGGGCGATCGAGCGCCGCCTGACGGAAAACGAACGCCGCACCCAGGACGCGCTGCGCGACACCCGCTCGGAACAAAATCTCGATCGCCGGCTCGATGATGTCCGCCAGGAGGGCAAGGAATCGCTGCGCCGTATGGGCGATGAAGTCACCCGCATGGGCAAGGCACTGGCCGACCGCATCAGCGATGCCGAGGCGCAGTCCTCCACCGCTGTCGCCGCCGCGACCGACCGGATGGCCGAAGTGATCGCCCGCCTCGACGAGAAAAAGGCCGCCTCCGACGAGGCCCTCGCCGACCGGCTGCGGCAATCCGAGGAGCGCACGGCCCAGCGCATTGAAGACGCGATGACCGGCGTCAAGGACCGTCTCGCCACGGTGCGCGCCGACACCGAAGAAGTGCTCTCGCCGGTCCAGCGCGCCATGTCAGCGCTCGCCGACCGGCTTGAAGCGATTGAAACGCGCAAGGCGGATGACGAAGCCAGGGCAGCGGCTGATGCCGAAGCTGAGGCCGCAGCTGAGGCCGAAACCGAGGCCGCGCCGGAAAATGTGGTCGAAGCGATCGATTTTGATACGCCGCTGGCACCGCCGCCACAGGCCGAAACACCGCGCAGCCATTACGCGCCCGACGAGCTCGACCCTTTCCTCGCCGCCGAACCAGCGCCGCAGCCCGCCACACCGGCTCAATCGCTGGCCGCCCCGGTACTGCGCGCGGCGCAACCAGTGCCGGCGCCGCCTGCCCAGCCTGCAGCGCAGCCGCGCCCGGTCGCCGCCGCCATTGCACCGCAATCATCCACGTCGCATCCCGTGCGCCCCGCCGCCGGACCTGTCCTGCAAGCGGCACCCCAGCCCGCCCCGAAATCCGCACCGACGCCTCAGCCGACGCCACAACCCATGCCGCAGGCGGCGCCCCGGCCCGCCCAACGGATCGGCGCCACCGCAGATGCCGATTTCCTCGCTTCGGCCCGCGAACGCACCCGCACGCAGAGCGCAGCGCCGGATTATGACCCGGGCAGCCGGCCCTCAAAGTTCGGCCGCACCCTGCTCGTCGCCCTGCCTGTCGTCGCCCTGGTGATGCTCGGCGGTGCCGGCGCCATTCTGGTCTGGGAAGCCATTCGCGGCGATGCCGCCAGCCAGGCCGCGACGGTGGTTCAGGAACGCAGTTTCGTCGCCTCCGTCGAGGCTGGCTTTGCGACAGCAGACCCAAGCGCACCCGGCGCCGCTACGCCGCCGCCGGCCGCCGATCCAATCGACACCGCGCCAGCTGCCAGCGATGCTGGCGTCGCGCCCGCGGCGCGCGACACGGCCCCGGCCAACACCGTCGCCGATGCGTCCGGCAATACTGTTCCGCTGACCGCGCCCGCGCGCCAGGAACCCAACCGCACCGCGCCGCAGCGCAGCACGTCAAGCGCCGGCGCAAACACGCTTGAAAGCGCCGCCGCCGACGGCGATCCGGTTGCGCGCTACATGCTCGGCATGCGCAGCCTTGATGCTGGCGATGCCGCCACGGCGGCCATCCTGCTGCGCCGCGCCGCCGAACAGGGCGTTCCTGCGGCGCAGTACCGCTATGGCAAGCTGCTCGAAACCGGCGAAGGTGTCGGCATTGATCTGGAAGCCGCCCGCCGCTGGACCGAACGCGCCGCCAATGCCGGCCACCGTCGGGCGATGCATAATCTGGCCGTGATGTATTATTACGGTACCGGCAGCGTTGTGAATTTCGACGAAGCGGCGCGCTGGTTCCAGGAGGCGGCCCTGCTGGGCCTGCGCGACTCCCAGTTCAATCTCGCCCTGTTGTTCGAGAGCGGCCAGGGCGTGCCCCTGAGCGTGCCCGACGCCTTTACCTGGTATTCGATCGCCGCCAGCGAAACCGACCCGACTGCCACCCAGCGCGCTGCCGCGCTAGAGGAAATGATGGAGCCGGCCGCGCTCGCCGAGGCGCGCCGCATCGTTGCCTCCTTCCAGCCGCGCGCGATCAATGCCCAAGCCAACGGGTTGTATCGTGACCTGTCCTGGGATCAGACGCCCGTCGCCAATGCGAATGATGTCTATCGCGCCCAGGGCTTCCTCGCCGCACTGGGTTATTCGCCCGGACCGATTGACGGCATGATTGGCGGCCAGACCTATGAAGCGGTGATGGCGTTCGAGGCCGACCAGGGATTGCCGCAGACCGGGCGTGTCGATTCCGGCCTGCTCGACCGGCTCGAACGCGCTGCGGCGGGGTAGCGGGCCGGTGCAAATATACCTCCCGATCGCCGAGATCTCGGTAAACATCTTCTTGCTGTTGGGACTGGGAACGGGTGTGGGCTTCCTGTCGGGCATGTTCGGCGTCGGCGGCGGCTTTTTGCTGACACCCCTGCTCTTCTTCATCGGCATCCCGCCGGCCGTCGCCGTGTCGAGCCAGGCCAATCAGATCGTCGCCTCCTCGGCCTCCGGCGCGCTGGTGCACTGGCGCCGCCAGACGCTCGACCCGAAAATGGGCAGCCTGCTGCTGGCGGGCGGTTTCGGCGGCTCGATTGTTGGCGTCCAGATCTTCACCGCCATGCGCGAGCTCGGCCAGATCGACCTGATCATTTCGCTCAGCTATGTCGGCTTTCTCGGCACGATTGGCGCTTTGATGTTCGTCGAAAGCGTCCGCTCAATCCTGCGCCGCGACCGGGCACCGGAGCGCCGCGAGGGCGGGGTCAAACGCGGCAAGCGCGGCTGGATCGACACTCTGCCTTTCAAAATGCGCTTCCCACGCTCGGGCCTCTACATCTCCGTCATTCCGCCCGTCCTGATCGGGTTTTTCGTCGGCGCGCTCTCAGCCATCATGGGCGTCGGTGGCGGCTTCGTGATCGTGCCGGCGATGATTTATATCCTGCGCATGCCGACCAATGTCGTGGTCGGGACCTCACTCTTCCAGATCCTGTTCGTCACCGCGCTGACCACTTTCCTGCAAGCCGCCCAGAACCAGACCGTCGATGTTGTCCTGGCGATGATGCTGACCGTCGGCGGTGTGATCGGCGCCCAGTTTGGAGCCCGCGCCGGTCGCCATGTGAAGGCCGAGGAATTGCGCGCCCTGCTGGCCATCATGGTGATCGGCGTCTGCGTCAAGATTGGGCTCGATCTGGTCGTAACGCCGGCTGATCTGTTCGTCGTTCTGCCGCAGGGCGGGGGGGGCGCGTAATGATGCTCCTCGCTCTCGCCCTGCTGGTGCAGCAACCCATGGTCAATGAGGCGCCCGGCATCATGGCCGCCCTGACCCAGGAGACGGTCGAGATTCGCGAGAATTTCGCCGGCACTTCGCTGGTGCTCTATGGCGCCACACGCGGGCTGACCCTGCGCGACGAGATTGTTGTCGTGCTGCGCGGACCCAATGAGGATTTGCGCGTCATGCGCAAGCGCCGCAGCTTCGGTATCTGGGTCAATGCGGCGCCAATCGAATTCCCGACCGTGCCCAGCTATTACGCCATGGCCAGCTCATTGCCGATCGAAGTCATCGCCTCGCCGGAATCCCTGGCGCGCAATGGGATCGGGCTGGAGAGCCTGCTGCATCCCGAAATCAATCCCGACGAAGACAATCCCGATGAAGTCGAGCTGGCCAGCTACCGCGCCGCTGTCCTGCGCGCCGGCAGTCGCGATGCGCTCTATGCCGAAACACCCGGCGGCGTCGATGTGCTTGATGGCGGCCTGTTCCGTGCGGTGATCAAAATGCCGCCGCGCACGCCGGTCGGCGATTATACGGCTGAAGTCTATCTGTTCCGCGATGGCCGCCCGGTCGCCAGCCGCACGACCAGCCTGCGCGTCGAAAAGGCGGGCTTCGAGCGCTTAATCTATGAATTCGCCCACAATGCGCCGATGGTTTACGGCCTGTTCTGCGTCGCCCTGGCGATGCTCGCCGGCTATCTCGCGGCGGTAATTTTCGGCCGCGACTGAGCCCTGTCCGGGATGAGTTTCGCCGCCGCGACCGGATAGACGGTTTCAGCCCCCATCATCAGGGCATCCGGCGTGGCACCAAAACAGCGATCGAAGGCCGCGTCACACACATTCAACCCGCCGGTAAACGCGCCAAAAGCCGGCATTACCAGACGCGTCCCGTCAGTGGCAAAACAGCGCGCGCGCACGGCGCGGCCCTTGCCCCTCACCTTGGCACAGGGATGCAGATGCCCGGCAATCTCGCCCGGCGCCGCACACTCGGCCGGCAGGTGGCGCAGAATCAACCCGTCAATGCTGAGCTCATGGATCATGGTGCCGCCAAACCGCGAAGGCGGTGCGGGATCATGATTGCCCTCGATCCAGACCCATTCATCAACCGAAGCGACCAGCGCCTGCAAAGCCGTGGCATCGGCCGCATCCATCCGGCCATCGGCACCAAGATCGTGGAAACTGTCGCCGAGCGCGATCACGCGCTGCGGGCGGTGATAGGCAATGCGTTCGGCCAGCCGCCGCAGGGTCGAGCGCGTATCATAGGGCGGGATGAGCTGGCCGCGCGCGGCGTAGGCCGAGCCCTTTTCGAAATGCAGGTCCGAGACGATCAGTGTCGAACTGGCAGGCAGGATCAAAACCCCGGCGGCATCGGCCAGGGCTTCGACACCCTGGAGCCGGAAGGCATGCGCTTGGGGGCGGGCGGTGTCAGTCAAGGCGTGTCGCCTCCGCGATCAGCTCATCGGCGGCATCCACCAGAATGCTCTCCTGCCCCTCACCCCGAACGGATTCGCGGCCGATTTCCAGCATTACCGGCACCGCGAGCGGGGAGATGCGGCTCAGCGCCTGGTGCTCGAAATGGCCCTTTATCCGCGTCAAGGCTTCGCCGAGCCGGTGGATATCGAGCAGGCCGGTGCCGGCATCATTCCAAGCCGCGCGCAACAGAATGTGGTCAGGCTCGTGCTCGCGCAGGACATTATAGATCAGATCGGTCGAGAAAGTGATCTGGCGGCCAGACTTTTCCTGGCCGGGAAAGCGGCGCTCAATCAGGCCGGCGATGATGGCGCAATTGCGGAAGGTGCGCTTCATCAGATCGCTCTCGGCCAGCCAGGCTTCGAGATCATCACCGAGCATGTCCTGGGCAAACAGCGCCTCAAGATCGAGCCCCGACATATCGCGCAGACCCCAGACGGCGAGCGCATATTCATTGGCGACAAAGCCCATTGGCCGCATCCGCAGACGTTCCAGCCGCCGGGTCAGAAGCATGCCCAGCGTCTGGTGCGCCAGCCGGCCCTCGAACGGGTAGCAGACGAGATAGAAATGCGCCGCGCGCGGGAAAGTCTCGACCAGCAGGCCGTCGGCCTTTGGCAGGCTTGATCGCAAGCGCTGGATCTGCAGCCAGTCGCGCACCTGGCCCGGCAGGCCGGCCCACAATGCCGGATCCTGCACGATCTCGCGCACCCGGGCGGCGAGATAGGTGGAGAGCGGGAATTTGCCGCCATTATAGGCGGGGATTTTCGGTGTCGTGTCGCTGGAGCGCGTCACCCGCGCCGTCATCTCCTCAATCGCTTCAAAGCGCAGCACCTGACCGGCAAACAGGAAGGTATCGCCGGGCGCCAATTGTTCGATGAAATACTCTTCCACCTGACCGAGCCGCTGTCCGCCGCGGCCGCGCGAGGACACCACGACGTCGAGCATCGGCGCTTCAACGATAGTGCCGACATTGAGCCGGTGACGCTGGGCGATTTGCGGCGTACGGGCACCCCACAGGCCGTCGCGCGACTTCACCATGCGGCGGAAACGTTCATAGGAATTGAGCGCATAGCCGCCGGTCGCGGCGAAATCGAGCACGCGGTCGAATGTGTCGCGATCAAGCCCGGCATAGGGCGTCGCGCTGCGGATTTCGTCATAGAGAGCGTCGGCCGCGAAGGGTTCACCGCAGGCGCGGCCCATAATGTGCTGGGCCAGAACGTCGAGGGCACCGGCCTGTAGCGGCTCGCCATCGAGCGCATTGGCGGCGACGGCCCCGCGCGCCGCTTCGCATTCCAGGTGCTCGAAGCGATTGCTGGGCGCCAGCAAGGCGCGCGAGGGCGTGTCGAGCTGGTGATTGGAGCGGCCGAGTCGCTGGATCAGGCGCGATGAGCCTTTCGGCGCCCCCATCTGGATCACCAGATCGACATCGCCCCAGTCAATCCCCAGATCGAGCGTCGAGGTACACACCACCGCGTCGAGCTTGCCCGCCGCCATCGCCGCCTCGACCTTGCGCCGCTGCTCCGGGGCCAGGGATCCGTGGTGCAGGGCGATGGCGAGCTTGTCTTCATTGAGCCGCCATAGCGCCTGGAAGGTGAACTCGGCCTGGGAGCGCGTATTGACGAAGACCAGCGCCAGCCGCGCCGCCTTGATGCGCTGATAGACATCGCCCATCGCATGGCGTGCTGAATGGCCGGCCCAGGGGATGCGCTCCTTGGGATCGAGGATTTCCACCTGCGGCCGAGCCCCGGGCGCACCGCGAATAATCGACGCCGCGCGCGGCGTCTCACCGGGCCGTTGCCGCGCCAGCCAGCGCGCCAGTTCGGCTTCATCCTTGATTGTCGCCGACAGGCCAACGCGCCGCGCCTCCGGTGCCCAGCGCGAGATCGCGGCCAGGGCGAGGCTGAGCAGATCGCCGCGCTTTTGCGGCGCCAGGGCGTGGATTTCATCGATCACGATATGATTGAGATCGGCAAAGAAGCTGGAAACATTCGGCGAGGCGCAGAACAGGGCCAGTTGTTCCGGTGTCGTCAGCAATATGTCGGGCGGCGAGGCACGCTGGCGCTGGCGCTTGGACGGCGAGGTATCGCCGGTGCGGGTCTCGATGCGCAAATCCAGCCCCATTTCGGCGACCGGTATGGTGAGATTGCGGGCGACGTCGACCGAGAGCGCCTTGAGCGGCGAGATATAGAGCGTGTGCAGACGATGCGGTCGATTTTTCGGATTGGCTACAGCCAGTCCGGCGAGTTCGATCAGGCTGGGCAGGAAACCGCCCAGTGTCTTGCCGCCGCCGGTCGGTGCGATCAACAGCGCATCCTCGCCGCGCGAGGCCGCTGCGATCATCGCCAGCTGGTGCGGCCGCACGGTCCAGCCACGCGCCACAAACCAGGCCTGGAAGGCGGGCGGCAGTGATGTGGGCGCGGCGGGAAGGCTCATGCCAGTGACTTAGCGCGCCAGCGCAGGGGGGACAAAGCACAAAACTGTCCCTCTGCCATGCCCGCACGCGCCACGGCATAAAGCGCGCTTGAACGGATTGATCGAGGGAAATTCCGGCATGGGACATGCGACGACGCAACGCTTTCGGGCACTGGACGCCGCGTTTCACACGCGCGCGCCGCGCGGTGAACGCCTGCATGCCCGCTTCGCCGCTCTGGCGGTCCTCAATGCGCCGCTCGATATCGAGACCCTGATCGAGAAATGCTTCGAGACCCGCGACGCCCTCAATGCCGGGCTCGGCCCCTGGCGCTCCCCGAGCCGGCCAATGCGGCTGGTTTTCGCTGCGGCGCTGATCGCCGGCGGGCGCACGGCACAACAATTCCTCGAAACCCGCCGCGCCCTGGCGCTGCAACGCAAGGCCCGCGGCGCGCGCGGCCTGGCCCATGGCGGTGCCTGTGCGGCCCTCTCCCTGGTCACCGCCGGTGGTCATGCCTGGCAGGCCGACCAGTTCTTTGACGTGCTCGACGCCATCGCCGCGCCCTGGTGGCAGCGCGATGCCGCCCGCGAGGAAGTGCTCGCCGCCGCCTTCACCGCCATGGGTGAAACCCCCGAAGACGCGATCAATCATCTGACCCGCGCCCGCCAGGCCCTGATCACCGCCGGTGTGCCGCAACATCATGCCGAGATCGCATCCTATGAAGTCGCGATGAGCCAGCCCGACCCGGCAGCGCTGGCCGGCGCCTGGACCAGCCTCAATATCGCCGTGCGCGGCCGCGCCGCCCTGCGCCATGGTATCGGCAAGACCGGCCTCGCCATTCTCGCCGCCAGCGGCAATGGCCCCGCCATGGCCGACGCCCTGGTCGAAGCCTTCGAAGCCGTCGCCCAGCTCAAACCCAAACCCACAACCCAGACCGCCGCCCGCCTCGCCCTGCGCCTCGCCCAGGCCCAGGCCGGCATGGCCAGACCCATCGCCGCCGCCGGCGATCTGGCCGCGATCCTGGCGGCCCAGGCAGCGATGGTGGCTGCGGTAACGGCGAGTACGGGGGCTGTGGCGGCGGGGGCGGGTTAACTACCCCGTCCTCCCCCATTCCCCTTTCCCCCGAATTTTGCTACGCGTCCGCGCTCAACAGCCAGACAGGACGCTCGCCATGAATCCCGAAGACTTCCTCAATCCCGAAACCATTGCCGTGCTGACCCAGCGCGCGCTTGATGCCAGCACCAATCTCCTGCTCGCTGCGGCGATCCTGATTGCCGGCCTGGTTGTCGCCGGCTCCTTGCGCAAGGCGGTCGTCAAGGCGGTGCACAAGAGCGAGCGGATCGACAATACGCTCGGCGGCTTCTTTGCCTCACTGGCCTATTGGGGCCTGATGATCATGGTGCTGATCGCGGTGCTGTCGCGCTTCGGCGTCGAAACTACCAGCCTGGTGGCGACACTGGGTGCGGCGACCCTGGCGATCGGTCTGGCCTTGCAGGGGACTTTGTCCAATCTCGCCGCCGGCGTCATGATCGTCATGTTTCGCCCCTATTCTCTGGGCGATTGGGTTGAGGTCGCTGGCCAATCCGGCTCGGTGAAGGACATCAATCTCTTCACCACCGTGCTGGCGACCGGCGACAACAAGAAGGTGATCGTGCCCAATGGCGAAGGCTGGGGCAGTGTCATCGTCAATTATTCCGCCAATGGAACGCGCCGCGTCGATTTGGGTTTTTCGATCGATTATGGCGATGATATCGACAAGGCGATGGCGACAATCACGGCCGTTCTGGAAGCCGACAGCCGCGTTTTCAAGGACCCGGCCGTGTTTACCGCGGTCAAGGCACATGGCGCCTCGTCGATCGATATTATCTGCCGTGCCTGGTGCGCGACCGATGATTACTGGGGCGTGTTCTTCGACGCGATGAAGAACGTCAAACAAGCCTTCGACAAGGACGGCATCTCGATTCCCTATCCACACGAAGTGCACATCACCCGCAAATCCTGAGCCCTGTCAGCAATCGGGGCCGCGGCCCCGATTGCGCCGCATTTAACGCTAGAGTGGCCGCATGAGCGAACGTAACGAAACCCGACCCGACACGGCAACGCAGCCCCGGCGCAGCTTTGTGCAACGCCTGTTGCGCTTCGCGCCATCGGATCTGGTCCGGCTGGTCTTCCTGTGTGTGCTGGCGGGTTTCTTCCTCGCGGCCTTCCACGTCAATCCGCGCCGTCTCTGGGTCGATTTCTTCGGCACGCTGGCGGAATCCTGGAGCCGCTTCATCGGCTTCATCAGTGATAGCGCCCTGTGGGCGGTGGACTATCTTCTGCTCGGCGCCGTTCTGGTGGTGCCGATCTGGATCGTGGTCCGTGTCGTCAGAGCACTGCGCCGGGACTGAGGGCGCGAGGGGCTGCCGCCCGGCGGCAGTTTTATTGCGGTTAACCATCTCTCTTGGCAGGATGGAAACTTCCATCCGCTAATTTGCGGTGATGAGCGCACAGAATGCCCTTACGACCGTCGCGGACATCACCGCGCCTGCCCCGGCCCTGCGCGACTGGGGGCGACAGCCGACCCTGGTGCTGAACTCCAACAGCTTCATGCGCAATATTCTCATCAGCGTGTTGCGCGATGCCGGCGTGCGCGACATCATTGTCGAGACCCGCGCCAGCCGCGCCATGCTTGCGCTGCGCGACACTTCGCCAGCCCTGATCGTCGCCGACTGGGACCAGCAGAGCGATCCCGATGAGGACCGCGTGCGCCTGCTCCAGCGGATTCGCACCGCCGAGGACGCGCATTTTCGCGAGACGCCGGTCATCCTGTTGTCATCGCCGCGCCCGCAGGCCGATGTCGTGCGCGCCCGCGATGCCGGCGCCAGCGAATTCCTCGTCACACCGCTGGCACCGATCACGATGATCAATCGCCTCAAATCCATGCAGACCGACCAGCGGGCCTTCGTCGAGGCCTCGCGCTATGTTGGCCCGGATCGCCGCCGCCGGCCGCGCCGCGAACGCGGCCCGAGCTTCAAACGCACGGCCGATGTCGACGCCGGTCTGACGACGCCGATGGAGGCCGCACGCTGCGCCGCGCTGGCACTGGCGCTGGAGACCCGCAGGGGCGGCGATCCACTCGCCATCCGCGTCGGCCGCTCACTGCAACGCTTCATCGCCAAGCAGAAAACCTATTCTGCCGTCGAAGCCGAAGTGGTCGAGATGCACCGCGCGGCGCTGGCACAGCTGGTGCGGATGGCCGATGATGGCGACCCGCTGCGCGATCCGGTCGTTTCCGGCCTGGAAGCCATCGTCGAGAAACGCCTCGCCAGACGCTGAATTGCATCTGGCGAGCACGCCCGCGTTGCAATAGAAGTGCGGCATGTCTGGCACTGACACTCCCGGCGACCTGCAAGCCCTGCTCGACGAGCTGGCGCCGCTATTGGTCGATGGTTCACCACATGCGGTCGCGCTTGGCCTGACCCTGGTGTCACTGAAGCCCGGCCTCGCCGTGATGCGCGCACCCTATTCCGCCGATCTGGTCGGGGACCCGGACTCCGGCATCCTGCATGGCGGCGTCATCACCGCCCTGCTCGATCATGTCTGCGGCCTGGCTGCCTTCAGCGGTTTTGGTGGTCAGGACACGCCGGCGACGCTCGATCTGCGCCTCGACTATCTGCGCCCGGCCAAGCCCGGGCTCGACGTCACCGCCGAGGCGGTCTGCCTGAAATCCCATGGCCTGGTCGCCTTTGTGCGCGCCACCGCCCATGACGGCGATATCAATGACCCCGTCGCCACCGCCCAGGCCGCCTTCATGGTGACCGGGGCGTCAAAAGCGGCGCAGGACCGTGCGGTCGAGGCCTTTCGCTCGGGGCAGCCCTTATGAGCCACGCCCTGATCGAAACCCTGCTGGCAGCGCCCTATGTCGCGCGCTTCGGTGTCCGTCTCGAACAGAAGGGCGATGAGCTGACCGGCATTTTGCCCTATGCGGAAATCCTCGTCGGCAATCCGCTGATCCCGGCCCTGCATGGCGGCGCCATCGGGGCTTTTCTCGAGATTGTCGCCTCGGCCTCCCTGCTGGCGGGCCAGTCGCTGGAACGCTTGCCACGGCCGATCGATGTCGCGATCGATTATCTGCGCCCGGGCCGCGCGGCCGACGTCTATGCCCGCGCCATCGTCAATCGCAGCGGCCGCCGTGTTGCCAATGTCCGGGTCGAAGCCTGGCAAGGCCGCAGCGGCGCGCCCGTCGCCACGCTGCACGGCCACTTCCTGATCACGCCGAGCCGCTCTGACACGGCCGGCTGAGGCCGGCTGCGGCGCCGCGTCGCATGCGACCGGATGCCCGATGGTGCCACCGCACTTGCCGGTGCAACTTGACGACATGGACACCACCGGCCCCCTGATCGCCTATTACGACGCACTCTGTCCGATCTGCCGCCGCGAGATGGGCCATTATGCCCGTCATGGTGACCACATCATTCGCCTGCACGATGCGAATGGTGATCTACCCGATGATGTCGATCGGGAGGCGGCGCTGGCATCCCTCCATGTCCGCCTCCCCGATGGTCAGCTGGTCGATGGCTGGCGAGCCTTCCTGGCAATATGGGAACGCATCCCCGGCTGGGGCCTGCTCGCCTGGCTGACGCGTCCGGCCCCGATCCGCATCCCGCTCGACGCCCTCTATCGCTGGCTCGCGCCGATGCGCCCGCGTGATGGCTGCCGCGAAGGCGTTTGCGGCGTCTAGCCGACCCCTGCCACACTGACGGGTTGAAGTTTGTGCCCGCTTGCCCGAGCGCTTGCCAGCCGCCCCGCCACGGGCTAGTGGCGGATCATGTCCAGCCATCCCGAAATCGCCCGGCCTGAACTCACCCGTCTCGAGGTTATCAAGCGTGCCCTGCCGCTGGTCCTGGCCAATGCGACCGTGCCGCTGGCCGGGGTGGTCGATACCTTTGTGCTGGGCCTGTCGGGCGATAAGAGCGATCTCGGCGGCGTGGCGCTGGGCGGCGCGATCTTCTCGGTCTTCTATTGGAGTTTCTACTTCCTGCGCATGGGCACGACCGGGCTGACCGCCCAGGCCGATGGGGCCAATGACCGGGCTGAAACCCAGCGCATCCTGATCCGTGCCGCCGCCATCGCGGCCCTGCTCGGCATTGCCGTCTGGCTTTTGCGCCATCCGATCGCCTGGGGCGGGTTTGCCCTGCTGCAGGGCGAGGCCGGAGTTGAGGCCAAGGGTGCGGACTATCTGCTGGCCCGCGCCTGGGGGGCGCCGGCCGCACTGGCGACTTTCGCCCTGACCGGCTGGCTGATCGGACTGGGGCGCAATAGCGCGACACTGGCGATCTATGCCGTGTTCAGCGGCATCAATATCGGGCTCGATCTATGGTTTGTGCTCGGCCTCGGCTATGGGCCCGGCGGGGTCGGCGCCGCGACCGCGATTGCCGAATGGGCCGGATTCCTGGTCGGTCTTGGCTTCGTCGGACACACATTGATGCGCCAGGGCGGCTGGGCCAGCGGCGTGCGCAATCGCGCCAGCCTGCTCGACCGCCACGCCATCGCGCAAATGTTCAACGTCAATATCAATTTGATGATCCGCACCTGGAGCCTGGTGATCGGCTTCACCTGGTTTGCCAATGCCGGGGCGCGCCAGGGCACCGCCATCCTGGCCGGCAATCACGTCCTGCTGCAAGTGATCACGCTATGGGCCTTCGTGCTCGATGCCTTTGCCTTCGTCGCCGAGACCGAGGCCGGCCGCGCCTATGGCCGCCGCTCGCTGGACGGCCTGCGCCGGGCCGTGCGTCTGACGGGCGAGCCCATGTTCGCCGCCGGCGCGATTTTCGCCGTGCTGACCTGGCTGTTCGGCGCGCAATTGCTGAGCCTGCTGATCGAGGATGCCGAGGCGCGCGCCGCCGCCATCCGCTATCTGCCCTGGTGCGCCATCGTCCCATTCCTCGGGGCTGGCGCCTGGTTGATGGACGGGGTTTTCATCGGCACCACCAGCGGCAAGATATTGCGCAATGCCGGGCTCGCATCCCTGCTGGTTTATCTGATCGCCGACGCCCTGCTGGCCACGCCGCTCGGCAATCATGGCGTCTGGCTGGCGTTTCTGATTTTCTATATTGCCCGAGGCGGCACGCTGGTGCTGGCCTACCCGTCGCTGGAGCGCAGATTGCAATCGACACCGACCGCTTCGGCGACCGAGGCAAAACCATCGGCCTGAAGCCGCTTGACGAGGCCCGACTTGATGCGCTGCACCAGGCCGGGACCCTGATAGATCAGGCCGGTATAGAGCTGGATCGCATTGGCACCGGCGCGGATCTTGGCATAGGCCGTGTCCGCACTATCAATCCCGCCAACGCCGATAATCGCCAGATCCGGTCCGGCAGCGCGGCGGAATTGGCGCACCAGATCAGTCGAACGCTGAAAGATGGGCGGCCCGGACAGGCCGCCGCCCTCGCCCATATGCGGACTGGTCAGGTTTTCGGGTCTGAGAATGGACGTATTGGAGACGATGATGCCGTCGAGCCCGTGACGGCCGAGGGCCGCGACGATGCCCGCCACGTCTGCATCGCCGATATCCGGCGCGATCTTGAGGAAAACCGGCGCCTTGCCGCGCACTTGCGCCACCGCAGACAGCAATTCGTCGAGCACGCCCTCAACCTGCAGATTGCGCAGGCCAGGCGTGTTGGGTGAGGAAATATTGACGGTGAAAAATTGCGCCAGATCCTTCAGCCGGTCGAGGCAGGCGACATAGTCGGCGATCCGGTCCTCGCTATCGAGATTGGCGCCGAGATTGACCCCGACCATCCCGCCGCGGCCCTGACGCCGGCGCAGCCGCGCCTCGAATTGATCCAGCCCCTGATTGGGGAAACCCATGCGATTGATGACGGCACGGTCGGACGCGAGCCGGAAGATGCGCGGGCGCGGCTTGCCGTCCTGCGGCCGCGGCGTCACCGCGCCCAGTTCGACAAAGCCGAAACCGGCTGCCAGCAGCGCATCGGGCGCATCGGCATTCTTGTCGAACCCGGCGGCCAGTCCGAGCGGATTGGGCAGGTCGAGCCCGGCGATACTGGTCGCCAGCATCGGATGATCGCGCCGGAGCTGGCGCGGCCCGAGACCGGCCTTCAGGCCCAGCACGCCAAAGCGGTGCGCCGTCTCCGGCTCGAATACGTGCAGCGCCCGCGCGATCAGATCGTGAATCACCACTGACCTCCCAGATCCGATGGCAAGACCCAGTCGCCCTCTTCATTGCGGCGCACATGACGCACGCCGCGCACGGCGCTGGCGGGGATGTCGCCATAGACATGCGGGAAAAGCTCGCCGCCGCGCGATTTCTCCCATTTGACGTTTGCCCCGAGCGCCTCAAGATCGATCTCGGCCAGGATCAGGCGCGGATGCTCATTATAGTGTTTGAGCAGCGTGCCCTCGACCTGCGCGGCGGCGGAAAGGTGGATGAATCCATCGGCTATATCGTGGGGCTCGCCGTGAAACACGCCGGCCATCATCACCGCAGCCCAGCTGTCGGGGGTCGCCAATCGGTATGCAATCTTGTCGCTCATGCGCTGGGGTTAGCGCGCGCGCGAAGCCGGCGCAAGCCTGTCTGGCGACCGGGGATATTTTCCGATAGCTTTCTCTGTTCCAAGGACGCATCGCCATGTTCACACACGACCAGATCTGGCGCGGGATTGACCGTCTCGCAGCCCATGCGCAGACCAGCCCGTCGGGGCTGGCGCGGCGCGCCGGGCTGGATTCGACCACTTTCAACCCGTCCAAACGCGTCTCGGCCGATGGCAGCAAGCTGCGCTGGCCCTCGACGGAAAGCCTGACCAAGGCGCTGAGCGCGGCCAATCTCGGTTTCGCCGATTTTGCCGCCCTGGTCTGCGGCGAAGGCCGGGCTCAATCCCTGCCGGCGCTCGACCTGGCCGATGGTGACCGTGCCGCCGCCTTCGATGCGATCGGCCAGCCGACCGGTGCGGGCTGGCACCGCGTGCCCTTCCCCGATCTCGGGACCAGCCAGGCCTATGCGCTGAGCGTCGAGGGCGAGGCGATGGCACCGCTCTACCGCCCCGGCGACCGGCTGATCATCGCGCCCGATGACAAGCCGCGTCCGGGCGATCGTGTGATGGTGAAAACCCGCAACGGCGAGATTTGTGGCTGGGAGTTGGGCCGCAGCACGGTGCAGGATGTGGTGCTCAAACCGCTCAACCCGGCCGGGCCGGAACGGATCGTCAAACTGGCCGAGATCGCCTGGATCGCCCGCATCGTCTGGGCCAGCCAATAGGCACGCCCATCGGATTTACTGGGTCATGCGCTCAACAGCCCAGGCCGTGGCCGCATCGCGATCAGCGCTGAGCGCGCGCAATTGCGCCGCACTGCCGAGCAAGCCGGCCTCAAAGGCATCGCGGGGCTGCAATTCCAGCGCAATCTCGATCTGCTCCCACGCCATTGGGGTGCGATCGCGATCATCGAGCGCGAGCAGGCCGAGGGCGAGAAAATAGCGGAGCGCCGGGTTATACGGATCAAGGGCGATCGCCTGGCTGTAATAACCGGTGCCGGCCTCGACCGACGCGCCGAGCATTTCCATGCCGCGCGAACCGCCGCGCCGCGCGACTTCGAGATTCCAGGCCCCCAGCGTGCCCAGCGCCCAGACATTGCCCGGCTCCTCCATCACCACGGAGTCCAGCAGCGCGCGCCCGCGTTGCGGCAGACGCAGGAAGAGGGCGCGCATCGTGCCGGTAAACCGGCCCTGATAGCCCAGCGAGATCGCCAGCCGCAGCCGCGCCTCAGCGCTCTCATTGTCTTCGCGATAAGCGGCCTCGGCGAGGTCGACGGCTCGGCGCGTCAGCGCCCGGCGGTCCGGATTGTCCGGCTCGATCATCAATTGCGCCACCAGGGCGCGCGCCGCATAGGCATAGCCCTCGGCCCCGCCGGCGGTTTGCGCCTGGCTGGCGGCCTCCTGCCAGCGGCCATCGGCGAAGGCAAGCCGTGCCTGCTCCATATCGGCGCGAGCGGAGGGGGTCAGGAGAAGGAAGAGGGGGAGAACGGCCAAGGCTGTGAAAAATCTCATCCGCGCAATCTAGATCAGTTGCCTCCCGGATTGAAGCGTGCGTTTTGCCCGGCGATGCGCCGGGCCGCGACCATTTGCGCCTTGGCCGGCGCCGCGCGGAAAGGCAGGGTCTGCGCCCAAACATATGCGTGGGACATTTTCGTGGGTCAGACTGATGGGGCAGACCCGTGCGGAGCGATGAGATGAGCAGCAGTGAAGCCTTCCAGCCCCCCAAGCCGCCCTATGCCAATTACAGCCAGACCGGGCGGCTGACCCTTGCCGATTACTGGACCTATTTTCGCGCCATGAACCGCAATCCGCTGGAGATCTGGGGCGAGCATCATTTCGAGTTTCTCGTCGCCCCCTTCCGCTTTCTCGGGCGCAATAGCCTCTTGATCAATGATCCCGGCGCGATCCATCACTGTTTCGTCACCAATGCCGCCAATTACCGCATGAATCCGGTGCGTCAGGCGGTGTTGAAACCCTTTCTGCGTGACGGGCTTCTGACGGCTGAAGGCGAGGTCTGGAAGACCGCGCGCCACGCCGTCGCCCCGGTCTTCACGCCGCGCAGGGTCAATGCCTTCGCGCCCAAGATCCGCACTGTCTGCGACGAGGCGGCCGAGTCCTTCCTCGCCGTTGACGGGCGTACAATCTCCCTGTCCGATGCCATGGTCGATCTGACGCTGGACGTGTTGATCGAAACCCTGTTCTCCGGCGATGAGGCGCTCGACAAGACCCGCTTCAGCGCCGCGATTTGCCGCCTGATCGAGATCACCGGCATCCCGCACCTGTTCGACCTGATCGATCTGCCCGGCTGGATCCCGCGTATCGGGCATGGCGCAGCGCGGCAGGTGATCGCCGATCTGCGCCGGCAGGTCGCCCATGTCGCCGCGACACGCCGGGCCCAGCCCGATGCCGAAACCGCCGACCGCACGCCGGATTTCCTCGATCTCCTGCTTGGCGCCGGGCTCGACGAGACCGCCATTGTCGACAATCTCCTCACCTTCCTCGCCGCCGGTCACGAGACCACCGCACGCTCCCTGAGCTGGACGCTCTATCTATTGTCGCAATCGCCCGATGTGCTGGCGCGGCTCGAGGCCGAGATCGACAGCGCACCGCTGGACACCACCGACCCCTCCGCCTGGATGGACGCGCTGCCCTGGACGACGGCGATCATCAAGGAAAGCCTGCGCCTCTACCCGTCCGCCCCGATCCTGTCGCGCACCTCGATTGGCGCCGATACTGTGGCCGGCCTGCCGGTGGCGCCCGATACCGATGTCCTGGTCTCGACCTGGCTGTTGCACCGCCAGCGCGATTTCTGGCCGCAACCCGATGCCTTCCTGCCGGAACGCTTTTACGGCGATGCCGCCGACGCCATCCCGCGTCACGCCTGGCTGCCCTTCGGCCTCGGCCCGCGCGTGTGTATCGGTGCCCGCTTCGCGATGATGGAAATGGTGATCGTGCTCGCCAGCCTGCTGCGCAAGTTGCGCTTTGAGTTCGCCGGGACACGCCATCCCGTGCCGGTCATGCGCATCACGCTGCAGCCGGATACTCAATTGCCGATGCGGGTGAGACGGCGTCAGACGTCGGGATATTGAAACACCTGTTCCAGCGGGACATTGAACACGGCGGCAATCCTGAACGCGACCTCGAGCGAAGGCGAATACTTGCCCTGCTCGATCGCCAGAACGGTCTGGCGCGTCACCCCGACACGCCGCGCCAGTTCAGCCTGGGTCATCTCCTGGGCGGTAAAGCGCAATTGACGAATGGCATTGGTAATCCGGGTTGGTTTGACCATGTTCAGAACCCCCGGCGATAGGCAATCAGCATCCAGACCGATTTGGCCATTTCCGACAGGACCAGTCCCGCCAGCAGGGTGTGCGCCACCCAGAAGCCCTGCCAGCCCGCCATCACTTCAAACATCGCCGCCGCCGCACCGATGGCGACAACATAGCCGCCCAGCGCGTCGCCGCGTGTCGAGATCAGCTTGTCGCGCTCATCGGCCTCATCGACGATGTCGTCGACCAGCTCCAGACCTTTCTCGACCGAGCTCGCGGCATAAATACCAATCCCGACCTGACCGACAATCACCAGCGCCACCAGCACACCGATCATGGTGTAGAGCCGCGTCTGATATTCGATCTCGGCGACGGGCTGGCTGTTCACCGCGCCCATCAGATCGAGGAAATACCAGCCATAGACGGCGGTCATCGCCAGCAGCGTCACCCATGCACCTTGTTCGCGAAATGCCATGTCAAAAACTCCCTACTTGGTGTTAATTATTTTGTACATGCATGATGTAGGGAAAGTCAGACATGATGTCTAGAATTATTTACATGAAGGGTTGAAAAAAGACGGCCTGCCAGGCGGACCGTCTTGAATTCCCGGTTTATTTTCCGGCCAACAAATCTCCGGGCAGGGGAAGTCAGCGGTTCACTGAAAACGTCAATGCCGGAGCGACAGATTTTCGGACACCGTGCGTTGAGGGAGGGAGACACGGACGCCAACTCCTCCCCCCGGAGATGGCTGCGTCCCCCACGATCTTGCGCGGCTCCTGGCGCTCCGTGTCTCACGCCGCCCAGTCGGCGGGGTGTGAAGTCCTGTCCCCCCGGAGCTTCTCATCCACACCCTGTAACTCGCACTGGCGGGCGAGGCCCTAACGAAGCAACTCGCCCGCCAGTGCCTTTTCCAGCAAATCGACCGTCTCCCCGATGCCGTAAATCGCCACGAAAGAGCCAAAGCGTGGCCCTTGCGACTGGCCGAGCAAGACCTCGTACAAGGCCCTGAACCAGTCCCGCAGATTATCAAATTCCGCTGCCTTGCCCGCTGCATAGACCTCATTCTGGATCATTTCCGGATCGCGGCAATCAGGCCCCAAGGCTTCGAGCCGTTCGATCAGGTCCTGCATCGCCGCGCATTCGCGTTCGTCGGCAGCGCGGAAGGATTTGGCCGGTTCAACGAAATCCTGGAAATACCGCACTGCAAACCCGGCCAGCTGATCCATCATCGGATGCGTTTGCGGCGAGGCCCCCTCGCAATAGCGGCCGATAAAGCCCCACATCACATCGGTATTGTGCGCACTGCCGGCCGAAGCCAGATTGAGCATGAGGGCAAAGCTGATCGGCAGGCTGTCGGCCGGCGGATTGCCGTTATGGATATGCCAGACCGGGTTTTCGAGCTGCTGCGCCGGCGTCTGGCCCGGATAGGCCGCCAAATGCTGCATATACTCATCAACAGCCTTGGGAATGACGTCAAAAAACAGACGCTTGGCCGTCTTCGGCTTGACGAAATTATAATAGGTCAGGCTTTCGGGCGGCGCATATTTCAGCCAGTCCTCGACGGAGAGCCCATTGCCCTTCGACTTGGAGATTTTCTCGCCCTGCTGGTCGAGAAACAGCTCATAGACAAATTGCGTCGGCGGCTCGGCTCCGAGTATCCGGCAAATGCGCGAATAGATCGGCGCATTGGTCTGGTGGTCCTTGCCGAACATCTCGAAATCAACGCCCAGCGCAGCCCAGCGCATGCCGAAATCGGGCTTCCATTGCAGCTTCACCTGGCCGCCGGTGACGGAGAGCGTCGTCTCGGTGCCGTCCTCATCATCGAAAGTGATCGTGCCGGCCCTGGCGTCGATCGACTTCATCGGCACATAGAGCACGCGACCGGATTTCGGCGAGATCGGCAGGAACGGCGAATACGTCGCCTGACGGTCCGCACCCAGCGTCGGCAGCATCACTTTCATGATGTCATCATAACGCTCCAGCGCCCGGATCAGGATGGCGTCATAGACGCCGGACTTGTACAGCGCCGTCGCCGATTCAAACTCGTAGTGAAAGCCGAAACCATCCAGGAAAGCGCGCAGGCGCGCATTCATATGGGCGCCATAACTGTCATGCGTGCCAAACGGATCGGGCACCACGGTCAGCGGCATTTGCAGGTAATTCGCCAGCATGTCCTGGTTGGGCAGATTGTCGGGAATTTTGCGCATCCCGTCCATATCATCCGAGACGCAGATCATCCGCGTTGGATACTTGCCCTCGGTCAGTTTCTCGAAGGCGTGACGCACCATGGTCGTGCGCACCACTTCGCCAAACGTGCCCATATGCGGCAGCCCCGACGGCCCGTAGCCGGTCTCGAACACGACCGGTTTATCGCCCAGCCCATGCTGCTCGATCCGCTTGAGAAGCAGACGCGCCTGTTCGAACGGCCAGGCTTTGGCATTCAGGGCGAGTTGGGCGGTCATGGCGGTGGCTTTCAATGAAGTGGCGTAAAGCCTGCGAGGTAGGCTGTGCGGGCGTGGGCGTCAAGCGGCGCGGGCCTTGCCCTGCGCCGCCAGTTCCAGATCAACTAGTCCTCCGCCAGCCCCCAGCCGCCCTTGCCCGTCAGCTTGCGGCCGATGAGGTAAATTCCCAGCCCGACAGGGCCGAACATCAGGGTGAAGAAGAGGCTCGGCGCCATCAGCCAGTAGGGCACGGAGCGGCGCAGCGCGTCGCGGCTGATCCAGGCGCCGATGAAGAGGTCGAAGACGAGATAATGGGACCAGCCTGTCAGGGCGCCGACCGGGTGGGCGAAGAGTGCCATCACGCCAGCGAGCGTGGAGAAGTTGGCGCCCTCGGACGACTGGCCGAAAAACACCCCTGCCGAGAGGAAGCTGGCATAGATCGCGCCGAGCAGCAGCGGCACGAAAGCGGTGTGGACGAGGCGCTGCGTCCAGCTCCAGCGCGGCGCGAACAGCAGCAGCGCCCAGGCCGGGAAGACGATCAGGTGCAGGGCGAAATAGAAGGCTTCATACATGGCGGATCTCCTTGGTGGGGATGGAGCCTGTGGCGGGGGGCGGCGTCAAGTCGGCGGTGGGCCGGGTTGGCTAACGAGCCGGCTTGGCGGGTGAGCTGTACCTGACCTGATTGAAACGCCAGCCCAACCGACACCACGAGCCCATCACCAGCTCCGCCCCGGACTGCGTCCGGCGCACCTCTTCCATCAAGGAAGAGGAGGGAGATAGTCGAAGCGGGTCAGATCAAATGCCCTCCTCTTCCTTGATGGAAGAGGTGGCCGCGAAGCGGTCGGAGCTGGTGAGGATGGCGGGCGCGACGGTCGCCGGCATGACGGCTTACCCCCGCCCTTCGCAAATTCGCCCACGTCATCCTGACGCAAGTCAGGACCTCGCCGTGACAAGCTTGGAGCCTATGACATCGAGGTCCCGACTTTCGTCGGGATGACGAAAAATGGTGGAGTCTATCCCCACCCCCTCGCGCCTGGCGCATAATCCCCTCGTTCCGGTCGCACGGGAGGCGTGAGCTCAGTCACTGGCGGCGATCGGGAGCGTGGAGCTCATCCGCACGGAGGCGTGACAGCCTTTAGTTCCGGTGAGGCCATGATCGGGGAAGAGCGGCATTAGGGTTCGACCGTGCATCCCCGGTCATTTCGAAACGGAGGCCGCAAGGCGTCCGGCCAAATCTCCACGTGTGGGACGTCACGAATGTCACCCCACTCATCTACTCAACTCCGGCATTCGCCGGCGTCCCACACACCTCCCATTGCGAGGTGGCCCACTCAAACCTCCAGCGGCAAGCCGCGTGGAGATTTTGGTGCGAGTTTTTCACTTGTTACTGACTGACCGGTCAGTTATATAAGCAGCATGACCCGCACACCCAGCCATCGCCGCCGACCCGAAGCCCGTCCGGAGGAAATCCTCGCGGCGGCGCTGACGGTGTTTGGCGAACAGGGTTTTGCCGCCGCACGGGTCGAGGATATCGCCCGGCGGGCCGGGCTCTCAAAGGGCGCGCTCTATCTGTATTTTCCGTCCAAGGAAGCCATGCTCAACGCGCTGGTCGAACAATCGGCCGGGGCGCTGGCGCGCACCGTGGAACAGCATGTGGCGCAGATCGCGGCGGTCGATCCGGAGGCGGCATTGCGCGGGCTCTTGCGCATCCTCTTCACCGCCGTCTCCTCGCCGGATATCTCGGCGGCGCCGCGGCTCGTCTTGACTGAAGCGCACCGTTTTCCCGAACTCGCCGTCTACTACCGCGAACATGTGCTCGACGTGATGCGGCGCTCGATGGGCGCCCTGCTCGCGGCGGCCGTCGAGACAGGCGTGTTTCGCGATATCGACACCGACGCCTTCATGCGCGTCATCGCCGGCCCCGGCCTGGCCCAGATGGCATTGACCACCATTTTCAACCTCAAATCGGACAAGCTGACCGATCCGGCCGATCTCGCCGATGCGATCGCCGATATCCTGCTTCTCGGCCTCAAACCCCGCCTGGAGAGCGCGCCCTCATGACCCGCTTCATCGCACCCGCCCTGGTTTTGCTCATCCTCGCCGCCTGTTCACCGCCAATCGAACCGGGCCTGCATGGCTATGTGGAAGGCGATTTCATAGCGCTGGCGCCGGACATGCCCGGCCGCATCATCGAGACCCGATTGCGCGAAGGCGATCCGATCATCGCGGGCCAGCTCGCTTTCCGGCTCGATGATACCGATGCCCGCGCCGCTCTCGCCGCCGCCCAGGCCCAGCTCGGCGTCGCGACGGCCCAGTTTGACGACGCCGCCGCCGGTGCCCGCACCCCGGAGATCGGCGCCGCCCGCGACCAGCTAACCCAGGCCAGCGCGGCGCGCACCGAAGCGCAGGACAATCTGGCCCGCACCCGCGAATTGTTCCAGCAAGGTCATGTCAGCCAGGCCAGGCTCGACCAGGCCCAGGCCGCCGCCGAGGCCGCCAATGCCCGTGTCAGCGAAATGCGCCAGCGCCTCAATCTGGTGCAATTGCCGGCACGCGAAAACCAGTTGCGGGCGCTGCAGGCCGCGATTGCGGCGGCGCAATCCGGCGTCGAGCGGGCCGAATTTGCCCTGTCCCAGCGCCAGATCATCGTGCCGTCTGATGGCCGCGTCGAACGCCAGATCCGCTATACCGGTGAACAGGCCGGCCCGGCTCAACCGGTGTATTCCCTGCTGCCCGGCGGCGGCGTGCATGCCGTGGTCTTCATCCCGGAGCCCGAGCTGGCGGCGACCCCGGCCGGTACGCGTCTCGCCGTCAGCTGTGATGCCTGCGCCGCCGGTCTGATGGCGACCATTACCCGGATTGATGACGAGGCCCAATTCACCGCGCCCTTCATCTATTCCGACAGCGAACGCTCACGCCTCGTCTACCGGGCCGAGGCCCGCTTCGATGCCAATCCACCGCCACCGGGAACGCCGCTGCGCCTCGAGGTCCGCTAATATGGCGGGCGAGCTGGTCATTGATGTCCACGGGCTGACGAAATCCTTCGGCGATAAACGCGTCGTCGATGACTTCTCGATCCAGGTCCCCAAGGGTGCGATCTATGGCTTTCTCGGACCCAATGGCTCGGGCAAGACGACGACGATCCGGCTGATGTGCGGCCTGTTGAAACCCGATGATGGCGGCGGCACGGCCCTGGGCTATGATATCCGCACCCAGAGCCGCGAGATTAAATCGCGGGTCGGTTATATGACGCAGAAATTCTCGCTCTATGGCGATCTGACCGTGAAGGAAAATCTCGACTTCATGGCGCGTCTGCATGCGGTGCCGAACCAGAGACAGGTCGTGCTCGACACGCTGACGGAATACGATCTGGAACCACGCGCCAACCAGCTCGCCGCCAATCTGTCGGGTGGCTGGAAACAGCGCCTGGCACTGGCCGCCGCGACCATGCACAAGCCCGGCCTGCTGATGCTCGATGAGCCGACCGCCGGGGTGGACCCCAAGGCGCGGCGCGATTTCTGGGACCGCATCCGGCGGCTCTCCCAGCAAGGCGTCACGGTGCTGGTCTCGACCCATTATATGGACGAGGCGGTGCAGTGCGATTCCATCGCCTATATCGCCTATGGCAAGAAGCTGATCGACGCGCCCTCGGGCGATATCGCCGGCATTGTCGGCCTGACCACCTGGCGGATCGAGGGCAAGGGGCTGCAGCCGGTCTATGACGCGCTGGAACATGCACCCGGCGTTGACCAGATCGCCCGTTTCGGCTCGGCCCTGCACGTCTCGGGACGCGATGAGGCAGCACTGCAGCGGGCGATAGCGCCCTGGCGCGACCGCCCTGAATTCGAGGTCAGCAAGGCCAAGACCGGACTTGAAGAGGCCTTTATCTGGCTGATGACCGGTGCCCAGGACAATTTCCAATGAACCGGTTTGCTTCCCTCAACCGCATCATCGCCATCCTGCGCAAGGAATTCATCCAGATGACGCGCGACCGGCTGACCTTCGGCATGATGGTCGGCATTCCGGTGATGCAGCTCTTGCTGTTCGGCTATGCGATCAATACCGATGCGCGCCATCTGCCGACCCTGGTGGAAATGGGCGATTCTGGCCCGGCCAGCCGCGCCATTCTTCAGGCAATGGAGACCTCGGAATTCTTCGACATTACCGGTATCGCCGCCACGCCGGACGAGGCCGATATCGCCCTGCGCGACGGCACCGCCTCCTTCGTGGTGACGATCCCGCCGAATTTCGAGCGCGACCTGGCGCGCGGCGAGCGGCCGCAAATCCTGCTCGATGCCGATGGCTCCGACCCGGTCGCCGCCGGAACCGGCAGCGGCGCCTTTGCCGGCATTGTCCAACGGGCGCTGGAACCCTATCTGGGCGAGATGACGCCGCCGGTCGAGACGGTCATCCACCGCCGCTACAACCCGGCCGGCCGCACGGCGCTGAACATCGTGCCCGGGCTGCTGGGGACGATCCTGACCCTGACAATGGCGATGATGACCTCGATCTCGCTGACACGGGAGGCCGAGCGCGGCACGCTGGAAGCCCTGCTCTCAACCCCGACCGAGGCGTTCGAGGTCATGGTCGGCAAGATCACGCCCTATGTCTTTGTCGGCTCGCTGCAGGTCGCCATCATGCTGGCCGGCGCGCGCTTCCTGTTCGGAGTGCCCTTTCTGGGCAGCCCGCTCGCTTTCATCATCGCGAGTGCATTATTCATCCTGGTCAATCTGGCCCTGGGCTTTCTGTTCTCGACCGTGGCGCGCAGCCAGATGCAGGCGATGCAGCTGACCATGTTCCTCTTCATGCCGTCCTTCCTGCTGTCCGGCTTCATGTTCCCCTTCGCCGCCATGCCGCAATGGGCCCAGGCTCTCGGTCAGCTCATCCCGACAACGCACTATATCCGGGTGGTCAGGGCGGTGATGCTCAAGGGTGCCGAATTGCCCGATGTCTGGCCGAGCATCTGGCCGCTGATCGTGATGTGCATTGTCATCGCCATCATCGCGATCCGGCGTTATCGGAGGACGCTGGACTAGGGCTTGACCGGGGCCTGGTAACAATGCTCGACAAAGCGGTTCCAACCCTTCTGCGTCTGGCTCTCAACCGCCCAGTTGAACCCTGCCACCGGGTGGGGCCAATAGACTTGCCGGGCACGACCGGCCGGCATTTCGGCCTCAAAACAGATGGCGTCAGCATGGATATCCGGCGCAGCCGTGAGCACGCCGGTCGAGCGCTTGCCATCTGAGGTAAAGGACCAAAAGTTCAGCGCGCCATCATCGCCGGGGCCGAATAGCGCCCGCTCGGAATAGTGTTTGGCTGCCTCGGTGTCGCCGATCACCCACTCGGCCTGCAATTGGACGAATTTGTCGTCGAGCACGTATTCGAAGCGCCGCGTGCAGCGGGTCGGACCCATGGCCGAAGCCGAGATCGACACCCATTCCCCCAATAGCGGGCGAAACAGACCCAGCTTTCCCCTGCCCTTTTTCCACATATGCAACCTCCTCCGGCCCCGCGGGGGAAGCATGGTGGTAATGTATGGATCTGGCAAATATCGCCTCACCGGCGCGGCCACGAAAAAGGGCGCCCGGACTGGCCGGACGCCCCTTGTCTATTTCAAATGGGCAAATGCGGACTTTTCAGTCGCCCGATTTCGCCTAGGCCTTGTTCGGCTGTTTGGTCGTGCGCAGATAGGGCTTGATCTTCTTGTAGCCGGCCGGGAAGAGCTTGTCGGCATCGGCATCGGACAGCGTTGGCACGATGATGACATCATCGCCATCGACCCAATTGACCGGCGTCGCAACCTTGTAACCATCGGTCAGCTGCAAGCTGTCGAGCAGACGCAGGATTTCATTGAAATTGCGTCCGGCGCTTGGCGGATAGGTGAAGGTGGCGCGAATTTTCTTGTTCGGATCGATCACATAGACGGCGCGCACGGTGACGGTCGCCGCAGCATTGGGATGGATCATCGAATAGAGGGTCGAAACCTTGCGGTCGACATCGGCGATGATCGGGAAATTCATCACCACATTCTGGGTTTCCTCGACATCCTTGATCCACGCATTATGGTCTTCGACACTGTCGACGGACAGCGCGATCGCCTTGGCATTGCGCTTGGCAAATTCGTCTTTCAGCTTGGCGGTAAAGCCCAGCTCGGTGGTGCAAACGGGGGTGAAATCTGCCGGGTGGGAGAAGAAAATCACCCAGTCATCGCCGATCCAGTTATGGAAGCTGATCGGACCTTCATTGGTGATGGCATCAAAATTCGGGGCGGTATCGCCCAACAACAGACCCATGGTCGTCTCCTTGGTTCAAAAGCATATAGAAACACACTAGGACTAGGTGCGCATGGGGGCCAGAAAATGCAAGACCCGGCCCGGAACGCTCGACATTGTGAACCTTGACAGGCAGGCCCTGATGGACCGGATTTTGATATTGATGCGTCACGCCAAGGCCGTTGATCGGCTCGAAGCCGATGATGACTTCCAGCGCGGACTGACACCACGCGGGCATGAGGACAGTCGCAGGGCCGCGGCCAGGCTCGCCGCTCTGGGCCTGACAGCCGAACGCGCCCTGGTCTCCCCAGCCTGGCGGACCCGGCAGACGTTTGACCATCTGGCCCCCCTGCTTGGCGGACCCGAGATGGACGATCCGATGGCGCTTTATCATGCCAGTACCGAAATGCTGGAGCGCGCCGCACTCGCAGCGCTGCAGCAGGTTTCGCGCATTGTGATGGTCGGCCACAATCCGGGCATGGGCGGGCTGGCGCACAAGCTGGCTGCACGCTGCGGCGTCCGCGAAGCCCTGCCGATGGGCTATCCCACAGCGACCACTGCGGTCTTCGCGCTCGCCGATGACAGTCTGAGCGCCCCCAGCCTGATCGAGCTCATCAATCCGTCGGACTGAATTGCGGCCGGGCAGTGATTGACTCCCGCAAGAGTTGTGTTTTTGATGGCCTCACCAAAAACACAACCTCGATGGGCGATCTCATGGATGATGGCCAGACCAGCCGCACCGGCTCAGGCTTCGACGAGCCTCGGGCGGCAGATCGACGCGACGAGGCCGCTCCGGATATCCTCGCCCGACTCTGGGCCAGCGATGCTGCAGAGGGGCTCGCCCATCGCACGCCGCTTTTCAGTGCCCGCACCGGCCTGTCTGCGCCCCAACTCACCGCATTGATGATCGGCTTTGGTCTGCTCACCCTCACGGTGGCCGGTTGGGCGGGTTGGCAAGTCAACCTGCTGACGGGTCTGGCCGGGCTGTTGTTTGCCTGCCTGATCGGATTGCGGCTGCTGGCCTGCCTTCTACCGCCAGTCTGGGCCCGGCGCCGCGCCCTGCCGGCCTGTGCCCTGCCACGCGCCAGTGTAATCATTGCCCTGTATCGCGAGAGCGCTGTGCTGCCAGTGCTGATCTCGGCGCTGGAAGCGATCGATTATCCCGCCGACCGGCTGGAAATCCGGCTGGCACTGGAGGCCGATGACAGCGAGACCATCGCGGCAGCGCGGGCACTCAATCTCGATCACAAATACCGCATCATACTGGTGCCCGAGGGCGGGCCGCGCACCAAGCCGCGCGCGCTCAATTACGCCCTGCGCTTCTGTTCCGGTGAAATGGTCACCATTCATGATGCCGAAGATCGGCCGCACCCGCGCCAATTGCGCGTCGCCGCCGAGAGTTTCGCCGCCGCCGGCCCGGAACTGGCCGGCCTGCAGGCCCCACTCAACTGGTTCAATCGCGGCGAATGCTGGCTGACGCGGCAGTTCGCGCTGGAATACGCCGCACATTTCCATGCCCTGCTGCCGCTCTATGCGCGGCTGCGCTGGCCCTTGCCGCTGGGCGGCACCAGCAATCATTTCCGCACCGCCGCATTGCGGCGCGCGGGCGGCTGGGATGCCTGGAATGTCACCGAGGATGCCGATCTCGGTTTTCGCCTGCACGCGCTGGGCTATCGCTGCGATGTCATCGCGCCGATCACCCTCGAGGAAGCCCCGACGCGCATCTGGCCCTGGGTGTGCCAACGCACGCGCTGGCTCAAGGGCTATGCCCAGACGCTGACGGTGCATTCGCGTCCCGCTGGCCGGGCGCCGCGGCGGCAGAACCGCCTGCCCCTGACGCTGACGTTGGGCGCAGCGCTGATCTCGGCGCTGGCGCACGCCCCGCTCGCCGCCGCCTGCCTGTTCGGACTGTTCACCGCGCCGGAAGTGGACGGGACCGAGCTGCTCTATGGCGGGTTTCTGGCGGCGGGATATGCCACATCAGCGGCGACGGCGGCGATCGGCATGCGGCGCGGCGGTCTGAGTGTGCGCCTCGCCGATCTGCTGCTGATGCCGCTTTATTGGCCATTGCAGAGCTGGGCTGCAGTGCGCGCCCTGTACCAGCTCGCGACCAGACCCTATTTCTGGGACAAGACCGAACATGGTCTCAGCACGTTTATGGACCCGGCATGTATCTCTCACTCACCGCGACACTCATCATTTTCGCCAGCTGCATCGCCCTCTTCCTGCTCGCTCGCTGGCGCTCGGGACAACCGGTCCGTCCCGAACGCGGACCAAGGCTCATCCCCTGGACCCTGATCGCCATTCTGGCCGCCGCCTTCGGCGTCATCATGATCGCCCATCTGGCGGAACTGGCCGGGCTGGATCTGAGCCAATTGCGGCGACGTCTCTGATTGCCGATTGGCCTGCCCGCAGCCTGGCTCAGTTGGCGGGAAAATATTGCTCGAGGAAGACCTGGCTCTCTCGCAATACGGTCTGCCGGTCACCGGGCGTGCCAAGATAGTGATCGGCATCCGGCAGGGTGACGAAACGAACCGTGTCGCGGCCTGCCATCGCGTTACGCAACAGGCGCATCTGGCCATAGGGCACGGTGGTATCGTCCTCTCCGTGCAGGATCAGCAAGGGCAGTTGCAACTCCGCAGCGCGCGCCACCGGCGTTATGGTCGCCTGCTCCGCGCGGTCACCATATCGATCACCCAGATATTGCTCCCAATAGCGCAAGGTCGTCGCCCACCGCTCGCGGCTGCCGAGGAAGGCGAATGGATCCGTCACGCCGGCGAAGGAAACAGCACAGGCAACATTGTCGCGATCCCGCAGGGCGGTCATCAAGGCGGCATAGCCGCCATAGCTCGCGCCGACCACGCAATATTGGCCCGCGCGAGCGATGCCGGCTTCCTGCATCCGGTGCGCGCCCTCGATGATGTCGTCGATCATCCGGGTGCCGAACCCGCCATGACCGGCTTGCTCGAAACTGTAGCTGTACCCGGTCGAGCCACGGAAATTGGGTTGGAAGACGAGATATCCGCGCGCCGCATAGAAAGCGGCCCACCAGTCATATTCAGCGGTGTCCCGGGCACGCGGGCCGCCATGGGGCATCACAATCATTGGCGGCGGCGCATCACCTGCACTGAATCCGGACGGGCGCGTGAAATAGGCGGGGATGGGCAGGCCATCGGAGGCCGTATACTCGAACAGCTCACGGGTTCCGACCGTCTGCCCCTCCGGCAGCAAGGTCTCAACGTCGAGCAGGCCGAGCCCACCTGTATTGAGATCGAGCAAATAATAGTTCGCCGGCTGGCCCGGATCACGCCCTTCAACCACAAGCTTGCTGCGATCGGGCGTCCAAGCCGTGATCAGCACCGAATCTTCCGTCAGGATCTGCTTTAGCTCGGCCAGCAGGGATGCGAGGTCAGGATCGATGAAAATCTGCCGCGGCAAATCATCCGTGTAGCGAAAGCCGACGACCTGAGAGGCATAATAGTCAACAATCGCGCCCATTTGCGAGACATCTTCGCCGCCCACTTCATAGCTGCTGAGTGCTCCGCTCGTGATATCAAGTCGGCGTAATCCGCTTCCCGGGATGCGGATTGCGACGGCAGCGCCATTGTCAGTGACACCATGAACCTGCGGCTGGATCGTTGGAAAAATGCCAGTGTAAACTCTGGGGTTTTGCGCTCCCTGCGCCCGATGAACCGAGTATTCCCCCGTCTGATCCGCATAACGAACATCCAGCACCACCTCGCCCTGGGGGTTGAGCAAAAATCCAATTGTCGACGTGTCCGAGACCTCCATGCGGCGCACGCGGCGTCCATTTTCCAGATTCATCTCGTAGACAATCGTGCCGGTGTCACTCTCTCCGCCCAGGCGCGACCCGGTCCGCGGACCGCTATCGAGAGCGAAGGTAATCTGCATCGCGACGCGATCGGGCGACTGCACGAGTGGGGACACCAGGTGCGAGTTTACCATCAGCAATTCCGACCGCCCGGTCGCCAGCGAATAGGCAATCGGTTGCGACAGGGTGCGAGAGTCCCGCACGGTAGTGATATAATAAATAAGGTAGGCGTTTCCGGGCCACACGAAGCCGGAAATATTGCCGCCATCGGGTGCCGGAATGACGATGGGTGCCGCCCCGCCCGCAAGGTTGTAGATGCAGATTTCACGTACACCGCGCGGACTGCAACCCGTCGCCAGATGCGAACCATCGGGCGATATATCCGCATCCCAGATACGCGGCATCGCTGCAAACGTCTCGACCTGCGCCGCGCCTTGGCCAGCCAGAAGCGACGCCAGGATCAGTCCAACAAGAATACGCATGATTCCCCCCCGGAAAGGCCGGCCGGAATCCCCTCGATCACCCGCGAACCGGTTTCCAGATTGAGCCGCGAACACGCCGGGTGTCAATCACAGATACAGCCGCAGATGGAGCGGTTGGCAACGCCGGCCACGTCCGGTCAAATTGTCAGGGAAATGGAGCGGGTGAAGGGAATCGAACCCTCGTCGTAAGCTTGGGAAGCTTCTGCTCTACCATTGAGCTACACCCGCATCGGTGCGTGACTATACGTGGACGCAAAGGCCACGGAAACGGCTTCGTGCACGCCATCCCGTTTTGAAAGCAGAAAGGGCCGGTCTTTCGACCAGCCCTCCCTGTTCTGTCTGTTTCGCGCAGTCCCGGCTATGGCCGAGAATCGGGCGGGTTATGCTGGAACAGGAAACGTTCCAGATTGGCGTAGAGTTCGCGCTGATTATCCACCGTCATCCGATAAGACTGGTGGGGTCCGTCCTGGATCGCCACCATCTCATAGGGCCTGCCAGCGGCATCGAGCGCCCGGGCCATGTATTCGGCCTGGCTGAACGGCACGATCAGATCATCCGTACCGTGGATGATCATCAGCGGTGCGGTGATACGATCCACCTGCTGCGCCGGCGAAATCTCGCGGGTATGGGCGGGGTCACGGCGCCAATCGCCGATATTGCGAGCCCAATAAGCCTGGGAATCGCCGCCCAGCCGACCGCGCTCATATTCCATCATGGTCAGGATATCGGACACACCCGCACCGGCGATGACACAGCGATACAGATCCGGCGTCAGGGTCGCGCCGGCGAAGGCAGCATAGCCGCCATAGCTCCAGCCGAAGATGCAGACACGATCCGGATCAACAGTGCCCTGATCAACGAGAACCTGCATTCCGTCCCAGAGGTCGGTCTGCATTTCCTCGCCCCAATGGCCGTAGCCGCGTTCGGCGAATTCAACGCCAAAGCCACCCGAGCCGCGGAATTGCGGCTGGAAGACCGCATAACCGCGCGCCGCGAGGAATTGAGCCCAGGGATCGACGCCGTAGAAATCACGCGCCTCAGGGCCGCCATGCGGCAAGAGAACGGCCGGCAGATCGCGGGCATTCCGGCCTGGCGGCAGGGTGAGATAGCCGAACAGTTCAAGCCCGTCCTGGGCCGTGTAATGGATGATCTCAACCGGTGCCATGGCCGCTTCGGGAATGCGCGGACGCGAGGCGGCCAGCAAGGTCACATCGCCGGCAACCCGGTCGATCAGATAATAGGCGCCCGATGTGTGGCCACCGGAGATATTGATGACAACCTTGCGGAACTCGGAATCCCAGCTGACGATATTGACGTTCGAGTCCGGGAAGAAGCCGACCAATTGCTCATAGAGCTCGCGGAATTCCGGGTCGAAGTATTCGACATGCCGGCGTTCTTCATCCCAGCTCACGCCGATCACCGCATGGGTGCGCCAATCGGTCATGAAGTTGTTGACGTCGGAGATGTCCGAGGAAACCAGCGGCCCCTCAATCACTTCTTCCTGGAAGTCATAGCGGAAGACGGCGCGGCGACGGCCGGGCGTCTCGACGCCACGTTCGCCCATGGTTTCCGAAGAGAAATAACCATAGCGACCGGTTGAATCCAGACCGGCAATGCTCTCGATAACGCCAACCCAATCACGTGTCGTGCGACCGGCAAACTGGAATTCGCGCTTCAGTTCAAACCGCTCGGTGTGAACGCGGTGCCAGTTCCCGGTGCCATATTTGGTCCACAGCTCGAACGTGTCACCACGGCCGCCGGTATAACGCACAAAGGGTTCGCCCTCGGCGTTCAGGACGTAATTATAGCCCTCATCAGAACGGAAGACCTGCCGTGCCCGCGCGCTGTCGAGGGGCTGGCGCTGAAATGCGACGCCGCCGCTGGTGAACGGCACCGTTACAAGGACGCTGTCCTCATCATCCATATCAATGTCGGCAATACGGGTGTTGAGCAGCAGTTCGACAACATTCTGGTCATCGACGCGGATGATAAAGGGCCGCGGGACATCGACCCGCTCGGCCAGCGCGGCGATCCGCCGGCGCTCGCTATAGGTGACATAGATGTGTTCATTACTGACCCAGCGGGTGCCGGTCACGATCTGGTCATCACCGCCATCGATCACGATCGGGGCGCCGCCGACGAGCGAGGCGACAATGATATTGCGGTCCTCGCGGGTCTCGCCGGCGATAAACACGATGCGCTCGCCATTCGGTGAAATGCTCACCGATGTCATATTGGTCAGAGCCGCGTAATCATCGACACTCGGCACGGGCTGTGCGTGCGCCGCACTCCCGAGCACCAAGCCCGCAATAATAGCCAGAATTCGCTTCATGTGCCTCACCCCCGTTTGTGATCATGACCTGACGGTCATCTTTTGATCACGTATTGATCACTTGCCGGTAAGATCGAACACGACGGCGTCGGGATCAAGCCCTACGGTCATTAACTCTGCAATCGCGTCAATCGGCGAAGAATTTCGAGAGCTTGAGACCTTGTGCCTGATAGTTGGAAGCGACAGCCCCATAGGCGGCGGTCGGTGGTTCCAGCATCGGCTCATAGACCAGACGGGCAATCGCCTGTCCGTGGTCGAGCATGAAGGGCACGTCATGGCCGCGCACTTCCAGCACGGCGCGGCTACCCGTCCCGCCGGTTTCGGCAATCCCGAAACCAGGGTCGAAAAATCCGGCATAATGCGCCCGGAACTCGCCAATCTCCGGCGCGACGGGGGCCATTTCAGCCGCTTCATCGAGCCCGATCGAGACCGCTTCGCGCGAGGCGAGAATATAGAATTCACCCGGATCGAGGACCAGTCGGCGATCAGGCGCCGTTATCGGCTCCCAGAATCGCGCACTGGAATGACCGCCCAGCCTGGAGAGGTCGACAAGACCGGCATGGCGGCGGGCGCGATAACCGACAATGCCGTTCTCAAACCCGGCGAGATCGACGCTGACGGTGACTTCGCGCAGGCATTCATGGGCGCCGCGGCGGAAGCGGATCTGGCTCAGCCGGTCACCCTCCCGGGCCAGTATGGAAAAGGTTCGCGGGCAGATTTCAGCGTAGAGCGGACCCGCATATCCGAGCGGCGCCTGGTCGAAGGCGACGCCCTGATCGGTGATGACGCGCGTGAAGACATCAATCCGGCCGGTCGAGCTTTTTGGATTCATCGCTGCGCTGAGTCCGGCCGGCAGTTTGAGCCGTTCCTGTAGCGGTGCGAGATAGACGCAGCCTGTCTCCAGCACCGCACCATTGCGCAGATCGACCGTGTGCATGACCAGATCATCGGCCAGCCGATCAGCGACCGTCATGTTTTTGCCGGGCAGGAAACTGGCGCGCAGGCGAAACGCCTTGGCACCAAGCCGCAGATCGATACTGGCCGGCTGGATCTGCTTCGCGTCGAGCGGCGTGTCCGCCGCGATGACGCCCTGATCGAACAGGGCCTGAAGCTGGTGGTCGGGAAGAATGCCGGAAGCGGACATGACAGGATCGGGGCTGCTGCGGACGGGCTGGAGATGTCCAACATCCACCGCCTCCTGTCCAGCCATGCTGACCGTAGGGGGTTGAGCGAGACCGCGAGCAGGCGGATGATAGCGATCACTTCGTCCCGGTCACAATGCGGCCGGGCGGCAATGGGCGGATATGACACCATGTACGAGCAAGAGACTGACGGTGTGAAGATCTGTGTCAGCCCGGACTACCTCGAGGACGAGTCCGAGCCCCACGAGAATCGCTATGTCTGGGCCTATACCGTCGAGATTGAAAACACCTCGGCGCAGCCCGTGCAATTGATCTCGCGCCAGTGGGTCATCACCGATTCCATGGGGCGCAGTGAGCATGTGCAGGGGCCGGGCGTCGTCGGTGAACAGCCGGTAATCCGGCCCGGCGAGCGTTTCCGCTATACCAGCGGCGCACCGCTCTCCACGCCCTCCGGCTTCATGAGTGGCAGTTATGAAATGCGCCGCGAAGGCGGCGACAGCTTCGCGGCAATCATCCCCGATTTTCCGCTGGACCGGCCCTATGACCGCCTCAGCCTCCACTAGACCTCCCCTCACTGCACGCGCCTGCCGCCCGTTTGCGCGGAGCCTGCTGCCTTGAATATGTCCCTGCGCCCCGTCGTCTTCATGATTGGTATCATGGTGACCTTCCTGTCGGCGATCATGCTGGTGCCGGCGGTCGTCGATCTGATCGCCGAGGAGACCGAGAGCGCGCGCGCCTTCTTCCTGTCCGCAGTGTTGGGCCTGTTTTTCGGCGGTTCGATTTCGCTGGCCAATCGCGGTCCGGTTGATTTCGTGACGCCGCGCGGTGTCTTCCTGCTGATGGTCGGTGCCTGGTTTGCGATGGCGATCACTGCGGCGCTGCCGATGCGGCTTGCCGACCAGGGAATGGACTGGACCGATGCCCTGTTCGAAGCGGTTTCCGGACTGACGACGACCGGCGCGACCGTGCTGACCGGGCTTGATTTCCGCCCACCCGGCTTTCTGCTCTGGCGCGCTATCCTGCAATGGCTTGGCGGCATTGGCATCATCGTGACGGCAATGGCGTTCTGGCCGATGCTTGGCGTTGGCGGCATGCAGCTCTTCTTGCTGGAAACCGGCGACAAGACCGACAAGGTCCTGCCCAAGGCGACCCAGATCGCGGCCAATATCTCTGCCGTCTACGCCATGCTGACACTGATGTGTGCCGTGGCCTATCTGATGTCGGGCATGAATTTGCTCGATGCGACGGCGCACGCGATGTCGACACTCTCGACCGGGGGGTTTTCGACCTCAGACCAGTCGATGGGCAAATTCATGCATACCGGCGCTGACATGATCACGCTGGTCTTCATGACCGCCGCCGCCCTGCCCTTCACGCTTCTGGTTCTGGCGCTCCGGGGCAAGCCGCAAGTCATCTTCAAGGACGCCCAGGCGCGCGGCTTTCTGTTTGTTATCCTGCTGGCCACGGCGGTGCTGGCCAGTGTGCTGGTCGCTACCGGCGTCCATGGCGATGAACCGGCCTGGCGCATGGCGAGTTTCAATGCGGTGTCGATCATCACCGGCACCGGTTATGCCACCACCGATTACGGCGCCTGGGGCGCCGCTGCGGAAGCAACCTTCTTCGTCTTCATGTTTATTGGCGGCTGCGCTGGTTCGACCAGCTGCAGCATCAAGATTTTCCGCTTCCAGATCGCCGGCGCCGCGATCCGCCGCTATCTGGCGCATTTGCTGCGACCCAATGCGATTTTCCCGATGCGCTATAATGGCCGGCCGGTCGCCGACAGCGCGTTGCACTCAGTGCTCGGTTTCTTTTTCGTGTTCTTCGCCGTCTTCGCCATCAGTGCGGCCCTGCTCTCCGCGATCGGCCTCGACCTGACCACGGCGATCTCCGGCGCCGCGACCTCGCTGGCCAATGTCGGACCAGGACTGGGGGATATTATCGGGCCGGCAGGCACATTCCAGACCCTCCCGGACACCGCCAAATGGATCCTGACCGCCAATATGTTGATCGGCCGGCTGGAAGTGCTCGCCGTGCTGGTCGTGATGATGCCGCGCTTCTGGAGATCGTGAGCCGTTTCACAGACGCCCCCGGTCAGCCCTCGACGGCCTCGACCTCGTCGGGCCGGAAATTCCAGTCGCGATTGCAATATTCGCAGGTCATCACGATTTCACCGTCCCGCGTCATGTGTGCCTGGTCCTCGGGCGGAAAGCTGGCGATGATCCGCAGCAGCCGCTCGCGCTCACACGAACAACGCCGCTGCAGCATTTCGGAATCGAAGATGCGCACACCATCCTCGTGGAATAGCCGGTAGAGCAAGCCGCCTGCTGACAGCAGCGGGTCGAGCAATTCATCGTCGCTGATGGTTTCGAACAGGGCGCGGACATGATCCCAATCATCCTTGGCATCACCGCGGCTCTCATCGCCGGCAACCGCCTGCAACAAGGCGCCACCGCCGCGCCATTGCTTGCCGCCCGCCTGGGTCCAGACTTCGCCAACCGCCATATGCAGCCGGGTCGGTGTCTGTTCCGACTGGGTAAAATAATGCTCGGCAATCACGCCCAGGCTGTCACCCTCGAGCGGGACCACGCCCTGATACTGGTCCATGTCGGGGCCCTGATCGATCGTCATCGCGAAATAGCCTTCGCCGAGCAGGGTCTTGATCGGCGGTGTATCCGGGTCGGCGGCAGCGAGGGCGGCCAGAACGGCGTCGCGATCCATCTTGGCAAAGCCGCGCACGCCTTCGCCAGTGACATATTCGGCGACGATGAAGGCGACCGGACCGGTGCCATTGGCCTGGATGATCAGGCGCCCATCGAATTTGAGCGCCGGGCCGACCAGGCCCGCCAGCACGACGGCTTCGCCGAGCAGGCGCGCGACCGGCTCGGGGAAGTCATGCGCTGACAGGATCTGGTCAAGCGTGCCGGCGGAGCGCAGGACACGCCCCCGCACCGCACGGCCTTCAACCTGGAAGCCCGCGATCAGATCACCCGGTTCGCCGGGAGGTGCGGACGCAATATCGCTCATGAAATTCGCCTAAAGTGCGCCGAGGGCCTCATCGAGGATGGCAATTGCCTCGCTGGCATCGTCACGCGTGATGATCAGTGGCGGCGCCATCCGGGCGACATTGTCACCGGCAGCGCCGATCAACAGATGGCGATCACGTGCCTTGACCACAAGCTGCTTGGGATCAAAACCCGCTTTCAACTTCAGTCCGAGCAACAGCCCCTTGCCGCGCACTTCCTCGATCTTGTCGGGATGGCGGTCGGCGAGACCATGCAATTGCTGCTGCATGAAATTCGCCATTTCAACAACATGCTCAAGGAAACCGTCCGAGGTCAGCTCATCGAACACGACATTGCCGACGGCCATGGCCAGCGGTCCGCCGCCATAGGTCGAGCCGTGTGTACCCACAACCATGCCCTGGGCTGCAGCCTCGGTCGCCAGACAGGCGCCCATCGGGAAACCGCCGCCAATACCCTTGGCCGAGGCCATGATATCGGGCTCGGCGCCGTCAACCCACTGGTGGGCAAACAGCTTGCCGGTCCGGCCAGCGCCACACTGCACTTCATCATAGATCAGCATCAGGCCATTTTCGTCGCAGATCTGACGCAGGCCACGCAGGAAAGCGTCTTCGCCGGCGCGCACACCGCCCTCGCCCTGGACCGGCTCGACGCAGATCGCTGCTGTCTCTTCGGACAAGACGGCGCGCACAGCGTCGAGATTGCCGAATTCGACATGGTCGAAGCCTTCCATCGCCGGGCCGAAGCCTTCGAGGTATTTTGGATTGCCGCCGGCATTGATCGCGCCATAGGTGCGGCCATGGAAAGCACCGGTGAATGTGATGATGCGATAGCGCTGCGGATTGCCGGTCACGAACTGGAAGCGTCGCGCGGTCTTCAACGCACATTCCATCGCCTCGGCACCGGAATTGGTGAAGAAGACCCGGTCCGCGAAGGTCGCGGAGGTCAGCTTGTCAGCCAGTTCGACGCCGGCCGGGACGCGGAACATATTGGACAAATGCCACAGCTTGCCGGCCTGTTCACTCAGGGCAGCAACCGCTTTCGGGTGCGCATGCCCGAGGCAGTTCACGGCGATTCCGGAGATGAAGTCGAGATAGCTGTCACCGGAATCGGTGAACAGACGAACGCCCTTACCGTGATCGAAAATGAGTTCGGGCGGAGCGTAGGTATCCATCATAGGCGCAGGCATCGGGTCTCTCCGGACTGTGTGGGCGCGCCGCTGATCGGCGCCGATACGGTCTAGGCCCGTCCGCTCAGCTCTTCAAGCGCCAGCCTGCACGCAGCAGGAGATAGCAGGCAATTGCGAGGGCGATATTGAGGCCGGCAATAAGGACCACTCCGATCATCACGGAGCCGTCGGCGAAGCCCGTAAAGCCATAGCGAAAGCCGTCAATCATGTAGAAGAACGGGTTGAACTGGCTGATCAGGCGGATCGGTTCGGGCAGGCGGCTGATGGAGTAGAAGGTGCCGGACAGGAAGGTCAGCGGCGTGATCACAAATGTGGTCACCGCCGCCATGTGATCGAATTTCTCGGCCCACAGCCCGCCCAGAATGCCGATCATGCCGAGCATCGCTGCGGCGCCAATGCCGAAATAGGCAACCGCCCAGTAATGAACCGGGACGACATCAACGAATGGGATGAGGGTCAGAGCCGTCACCACGGCAACCAGCACGCCGCGCGTCACGGCACCGCCAATGAAGGCGATCTCCAGCTCGAGCGCCGACAGCGGCGGCATCAGGAAGTCAACGGCATTGCCCTGTACCTTGCTCACCAGAATGGATGATGAGGTATTGGCGAAGGCATTGTTCAGCAGCCCCATCAAAATCAGGCCCGGGGCGAGGAATTCGACGAAGGAGACGCCATTGACGGCCTCCCGGCCGGATCCGAGCGCGACGGAGAAAACAGTCATGTAAAGCAGCGTCGTCGCGACCGGCGCCAGCACGGTTTGCGTCATCACTTTGAGGAAGCGGCGGACTTCCTTCTTGTACAGCGTCCACAAGCCGAGCCCGTTGATCGCACCGAAACTGCGCGGGCCGGCGACGGGTCTGGAAGTGGCATTAATCATAACGGATTACCCTTAAGGTTTCAGTAACCATCAACGTTAACCATTTGGCTTGCAAGTGAGCTTTCCACAGGATTGGTGACCGCCTGATCTTGTGGTTTTTGTCTCGTCGGCTACAATATATAGTGTAATTAATCATGAATTGAGGTGTGCGCTGTTTACCATCATCTAGGTGGCTTAGCGCATCCCAACCGGGAGAGAATTGCGATGGCCTGGACTGACGAACGTGTCGAAGAACTCAAGAAGCTTTGGTCGGAAGGCCTGAGCGCGAGTCAGATTGCCAAACAGCTGGGTGGTGTCACCCGGAATGCCGTGATTGGCAAGGTACACAGGCTCGGTCTGTCAGGTCGCGCGACCCCGTCGCGCCCGGCCCGCCGGCCCGCAAAGCCTTCACGGCCGCGCACCACCACCGCATCGATCGAGCCGGTGCGCACTGTGCGTCCGGTAGCGTCAGTGCCAGCGACACCTCTGACAGCGCCTATGGAACCAGCGGTTCTGCCATCGGGCGAATTTGCCACCGTGCTGACCCTGAAGGACAGCATGTGCAAATGGCCGATCGGCGACCCGTCCCAGGCGAGCTTCCGCTTCTGCGGCCGCAAGGCTGATCCAAGTGCCGCCTATTGCGACGCTCACGCCAATATGGCGTATCAGCCAAGCCAGAAACGCCGGCGCACCGGCGAGGCTGCCGCGGCCCTGAATTCAATCACCGCAACACGCCGGTATAACTTCTGATCGCAACGGGATAGACCGGCATTCGGTCAATTCCGCCGGAAATATCATGCAACGACCGTCCTTTGGGGCGGTCGTTTTGCGTTCAGGCCAGCGTCATCTGCCAGCAAGCTCGAAGGAATAACCTGCGGAGCGGACGGTCCGGATCGGGTCGGTTTCGTGGACGTTATTGATCGCCTTGCGCAGCCGTCCGATGTGAACATCAACGGTCCGTGCTTCAACATAAACATCTGCACCCCAGACCGCGTCGAGCAATTGCTCGCGGGAAAACACCCGTCCGGGATGCTGCATCAGATAGTCGAGCAGACGGAACTCGGTCGGCCCGAGGCGGATTTCCCGCCCGGCCCGCCTGACGCGATGCGCCACGCGGTCAATCACGATATCGCCCGCACTGTTGAGATCCTCTGCCAGGCCCGGCCGGATCCTGCGTAATACAGCCCGGATACGGGCGAATAATTCGGTCATCGAGAAGGGCTTGACGACATAGTCATCGGCGCCGGTATCGAGCCCTCGAACCCGGTCGACCTCTTCCCCGCGGGCGGTCAGCATGATGATGGGCAAATTGCTGGTCTCATGCCGGCTCCGCAGTCGCCGGCAGACCTCGACCCCAGACACTTTGGGCAGCATCCAGTCGACCAGGACAAGGTCCGGAATGGCCTCGCCCGTCAGCATCAATGCCTCCTCGCCATCGCCGGCGAGGGTGACCAGATAGCCTTCCTTCTCCAGATTGTATTGCAGCAGGGTCGCGAGGGCGTCCTCGTCCTCAACCACCAAAATCCGGGGTTTCATCATCAACTCCGATTCACGTCATCAACGCGGCGGCTGGTCTGAAGGGTCCAGGGCTTCTGCCGTCACCATATAATGGATCGCCTCGGCAACATTGGTCGCATGATCGCCAACGCGCTCAAGATTTTTGGCAACGAACAGGATGTGCGCACCCGGTCCAACCAGCGCCGGATTGTCGGCCATGCTGAGCAGCATTTCGCGGATCAGGTCGTTATAATGCTCGTCGACCTCATCATCATTGCGCCAGACCCGGATCGCCGGTTCGACGTCGAAGGATGAGAGCGCATCAAGCACTTCGTGCAATTGCTTGGCGACGATCTCCCCAAGCCGCGCGACACGGTCCAATACCGTCAGGGGCGCGAAGGTGTTGAGGTCCTTCGAGCGGTAGGCGATATTCTTGGCAAGATCACCGACCCGCTCCAGATCGCTGGCGATCCTGAGTGCGGAGATTGTCATCCGCAAATCGGTCGCAAGCGGCTGGCGCAGGGCGAACAGCCGGATCACCCGCCGTTCGATATCAACCTGCATTGCATTGACCTGGATCTCGCGCTGGCGAACATCGGGAACCACAGACGCGTCGCGCCGGACAACCGCCGCCATCGCAGCCTCGAGCTGCGTCTCGACCAGCCCGCCCATGCGCGCGAGTTCGTCGGCGAGCTTGTCCAGCTCCTCGCCATATGCCGTCACGATATGTGCATGCTTGGATAACGCCATTTGACCCTCCTCGGGCACTTGCCTCGTCAGCCGAAGCGTCCGGTAATATAATCCTGAGTCCGCGACTCGAGAGGATTGGTAAAAATCTCCTCGGTCGGGCCAACTTCAATCAGCGATCCCATATGGAAAAATGCCGTCATCTGCGACACGCGGGCCGCCTGCTGCATCGAATGGGTCACGATGATGATGCAATAATTCTCACGCAACTCGTCGATCAGATCCTCGATCTTCGCTGTTGCGATCGGATCGAGCGCCGAACACGGTTCATCCATCAGAATGACTTCCGGATTGACCGCAATCGCGCGGGCAATCACCAGACGCTGCTGCTGGCCGCCGGATAATCCCGTACCGGGATCCTGCAGCCGGTCAGAGACCTCGGCCCAAAGCCCCGCCTTGCGCAGGCTCTGTTCGACAATCGCGTCGAGTTCGTCCCGGCCAGAGGCCAGGCCGTGAATACGCGGCCCGTAGGCCACATTGTCATAAATCGACTTTGGAAACGGGTTGGGTTTTTGAAACACCATGCCGACACTGGCGCGCAGCACGACCGGATCAACGGCGCGGTCATTGACCTCGGCCCCGTCAATCTTCAGCGAGCCGGAAACGCGCGCGCCCTCAATCGTGTCATTCATCCGGTTCATACAGCGCAGAAAGGTCGACTTGCCGCAGCCCGACGGTCCGATGAAAGCCGTCACGCTCTTGTCGGGGATGTCGAGCGAGACATTGAACAGCGCCTGCTTCTCGCCATAGGACACGCTGACATCGCGAATCTCGACCTTCACGTCCGAGCCGCCGAGCGCGTTCTTGTGGTAAACCGTCGGCTGAATTTGAGCGTCGTCCATTAGCTTACCACCTTCGTTCGAAGCGCCGGCGCAGATAGATCGCAACGGCATTAAAGCCGATCATCAGCACCAGGAGAATGAGAATAGCCGCCGCGGTGCGCGCTTCGAAAGCCCGCTCAGCGCCGTCTGACCAGAGAAAAATCTGTACCGGCATCACAGTCGCCGGTTCGGTAAACCCGGCGAGGCCAAGGCTCGGCGCATCGGCAATAAACGCGACCATGCCAATCATCAACAAGGGCGCCGTCTCGCCCAGCGCCTGCGCCAGACCAATGATTGAGCCTGTCAGGATACCGGGCGCTGCCAATGGCAGGACGTGGTGAAACACCGATTGGGTCTTGGATGCCCCAACCCCGAGCGCGGCCTGGCGGATTGAGGGCGGGACAGCTTTCAGGGCCGCGCGCGTCGCGATAATTACCGTCGGCAAGGTCATCAGCGACAGCACCAGACCGCCAACCAGCGGCGCCGAGCGCGGCAGGCCGAACATGTTGATGAAGACCGCCAGGCCCAACAGACCGAAAACGATCGACGGCACCGCGGCAAGATTGTTGATATTGACCTCGATGAAGTCCGTCACCCGGTTCTTCGGGGCATATTCCTCAAGATAGACAGCAGTGAAAACGCCAATTGGCACTGCAAGGAACATGGTGATGATCATGGTCAGGATGGAGCCGTACAAGGCGCCCTTGATGCCCGCCAGCTCGGGCTCCCGGGAGTCGGCATTGGCGAATAGATACGTGTTGAAACCGGTCCGGATGATGTCGCGCTCGACCAGCGAACGGGTCCAGATAATCAGTTGGTCAGACACGCGGCGGCGCGATTCCGGCGTATCGACGACATACAGGGTCCAGCCGGTCGCTTGCTCGACCTCGCCACTCCCCAGCACCGCCTCGCCGCGCGCGCCATACCCGTCCACGGACAATTGGGTGAGACGAAAAGCCTGCCCGCCGGTTTCGACGATGACACTGGGCACGTCGCCGGTCAGAGGCAGGAACCCATCCGACGCCAGCGCCAATTGCCGCAAATTTGCCGCCGCCGCAGCATGCCGGTCAGCTTCGTCCTGCAATCGCGGGGCATCTTCGGCCGGGACCTGGTCGAGCACGAGGAGGACTTGCTCGGCGCGCAGTTCAAGCGTCCGGGCCTCGGCCCCCATTGATTGTTCGATTTCGCGCACCAATGCCGCGAAATCATCACCCGTCGAGCGCAGTGTGACGATGTCACCATCGGCGCTGGCGGTCAGAACGCCGCGGGTCGACAGGGTGCGATCCTCGACGAGGCGGCCCTTGAGATAGAGGTCGAGATCGTCCGCCAGCGGCATGGTGAAGACATGGCTGGTCCCGACCAGGGCTGGGTCGCGCAATACCGTGTCCATCAGCCGGGCTGCGTTCAAGGGCGTATACAGACTGAACAGATTGCGCAGATCATTCCGCGCGGTAACGCCTGGAAATGCCTCACGCAGCGCATCCTGCAGGACGCGGTTATAGGATCCGCGGCGCAGCGAAGCCTCCGAGCCATCGCCCTCCGGATCGACCCGGTCGGCGTCGAGCGAGACGCGCAGGACGAGTTCCTTGGCCGTGAATGCCGGCACGCCCTCGCTGGCGATCGATCCGATCAATACGCACAAGATCGCCACCGCGACGGCGATCGCCGTCAAGCCGGCCGAACGGAAGCGAAGCTCCGCGCGGTAACGCTTGGCCAGACGCCGCTCGACGTCTTCGCGGACGGGGAATATGCGGGTTGGCTCAGTCATATTTTTCCCGATATTTCTGGACCACGCGCAGGGCGACGACATTCATCAGCAGGGTCAGGACGAAGAGCACCAGGCCGAGCGCGAAGGCGGACAAGGTTTTCGGGCTGTCAAATTCCTGATCGCCGGTCAGCAGCATCACGATCTGCACCGTGATCGTGGTCACCGATTCAAGCGGGTTGGCGGTCAGATTGGCGCCCTGGCCGGCGGCCATGACGACAATCATTGTCTCGCCAACCGCGCGGCTGACTGCGAGCAGGATCGCGCCAACAATCCCCGGCAGCGCCGCGGGCATGACGATCTGGGTAATGGTCTCCGACCGCGTCGCGCCCATCGCAAACGAACCGTCGCGCAGTGATTGCGGCACGGCATTAATGACGTCATCGCTCAGCGACGAGATGAAGGGGATGATCATCACCCCCATGACCAGTCCCGCCGAGAGGGCGCTCTGGGTAACGACACTCTCAAAGCCCAGCGCGCTGAACAGCGTGCGGATCGCCGGCCCGACAGCGAGCAGCGCGAAAAATCCGTAAACAACCGTCGGGATGCCGGCCAGAATTTCGAGCAACGGCTTGGCGATCTGGCGAAAATTCGGTCCGGCGTATTCCGACAGATAGATCGCCGAAAACAGGCCGATCGGCACCGCAACCACCATCGCGATCACCGTGATCATCGCCGTACCCGCGAACAGCGGCACCGCGCCGAAGGCGCCGGACTGCCCGACCTGGTCGGCGCGAATGGCAATTTGCGGGCTCCATTGCAGCCCGAACAGAAAGTCCAGCACCGGCACGGAGGCGAAGAAGCGCAGGCTCTCGAACAGGAGCGAAAGTACGATTCCGACAGTGGTGAGAATCGCGATCACCGAAGACAGCAAGAGCGCCGCCGTGACCAGGCGCTCGACATTATTGCGTGCCCGGAACTGGCTTGAGACCTGCGCACGCGTCAGCCCGAAGCCGAGCCCCCCCAACAGCAAAGCCAGAAAGGCGGCGCTGTATTTGACCTTGGTATGATAGCCGGCAATGGCCTGGGCGGCGGCGCGCAAGGCTGCGGAATCGCGGCTCGCCAACTCGCCGCGTGCGATGCGCCGGCTGTCCGAGAGGAAGAGCTGGCGCCGCTCGCGCGGTGCCTGGGCCAGCTCATAGCCGGCCAGCGCCCGTTCGCCCGCGCCATCGGCAATCGCGCGGTCCATGATCGCGACGACCAGCGCCTGTTGGCGCGCGCGCACTGCATCTTCGGCCGCCGTCGACAGGTTCAGCGCTTCAATCTGCTCGGCCCGCAGCTGGGTAAGCCGGGCCGGGTCGCGATTGTCGCCGCGCGCATTGCGCAGGGCAGCAATCCCGTCATTGAGGTCCTCGACACGCGCGTGCAGGTTTTCCGCGGCGTGGTTGAGCTCGATGAAGTCAGTGTCGGCGGCGAGGGTGTCGTCGAGCAGGCGGTTGATCTCAACCGCCTCCGCCCGTAGCTCGCCAACTGCCAGGCGCTCGACCAGCTGCCCGCCGAATATCGCGAACAGGGCGAGCAGGACAAAAGCCGGCACCCCGGTCCAGATCGCGACGTAATAGCCGTGATAATTGGGCAAGGAATGCAAGCCCGCCGTCGCGCCCTCGACCGAGGCAATAGCGCGCGACCGGCCGACATAGAAGGCGCCAGCGATCATGACGAGCAATGCGAGCGCGGCGATAGTAATAATCGACATACAACCCAACCCCAACGCCGCTAAAATTCAGTGCTTGCCCAACCGGTATCGGCTGCCGGTTGCCCCCTTATGACAGATACGCAACGGTTTTGTGACAATGATCCTGGCGCAGCTGCTGACGGCCATCACGCATCGCTAGGACTCCTCAAGGCTTGCGACCCTTTTGGCGGCCGGGAAGAAGGCCGAAAACACGGAACCACCGCCAGCCACGCTCTCGACCGTGAACCCGCCCCGATGCCGGTTGACGATGTGTTTGACGATGGCGAGCCCCAGGCCCGTGCCTTCATGCGGTCCGCTTTTCTGGCCGCCGACCCGGTAGAAACGCTCGGAGAGGCGGGGCAGATCACGGCGATCGATTCCCCGGCCCTGGTCCTGGACCCTGACGGTGACAAAGCGATCTGCGGCGCTTGATTTCGGCGCCGCCAAGGTTCGCCGGCCAGCCCCCTCGCCCAGCATCGACGCGGGACGTTCCGCCTGGTCGCGCATCTGGCCGGGTTCGATCCGAACCAGGACGCCGGACTTTGAAGGTGAGTATTTGATCGCGTTTTCAATCAAATTCTGGAAAATTTCCGTCAATTGGTCGCGATCACCGACAGCGTATGCCGAATCCGGAGCATCCAGTGTCAGAGTGATTGCCTTGTCCTCAATCTGGGGGCGAAGAAAATCAATCACTTCACCCGCGAGCACGACCAGGTCGACCTCCCCCTCCGGCGCAAGATGTTCGTCCATCTCAACGCGTGAAAGCGACAGCAGATCATTGATAAGCCGGCTCATCCGCTCCGTTTGATCATACATGATCGAGAGGAATTTCTCGCGCGCCTCGGGGTCGTCCCGAGCATGGCCGCGCAGCGTTTCGACAAAGCCCGCCAGAGACGCCAATGGGGTTCGCAATTCATGGCTCGCATTGGCGAGGAAATCCGCGCGCATCCGGTCGGCCCGCTTGATCGAGGTCTCGTCGGACAGCACAAGCATGGCTCGCCACGGCATGACAGCATCGCCGGGCGCGCGCATGGGGGCGACAAAGGCCCGGACATGGCTCTCGTCGGGCGCCATGGTGGAGTATTCGACCGGCGGTCCGGAATCGCCCCGCAGTGCCGCGCTGACCAGTTCAAGCACTCTGGGTTGCCGCAGCACGGCGGACAAATGTCCGGTCATCGCTCCGAGACCGAGAAATTCACGGGCCGCGGGATTGGCCATTTCAATCCGCCCCTCGGGGCCAACCAGCAGGACCGGGATCGGCAATTGCCGCAGCATCAGCTCGGCGGTCGCTGACCTGGCATGCGGCATCGGCTGACCCGGGGCCGGCCGTGAACCTGGGGATGGGTTCAACGTCGTGCTGACCGTCAGATAATAGAAGGTCGACAATCCCGCGAAGGTCGCGATCCCCACGAAGGTCTCGACAAAGCCAAGCTCGCCGAACAGCCAGAAGACCACAAGCACCAGCGAGCCCATGATTGCGACGGCGGCCGTGTCCCGCCGCCGGATCCGGATTGAAGGCTGATTGTCCACGTCGACCTTTCTCAAGTTTCATTCGCCATTTCGCCGTCAATTGGGCATAGAGCGTGCGCCAATTCTGACCGCTTCCGGCGCCCATGCACAGCCCTATCACACATTCCGCGGCCGTCATGGAGCGGATCGCGGAACCGCTATTCCTGACTGGTTTTTACATCTCGAAAATCGAGAGGCTTTTCATGTCATTCGCTAATGTTTTAGTGTTTTTCGATAAAAATCTGTTGACATTCGCTATGGGCTGCCTAGTTTGGCGAAACTGTCGAACTCACAACCCGCTGGATCATCGCATGCAGAAAAGCCTACTCATCTTCGCAACGGCACTGACGACAGCGTCCTGCGCAAATATTCAGGCTTTTCAGTCTGACGCCCTCTTGCCCCCGGCCCCGGACAGCTGGTCGTCAGCGGCCGATGGTGCCGGTGCGATCGCGTCGCAGGACTGGGTTCAATCGCTTGGCGCGCCGCGCCTGGCGGCCCTCGTCGACGAGGCCCTCGCGGCCAATCCGGGCCTTGCCCAGTCGCTCGCCCGATATGACGCCGCACACGCTGGTGCCCGCATTGCTGGCTCCAGCCGTCTGCCTTCCTTGAGCCTCGCAAGCGGCTATACGCGAACCGAACCTTATCAAGGCAATGGCGCGGACAGTTTTTCACTCGGTCTGAGCTCCTCCTGGGAAGTCGATCTGTGGGGCCGGGTTCGTGACGGGTCCAATGCCGGCGCTCTCGATGCCGAGGCTGCAGCCGACGATCTCGGCGGCGCCCGGTTATCCGTTGCCGGTTTTGTCGCCAAGGGTTGGCTCGGCCTGATTGAGGCGCGTCAGCAAAGCGAGCTCGCCCAGCGCGACGTCCAACGCAGCCAGAATTCCCTCGACCTCACCGAACGCCGTTTTGCCCGCGGGCTGGCACGCAGTTCTGATGTACGCACGGCGCGCAGCGCCCTCGCTTCGTCAGAGGCGGCCCTGGCGTCGCGTGAACGCGTCGAGACCGCCGCAGCTCGAAGCCTTGAAACCCTGCTTGGCCGCTACCCGTCCGGGCAGATTTCCCGCGATGGTGACTTTCCCGAAATCGACATGCTTGCCGGCGTCGGCACGCCGGGCGATCTGCTCGTGCGTCGCCCGGATGTCCGTGCAGCCGAACGCCGCCTGGTCGCTGCGGGCCTGCGGGCCGATGCCGCCGGGAAGGCCTTGTTTCCAAGCCTTTCGTTGAGCGGTGGCACGGGAAGCGGTGGCGCGGATGTCGCTGACATGTTCGATGTCGACACACTGATTTCCAATCTGACCGCGTCGATTGCGGCCCCGATTTTCTCCGGTGGCCGTTTGCGGGCGCAGCGCGATCAGGCCGAGGCCAATGCCCGCCTGCAAGTCGCGGCCTATGTCTCAACCGTGTTGACGGCATGGCAGGAAGCCGAGAACGCGATTTATGCCGATGATATTCTCGCCCGGCGCGTCGACAGCCTGGAGCAGGCCTTCAATGAAGCGGCCGAGGCCGAGGCGCTGGTGATCCGCCAGTATTCCAGCGGTGTCGCCACAATCTTCGACCTTTTGAATACTCAAAGCCGGCGCATCAGCGCCGAAAGCCAATACATTTCGGCTCGCCGTGATCGCGCGACGAACCGGGTTGATCTTTACCTCGCCATCGCCGGCGACTTCTCCGCGGCACCTTCCGCAGACCCGGCCGCGCAGACAGGAGAATAGTCATGGGAAAACTTATCGGACGTTTCGCAATTTTCGGCGCTGCCGGGGCGATTGTCTTACTGATCATCATCACCTTGTTCTCCACCAAGCCCGAGCCCCAGCGCGCTAGTGCGACGCCGCAACCGGTGGCCGTCTTCGTGGACGAAGCCCGCCGGGAGACCGTTGCCCTCGCCGTTCATACGCAGGGCCAGGCGCGTCCGCGCACGCAGATCAGCCTGGTACCGCAGGTCACGGGCCGCATCGTCTACGTCAATCCCAACTTCATCGAAGGCGGGTTCTTCGAAGCCGGGGAAACGCTGGTTCGGATCGATGATGCCGATTACCACCTTGCCGCCACGCGCGCTGCAGCCCTGGTCGCGCAGGCACAGCAGGGCCTGATCCGCGAGCAGGCCGAAGCGGAACTCGCCCTGAGTGAATGGGCGGACCTCGGCGAAGGCGAGGCTTCGGCACTCACCCTGCGCGAGCCACAACTGGCGGATGCGCGTGCCCAATTGGCGGCGGCGCGGGCCAGCCTGCAGGCCGCCCGCCTCGATCTTGAACGCACCCGCGTTTCCGCTCCCTTTGACGGCCGCGTCCGCGTGAAAAGCGCCGATCTTGGTCAGTTTGTCAGTGCGGGAACGTCGCTGGGCGAGGTGTTTTCGACCGACACCATCCTTGTTCGCCTGCCCCTCACCGATAACGACCTTGGGCTTCTCGGCATCCCCATTGCCTATAATTCCGGCCCCGACAGCGAGGGCATACCGGTCCTTTTGACCGCGGTTCTCGCCGGCGCGCCGCGTGAGTGGCACGGCTTCATTACCCGGACCGAGAGCGCGATCGATCCGCAAACTCGCGTCCTCTACGCCACCGCCCAGGTCGCAGACCCTTATGGGGCAGCGGCGGCAACCGGAGCACCACTGGCCGTTGGCCTGTTTGTGGAAGCGGAAATTCGCGGTCGCAATGTTCAGGACGCAGTCGTGCTTCCACGCGCTGCGCTGCGCGGGGAAGATACCGTCTACGTCGTCAATCAAGGCGGAACGCTGGACATCCGCACGGTCACTGTTGTGACGTCGAGTGTTGATCGGCTGATCGTCTCCTCCGGCGTTTCTGGCGGCGAGATGATTGTGATCTCGCCGATCCGGGGCGCCAGTAGCGGGATGCGTCTGCGCTCATTGGCTGCCGACGGCACTGTCTTGCCAGACTATTCGGCGACCATCGAAAACGAAACCGATAACGACGAAGCATCAGATACCGAAACCGACAGCAGCGATGGCGAAGCCGTCGCCAGCGCCGGTTAGTTCGACACTGAGATCAGGAGGCGGCGATGACCGACCCGAACAAAACTCATAACGAAGCGCCCGGCGGTATTGTTGGATGGTTCGCTCGCAACTCTGTTGCCGCGAACCTGCTGATGATCGTCGCTCTGTTCGGCGGTATATTCGGTTATTTTCAGCTCAATCGCGAGGTCTTTCCGACCATTGCCGTGAACGGTGCAACGGTGTCCGTTGCCTGGCCCGGCGCTTCGCCGCAAGAGGTCGAAGAGCAAATCATCGTCCGCATCGAGGAAGCGCTTGCCGATCTGGACGGCGTCGACACCATCACCTCAACGGCCCGCGAAGGGAATGGCTTCATCAATGTTGAAGGCCTGCCATCCGTGGATGTCGGCGAGTTCATCGACAATATCAAACTCGAAGTCGACTCGGTGAATAACCTGCCACAGTCAGCCTACCGTCCGGTGGTCAACCCGTGGCGCAGCCAGGATCAGGTCATCGGATTTGCGGTGCACGGCTTCATCGACCGGCGCGACTTGCAGCACATTGCGCGTGAAATCCGCGATGAAGTAGCCCAGCTCCCCGGCTCAAGCCTCGTCAATAACTGGGCGATCCTCGGCGAAGAAGTCGGGATCGAAGTCTCCGAAGACAACCTGCAACGGTATAATCTGAGCTTCGACGAAATCGTCCGCGCGATCCGCGCCAGCTCGCTGAACGCCTCGGCCGGCAGTGTTCGCACCGAACTCGGCGAACTCAGCCTCACCTCCCGGCAACTGGCTGATACGCGCGCCGAATTCGAAAATCTGATCATCCGTCAAACGTCCGATGGCGGCACATTGCGGGTTCGCGATGTTGCCAGCGTCAATGACGGATTTGTCGATGCCAATCTGGCCGCGACCTTCAATGGCGAGCCAATGTCGCTGATTGTCGTTCTGACGACGCCGGATATCGACGTTGTCGATGTCTCGGCCAGTGTGCGTGCCTATATCGAGCGCAAACAGCTGGAACTGCCCGACGGCGTAACCCTGTCGCTGTGGTGGGACAATTCGGAAATGTACGAAGCCCGGATGGCCACCATTCTGAATTCGGCCATGTTCGGTGGCCTCCTGGTCCTCATCGTCCTCTTCCTCTTCCTGCGGCCGATCGTGGCTTTCTGGGTCACGGCCGGGATTTTCGTCGCCTTCGGTGGCGCTTTCATGTTGTTGCCGATGCTCGGCGTCACCCTGAACATGCTGTCCCTGTTCGCCTTCCTTCTGGTGATCGGTATCGTTGTCGATGACGCCATCGTGGTCGGTGAGAATATTCACGACCGCGTTGAACGCGGTGAGCGGGGACTGACGGCCTCGGTCGTCGGCACCCAAATGGTGCTCAAGCCAGTCATATTCGCGGTCATCACCACGATCATGATGTTCCTGCCATTCATGTTGATCACCGGCCCGACGGTTCAGTTTACCAAGCAGATTTCGCTGGTCGTGATTGCGGCGCTGGCTTTCTCCCTGATCGAGTCGCTGCTGATCCTGCCGGCCCACCTCGCTCACCTGAAGCCGCAGAAGACCGATGGCTTTTTCGGGCCCCTGGTCCGGCTTCAACGCGCGATCGCAGAGAGCATGGTCTGGTTTGCCCGCAATATTTATCGGCCAACCCTGAAGTTCGCGATCCGCAATCGTTATGCCACCCTGATCACCTTCATCGGCATTTTCGCGATCTCCATCGTTTTGATGATGACCAATCGCGTTGGGTCGGTCTTCATGCCCCAGATCGAGAATGAAACGATCCAGGTGAATATTCAGCTTGCGGAAGGCGCACCCTGGAGCCGCACCGAGCGCGTTCGCGAACAACTCGACACGGCTCAGGACGAGGCGCTGCATTATTATCGCGAGCAATTCCCTGGCGAAGTCGACATGATCGAAAGCCGTTCGACCTTGGCCACTGACGGTCGGATCCGCGCCTGGATCACGCTGGCAGATCCGGAAATCCGCCCGGGCCTGCTGCCGACATCAGAGGTCGCGCTGAAAATTCGTGAATTCCTGGGCCCAATCCCGGACGCCGAGGAAGTGACGCTGGACTCGACGATGAATGATGGCGGCAGTTCCGTCACCTTCGCGATCTCACACCAGGATCTCGACGTGCTGCGGGCTGCCGCGGACGATCTCAAGACCCAGTTGCGCAGTTATGACACCCTGTATGATGTCGTCGACTCCCTTCAGACCTCGACCGAGGAGCTCCAGTTCACGATGCGGCCGGATGCCCGCGTGCTGGGCCTGACCCTGCAGGATGTCACCCGACAGGTGCGCCAGGCCTTCTATGGCGAGGAAGCACAGCGCCTGCCGCGCGACGGTCAGGATGTGCGTGTAATGGTTCGCCTGGAGCAAGGGGCGCGCCGTTCGCTCGACACGCTCCGCGATTTGCGAATCCGGACCAGTGAAGGGCTGGAAGTTCCGCTCTCCGCGGTCGCCGATGTCACGTTTGCGCCAGGCCTGAACCGGATCAATCGCCGCAATGGTATGCGCACGGTCACGGTCAATGCCGAATTGTCAGACCCTGCGGCCCGCGGCGACATCACACAGAGCCTCGACGCGGAATTCTGGGAAGGCTGGGAACAGCGCTTCCACGGGATTAGCCGCGATGAGATCGGCCAGTCCGAAGGTGAGCGTGAATTCACGCAGGAACTGCTCGGCCTGTTCGGCGTCGCACTGGTGGCAATGTATATCCTGTTGGCGGTGGCTTTCCGCAGCTATGCCCAGCCCATTCTGATCATGGTTGCGATCCCGTTTGCGCTCACAGGGGCCATCTTCGGTCACTTGATGTTCGACATGCCGGTCGCCTTGTTCTCCTATTTCGGCGTCGGCGCCGCAGCGGGGGTCGTGATCAATGACAATCTCGTGCTGATGGACTTCGTGAACCGATTGCGCGCCAATGGCGTCGGTGCCTTCCAGGCATTGGTCGATTCCGGCGTTCAGCGCTTCCGGCCGATCTTCCTGACTTCGGTGACGACCTTCCTTGGCATTCTGCCAATGATCGCGGCGCGTTCAACACAGGCACAATTCCTCAAGCCAATGGTTGTCGCGCTGGGCTTTGCGGTGATCTTTGCCCTGTTCCTGACCTTGCTACTGATACCGTCCATGTATGCGATCGGTGTCGATATCGCCCGCTTCTTCCGCGGCCTCTGGACCGGCGAGAAGCAAGCAGCTGTCGGCGATACCTATACCGATACCGACTTCGCCCATGGTGAGATGGCTGGCCATCTCGACCATTCGCCTGCTGAGTAGCCAATCGGGGCCCCGCACGATAATTTGTGCGGGGCCTGCCCATTTCGACAGAAAATAACGGGGATAATTCCATGAAAAAGCTTTTGCTGAGCACCGCTGTGTTCGCCCTCCTCGCCGCCTGCGACCAGGTCGGCATTTCCGGCAATACGACGGAACTCACCGCCAATAGCGCGATCGAGGCGAGCGCCGAGATTGGCGATTGGGGTTTTGACCAGACCGGAATGGATCTGGCCTATGCGCCCGGCGACGATTTCTATCGCTATGCCAACGGGCATTGGCTTGAAACAACGGAAATCCCGGCCGACTTGTCCAATTTCGGCATGTTCACCGTATTGGCGCTGGAAGCCGAGGAACAGGTCCAGGACATCATCCTTGAGCTGGCATCCGAGCATCCGGCAGCCGGAACGATCGAACAGAAAGTCGGCGACCTGTATGGCAGCTGGATGGATACCCAAACCATCGAAACGCTCGGCCTGACTCCGGCGCAACCCTATCTCGACGAGATCGCAGCGGCCGACACCCCGGAGGCGATTTTGAACCTGTTTGCGACCATCGGTCATCAGGCGCCGCTCGGTATCGGCATCATTCCCGACCCCGCCGACACCACGCGCTATACGGTGTTTGTCGGCCAGGGCGGGCTGGGTCTTCCCGATCGCGATTATTATGTCGATCTAGAAAACGAAAACTATGCCCGTTATCGCGAAGCCTACACCGCGTTCATCGGCCAGATGTTTGACCTAGCCGGCATTGAGGGCGGCGCGTCCAAGGCGGATGCGATCATGCAGCTTGAGACGCAACTCGCCGAGGTTCACTGGACCCAGGAGCGCTCGCGCAATATCTCGGAAATCTACAATCCCATGCCACTCGATCAACTGGCGGCGCTTGCCCCGCAGCTTGATCTGGAAACCGGCCTGACCCAGCTCGGCCTCGATGGCGTGGCAACCTATCTGGTCGCACAGCCGAGTGCGATCGAGGCAACCGCCCGCATATTCGAAGAGACCCCGGTCTCTGTCTGGCAGGATTATCTCACATTCCATTTCCTGCAGAACAATGCGGGCAGCCTGTCCTCGGCTTTTGACCAGGCCAATTTCGACTTCTTCGGCCGCACGCTCAATGGCACGGAAGAACAACGGCCCCGCGATCGCCGCGGCGTCAATATTGTCGGCGGACAGCTGGGCGAGGCAGTTGGTCAGATCTATGTCGACCAGCATTTCCCACCCTCATCAAAGGCTGCGATGGAAGCGCTGGTTGCCAATCTGGTGACGGCCTTCGAGGGCCGTTTGAGCAATCTGGAATGGATGGATGATGAGACGCGCGCCAACGCCCTGCGCAAATTATCGACCTTCGAGCCGCGCATCGGCTATCCGGATGAGTGGCAGGATTACTCCGACCTGAACATCGATTCCGGCGATTTGTTCGGCAATATGATGCGCATCAATGCCTTCAACTGGAATGAGCAAATCGCGGACCTGGCCGGCCCGGTCGACCGGGCTCAGTGGCCCTACCCGCCGCAAACCATCAATGCCTCTTATAACCCGTTGATGAATCAGATCACTTTCCCGGCCGGTATTCTGCAGCCACCCTTCTTCGATCCAAATGCCGACGCGGCCATGAATTACGGCGCAATCGGTGCCGTGATCGGCCATGAAATCGGTCACGGCTTCGACGATCAGGGCCGACGCTTCGACCATGACGGCTCGATCCGCGACTGGTGGTCGGCCGAGACGGATGCCGGTTTTGAGGCGCGCGCCGCTCGCCTCGGTGCGCAATACGACACCTATTCGCCCATCGAGGGCATGAGTGTGAACGGCACTTTCACGATGGGTGAAAACATTGGGGACCTCGGCGGCATGCAGATGGCCTACACCGCCTATCACCAGTATCTCGACTCCTGCTGCGATGGTGAAGCACCGGTGATCGACGGCTATACCGGCGATCAGCGCTTCTTCCTCGCCTGGTCCCAAATCTGGCGCCGGCTCTATCGCGAAGACAATCTGGTTTCGCGTTTGACCACCGATCCGCACAGCCCGTCTCAATATCGGGTCAATGGCGTCGTCCGCAATCTCGACGCCTGGTACGCCGCCTTCGATATTCAGGAAGGCGACGCCCTCTACCTCCCACCCGAGGAGCGCGTTTCAATCTGGTAGCACCGGCGACCATAACCGAATGCAGCAGGCGGCCCGGAGCAATCCGGGCCGCCTTGCGTTTGGCCCGGACCGAGAAACCTAACAAAACCGTCAGTTGCTTCCCGCTCGTGCGGCATTATGATCAAAAGTTAACGTGAAAACTCTTGGGACAATCCAGTATGAAAAAATTCCTGCTCAGCGGCGTCTGCGTCGCGATGCTTGCCGCCTGCAACCCGGCCGCCGAGGCCCCAGCAGTCGAGACCATGACAGAAGCGCCTGCGATCACTGGCGACGCGGCGCTGGGCACATGGGGCATCGAAACGAATTATGTCAGCGAAACGGTCAGCGCCGGCGATGACTTCTTCACCCATGTCAATCAGGGCTGGCTCGACACCGCCGAAATCCCGACCGGATTCAGCTCGGCTGGCGCCTTCCTTGATCTCTATCTCACCTCCGAAGAGCGGGTGAACACCATTATCGCCGAAGCTGCCGCGACCACGGACGCCGCTGCGGGCACGCCGGAACAGCAGATCGGCGACCTGTATCGCAGCTATATGGATACCGATCGGATCGAAGCGCTCGGCCTGACGCCGATCCAGGACGAGCTGAACGCCGTCCTCGCCTCGACGACGCATGCGGACATCGCCCGCTGGTTCGGCCTTCCGGTTCACCAGTCAATGATGGGGCTCTATGTCAGCCAGGATTCAGGCAATCCTCAGCGTTATCTCACCCATGTCTCGCAAAGCGGGCTAGGCCTGCCGAACCGGGATTACTACCTCGATGACGGCGAGCGCTATGTCGCCTATCGCGAGGCCTATCTGGCCTATATCGCCAATATCCTGACCCTGTCCGGCGTCGACAATGCCGACGGTCGCGCTGCTGATATCATGGCGCTGGAAACGGCCCTGGCCCAAGTTCATTGGCCGGCCGAACTGGCGCGTGAATCCGTGCCGAACTATAATTTGATGACCTTGGCGGAGCTTGAAGCCTACGCACCGGGCTTTGAATGGACCCCATTCCTGGAAGCCCTCGGCATTGCCGACATTACTGAAGTCGTCGTCAACACCGACACCGCCGTCCAGAGCACTGCGCAGCTGTTTGCCGAAACACCGGTCGACGTGCTGGCGTCCTACCTGGCCTTCCATTTCGTCGATAACCAGACCGGCCAGCTTCCAGCCCGGTTTGACGAAGCGAGCTTCAACTTCTACTCGCGCACCCTGCGCGGCGTCGAGGAACAGCGCGCACGTGATTTGCGCGCCATTCAGTTCGTCAATGGCCGCTTTGGCGAAAATATCGGCCAAGTCTATGTCGAGCGTTACTTCCCGCCGGAATACAAGGCGCAAATGGAAGAACTGGTCGAGTATCTGCGGGCAGCTTTTGCGGCGCGTATCGCCACGCTCGAATGGATGGACGACGCGACCCGCGCCGAGGCGCAGGACAAGCTGGAGAGCTTCCTGCCCAAGATCGGTTACCCCGACATCTGGCGTGATTATTCGACGATTGCGGTCAATTCCGACGATCTGATCGGCAATGCCCGCGCGATCAGCGCCTGGGGCTGGGCCGACAGCCGCGCCCAACTGAATGAATCCAAGCGCGACTGGATGTGGTATATGAGCCCGCAGACGGTCAATGCCTACTACAACCCGGACAGCAATGAGATCGTCTTCCCGGCCGCCATCCTGCAGGCGCCCTTCTTCGATCCCTTCGCCGACCCGGCAGTCAATTTCGCTGCCATTGGCGGCGTCATCGGCCATGAAATGGGCCATGGCTTCGACGATCAGGGTGCCGAACAGGACGGCCAGGGCGTGCTTCGCAACTGGTGGACCGACTTCTCCCGGGAGAGTTTCCAGGAGCGGACCGGAGCCCTGGTTGCCCAGTATGATGCCTTCTCACCAATCGAGGGCGAGAACGTCAATGGTCAGCTGACCCTGGGCGAGAATATCGGCGATCTCGGTGGGCTTTCCATTGCCTACCAAGCCTATCACGCCTATCTCGCCGATCATGGCGGCGAGGCCCCAGTGCTTGACGGCCTGACCGGCGATCAACGCTTCTTCATGTCCTGGGCCCAGGTCTGGCGCTCCAAGCAAACCGAAGACAGCCTGGTATCGCGCCTGCGTGCCGACCCTCACAGCCCGGCGCAATACCGGGTCAATGGCGTCGTGCGCAATATCGACGCCTGGTACGATGCCTTCGGCATTACCGAGGACAGCGACCTCTATCTGCCACCGGAGGAGCGGGTCTCCATCTGGTAGCCGGATCCAACAGGAAATCAGGCGGTCCGGTCATGCCGGACCGCCTTTTTTTTTATTGCCGGCACCCATGCGTCCAATGCGAATTGCCGCCGAAGACTTGCGTCCTGACGCGCGCGCCCTAGTCTTGCGCCCAACCAGTTTTGAACTTGACGGAGAAATGTCCCGTGAAAAAAATCCTCCTCGGCACTGCCTGCCTCGCCCTGCTGGCCGCCTGTAATCCAGCGGCTGAAACACCATCGACCGATACCGCCACTGCGAGTGAACCCGCAGCCCAGGCCTCAGCGCCGGCGCTTGGCGCCTGGGGCATCGAGACCCGGCATATCAGTGAGACCGTGGCACCCGGGGACGACTTCTTCCGCTATGTAAATGAGGGCTGGCTCGACACGACCGAAATCCCCGCCGGCTTCTCGAATTTCGGCTCATTCTCCGAACTCGCCCTGAGCGCGGAAGAGCGGATCGATGCGATCATCGCCGACGTCTCGGCGACGGAAAACGCCGCTGGCTCGGTCGAGCAGCAAGTCGGCGATCTCTATGCCAGCTACATGGATAGCGATCATCTCAATGCGCTTGGCTTGACCCCCGCCCAGCCCGGCCTCGACCGGATCGCCGCCGCGCAGAGCTATGACGACATCATCGACCTGTTCGGTGCCAGCGGCTTTGCCTCGCTGTTCGGCGCCGGTGTCGGCCGGGATGCCGGCAATCCCGATACCTATATCGTCTATATCCGCCAATCCGGGTTGGGCATGCCTGACCGCGATTACTATCTGCGGGATGATGAGCGCTTCGACGCCTATCGCGCCGCATATGTCGAATACATGGCCGACGTGTTCGGCATGCTGGGCGAAGAGAATGGCACTGAACGCGCCCAGGCCGTGCTCGACATGGAAACCGCCATTGCACAAATGCACTGGACGCGGGCGGAAAGCCGTGACCGCGTCGCCAGCTACAATCCGATGACGCTTGAGGAATTGCAGGCCTACGCCCCCGGTTTCGACTGGGCGCGCTTCATGACGGCGCTGGAATTTGGCGACCAGGGTAATGTCGTGGTGTCACAAAACACCGCCGTTCAGTCGCTGGCCTCCTTCTTCCAGGAGATCCCGCTGGAGACCTGGAAGGACTATCTGGCCCTTCGCTATATGAGCTCGAATAGAAATGAGCTGGACGAAGCCTTTTACGACCGCAGTTTCGACTTCTGGAGCCGCACGCTTTCCGGCACTGAAGAGCCGCGCGCCCGTGATCGCCGGGCGATCCAGTATGTCAACGGCCCGCTCGGCCAGGCCATTGGCCGCATCTATGTCGAGCGTCACTTCCCGGCCGAAAGCAAGTCGGAGATGGAAGAGCTGGTCGACTATCTGCGCCGGGCACTGGGTGACCGGATCGAGACGCTGGAGTGGATGGATGACGAGACCCGGGCCGAAGCGCTCGACAAGCTCGCGAAATTCACCCCGAAGATCGCCTATCCCGACCAATGGCCTGACTATTCCTCGATCGAAATTCGGCCCGGTGATCTGTTCGGCAATTCGGAGCGGATTTCGGCCTGGTATCGCGCCGACAGCCGCGCTCGCCTGCACGGTCCGATCCGCGAATGGGAATGGGGCATGTCACCCCAGACGGTGAATGCCTATTACTCCTCAACCGCCAATGAAATCGTCTTCCCCGCCGCCATCCTGCAGGGCCCCTTCTTCGATTCCAGTGCGGATCCCGCCGTCAATTTCGGCGGTATTGGTGCCGTTATCGGTCATGAAATGGGCCATGGTTTCGACGACCAGGGCAGCCAGTCCGACGGGGACGGGCTGTTGCGCAATTGGTGGACGGATTATTCACGCGAGCAATTCGATGCCCGCACCGATCAGATCGTTGCCCAGTATGAGGAATTCTCACCGGTTGAAGGCATGTTCGTGAATGGCCGCCTGACCCTGGGTGAAAATATCGGCGATATTGGCGGGCTCTCAATGGCCTATCGCGCCTATCACATGTATCTCGCCGACCATGGCGGCGAAGCGCCGGTGCTCGATGGATTTACCGGTGATCAGCGCTTCTTCATGGCCTGGGCGCAAGTCTGGCGCCGCCTCTATACCGAGGACAATCTCGTCGCACGGGTGACCACCGATCCACACAGCCCGTCGCAATACCGAACCAATGGCGTCGTGCGGAATATGGACGTCTGGTACGAGGCCTTCGGTGTCACCGAGGACGACGCGCTCTACCTGCCGCCAGAGGAACGCGTTTCCGTCTGGTAGTCTGTTCGATCCTGTACGAGACGGCTCGGCCCCCGGCCGGGCCGTTTTGTATTGGGGGGTTGCGAAGCGCGCCCGGACACAGTCATATCGTGCCAGCTTCCGGGGGAAATCATGGAAAACGAAATCGCACCGCTGATCAGCAATGACGCTGTCGTTCTGGGCCTGCTGACCGCAATTCTCGGCTTCGTATTCTGGACCTCGACTTCGGGTGGCCCCGTCTTCCGGAAATTCTATCAGATTTTCCCGCCGCTCCTGCTGTGCTACTTCCTGCCCTCGCTTCTGAATACCTTCAACATCGTCGATGCCGACCAGTCGCGGCTCTACTTCGTGGCGTCGCGCTATCTCTTGCCGGCCGCCCTTGTTCTGCTGGCCATGTCGGCCGATCTACCGGCGACGCTGCGGCTGGGACCCAAAGCCCTCATCATGTTCCTGACCGGCACGATCGGGGTCATTATCGGCGGGCCGATTGCCCTGCTGATTGCCAGTTCCTTCTTGCCAGACCTGATCGGGGTCGATGGGCCGGAAGCCGTCTGGCGCGGCATGACCACCGTGGCGGGCAGCTGGATTGGCGGCGGCGCCAACCAGGCGGCGATGTATGAAATCTTCGATGTCGGAGACCAGATTTTCTCGGCCTGGATTGCCGTTGACGTCATTGTCGCCAATGTCTGGATGGCGCTCTTGCTGATTGCTGCGAGCCATGCGGTCGCGATCGACAAGCGGTTCGGCGCTGATGCTCGCGCTGTCGACCATTTGCGGCTCAAGGCGGAAGCCTATGAAACGGAGCATGCGCGCATCCCCGAACTGCGCGACATGATGTTCATCGCCGCGATCGGCTTTGGCGCCGTCGCCATTGCCCATCTGGCGGCCGATTTTCTTGCGCCATGGTTCTTCGAGCACTATCCGGAACTCGAGCGCTACAGCCTGCATTCCGGTTTCTTCTGGTTGATCATTGTCGCCACCACGATCGGCGTCGCACTATCCTTCTCGCCGGCACGCAAGTTGAGCGGTGCCGGATCGATGAAGACAGGGTCGGTCTTCATCTACATTCTCGTTGCCACGATCGGCATGAATATGGATATCACCGCGATTGCGCGGAATCCGGAATTCTTCCTGATCGGCGCAATCTGGATTGCGATCCATGCCACCTTGCTGATTGCAGTCGCCATCATCATCAAGGCACCGGTCTTCTTCCTCGCCGTCGGCAGTCAGGCCAATATCGGCGGCGCCGCGTCGGCGCCGGTCGTCGCCTCAGCCTTTCACCCCTCGCTCGCACCGGTCGGTGTCCTGCTGGCTGTAGTCGGTTATATCACCGGGACATGGGGCGCCTGGCTGACCGGCCAGATCCTCCGGGTCGTTGCCGGCGTCTAACCACCAGCTCTGCACGATCGAGGCGAGTCACGTTTTCGCTTTTCCCCTACCCGGTGAATCTTGAAATAATTGATTAATTTCCCTTAACGCATCGGTCTTATTGCAGTACCATTGGGACAATTGGAGTGTCTCACGGTCGTCGTGAGACTTCGTCCTGAAGGGGGGATGCACAATGCAAAGCAAATTCTTGATCACCGGAAGCGCGCTGGCGATTCTGGCTTCGTCGGCCGCCTTCGCAGGCGATGCTGAATGGTTCCCGCCGGATCCACCGTCCAGCGCCGCCTCTGGCGAATGCTATGCGCGTGTCCGCATCGAGCCACAATACGACGCCTTCAACGAGCAGGTGACGACCCAGGATTCCTACGAGCGATATGATGTGCGTCCGCCGCGCCTGCGCGACGAAGTCCGTGAATACGTCTCCCGTGAAGCCGGTGTGCGCTATATCGTGCATGAGCCGGTCTATAATACGGTCACCGAAACGGTTCAGGTTCGTCCGGCTTATTCGGAATACGTCGTCCAGCCCGCCGTGCACGACACGGTCACCGAAACCATCATGGTTCGCGAACCACGCCAGGTCTGGCGTCGTGGCTATGAGCCTGGCGCGTCGATGACCCGCTATGATTCGGAAACCGGCGAAATCTGGTGCCTGGTCGAAGAAGCTGGCGAATACCGGACCGTGACGCGCAATGTCATCGTCACTCCAGCCAATATCAATGAGATCAACCATCCGGCTGAATTCTCGACAATCACCCGCGATGTCCTGGTTCAGGCCGCGAGCGTCGAGGAAATCCCGATCGATCCGCGCTATGACAGCTACTCGGTCCAGGTCGTCGATCAGCCTGCGTCCGTCGACAGTCATGTCGTTCCGGTCGGCACCGAAACGGTAACCCGTTACACCTTGCGGTCGGAAGAGCGCTGGGAATGGCGTCTGATGGATTGCGACGATATTGACCTCCCCGGCCATAATCCGCCGATGAGCACCAATATTCCGGCAGTGGCGACCAATCAGCCACCCGCTCCGGGCAGCAGCACGTATCTCTACGGGACCGATATGCCAGCTGGCGATCAGTCCTATTCCGAAGAATTGCCGGTGGCCCAGGCCTCTTATTCCAGCAATTCCTATTCGGCACGCCGCCGTAACTAGACGGCGACATTCCTGCCCGTGGGCAGGACAGGCATACGGACGGCGCGGGACATCCCGCGCCGTTTCCGTTTAGGGTGATGCCCATGAGCGGAACCGATTTCCTTATCGGCTATGGCAGCCTGTTGAGTGCCTATAGCCGTCAGACCTATTCCAACCTGCACACGCCGGTTATCCCGGTCATGGTCAGCGGCTGGCAGCGCGGATGGACCACGCGCTATGGCGATGAAGTGGCAACCTATCTGGGCGTCCGGCCAGCAGCGGGCGCATCCTTGAGCGCGGCTTTGGTGCCGACCCAGATCACGGAAGACTTGCGCCATCGCGAGCGCGGTTATGACTTCACGCCCGTCGACCGAAAGACGGTCCGTCTGTTGCACAAAAATTCAGGCGCGACCGATCTCGACAACGCCCGTTTCTGGATCGTCGTCAACCGCCAGCAGATCCACGCTGATGAAACCCATCCAATCCCCCAATCCTACATCGACACCTGCCTGCTGGGTTGCCTTGAAACCGGCGGCCGCAAGATGGCGGAGCATTTCATCCAATCCACCGAGAGATGGGACGGGCATCGGGTCAATGACCGCGATTGGCCGACCCCGCTCTACCCGCGCGGCACGCCGTCAAACCCGGCAGAGCGGGACGAAATCGACGCCCTCCTGCGCGCGGCAGGTGTTTGAGTTCGCACTGAATTTACCGCCCGGCTTGCTGTTTGGTAATTCAACCGAAAGGGAAGTGTAATCGCACCGAAATCACCTGTTTGCGCGGCTGCGCTACATTTTCCGTCGTATATGGCGAAGCGGGGCGGGCAGTTCAGTGTATCAAACCTTGATTGTCCTCGATGACGTCCTCCAAAACGCCGAAGAACTCCGGCAAACCGCGCTGGGTCTCGATTATGCCGACAAGACGGAACGGGATTACTTTCCCGGCCGCAATTCGGCGCACAATGTGCGTGTCCCGGCCCTCGACGAGCTCGCACAGCGCCTGACCGGTGAAGCTCTGGTCCCGGGTACCGAGATGCACGGCAAATTCCGGCTCGCCTCGGCGCAGGATACCGCTCGCGGCGGCGTGCATGTCGATCAGTGCAACTGGTCCGGCCTCTTTTTTCTCAGCCAGGATTCAGACTGTGTTGGCGGTACTGACTTTTTTCGCCACCGGGAAACCAATAGCGAGCATGCGCCCTATACCCAGGCGCATCTCGATCAATGGGGATATAAATCCTACAAGGATTTCGTCGATCGTGTCGCGACGCCCCAGGCCAAGGATTTCGACAAATGGGATCGGGTCATGACCATTCCGATGCGGTTCAACCGTCTGATCCTGTTCCGGCCCTGGCTCTGGCATAATGCCGGCCCCGGTTTTGGCTCTGTTCCGGAAGACAGCCGGCTGGTCTATCTGATGTTTCTCAATAATGCCCGGCCGGGGTGAGAGCCAGATCAGCGTCTGACACGGCCTCGACGGCTGCGTCCGCTGCCGCCAAAGTCGCGGAGAAATAGGCCGCCCGATCGCGCGGAGCCCAGGACAGCTCGACCGGCGCTTCATCGAATACCGCCGCGGGAAAGCCTGTCTCCGGCTTCACATCCTCACCACGCCAGCTCCAGCGCCCGCTGACACTGTCATAGGCATAGAGCGTGGCGATACGCGCGCCATGGGCCGCGATCCAGTCAACGGCGCCGATCAGAAAATCAATTTCTTCAGCCTCCATCACCCAGTGCAGGCTGACCCGGCACCAGCCCGGCCGCAGCCCCGCCTGACCGAGCAGAACCGCCTCGCGGATCGCTTCGGATTGCGCCGCGTCAATGCCGAGCAAATCATGCCCATAGGGCCCGGCACAGGAACATCCGGCGCGCGACTGGATTCCGAACAGATCGTTCAACACGGTCGTCACCAGCCGCGGGTGAAGGATCTCGCCCTGCGCGTCGAGGATATTGAATGAGACAATTCCGAGCCGGCGGGCCGGATCGGCCGGTCCGAGAATATCAATCCTGGGGTTTTCACCCCAATGCGACATGGCTTGCTCAAGCGCCGCGTGCTCGAGCCGGGCAATCTCGTCATAACCGATTTCCGCCTGGGCCCGCAGCGCCAGGGCGGCGCGCACGATTTGCGGCACGCCCGGCGTTCCGGCCCGTTCGCGTGGTTCGATCTCCTCGATGAAATCATGGCCGGTCTTGGTGACATAGCGCACCGTCCCGCCCGCACTTTGCGTCGGCGGCAGATCGCGCCGGTACAGCGCCTCATTGAACAGAAGAATGCCGCAAGCCCCTGGCCCGCCGACAAATTTATGGGGCGAAAAATAAACCGCATCAATCCCGGCATCGGGTTCGGCGACCGGGTGCATGTCAATGCGCATATAGGGCGCACTCGCCGCGCAATCGAGACACAGAATAGCGTCATGGGCGTGCAGGAGTTTGGCCAGGCCGATGAGATCGCTCTTGATGCCGGTGACATTGGACGCAGCCGAGAAGGCCCCGATCCGGCGGCGGCCGAGCCAGCGCGGATCACGCAATTGCGCCTCAAGTTGCGCCATGTCGATGCCGCCATCCGCCGCCAGGCCGATCTGAACCACCTCGCCAAGGCTTTCGCGCCAGCTGAGCTCATTGGAATGATGCTCATAGGGCCCGACGAAGATGACCGGACAATCCGCCGCCAACGCGTCCTCAATGGTCTGCCGGCCATCACCGCCCAGCCGGCCGGCGATCGCTGTGACGATCCGGTCGCGGCTTGCAGGCGCAATGGCGAGGCCGAGAATTTCCTGCAATTTGTGGATCGCACCGGTCGCACCGGCCGAGCAGGCGATCAGGCAATCCTGCGGACCGGCATTCACGGCCTCGCGGATGACGGCTTCGGCTTGATGCAACCAATCGCCCGAGGCGCGGCCCGTGGCACTGTCCACCGTGTGGGGATTGGCATAGGCCGCGGACAATCGACCGATCTGCGCCTCGACCTGCCGCAGCGCGCGGCCGCTGGCCGTGTAGTCGGCATAGACCATCAAACGCTCGCCGAACGGAGTTGTCAGCATCGCATCACGTCCGATCATTCCGGTGCGCAAGCGCGAAATCGGGTCAGATTGAACGGGAGAAGTGTTCATGTTTTCAGGGTCCGGGCGAGTGAAACTCTATGAGACCATCTTCCACGGGGTGAAAAATACTCTTTGTTACTCGCATTGATGCATTATGGAGTTGTCATCACCACAATATGGAGAAATCACAGTGCTGGACGACTATGACCGCCGGATATTGAAGCTGGTCCAGAGCGATTGCGATCGCACGGTTCAGGACATCGCCGACCTGATCGGGCTCAGCGCGACACCGACCGCGCGGCGCCTGAAACGCCTGGCCGAGCAGGGCATCATCCGCAAGAATGTCAGTCTGCTCGACGGCGAAGCGCTCGGCCTGCACGCGACGCTCTTCGTCTCGATCCGCACCAGCCGCCATGATGCCGAATGGTTGGGAAAATTCGCCGAAGGCGTGCGGCGCATGCCCGAAGTTGTCGAATTTTACCGGCTCAGCGGCGATGTCGATTATCTGCTCAAGCTCTGCCTGCCTGATGTTCGCGCCTATGACGAGGTCTATAAAAAGCTGATCGCCATCGCACCGTTATCCGATGTCAGCGCCAGCTTCGCCATGGATGCGATCAAGAACACGACCGAATTACCCGTCTGAGCGCTGCAGGCCGAGATATGGCAGGAGAAAAATGGTGCACCGGGAGAGATTCGAACTCCCGACCCCTAGATTCGTAGTCTAGTGCTCTATCCAACTGAGCTACCGGTGCAGGCCATGCCTTCAAGGTCTAGTGCCCCAAAGAGGCGCGGAACCTAACCGCGAGCCTTGGCGAAAGCAAGTACTGCGAACGGGCAAACGCAGGCGCAACACACTGGCCCTTACAGCGCCGCCGGAAAGGCCAATCAGGACGCCGCATGGACGCCGCGCGCCACCGCCCGGGCCAGGCAATCCGCAGCCAGCGAGCCAAGCCGGGCGAGGTTGAATTCAGCCGGCTCTGGCAGCGGCAGCGCTGCCGTCGACAGGGCAAAGACGACATCACCGTCAAACGGCGTGTGCACCGGCCGGATCGCCCGTGCCAACCCGTCCTGGGCCATGATGGCGAGGCGTTGGGCCTGGGCCGGGGTCAGGGTGGCATCGGTGGCGATACAGGCGATGGTGGTGTTCTCACGGGCACCGGGATTGATCTTGGCCGCGCCCCAATCCTCTGGCGATGCTGACCAATCCGCTGCCGGCCGGCCGCCGCCAAACTCACCATCAATCTCCCAGGGCCAGGCCCAGAAGACATCAGTGCCGGGCATGGTGACCGAGCCGAAACTATTGACGCAGACCAGCGCCGCAATGGTGATGCCGTCCGCGGTGACCAGGCTGGCCGAGCCGGTGCCGCCGATGCGTGAGCCGGCACGAGCGCCATAGCCGGCTCCGGCGCGTCCCAGCCGGACCTCGCGGGAGACGGCAGCCAGCGCCGCCTTGCCGAGCTGGCGATAGGGCGGATCCTCGCCCCAGGCCTTGTCACCGCCATTGGCGAGATCATAGAGAATGGCCGCGGGTATCACCGGCGAGACCGGCACGCCGGGTGTTTTCATCAGGGCAAAGCCGCGCCCCTGGGCCCCGAGCATGGCCGCGACGCCATCGGCCGCCGCCAGCCCGTAGGAGGAGCCGCCCGACAGCACCACAGCGTCGACGGCATCGACCAGGGTGTGGGCCGCCAATGCGTCGGTTTCGCGCGTTCCCGGCCCGCCGCCGCGAACATCAACGGCGCACACGGCGCGCTGATCCGGCAGAATGACGGTGACGCCGGTCTGCACCGATATGTCTTCCGCCTGACCGACTTTCAGCCCGGCGACATCAGTCAGTGTGTTGGTTTTGCCCGGAACTGCCATTTAGGGCCTCTCATCTGGTGCCGCTTCGCGCTATCGTGCCCACACTGCGACGAGGGGCAAGTGTAATGATCCGTTTTCTGCTGTCTGCCAGTGCATTGGCATCGATACTCACCGTCACCGCCTGCGGCCAGCCGGCTGTTGTGGAGGTGCCAATTGCCGATGCCCCGGCGCCAAGCCAGACCAGCCAGGCCATGGTCGCTGCGGCCAATCCGCTTGCCGTGGAGGCTGGGCTCGCCGCCTTGCGCGCCGGCGGCGACGCGGTCGATGCGGCGATTGCGGTGCAAAGCGTGCTTGGCCTGGTCGAGCCGCAAAGCTCCGGTCTCGGCGGCGGCGCCTTCATGCTGTATTTCGACGCCCAAACCGGCAGTCTGACTGCCTATGACGGCCGCGAAACCGCACCGGCCAGCGCCTCGCCCGAGATGTTTCTCGACGAGAATGACCAGGCCTTGAGTTTCTATGATGCCGTCTTCTCCGGCCATTCGGTCGGCGTACCCGGCGCGGTGGCAATGCTGGCCCTGGCCCATGGTGATCATGGCGAACTGGCCTGGGCCGACGGATTTGATGCCGCGATCGCCCTGGCCGAGGATGGCTTTGCCGTCTCGCCGCGCCTGCAGGGCCTGATCGCCGGGACCGCGCCCCGCACGCCGCTCGATGAATGGCCGGCCTCGCGGGCCTATTTCTTCCTCGAGGATGGCAGCCCCCTGCCCGTCGGCTATCAGCTGCGCAATCCAGCCTATGCCGGCAGCGCCCGCGCCATCGCCGCCGATTGGCATAATCTCTATTCCGGACCGCTCGCCGCCGAGATAGTCGATGCCGTCCAGGCCGAACCACGCCCCGGTGGGCTGACGATGAGCGATCTGGCCGGTTATCAGGCATTGCGGCGCGAAGCGATCTGCCGCCCCTATCGGCAATGGACGGTGTGCGGCATGCCGCCACCGGCGTCCGGCGGCGTGACGGTCAATGAGATTCTCGGCCTGATCGAGCCCTATGACATGGCCGCCACCGGCCCCGACACTGTCGAGGGTTGGCGCCGTTTCATCGAGGCCAGCCGTCTGGCCTATGCCGACCGCGATGCCTATATCGCCGATCCCGGTTTCGTCACCGTGCCGGTTGAGGGCCTGCTGGCCAGCGACTACATCACCGCCCGCTCCAATCTGGTCACCGGCACTCTGGCGACACCGCATGTCACCGCCGGCACCCCCGCCGGAATTGCCGCACCCGGTCTTGATGCGACTCCGGACTCGCCGGGCACCAGCCATTTCGTCATCGTCGACAATGATGGCGATGTCGTCTCGATGACGACGACAGTGGAGAGCGTGTTCGGCAGCCACCGCATGGCCGGCGGCTTTTTCCTCAATAACCAGCTGACCGATTTCTCGCGCTCCCCGCTCGATGCCGAGGGTCAGACCATCCCCAATGCGCCCGAGGCCGGCAAGCGGCCGCGCTCCTCGATGTCGCCGACCATCGTGTTCGATGCGGAGGGTGATTTCGTGCTGGCAACCGGTTCACCCGGCGGCTCCTCCATCATCGCCTATACCGCCAAAACCCTGATCGGCATGCTCGATTGGGACCTCACGCCGCAGCAGGCGATCGATCTGCCCAATGTCGTCGCCAATGGCGATGTTGTGCGGATTGAGGATGGCATGGACCCGGCGATATTGGCCGGACTGCAGGGTCTCGGATTCACCCTCGACGCCAATCGCGGCGAGATATCCGGCATCCATATCGTGCGGCGGCTGGAGGACGGGACGCTGCTCGGCGGCGCCGATCCTCGCCGTGAGGGCGTCGCGCTGCAGCCCTGAGGGATGCACCAAAATCTCCACGCGGCTTGCCGCTGGAGGGATGGGAGGGTGTGGGACGCCGGCGAATGCCGGGTAACGCGTATGATTCAAGTGTGACATCCGTGACGTCCCGCACGTGCAGTTTTCCCGTTGCCTCTCGGCCCCGTTTCCAATCCAATCAGGTATTCGGGTCGGGCGTGTAGTGCCGTCAGACCTGAAAGGACGCCCTGCCAGCGCTTATGGATGTCACCCCTTCGCCCGGACAGGCTGCACGCTCCCGACCGCCGCGACTGACTGAGCTCGTGCCTCCCGTGCGACCGGAACAGCTGGAGTATGCGCCGACGTGGAGGGGGTGGGGATAACATCGCTCAAAACCCGTCATCCCGTCGCAAGTCGGGACCTCGATATCGCAGGCTCCGACCTTGTAACGTCGAGGTCCTGACTTGCGTCAGGATGACGTGGGATAGATGGAGTGGGTGGGGGATAAACCGCGATCGCTTAACTTTCTCCGTCAGGGCCATCCCCCGCGCCGCTCGGCTGCGCGCCGTGGGGCGACGGTGAGTTTGTGGATTTGTGAATCGCCCCATCGCACCCCATCCCTTGCCGTGCGCATCGGCCTGCGCTAGTCCGGATGCACCATTCGGTGCGCATTTCCAGTCCAGACGTTCCCCAGCGAAAAGACCCATTCCATGAGCAATGAATTCCCCGTGCCAGCCCCCGATGCCATTGCCGATACCCAGGCCTTGTTCGGCTTCGATGCCGGCTTCGAAGTGCCGATGTTTTCGCAGCCCGATGAGCACACGCCGAAGATTGATCCCGATTATGTGTTCGATCCGGCGACAACGCGGGCGATCCTGGCGGGCTTTGCCTTCAATCGGCGGGTGATGATCCAGGGCTATCACGGTACCGGCAAGTCGACTCATATCGAACAGGTCGCGGCGCGGCTCAACTGGCCGATGGTGCGGGTCAATCTCGACAGCCATATTTCGCGCATCGACATGGTCGGCAAGGATGCCATCGTGTTGAAGGATGGCAAGCAGGTCACGGAATTCCAGGAAGGCATTCTGCCCTGGGCGCTGCAGCGTCCGGTCGCGCTCCTGTTCGACGAATATGATGCCGGCCGCCCGGATGTGATGTTCGTGATTCAGCGCGTGCTCGAGGCCTCCGGCTCGCTCACCCTGCTCGACCAGACCAAGGTGATCCGGCCCAACCCGTCCTTCCGCCTGTTTTCGACCACCAATACGATCGGCCTCGGCGACACCACCGGCCTCTATCACGGCACCCAGCAGATCAATCAGGGCCAGATGGACCGCTGGTCGATCGTCTCGACGCTGAATTATCTGCCGACCGCGACCGAGAACGCCATCGTGCTCGCCAAGATGAAGGATCTCGCCAAGACCGAAACCGGCCGCAAACAGGTCGCCGACATGGTCAAAATGGCCGATCTGACGCGCGAAGCCTTCATCAATGGCGATATCTCCACCGTGATGAGCCCGCGCACCGTGCTGACCTGGGCGGAAAACAACGCCATATTCAACGATCTCGGCCACTCCTTCCGCCTGACCTTCCTCAATAAATGCGACGAGCTGGAACGCCCGACGATTGCGGAAATGTATCAGCGCGTGTTCGGGACGGATCTGGCGGAAGCGCCGGTGAAGCCTGCGAGCGCTGTGGCCTAGGGGGTCAACGGGGCTCTGCTTCCGCTTGACCGCCATTGCGAGAGCCCGGACTATGCCTCCCGTTACATCGGGGGACAGGCATGATCAGAACCATCACGATTTGCGCGCTCGCAAGCGCAGCGCTGGCCGCTCCGGCCCTGGCCTGCCCGCCGCCACCACCGCGCGGTTACGAGCAGAACCTGGCCGCCTCGGCATCGCCCCGGCTCCATGATTATCTGACCCGGTCAGCCTTTGTGGAGCTGGTCCGGCCCGTGGCTTGGCGCCCGACCGAAGCGTCCTCCATCCCGGGCGTCGCACTGACGACCTATACGCTGCAGGTTGATGAACGCCTGAAGGGAATGGGCGAGGACACAATCGAGATCGGGGGCGCGGCCGGCGCGATCGCGATTGAACCGGTAGCGTCAGATGGCACAGACTATGCTGCCCTGCATGCGGAAACGCGTTTCTGGGATGAATTCCCCGTTGGCACGCCCAGCACGGCCTTTCTCAGCTTGCCGACTTGCGCCAATTCCATGGCGCTGACCCTGGAGCAGACCTATCTGGTATTCCGCACGGCGGATGGCGGCATCCTGGCCATCGAACCCGTCGGTGAGACTGATCAATTGGTGCAGGGCGTGCGCAATCTGATCGCCGAGCCCGAGGCAAGGCGGCCCTGGGAGACGGATTTGCGCGACTATCTGGTGCGCCACCGGCATCTGGACCGGGTCGAGATCGCGCAATGCGGGCCGAGCCGCTATGAGATCGAAATCACCAAGACCGGCGAGTATCAGCCCGGCCGCGGCCTGGTCAGCGTGCCGGACGCCTGGATCGAGAGCGCCGATGCGCGGCGCGGGATCAATTATGCCCGCGGCCGGGTTGAACGCGAGGATTGCGAGACGGGTCAGGAATTCCTCGTCACCCACGATCGCTATATTGCCAGCTTTGGGGCCGGCCGTATCCTGAGTTGGAATTTGCAGAGCGTGTTTCTCGGGGCCTACCCGATTGAAGACGGACAGGCGGATTTTTCCACGGTCTATTCGCAGATTGCCGTCACCGACGGGCGTGCTGTGAGCCTCGCGGAGATCGAGGCCTGGTTTGCAGCCGCACCGGCGCATTGAATCCGCAAATCTTCAAACTGCGTAATCTCTTTCGCCTGCTAGGACGGTTCGACATCATTCCCATCGGTCAGGCTCTCAAGCGCGAGGGCAACGCGGCGCTCCAGCAGGGGTTTGTTGTCGGGCATGCCCTCGCCCTCGGCATCGGCGATTTCAGTGGCGTCGAATGACCAGCGACGCAGGATTTCGATCTTCTGCCCGTCGCTCAACCCGGCCTGGATCAACACCGCTTCAGGTGTATCGAACGCCAGGGCTGGGTTCTCCAACGCTTTGTCATAGTTGAATGAAACACTCATTTCAGGCTCCTTCGCCATACGGCGGGTTAGCAGGCGGACACATGCGCGTCAGCCCAAGCCCGGTCCGGCATGAGACCATGCTGCGGAGCGAACCGCAAACCCGACACCAAATGCCGCGCCCTGCCGTCATCAACACTCGCAATTCTCGCAAGAGGAATTAGGTTGGGCGTCATGAGCCAGCCCCCTCCCGATCCCGACGCCTTCCGGCGTGCCCTTGCCATCACGACGCGGGCAATTGCCGGCGACAAAGAGCTTGATGTCCGCTTTGGCGGCGAGATTGCCGGACTCAATGGCGGTCGCATGGTGCTGCCCAATCCGGGACCGCAGCCAAGCGCCAAGGCCGCCGCGGCCGTGCGGGGCCGCGCCGACGCATTGGCGCTGCGTCTCGCCCATCATAACGAGGCCGCCCACACACGCGCATTGCCGCCGGGGGCGACAGCGCGAGCGATTTTTCATGCCGCCGAACAGGCACGCGTCGAGGGATTGGGGGCGCGTGAAATGCGCGGCATGGCTGCCAATCTCGATGCGGCCCTGATCGACCGTTGCCGCCAGAAGGGCTGGCAGCATGTCACCGAGCGCGAGATGGCGCCGATGGAAGAGGCGCTGGCCATGCTGGTGCGTGAACGCATAGGCGGGCATCCCGCGCCCGCCGAGGCCGCCGGTCTGATGACGCTGTGGCGCGACCAGCTTGAGGAGAAGGCCGGGCGTTCTCTCGATGCGCTTGCCATCAATGCCGAGGATCAGACCGCCTTCGCCGACATGCTGCGCTCGGTGATCCGCGATCTCGACCTGTCCGACGAGCTCGGCGGAGATCCGGAGGATTCTGAGAACCCCGACGACGAGGATGAAGGCGTCGAGCGCGAACAAAGAACCGGTGAAGACGAGGACGAAGACGGTCAGTCCGACGACAATCAGGACACGCCCGACGCCGCCGGTTCCGCCAGTGATGATGAGGAGACCAGCGCCGATAGCGAGGATGCTGATACTCGTGTCGATTCAATGGATGATGAGGGCGCATCACAAAAGGCGATGCGTCCCAACTGGCGGCCCGGCGATGATGGTGATGCCAAGACCTACAAGGTATTCACGCGCGAATTCGACGAGGTTATCCAGGCCGCCGATCTGTGTGACACCGACGAATTGAACCGCTTGCGCAAATATCTCGACAGTACGCTGAAAGGCCTCGACCAGGTCGTTGGCCGTCTCGCCAACCGGTTGCAACGCCGCCTGATGGCCAAGCAGGAACGGGCCTGGAAGTTCGATCTCGAGGAAGGTATTCTCGACGGCGCGCGGCTGGCTCGTGTGATTGCCGATCCGACCTTGCCGCTCTCCTACAAGGCTGAAAGCGAAACCAAGTTTCGCGACACCATCGTCACCCTGCTGATCGATAATTCCGGTTCCATGCGCGGCCGTCCGATCATGGTCGCGGCCGCCTGCGCCGATATCCTGGCGCGCACGCTGGAGCGTTGCGGCGTCAAGACCGAAGTGCTCGGCTTCACCACGAAAGCGTGGAAGGGCGGCAAATCGAAGGAAAAATGGCTCGCCGAAGGCAAGCTCCCGCAGCCGGGCCGGCTCAATGATCTGCGCCATATTATCTACAAGTCGGCCGACACGCCCTGGCGCCGCGCCCGGGTCAATCTCGGCCTGATGATGCGCGAAGGCTTGTTGAAGGAGAATATCGACGGCGAAGCCCTGCTCTGGGCCTGGAAACGTCTCGCTGCCCGGCCGGAACAGCGCCGTATCCTGATGGTGATCAGCGATGGCGCGCCGGTTGATGACGGAACTCAGTCCGCCAATTCAGCCGGTTACCTCGAACGCCATCTGCGCGAGACCATCGCCCTGATCGAAACCCGCTCGGATGTGCAGCTGCTCGCCATTGGTATCGGCCATGATGTCACGCGCTGGTATCGCCAGGCGGTGACGATCAATGATGTCGATCAGCTTGGCGGTGCCATGACGGATCAACTCGCGGCCCTGTTCGATGAAGACATGCCAGGCAGGCCCGGTTATACAAGTGGACGTCCGGCCTCGCCGACATCGACTTTAAAGCGCGCTGACACTGCCGATATGGGGGCAAGGCGCTAAACGAGGGGGATCCTGATGACACGCTACACCCTGCTTCTGGCAGCTTTATTCGCCACCTCCTGCTCACAACCGGCCCCGGTCGCCAGCACCGCGACAACCCAGGAGATTTCGCTGTTTCCGGATTCTCCTGATACCCACCAACTGGGCCTGCTGGACTGGCGTGGTGGCGTACATATTTCCAATAGCGATGAACGCTTTGGCGGCCTCTCGGCGCTCGAAACCTCGACCGACGGTTCCCGGCTGCTGGCCGTGTCGGACAGCGCCTGGTGGGTGAGGACGGATTTGCTCTGGTCCGATGCTGGCGCGCTGACGGGCGTCGACAATCTCATCATTACGCCCCTGCGTGACGAGGCCGGCAATCACCTTCAAGGCGAATCGGGCGATAGCGAGGGCATCGCCTCGCTGGGCGATGGTCGCTACGTCGTCAGTTTCGAGCGTGAGCCACGGATCTGGTGCTATAATCTGGGCGAAGACTGGGGCCGCGCTGATCGGGCGCGCCCGAACCTGACAGAGTCACCGCCCACAGAAATGCCAATCCCGCATAATGGCGGGATGGAAGCCATGACGCTGCTCGATGATGGCAGCCTGCTGGTGGGGGTTGAATGGCCCTTCTCCACCGACACGCTCTACGATGTCTGGCGCCAGACTGAAGGCAGCTGGCAGATGTCGAGCATGGCGGCGATTGTCGAATACGGCTTGACCGGGATGACGACGATTGACGGTCAGGTTTACGCCCTGCAACGATACTGGACGCCGGCCGTCGGCTCGCAGGTGCGCATCGTGCGCTTCGCCCAATCGGCCCTCGATTCCGATGAGATTCTCGAGCCGGAACTGGTTGCCAAGTTCGACGCCAACCACAGCGTCGACAATTTCGAGGGCATTACCGCCTTCCACCGCGATGGCGAGACCATCCTGCTGATCGTCTCGGACGATAATTACAATCCGCAGCAGCGCACTCTGCTGATGGCCTTCGCGGTGACCGGCTAGCCTTCATCGCTTTGGTGGAAGGCGTCAGGCGCCTCGAACACGACTTCGCCGTCGACGACTGTCATCCACGGCTCTACCGTGAGGATCTCCGCCTCGGGGATCGTCATGATATCGGCCGAGAAAATCGTCAGATCGGCGATCCGGCCCTGCTCGATCGTGCCCAGCTCGTCCTCACGGAATGAGGCATGGGCCGGCCAGGCGGTGAAGAGCTTGAGCGCGTCCTGACGCGACAGGGCTTCTTCGCCGTGCCAGTCATCGCCCTGAAACCCGTCGAGGCTGGCGCGGGCAGTGGCGGCATAGAATTCGATCCGCGGATCGCCCTGCTCGACCGGGGCGTCGCTGCCGCCAATGAGATGGGCGCCGGCATCAAGCAGGCTCTGCCAGGCATAGGCACCCGCCAGGCGCTCCTCTCCGAGCCGTGCGGGCGCGAAATAGAGATCGCCAATCGCATGCGAGGGCTGCATCGAGGCGATCACACCGTGCTCGGCAAAGCGGGGAATGTCGGCTGGATCAATGATCTGGCTGTGCTCGTCGCGCCAACGATGCTCAGGCAGGGCACGTTCGTCGGCCGGCACGGCGGCGAGCGCCTCCTCGACCCAGTCAAGCAGAACCCGGTTACCGCGATCGCCGATCGCATGAACATTGATTTGCACCCCGGCGCGCAACGCCTCGGTCATGACACCGAGCATTTCATCGCCCTCGGGGAAGAACAGGCCGGAGCTCTCAGGCCGGTCTGAATAGGGTTCAAGCAGCGCTGCGCCGCGCGAGCCGAGGGCACCGTCCATATACATTTTGACAGCGCGAGTGATGACACGGCCATCGGCCGCGATGCGCGGGGTCTCGACCGCCAGCCGGGCATAACCGTCAGGATTGATCGAGATATAGTCACGGATTGGCAGACGGCCGGCTTCAGCGAGCGCCTCGATCATCGCCACATCCTCATAGGGGACCGACATATCGTGGGCACCGGTCCAGCCACGGCTGGCCATCACTTGCGCGCCTTCGGCATAGATATCCGCCCGCACCGCGCCCATTGGCCGTTCGACCAGCGCATAGACGGCGCCCTGGGCCGCGTCGATCAGCATGCCATCAGGCTCGCCATCCGCTTCGCGCAGGATCTCGCCGCCCTCGGGTGCAATGCTATCGCCGTCAATTCCGGCCTGGCGCAGGGCGAGTGTATTGGCGACCGAGGCATGACCATCGGCACGGGTCAGGATCACGGCATGGTCAGGGGCCGCCGCATCAAGATCATGGCGGTTGGGGAAGCGTCCCTCGGGCCAATGCGTCTCGATCCAGCCACGGCCATAGAGCACACTGCCAGGCTCCAGCTCTTCAGCTGCAGCAGTGATTCGCGCCTGCAGCTCGATGATCGAGCTGACATCGTCGAGATTGAGGGTGCGCTCGCGCGCGCCAACGCCGAGCACATGGACATGGCTGTCTGTGAAGCCGGGATACATCGCGCCGCCATTGAGATCGACCACGCGCGTCTGCGCCCCGATCCAGATCTCGGCGCCGGCCTGCGGCCCCGCGAAAACAATGCGCCCGCCCTGCACAGCGACGGCCTGCACGGTCGGTTGATTGTCGTTGGCGGTATGGATAGTGCCGCCCCAGAACACCAGATCGGCTGCGGGCATTGCCCCATCGGCGGTGATGTCGAGGCTCGCCTCGTCAGGCGCAGGCGTCACGGTTTCGCCGGATGGCGCGCCGCAGGCGGCCAGCGCCCACAGGCAAAATGGCATCAGAAAATTCATCACGCGCATGGCACCCTCCCCGTATCAAGAGGGGCAAGCTAGCGAAGCCGTGCACATACGACAACGCCCGCTGCAGGCAGCGGGCGTTGTCAGAATAATGAAGTCAGCCAAATCAGGCTGCGGCAACCGCCTCGGGTGCAGCAGAAGCCTTTTTCAGTGCGCGCTTGATCTTCAGGGCACGATCCGACAATTTCTCGTCACGAGCCTTGAGCAGGAAGGCATCAAGCCCGCCAATATGATCAACGCTGCGCAGAGCCTTGGCGGCAATGCGGAGCTTGAAACTGCGGCCCAGCTTCTCGGAAGCCAGGGTCACATCGCACAAATTCGGCAGAAAGCGACGGCGGGACCTGTTCATGGCGTGGGAAACATTATTCCCGGACATGACACCCGTACCAGTCAGTTCGCAGCGACGCGCCATAGTCGCACCTTTCCATAATAAAAACTTTCGCTCGGGCCTTGCGACCAGAGTGGGAGCGGGCGAGATAGAGGAGGCGGCCCGTCTCGTCAAGCTTGCGGCGTTCATCTTGCAGTGGGTTTGGGTATATTATTGCAGTATGAAGCCGTCAATCGAGGCCAGCCGGTCCGACAAAAGGAGTGCATCGCGTGAAACAGGTGTGGTTAGCAGGCGCTGCAGCGCTGGGAATGGTTCTGTCCGGCAGTGCTGGCAATGCAGACGACGCGACGGATGCGGCAACAGCCGTACACGCCGCCGGCACGCATGGCGTCACGGTTCAGTATTCCGGCTCTGTGCTGATTTTCCAGGTCGCTGATATCAGCATCAGCACTGAATACAGCCCCGACACCTATCAGGCTGCGGCCCGATTCACCGCCGCTGGCCTGGCCGCACTCTTCACCGATGCGGATATTGAAGCCGGTGTCAGCGGTTATCGCGATGGCACACAATTGCAGCCCTATCGCTATAGTCATCTCAATCATGCTGGTTCGAGAAATCGCATTGTCGGGATCGATTTCCCCGAAGGCGTCGCCATGCCGGATGTGAATCCACCCTTTGGCAATATGGGCGAACCCGCCGCGAGCGATGCAGACCGCGTCGGGGCGCGCGACCCGATCTCGACCCTGCTCGCAATGGGGCTCGGCGCCGTCTCTTCGGGCAGCTCGCACTGCGATGGCCGTCTGCCGGTCTTCGATGGTCGCGCCCGCTATAATCTGCGGTTCGAGGATGGGGGCCGCAAACAAGTTCGCACCCGCGCCTGGAGCGGCGAAGCGCTGATCTGCCGCGCCTATTACGAGCCGATTTCCGGCTATGAGGCCGATGAATTCCCGACTGCCGATGATATCGCCGACCCGATTGATTTCTGGCTGGCGCCGATCAATGGCGGCGAATTCTACGTGCCAGTGAAAATCCGCACCAATGCCGGTTTTGGCGGCGTCACCGTCTCGGCGCGCTCGATCGAAACCTTCTGACCGCACACGCCACTCGCCCGCTCTGACCGGGTGTCCTAGAGTTTTGCGACTCAGCAGGGTTTGCGCGTTACGAAACAGGAGAGCGGCGTGACGACGCATCGCGATACCGAAGGCCAGATCACCGCGGCCCTTGGTCCGACCAATACCGGCAAGACGCATCTCGCGGTCGAGCGCATGCTGGGCCGCACCTCGGGCATGATCGGCCTGCCGCTACGCCTGCTGGCACGCGAGGTTTATGACCGGGTCGTTCGTGCCAAGGGCACCGCCGCCGTCGCACTGGTAACCGGAGAAGAGAAGATCGTGCCGAAATCGGCGCGCTATTTTATCTGCACCGCAGAGGCGATGCCGCTCAATCTCAATGTCGCCTTTGTGGCGATTGACGAGGTTCAACTGGCTGCCGATCCGGAACGCGGTCATGTCTTCACCGACCGCATGCTGTATTGCCGAGGCAGCCAGGAGACCATGTTACTCGGCGCCGCCACCATGGGCCCGCTGATCCGCGAGCTGATCCCCTCGGCGCATATCGAGACGCGCGAGCGCTTTTCGCAGCTCAGCCATACCGGCCCGGCCAAGCTGACGCGGCTGCCACGAAGATCCGCGATCGTCGCCTTCTCCGCCGAGTCCGTCTATGCCATCGCCGAGCTGATGCGGCGCCGGCGCGGCGGTGCTGCCGTGGTGATGGGCGGCCTGTCACCGCGCACCCGCAATGCCCAGGTCGAGCTCTACCAGTCCGGCGAAGTGGATTTCCTCGTCGCCACTGATGCGATTGGCATGGGGCTCAACATGGATGTCGACCATGTCGCCTTTGCCGAGAGTCGCAAATTCGACGGTCGCAAGCGCCGTCGTCTCAGTGCCGCCGAGCTGGCCCAGATCGCCGGACGTGCCGGCCGCTTCCGCAATGACGGCACCTTCGGCGAGACGGCGGATTGCGGCGTTTTCGACCCCGATCTGGTGCGGCGGATCGAGAATCATCAATTCGCGCCGGTGACCAAGCTGCAATGGCGCAATCCCGATCTCGACGAGCGCTCGCTCGACAATCTGCTGATCTCCCTGGCCGAACCGCCCGATCATCCGGCCCTCGAGCGCGCCCGCGAGGCGATCGACGAGCGCACCCTGGCCATGCTCGCTGCCGACCCGGAAATCCGCGACCGCACCGCCTCCATGGCCGGTGTGCAGCGCTTGTGGGATGCCTGCCGCCTGCCCGACTTTCGCAAGGCCACGATTGACGCCCATGCCAGCCTGGTGCGGACGATTTTCCTGCACCTGACCGGACCGGCTGGTCATTTGCCCGATGATTGGCTCAACGGGCATTTGCAGCGTCTCGACCGCACCGATGGCGAAGTTGATGTCCTCGCCGCGCGTCTGACCCAGGTGCGCACCTGGGCCTATGCCGCCCACCGACCCGACTGGACCGCCGATCCGGAATATTGGTGCGAGCGCACGCGCGAGATCGAAGACGCATTGTCCGACGCGCTGCACGAAAAGCTGATGCAGCGCTTTGTCGACCGCCGTACTGGCGCGCTGATGAAGGGCTTGCGCGATGAGCGCGAAATGCTCGCCGGCGTCTCGCCCGAGGGCGAGGTCACTGTCGAGGGCCATTATGTCGGGCGGCTGGCCGGGCTGACCTTCAAGCCCGATGCCCAGGGACGCGATTTGGCTGCCCGGGCGCTACGCTCGGCGGCGATCGAAGCGCTGCGCCCGGAAGTCAATCGCCGGCTGGGAGCGCTGGCCCGCGTCACCCCCGACGCGATCGTGTTTGGCGAGGACGGTGCGATCAGCTGGTTGGGCGAGCCGGTGGCCCGCCTCACGGCCGGCCCGGAACCGCTGCGTCCGGCGGTCGCCCTGATCGGCGCCGAGATCGGCGCAGCCGAAGCGCGCGCCCGGGCTCGTTCGCATCTGGAACGACTGGTGAGCCAGTTGGCGCAGGCGCGGCTGGCACCGCTGCTGAAACTGCGCGACAGCGCCAATGGCGACGAGCTGGCCGGCCTGGCCAGCGGAATCGCCTGGCGGATGTTCGAAGCGGGAGGTGCCCTGCCCCGGCTCGATGTCGGCGATGAGATCCAGGCCCTGTCGCCGTCCGAGCGCCGCGCCTTGCGGGCGCAGGGCGTCGAGATCGGCGAGCACATGATTTACCTGCCCGCCCTGATCAAGCCGGCTGCGGCCCGCCTGAATGCCCTGCTGCGCGCCATCCACGCCAGCGATGCAAGGCCCGCCTGGCGCCCGGCGCCCGGTCTGACCTCGCTACCGCGTGATCATGGCCGCTCGCCGGGCGAGCATATTGCCATCGGCTATCAGCCCTGTGGGCCGCGCGCCGTGCGGTTCGATATTCTCGAACGGCTCGCCGACATGATCCGTGACGCCCGCACCGCCCAGGGCAAGGGACAATTCGCCCTGACGCCGGCCATGACCGCCCTGCTTGGCTGCAATCTCGAGGATTTGCGCGGCGTCCTGGGTGCGCTGGACTATCGGCGCCTGCAGAAGGGCAAGCCGCCCGAGGCCGGCGTGGACGAAATCTGGGTGCGCCGACGCCGGACGGCGCGCACCGCGCCGGTGGTCCCCGCCGCAACACGCCGCGATTCCGACAACCCGTTTTCCGCGCTCGCAGGCCTGAGCTTCGCGCCGCCACCGGCCAGACGAGCGCCGGCCAGCAGCACGAACCGGCGCAAACGGCGGCGTCCACCGCGGCAAAAGGCGGGCGCATGAGCGAGACGAACGACGCACAGCGGATTGATCTCTGGCTTTGGCATGCGCGCGTCTTCAAGACGCGCAGCTTGGCAACAGCGATTGTCGCCAAGGGGCGAATCCGCGTGACCGCCAACGGGCTGACTCGCCGGATCTCGAAACCGGCTACACTCGTCCGCGCAGGCGACACATTGACGCTGCTGCGAAACGGTTCGATTGTCTGCCTCACGATTTTGGCGCTCGCCGACCGTCGCGGCACCGCTTCGCAGGCGCAGGCGCTCTACCAATTGCCGGACGACGCGGAGCAGGACGCAAGCCCGGCGAACGCCCGTCTGACCGAGGAAGGCCGCACCCATGAACGCGTCAGCAGCCGATAGCCTGGAGCCCGCTCATGTTTGACAAGCTGAAACAGATGTTTGGCCGCGAGCCTGTGACGCCGCGCCCCGAGCTCGATCCTCATATCGCAGCGACCACCCTGCTGGTGGAGGCCGCGCTCGCCGACGGGATATATGCCGATTGCGAACAGGACCAGATCAAGGAAATTCTCGCCGCCGCCTTCCTGCTCGATCCGGCCGGGGTCGATCGGGTGCTCGACCAGGCCGAGGAATTGGCCGAGGGCGCGATCGACCATCATCGCTTCACCAAAGTCGTGAAAGTCTGCCTGAGCGAGCAGGAACGCGTCGCCTTGATCGAGCAATTATGGATGGTGGCACTTGCCGATGGCGAAAAATCACCCTTCGAAGATGCCTTCGTGCGCCGGATTGCGCCACTGCTGGGCATTGATGATCGCGAGCGGATTTTCGCCCGTACCCGTGCGGAAGCCAGGGTCCGGCACCGTTGACAAAACCGGGGCGGCAGCCCATGTCCGCCACGACACGCTAATCCCCTGCATGACCGGTTCCCATGACCTATATCGTCACTGACGCTTGCGTACGCTGCAAATACACTGATTGCGTCGAAGTCTGCCCCGTGGATTGTTTCTATGAGGGTGAGAATTTTCTCGTCATCCATCCGGACGAGTGCATCGATTGCGGCGTCTGCGAGCCGGAATGCCCGGTGGAAGCCATCAAGCCCGATACCGAGGACGATCCGGACGGCAAATGGCTCGCGGTCAATTCGAAATTCGCCGAAACCTGGCCGAACATCACTGTCCGCAAGGACGCCCCTGCCGATGCGGACGCCATGGCTGAGGAAAGCGGGAAGTATGAAAAATATTTCTCGGAAAAACCCGGGTCTGGCGACTGAATCTTGCCGGATCGCGTCCGCTAGCGTTTGGATTTCATGTTATTTTGTGATATGTAAGTCACATTGATGGGCAGCGCGTCTGGTGCGGCCCGCTTTTCTACGCGGTGGATTACACACAATTTTGTCGATCTCGAAGCCGGATGGGTGCCGGACCTTCTTTGAGAACGTTCGGCTGCTTATTGTGTGCGATCAGCTATTAGCAACCGCGTGACGAGCCAAACGAGAGTATATCAATGACGAAGAAAACCGCCAACGACAACAGATCTTTCAAACAAGGCGATTTCATTGTGTACCCGGCCCATGGCGTGGGTCAGGTATCCGGCGTTGAGAAAGATTCGGTCGCGGGGTTCGAGATCGAAGTTTACGTCGTGACCTTCGAGCAGGACAAAATGACCTTGCGGGTTCCAACCGCAAAGGCCGACGTCTCCGGCATGCGTCCGCTCTCCAGCGACCGTATCGTCAAGGACGCGCTGAAGACCCTCAAGGGCAAGGCCCGGGTCAAGCGCACCATGTGGAGCCGCCGTGCCCAGGAATACGAGGCCAAGATCAATTCCGGCGATCTGATCATGATTGCCGAAGTTGTCCGCGACCTGCACCGCGCCGAAGACCAGCCGGAGCAATCCTATTCGGAGCGCCAGCTGTATGAATCCGCCGTCGATCGCATGGTTCGCGAACTGGCTGCGGTGGAGAATATCGAGCACGAAAAAGCGCGCGATCTGCTCTCCGCCTCGCTGATCAAGAAAGCCGCCTAGGCGGGTCCCGGCGAGGGCCTTTTGCCAAAAATCTGTTGATGAAAACGCCCGGCCCAGTGCCGGGCGTTTTTCATTTCCGGTCGGGATCTGCGTGGGAATCTCCCGGTTGCGCCTGTCCTGGTTGCGCCTGTCCTGGTCGTGGCCTGCCCTGGAAGGGGGCATGGAGAAGCCAGCCCCGGCCACCGTCATCGTCGCGAGAGACGCTCGGTCCCGGCATCCTCGTGCGGATTGCCGGACCGGGCAGTTTCGCGGGACATTGCGGGCTGTGTCGTCTGCGGAGTCGGTCATCTGCGAACTCTGGCATCTGCGAACTCTGGCATCAAAAAACCGACACCGCGGTTCTCCCCGCGCCGAATTAGCTGCTGACAAAGATCTGTGCCGGCAGATCCGGGGGGCATCCTGTGGCTCGTGCCCTTTGGCCCGCTTCTGGGTCCGCGCAGTGCGGGGCAAGGAGGCGCGGCCGACTTGCGGGCGGCTCTGTAGCTGGTCCAGACCGGCCAGCACCGACATGCCGATCCTGCGGGCGCTCGCCTCTGGGACGATCTCCAACCCGGCACGCACGCCACCACCTCAAGGCTCCAGCCATTCAATCCGCTCAGGATGATCGATCCGGATCAATGGACCATTTTCTGCCTCGATCCAGCCGCGCACCCGGACGAGCCGGCCGGCGAGATCCGCCAGCGGCCGTCCGGCCTCCTCGAACGCCGCCTCATCACTCGCCTCGACCACGACCGTGAAGTCGGTGCGATAATCGAGACCGAAATTGATATAGGTGCGTCCGGACCGCAGCCGGGTGACCTCGAGCACCCTGCCCTCGACCAGCTGGACCGAGCCGATGTCCTGGGCCAGGGCGTCGGGATGCGTATCGCGGACATGGAAGGCCGGATCGGACCATAATCCCAGACGCTCGGCCCGCGCCTGTGTCTCGAGCAGCAATAAGGGCGTTGCGGCCTGACGATTGCCCGGATGGGTCAGCACACGCGCCAGACCGGCCGAGACCAGCGCCGCCTGCACCCAGATCTCCTCACCATCAAGCCGGACATGAATCTGGGCCATCGCCCGGTCATAGCGGTCGCGCAGCAAACCGTCATAGCCCAACCTGATATCCTGCCCCAGAAGCCGGGTCTGCAGCCACTCGCCACTCGCCGCGGCATCCGGCGCGTCGAGCTCGGCGAGGCGCACCTCAACGGCTCCATCGCCGGTCTGCAGCGTCAGACTAAGCGGTCCGGTGATTGCGGTCACACGTCCGGTTTCGCCAGGTTCCAGGGCCGCCTCGAAGGCCATCTCCGGGACTATCTCGACGACCGGTTGCGAGACATCACACGCCATCAGGAACAGCATGGCGACCAGATTCAGGATGTGAGGCATCTCGCCCTCCACTACTCAAGGTGTGAAGTTCAAAATACACGTTGTAATTGTTATTGCAAGTTACAATCTCTGGCTGAATCGGTCAGATTGCTGCCATTTCCGCGCTCCAGCGCGTTGGCGTTTACCAATCCTTCTATTCTCGGGCGCTAGCTGTGCGGGAGATATTCATCAGGGATTCGCGCCATGACCGACTACGCCTATGCTGACAACACCCAGAACCAGGATAGCGGCCATGGGACTGCAGACGCCGCCCGGGCGATCGCGGAAGCCATTAGCGAGACCGCCGCGCGTGCCTCACAAGGCGCCGACGCGGCCCAGATCGCTCGCGACACGATGGACCAGATCGAGGAATCGAGCCAGGTGCTCGAACGCCGGGTCGAGGCCCTGACCGACGCCTCCAAGCGAATCAATGCCATTCTGACAACGATCGAGGCGATTGCGAGCCAGACCAATCTGCTCGCCCTCAACGCCACGATCGAAGCGGCACGCGCCGGTGAAGCCGGTCGCGGTTTCGCCGTCGTCGCCGGTGAAGTCAAAGCCCTTGCGGGCCAGACCGCCAAGGCAACCGAAGACATTGCGGCGCGCATCTCGGCGCTCGACAATGAGGTCAAGGAAATCCTCGACGGTGTGCGCGGCTCCGGCGTCTCGGTCGCCCGCGGCAAGGAAGCCGTCGACCAGATGACCAAGGCAACCCAGGAAGTCTCGCATCAACTCAACCGCCTGCGTGACCGCGCGCACTGATCGCGGATCCGGCAGGACTTGTATCCGGGCGGCAGGCTGATCAGCCTGTCGCCCTTTTTCTTGGTTTGGATCCGGCGACGCAGACAGGCCTCACTTCCACAGCGCCCTGAAAGCTTATGCTACTATCGCGAAGCGGCGCTTGATCGTTCGACAACCCGCCCGGTTCCAGACCCGGCAAACAGTCCGGAAAATTAGTGGCGCAGCCAATGTGCATGGATGTTCCCGCTGACGCTGGAAAATGCAATTTTCGCCACCCTGATGAAAATCAGTTCGACCTCGTTCATAAAGGAATGATGGAATGAGTATTGTTGTGGCCCTCAACCATGTGACGTCTTACGCCTACGATCGTCCGGCGTCTCTGGGGACACAAAAAATCCGCCTTCGGCCAGCGCCGCATGTGCGCAATGCGATACAGGCCTACAGCCTGAAGGTCTCGCCCGCGAAACACTTCGAAAACTGGCAACAGGACCCGTTCGGAAACTTTCTCGCCCGGATCGATTTCCCGGAAAAGATACGTGAATTCAAGGTTGAGATAGATCTCGTCACGGAGATCCGGGTGTTCAACCCGTTTGATTTCTTCGTCGACGATTATGCTGAAACCTTTCCCTTCAGCTATGAGGAGGGCCTGCGCGAGGAGTTGGCCCCCTATCTTGAAATCAAGGAGCGTGGACCCGCGCTGATGGAGTGGCTCGCGGGTATTGACCGCTCGGAGCGATCCATCATCGATTTTCTCGTTTCGGTGAATAGTGGATTGAGCCAATTGCTCTCCTACACCGTCCGGATGGAACCCGGCATCCAGTCCTGTGAGGAGTCGCTGGCACTGGGTTCAGGATCGTGCCGCGACATGGCATGGCTCCTCTGTCAGGCATTTCGCCATCTCGGCCTGGCGTCGCGATTTGCGTCCGGTTACCTGATCCAGCTCACCCAGGATGTGAAATCACTCGACGGCCCCTCAGGCACAGAGACTGATTTCACGGATCTGCACGCATGGACCGAGGTTTTCCTGCCGGGCGCCGGATGGGTCGGGCTTGATCCGACATCCGGGCTGTTCACCGGCGAGGGGCATATCCCGCTCTGCTGTACCCCCAATCCTTCCAGCGCGGCCCCGATCTCAGGGACTCTTGAAGGCGGCGTCACGGCGACGCTGCACCACGAGATGTCGATCCGTCGCATTTCCGAGGCGCCGCGCGTAACCAAGCCGCTGTCCGAAACCCAATGGCAGGACATTGACGCGCTCGGCCAAGCGGTCGAACGGGACCTTAAGAAAGGCGATGTTCGCCTGACCATGGGCGGCGAGCCGACTTTTGTGTCCATCGACGACCGGGAAGATGATGCCTGGCACTATGGCGCCCTGGGCGGCGACAAGAAGGCGTTGGCCAAAGACCTGTTAAACCGCCTGCGCACACGGTTCGCGACCGGTGCCTTCCACATGTTCACACAGGGAAAATGGTATCCCGGCGAGATTCTGCCGCGCTGGGCCATGCCCTGCTTCTGGCGGACCGACAAAACACCGATCTGGAATGATCCGGATTTGCTGGCAGATCCCGACACCGATCTGGGCATGAGCACTGATCAGGCCAGGGCTTTCCTCGATGCCCTGGCCACCGCGCTCGGGATTCCAGCCAGCTATGTGAAGCCGGCCCGCGAGGATACGCCCTACTATCTGTGGAAAGACGCCCGGATGCCGTTATCGGATGAGATGATGGAAGCCGACGTGTTTGAAAGCACCGAGCGCAAGCGCCTTCAAAAACTGATGGACAAGGATCTGAACGCGCCGGTCGGTTACGTTCTGCCATTACATTTTTCGCATCTCCGCGGTCGCTGGATCAGCAATGCCTGGACGCTGAAGAACAAACATCTTGTTCTGTTGGCAGGGGATTCGCCGATTGGCCTTCGCCTCCCGCTTTCAAGCCTGCCCTGGCCGAAAGCGTCGAAGAAGGAATTGGTGCCCGAACGTGCCTTTGGCGACATGGCCGGCAAATTGCCGAGCGCTGCCGCGCTGAAGAAAACCCTTACCGGTTACACGAAACTCGATGATGCGACGTTCAGGAAAGACCCCAATGGTCTGATCCACACCGCCATCTGCGCCGAAGTCCGCGACGGTGTGCTCCACCTCTTCCTGCCGCCGGTGGCGTGGAGCGAGCATTTCCTGGAGCTGATCGCCGCGATCGAGGCGGTGGCCAAGGCGACGCAGACTCCCGCGGTGCTTGAAGGCTACACCCCGAACCGCGATCCGCGCATCGTCAATTTGAGCGTCACGCCCGACCCCGGCGTGATCGAGGTCAATGTCCAGCCGGCGTCCAATTGGGAAGAGCTCAAGACCATTACCAATACGGTCTATGAGGAAGCACGGCTGGCGCGGCTTTCGACCGAGAAATTCATGCTCGATGGCCGGCGTGCCGGCACGGGTGGCGGCAATCATATCGTCCTTGGAGCGATGCATCCGGACGACAGCCCCTTCCTGCGCCGTCCTGACCTGCTGCAATCCTTCATCACATTCTGGCAGAACCACCCGGCGCTCTCCTACCTGTTCGCGGGCACCTATATCGGGCCGACCAGCCAGGCACCGCGGATCGACGAGGCGCGCCATGATTCCATGTACGAGCTGGAGATCGCGTTTCAGCAATTGAGCGCCGCCAAGGAAACACCGCCCTGGCTGGTCGATCGCCTGTTCCGCAATTTGCTGGTCGACCTGACCGGCAACACGCATCGGGCCGAATTCTGTATCGATAAATTTTTCAGCCCAGACAGTGAGCGCGGCCGCCTCGGCCTGCTTGAAATGCGCGGATTCGAGATGCCGCCGCACCCGCAGATGAGCCTTGTGCAGGGTCTGCTTCTGAGGGCCTGCCTCGCCTGGTTCTGGAAGACGCCCTACACGGGCAAGCTTATCCGGTGGGGCACTCAGCTGCATGACAAGTTCATGCTGCCCTACTTCGTCAGGGCGGACCTGGGCGATGCCCTCGATGCCTTGCGGGCTGGCGGCTATGATTTCGACCTGAACTGGTTCGAGCCTTTTTTCACCTTCCGTTTTCCCGAATGCGGAACCGCGCAGATCGGCGATGCCAGTCTGACCCTGCGCAATGCACTCGAGCCTTGGCCGGTCATGGGTGAAGAGCCTGCCGGCGGCGGCATGAGCCGCTCGGTTGATGCCTCGGTTGAGCGCGTCGAATTGCGCGCATCCGGGATTGTTCCGGGCCGCCACATGCTGACCTGCAATGGCCGTGTGCTGCCGCTGACGCCGACCGGGCAAGCCGGCGAATTTGTCTCCGGTGTGCGCTTCAAAGCCTGGGCACAGCCCTCGAGCCTGCATCCGACAATGAAGGTCCACGCGCCCTTGGTGTTCGACCTGGTCGATATGCACAACGACAAATCGATGGGCGGGCTGACCTATAACGTGGCGCATCCGGGCGGGCGGGCATTCGAAACCTATCCGGTCAATGAAAACGAGGCTGAAGGACGCCGGCTGGCCCGGTTCGCCGCGATGGGGCATTCGCAAGGGCGCATCGAACCGGTCGCCGAAGCGCGCAATCCGCACTTCCCCTACACGCTCGACCTGCGCTTCGCGCCCTGAGACCGGCCCAGTCTGGCGCTAGCGCCCTCTGATCAGGTCGTGGATGAAGCTGAGTTTCTGCGCCACGCTCGTCGACAGCACAAACGGGTAGTAATCGCTGTTTCCTATGGCCCGGTTCATGGCGTTCATGGCGACGGTGATCGGCACCCAGTGAGACATGAGCTGCTGCGGATCATCGACATGATAGGGGTCCATCAGCTGAACCAGTGGCGCCGCGCCGGCCTGGATGGACTGGGGATTGAGCCCATAGGCGTAGGCGGTCTCCAGACCGCTGACCATGTGGAAATAGTGCGCCCAGGTCTCGGCGAAATCCTCCCACGGATGCGCGGTCGCATAGGCACTGACGAATGAATTGGCCCAGTTCTGCGCCGGGCCGTTGTCATAATAGGATTTCAGAGCTTCTGAATAATCGCGCCGCTCATCCCCGAAATGGGCGCGGAACCGGTCGATCATCCCCGCATTGTCGACCAGCTGGTCCCAGTAGAAATGCCCGACCTCATGGCGAAAATGGCCGATCAGGGTTCGGTAGGGTTCGCCCATCGCGGTACGATTGCGCTCGCGGATAGCATCATCGGCCTCGGCGATATTGATGGTGATCAGGCCATTATCATGACCCGTCATCACGCGTTTCTTCTTGCCTTCCGGATCAATCCCGTCTCCGAGCAATTCAAACCGCAGCGTGCCTTCCACCAGGCTGACTTCATTGCCCAGCGGCAGATTGAACTTGTCGAGGGAGTAGAAGAGTCGACGCTTTGCCCGTTCCAGACGGCTCCACTGCAGTCGCTTCTCAGGGATTGAAATATCGGGAATCTTGATGGTGTGGGAGCAGCTCTGGCACAGCCCGGTCGTGCTGGCCGGATCACTCACCCAGTTGCAGCCGATCAAATCGCGGTTGGAACAGGGTCGATATCCATCAACACCGTTAAATGTCTGCGCATCCGTCAGGGATCCGGCGGCAAGCATCTGGTCCGTTGCAGGCAGATAGACCAAATCGGCGGCGCAAGCGACGCATCGGCTATTATTGAAGTGAACTTCAATGTCGCAATTTGGGCAGGAAAATCGACGCAAAGCGGGGGTGCCTTTTCGGAAGGGACAGACGGCTGGCAACAGGGAGGCGTCGCAGATGGCGACCTGAATGCGAATCTGCGGTCACGCTGTCATGTGTGAACCGCCTCTGTTTGGCAAGCGCGCTGCCGTCACTCACCCTAGCTCACTGGAACAAGCAGGTTCGCGCAGCAATGCGCAGCAATCCTCGCAAGCCAAGCAGAAGTTCAAGCTTGCTTCGAATTCCCACCTATATCAGACAGAAACGCAGGATGACCCCGTAGCTCAGTCGGATAGAGCAACAGATTCCTAATCTGTAGGTCGCGCGTTCGAATCGCGCCGGGGCCACCATACATTTCAATGACCTACACACCGCTCTACAATCATTCCTGTGCCCGGTTTACAGGACCTGTTCGATCCTTGTTTTCGGCCATCTGACCGATGATGGCCTGAACAATCATTTCCTGCTCAACGTAACGGGCCCGAGTTTTTGCCAGTTTTGTCGGCGATCAACCAATGATCGCCGCGATTTGAGTGGCATTTGGGCCGGCTAGGCGGAAGTTCGGGGCCGCCGTTCCACGCAAATCGTGGAAGTGCCTACCCGCCACCCGTCAACCGCGCCCTGAACCTGACAACAGCAATGCAGGCTCGGTGTCATTCGCAATCATCCATATGCGACGAAATGCGGCATATTTTTCAATAACGGTGATCGCTAACCTCCTTTTGACAAAGGAGGGTTCTATCATGCGCCATGAAGCTTCAGCTTTGGCGGCAATCGTATTCTTGCTCGGCGCGTGCTCGGAAACACCTGACGCGCAGGAAGCCGGGACGGCCGCGACAACGACGAATGTCGAAAGCCAGTTTCCGGCAAACAATTCTGTCGATGAGCGGGTGGAATACTATGTGACCCGTTTGGAGCCTCAATTGCCAATGAGGATCAGCGCGGAAAGCGTGATGAACGGCGTGCAGCGAAATGGGCTCGAAATCGAGCTTCAGTATACCATTCTGGATTCAACGATTACGGCGCAACAGGTTGAAGACTATGCCCGTCAGACGGCACCCTCGCAGACCTGTGATAATGCGATGACAGCCGGAATGGTTCGGGATGGTGCCGCCTTTCGCTACAGCTATTCGGGTGCCGGCCTGGAACGCCCGGTCAGCGTTTTGATTGATCATTGCCAGTAGTTTCGATGGTCCGTCTCAAAACAGGCTGAAAGCCCTGAATAGCGTCGACTTCGGTTTACACGTCACGGGCAACCCCGTGAAAAGATTAGCGGCACAAGCATCGTATTTGACACGTAACCCTCTGAACTTGGGTTCGAGCGCATATTTCCCAATCTGTAGGTCGCGCGTTCGAATCGCGCCGGGGCCAGCCTTCTTCGCGGGGCAAAGGAGGGGCCCGGCTTATCCATGCCAAGGTCCACCGGGCTATAATCAGAGCGATATCGCGCTCTTTGACATCGTTGGTCCCATCCCAATACCCCGCCCTCACAGGTGGTCGCCGGCGGCGACTGGCCGGGCATCAGCACGCCATGACGGACACGCCGAGCGTGACAGTCAATGATCGGTGACAGGCTGACTGCCACGCACCCACAAGCCGCAATTCCTTGCCCCACAAGGCTATTCCACGCCCTGGCGACAGGATGGCAGAATGGCAGACAACGGATTTTAGTGACAGACGGCGTAGTCGTAGTAGTCGTAGCAGGCACTCATTTTCCAGCCGGAAAACGATTTCGCCCCGCCCCCTACCCCAAAGTCGCCATATCGACCACGAAGCGATACTTCACATCACCCTTCAACATCCGCTCATAGGCTTCATTGATCGCGTCCATCGGGATGATTTCGATGTCGGAGACGAGGCCGTGTCTGGCGCAGAAATCGAGCATGTCCTGGGTTTCGGCGATGCCGCCGATCAGGGAGCCGGCGATGGAGCGGCGTCGGCCGATCAGGCGACCGACGGAGGGTGATGGATGCGCCACTTCGGGCACGCCGACCATCACCATCGTGCCATCACGTTTGAGGCAATCGAGGAATGGGTCGAGATTATGGGCGGCGGCGACGGTATTGAGGATAAAGTCGAGCTGCCCGCGCATCGCCTTCATCTGGTCGCGATCCCTGGAGATCACCACTTCGCTGGCGCCGAGTCGTTTCGCGTCTTCGGCCTTGCCCGGCGAAGTGGTGAAGAGCACGACTTCGGCCCCCATCGCGGCGGCAATCTTGACGCCCATATGCCCAAGCCCGCCGAGACCAACCACGCCAACGCGCTGGCCGGGGCCGACCTTCCAGTGACTGAGCGGCGAATAGGTGGTGATGCCTGCACACAGAAGCGGTGCCGCTCCGGCCGGGTCCATGCCTTCCGGCAGGCGAAGAACGAAGTCCTCCTTCACCGTCATGCGCTGGGAATAGCCGCCGAATGTGTGGCTGCCGTCCGCAAGGCGGCCATTATAGGTGCCGGTCATCCCGCCTTCGCAATATTGCTCCAGCCCGTCATCACAGCTGGTGCATTGGCCGCAACTATCGACCATGCAGCCAACACCGACCTTGTCGCCCGTCTTGAACCTGGTCACGCCATCACCGCAGGCCGTCACCGTGCCGATGATCTCGTGGCCGGGCACGCACGGGTAAAGCGTATTGCCCCACTCGCCGCGCGCCTGGTGCAGATCGGAATGGCAAACGCCGCAATACTCGATCTCGATCAGGACCTCGCCCGCGCCGGGTTCACGGCGATCAAAACGGATCGGCGACAGGGCGGCGTCGGGGGCAGAGGCGGCATAACCAAGCGAAGCGGGCATGGGCGGGGTGTCCTTGTGAATGGAAGGTGTTGTCAATCTAGGCGCTTGAGACCGGGAGCGAAAGCGCTGGCGCTCACCTCAGCCCGATAATCCCCGCCTGGCCACCGAACACGCCGCTCTGCCCGCGATGGTGCGAGCGGCGGGCGGAGAAGAGGCGGGTCTCTTCGGCATAGGTGCACAGGGGCGAGCGCTCGATCTGGCCGGCCGGAATGCCGGCGGCGATCAGCTGGCGGCGGCAGGCTTCGCCGACATCGAGTTGGGCACCGCCCTCCGCATCGCGGGGCGAGAGAATGCCCGCATTGTCGGCAAAGGCGGCTTCGAAGCTCGCCACGACTTCCGGGCCGACGCGGTAATTGGCGGGAGAGATGGACGGGCCGATGGCGGCGATCAGATCGGCGGGGGCCGTGCCGTATTCGCGCACCATCGCCGCGACAACCTCGCCGACAATATCGAGCACCGTGCTGCGCCAGCCGGAATGGATCGCGGCGACGGCGCGGCGCTTCGGGTCGAACAGCAGGATGGGCGTGCAATCGGCGGTCTGGCAGACCAGGCCAATGCCGGGCTTGTCGGTGATCATCGCATCGGCCTCACCGGCCGCCTGATCGCCCTTCGGTGGCGCGTCAACGCGCACGACAGCCTTGCCATGCAGCTGGATTGCGAAGGCGAGATAGTCCAGCCCCAGCGTCTGACGGACGAGCTCACGATTGGCCGCAACATGTTCGGCGCTGTCGCCGCGCGAGCGCGTCATGTTGAGCGCGGCATAGGCACCTTCGCTGACACCGCCGGTGCGGGTGGTGAAGACGTGGACGATGCCATCCCGATTCAGCAGCGGTGAGGTGAGAAGATCGAGGCTCACGGAAGGAAACCAATCCGATCAGCACCGAGATCGAAGCCCTGCCGCGTCAGCTCGATATCGGCCAGGGCCGTCTCGAGTTCCGACCAGTCATCATCCTCGGCAATGCGGGCCCAGATGGCCTCGACGACATCAATCGTCATCGCGACGGGTTCGGTGCGCTGGAACAGGGCATGTTGGAGTCGTTCCGGCCGCACCGGCTCGTGCTGGATCAACAGGGCATGCCAGGTGTCAAATTCCTCACCGGCATAGGCCGAGCCGCGCGGGCCCTGCATCGCCCGGTCCGAAGACGCGTTGCCGCAGAACCAGTCGAAGAAGGCCGCCTCCCAGGGCAAGCGCGAGGCCAGCATGAAGGCGAGGAAGGCGCGCAGCATCGCTTCGTCCTGCTCATCACCGCGTGAAGCGATACCGAAGCGGGCGAGGAAGGCGTCGAGCAGGGCCTGGCGGTAGAGCGCCGGGAAAGTGTTGAGGGCCGCTTCCAGGCTTTCGCGCTCTCCCGCCGGCGACAGCGCACCGGCCAATTGCTGCAGCGCCCAGAACACCGCCTCGGGCTGGCGCGCATAGGCGTAGAGGCCATTCTCGTCGAAATAGGCGGCGGTGAAGCCGGGCTCATAATGCGGCAGGAAACGCCAGGGACCGTAGTCGAAGCTCTCGCCGGTGAGGTTGAGATTATCGGTATTGAGCACGCCATGCACAAAACCGGCGGCCATCCAGCTCGCCGCGAGGCGGGCATTGGCGGCGACAACAGTTTCCAGCAGGGCGGCGGGCCGGTCATCGCTGCCCTCGAGGCCGGGATAGTATTCAGCGATGGCGTGATCGATCAGCGCGGTGATGCGCTCGGGGGCTTGCTCATAGGCCTGGCGCTGAAAGCTGCCGAAGCGAAGATGCGAATGGCCGAGCCTTGTCATCACAGCGGAGCGCGTCGGCGATGGCTCGTCATGGCGCTGCAGCGGCACGCCGGTCTCGAACACGGCGAACAGCTTGGAGGTGTAGACGCCGAGCGCTTCGAGCATCTGGGCCGCGAGGATTTCGCGCACGGCACCCTTCAGCGTCAGGCGGCCATCGCCGGAGCGCGACCAGGGCGTCTGGCCGGAACCCTTGGTCGCCAGATCAAGCAAGCGTCCCTGCCCGTCGCGCAATTGCGCGAACAGAAAGCCGCGACCATCGCCGATCTGCGGGTTATAGTTGCGGAATTGATGGCCATGATAGCGCATCGCCAATGGTTCAGGCTGATTGCCGGCCAGCGGTTCGAAGCGCTGGAAATGCGCGATGCGGGCCGCCTCGTCGAGCGTGTCGAGGCCGGTCGCAGCTGCCCAGCGCGCATTCCAGAAGCGCTCAATCGCGGCCGGGAAGGCGGCCGGCCGGACCGGATCAGCGAAATCGGGGCCCAGCGCCATGAAGCGCGGATCGGGCGTGTAGGGCGGGTTGTTCGACATGGAAACGAGCTAAGCACTTGCCGGCCAAAAGGCAAATGCGGCAGCCGGCAATTCGTCAGACGCGCAAGCCATCACCCAGCGCCAACGCCGCCTTGTCGATCAAGGCCTTGGCCCCGGGCAGGATAGCCGTCAGGTTGAAATAGCCGTGCGGCAGCGTCTTGCCGAGCCGGTATTCGACCGCCACGCCGGAGGCGATCAAACGGTCGCGATAGGCCTGGCCCTCATCGGTCAATGGATCCAGGTCGGCGGCGGCAATATAGGCCGGCGCCAATCCGGCAAGATCATCCTCCAGCAAGGGTGAGACCCGCTTGTCGATGGCCTCGGCCGGATCGCTCAGATAGGCGCGCGCAATCTGATCAAGCCCGATGACCGAGAAAATATGCCCCTCAAGCGCTTTCAGCCTGGGCTTGCGACGCTCGGCCAATTGCATCAGCGGATAGATCAATAGCTGGAATTTCACCCGGCCGCGCCTTTGTTGCGCCAGCATGGCGGCCAGGCCTCCACCGGCGGAATCGCCGGCTACGGCGAGCCGCTGCGGGTCGGCTCCGGTGATCGCAGCCCCCTCGCCGGCCAGCCAATCGAACGCCGCAAGACAATCCTCGACCGCCGCCGGAAAGGCATGTTCGGGCGCGACGCGATAATCCACGGCCAGAATGCGCGTACCGCTGACGGCTGCCAGCCGCCGGCACAGCGCATCATGGGTCTCCAGATCGCCGATGACATAGCCGCCGCCATGGCAAAACAGCGTGCAGGGTGCCGGTGCCGCCGAGCCATTGGGAATATAGAGCCGGGCGGGGATATCACCGGCCGGGCCGGGAATGCTCAGCTCACTCACGGCCTCGACCGCGGGCGGCGCGACATCAAGATGTGGCGTCGCATCGCGCAGCGCCTTGCGCATGTGCGGTGCGGTCCGGCCGGGTTCAAACGGGTCGTCGAGGCCAAAGCGAGCGAGGGTGCGGGTCCAGGGAGAGGTGTCCATCAGATTCGATTAGCACATGCTGATGTAGTCGCCTACTACCCGCCCTTCGCCTATGACCGGACTGCCTGTCGTTCGGCCAGCAGCTCATCCATAATTGCGAAACCACCCTCCCAGCCCTTGCCCATATTATTGACGGCGCCAGTAAAACAAGCCCACTCGGCCTCGCTCGCTTCGAACGGAACCCAGGTCAACCGCACCTTGGTGCGCGGGCCGTCCGCCTCGAATGTAACTTCGGTGAGAAGGATACGCGGCCAGTCAGGCATCTTGGGATTGGCGATCGAATTCCAGTCGGAATCGGTCAGCGAGTGATGATGCCAGACCAGGCGCTCGGGCGGCGTCACTTCCTTGAAGACGACCTTGCTGAGCATGGAGTTCTCACCCCATTTCATTTCGTTCAGCCATAGGCCGTCCGGTTTCAGATCAAATTTGTGGATGATCGTCTCCACGCCCGGACCGTACCAGCGCGCCAAAAGTTCAGGATCTGTCCAGGCCTGCCAGACCATCTCCCGCGGCGCGTCGAACACGCGGTCCAATATGTATTTCGCTTGATCAGTCATGATCTGTTTCCCCTTCTGTGGATTGTTTCATGGTGAGCAGGACGCCATCGAGCTGATCGAAACTCGCGCCCCAATAGGCTTTGAAATCGTTGAGCCATTCAACCGCCGCTGCCAAATTGGCGGCGTTCAGCCTGGCGGGGCGCCGTTGCTCGTCGACGCCGCGTTCAATCAGGCCTGCGCGTTCGAGCACTTTGAGATGGCGCGAGACGGCCGGCTGGCTGATCCGGAATGGCGCTGCGATCTCATTGACCGAGGCCTCACCGCCGGCCAGCCGCGACAGGATCGCCCGACGAGTCGGGTCGGCCAGCGCCGAAAAGACGGCGTCGAGATTGGGCGAGACTTGCATATAACCAGATAATTCCATAACCTAACGGTTATATATAAAACGCACTGAGTCAACGGACATCAAGTCGTTGAAACTCAAGCAGGCGTTTAGCTACAGATCGGTCAGTGCCCTGAGTGGCAGTGCTCGCCCGCGTGGAGCGAATGGATCGACAAGAACCCCGCACGATCGAGTGATCGATTCCGAAAACCGGGCGCCAGCCGGACTGAGCCCTTTATGACCGGAAAATTCCACCGCATATTGGTTGTGAACTCAGGTCAAACAGCGGGGAAGCTTCATGTTCAAGGTCGCAAAAACTCAGCACGTATTGGCGGTGAACGAATTTGATGCCGCCGTGAAATACTTTACGGAAAAACTTGGTTTCACGTTGAACAACACTATTGGAGGCTGGGCCTTTCTACAGCTGGATGATTTCCATCTGATGGTTGGAGATTGTGAGGGTGAAATTCCCGCCAGAGACACGAATAATCACGCCCTGTTCGCTTATGTGAATTGCGAGGGAATAGATAAACTCTACGACCAATACCGGAAAAATGGCGTTCGATTCAATCAAACCATCTCTGACAAACCCTGGGGCTTGAGAGAATTTGGTGTGGAAACCCCCGAGGGGCACCGAATCATGTTCGGGCAAACAATCAGCGCCTAGCAAGGCAGCGCAGATGACACGGTAACACGGGCAAGCCGGGCCGCTAGTGAATCGAGAGCGAGCCCGTGCGGCCCAGACGTCCCGCCAGCGCATCTTCCATCACCGAGCGCAGGGCGCGCCAGGCATCGGCGCCCTCAACCTTGCCCTGACCATCGAGATCAGTAACGGCCTCATCGGCATAGCCGATCGCCTGCGGCCCGTGCAGATCGACCAAGGTCCAGGCGATCTGGCGGATGTCTTCGGCGGTGATTTGGACGTGCGGCGTCATGGGCGGGCTCTCCGGAGCGTTAAAGTCTTGCCGGAGTATCAGCAAGCGCAGTGCCACGCGGCCAATCCATAATTACGCTGGATTTCAATCACTTATGCCTGAGCAATAGAATCCGGTCGCGGTCAGGACTGCCCTCAGGTCTTTTTTGCCGAGTCGATCCGTCCCGGTGCATAGCCACCATGTTCAAGATAATCAGCTTCTTCCGGCGTCGTTTCGCGCTGCAAAGCCTCGTTGCGATAGGGGAAGCGGCCGAAGCGGCGAATGACTTCGCGGTGCTTGACGGCGTGGTCGTGAGTGCCCTGCGACTTCAGCCTCTCGGCCGCCAGTTCGACGCAATAATCCTGGTCGCTCAGGGCTTCCGAATGCATGAAGGGCATATAGACGAAGGCACGCTTGCCCTCATCGATCGCATAGTCAAAGCCTCGCTCGATCATTGAGCGAGCGATCCGCCGGGCGAGCGGATCAAAGGCAAATGCCTTGCCGGAACCGCGCCAGATATTGCGCGGGAATTGATCGAATAGCAGGATCAGCGCCAGCGCATCATCGGCATCATCCTGCCAGCTGTGGTCACCGGCACGCAGCGCCGCCGCCTCGCGCTCGATGCTGGCCGCGAACCGTCGCCGCATCCGGGCATCGAAATCCGGCGAAACCCTGTACCAGGCGGCCGGCCCCGCCTCATCGAACCAGAATTCGCGGATAGCCGCTGCGGTAATTGCCGGCGCCGTCATACCCGCAATCTCCCGTCGACGATTTGATCATAGAGTTCGCGTGTCAGCCGCACATATTTGCCGATCACCGGGTGATCGACATAGAGCGGATCCTCGATTTGATCGGGATCGAACCCTTCCTTGACCAGCTCGACCTTGCGCAGTTTGAACGTGCCGGTCGTATCGGTCTGCTCCTGCAGCCGCAGGAAAAGCGGGCGCGCGAAGGCTGGCAGGGCACGGTGGATATGCGCGTGCAGAGCTTCCAGATCAACCACGTGCTGGCCCGCGACCAGAGCCGCCATCCCGGCCCGGCCAGCATGGCCCTGGACCTCGACGCCATAGACATTGGCCTGTTCAATGCCGTCGAAATTAAGCGCCTCGGCGACTTCGCCGGTCGAGACATTCTCCGACTTCCAGCGATAAGTGTCGCCGACCCGGTCGATGAAATAATAATAGCCCAACCGGTCACGCGTCATCAGATCACCGGTGCGGAACCAGGCATCGCCGGGCTTGAACACATCGCGCAGGATTTTCTTCTCGGTGTCTTCCTCGCTGCCATAACCATCAAAACGGAAGCGGGCATCTTCGGGATCGATCCGGCCAATCGCCTCACCAACCTCATCGGGCGCACAGACGACACAATGACCGTCGGCGCGGCGCAGCGGCATTTCAGTCTCGAGGTCGAACTTGACCAGGTCGATATTGAAGCGGCTGCGCAGATAGGACGGGACACGCCCGATCGCACCGGGGTGATTGGTGGCGTTGACGAGGCCGACATTGCCTTCGGTCGAACCGTAGAATTCGACGATTTGCGGCAGTTTGAACCGTTCCTGGAATTGCTCCCAGACATCGCGGCGCATGCCATTGCCGATCGCACAGCGCAATTGATGCGCTTGCTCCTCGGGTACTTGCGGCGAGTTGACCAGGAAGCGGCAGAGCTCGCCGACATACATGAAGAGGGTGGCGCCAAACCGGGCCGTGTCGGGCCAGAATGAGGAGGCGGAGAATTTCGGCCGGATCACCAGTGCGCCGCCATAGGAGAGCGCGCAGCCAACGCCGCACAGCCCGCCGGTCGCGTGGTAAAGCGGCAGCACCATCATCATGCGGTCATGCTCGGTGCATTTGGCGGCGATGGCGAAAATATTGAGGTAGTACAGTGCCCGCACATGCGTCATCAGCGCCGCCTTGGGCAGGCCGGTGGTGCCACTGGTGAACATTTTCAGCACCGGCTCGGAGGATTTGACCGCCCCGCGCACCGATGGATCCGGCCGTTCAGTGCTCTGGCGTTGCAGCGCCGCGTTGAAATCACGCGAACCGGCAAATTCGCCATCAAGACTCCAGGCCTGTGCTTCGATGCCGCCGGCCGCCTCGGCCGACAGATAAGCCTCGGCCAGCGAGGCCTCGACGATGGAATGGCGGGTCTCGCCAATCGTCAGGCAATGGGCGAGCGAATTGCCTTGCAGCTGATTATTGATCAGCGAGGTCACCAGACCGACCTTCGACAGCCCGAACCAGACGGCAATGTATTCCCAGCGATTGGACATGAAGAGCGCGACCGTCTCGCCCGGCTTCATGCCCTGTTCGATGGCCCAGTGAGCGACCTGGTTGGCGTAGGCCTCGAACTGCGCATAGCTGACCTCACCAGCATCCGTGATCGCCATCGGGCGATCGGAAAAACGGTCAACGGTCTTTTCGATATGATCGGGCACGCGCAGGCCGGACGCGGGTCCGACCTTCTTGATCTGACCGAGCACGCGCAGCATCGCTGACAGATAATCGACCTCGCGCGTAATCGCGGTAAAAATTCCCATGGGTCAACTCTCCGGACTGGTTCCGATCAGAGTATGTGTGTGCGGGTTACGGTCAAGCAAAGGCCGTCACCGCTCCGGGTGTTGTGAACCAAGTTTCACAAGGTTACGCAGGAAATCCGCGGCAAGCAGTGCCTCAGCGGTAGCGGCGCACCCGCGTTTCGGTGATGAAGGCGAAGCAGACCGCCAACAGGGCCAGGTCCTTGAGCAGGAAATGCCCGCTGCGCGACAGGGCCGGGAAACCGCCAAGGTCAGCCTGCCAGGCACCGGGATAGGTGAACAGGAATGACAATGTCACCAGGAAGGTGATGATCGACATGACCAGGCCGATGCGGAACAGGCGTGGATTGAACCAATAGCCCAGCAAGGCCAGCGCGGTCAGGATTTCAATCACCCCGATCAGGGCCGATATCGCCTGTTCCGGCATGAAGGCCTGCGTCCAGGAGAATAGCGGGCTGCTGGCAATCAATGGCGCGATCCCGGCCGCTTCGGCGGCGGTGAACTTCATCAGACCTATCCAGGTCAGCACAATAAACAGCCCGCACCACATCACCGGCAGGCTGATCGCCCGGGTCTTGCTGGTCCGGTTGGAGAAAATGCGCGAATTGTCGAAACTGCCCGCCCACAGCGCCAGACCGAGAATGGCGATATACTTCAAGATGCCCTGCCCCGAGCCGATCGCCGGAAATCCGCCCTCGGCCTCGAGCCAGACCGGATTGGTCAGCATAGCCGTCAGCGCCAGGCCGGCGAATATCCCCAGCAAAACGAAACCGATCCGGCGGAAACTGCCCAGCGGCAGCGGCGCGCCGATCAGCACCGCCATCACGATCTGGTAGATCCCCAGCGCCCGGGCGGCGGAGGCGGCCTGGTCCTCAAGTCCGGACAGGAATGCATGACCCGTGATCCACGCACCGATAATCGCTTCGCCGACCGGCGTGAAACCCATCGCGCCGAACCAGAGAAAGATTATGGCGAGGCTCGCGCGGGCGAACAGCAAGGCATTGGTTGTCGATGGCACGAACCGGTCTCCTGAGGGTGCCGGCAAACGCTAGCACCGGTCATCGCCGGTGGCGAGAGCGCCGGCCGATTCGCGACGAAACCGGTCTGTCGAAAAATGGTGCCCCTGGCCAGACTCGAACTGGCACTCCGTGAGGAAACGGATTTTGAATCCGTCGCGTCTACCAGTTCCGCCACAGGGGCAATTCCGTGGGAAATGCAGGAGGCGCAAGCTGACGATCCGCGCGCCCGCTGTCAACGGCCCAATGCGCTCGACCGGCAGCCCTCGCACAGCTAGGTTTGCGGACGCTTTTCGATACCAGGATGCCCGATGACCGAAACGACTGCCCCGCGCGGGCTGATTGGCGCCCTCGAACAGATCGCCGATGGCGCTGGCGAGGACGGGATGAGCCTTGGCGAATTCGTTGATGCGCTGGGCGAACGCGCCTTCGGCATCATCCTGTTCGCTATGGCGCTGCCGGTCTCCATCCCTTTCCTCTATGGCGTGCCGCAAGTGATGGCGCTGCCGATGATGGCGTTGTCGGCGCAAATGCTGATGGGCCGCGGCGAGCCCTGGTTGCCGGCGCGCTTCAAGGCCAGCCGGCTGGAAAAACGCGGCCTGACTCGGATGGCGACGGGTGGACGCAAATGGTTTGGCTGGCTGGAAGCGCTGGCGCGGCCGCGGCTGACGGCATTATCGGGTCCGACAGCGGAACGCCTTGTCGGCGGCGTGTTCGTGATTTTCTGCACCAGTATCCTGATCCCGCTGCCGGCGACCAATACGACACCGGGCATCGCGCTCGCGATTGCCGCGCTCGGCCTGTTGACGCGCGACGGCCTGCTGGTGATCGCCGGCCTGATGCTCGGCATGGTGTGGATCGCGCTACTGCTGGTTTTCGGCCATACGGTGATTGATGTGATCAAGACTTACCTGCAATCTGCGTTCTAGAATTCCTTCTCCTCTGTGCGCATTCGTCACGGTGCGAGCCCAATCAAGGTCGGTAATCATGCCCGAGATGAACCCTGTCCTGTCCCGTTTCCCGCTGACCCGGTGGCCGCTCCTGCTCGCGGGCGGATCGCTGCTGATGATGTTCGGCGCCTGGGGGTTTCAATATATCGGCCATTACGACCCGTGCGCGCTTTGCTATGATCAGCGCCATATTCACATGGCCGTGATCGCGTTTGGCTTTGCTGTCGGCTTCGCGCTGATCATCAAGCCCGAACTTGCCCGCTTCGCGCCCTGGGCGCTGTTCGCGATGGCGGCCCTGCTGCTGTATTCGGCCGGCTTTGCAGGTTGGCATGCCGGGATCGAGAATGGCTGGTGGGATGGCCCCGCAAGCTGCACGGCCTCTGGCGGCGGCAGCTTCAGCGCCAGCGACATCATGGCCGCGCTCAATGGCGAGCGCCCGGTCGTGCTGTGCGACGAAGCCGCCTGGCGTCTGCTGGGCATTTCAATGGCCGGGTATAACGCGCTGATCTCAGCCGCGATGGCGGGCCTGGCTGCCTGGGTCGGCATTCGGGGGCTGAAGAGCTCATGAGCAACAGCCCCAGCAATCGCGCCGGCACCACGCACGAGATCATCCCCCAGCCTGGCATCCCGCTGCCCGGCAAGCGGCGCGATCCCAACCGGATCGAACAAATGCTGCGCGTCGACCATGCTGGCGAATACGGGGCGGTAGCGATTTATGGCGGCCAGCGCGCGATTTACGGAAATCTGCCGCACAAGGCCCGCATCGCCCGCCAGCTCGAGGAGATGGAGGCCGATGAACAGGCCCATCTCGACGCTTTCGACGCCCTTCTGATCGAACACCGGGCTCGCCCAACCGCATTGGGTCCGGTCTGGAATATGGCCGGCCACGCGCTCGGCGCCGTCACCGCCCTGATGGGCGACAAGGCGGCGCATGCCTGTACCGAAGCGGTCGAGACGGTGATCGAACAGCATTATGCCGGCCAGATCACCGAGTTGCGCGCCATGGGCGAAGACGCACTCGCCGACCGGTTCGACGAGTTCCGCACAGAGGAGCTGGCGCATCGCGACCTCGCCATCGAGGAAGGTGCCAGGGACGCGCCGGGCTATCCGCTGCTGTCCGGGCTGATCCAGGCCGGTTGCCGCCTGGCAATCAAGGTCAGCGAGAAGATCTAGACCGGCAGCCGCACCGCAAACACGGTTCCGTCCGGACCGGTCGAGACCAATTCGATATTGCCGCCATGTGCCCGCGCCAGATCGCGTGCGATCGACAGGCCGAGGCCGGTGCCACCACGCTTGGTCGAGCCGGCAAAGGGACGAAACAGCTTGTCCCGCACCCGCGCCGGCACGCCCGGCCCGGTATCGCGCACCTCGATGCGCAGGAAGCCGGTTTCGCCGCTGACACTGACTTCGAGCATGGCCGGTGCATCACCGGCCGCCATCGCTTGGATCGCATTGCGGAACAGGTTGAGGAAAATGCGGTGCCCGTGATCGGGATCGGCATGCAGAACATGCTCCGGCCCGGCCTGATTGAGCCAGTCGATCTTGCTGCCGCCCTCGACCAACAGCGCATCATTGGCGGCCTCGTCGAGCAGTTCGGCCAGGGCAATATGCTGGCGAACGGGCGGGCTTTCCTCGGCGCGGCCGAATTCCAGCGTCGCCTCACACAGGCGCACGCCGCGAGCGACAGCGCGCACCAGCCGCTGCCCCATGCCGCGCACACGCTCATCGCTATCGGTTGCCAGCCGGTCGGAAACGAGCTGGGCGCTGGCGAGCACATTGCGCAAATCATGATTGATGGTGGCCACCGCCTCGCCAAGCGCGGCGAGGCGCTCGCGCTGCTGCAGCGCCTGGCGGATTTCCGTCTGCATCCGGGCGAGTTCGGTTTCAGCCTGGCCGATCTCATTGCGCGCAGTCCCGGGCCGGATCGTGCGGGCCGGATCATTGGGCGCGTCGCGAAAACGGATCATCGCCGTCGCCAGCCGCCGCATCGGACGGACAAAGAGGTAGAAAAGCGACAGATAGATGATGGCGCCGACCGCCAGGGCGATCAGGACGGAATAGGCCAGATAACGGCGCGAGAAACTCACCAGTGCGGCCTTCAGCGGCGCTTCCGGGACAATGACATCGATCAACTCATCGGGGCGGCCCATCGGCGTGGCGCGGATACGCACAAAGCGGCCGGGCTCGGCGGCCAACGTGCTCACCGTATCGCGCACATGCCCGATCCAGCCGGTGGTGCGCACATCGCTTTCGATCAGCGGGCCGTCAATCGGACCGGCATAGAGCACCAGCTCATTCATGCCATTGCGGACACGCGACACAGCGACGGCGTCGGCACCCGCCAGCAGCGCCCAGACCTCATCCTCACCCAGCGCCCCGCCCGGAGCGACATCGGCAGCCAGTGCCGCCAGGTGGGCCGCCTCGGCCCGGTCCATCATCCATTGCAGCCGGAAACCGGCTGAAGCGGGGAAATAGACCAGCACGACACCGATCGCGATCAAGCCGACCGTGAGCATCAGCAATTGCCCCGGCAGGCTCTCGATCAGCCCGCGGCAGAGCGCGGCCACGGCCCCGCCCAGCCGATTGAGGGGGCGGGGGGGCGTGTCAGGCAGGTGTGGGGGTGTCTCATCCATCGGTCGCTTGCCGCATATCCTAGGGCCGGGGCTGCGACAAGGCTTCGCCGCGCTGGCGGCGGAGCCAGAGCCGGTGCCCGATCGCGACGCCACTCAACAGCACCACCATCGCGACCGCGACCAGGAATGAGGGCCGCGTCAGATCGGACAGGCCCGGCTGTACGCCCGCCTCGACCAGCTCGCTCAGACCGGCGCCCAGATTGGCGTAGAGAATAATGGAGGGCAGCGACCCCAGCAAAGTGCCGGCAAAATAGGGGACGAATCGATGTCCGAGCAGGGCCGCCGCCAGATTGACCAGGAAAAACGGCAGGGGCAGCACACGCAGCAGCACGACATAGGCGAATTCATCGCGGCGAAAGCCCGCGGCAAAACGGGCTATGCGGTCATTGAAGCGTTGTCGCAATGCCGGGCCGGCGAGATAGCGCATGATCAGCCAGGCATTCGCGGCACCGAATGTGATCCCGAAGGCAGAGGCGGGAATCGCCGCCGAACTGCCCAGCAAATAACCGGCGCCAATGGTGAACCAGAGCGCGCCCGGCAGCGAGGCGGTGACAGCGAGCATGTAAAAGAGCGCATAGGCCATGCTCGCCAGCAGGAGATTGTCGGCAATCCAGCGCGCCCATTGATCATCCCCCATCGCGCCGAGCAGGGCGCGGGGCGATGCGCCCAGCAAGAGCACCACCAGCAAGGCCCCCAGCAGCAATCCCCCGACCACGAGCCGCAGGCGGATCGACGTGTTTGCGGTCGCTGGATCGATTGATACCGGTTCTTGCATCGGTTATTCCTACACCGTCACTGCAATTTCGGCACCCTGCAGTGATGCGAATAACCGCCCGCGCGCTTGACGCCTGCTCTGCATATGCGTATTAGCGCCGCTCTTGATTTGATCGCCGATGGAGCGCGACCGTGAAACGCACTTTTCAACCGTCCAAGCTCGTCCGCGCACGCCGGCACGGCTTCCGGGCTCGCATGGCCACAAAATCTGGCCGTATCATCTTGGCTCGCCGTCGGGCCAAAGGTCGCAAGCGGCTCTCCGCTTAACGATCATGGACACCACGCCGCCAGCCATCGACCGGCTGAAAAAGCGGCGTGAATTCCTGTATTGCGCACAAGGCAAAAAAGCCGTTCGCTCTGGCGTTGTCATTCAGGCACGCCAGCGGGACGGCGCTTTGCGTTTGGGCGCCGGCTTCACAGCCACCAAGAAAGTCGGCAATTCGGTTGTACGCAACCGCGTCAAGCGACGCCTGCGCGAAGCGGCGCGGCTGCTACTGCCCCTCCACGGACGGCCCGGCTTTGACTATGTATTCATTGCACGCGCGACCACCGCCGATCGGGCCTGGCCGTATTTGCTGCAAGATGTTGAAAGTGCATTGGTGAGCCTCGCGTCCGACGAGGCCCCGGGCAACGCGAAACAACGAGCCTGAGAGGCCTGACTGTCATGGGCGGAGAACAACGCAATCTCTTTATCGCGCTGGGACTGATGCTGGTCATCATGCTCGGCTATCAATTCCTGGTTACGGCCCCGGCGCAGGAACGCCAGCGTGCGGCGCTTGAGGCCGAACAGGCCCTGGTGCTCGAACAGGAAGCCGACCCCAATCTGCCCGCCGAGCTGACCGCCCAGCCGACCGTCTCCGCCCTGGACCGCCCCGAAGCACTGGCCACCGCCCAGCGTGTCGAGATCAATGCGCCGAGCGTTGAAGGTTCCTTCTCGCTGACCGGCGCCCGTTTCGACGATTTGCGCCTGCGCCGTCACACGGTCGAGGTCGGCGGCGACGAGCTGATCTCACTGCTCAATCCGATTGGCAGCGAGGATGTCTTCTACGTCCGCGACGGTTGGCAATCACCAACCCCCGGCTTTGCCGACCTGCCCGGTGGCGCCACGGTCTGGTCCTTGCTCTCGGGCAATGTTCTGACCGCCGACAGCCCCGTCGTGATTGGTTATGACAGCCCGTCGGGCCTGCATTTCGAGCGCACGATCAGCATTGACGATAATTACCTCTTCACCGTCTCCGATACCGTGACCAATACGACGGGCGGCGATGTCGAACTGCAGCGCTATGGCCTGGTTCGTGATGAAGGCATGCCGACCGATCTGACCAATAATATGGCCGTGTTCGAAGGCGCCCTCGCCGTGGTCGATGGCCGCCTGATCCAGCGCAAATTTGCCAAGCTTGAAGATGGCGAAGAAGATGAAGCCAGCGGTATTGGCGGCTGGTCCGGCATCACCATGCGCTATTGGATGGCAGCCGCCATTCCATCCCAGGACCGCAGTTTCACCGCCCGCTTCCGTACGATCGAGCGCGCCGGCATTACCGCCTTCGAGTCGAGCTATGTCGAAACCGCGCAAATCCTGCCGGCTGGCGCTTCGCTCAATTCAGTCTCGCATATCTTCGCCGGTGCCAAGGAACTCGACGTGCTGCAGGCGGCACAGAATGACCAGGGCATCCAGAAGCTCGACATGGCGATCAATTGGGGCTGGCTCTGGTTCCTGACGCGGCCTTTCGTCTGGCTGCTGCACCATCTGGAAAACCTGACTGGCAATGTCGGCCTTGCGATTCTCGCGCTGACGCTGATGGTCAAGATCGTGATGTTCCCGCTCGCCAACCGCGCCTTTGCGTCGATGGCGAAGATGAAAACGGTGCAGCCGAAAGTCGCCGAGATCAAGGAACGCTACGCGGCCGACCAGCAAAAACAGCAACAGGCGATGATGGAGCTCTACAAGAAAGAGAAAATCAATCCGCTCGCCGGTTGCCTGCCGATCTTGCCGCAAATCCCGATCTTCTTCGCGCTCTACCAGACCTTGTTCAACGCCATCGAAATGCGCCACGCGCCCTTCTTCGGCTGGATTCGCGATCTGGCGGCACCCGATCCGACAACGATGTGGAATCTGTTCGGCCTGCTGCCTTTCGATCCGTCCGGCTGGCCGATTCTCGGTGGCGTGCTGGCGATCGGCGTGTGGCCAATCCTGATGGGCCTGACCATGGCTGCCCAGCAGGCACTCAATCCACCACCGCCCGATCCGATGCAGGCGAAAATCTTCGCCTTCCTGCCCTTCGTCTTCACCATCATGCTGGCGGGCTTCGCCTCCGGCCTGGTGATCTACTGGGCCTGGAACAACGCCCTGTCGGTGACGCAGCAATATATCATCATGCGCCGTCACGGGAATGAGACCCAGCTCGACAAGCTGATCGCCCATATCCGCGACCGCATGAAGGGAGGCCGGAGCTGACCGCGACCGACGATGATCTCAATCTGACGACAGGCCGACGCCTGTTTGCGCGCCCGTGCAAATTCCTCATGGGTGCGGTGGATCTCGAGCATTTGCCACCGCCGGACCGAACCGAAGTCGCCTTCGCGGGCCGCTCGAATGTCGGCAAGTCCTCGCTGATCAACGGGCTGACCAACCAGGTCGGACTGGCGCGCGCGTCCGGTGAGCCGGGCCGCACGCGTGAGCTCAACTTCTTCAATCTCGAAGGCTGCAATCTGCGCCTGGTCGATTTGCCCGGCTATGGTTTTGCCAAGGCGCCCAAGGATGTGGTCGAGAAATGGACCCGGCTGACGCGGGCCTTCCTGCGCGGCCGCGTCAATCTCAAGCGCGTCTATCTGCTGATCGACAGCCGCCATGGGCTCAAGCCGGTCGATAATGCGGTCATGGACGTGTTCGACGAGGCCGCGGTCAGCTATCAGCTGGTGCTGACCAAGTGTGACAAGATCAAGCCGCCGCAAGTCGCGCGCACGATTGAGGAAACCCTGGCCGCGATCCGCAAGCGTCCGGCCGCCTTTCCGCGCGTCGTCGCGACCTCGAGCAGCAAACATCAGGGACTGGACGATTTGCGGGCCGAGATCGCCGCACTCCTGCCCGGTGCCGCAGGATAGGGAGTTGGCCGCCATGCTGATGCGATTATTGATCCTCTTCGGCCTCTCGCTCTGCGTCACCGCTCCGGCGCGCGCCTATGATGTGTGCAATGAGACCAGCTATGTCGTCCATGTCGCAACCGGCTGGCCGGTGGAGGGCGGTGTCGCCATACAAGGCTGGATGCGGATGCGCCCGGGTGCCTGCCGGGAAGTCGCCACAGAGGTCAGCCTCGCCGACGATCAGCCGCTCTATTTCTACGCCAAGACCAGTGACGCCTATCTCGGCGGCGTGCGCGAATGGCGCGGCACCAACGCCCTGTGTGTCGACGAAGCCGATTTCGAGGTCGTTGCGAATACACGCTGTGACTCGCTCGGCCTGGATACGCGAGATTTCATTGTCCGCGAAGGCGCTGCCCGCGACCGCACCGTGCTGGTCGGTCCTGACAATTTCAACACCCATGCCGAAATCGCCGGCATTCAGCGCCTGTTGCAATCGGCGGGCTATCCGATCACCGCTGTCGATGGCTATGACGGGCGTGGCACGGACCGCGCCATCACCCGTTTTCTCAGTGACGCCGAGCTGTCGGCAAGGCCAGCCAATGCCGCCCTGATCGATGCCCTTGAATCACGCGCCATGACCCGCAATGCCCAGAGCGGGTTGACGGTCTGCAATCATTCGGACGGCGATATCGCGGCGGCGATCGGCTACCGCGCCAGCGAACTCTGGCAATCGCGCGGCTGGTGGCGCCTGCATCCGGGCGAATGCGCCCGTCTGCTGGCAGCGCGGCTGGAGACGGCCAGCAGTTATTTTTATGCCGAGCGCCTGACGGCAACGGCGCGGCGGCCGATCAATGGCGGCCAGGATGCTTTCTGCATTGCCCCGGCCCGCTTCCTCGCCGAAGAACGCACGGGCTGCGCCGAACGCGGCTATACGACGGCGAATTTCCGCCGCATCCCCGATCCCGTTGATGGCGGCGTCCGGGTGACGGTCGAGGAATCAGACTTTGCAGGTCCAAGACGTGACCGCTAGTCGCCCGGACCTCACCCATATCGATCACTGGGTGTTCGATCTCGACGACACGCTCTACCCGTCCGATGCGCCCGTCATGGCCCAGGTCAGCGTCCGGATGACCGAATATGTCGCCCGCCTGCTCGATCTGCCGCAGGACGAGGCGCGGCTGCTGCAAAAGTCCTACTGGCGCGAATACGGCACCACATTGCACGGGCTGATGGCCAATCATCCGCTCGATATCCGCGACTATCTCGATTACGTCCACGATATTGACCATAGCGTCATTCCGGCCAATCCGCTGCTGATCCGCAAGCTGTCAGCCCTGCCCGGCAAGCGCCTCGTCTACACCAATGGCTCGCTCAAACATGCCGAGAACGTGTTGGTTCATCTCGGCATTGATCATTTGTTCGACGATATTTTCGACGTCGAAGCGGCCGGCTTCACCCCGAAGCCGCATCGTGAGGGTTTCGACCGCTTCGCCACGCGGTTCAACCTGCCAGTGCCCCGATCCGTCCTGTTCGAGGATTCGGTCCGCAATCTGAAAACCGCGCACGAAATGGGCTTCACAACCGTCCTGATCCGCGCGAAGGAGGGTTTGCGCACCGAGGACCACATCGCGCCGGGCGATCAGCCCGACCACGTCCATTTCGCCGCCGATTGCCTGACAACGTTTCTGGGGCAGATGCGGACGTCAACGACACCGGAGACCCCCAATGACTGACCAGCTCCAGACCATTATCGAGACAGCCTGGGAAAATCGCGACGCGGTCTCGATCGAAACCGGCGGCGAAGTGCGCGATGCGGTCGAAACGGCCATCCAGCAGCTCGATAGCGGCAAGGCAAGAGTAGCCATACGCGTGGGCAATGGTGACTGGACGGTCAATCAATGGCTGAAGAAAGCGGTATTGCTGGGTTTCCGTCTCAATCCAATGGGTTTGATTGATGGCGGTGTCGCCGGAGCCGGCTGGTGGGACAAGGTTCCATCGAAATTTGAGGGCTGGGGTGAAGACGAATTCAAGGCCGCCGGCTTTCGCGCCGTACCGCCCTGCGCCGTGCGCCGCGGTGCCTATATTGCGCCCGGCGTCGTGTTGATGCCGTCCTATGTCAATCTCGGCGCCTATGTCGATGAAGGCACAATGGTCGATACCTGGTCGACAATTGGCTCCTGCGCCCAGATCGGAAAACGCGTCCATATCTCAGGCGGGGTTGGTATTGGCGGCGTGCTGGAACCGCTGCAGGCCGGGCCTGTCATCATCGAGGACGACGTTTTTATCGGTGCCCGTTCGGAAGTCGCAGAAGGCGTCATCGTGCGCACCGGCGCCGTGATTTCGATGGGCGTTTTCCTCGGCCAGTCGACCAAGATCGTCGATCGCGCCAGCGGCGAAATTACCCGCGGCGAAATTCCGGCCTATTCCGTTGTTGTTCCAGGCACATTGCCCGACCCCAAGGGCGGACCGTCACTGGCCTGCGCCGTGATCGTCAAACGCGTCGATGCCCAGACGCGCTCGAAAACCTCGATCAATGAGCTGCTTCGCTAGGCTCTTCGTCTGACGTCTCGGGGACATGGTCCTGTTTCTCCGAAACAGGACCATGTCCCGATCGAGCCAGACGCAAAAATCTTGTGTGCCCCTGACTTTGCCATACAGTCATGACTTGATGGGGGAAAATATGAGATATTTCATTCTGATAGCGCTGAGCTCGCTGTTTGCTGCCAGTGCCAGCGCGCATCCGGACCATAATGAAGTCGGCATGCGTCAGGAGGCAGCGGCGATGGCCGTCGCCGCAGACGCCTTCCTTGCCACGCTGGATGAAGACCAGCGCAACAACGTGCAATTTGATCTTCAGGACAGGGATGCCCGCGAAGGCTGGAGCAATCTGCCGACGGCATTGGCGCCACGGACAGGGTTGCAGATTGCCACATTGAACGATGCCCAGCGCATCGCCCTGCACGGCCTGCTCGCCCGTGCCATGTCCAGCGAAGGGTATGGTGAAGCCATGCACATCATGACGCTGGAACCCTACCTTCGAGCCAATCTCGATAGCTGGATCGACGAGCAGAGCGCCGGTATGTCCGATGAAGATCGGGCACAGGCGATGGCCATTGCCGTGTCTTTCGACTCTGAAAATTACTGGGTCCGGATTTTCGGTGAGCCGGCCTCCGGCACCTGGTCTCTGGTACTTGATGGGCACCATCTTGCGATTACAACCACCCTCATCGAGGGTCGCATCGCATTCACGCCGGTTTTTCTGGGCAATAATCCGCAAACTATCCAGTCCGATATCTATGCCGGACGCCGCTCGCTACAGCATGAACTCAACAGCGTGGCAGACCTGATGGCGACGCTCGACGCAGATCAAATTTCGATGCTGGCGCAATCGCCGGATCGGCGCGCGGCGATTGAATTTGCCGGCCCCGGCTGGGTTCCGGATCTGGATGCCGAACCTGTCGGCCTGTCGACAGCCGATCTGAACGAGGATCAGCAATTCCTGTTGCACAGGGCCATTCGTGAATTCATCGGCGTCGCGACATCATCGGCGGCGGATGCCCATATGGCGCAGATCGAAAGCGATGGAATGGACAGGATCAATCTGGCCTGGTGGGGCGACTACACTGATCTGTCACTGCCCTTCATGTTGCGGATTTCCGGGCCATCCCTGCACATCGACTTTGCGCGCGAAGGTTCAGCGGGAGATGCCAATCACTTCCACATCGTGATCCGGGATCCGGCCAATGACTATGGAGAGAGCTGGCTGCAAGGCCATTATGAAGAGGCGCATGGCGCAGAATAATCCGCTCCCGAAAAACCGGGAGAACCGTCTCGATCAAGCGTCATCCTGATGATGATAGTTTGTGGCGTTGATGCAGGATAAGGCCGGGGACGGACGCGATTATTCGGCCTCGGTTTAGGCCACAGCTGGTGGCATCTGCAAACCCATCCAGACCTCAATCCCGCGTGCTGCAGCGATGCCGGTCGAGAAACAACCCTGTAGCAAATAGCCGCCGGTTGGCGCTTCCCAGTCGATCATCTCGCCGGCAACGAAAACGCCCGGCAGGGCTTTCAGCATCAGGCCGATATCGAGCCCCTCGCGGGCAATGCCGCCGGATGAGGAGATCGCCCGCTCCAGTCCGGTCTGACCGGTGATGGTCACCGGTGTCGCCTTGATCCGCCGCGCCAGATCGGCCGGCGCCGTTGGCAATTCGCCGCTCTCACGCAACAGGCTGATCGCTTCGGGCGACAGGCCCGCCTTACGCAGCGTATTGGCCAGGGACTGACCTTTTTTCGCCTCGCTCAGACGCGCCGTCACCTCGGCAATCTTGTGATTTGGGCGAAGATCAATCGTCACGGTGACCGGATAGCCGGTCGCCAGCGCCTTGCGGATCGGGGTCGAGAGCGCATAGACCGCGCCGCCTTCCAGGCCATAGGCGGAAATCATCGCCTCGCCGCGCACGGTTTCGCCATTGAGGCTGATCGAGATTGTTTTCAACGGCTTGCCGGCGAAGCGCGATTTCATGATTTCACTCCAGGCGATCTCGACACCGCAATTGGCGGCGGCGAAATCATGGATCTCGACATCACGAAGGCGAAGCGCATCGACCCAGCCGGCATCGGAGCCCAGTTTTGGCCAGCTCGCGCCGCCCAGAGCCAGCAGCACCGCGTCGGGCTTGTCGGTGGCCAGATCGCCATCGGGCGTGTGGAACAGCAATTCGCCGTTCTCGCCCCAGCCGGTCCATTGATGGCGCAGACGGAACTGCACGCCCTGGGCATCGAGCCGGGCAAGCCAGGCGCGCAGCAGGGGCGAGGCCTTCATCGCCTTGGGAAAGACGCGGCCGCTGGAGCCGACAAAGGTTTCCTGCCCAAGCCCTTCGGCCCATTCGCACAGATCCGCCGGCGTGAAGACTTCCAGCCAGGACGACATCCATCCGCCCGCCTCGCGATAGCGCGCAGCGAAGGCGTCGCGATCATCGCTATGGGTCAGGTTGAGCCCACCGCGTCCGGCCATCAGGAATTTACGTCCCAGGGTCGGCATGCGCTCATAGACGGTGACGGCGTGGCCGCGCGCGCTGAGGCGTTCGGCAGCGATCAGCCCGGCGGGGCCGCCACCAATAATTGCGATATGTTTTGAAGATTGTTCGGTCATGGGCGGGTTCTAGTCTTTTCCCGGCGAAACAGCCAGAAATCCGCCCAGTGCGCTGATGCGGCCCTGTCACGGGGCGCACGAATCTGATGCAATGGCCTTGAGATCAGGAAATATGAGGATAATTGCCGTGAGCGACGTGAAAACCAAAGCCAATCCGGATGCCGCCAATCCGGCCGCGCCCTATGGCTCCGCCAATAACCCGTCGGAATTCGATGTTCTCAAGCGGCTCGATGCCAATGAGCCCTATTTCATCATCCGCGGCGGTGATCCCTTGTCCGACGCGCTGGTCGAACTGCACGCCTATATCGGTGCCGGCCAGAGCGGTGCCGCCCACGACACGCTGGAGCGCATCCTCGCCCTCACAGCCCAGCACCCGCCGCGCCCGGTGGGTTCGCCGAAATACCGCGAGACCTTCAAGATCTCGATCTCGATGGAGCGCTATCGCGAGACGCATGGGCGTTCGCACTAACGGGCGAGAAAGGGACGTGTACCTCTGGTACGCGTCCCATCGGGCAAATTTCTGTTTAGCCCCAAGCGGTGTCCTCTGCGAGAGCCAAGGCAAGGCTCGGCAAGAGGAGCATGTCAGCTCCTTCAACAAGAGAAGATTTCCTCCCCGGGACACGTACCAGAGGTACATCTCCCTCACCCTGGGGCGAGGCCGGATGCGCCTCAGCCGGGCACTTCGTACTCGATAATCTCCCAGAGGATCCGGCGATCAGGCTCCGACGACGGGCCTTCCTGATTGGCATCAAAATACGCTCGGGTTGGATGCTGCACGGGCACCCTCCCGGCGCCGAAGCCCGTCACCTCGCCCGGGTTCGCACCGATGTGTTCATCCACGAGGAATTCATCATAGCCGCTCCAGTTGAACGTCCGGCGCAGCGCGAAGTACCGCTCAATGACCCTCTCGCCGCGCGGTCGCTCCCCACTACGCATAACAGTGCGCACCCCGCCATCGAGGATGACCAGGACGTAGGCCTGAGCCTCAAGCAGGTGGCGCGGGTTAATGCCCTGAGTGGGCGACAGGGCGCAAGCTTCCAGGTAGGCCGCCCCGAGATAGCGGCTGGTCAGGGGTTCGCCGGGATTCAGGCATTTGCCATCGAGACTGACAAGGCGATAACCGCCGGGGTCGCTCATAAGTCGCCAGTGCTGATTAGTGGCGCCATCAACACACGGCTCACGGAAGACTCCGTCATCCCAGCCCCGCGCGAGACAATTGTACTCGATACCACGCACGATGAACATGAGTTCCTCGCCCGGCTGACTGACGCGGGACGTAATGGTCGCGGTGTCTGGCGCGTCCTTTTGTGCATCGGCGGCCGAGCCGGACAATGCGGCGATCGCGGCGATCGCAATGGCGAAGTTCTTCATGAGGATGATCCACACTTGGGGTTTTCTCGGAGAGTTACCGCAGGGTGCGACGGCGTCACCCTAGGGGGCATGCCGCCGAACGCAAGCCGCGCGCTCAAAGAAACCCAAATGGAATCAATAAGACGTGCCATCCTTGTGAACGAAAATGCCGGTGCCGGGCCGGTCATAGCGTTCCGGCAGGGCTTTCATGTCGATATCGGGATAGTCGCAGCCGTCGTCATCAATGCGAGTGCCGACAGCGATGAAGATGCAGTCCTGATCCGAGCGGTTGATCAAATGGTGGCCGTCCTCGACGCCGGCACGAAACCCGACGCAATCGCCGGGGCGCAGCACCGTCTCGCCGCCATCCATCACCAGCACGGCCTCGCCGGAAATCATCTGGACGAATTCGTCCTCATGCGTGTGCCAGTGACGCTGTGACGACCAGGCGCCGGGTTCGAGCCGCACCTGGTTGACACCGAACTGGGTCAGGCCGACGGCCTCGCCGAGGCGGCGAAAATGTCGCCCGCGGCAGGGTTCGTTGATCGGCGCTGGATAGCTGCAGGTGGAGACTTCCGTGATGTTGGTGACCGCAAGCTTGCTCATTGCTGCATCCTTGTTCTGGCGCGACCGGACGAACCGGCTATGTTTCGATTATGAACACTGAAGCTGATCTTTCCAATCCGCTGGCGCTGGCCCAGCGCCTGATCCGCTGCCCCTCGGTCACCCCGGCCGATGCCGGGGCGCTGGATGTGGTGCAGCAAGCGCTGGAAAGCCTCGGCTTTGCTTGCCGGCGTTTGCCGTTCGGCGAGATCGACAATCTCTATGCCCGCCGCGGCACAGCCGCGCCCTGTTTCATGTTTGCCGGCCATACCGATGTCGTGCCCGCTGGCAATGACTCCAAATGGAGCCATCCGCCCTTCGCCGCCGAAGCCATCGACGGCATGTTGTGGGGTCGTGGCGCGGCTGACATGAAGGGCGCCATCGCGGCGATGGTTGCCTCCGTCCAGCGCCTGCTGAGCGAGCAGGGCGAACCGGCCGGCTCGATCGCCTTTCTGATCACCGGCGATGAAGAAGGCATGGCGATCAACGGCACCAAGGCGGCGCTGGCACAGCTCGCCGCTGAGGGCGTGGAATTCAATCATTGCCTGGTCGGCGAACCGAGCAATCCGACCATTATGGGCGAGACGATCAAGTCGGGCCGCCGCGGCAGCCTCAATTGCCAGATTTCCATCACCGGCCGCCAGGGCCATGTCGCCTATCCGGAACGGGCGGAAAACCCGATCCCACCCCTGCTCACCCTGCTCGGCCGCCTCACGGCTCGCCTGCTCGATGATGGCGCGACCAATTTCCAGCCATCCAATCTGGAGGTTACCAGCATAGATGTCGGCAATCCGACCACCAATGTGATCCCGGGTCATGCCTCGGCCCGGCTGAATATCCGCTTCAATATCGCCCATACCGGTGATGAGCTGACACGCTGGATCGAGGCCGAGGCGGCGCTGGTCGCCCTGACATTCGATGGCGAGCTGGTGTGCGACATCCATGTCACCGGCGAGGCCTTCCTGACGCCGGCCGGCGCCTTCACGACGCTACTGCAGGACGCCATCGAGGCGGAGACCGGCCGCCGCGCCGCCCTCACCACGGGCGGCGGTACCAGCGATGCCCGCTTCATCCACAAATACGGACCGGTGGCTGAATTCGGCCTGGTCGGTGCCAGCATGCACCAGATCGATGAATGCGTGCCCGTCGCCGATATCGAGACGTTGACGCGTATCTATACCCGCATCCTGGCCGCCTATTTCACGGACACGCCGGCATGATGCGTCTGGTCGCCGAAGCCTGGCTGGCGCTGCAGGGCAGCTGGCGCATCCTGACCTTCAAGGAAGGCTGGGAAGAGAATTTCGACACATCGATGGGCGGACTTTGGCATTCCTTCGCAGCGGCGATTTTCGCCCTGCCGCTGGTTGCGCTGATCCTGCTCAGCGCCTGGCATGGCTCGGCGGGCGAGCGAAGTTACGGGTTTGAGGATATTCTCGTCTACTCGCTGTCCTGGGTCGTGTTTCCCCTGGCAGCCTCGCTCGCAGCCAGCATTGTTGGCGCGCGCGGACGCTGGGCCGCCTGGGTGGTGCTGCACAATTGGAGTTCGATCCTGCTGTTTGCCGTGCAAGCAGGCTTCTGGACGCTCTTCCTGGCCGGGCTGATCAATCTGCAGATTCTCGGCATATTCTCGGGCCTCTACGGCTATCTGCGGATACTAGTGCATTGGCGCATCGCCTATATCGCGCTGGGCACGCCGACCATCACATCAGCGGCGGCCTGCGCGGTACCGATCCTGGCGGCGAAAATCATGGTGATTCTGATCAGCCTCGCGATGGCGCCGGCCGTCCCGACGGGATAACGCGGCACATCAATCCGGATAGTCGACCGCTACCAGATACAGCCCGTCCGATGGTGCCACCGGGCCACAGCGCTTGCGATCGGCCGCATCGAGCGCCGCCTTGAAATCACCCACCGACCATTTACCGACCCCGACCTCGACCAGCGAGCCGACAAAGGAACGCACCTGGCGGTGCAGGAATGAGCGAGCCGAGCAGGTCACTTGCACTTCCTCGCCAATGCGCGAGACGCGGATTTCATCGAGCGTCTTGACCGGGCTGTCCGCCTGGCATTGCGCATCGCGGAAGGTGGAAAAATCATGGCTGCCGACCAAGGTCTGGGCGGCGGCGTGCATGGCATCACTGTCGAGTTGTTGCGGCACGCGCCAGATCTGGCCCTTGTCGAGGGTCAGCGGCGAGCGGCGGTCGATCAGGCGGTAGAGATAATGCCGTTTGGTGGCCGAGAAGCGGGCATGGAAGTCCTCCGTTACCTTTTCCGCCTGCAACACGGCAATCGGATCGGGCCGGAGATGATGATTGAGCGCATCGCGCACCCGGTCACAGCGCAAATCCTTGTCGAGATCGAGGTGCGCCACCTGCCCCAGCGCATGCACACCGCTATCGGTACGCCCGGCACCCTGGACGATCACCGGGGCGCCATTGAGCGCTTGCGCGGCGCGTTGCAGCGAGCCCTGCACGGAGGGGCCGTGATCCTGCCATTGCCAGCCGTAGAACGGTGTGCCGTCATATTCCAGGGTGAGCTTGTAGCGCGGCATCAGCCCAGCACCGTCCCGGCTGGCACCGCGGTGCCACGCAGGAAATCCTGTGCTTTCATCGCGCCCTTGCCCTCGCGCTGCAGCCGCAGCAGGCGCAGGGCGCCGGTACCGCAAGCGATCAGGAATTCATCATCGAGCGCCGTGCCCGGCGCGCCCTCACCGGCTTCGCTGACAGCGAGCAGGACCTTGACCCGGACCGGACCCTTCTCGGTGGCCAGGTCGAACCAGGCACCGGGGAAGGGTGAGAGACCTCGAATATGCGGCGAAAGTTCCGCAGCTGGCCGCGACCAGTCAATGCGCGCTTCTTGCGGTGTGATCTTCTTGGCGTAGGTGACGCCGTCGTCCGATTGCGCTGCCGCCTGCAACGAGCCGCGCTCGAGAGCTGCCAGCGCGCGCGGCCACATCAGGGCGCCGACATCCATCAGTTTGTCATGCAGGCTGGCGGCCGTATCGGTTTCGCTGATCGCGACGGTCTCGGAAAGCAGGATCGGACCGGTATCGAGGCCCGCTTCCATCTGCTGGATCTGAACTCCGGTCTGAGCATCGCCAGCCATGATGGCGCGCTGGACCGGGGCCGCACCGCGCCAGCGTGGCAGCAGGGAGCCGTGCAGGTTGAGACAGCCAAGACGCGGCGCATCGAGCGCACGCTGTGGCAGGATTTGCCCGAAGGCGACGACGATCGCAGCATCGAGATCGAGCGCCTCGAATTCCTCGAGCACCACGGCATCCTTAAAGCTGACAGGGGTGGAAACCGGGATTCCCAACACCTCGGCCAGCTGGTGCACCGGCGTTTTCTGCTCCGCCTGCCCACGCCCACGCTTGCGCGGCGGCTGGGTATAGACGCGCACGATCTCGTGCCCCGCCGCGGCGATCTCGGCGAGCGAGCGGACGGCGAAATCGGGCGTACCCATAAAGGCGAGGCGGAGCGTCATGCGCGGACTGGTCCCGTCAAAATCATTCAAATTCTTCCTGCTGTCTTAACTTTGATATAGGCTGACCGCCAAGCAGGAGCGACACCATGACCAAACTATCCGGCATGCTCATCACCCTCGTTTTCGGACTCCTGGCGCTCGTCGCCTGCGCCACATCGGGGCCGGTCGGCGCACCGGACGAACCGCGGCAATCCGCCGAGATTGGCGGCATGTGCGGCGGGATGATGGGCATTGGCTGCGCCGATAGTGCTGCCTATTGCCGCTATGAGCCGGCGGCCCGCTGCGGCGCCGCTGACCAGAGCGGCATTTGCACGCCACGTCCGCAAGCCTGCACCCGCGACTATCGCCCCGTTTGCGGCTGCGACAGCCAGACCTATGGCAATGCCTGCACCGCAGCAGCGGCCGGCGTCAGCGTGGTTCGCAACGGCGCTTGCGAGGCCAATGACCGCTGATTGTCTGACCGACGAGGCCTGTCCAGTCCGGACAGACCTCGGTCTGCCTGGTTAGCGCCTGGCTATTCAGCGCCCCAGGCCGCTGGTGGGGCATCAACCGGATGGGTCAGATCGAAGCTGACTTCGAAATGGCGTTCCGGGCGATCAAGGGCATAGGTCAGCGATGTGTCGGTCAGCGCGATCGTCCAGACATTGGTGACCGAAACGGCAAGACCCTCGCGTTCGAACAGGTTTTTCGAGAACTCGTCGGCCGGGAATTGCGCGCGACCATCGGCTGGCGGCGTCTCCGTCGAGCCGCCATACATGCTCACCGCATCCTCGCTACCGTCTTCATGACGGTGGTCATGCTGCAGGCGCAGGCCATCAGTCTCGCGGCTAATGATCCAGGTGCGCGAGCGATCGTCACCAACATGGAGGGGGATGCGGAGCTGGACATTGCTGCAATCGCGGAAATGCACGGTGAGCGTCTCGGCCGCCCAGTCGGCATCGCGCGGATCATCGCTGGTGACATGCCCCTCGAAGGCCTGGCCGCAATACTGCGACAGCTCGGCGAACATGTGCTCGCCGCCACGCGGCGATGGCGGCGCATTGCAGGCGGCCAGGCCCAAAAGGCCGATTGCGGCGCTGACATGGATCAGTTTCATCATGGCACTCCCTTGAGAACATTTGGACAACGATCCCGTGCCTGTCCGGCCGGGTCAAGCAACAAGTCATCCTGTCCACTCGGGAAACAATGCTTTTCGCGCCAATGGCTGTTTTCCCGCCGGCAAGGACCTATTTTGAGCCTCAAGCCAGCGAGCAGGAGCGCATCATGACCGCAACGACTCAGACCAGACCCCGCCGGATCAGTCAGATCTCGCGCGGCATGCCGACCTTCGACGGAGCCGGCGTCAAACTGACCCGCATGCTCGGTCATCAGGAGCTGGATTATCTCGACCCCTTCCTGATGCTCGACCAGTTCCGCTCCGATAATCGCGATGACTATATCGCCGGCTTCCCGAGCCATCCGCATCGCGGTTTCGAGACGGTCACCATCATGCTGGATGGCCGCATGCGCCATGGCGACAATAAGGGCCATAAGGGCGTGATCGGCCCTGGGGGCATCCAGTGGATGACGGCCGGGCGCGGCATCGTCCATTCCGAAATGCCGGAACAGGAAGATGGCCGCATGTGGGGTTTCCAGCTCTGGGTCAATTTGCCGGCGAAGCAGAAAATGACCCCGCCGCGCTACCAGGAGTTCTCCGCCGGGCAGATTCCGATCGAGGATCGCGAGGGTAGCCAGGTCCGCGTACTAGCCGGCAGCAGCGCCGGCGGTACGACCGGCCCGGTCGAGCAGATCGCCACCAAGCCGCTCCTGCTCGACATCACGCTCGAGCCGGGCGCCAGGTTCAGCGAAGCCGTGCCCGCCGGACATACGGTTTTCATCTCGGTCTATAGAGGCGAGGTCTCCGCGGACAGCGAGACGGTCAAGGATCCGGACCTGGCCGTGCTGAGCGATGGCGATGCCGTCGAACTGAAAGCCGGATCCAAAGGCGCCAGCTTTCTGCTCGTCGCCGGCCAACCGCTCAATGAGCCTGTGGCGCGCTATGGCCCCTTCGTGATGAACACCCAGGCCGAACTGCAACAGGCGGTAGCGGATTTCCAGGCGGGGCGGTTCTAGGCAACCGCCTGCCCGCTTGGCAGGTCCGCATAAAACGTCGTCGCGAATTTCAGTTTGTTTTATAAACTAGTCTATGATAGTTGCAGCTCTTCGAACGAAACGGAGACTGCCCGTGCCACACCATCGCACTGAACGCCTGCACGCCCTGGACGCAGTTCGCGCCATGGCCTTGCTGCTTGGAATTGTCCTGCACGCCTCGATGTCCTTCCTGCCGGGCCCGCAGATTTGGGTCACACAGGATGTTGCCGGCGGGCCGGAATTTTCCTTCGCCTTCCTGATCCCGCATATTTTCCGCCTGACGCTATTCTTCTTCATCGCCGGCTATTTCGGACGCATGGCAATCGACAAGCGCGGCATTGACGGCTTCCTCGGCGACCGGGCCAAACGGATCGCCCTGCCGCTTCTCGTGTTCTGGGCGCCGGTGTTCGCGATGATCACCGCGGTCTTTATCTGGGGATTTCTGAAAGCCAATGGCGGCGTGGTGCCAGAGGACACACCTCCCCCGCAAGCGTTGGAATTGGCGACGCTGCCGCTGACGCATTTGTGGTTTCTCTATGTGTTGTTGATTTTCTATGTCGCTGCGGCGGGCCTTTCTTTGCTCACGGCGCTGGCGGGTCGGATCATGCCGGGAACGAATTCGCTCGACCGGCTGGCCGCATGGGTTTTGCGAACACCGCTTGGCATCTTCATTCTGGCCGCCCCGATCGCGATCTGGTTCCTGCTCAGCCCCGCCTGGTATGCCTGGTTTGGCATCCCGACACCCGATACCGGTTTCGTGCCCGATACCGGCGCGCTGATCGCCTATGGTGTCGCCTTTGGCGCTGGCTGGCTGGTGCAAGGACAGGCTGGCCTGCTCGACGCCTGGCGGCGCTGGTGGCCGGTCAACCTCGCATTGGCTCTGGCGGCAACCGCGATCTGTGTGCACCAGCTCGGGCTGGTGCCGGATTTCGTGCCCGCCGCTGCGGGACCGGGCAAGGCGGTTCTCGCCGCAAGCTACGCCATCGCGAGTTGGGCCTGGACGTTGGCCATCACCGGGCTGGCTCTGCAATTCTGGTCCGGACACAGTCGCACCCGGCGATACCTCGCGGAGTCCTCCTACTGGCTCTACATCATGCACTTGCCCCTGGTGATGGCCCTGCAGGTCGCTGTTTCAGACCTCGCCTGGCCGGGAGCGGCGAAGCTCGCCCTCGTGCTGGCGATCACGATGATCGTGCTGCTCGGCAGCTACCAACTCCTGGTGCGCCATAGCTGGCTTGGAGCCTGGCTGAACGGCAGGCGGCATGGCGACAGCGCCGCCAGGCCGGGAGCGGCACTGGACACACAGACAACGCAGTCATGACTTCCCCTGCGGGCTGGGGCAAGATCGCCCCGGCCCGCCGCCATCCGATTCAGAGGCATCCATGAGCAAAGACATCGACAACGCCCGCGCCGACCTCGCCTTCATGCGTGAACTGGTTTCCGACACCCGACCCCCTGGCCAGAAAACCGGACGGACCCTGTTCGCGGCTGGCCTGATCTACGGCGTTCAAACGCTGTTGCAATGGGCCGATTTCAGTGGCCGCATGGACATTACCGGGCTCTGGATGCTCGCGGTCATCACCGGGCCGACCCTGGTCTTCCTGGGCGTGCTGGTCGTCATACTTCGCGGCGCGGACAAAGGCGGCCCCAAAACCATGGCCGGCCGCGCGCTGGACTACGCCTTCTCGGCCATCGGCGTAACCAATCTTTGCCTGCTCGCCATCTTCTGGATTACCGCCGTCAAGCAGGACAACCCCTATGCCTGGTTCAGTTACGGCGCCGCGATTTTTGCCGTTCAGGGCATGGTCTGGTTCATCGCCTTTCGTATTCGTCAGAGATTATGGCTCGGCGCCGTCTCGGCCGGCTGGTTTATCACGGCGGTCCTATTGGCCTTGACGGCCGGGACGAGCGAATTTGTCCTGGTCGCCTCGGTCGGGATGTTCGCGCTGATGGCGTTGCCGGGCTGGATCATGATGCGATCCGGCCTCCAGCACAGCGACAATTTGGCCGGACCGGAGTCCTGAGTTGATGACATGGTCGGGGACAGGATCGGGGGCCGGATCAGGCATTGGCAGGATTGACGAAGTCATTCACGGCCGCCTCCGACTGGGAGTCATGACTTATCTGGCCGATGCCGAAGTTGCGGATTTCAATGAGTTGAAGGCCGCGCTCGACGCAACTCAGGGCAATCTGTCAGTGCATTTACGCAAACTCGAAGACGCGGGCTTCGTGACAATCGAGAAAAGCTTTCTCGGCCGCAAACCACTGACCCGAATCCGGATCACCAAGGCCGGCCGCGCGGCCTTCCGGGGCTATGTCCAGGCGATCGCCGACCTTCTGGGAACAGGTTCACAGTCGGAATAGGGGAAGCGTCGACTGCGAGAGCCAACCTCAATTTCTCAGGCCGCGTCTTCGCGTGTCTTGTCTTTTTCCAGCTTCTTCACCCGGGCCACCGCACGCTGACGCTTCAGGCGCGAGAGATAGTCGATAAACAGCACGCCCTCAAGATGGTCCATCTCGTGCTGGATGCAGACGGCAAACATGCCCTCGGCGATCTCTTCGCAAGGCTTGCCGTCATAATCGAGATATTCTATCCGGATTCGGTCGGGACGCTCGACTTCGTCGAATACGGTCGGCACGGACAGGCAGCCTTCTTCATAGGGCTGTAGATTATCGGACGGGTCGGACAGGACCGGATTGACGAAATAGCGCGGCTGCGGCGGCTCGTCGGCCTTGGCCAGATCCATGACGATAACCCGCTTGGGCTCGCCGACCTGGATTGCGGCCAGACCGATACCATCGGCGGCATACATGCTCTGCAGCATGTCATCCATCAGATCGCGCAACGCGTCATCCACCCGGTCGACGGGTTTGGACACCAGTTTCAAGCGCGGATCGGGAACAGTGATGATTTCTCTGACAGCCATGCCCCCTAGATAGGGCGGGCCGGTTAGCGAATCAAGAATTTGACGCTTCGCCGCCCGCCTCCGGGGCAGCCAGCGCTCGCGGCGCCTCGTCGACCTGCTCCGGTGCCTCGATGGTTTTGGTCTGGGTGGCCGCATTCATTTCCGACATTTTCCGCGCAGAGACCAGCACCCGCGTCTCCAGCGAAGCGACGGCCTTGTTATAATTTGAAGTCGCCGACTTCAGGCCCGAACCGACCCGGCCGAGATGCTCGGAAAAAGCACTGAGGCGGGCATAGAGGTCGGCGCCAAGCGCGGCGATCTTTTCCGCATTAGCCTCCAGCGCCTGCTGGCGCCAACCGAAGGAGACGGCCTTGGCAAGCGCGAGAAGCGTCGCCGGAGTTACGATGATGATGCCCTTGCCGATGGCATCGTCGAACAAGGCCGGGTCCTGGTCCATCGCGGCGCTGTAGAAACTCTCGCCGGGAATAAAGAGCGCTACAAAGTCTATCGCACCATCAACCGCATTGGCATATTCCTTCTTCGACAACTGCTTCACATGCGTGCGAACCTGGGCGGCGTGGCGCTGAAGAGCGCTTTTCCGGGCCACATCATCTTCGGCCTCGACAGCATCAAGATAGCCGGTCAGCGCCACTTTGGAATCGACCACGAACCGACCGCCACCCGGCAAGCGAACCACGAAATCCGGCCGCATCGCATTGCCATCGCTATCGCGCGTTTGGTGCTGGGATTCATAATCGATATTGGCGGTCAGTCCGGCCAGTTCGAGAATATTTTCGACCGTGCGTTCGCCCCATTGCCCGCGGGTTGTCGAGGAGCGCTGGAGCGCGTTGACCAGCTTGGAGGTTTCCTTGTGCTGGACCGTCAGGCCTTCCGACAACTGCTTGATCTGATTGTCGAGCTCGCCCTTGTGGGCATGACGCTCTTTCTCGATGATCGCAAGTTGGGCACGAAACTCTTCCAACCCTTTCTGGACCGGTTCGACGACGGATTTGACGCCACCCTCGGTTTTTTCCTGGCTGACCTTGAACGTTTCGCCGGCGCGTTCGAGGAATTTCTTCTGACTTTGATCGAGCACTTCGCCGGCCAGGGCGGTGAATTTGACCCGTATTTCTTCGCCCATTTTCGACAGCGAAGCGCGCTCTTCTGCGACAGCACGTTCGCGTTCCAGCATCTGGGCCTGCATCGCGGCGACGCCTTGCTCGGCTGCCTCGCGCGCCGAAGTTTGGGCCGCCAATTTCTCGGTGAGCGCTGCAATCTGGGTCGCGCGCTCCTCGGCCCGCGCCAGCGCCAGCTCGGCAGCCGCGCGCGTCTCCCGCTCACCCGTCAACTCTTGTGTCAGACGCTCTACTTCACGGTGCGTCCGCGCGTGGTTCCGGAATTCGAGAATCGCAATCACGATAGCAATCAGTGCGAGAGCCGCTATTCCGGCGAGCAAAAGAAGGGTGGCGATATCCATGGCGTAGATCCGAATCTGATGTGTGGGCTGGAGCCTAGCACAATGGCCCGGACAAAAGCTGTCGCCTGCCATTAGGGGGCATCGAACCGGCCCGCAACTTGCTTCTCCCCTCACAAGCGAAAGCGGGGAAGCAGGATGCGCGTGAGAATTGTTTCAATCGGGGACATTGACGAAGCAATGGTCTCGCGTTGGAACGCGTGGGCATCACCGCGCGGCCGGCTTGTCAGCCCCTATCTGAGATTTGAATTCACCCGCTGCATCGCCCGTGTGCGTGATGATGTCCGCATCGCGCTGTTCGAGGAGGATGGCGAGATCGCCGGTTTCTTCCCGCATCACGCGGCGCGCGAGGGCGTGATCCGGCCGATCGGTGCTCCGATGAGTGATTACCAGGGCGTCATTGCACCACCGCATCGGGTATTTGATCTCGGCGCAGTGCTGGGCGCGGCCCGCGGCTCGGCGCTGGTCTTCGACAACTGGTATGGCCCCCTGACGGCGCCCGCTCCGGAAATGCGCGATATCGACGGGTCGACAATTATCGATCTTGCCGAGGGCGCCGACGCCTATTTCGCGGCGCGCAAGACAGAATTTCCCTCACATTTCCGCAAAACCGCACGCCTGCAACGCAATGCGGAGCGGGATCACGGGCCGGTTCGAGTCGAATTGGGTGATCCCGATGGACGCCTGTTCGACAGTTTGCGTCGCTGGAAACAGACGCAGTATCGCGAGAGCGGCAAGCTCAACGTGTTCGGGATTGACTGGGTGCAGGCTGCACTCGACGACCTGCGGCAAGACGAAGGGGCGGAGTTTGGCGGGCTAACGGCTGCGCTCTGGTTCGGCGACCGGCTCGCCGCCGTCGAATTCGGGCTTCTTGCCGGCGAGGTCTACCACTCCTGGTTCCCGGCCTATGACCCGGAACTGGCAAAATATTCACCGGGGTTGCTGTTGATGCAGGGCATTTTCAGGCAAGCCGCCGAACGCAGCATTGAGCGCGTCGACCTCGGCGCAGGTAACGCCCAATACAAGAAGTATTATCGCAGCTATGAAGTGCCGCTCGGCCAAGGCCGTGTGCTGGGCACTGGGCTTGCGGCACTGGGTATCCGCAGCTGGGAGCTGGCGGAATCCGCGGCACGCATCGTTCCGGGAAAGCTCGGCGAAATCCCGATCCGCCTACGCCGCCGCTGGGCCCAGGCCTCTGCATTCGAAGCCGGTCTGCCGCCGCGCCTGGCGAGCATGGCCCAGGCTCTCTCGCTCTAGCCGCGCCAATCCAGCAGACGCCGCCCCTCGGCATAATTCCGGATCAGGTAGATCGCCGGCGTATCGAACGCCGCCACCAGAATTTTGACGATCATCTGGCCCAGGATCAGGCTGCCGATTACCGCCATCGGTACCGAACCGAGGAATCCGACGCTGATAAAGATGACGCTGTTCAGCACCTGAGAAACCATGGTCGAGATATTATTGCGGAACCAAAGCCGGTTCTTGCCGGCATCGCGACGCTGAAAATAGTGATAAATCAACACGTCAGCGCTGGCGCTGATGCCAAACGCGACCATGCCGGCAATATTGAGCCGCATGCCGCTCGACATGACCGAGGAAAAGGCGGCCTGCCGTTCCGGAGTCCAGCTGTCATCGACACCAATGAAGCTGAACACATCCTCGGCGCTGAGCGCATACAGGATCAGGACGAGCATCAAGACTCGCATCACCAGACCGACCAGCACCACACAAAGCGCGTAACTGCGGCCCCATATCTCGCTGATCGCGTCCGTGGCCAGATAGGTCAGGCCGAAAGCGACCGTGCCGGCGGGCACCAGGACCGAGAGGCTGCCGAAATGGAATTCCTGGATCTTGACCGCCGTAATGGCAGCCAGCACCAGCGAGACCATGAACAGACCGATGCAGAAGAACAGCGTTATGGTTTTTCGGGACAGGCGGCCGCCGTCAATCAGCTCTCGCTCCAGCTCGTCCTGCATACCGTCTCTGCCCTTCCCGATTGCGGCGTCGATAATTGGCTGCTGCGCCGACCATAGCGCAAATCGCCTGTTTCGACAGACTTTTTAGACCGCCGCCCGGCTGCGGAAAGCTGCCGCCAGCGTACCGTCATCGAGATAGTCGAGCTCGCCGCCGACCGGGACACCGCGCGCCAGCGAGGTCACCGAGACGCCCGTCGGCTGCAGCTTGTCGGCGAGGTAGTGCGCCGTCGTCTGGCCATCGACCGTCGCATTGAGCGCCAGCACGATTTCGACAATCTCCTCGCGCGCCGCGCGCTCGATCAGTTTGGGGATATTGAGGTCGTCGGGCCGCACGCCATCGAGCGCCGACAACACGCCACCGAGCACGTGATATCGCCCCTTGAACGCACCTGCGCGTTCGAGCGCCCACAGATCGCCGACCGTCTCGACGACGCAGAGCGCCGCTGGCTGGCGCCCGGGTGAGGCGCAGACGGCGCAGGGATTGGTGACGTCGAGATTGCCGCATTCGCTGCAGGCGCCGATCTTGTCAGCGGCATCGGCCAGCGCCTCGGCGAGCGGGCGCATCAGGGTGTCGCGTTTGCCGAGCAGGTGGAGTGCAGCCCGGCGGGATGATCGCGGGCCAAGGCCTGGCAGCTTGGCGAGCAAGGCCATCAAACGTTCAATTTCAGGTCCGGCAGAGGCGGTGCGCATCGGGTCGTGTCCTCGGCGTCAGATCGGCAATGACATGCCGGGCGGCAATTGCAGGCCGCCAGCGGCCTCCTTCATGACGTCCTGCTGCATGGCTTCCATCTTGCGCCGGGCATCATTATGGGCGGCCATCACCAGATCCTCGACGACTTCACCCTCGGCCGGGTCAAGCAGGGATGGGTCGATCGACAGGGCGCGCATCTCGCCCTTGCCGCTCATTGTCAGCGTCACCAGGCCGGCGCCGGCTTCACCAATGACCTGGCTGGCGGCGAGTTTTTCCTGCGCCTCGGTCATTTTCTGCTGCATGGCCTGAGCCTGCTTCATCAATCCCATCAGGTCGGTCATGCGCGATTCTCCGCTTGGCTGGTATCGTCGTTTGGTTCTGTCTGGTCCGCATCAATGACGCGGACAATTTCGGCACCGGGGAAGAGGCGCATTGCCGCCTCCACAGCCGGATCGCTGCGAATATCGGCCATTCTTTCCTGCTTGCCGCGCTGACGGCGTTCCGACCAGGTCTCGCCGCCCTTGGCATTGGCGTCGGCGAGGACCATCCAGCGCGTCTCGGTCCATTCCTGCAAGCGCTTCGACAGACGCTGCGCCAGATCGGAGGGCGCGTCCTCAGCTGGCTGATAGGTCATCGCACCGGGCTTGAACGAGACCGGGCGGACACAGCGCTCGACATCGAGTTGCAGAATGATGTCGCGGCGCTCCTGCAGCATGGCAATCAGGGCTTCGAATGTGTCCGGCCCCTGCTGCACGGCCGGCGTTTGCGTCTGCTCAGGGTCGACTTCCAGAGCGGCTTGCGCTTCGGCCGGCGCGGCGGCCGGCTCAGGCTTTCCCGGCGCCTCCCTGTCGGCGGTCGCCGGAGGCTGGCTGGCGAGCAGGCGGGCGGCATCTTCCGGTGGCGGCAGCATCGAGGCCGCGACCAGACGCAACAGGGTCATCTCGGCGGCGGCCAGCGGATCTGGCGCGGTGCGGACATCATCGAGACCGGTCAGCAGGATTTTCCACAAACGCGTCAGCTGCGCCAAGCTCTGACTTTCGGCGATGGCGCCCAGGCGCTGCACCGTATCGGCAGCCTCGCCCAGATCGGCACCCGTGCCGACCGCTTTCACCCGTGAAGCAGCATGAACATAATCAAGCAGATCGCGGGTCACCACGACCGGATCGCCGCCGGCATCATAGAGGGAGGAAAGCTCGGTCAGGGCTTCTTTGGTACGGGCCGCCAACGCATGCTCGAGCAGGTCGAGCACCCGGGCACGGTCAGCCAGACCGAGCATGTCACGGATCTGGATCGCGGTGACTGGGCCGTCAGCCTCTGCGCCCTGGACAATCGCCTGGTCGAGCAGGGAAAGCCCGTCGCGCACCGAGCCTTCGGCAGCGCGCGAAATCAGCGACAGGCCCTCGCGATCAACATGGGCCGATTCGAGCCCGCAGATCCGCTCGAGATGATCGGTCAGCACTTCGCGATCGATCCGTTTGAGATCGAAACGCTGACAGCGCGACAGCACCGTGACCGGGACTTTGCGGATTTCGGTGGTGGCGAAAATGAATTTGGCGTGCTCGGGCGGCTCCTCCAGCGTCTTCAACAGGGCGTTGAAGGCGGAGGTCGAGAGCATGTGGACCTCATCGATGATGTAGACTTTATAACGCGCCGAGACCGGAGCATAGCGCACACCCTCGAGGATTTCGCGGATATCGCCGACACCGGTGCGCGAGGCGGCATCCATCTCCATCACATCGACATGGGCTGAACGCGCGATCGCATCGCAATGCTCGCCGCGGACATCGAGCTTCATCGCGGGGTGGTTGATCTCGGCATTGCGGAAATTCAGCGCCCGCGCGATCAGGCGGGCCGTGGTCGTCTTGCCGATGCCGCGCACGCCGGTGAGCATATAGGCATGCGCGATGCGACCGGCGGCAAAGGCATTGGTCAGGGTGCGGACCATGGCCGCCTGGCCAATCAGATCCTCGAATGTATCGGGACGGTATTTGCGCGCCAGAACCTGATAGCCGAGAACGGGGCCGGCTGCGGGCAGGTCGAGCCCCGGCATCAGCGCCTCCGCTGCGCCTGTCTCGTCGGATGGCAGCGGCGTATCGTCCATGTCGGCTCGCTTGGCTGAGATTCGGGTGTCTGAAATCCTGGTGCCTGAAATTCGGGTGGCTGAAATCCGGGCTGCGCGGGGCTAATTGCGCTGGTGCGCGTGGAAGACCGGACAGCGACCCGTGCCAAAACTCGTTACGGCTGCTTCCTTCCGGACCTGACCGGGTTGGCGAGGAGCTCGTCCACCGCCGATCTTCCAAGGTCTATATCGCAAGCCGGGCCGCATGGTGCAAGTCGTCGCTTCACTGTGAGCGGTGAAAACTGCCTTCGCCCATGCGCGCTTCGGCGCCGAGGAAACTCGCATGGGCGCGGTTATGCTGGGGGTGCTTCTCCACACACCCGGATCATCCCTCTGGTTTCGACCGTCGATACTCACTTGGCGTTTGCCCGGTTTCCCGTTTGAACGCTTTGTAAAACGAGGACCGTGCATTGAATCCGACCGTCATCGCTACTTCGAGAATCGTCTCGGAACCCGCAGAGATGCGTGGTTCGGCCGCGCGAATTCGCCACTTGTTTATGTAATCAAAAAAGCATTCGCCAATGGTCTCGTTGAGCGTTTGCGAAATGTGATTGGTCGGCGCTCCAATGTGCCGGGCCAATGCAGGAAGTGAAATCGTCGGGTCGAGATAGATTTGATCCCGTACCATCGCAACCTCGATCTTCGCGGCGATCCGCCCTGCCTGTTCGGGAGTCAACGCTGAACGGGTGTATTTCGCGTCCAAGCCCGGGATCGGTGGAGCTGTGGGAGTCCCGTCTGTCTCGTCATCAAGATAGCGGCCCTCAAACCCCGGCTTTTGCCGCAAGCCCCAACTCGCCAACGACCAGACCAGGACAAGTGACATCAACGCCGCGGTCTGCGGCCCCGCAAACGAACGCCCGGTGAAATTATCAAAGACGAGACCGATGAACGACAACAGCCATGTCGTACCCATGATCAGGAGGAGCCATCCGACCCATCCGAGTTCACTGTTTTCGGTGCTGGCGAACAGCATTCTGAGACGTCGGCGATAGGATGTCAGTCGGTACAGGATGCGAACCACATAATAGCCTGACTGAATCATCCAGCCCAGCACGAGCGCGAATATGAAAATCACGACGGCGGTCGGATAAAGCGCGCCGCCGGTTTCTCCGACAACAAAGATCTCGTGGCGCTCGGGGGCCGACAGTGAGTTCGCCAATACCATGGCAATCAGACCGAGGCCGAACGGAATCAGATGGAGGACGTCGCGACGTTTCGGGCGCCAGGCTCGCTCCGATGTCAGCCCTTCTACATACAAGAAAAGCGCGGGGCCTAATAGCAGATAGGCCGGAATGGTTATCGCGAAATATCGCGACTCCAGAGCCGGAAAGAAAGCTGGCACAAGCGGGCCGGCACTTACGATACCTGTGGCAATGAAAAACGTCGCCAGCGCCCAATATCCCGGCCATCGCGCAGATCGCATCGCCAGAACGGTCGTGCAAAGCGCTATCTGACCCAATGTGGCCATCGCAAGTGCCAGTGTGACGGTCTCGTTCAATGCGATCCTCCAATTCGCGTCGCAGCTACCCCCCCCGGATACGGAACCCGACACCGGCGATCTGCGAGCTGTCCTGCCCGACAGGCGTGAACATGTCCATGTCTCAGCCAACAGGCTCGGGCGACAGAATGTGCCGGTTCAGGCAGATACCGGGCAGTTTAGTCGTTCCTTGCAGTCCTCACCGGGTTGCGTCGGCATCAACCCGTTCACGAGGGCAATCCTTGCCGATCTCGTGTTTCGCTCCAGCAGGGCAATCACCAGCATGATCAATTTTCAACGACTTGGCGGCGCGGCGGCCATCCTGGCTGCTGGCACATATCTCATTGGTTTTTGGTTCTATTTCACGGTCCTTGAGCCGGCGCGCTACGGCAGCGGGCAGATCGATCCGACGCAACATGTGCTGTTTCTCGTCGAGCACCAGTCTGTGATGCATGCGTGGAATTTGATCATCTACGTCGCCAACGCATTTCTTCTTGTGATCCTTGCGGTCGCCCTCCATCAGCGCATCAAGTCTGGCTGTGCCGGGCTGGCGCAAACCGCCACCGGCTTTGGCCTCATCTGGGCCGGGCTGCTTCTCGCCAGCGGCATGCTCGCCAACGTCGCGCTTGGTAGAGTGATCGACCTGCATCACGCAAACTCACCGCTGACCGCCACCATTTGGCAGGTGCTCGCTACCGTGGAAGAAGGCCTGGGTGGCGGCAATGAAATCGCGGGCGGCCTCTGGATCCTGCTAGTGAGCTGGGCAGGCCAGTGGTCGAAATCCCTGCCAACCGGACTCAATGCGCTGGGCGGGGTGATTGGTGCAGCAGGCTTGCTGACTGTCGTGCCGGCGCTGGGCGAGGCGGGAAGCGTGTTCGGGCTCGGCTTCATCGTCTGGTTCATCTGGGTGGGCGGTGTGTTGATGTTCAGCCGCTCCCACCAATCGCGATCAGTCCAAGCTTGACCCGGTTCGTCCCGGGCACAGGGAAAGTCGGTCGATGGAACTACCCCAAATAGCGCTCATGCACTTGATAACCGGTTCGGTCACGGTCCTGGCTGGATCAGTGGCGATGCTGTCACGCAAAGGTCAGTTCGTGCACCGTTTTGCCGGAAACCTATTCCTGGGATGCATGATCGCCCTGGCACTGAGCGGCATCTATTTAAGCTTCACTCGCGCCATCATCTTCACCGGCTTCCTCGGCGTTTTCGCCCTCTACCTTGTTACCACCGGCTGGGTTGCGGCAAAACGAATAGATGGGACAACGGGTCGGTTCGAAACCATTGCGTTATCTGCCATTATTATATGTGCGGTTGCCTGTGCGATCAGTGGATTCTTTACACCTTCCAACCTTGGGGAGCAGGAAGACCTCCCACCACCTGCTGCGTATTATGTGCTGGCCGCCCTGGCAATGTTCTTCGGGGTGCTGGACTTTCGGCTTATCAGACGCGGCGGTATTGCAGGCCGCAACCGCATCGCAAGACACCTCTGGCGGATGGGCTTTTCCATGTTCATCGCCGTGACCATCTTCTTCCTCGGAAACAGCAATATATTGCCGGAGTTTCTTCGAAATCCCTCTTTGCTCGTCGCGCCGATCCTGGCTGTCGTGGTCCTCACCTTGTTCTGGCTCGGCCGCGTCTTGCTTACGCGATGGTGGGGTCCGGTCCGGGCCGCAAGTGGCAAGTGAACCCATCCCCGAACCCGTTGCCCTCGCGATAAGGGTTGGCGCGGGCGCGAAGTTCGAAGACTCGGTCGCATTCGCCTGACAGCACGACCTCCTGCTCCGAACCAGATCGCGACTAGTTCGCAGGATAAGACACGAGTGTCGGAGATTTCTTTCGACAGACCGCAGCATCTTGTTACGGTTGACGAACCCGCCGCCGCCAGGCAGCGCCGGCGATGCATCGGAGATCCGTTTTGACCGAGATGAGCCTGACCTGCATGGGCGCTGCCGGCACTGTGACCGGCTCGCGTCACCTGATCGAAGCTGACGGCAAGCGCGTCCTGCTCGATTGCGGCATGTTCCAGGGCCGGCGCGAGGTGCGGACCCGCAACTGGGAGAAATTCCCGGTCGCGCCCTACTCGATCGACACGGTGGTGCTGTCGCACGCCCATATGGATCATTCCGGCTATGTGCCGCGCCTGATACAGGATGGCTATACCGGCGAAATCCTGTGTTCGCCGCCAACGATCGATCTGTGCGGCATACTTCTGCCCGATAGCGGCTATCTGCAGGAGCGCGATGCCGAATACGCCAATCGCAAGAAATTCTCACGCCACGAGCCGGCCCTGCCGCTCTATACCGAGGACGAGGCAGAAGCCTCAATGAAACGGTTCCGCCCGGTCGAATTTGGCATTGATACCGATATCGGCCATGGCGCCCGGCTCAAGCTGCGCCCGGCCGGCCATATTCTCGGCGCCGCAACAGTTGAGCTGAAATGGCATGGTCGCACCATCGCATATTCTGGCGATCTGGGCCGCTATGATGACCCGATCCTGTACGATCCGGAGCCGATAGGGCACGCCGACTACCTGCTACTGGAATCCACCTATGGTAACCGCCTGCACGAGCAGGGCGATGCGAGCGAAGTCCTGGCCGACATTGTCGAGCGCACGACGGCACGCGGCGGCACGGTGGTCATCCCCTCCTTTGCCGTCGGGCGGGCGCAATTGCTGACGTATTATTTGTGGAAGCTGAAAAAGGCCGGCCGGTTGAAATCGGTGCCGATCTATCTCGACAGTCCGATGGCGATCAATGCCAGCGCCATCCTGCGCCACCATTTCGGTGACCACCGAATCTCGCCTCATGACGCCACAGAGATCGGAGAGATGGTGAATTATGTCCGCGAAACCGAGGATTCCAAAGCTCTCACCGTGGACAAAATGCCGAAAGTGATCATCTCGGCGAGCGGGATGGCGACCGGCGGCCGCATCCTGCACCACCTCAAATCCTATGCGCCGGACCCGCGCAACACGATTGTCATTTCCGGCTTTCAGGCCCCGGGAACGCCGGGCGCGACCCTGGTGGCCGGAGCCGACGAGCTGCGGATCCATGGCCGCAATGTGCCGATTCAGGCCGAGGTCGAGGAAATCTCCATGCTGTCAGCCCATGCCGATGCCAATGAACTTATGCGGTGGCTGCATGGCTTCAAACAGCCGCCGCGCAAGACATTCCTGGTCCATGGTGAACCGGCGTCCTCGCGGGCGCTGCGCGAACGCATTGAGCGCGAGCTGGGCTGGTCGTGCGCAACTCCTGGCCATCTGGACCGCTTCGAGCTTTGAGCCGGCCCGCCCGTTGAAGCGCTCCGGGAACGCGAGTAAGGCTGGGTCATGTTCAGCGGCCTTTGCCGCCAACCGCTTCAAACCCGGATCCTGCCATGAGTAACCGTTCCATCCTGATCAATCGTCCGCCCCTGGTGTTTGCCGGCTCACCGCTCGATCGCGGCGAGTTATTGCGGCGCGATGCCGGCAAACTCGCGGCCCAGGCCGGGCGCGAGAATGCCTGGACAATGGTGCTGTTTCGCGGCCTGCCGGGCATTGCCGACACCGGCGGTTTGGGCTGGATGAAGCTCGATGAATGCGTCCGACTTTACGGACCTGCCCTGCTGCAGGTCTATCTCGGCGAGCTGCGCGGCGATCCGGTCTTCGCAACCGAATTATCGCAGGAACCGCCTGAAGAAGCCGGCCTTGCCTTCATGGACGCCCGTCAGGCGGCGATGGCGCTGAGCCATGACGAGGCGGCGATCTACGCCCAGGCCAAGTCCCTGCTGGCCTGGCATGAGCGGCACGGTTTCTGCGCCAATTGCGGCACGGCCACCCAGATTGTGTCCGGCGGTGCCAAACGGGTTTGCGCCGGATGCCAGGCCGAGCATTTCCCGCGCGTCGACCCGGTGGTGATCATGCTCGCCGTCGAAGGCGAGAATTGCCTGCTCGGGCGCCAGGCCAGCTGGCCGCCGGGCATCTGGTCAGCCCTGGCCGGCTTTGTCGAACCGGCGGAAACGATCGAGGAGGCCTGTGCCCGCGAATTGCACGAGGAAGCCGGGATCGTCGCTGACATCGCCGCAATCCGCTATGTGATGACCCAGCCGTGGCCCTTCCCCTCCTCAATGATGGTCGGGCTGGTCGCGCCGGTCACCGAGGCGACCATCACCGTCGACAAGAACGAGCTGGAGGATGCACGCTGGTTCAGCCGCGACGAGGTGCGCGCCATGCTGGCCGGCCGCCATGCCGAAGCGCAATTGCCGCCTTCCGTCGCCATTGCACGACGCCTGGTCGAATTATGGGCCGACGGCGAGATCTGAGCCGGCCTGCCGCCGGATCGAAGCTCATTGGCCTGGCAGCCGATCACCGGGAACCGGGGCCACACCGCAGCGCAGCGCCAAACGCCGCGCGCCAGGGGAAGATCGTGACCAACGCGGCATGATAACGCATGCACAAGAACGCTCTAACCTGTTGCCTGCAAGCGCGGCGCATGCCAAACACGGCTCCAACTTTCGGCTAAATCATAACGGGGGCGTCGATGGGCGATCTCTTCTTCAACAAGATTGCTGGCGTCATTATTGGCGGCATTCTTGCCATCCTGGTCATCACCGAACTCGGGCATATGCTGGTGAAATCCCACGCTGCCGACGAATTGACGGCTGAGAACACAGCCTATCCGGTTGACTGGGCAGCGCTTGAGAGCGGCGGAGCCGCGACACAGGTAGCTGTTGTGGAAGGCCCGACCGATTACGGTCTGCTGCTGGCCAGTGCCGATATCGGCGCCGGCGAACGCGTTGCCCGCCGCTGTCAGTCTTGTCATAATTTCGAGAATGGTGGCGCCGACGGCACCGGCCCTCATCTGTGGAACGTTGTCGGCCGCGCCGTCGCATCAGCCGCCGGCTTCAATTATTCTGCCGCACTGAACGGTCTTGGTGGCGATTGGGGTTATGCCGAGCTCGATGCCTATCTCGAGCGCCCGTCCGCCTATGCACCGGGCACCGCGATGACTTTCGCCGGACTGCGCGATAAAGGTCAGCGGATGGATTTGATCGCCTATCTGCGCAGCCTGTCGGAGGCGCCAATGGCGCTACCCGATCCGCTTCCAGCGGCCGTGCCTGCAGCTGTCGAGGCCGCCACGACTCAAACCATGGATGCAATGACGCCAGCCGTCGACGAGGCGGCTCCCGCTGAACTCCCGAATGACGGCCATTAGGGTGTCATCGGACCGATGACAAAACGGCCCCCGGAACAGAGGTTCCGGGGGCTTTTTTTTTGGGCTGAAGACTGGTCTCAGCCCGCGCGGTATATGGCGCGCACCGGAGCATGGCCTTCGCGGATGCGGCGCTCGGCCGCCGCAAAATCCTCGAGTGTGACTTCCATCCAATGGCCATTGGCGTGCAGGAGATGCTCACTATCCGTCATGATGCCGACATGGCCGGGCCAGAAGACGATATCGCCGCGCTGGCGCTCCGCTCGGTCTGTCACATCGCTCCAATGCGCGGCCAAATACGCTTCCTGCTGATCTGAGTCGCGCGGCACTGCCTTTCCAGTCGCCAGCAGCGCCATCTGCACCAGGCCAGAGCAATCCAGCCCGAGGCTTTCCTTGCCGCCCCACAGATAGGGCGCGCCGAGGAAGGATTCGGCGACGGCGACAAAATCACCGGCAACCTCGTCAAGCGACGCACAATGGCGGTTGAATACCCATCCAAGACCAATTGCCTCGACATAGCGGCTCTCGCGGCGGCCGGCCTTGAAGCTGCAATTCAGCGACAGGAGAAGATTGGGCTCGGACTTCAGGTCCGGCTCGGAGAAGGCGTAGGTGCGCAGCGCCGTCACGCGATGATCGGCCGCTTCAACCTCCTCGCTTAGCGCCAGCATTTCAACCCAGCCGACAAAACCGTCGGCACGGGAATAGCCCCAACCCCAGCCCGCCTGCTCCTCGAGCAGGGCGAAAACATCGCCGGCCAGGAGCTGATCATCCACGGCGCCATGGGGCTGCGGCGTGCGGCGGATCGGAACCGAGGCGGCAATAGCCTGGTGGTCGACCGGTTCGACAAAGCGCGTCGCCTCGACCTGACCCTTCAAATGGGCGGCGGCGAGATCAGGGCGGGCGGGAGTGAGGCGGGGATCCAGAGCGGACAAGAGGCGGTCTCCTCGGCGCGATGAGCAACGGTTTCACCGTAATCGTACAGAAACACAGCGCCTTTGACAGTCCGGTGCACTGAGACATCGCGACGGTCGGCCTGGTCGCGCTTGCGCCGGATGAAGCCATGGCGCTCCAATACGTCAAGCGCCCGGGTCACGGCTGGCTTTGGCAGGTCCAGCGCCTGTGCCAGTTCGCGCACGCTATGCGGTCCCGGGCGCATGAAAATCGCCAGCAGCAGCGCGAATTGGCGTGCCGTGAGATCGGCCGCAGCGCCGCGCACCGCGTCCGCCGAGACGCGCCTCATCATCTCAAGCGATGTCATCGCCTGTGAAGCCATACTGCAACCCTGACACCCGGTTATCGATTGGACCTAGTGTACGAAGCGCTGTTTGAGCATTTGGTAAACAGCGCGCGCGCCCTGCATCTCGCCGCCCTTGGGCCGGCCCGGACGATCCTTCAAATTCCAGCCGAATATGTCGAAATGCACCCATTTCGAGGTCCCGACAAAGCGGCGCAAGAACAGCGCTGCCGTTATCGAGCCGGCCAGCGGCATCGCGGCGCTATTGACGATATCGGAGATATCGCCCTCGATTTCGCGCTCATAACCATCCCAGAGCGGCATGCGCCAGAGCGGGTCGGCGACGGCAGTGCCAGCCGCGGCAATCTCGGAGGCCAGCGCCTCGTCATCGGTGTAGAAAGGCATGACTTCCGGACCGAGCGCGACGCGGGCAGCACCGGTCAGGGTCGCGAAATCAATCAACAGGTCCGGCTTGTCCTCGACGGCGCGGCTCAGCGCGTCGCCCAGCACGAGGCGGCCTTCCGCATCAGTATTATCGATCTCGACCGTAATGCCCTGGCGCGAGACCAGAATGTCGCCGGGCCGGAAAGCGTCGGCGCCCACGGCATTCTCGACGGCCGGGACCAGCACGTGCAGACGCACGGGTAGTTTGGCGGCCATCACCAGCTGGGCCAGGCCCATCGCATTGGCGGCGCCGCCCATATCCTTCTTCATCCAGCGCATGCCGGCAGCCGGCTTCAGATCGAGACCGCCGCTGTCGAAACACACACCCTTGCCGACCAGAGCCAGACGCGGATGCGCCGGATCGCCCCATTCCAGCTCGAGCAGGCGCGGCGCTTCGCCGGCGGCGCGGCCAACCGCGTGGATCATTGGATAATTCTGTTTCAGCAGCGCATCGCCCTTGGTGACGGTGAGCTTGGCACCGTGCAGTTTGCCGAGTTTGCGGAACGCCGCTTCCAGCCCGTCCGGTCCCATGATGTCAGCCGGAGAATTGACCAGGTCGCGCGTCAGCATCGCCGCAGAAGCGATCGAGGCTATTTCATTGATATCGGTCCCGGCCGGCGGCACGAGCCGCGCGGGTGCGCGCTCAGCGGCCTTGAACAGGGTGAAGCGATAACTCCCCAGCGCCCAGGCGAGCGAAACCAGACCCGGATTGAGCGCATCGGGCATTTCGTCAATCTGCCAGTCGCCTTCCGGAAGGCCAAAGGCCGCGGCGCCGAGCGCAAATGCGTCTTCGCCAGTTCCGATCCCGAACAGGGCACCGCAAATACTGTCCGATGGCAGCAATACGATCTGACCTGGTTTGGCCGCGAAACCGGCGGCGAGCGGGCGTTCGGCGAGCGGAAGCTGGGCGATCACCTCGTCGAGCCGGGCCAGACTGACCAGGCGAACGGTCCGTGCCGTGGCCGAGGACGAGAAAAACGAATTCATGCGGCAGACCTTCCCTGCGGGATCATGGCGCGGCGATAGCGCCGACGCCCAGTGTATTAACGCATTCTTGACCGGGCGGGCGCAGATTCAAGCCAAGCTCGCAGTAAATGGTTCGATCATGCGCATCTCATTTCTCGTCATCCCCCTCGCCGCCCTTGTTCTGGCCGCGTGCGCGACCACCGGGCGCACCGATGAAGAACAGGCCCTGGCCGCCGAACTCGATGCGCGGAGCATCGTGCCGTCGACCAATCAGGAGCGGACCGCGATCCGCGGCCAGGACATGCTGACCCAGGCGACATTCTGGGCCGAGGCCCACGAACTCAACCCATCCGATCTTGAAGCCGCCTATGAATTGTCCAATGCGCTGCGCCAACTCGGCAATCCGCAACGGGCCATCGAAATTGCACAACAATCCCTCGCCCTGCACCCGGGCAGCCCGCAATTGCTGTTGGCCTATGGCACAGCGCTGACCTCAACCGGCCGCGGCACCCGCGCCACTGAATCATTGCGGCGCGCAGCCCAGGCCGACCCAAGCAATTGGCGCATCTTCAACACGCTGGGTGTGGCCTATGAACAAGGCGGCCAGCCCGATCAGGCCAGGCAGAATTTCCGCACCGCGCTGGCACTGTCGCCCGGTGAGCCCGCCGTAATGTCCAATCTGGCGCTCTCCCATGCCCTGTCGGGCGAAGCGGAAACCGCTGAACGCATGCTGCGCGAAGCCATGATCCGGCCCGGTGCCGAAGCCGCTGTCCGACAAAACCTTGCTCTGGTGATTGCATTGCAGGGCCGTTTCACCGAGGCCGAGGAAGTGGCGCGCTATGATGTGACGCCGGCGATGGCGGAATCGAATATGGCCTATGTCCGCGCCATGCTGACCTCGCGCCGCAGCTATGATTCGCTGCGCAGCGACTGACACCCTCACAACAGGCATGCCGAAGGCGCGATCAGTGCGCTAAAATACGTACACGATCGGGTCTCAGCTCTCGACGAGCGGAATAGCGGGCGGCGGCGGCGGTGGCGGCGCCATTTCGGCATCGTCGATTTTCTTGAGCGGAAAATCCTTGCGCAGCAGCGGCGTGACCATGGTGTGGTCGAAGCGGAAATCTTCCATCAATACCCGCATCTCCATCGGGGCCTTGCCGCCCTTTGAGGCCTCGCTGGCACGGTAGAGCGCGTAGAGCCGCAGGTAATTCTTGTCGTCACGGCCCATCGACGTGTCATCGAGACGGGCACAGACGCTGGTCAGTTTCTGGATTCCCTGTTTGTGACGTCCCGTTTTGAGCTCGATCATCGCCATCGCAAGATCGACCTTCCAGCCCATATCTGCAAAATGGGTTTTTGGCGCCGCCGACAAGGCCTTGCGGGCCCGGGTAACATCATCCTCGGCGATCGCGGCCATGGCCGCGGCCACGGCATGATCCGCCGCGTCGATCTGTTCACGGAGCTTGTCCGCTGATTTACGCCCGGAAAACATGGGCTGTATCCACCTGTTCAACATGACCCTCGCTATTCAAATAGCGCGCCAGACCGGTTTCGTCACATGCTATTGAAGCGAATGATGGCCGGTCCGAGAATAACGACGAACAATACGGGCAGGAAAAACACAATCATTGGCACTGTCAATTTGGCGGGCAACGCGGCCGCCTTCTTCTCGGCATTGGCCAGACGCATGTCGCGATTTTCCTTCGCCATCACGCGCAGGGCCTGCCCCAGAGGCGTGCCGTAGCGCTCGGCCTGGATCAGTGAGGTACACACCGCCTTGACGCCTGGGTGATTGGTGCGCTTGGCCAAATTCTCATAGGCGACGCGACGGTCAGGCAAGTAGGCCAGCTCGGCCGTGGTCAGGGATAATTCCTCTGCCAGCTCGAGCGACTGGTTGCCGATCTCCGAGGCAACCTTGTGAAAGGCCGCCTCGATCGACATGCCGGCCTCGACGCAGATCAGGAGCAGGTCCAGCCCGTCGGGAAATGATCCCATGATGGATTGCTGCCGGTTGGCGGCGGCATTGGAAAGATAGAGATTTGGTGCGTAATAGCCGAGCATGCCGAAGCCAAGCGAGAAACAGATCCGGGTGATGGTCGGCAGGCCGAAATCATTGACCATGAAGACGTAGAATAGCGCGCCCGCGAGGAGCACGAAGGGCATTGTCAGGCGAAAGAAGTAGAAGGTCACCGCCGGCCGGCTGCCGCGAAAGCCCGCTTGCTGCAGCTTCATCTGCAGCGCCGGGTCCTCGAACGCCTTTTGCAGATTGAGCGAGTCGACGACCTTGCGCATCACGCCCTTGGCTTCGACGCTGCGGATCGAGCCGCCGCGCCCACGCGCGTTCTCCTCGAGCTGCTCGCGATTGCGCCGGCGCAATTCCTCGCGCCGGTTGCGGACCGATTTGACGCGCTTGTCGAGATTGTCGCCGCCCATCATTGGCGCCGACAGGGTGACGATCGTGGCGAAGACCAGGATCGCGGAAACCGCCATGACCAGCATTTCCGGGTCGGTCAGAAAGTCGCGTATGTCGTTGAAGCTGATGTCGAACATACCCATCGCCTCACATTTTGAAATTGATCATGCCGCGCATGACAAATATCCCGATCGCCATCCAGGTCGCGCCGCCGAGCAGCATGAGCTGGCCGGTGGGGTGGATGAACATCTGGCTCATATAGTCAGGCGTCGTGGCATAGACGATGCCGAGCACGCCCGGCGGGAGCGAGCCAATGATCGCCGCCGAGGCCTTGGCTTCGCCGGACAGGGCTTCAATCTTTTCACGCATCATCCGGCGCGCCCGCAGCACACCGGACAGATTGCCCAGCGTCTCGGCCAGATTGCCGCCGGTTTTCTGTTGAATGATCAGCACGGTACGGAAGAAGTTGAGCTCGGGAAGCGGCATCCGTTCGCACATTTTGTCGAGACCGTCCTCGAGCGACTGGCCGACCCGCAGACCTTCCGTCAACAGCTGGAATTCCGAACAGATCGGCTCCGGTGATTCGCGCGCGATAATATTGAGGCACTCATTGAGCGGCAGGCCCGATTTGACGCCGCGGACGATAATGTCGATGGAATTGGCAAATTCGCCGGTGAATTTTCCCTGGCGGCGGCCGCGCAGCAATCCCAGCGTCCAACGCGGCATGCCCAGCCCGGAGACCATCGCAATCCCTGCCGAGACCAGCAGGCTTTGCCCGGTCACAAGCGCAATCAGAAAGCCGGCAGCGCCCAGACAAGCGGAGGTGATCCAGAACGCGGTCGGCGTGAAATCCATACCGGCCTGCTGGATGCGCGCCTTCAGCGTGATGGATTTCTTGCGAATATCCTTCTGACGCTGCTCCATGTCCTTGAGCGAATCCTGGACCTGACGGCGCCTTTGAGCGGCGCTGTCGAGTGTGGCCGCCTGGCGTTTATTACGCGAAGGCCGCCCGCCGACCGCGCGATCAAGGCGCTTTTTCGACTGGGCATCGCCCATCGCGCCCAAAGTGACCCAGCCAACGCCGCCGACCGCGAAGAAGGCCGCCGCTGCGGCGAGAATGAAAGCTAGATCGGGGCTCATACTCAGGCCTCCGACGCGTCGAGGGCGGCGGCCAATTCACGATCAAGCCCGAAATACCGGGCCCGATCCCAGAATTTCGGACGGGCAATGCCGGTCGAGACATGGCGGCCGGTAATACGGCCATCATCATCCTCGCCCTGGATTTCATAGAGGAAGAGGTCCTGGGTGACGATGACATCGCCTTCCATGCCGACCACTTCGGTGATGTGGGTGATCTTGCGTGAACCGTCGCGCAGGCGCGCGGCCTGAACGATGACATCAATCGAGCCGACGATCATTTCGCGGATCGTGCGGGTTGGCAGGTTATAACCACCCATGGTGATCATGGATTCGATCCGCGCCATGGCCTCGCGCGGCGAGTTGGCGTGCAGGGTTCCCATCGAGCCGTCATGGCCGGTATTCATCGCCTGCAGCAGATCGAAGGATTCGGGCCCGCGGACCTCGCCGACGATGATGCGTTCAGGGCGCATGCGCAGACAGTTCTTGACCAGATCACGCATGGTGACCTCGCCGCTGCCTTCCAGATTGGGAGGCCGGGTCTCGAGGCGAACCACGTGGGGCTGCTGCAATTGCAGCTCGGCGGCATCTTCGCAGGTGACGACGCGCTCATCGAGCTCGATGAAGCCGGTCATACAATTGAGCAGGGTTGTCTTGCCCGAGCCAGTGCCGCCTGAAATCAGGACGTTACATCGACTGGCACCGATCACGGCGAGCACTTTGGCACCCTCCGGAGTGATCGAGCCGTAATTGACCAGATCGGGCATGGTCAGCTTGTCTTTTTTGAATTTCCGGATCGTCAGCGTCGGGCCATCCAGCGCCAGGGGCGGCGCGATGACGTTGACGCGTGACCCATCGGCGAGGCGCGCATCACAGATCGGCGAGCTTTCATCGACGCGGCGGCCGACCTGGCTGACGATGCGCTGACAGATATTCATCAACTGGGCATTGTCACGGAAGCGGATATTGGTCTTTTCGACCTTGCCATTGACCTCGATGAAGACGGCATCGGCGCCGTTGACCATGATGTCTGAGATGTCGTCACGGGCCAGAAGCGGCTCGAGCGGGCCATAGCCGAGCACATCATTGCAGATGTCCTGGAGCAGTTGTTCCTGCTCGGCGATCGACATCGCAACATTCTTGATCGAGATTATTTCGGTGACGATATCGCGGATTTCCTCCGCCGCCGTCTCCTGGTCGAGGCGCGATAACTGCCCCAGATCAATGGTGTCGATCAGGGCGTTGAAGATGGTCGTCTTGATCGCGTAATATTCTTCGGATCGTCCGCCAACCGCGTCGGCTGCAGCCCGCGCGGTCCGCGGCACCGCTTTGGCAGGCGGTTTATTACCGGGCTTGGCAGCCGGTTGCGACGCCAGTTTGGCGGCAAGCTTGCCACCGGTATTTGCGGTTGAATCGGATGGCGCACGCGTCGCGGAGCTGGCAACGGGCGCAGCACGGGGCTCCGCCCGCTTTGGAGCCGGTGCCGCCGGTGCCGGCGTCGGTGTTGGCCCTCCAGCCCGTTTGCCGAACATGACGGGCTAGCCTCCGAACAGTTTCGAAACGATGGACCGCTTGCGCATCGGCCCCGCCGAACGCCCGGTCACCAGTCCGGCGAGATGGGCAAATCCGTCAGCGGCCTTCGATTTGGGATCGAGCTCATGGATCATCTGGCCGTTATTGGCAGCCTTGCCGAATAATTGCGGCTCGAAGGGCAGGACCAGCGCTGGCGGTGTTCCAAGCGCATCGGCAAAATCCTTGACCGGAATTTCCGGCCGCTTCGGCATGCCGGCCATATTGATCACGACTTTCGGCAATTCATCATTGGGGCGAGCGCCGGCGATCAGATCGAACAGGTTTTTGGCATTGCGCAGCGAGGCCAGATCCGGCGTCACGGTGACGACCACCTGGTCGGCCGAGAGCAACGTCTCGCGAACCCAGGGCAGCCACAAGTGCGGCAGGTCGAGGGCAACGAAGGGAGCCTGGCGGCGCACCTTGTCGAGCACCATTTCGTATTCATTCGGGCTGAACTCCCAGTCCCGATCAAGCGTTGCCGGGGCCGAGAACAGGCTCAGCCGCTCAGTGCAGCGGACCAGAAGCCGGTCGAGCAGGGCATCATCAAGCCGGTCCGGCTCATTGAGCGCGTCGCCGAGGGTCTGGGCCGGATCCTGATTGAAATCGAGACCAGCTGTCCCGAAGGAGAGATCGAGGTCGACCAGCACCGCATCGGTCTGCAGGCCTTCCGACAGTGACCAGGCGCAATTATGCGCAATGGTCGATGATCCGACGCCGCCCTTGGCACCGATAAAGGCGATTGTCTTGCCGGCGAAGGGCTGATCTGGATCAAGGAACAGGTCCGAGATGGAGCGGATCAGATGCAGCGGCGTCATTGGCGGCACGAGATACTCGCTCACTCCGCGCTTCATCAGCTCGCGGTAGAGCGCAATATCATTGGCAGCGCCGATGATGATGACCTTGGTGTCTGGATCGCAGACGCTGGCGAGCTCTTCGAGTTGGTCGAACAGCCCCTGTCCGCGCATGCCCGATTCCACGATCAGCAGATTGGGTGTGGTCGCATCATGATAGCGTTCAATGGCCGCAGGAAGCCCACCGAGCTCGACAGCGATATGTGCCTTGGCGAGCCGGCGGTCACCGGCGGCATTATGGACCAGCGCACCGGTTTCGGGGCGTTCGCAGAAGGCTGCGATCGAGATTCGCGGCACTGGTTGATCGGCAATTTCACGATCGATTTCACCGAACAGGGCCTCGCCTGCCGGCATTGAAGCCTGGCTGGCCATGAACTCGTCCTGCAGCTCGGCAAATTCAGCGTCGAGCGAAGTTTGAGACTGGGGCTCCGGCGCCGGGCTTGCCGGTTCATGGGTATCGGTGAATTCGTCGATCTCGGGCGCCGAACCGGCACCAAAGCGCCGGCTGCCCCTGTCGGCCTCCGCGGCAGCAGCCTGCGGCGCGGCTGGCGCGCTGGCCGGGGCGGGCTCACCGAGCATGAGCCGCTCGATATCCGAAGCGTCGAGAAAGGGATCGTCCCCATCGAGAATCGCGTCCCTGTTCAGGGCATGTTTTGCGTCAGCCATGATCGCTCCTTCCGCCCCTCAACTAATTTCCGACACTGCTAACGGCGCCACTCTCATGGTCGCTGCGCTCGCTGGTCGTGGATGCACCTGCCCGATACCGGTCAAGGACTGTCTGTCTGCGCCCGGCATCGGACGCGTCCATCGTGCGCGGCGCGATCAAATCGCGCGGGTCGCTGATCATCGCCGCCAGATTGGTCGCCAGCGAACAGCCGAAGCGGGCCGAATGGTGATTGTCGAAATCAGGACGCTGATCGTCCCAGCCCTGCGGGCAATCGGGTGCGATGGCGCGATAACGCGTGAAGCTGAAAATCACCGCCGCATTGCCCTGCTGACGCGCATCATAAGTGCCACCGGTGATCTGGCGCCAATCGAGGCCTTGCTCATACAGGAAGGTTCGCGAAGCGGCGATCGCGCCGATGGCAGCGTCCTCATTGGCGGAACCCTGGGGATAGCTGATCACCAGCGGGCCGTGGCCGCGCACCTTGTACTCGGTGGCGATGGCCATCAGCATGTCTTGCTGGGCCCAGCTCAACCCGTTATCGCGCGGATCGACCGGCATGTCGGCACGAAACGTCTCGGCGACGGCGGTGGCCTGCGGCAGATCGAGCCCGACCGGAGTCGTCGTCGAGCAGGCAGCCAGCATCATCGAGCCGAGAAGGGCCATGAGAAGGCATTTGGCGCTGGATTTCGACACGATCGGATACTCCATTAATCGAACAGGAAGCCAACAGGGCCATTCCAGCCCCGATCGCCGGTATCGGCGCCAGGAACGGAATAGATCCGGTTGAGACGGCCAAAGAGCATGGCATCAAGCTCATTGGCATTCTGATAGCCGTCCGCCGGGGTCGCCATGGCGGCCGGGTTGGTCGGATCGACCAGGTATGGTGTGACCAGGATGACCAGTTCGGTTTCCTGGTTGAGAAAGTCGCGCGACCGGAAAAGCGAGCCGAGAATCGGCACATTGCCGATGCCGGGGACCTGGTCGAGATTCTGTCGAGTCTCCTCGCGGATCAGTCCGGCCAGCACCAGGCTGCCGCCCGATGGCAGTTCAACCGTGGTTTCGGTGCGATTGACCGTCAGCCCTGGAATCGTCATGCCGGGAATCACGATCTGATTGCCGGCACCATCCGTGGTGACAGTCTGGTTCAGGACCAGTGAGCCGTCGGCGGAGAGTTCGGAAACCTCCGTCGAGATACGCATGCTGATACGCCCCTCGGACAAGACGACGGGGGTGAAGCCGAGCCCGACGCCGAAGGATTTGTATTCGATGATGACATTGCCGTCGCGATCGCGGCCGGTCGGAACCGGGAATTCGCCACCGGCGAGGAAATTCGCCGATTCGCCCGTGATGGCGGTCAGATTCGGTTCCGCCAGTGTGCGCACCAGACCGACGCGCTCGAGCGCGTTCAAGGTCGCACCGATCGAGCTTTGCAACACACCGTCGACAAGATTATTCAGCGTGCCGCCCAGAACCAGCCCGCCCAGAGCCCGGCCGGCAACGCCATAGCCATTATCGGTCCCGACCGAGGTCTGGCTGGCATAGGAGCCATTATTGATCGTGTCGAAGACATTATTGCCATTTGAATCGAGCACCGGAATGTCGATGCCGTTGATATTCTGGTAGCGCTGCACGCGCACGGGCGGCGCAAATTCGCCGAAGTTCGTTGTGCCGTTCAGATTGACGCCCAATTGGCGCACGATGGAGCGCTGCATCTCGACAATGCGCACTTTCAGCATCACCTGATCGCGGCCCTCAACGGTGATCATCGACAGGATCCGCGTCGGATCATCGACCCAGCGCTGGGCAATACTCAGGGCGGTATCGGCATCGACGGCGCTCGGCACGGCGCCGGACAGGACGATATGATCATTCATCGCTTCAGCGGTGACGCGGGCATCGGGCAGAAACCGGTTCAGCGATTCCTGCAGTGGACCCAGATCGCGCTCGACGCGCAGATCGAGGTCGAGAATCAACTGGCCGTCAGCATCAAAGAAGAATGCATTGGTCTGCCCGACCGTCATGCCAAGCAGATAGGCCCGGCGTGGCGTTCGGATCACGGCCTGGACGACCTCCGGATTGGTCACCAGGATATCGACCGCATCAACCGGCAGATTGATCACGGCGGCCTTGCTCAACGGCAAAAGCAGGCTCTCGGAAACCGGACCATTGCCCGGCTCGCGGATATAGACCTGCATGGTGTTACCGCGCTCACTGCCGGGCGCCTGCGCCAGGGCGGGCGCAGTCATCGCCATGGCGGCGAACAGGAGCAGGGAGCGAATCATCACCTCAGACCTCAATTATCGTCGGCCAGGGCAATGGTTTGCGAATGTCCGTAACGGATCAGGGTCACATTCCTTTGCCTGGAAATATCGGAATCGGCGTCGCGGGACCTTGCCGGACCCTCGCCACCATTGAGCAGGACCGGTCCGCCCTCATTATCGAGCAGGCTGCGCAGGACGAGGGTAATCTCGCCGCGGGCGACGGCCAGCGATACGGCACGCGCCTGGTCGGGGGTCAGTTCCAGCGTTGCCGTTTCACCGACAACATTTTCCTCGCCCTCGCCAAAGGTCTGGTCAATCGCCAGCACGCGGGCATTTTCAACGATGGTGCGGGCAACATAGGTCCGGGTTGAACCGCGTTGACCTGGCACATCTTCCTCGAAGGAAACGATCACATCGACGCGGTCATTCGGCAGGATGAAGCCGCCGGCACCGCGTTCGGCGGAGATTGGCACTGCAACAGCGCGCATGCCTGGCGACAGCACGGCTGCCATGAAGCCGGCATCACCGGGCTGTACCAGACGGCGTCCGGTGATCGGTTCGCCCTCGCCGATCGGCGCGCGAACCACCGAACCGGCAAAATCTTCGATACCCTTGTCGCGATTTTCGACGATATAGCCCGGGCTCATCGCCTCATCGGGCCAGGATTGCCAATAAAAATCGGCTGCACCGACTCGTTCGCCGATCACAAGATCGCGCCGGGCGGCAAGAATCCGGATGGCCGGCCGCTCTTCGACGACGACAGCCTGCGGCACGTCAGGGCGCGACATCGCCTGTCTGACAAAGAATGCCACGGCTAACGCAGCGATGGCTGCGGCGACAAGAATGGCAATACGGACCGCGTTCATTGGACGCTTCAAACCTCTCGGGCACACGAATACACCCCTGATGAGACGTCCAATTCCTCAAAGCCGCGTTAATTCTCTCGTATCATTGCCGTCTTTCCTGCGTATTTTCTGCCGCGTCAAAACTGAATGGCGAAGACCGTTGCCGGCAAACTCCACAGCGCACCGCCGGCAATCGCGATGCCATAGGGCACGGGCGCTGCCGGTGCGAGGGCGCTTCCGGCCAGTTTTTGCGGGGAAATACCGGTCATCGGCAAGGCTTTGCGCGCAATCACCAGGACCAGCACCAACACGCCGCCGACCAGAACGGTGTGGATCAGGAAGACGGCCAGTCCGGGCCAACCGAACCACAGCGCCGTCGCTGCAAATAATTTGGCATCGCCGCCACCAACCCAGCCGGGCGCAAACAACGCCATGCCCAATACCAGAGCCAGCAAGCCGGCCAGGAAATGATTGCCAGCCTCGGCCCAACCGAATCCGGCCAGCAGCGCCGCGACCGGAAACAACAGTGCGATGATGATGGTCAGCCAGTTGGGAATGGTAAAACGGGTTGCATCGGTGAAGGCGCCGAACAGCAGCAATGCCACAAGGCTCAGGCTGGCAATTTGAAGAAGCATGGATTCATCCCCGATCTGCAATTCGGGTCACTCTAGCGTCAGAGCATTAATGGCAGGTTGGCGCCGCTGGAGGTCCGGACAGTACAGAGTGGGGCAAACAAAACAAAGGCCGCTCCTTTCGGAGCGGCCTTGCTTTAACCCGGTAGGCTGGGTTCGGTATTAGATCGCGGCGGTAATCGCGGCGAAATTACCGGAAAGCTCGGTGCCGAGCGCCGTGACAGCGCCGATAATGACGACGGCAATCAGAGCGGCGATGAGGCCGTACTCAATTGCAGTTGCACCAGATTCGTCTTTGAAAAAGCGAGAAATCATCTTCATTTTTTTTACTCCCGTGAAAGTTCCACACCAGCAGGAGACGATCCGTCCCGACCACTCCTGAACGCTGACCAATAGACACGAGAAGAATTTCCATCCAGTAAATAATCGTGATTAACAGAATCTATATATCAGCAAGTGCGTGCTATAGTAAATAAAACAACAACAATCCTCCTTTGATTTCCTCTCAAACATTTGCATCCGCGTTTAGAAAAGATTCAGACGCGCGCGAGATGATGGCTCATACACGGATTACCCGTGTCGACGGAGCGCCACCATGATCTGCCGATTTGCATCCATCATGACTCTCGCCCTCGTGTGCAGTGCACCTGCGCTGGCCGAGGATCTGACAATCGCCGTCGAGCACGCGCAGGTCGTTCGCCTTCCCGGCGAGGCCTCGGCCATCATTATCGGCAATCCTTCCATCGCCGACGCGCTGGTCCATGACGGCCGCACCCTGGTGCTGACCGGACGGCTGCAAGGCCGCACCAATGTCATCGCGATGGATCGCATCGGCCGGGTCATCTATTCGCGCGATATTGCAGTCACCAATCCGGTTTCTGGCCAGGTCGCGCTATTTCGCGGTCCGGAGCGCTCGACCTATGCCTGCGCTGAGACCTGCGATGAAGTGCCTCGCGTCGGCGATAATGCGGAACGGGCCGCCGCACTGACCGATCAGCAGTCCAGCCGTCTAGGCACCGCCGAATCGGCCATTGGCGACCCATCCTGACTTCAGGCTGGCCGCGCAATCACCTAGTGGAGTCACGATCATGAGCCGCCTGTCGCCCAAGCTATCCGGCCTGCCCCTGATTCGGCTTCTGTGCCGCGCCCGGCGTGACCGCTCAGGTGCGACGGCCGTAGAGTTTGCGCTCGTGGCCGCGCCCTTCTTCTTCCTGCTCTTCGCCATGATCGAGATTGCTGCCGTCTTCTTTACCAGCACCGTGCTTGAAAACGCCGTGCTCGAGACCGCGCGCGAAATCCGCACCGGCCAGGCCCAGGCCGCCGGCATGACCCGGGCCGGCTTCCAGGACGAGATCTGCACCCGTATCGAAGTCGTCGGCAATTGCGACCGGCTGGAATTCGATGTGCGTGTGTTTCAGGGCTTCAATACGGTCGATCAGAGCAGTCCGGTCAATGAGGACGGCACACTGAATAATGACAGTTTCGGCTGGGATCCGGGCCAGGCCGGTGACATCGTCCTGGTGCGCGTCTTCTATCGCTGGTCCCTGCTGACCCCGAATTTCGGCGGCGCGCTGTCGAATATGGGCGGCAATCAGCGGCTGCTTTCCGCTGCCAGCGTGTTCAGAAACGAGCCCTTCGATGATTAAGGCTCTCAAACGCGGCCTGAAACGGATTGCCAGAGATCATCGCGGCGCATCGGCGGTCGAGTTCGCGCTGATCGCGCCCTTCATGATCCTGCTCTATCTCGGCGCGGTCGAGATCAGCCTCGCCCTGTCGATTGATCGTAAAATTACCAGCGCGGCCAGTGCCCTCGCCGATCTGGTGGCTCAGGATGATGTCATCACCGATGGCGAAATGGCCGACATCATGAATGCCGGTGGCGTCATCATCGCGCCGTTCAACACCGCCCCGCTGCAGATGCGGATTACCAGCGTTTTGATGAATGGTTCTGACGAGGTGCGTGTGCAATGGAGCGATGCGGTCGGCATGAACGCCTATGCCGCCGGCGGCAGCGCACCAGTGCCCGCCGGTGTGCTCCAGCGCAATCGGTCTGTGATCATGGTGGAGGTCAATTACCGCTACGACACCATGTTCAGTGAACTCGGCGTCAGCCAGTTCGATATCAATGAAGTCTTCTATCTGCGCCCACGCCAGTCAATCGTCGTCGCGCGCGGCTAATCGAGCAAAGCCCTGACGGCATCGAGCGCTGCTTGCCCGGTCCTGAAGGATTGGCCATCAATCCGGTTGATCGCCACCGCCCCCATCAGCGCATTGGTAATGAAGACACCATCAGCCGCCGCAAGTTGGTCCGGCCCAAAGCGGCCCTGCTCGACCGGGAGGGCAGTGATCAGAGCCCCCCGCGCCGTGCCGGGAAGGACTGCGCACTCCAGCGCCGGCGTGAAGAGACGGCCATCCCTGATCCAGAACAGATTGGCGCAGTCGGTACCGGAGAGCTGGTTCGCCGTGTCGAGCAAGAGCGCCATGTCGGCGCCGGCTTGCACCGCTTCGCGCCGGGCCATCACATTGTCGATATAGCTCAGCGTCTTGTGCCGCGCCGCAAAACTGCCGCCCGAACGCCGGACGGAACCGGTAGCGAGAGTGAGCGCGGCCGGCGGCGCTGGCAATGAAGCGGCGGTGATCAGGCAGGACGGTTCGGCGGATTTCGATCGAGCCAGCCCGCGTGCACCAGCGCCCGCACTGAGGGTCAGGCGGATTGCGGCATGTTTCAGTCCCGCCCGGTCGATCAGTTCATCGATCACCGGCCCCAGCGCGATGCGGTCGAGGGGGTAGTCAAGGTCCAGCGCCTCGCAACTTGCGCGCAATCGCTGCGCATGCGCGGTCAGCCGCAGCACCCGTCCATCGCTATACCGCAGGGTCTCGAACAGGCCGTCGCCGAGCAACAGGCCTCGATCAGCAATGCCAATGCCGGCCTCGCTTTCCTCAATCCAGTCGCCATTCAGCCAGAGCGTCATTCGCGCCCCTCCACCGCCCGGCGCAGGGCCGAAGCCTTGGTCAGGGTTTCCTCATATTCGGCCTGCGGATCGGAGTCCGCGATAATGCCGCCGCCCGAGCGGATCGTGGCGTGCCAGACATCGTTTTCCAAATGCATCGCGGCGGTGCGGATCATCACATTGAGGTCCATATCGCCGGCCGGGGAAATCCAGCCGAGCGCGCCGCAATAGGGCCCGCGCGATTCGCCCTCGAGTTCAGCAATGATCTGCATTGCACGCACTTTTGGTGCGCCGGTGATCGAACCGGGCGGGAAGCTGGCCGCGACCAGGTCGAACACATCGCGACCGGCGTCGAGCTCACCTTCAACGACCGAAACCAGGTGATGCACATTGGTATAGCTTTCCACCGCGCAGAGCACCGGCACATGGACCGAGCCGGGTGTGCAAACGCGCGAGATATCATTGCGCATCAAATCCACAATCATCAGGTTTTCGGCCCGATCCTTGGGACTGGCGGCCAGCTCTGCCGCCAGCGCCGCATCGTCCCCGGCATCACCGGAGCGTTTGCGGGTCCCCTTGATCGGCCGCGCCTCGACATGGCCGCCACGCACCGACACGAAGCGTTCCGGTGAATTGGTCAGGATCACATGCGTGGCATCGAGACGGAAATAGGCGGCATGCGGTGCCGGGCTGGCGCGGCACAGCCGTTCAAACACCGCATAAGGATCATCGCCCTGGGCCAACTCAGCTTCGAAAGCTTGCGAAAGATTGACCTGGAAGACATCACCGGCATGGACATAATCGCGCGCGCGACTGGCTGCTGCGAGATAGCGCTCGGGCGTCCAACATGCCGACCAGCCCGCCGCCCGAATTTCCGCCCCGGCCGCCGCGACCGGCCCGGAGGCAGCGCCAGATCCAAGCAGGTCGGCAAAGTCCTCCATCAATTCGAGATCGCGGCCACGCACCGTCAGCGTCCCGGCCGCCTGGTCAAACTCGGCCCAGACAGGATAACGCGCAAAGGCGAGCGCCGGCCAGCGCGGCGAATGGGCCGGCAAGGTTTCGAACGCGGATGCCAGATCATAGCCGAACAGGCCGGCCAGCATGCCGTCGGACCCGGCGGCACGGAAATCTGCCTGCAACGCCTCGAAACCGGCGCGCGAGCCATCTTCGAAGGTCAGCGAAGGTCTGGCGAAAATCCGCGCCCTGCCGCTGCGGCCATCATGCAGCAACAGCGCCCTGTCCTCATCGGCGAGCGGGGCAAAGGCGGTAATCGGATCGCGCCAGGGCCGGACGATCTCAAGCCAGGACCGGGCGCCGGCGCCAAGCCGTCCATGACCGGCCAACGAACTCATCGCTCCAGCCAGCGCTCCCGCAGCGCCGCACGCTCCTCATCGCTGATGCCGAGCACGTCACGCAGATAATGGTCGCGATCGCCGATCGTGGTCAGCGCCGTGTGAAGCAGATCGGCCTCAACCCCGAGAAAGGCGCGCATCACCTCATCGGGCATGACATGGCCATAATTCTCCTGCAGCCGCTGACGCACCATCGGCACCAGACTGTCGAAATCGACCGCCGTATTGGTCAGCAAATAATCCTCGATAATCTCGTCCCGACTCACACCCAATTCGTCGAGTACCAAGGCGCAGAAAATCCCTGTGCGATCCTTGCCGGCGGCGCAATGGACCAGGAAACCGGCATCGGCCTCGCCCGAGGCCAGCGCCTGGAAGCCCTCGCGGAACACGGATTGATTGCCCTTTTCCTGCGGGATGCGGCGATAGGCACTTTGCATATACGCCCGCACGGCCTCGAGCGAGTGGTCGCCCGTGCGCAGGAATTTCAGGTGGGGTGGCTCGCCATCATCATCGGCATCCGATGAAATCACGCGCAAGGCATGGCCCTGCGGCCAGATTGACGGCTCCAACTGGCGTTCGCGCGGGCGGCGCAGATCGGCGATGACGGTGATTCCGAGCGAACGCACCAGCTCGCGATCGGCCTCGCTGGAGCGGGAAAAATGACCCGAGCGGTACAGGCCGGGGCGCACACGCCCGCCATCCATTGTTTGATAGCCATGGAAGTGGCGAAAATTGTGAACGCCGTCGAGGGGTGTGATGCGGGTCATGGCTTGGAGGTACGCAATCCGCCCGGGGGCGACAAGGGGGCAGTGGCTTATTTTTCGCCCGCTGCGACAATGACCGGAATGGCGGCCTCATAGGCGTTGATGAGATAGCGCTCCTGCGAGGCCAATTCGCCAAAGGCGGAGCCCATGAAAGTCAGGTTGGGCTCCAGCTCCTGCACCCGATAACTGTCGGCATTGGCGAAAAACGTGTTGGCGATCGAGCGCCATGTCGCTTCAACACCGTTTTCCTGCATCGAATACACGCCGGCAATCCGGGCAATCAGGCCGAATTCGGCATTGGCCAACACGTCCTGCCCGCTCGCCTGGGTCCAGACGACATGCGACAGGCGTGGCTCCTGAATGCCCTGGGGCATGATCGGTCCGAGCGTCGCGAACAGGCGGCCATGCGTCTCGCCCTCACCGTCGCGATCGCTTGAGCGGCTTCAGCCAAGCCCGCCGAGACCTGTTCATGATAGCTCACGACGCGTTGCAGATCGTCGCGATTGGCCGCCATTTCCTCGGCGATGCGGACCAGCGCCGCATCGACCCGGCGCTCCGCATCGACCGTCTCACGCCATTCATTGACGACAAAACCGAGCACAACGGCGAAGACGATCAGCAATGCCTCGAACACGGCGCGCGCCATCCAGCCGGGAATGGCCATCCGAATTTTCATGCCCTCACCCCGCTGCGCTCTGCCAGCCGGCAATCATGCGATGACCGGGGCCGTCCATCAAGCCGCGATCGATCTAGCGGAAAGGCGGCTCGTCGAAACTGCGCAGCTTGCGTGAATGCAGCGCCGCGCCGCGATCGCGCTTGAGGATTTCGACCGTCTCGATGCCGGCCGCCAAATGTTCCGACACCGAGCGCTGATAGAAGAGATTGGCCGCGCCGGGGAGTTTCAACTCGCCATGCAAGGGCTTGTCGGAGACGCAGAGCAAAGTGCCATAGGGCACGCGCAGGCGCAGGCCATTGGCGGCAATCGTCGCTGATTCCATATCGACGGCGATGGCGCGCGACTGATTGATGCGCCGCGCCTGGGCGGCATAGCGCAATTCCCAATTGCGGTCGGCGAAGGTGGCGACGGTTCCGGTGCGCAGACGCGCCTTGAGCGCTTCGCCCTTGTCACCGCTGACGCGGGCAACGGCGCTGGCCAGAGCGATCTGGATCTCGGCAATCGGCGGCACCGGCACTTCGATCGGCAAATCCTCGTCGAGCACGCCATCATAGCGCAGATAGGCGTGCGCCAGCACATAATCACCAAGACGCTGGGAATGGCGCAGCCCGCCGCAATGGCCAATCATCAGCCAGCATTGCGGGCGCAGCACTGCGAGATGATCGGTAATGGTTTTGGCGTTGGACGGGCCGACACCAATATTGACCAGGGTAATGCCGCGCCCGCCCGGCGCCTTGAGGTGATAGGCCGGCATCTGGAAGCGGCGCCAGGGCGCGCCCTCGACAATGGCATGGGCATTGGGCGTGTCGGCAAAGACTTCGACAAAACCGGCGGCCGAGAAGGATTCATAGTCACTATCCTCCTTCAACTGCCGGATCGCCCAGGCCGAAAAGGCATCGACATAGCGGTGGTAATTGGTGAACAGGATGAATTGCTGCGTATCCTCATAGGGCGTGCCGGTATAATGGCGCAGCCGCTGCAGCGAATAATCGACGCGCGGCGCGGCAAACAGGCTCAGCGGCCGCACCTCGCCCGGGCTCGACGGGCTGAGGCCATTGGGCAGATCATCATTGACCTTGCTCAGATCGGCATAGGGGAAATGGCTGACCAGCTCGGCCGGACTGGCTGCATCCATATCGAGATCGTCGGCGCCGTCGAGCACGTAGGAGAAGGGCATTTCCACGTCCGACAGACCGGTCTCGATCGTGACCTCATATTCGTCATTGAGCAGGGTCAATTGTTCGATCAGATAATCGCGGAACAATTCGGGATGCGTGATGGTATTGGCGTAAACGCCGGCATCGGTGAATTTTCCGAATGCCCGGCTGACCGGCGGCGGTGGGCCTTCGGGCAAATAGGTGACGCGCAATTCCGGATAGGCGAAAGCGCCTTGGGCACGGGCTTCGGGACTGGGTGGAGGACCGCCATCGAGAAAGGCTTTGAGGGCGGTCTGGAGACGCTCGACGGAGGCCTGGTGCAGCACAATCAGCTGGTCCACGGCGTCGGAAGGCGTCTTAGCGATCTGAAAAGGCATCATCGCCAGTCTCTTGCACGATTTTGTCGCAAGGGTAAACGCGAAACTCTGCGGGGCGCGGGACATGGGCCGGGCTCGAAGGCACCGGTGCGTGCTCCGTTTTGAGTTGCAGGCACTCGGCCAAGAAATGGGAATAGAGACGTTACGCGCAAGCCTCTTCCCGCGGCGGGAGGAGAGGGTTCAGCGAGGCCGGAGGTGAGGCGAACAGCGCCAAGCTGACGGAAGGAATTGTTTCCCACCTCATCCGCCCTTTGGACACCGTCTCCTCACGGAGAAGGGAGGCTGCCCCCTACTCAGCCGGCTCGATCTTTTTCGCCTTGCCCTGGTCGAACATCGACCAGACGCCCTCATCGCCGTGCCAGTCACCCTTGGTGGCGCCCTTGGAATACTCCGTGGCGCGGGCTTCGAAGAAATTGGCGTGTTCGACGCCGTTGAGGATTTCCGACAGCCAGGGCAGCGGATGCTTCTCGATATTGTAGATCTTCGGCAGGCCAAGCTGTTGCAGGCGCCAGTCGGCGATATAGCGGATATAGGTCTTGATATCGTCCGGCGTCATGCCTTCGACTTCGCCCATCTCGAAGGCGAGCTCGATGAATTTGTCTTCCAGCGCCACGACATTGCGGCAGCATTCGACAATATCATCCTTGACGGTCTGGGTGAGCGCACCGGTTTCTTCGGCGAAGGCGTGGAACAGCTTGATCATGCCTTCGCAATGCAGGCTCTCATCGCGGATCGACCAGGTGATGATCTGGCCCATGCCCTTCATCTTGTTGAGGCGCGGGAAATTCATCAACATGGCGAAGGAGGCAAACAGCTGCAGGCCTTCTGTGAAAGCGCCGAACATCGCCACGGTACGCAGGATGTCCTCATTGCTCTCGACACCGAATTTCTGCATGAAATCATGTTTGTCCGACATCGCCTTGTAATCCATGAAGGCGGAAAATTCGCTGTCGGGCATGCCGATCGTCTCGAGCAGAAGCGCATAGGCGGCAATATGGATCGTCTCCATATTGGAGAAGGCCGACAGCATCATCTTCACTTCGACGGGTTTGAAGACGCGCGCATAGCGCTCCATGTAATTATCATTCACCTCAATGTCGGACTGGGTGAAGAAGCGGAAAATCTGGGTCAGAAGATTGCGCTCATTATCATTGAGCTTGGTCGCCCAATCCTTGCAATCCTCACCGAGCGGAACTTCTTCCGGCATCCAGTGAACCTGTTGCTGCTTCTTCCAGAAATCATGCGCCCACGGATAGCGGAAAGGCTTGTAGGCGTGGCTCAGGGTCATCAGACCCGGAATGTCAGCGGATTTCTCGGTCATTGCGGCTTACCTCAGGCAAATGGGAATCGGTTTCGACCCGACACACAACATATTGCGTCTGCGGTTAGCAAAACGTCTACAGCTAGATGCGGGCTGGACTCAGTTTGACCGGGGAAAACTGAGTCTACCAGCGCCAATTTACCGTCACGGCGCCGAACTGGTCGCTCTCGCGAAATTTATCGACGCCGACGACATAGCGGTAATTGCGCTGCACATAGGCGAGTGAGAGATCGACTTCACCGACCCGCATGGCAACACCAGCCTGGGCATCGCCAATCACTTCGCGGGAGGTCATATAGACCGCGCGATTGAAATCCATGCCCTGGGCGGGATCATAGAGCAGGGCCCGCCGATCAGCGCCGGCGAACACATACCAGCTGGGATAATCATCGGCCAGGTAACGCCCGATGCGGACCTCGGCCCCGGCCCCGGCAGCCGAGCCATCAGGCCCGACGCTGACCGCTGCGCGCGGGGTCACCGAAATGTCGAGCTGTTCGCCCTCGCCGCGCGAGACGAAGGGACGCTCGTAATTGACGGCGACCAAGGTCTGCTCCTCGGCCGGATTGATAACGACCGGCGAGTGCGGGCCGCGGCCCGGGCGGGTAATGCCGAAGGTCGCATCGCGCGAAATATCGTCAAGCACAGACACCTGGATCGTACCGGCCGCGCCCATATCAAACTGGGCCGTCGGCTGCACCGTCATCGCTGCAAAGGAGTCGCGGTCTGCCTGGCCGGAATTAAGCGCGAGCGCCGTCAGGGCAACGCGGGCGGCAGGCGCCGATAGTGGCCGCACCGAGGGCTGGGCCGCGAATTGCCCCTGGATCATCTGGCTGGTGGAAGCCCATTCAGACCGAGCCTGACCGGGAGCGGTCAACACATAGTTGACCCCCGAGAGCGCGATTACGCCCGCGCAAAGCATTTGTGATGTTCGTCCCAGTCGCATCGCACTCTCCCCAGAAGCGATACAAGCAAATCCCGAGTGCGATTGCACCCGGATTCACCCTTAAGGAGAATAAGGTTAACTGGCTTCGCAATAACAAGTCCACTTAATTGCGGAATTGGGGGTCGCTTTTCTTGCGATATGGCGCGGCAAAATGGCCGGGGGACGCGTCACAAAAACGCCGGCACTCCAAGGGGAAGCGCCGGCGCATTCATTGTCTTGCGATCCATAACCTATTGGCAGGCGAGGCATTCTTCGTAATCGGTCGGGGCCGCCGCTGCGAGCGAGACCTCGATATCGGACTTGTTTTGCGAGCCGGCATAAGCGGTACGCTGAACCGATTTTGAACGGCAATAGTACAGCGATTTCACGCCGCGCTCCCACGCCGTCCAATGCAGCATGTGCAGGTCCCATTTATTGATATCGCCCGGCAGAAAGACATTCAGCGATTGCGACTGGCATACGAATGGCGTGCGGTCGGCCGCATGTTCGATCACCCAGCGCTGGTCGATCTCGAACGCAGTGCGGAACAGCGCCTTCTCATGCTCGTCGAGCGCGTCAAGGTGCTGCACCGAGCCTTCATGCTCGAGAATCGAGGACCAGGTTTCCGGCTCATTCAGGCCCTTGGCCTCGAGCAGGGCTTCCAATTGCGGATTCTTCACGGTGGTCGAGCCCGACAGCGTCTTGTGGGTGTAGACATTGGCCGGGATCGGCTCAATGCCGGCGGAGACACCGCCGCAAATGATCGAGATCGAGGCGGTCGGCGCGATCGCCAGCTTGTGCGAGAAGCGCGCCTTGACGCCATTCTCTTCGGCATCACGGCAGGCACCGCGCTCTTCAGCCAGAACCACCGATGCGGCGTCGGCATGGGTGCGGATATGCTTGAACATTTTCATGTTCCAGGATTTCGCCATCGCCGATTCAAACGGCGCATTCATCTGCTGCAGGAAAGTATGGAAGCCCATCAGGCCGAGACCAACCGAACGTTCGCAAATTGCCGAATAGACGGCGCGGTCCATTTCCGGTGGCGCGCGATCGATGAAATCCTGCAGCACATTGTCGAGGAAGCGGAAAATATCCTCGATGAAGGTTGGATCATCTTTCCACTCAAGATATTTGGTCGCGTTGAGCGAGGACAGGCAGCACACGGCCGTGCGGTCCTTGCCGTGATGATCGAACCCGGTTGTCAGCATGATTTCCGAGCACAGATTCGACTGGCGCACCTTCAGGCCCAGCTTGCGCTGGTGGGCGGGCAGATTGTTATTCACCGTGTCGGAGAAAATGATATAGGGCTCGCCGGTCTGCAGGCGCAGCTCCATCACCTTCTGCCACAATTTGCGGGCATTGACGGTCTTGACGACCTCATTGCTCTTCGGCGACAGAAGTTCGAATTCGAGATCATCGCGCACCGCTTCCATGAATGCATCGGTGATGTTGAGACCGTGGTGGAGATTGAGTGATTTGCGATTGAAATCGCCGGACGCCTTGCGGATTTCAAGGAATTCCTCAATTTCCGGATGATGGATGTCGAGATAGACGGCGGCGGATCCACGGCGCAGCGAGCCTTGTGAAATCGCCAGGGTCAGGCTGTCCATTACGCGGATGAAGGGAATGATGCCGGAGGTCTGGCCATTGACGCCGATTTTCTCGCCGATCGAACGGACATCGCCCCAATAAGTGCCGATACCGCCGCCATTTGAGGCGAGCCAGACATTTTCGGTCCAGGTGCCCACAATGTCGTCGAGGCTGTCACCGACCGAATTGAGGAAGCAGGAGATCGGAAGACCGCGTTCGGCGCCGCCATTCGACAAGATCGGCGTGGCCGGCATGAACCAGAGATTCGAGATATAGTCATACAGGCGCTGGGCATGCTCGGCATCGTCGGCATAGGCCGTGGCGACGCGGGCAAACATGTCCTGATAGCTCTCATCGGGCAGGAGATAACGGTCTTCCAGCGTACGCTTGCCAAACTCGGTCAGCAGAGCATCGCGACTGCGGTCAATGCGGATCGATTCCACCACGCGCAAATGCGTCGCCGCATTGTTTTTCGGCTGCCCACGGCGGGGCGTGCGAACGGTTGCCGCGCCGCTGTCTAACTTGCGGCTGGTGGCCGAATCCGGTGGCGTCATGGTGGTCATCCCCTCAACTCCGAGACAATTCTATCCTGCGGTCCGCGACAAATGATTCGCGTCCCCGGCAGGTCTAATTGACCGGAAAAATCTGTATAGTGTGCCGCTGTCTCCAGCCGACCCAACATATAGTGGATCAACCTTGGCCCCGTGGTCAACGGGGCATACCGGTCGAAAGTGGTTTTTTTAGTTAATGACCGGTTAACCACGAAGGCAAGCCGGCACATCCGGTTAATCTCTCGGGCAGCGTCTCAGGCAGGCCTCAAAAGGGGTTTGAGACCTGCCTGAGAAAGCTGGAGACCGGGTCAGGACAGATTGAGCAATTCGGGGTCGCCGCCCTGGGCCGCGATGTTGACCGTGACGCAGCGTTCGCCGGCAAAGCGGTGCAAATAGTGCGGTCCGCCAGCCTTCGGACCGGTGCCCGACAAGCCCTCTCCGCCGAAGGGTTGAACCCCGACAACGGCACCGGTCATGGAGCGATTGACATAGACATTACCCGCCGGCACCGCGGCCTGTATTTCCCTGTGGAAAGACTCCAGCCGCGAGTGAATGCCCAGCGTCAGTCCATACCCTTTCGAAGCCAGCGCCGCGGCGATGTCGTGCAACTGGTTCCGCTTGTATCGGATGACGTGCAGAATCGGGCCGAACACTTCGCGCTCGAGCAAATCGACCGAGGGCAATTCCACCAGGGCCGGGCCGAAATAGCAGCCGGTCTCGCCCCAAATACCTGAGTCGAGATGGCGGATGACGGTGCCCTGGGCTTCCATTCTTTCCATATGACGCAGCAGGATCTCGCGCGCTTCGCCGTCGATCACCGGACCGATATCAGTCGCCGGATCGGCCGGGTCGCCGATTGCCAGCTCATCCATCGCCCCGGCCAGCGCCTTGATGGTCGCATCGGCATTGTCTTCTGGCACCAGGATGATGCGCAGGGCCGAACAACGCTGCCCGGCCGAACCGAAGGCCGACATCGTCGCATCATCGACCACTTGTTCGCGCAAGGCCGTGGTGTCGACGAACATCGCGTTGAGCCCGCCGGTTTCGGCGATCAGCGGCCCGATGGCACAATCGCGTGCCGCCAGAGAGCGATTGATCATGCGCGCGACATCGGTCGAGCCGGTAAAGGCCACACCGGCCGTGCGCGGATCATTGGTCAGCGATGCGCCGACGCTTTCGCCGCGACCGGGCAGGATGTGCAGGACATCGACCGGCAATCCGGCGTCGAAGAAGAGCCGCGCCGCCTCATGCGCGATCAGCGGCGTTTGCTCGGCCGGTTTTGCGATCACGGCATTGCCGGCCGCGAGAGCGGCAGCGAGCTGGCCGGTGAAGATCGCCAGCGGGAAATTCCACGGGCTGATACAGACGAAGACGCCGCGCCCCTTGAGGCCGAGATGATTGGTTTCGCCTGCCGGTCCGGGCAGACGCACCGGGGTCTCGAATTCTCGTTCCGCCTGGGCGGCGTAATAGCGGCAGAAATCCGCTGCCTCACGCAGTTCCGCGACACCATCGGCCAGGGTCTTGCCCGCCTCTCGCGCCATCAGCGCCAGGAAACGGTCGCCATCGGCCTCAAGCGCGTCGGCCATCTGGCGCAATATCCCGCCGCGCACCTTGCCGCCGCGCGCGTCCCAGATCCGCTGTGCGGCAACGGCCAGTTCAAACGCGGCATCGATATCCTCGGTCGTCGCCTCGAGCACGGTCCCGACAATGCGCGAGCGGTCGACCGGGCTGGTGACCGGCAATTCCTGGCCGGACCGGGCGCTGCCACCCAGACGGGCGATGCCACCGATCAGCGGTGCGGAGACAATTGGCCCCGCAGCGTCGAGCGCCTCGACAGCCCTGGCGATTCGCCGGCGGACGGCGCTCTGGGACAGATCGATGCCGGCAGAATTGGCACGCTCGGCGCCATAGAGCGCCGAGGGCGTGGCAATGGAGGGGTGTCGGGCGGTCGGTGTGCGGGTGCCGAATGGCCCGCTTGCGACATCTTCCGCCGGCACATCCGGATCGAGGAAGGAGTGGACGAAAGAGGTATTGGCGCCATTTTCCAGCAGACGGCGCACCAGATAGGGCAAGAGGTCTTCATGGCTGCCGACCGGGGCATAGACCCGCACCGCGCTCTCGCCATAGGCCTCATTCGCCGCCAGGTAGAGCGCTTCGCCCATCCCGTGCAGGCGCTGGAATTCATAGCTCTCGACACCGGCCTGTTCGGCCAGTTCGCGCACGGCACACAGGGAGTGCGCATTATGGGTCGCGAACTGCCCATAGATCGCATCCGGCGCCGCCAACATGGCACGGGCACAGCCGAGAAAATTGAGATCGGTCGCCGGCTTGGTGGTCCAGACCGGAAAGTCCGGCCAACCCATCTGGTGCGCCAGCTTGATCTCGGTATCCCAATAGGCACCCTTGACCAGACGCACGAGCAGACGGCGCCCGGTTGCCCGGCCGAGCGCGATAATGCGTTCAATCACTTGCGGTGCGCGCTTCTGATAGGCCTGGACTGCCAGACCCAGCCCGCCCCAACCTTCCAGTTCGGGCTCACGGGCGAGGCGGTCGAACAATTCCAGGCTGAGCACCAGACGGTCGCTCTCCTCGGCATCGAAACAGAGGCTGATATCATGGGCCTTCGCGGCGCGTGCCTGCTCGAGCAAGAGCGGATAGACCTCGGCCATCACCCGCTCGCGCTGCACCGCGTGCAGGCGTGGATGCAGCGCGGAAATCTTGACCGAAACGCCATGCACGGTTTCGACCGCACCCTTGCCCCGGGCGGCACCGACGACGGCGATCGCGTCGAGATAGCGCTGCTGATAGCGCGCTGCATCGGCGGCCGAGCGCGCGCCTTCGCCGAGCATGTCGAAGGAGCATAATGTGCTGCCGGCCTTGCGGCCGCGCTTGAGCGCTTCCTTGATGGTGCGACCGAGCACAAATTGCTCGCCCATGATTCGCATCGCCTGCATCACGGCCGCGCGAATGACCGGCTCACCGAGCTTCTGCGTCATCTTGCGCAGATAGAGCGAGGGATTCTTGCGCGCCTCAGGGTCGATCTCGATCAACCCACCCGTCATCATCAGACCCAGCGTAGAGGCATTGACCAGCCAGCTCTCCGACTTGCCGGCATGGCCGACCCAGTCGCCGCCAGAAATCTTCTCGGCGATCAGACGATCAGCGGTCGCGGCATCGGGCACGCGCAGCAGCGCCTCGGCCAGACACATCAAGGCCAGGCCCTCGCGATTGGACAGGCCGAATTCCTGCAGGAAGGATTCCATCAGCCCGCGATTGCGGCTTGAGCTGCGGGCGCGCTGAACCAGTTTGACCGCGGCCGTCTGGATGCGCGCCTGGGCGTCGGCATTCAGCCCTGTGCGTTCAGCGAGGTGGATGACCGATTCGTCCTCATCGGCGAATTTCACCGCGTCGAGGCTGTCCCAGTTGATGCTGTCGCGAGGCTGTGTATTCAAGGCTGGCCCTCCGTTGCCGACTGGCCTGTATGGCCTGCCGGGGAATATGCGGAGAATGATCCCGGCTTTCCGGCGCGGCAAGCTCAGTCCTCTGTTTCAGCGCCCAAACCTGTGAGCGCTGGCCAACCCGGCTCTGCCGCCAAGGCCCCGGCGGGATAAAAGCTTGCACCGCGCCGGATGATTCGCGCGCGGGGTGATTGAAAATTCCGCCGCAGGCCGCCGCGAGGCAGGAATCTTCGCCTTGACCGGCACTGCTTTTCGAGCCCTCTTCCCCGGACGCCCGGCCCGCAATGCGTGGTGACAGACGCGGCCCGACGGCTATCGCCGCTTCATCGCCCGCAAATGCCCGCTATGCTGGGTCAGAGACAGGACGAGCCTGCCAGTGCCTGGCGCCGCCCGTAGCAAGAAGGCAGACAGATAAACGCGATGACCGAACAAACAGAACGTCCCGACGCTGACACTGATGATGACGCCGCTGCGGCGGCAGCCGAAGCCGGGAACGGCTCCGACGAGCAGCCGCAACGCATCATGCTGGTCACCGATGCCTGGGAACCGCAGATGAATGGCGTCGTGCGCACTCTGTCGCGCACCGTCGCCGAATGCCGCGCCATGGGTCACGACGTCGAGGTGATCCATCCCGGCCTCGGCTACAAGACGATGCCGCTGCCGACCTATCCGGAAATCCAGCTCGCCTTCGGCGCCCGCAGGGACATCGCCCGGCGCTTCAAGGAATTCGAACCGGAAGCGATCCATATCGCGACCGAAGGCCCGCTGGGCATGGCGGCGCGGGCGATCTGCGTGAAGTGGAAACTGCCCTTCACGACCAGCTATCACACCAAATTTCCCGAATACATCAATGCGCGCTTCCCGCTCATCCCGCTGGCGGCCGGCTATGCCTTTATGCGCTGGTTCCACAATGCCGGCGGCCGCATGATGGTGACGACGCCCTCCATGCGTGACGACCTCGCCGAACGCGGCTTCAAGAATCTCACCCCCTGGGCCCGCGGCGTCGATACGGTGCAATTCAACCCGGACAAGCGTCTGGTCGATGGCAAGGATGTCTATGAGGGCCTGGAACGGCCGATCTGGGTCAATGTCGGGCGCATCGCGGTCGAGAAGAATATCGAAGGCTTTCTCGAGCTCGACCTGCCGGGAACCAAGGTCGTGGTCGGCGATGGCCCCCAGCGTGAATCGCTCGGCGTGAAATATCCGAAAGCCGTCTTCCCCGGATCGAAATTCGGCGATGAACTGGCGCGCTATTTCGCCGATGCCGATGTCTTCGTCTTCCCCAGCTGGACCGATACTTTCGGCCTCGTCAATCTGGAAGCCATGGCCTGCGGCACGCCGGTTGCGGCCTTCCCGGCGCATGGTCCCAAGGACATCATTCCCGGTTCCGGTGGCGGTTTCATCAATGAGGATTTGCGTCAGGCCTGTCTCGACTGTCTCGAGATCGACCGCGCCGCACCGCGCGCCCATGCCGAAAAGCATTCCTGGCACCAGTGCGCGGTCGATTTCATCATCAATCTGAAACCGCAGCCCAAGCCGGAAAGGCGACGCTTCTGGCAACGCTTGCGCCGCCGGCGCGTCGAGGACTGAGCTGAACAAAAAACGCCGCCCCGAGGGGCGGCGTTTTCATATGTGGTTTCGGCGCTGACTAGTGTGGCGCCTGCGTCATGGCGGTCAGCGAGCGGGCGGCTGCGCCGACCGCTTCGCGCTCACCATCCGGCAGCGGGATCAGACCGCGATCGGTGAGATAACCAAACTCGCCCCAGGCATCATCCGAAGTGAATTCACTGACGTATTCGCTCAAGCCCGGCACAAGATCGGCGTGCTGGTTTTTGACATAGAAGTAGAGCGAACGGGATACCGGGTAGGATCCATCGGCAATGTCTTCGAATTCCGGCGCCATGCCATTGATGATGGCACCATGCAGACGGTCCGAATTCTGGTCGAGGAAGGAGAAGCCGAACACGCCGAACGCGTCGGGCGTATTCATCAGCGTCTGGACGATGGCGTTGTCATTCTCACCGGCATCGATCCATTTACCGTCTTCGCGAATGCGGCTGGCAATGCCTTCAAAGCGGTCGCGATCGCTATCCTTGAGCGCGTCCATGCAGGCAATGCCCTCGGCCCCGCCCTGCATCGCCAGTTCAACGAAAGCGTCACGCGTGCCGGAGGTCGGCGGCGGGCCGAACACTTCGATGCGCTGGGCCGGCAAGGAGGCGTCGATATCCGACCAGTTATTATAGGGGTTGGGGACAAAGCTGCTGCAGCTGTCATCGGCCGGCACTTCGGCGGCCAGAGCCAGCCAGAGCTGGGTCAGGGTGACCTCCATCGGCGGATTGCCGTGATCGGCGGAGCCGAGCACAATACCGTCGAAACCGATGCGGACTTCGGTGATCTGGCGCACGCCATTGGCCTGGCAGCGCTCATATTCCGACGCGTGCATACGCCGCGAGGCATTGGTGATGTCCGGCTGTCCCAGGCCGACACCGGCGCAGAACAGGCGGAAGCCACCGCCCGAACCGGTCGATTCCACCACCGGTGTGGCGAAGCGGGTCTTGGCACCGAAGGATTCGGCGACGGCGGTCGAGAACGGAAACACCGTGGAGGATCCGACAATGCGGATCTGATCGCGCTGCTGGGCCTGGGCTCCGGCGCCAAGCGCCAGAACTGCGGCAAGGGCGGCGAGGTGGGTGATGATTTTCATGCGTCTGATTCCCTTTTCACTCAGAGAAGATGATGCAGGCCGAAGCCTGAACCGGTGATGTCTAGAAGTCCCACTGGACACGCACTTGTGGTCCGGACACATCGGTATCGGCTCCGCCGGCTACCGCCAGCTCGCCGGTGACGTAATTGGCCATCACCCGGAAATGATCTTCCACATACCAGTTGAGACCGAGGGTCCAGGTCGTCAACTCGCCGGCCGCAACATCATTGAGGTCGGAATAGTCGTAACGACCGGCGATCTCGAAGGCGCCCATGCCGCCTTCCGAAACCGGCGTGGCCGGCCGCGTACGGCTGAATGTACCGCTCGACGTGCTATAGCTGCGCGTCTCGCCGGTGATGAAATAGCCCAGATTGACGAAGCCGCTGTCGATGCGCGGCTTTCCGACCGGCCCGTCCAGCTCCATGGTCATGTATTCGGCGTGAGCATGGAAGGGACCGGAGATTGCAGCGGCCTCCAGGCCGATGAAGGTCGAGCTGTCGGCCTCGCCGAGCGGGCGGCCCGGGCGGAAGTCGGCGGTGACGATACGGTCGGTGATATGGGTGCGCGGGCGGGCGCGGACGCGGGTGCCGGCATCGCCGTAATCGAACTCACGGATCGAGGCGCCGAGATGCACCAGAAGGTCGTCGGTGTGGATCGGCGTATAGGTAACGCGGGCGGCGAAGGCCGAGCTGTCGTCGAGTTCGAAACTGTCGGTCAGATCGCCCGGCACGCCGCCATAAATGCCGGCCTTGACGGTGTAGTTATCGCCATGATGGGCGATGGCGAGACCGACGCGGCGATCAAGGCCAAAGAGGTCCGTACCGGTGCCACGCTCCATGAAGGTGATGTAGCGCGAGGAGGTCTGCTCCTCGAGCGAGTTCGGCGTCTTCATATGTCCGGCCAGAATGTCGAAGCCATTGCCGTGGAAGGTGAAATAGACATCCTTGGCGATGACCGCTTCATTGATCAGGTCGAATTCAGCGACATAACCGACACCGGAAAACTGGCCGGTAATGCCCAGGCGAGCCGTGCGGATTTCGCTGTCATCAAAACTGGTGGTCACCCCGGCTTGTTCGAAGTCGATATTGGCCGCGTCGAGATAGATGCGGCCGCGAAAGGTGAAGCGGTCGCCACTCTCGGCATGGCTCCAGCTGGGCACGCCGTCGAATTCCCAGCCCGATGCATCATCGGCGCGCGCAGCGCCAAGGCCGGTTGCGGATGCCAGTGCGACCAGGGCCGCGCTCGTCAAATATCGTTTGAACATTGTTTTCCTGTCCTGACGCTGATGGCGTCCCGATCACCGGTGACGCTCGACAACTCGATCTCACACTGTTCCGATAATCCCGCTCGGTGACGCTTTTGCGACGCCTGCATGACAAGTTTGTCTCAACCACGCCCCGGCAAACAAAACGGCCCGCAGCGCGATGGCGCTGCGGGCCTGTTGACGGGTCATGCCAGCTGCCCGGTCAGAGCAGGCGTTTGCGCAGAAGTTGCGACAGCATATCGATGGCGCTGACGGCAAGGATAATCACGATCACGATGGCGGCGGTGCGCTGGTAATCGAAGGCGCGCACGGCCTCGAACAGGATCTGGCCGATACCGCCGGCACCGATCAGGCCCAGTACGGTGGCTGAACGGGCATTCGATTCGAAGCGGTAGAGACCGAAGGAGGTCCATAGCGGCGCCACTTGCGGGATCACGCCCCAGATCACTTCGTGCAGCGGCAGCGCACCGGTGGCCCGGACACCCTCGACCGGACCGTGATCGATCGCTTCAACGGCTTCGGAGAACAGCTTGGCGAGCACACCTGTGGTGTGAACCGCAAGCGCCATCACCCCGGCCAGCGGCCCCAGTCCGACGGCGGCGATAAAGATCAAGGCGATGATCAGCTCATTGATCGAGCGGAACACATCCATCAGACGCCGCACCGGCTGGACGACCCAGGCTGGCGCAACATTGCGGGCGCTGAGCAGGCCGAAGGGAATCGCGGCAACCACGGCGATGAATGTGCCCCAGATGGCGATCTGAACCGTGATGATCATTTGCGGCACCGCTTCGGCAATGCCGGCGCGCAAATCGGTCCAATAGGCGCCGCGCGAGGCCGCGCTGGCGATATCATCAGGGAAGAAGCCGGCGAGGAATTCCTGCATATCGCCGAAATTCTCGACCAGGAGATAGCTGCGATCCATGTCGGACGGATCGAAACTCCAGACCAGGATGATAATCACACCGGCACCGATCACCGCATTGGCGAGCCGCTCCGTCAGCGGCGGTTTCGGACCGGGACCGCGCGGCGCGCCAGCCCACAATAGCCCGGCCAAAAGCAGGCCGGACAAGACAATCAGCCCGCCGATCAGCGCCCAATCGCGTGTGCCTTCAACGTCGTGATTGACGGCATTGCCCGCCTGCCCGGTCGCGCCGGCCAGGCTGTCGAGGCCGGAATTGCCCGCCTCCACTTCGGCCAGACGGGCCTGAAGGTCGGCAACGCGTGTGGCCCGCTCCTCCTCGGTCAGGTCGGCATCATTGCGGACCAGGATCAGGTCGCGAACGATTTCCAGCTGCACGATTGGATCGAGATGCGCATTGGAGGCTGGCTGGAAGAGGCCGAAGAAGAGCGGATCGAGCACGGAGCGCGCCTCGGCGATCTCTTCCGCCGTGCCGTGGCGGCCGTAATTCATGAAGAAGTATTGCAGCCGCAGCTTGGCTTCCTCATCGAGATCGGTGCGCCAGATGATCGGATCCGTGCCGATCGGCGGCGAGGTCCAGATCGTCCGGATGCGTGCGGCAATCTCGGGGCGCGAGCCGTGCAGCACGGTCAGGCTGGTGGTGTTATTGGTCCCGACATCGATCTGCCCATTGGCGACCGCGACGGCATTGGCCTCATGATTGGCATTGCGCACGGTATTGAAGCACTCGGCCGGATCGATATTGCGCGGCGCGAAGATGAAGGCCGACGGCACCAGATAGCCGGAGGTCGAATTGGGATCGCCCATGCCGAAATCGAGCGAGCGATCGCAGACCAGGATATCCTCGAGCGTCTGGATCGGGCTGTCGGCCGGCACGATGAGGACGGAATTATAACCCAGACTTCCATCTGGATAACTGGCCTTGGCGAAAACTTCGCCGCCGGCGAGGCGCACGGCCTGCAAGCCGGAGAAATTGGAGAACCAGGCGAACTGGACGCTGTTATAGCGCATCGCCTGGATCATGCCGGCATAGTCGGACGCGTAGAAGGGCTGGATATCATAGCCCGTCCACTCTTCCATTGCCTCGAGGAAGGGGCCCCAATTGGAGGCTTGGTTGGCGGAGGATTCGGTCGCGATAATGCCGAAATTCAACGTACCGCGCGAGGCAGCAGGACCGGCACCGGTGGGCTCACTGGCATCCGGCGTGGAGGCCGGTGCGCAGGCCGCCAGCATCAGGCCGAGGCCGGTGACCAGTGCGCGCAAGCTCTTTTTGACCCAGCCGCTCATTCGTCGTCTCCCCCGTAGAAGGCCTGCTCGTATTCAGGGCCGTAGATCTCGATCAGTTTGGCCTGGGTCAGCTCCTGGCTCGGCCCGTCAAACACGATGCGGCCCTTGTTGAGTGCCACGACACGGTCACAGAACTGGCTCGCATAATCGACCTGGTGCAGCGTCACGATGACGGTGAGGTTATCCTTGCGGTTCAGCTCGCGCAGCAGTTCCATTACCGAGCGGGCCGAGACCGGATCGAGCGAGGCGATCGGCTCATCGGCGAACAGCACCTCGGCGCCCTGGACCATGGCGCGCGCGATGGCACCGCGCTGCTGCTGGCCACCCGACAGGTTGGACGCGCGACGGGCCGCGAAGCCGGCAATGCCGACGCGCTCGAGCGCATCCATGGCTTTCTGCTTGTCGGCCATAGGGAAGATGCCGAGCGCCCCGCGCCAGGGCGAGATCCGGCCGAGCGCGCCGATCAGCACATTGCCGAACAGCGACAATCGTCCGACCAGATTGAATTGCTGGAAGATGAAGCCGAGATTGGTGCGATGCTCGCGAACGCCCGAGGCGATCTTGCCCTTCGACTGCATGCGATGGCCGAGCACCGAGACGGGTCCCGAATCGGCATCGGCGATCTGCAGGGCGGCGGCGACACGCAACAAGGTCGACTTGCCGGAACCGGACGGTCCGATCAGACCGACCATTTCGCCACGCCCGACATCCAGGCTGACATCATCGAGCGCTTTGGTATCGCCAAATGTCATTTTGAGATTTTTGGCGTGGAGCGCCAGAGCGGCGTCTGTCATCTTGGGCGTCCCCCTGCATGTTCACGGCTTTGTGGCGTAAGGGCATGACACATTTGTGACAAGAGGAAGATGATGCTGATTCACGCTGCGACCGTCATTTTGTTTCTCGTGCTCGCGGTTTTGAGCCTGATAGATGCCCGCACACAAAGGCTTCCCGACGTTTTCACGCTACCATTGATCGCCACGGGGATTGCGGTCAACGGACTGATTTTTTCTTCGGTGTGGAGTGCAATTGCCGGCGGAGCGCTCGGATATGGCGTGCTGGTGGCGCTGGAAATGGCCTATCGGCGGCTGCGCGGCCGCGACGGACTCGGTCGTGGTGACGCCAAATTGCTCGCCGCCGGCGGCGCCTGGTGCGGAGCCTGGCTGCTACCGAGCATCCTGCTGGCCGCCAGCCTTGGCGCGCTGATGTTTGTCCTGGTGCTAGCGGCTGTGCGGCGACGCGCACCAGACCCGACACAACCGATGCCCTTCGGGCCCTGGCTGGCGCTCGGCATCGCGGCAGCCTGGATCTGGCGCGCTTATGGTCCAGGGCTTTTGCCGGGGGTTTGAGGTGCGGTCGCGGGCCGCGCACTGATGCCGGTTTGACGTGCGAATGCACGCGCGGAAATTGTGACTGTCCCGATTATTCCCGCGTCCCTGTTTATTCGGCAACGGGCAATAGCGCGTCAGTCTGGAGTACCGGAACTCCACATTCTGCTAGTGCGGATCACTTTTCGCAGACGGGCGCGTATCTGTTGCCGCACATACATCGACATCCTCACGCCAGATACCCTCGACGGCCTCACGGGCAGAAATGTTGGGCTGTTGCTGCAGGAGCAAATGGGGCTGTGAAAAAGTACGGTTTCGGAAAAGATACTCGGAAAACACATCCTGAAGCGCATCGACCGAGTTTGGCGTGCACGTCAAAGGCTTGTTGAGCCCCTGCTGCATTCCAGATCTAGCGAGGACCCCCTGGGTGCTGCTGTCAAAATACCGACCGTTCACATATCGGTGCGTTTCAACTTCACCGAATGGACCTGTAGGGTGCACCCCATGCCGGCCCGCCCGCACAAACCTGGAATTGCTCCTGAAATCGGCTTCGACCCGTTCACAGGTTGGAAAAACTACCCTGATCTGCTGGCATTGGCGTGATATATCCATACTTGGCAAAGCACCGTCTCCATAACCTTGAAAATGTGGAGCTTCCAAAATGCCGATGCCATAGACAAACCCCGGAAGTGCTTGGGACATGTCTGCCAGAGTCGGGTCGAGTCTGCGCATGAAGGGGCGCAAATCCTCTGCCGGAATTTGCACCAACAAATATGACAGAATGGTGCGGCCATCCCCGGAACCATCAACCCCACCGTGCTGGAACGAATCCCGAGCATAAGGATCCCCTAGGTCACCGCGCCAGTCACGACCGGTATCGCCCAGTCTAATTCCCAGCTGCTGTTCTTCATGCTGTTCGGCAATCGTGTACCCTTCATAGGATACTCCGGCGAGGCCCTCTCTCGTGCTGGTCTGGCCACGCTCCATTTCCCTCGTCAAGAGTGCGCGCATCGGTACGGTGCGCATGTTGCGCAGCGGCATCCCCCCGGTAAATCCCTCGTTTACCGCAACCCATTGGCCGCCATACGTCCCAGTCCAGACCATCGCTTCCCCATTCGGGGCGGCGGGCGTAGGTTCGGCAATGACATCAACCGTGTAAGTGCCGTGTCGAAAACCAAAGGGGCCGCTAAATCCCGCCAGAGGTTCACTGGTATGGAAGCACGCACCGAGCACTGCGCACGCGGCAATGATCAGAGCCGATTTGACAACACGCATGTGATCTCCCCCGGAAGTTTGGCAGCAGGCTATCGAATGGTGGCGCTCGCGCAAGGTTTATCCGTTTGAAACAATTTGGAAAAATGGGGACGCACACCATTTTTGCGCCCCACCCGACTGATCTTGTTGGGCAATCGTCGGATTAATTGGTGAGTGTCCCCGTTTATTTTGGCCGGATGCCGGCATGGTTTTCAGAGCGAAATAATTCGTGACAGGCACCATTTAGCGAACGCCAACCGCCCGAAAGTAAATCTGTTCCCTCGTCATCGGTCATGCGGCGTTGAAATAGGTGCCTGTCACCACTTATTTCAGGCCGTGCAAGGGAACGGGGGCACCCGCCAAAAACGTGTCGCTATTGGCAGCCCCCTAAATGGAGGCGGGAACAGATCCTTCCGTCAATCCATGTGGCGCCGCACAGGTCCATGGTGGCCAAAGACGACGTCAGGGTCGCGTCCAGCAGGTTCACGCCGGACAGGCTAGCGTCAGTGGCAGGGAGGCAGCGCCGGCATGCACGCTGGCGGTGACAGTGGCCTCACTCCCGGCGATTTGCGATGATGGATTGCTCATAAAGCCCAGGTATGAGTTGCAGCGTGACCGCGCAAACATCTGTACTGTAAAAGGTGCCAACCCACACCTGAATGGGGCCCGCCGCCGCGCCAAACCCATTCAAGGCCGTAATCACGACCTCCGGCTCGGTGACCTCGTACGCTCCATAATGGGATGAAGTTCTCTGGAATTGATGATTGGCTTTCCACCGTCCGTCGGCCGTTCTCACCAGCAGCATTATGGGGCAGCGCTCCGAGGACCCCCAGTGGTCCACGCCCGAGGCCCGGAAGTACATGTGGGTAAAATATTGCATGTCGGAGACGTCGAACGTGAAATCGGGCCTAGAGTTCACGAAGCCTCTTTGGTGGAGACCGCCGATCGTCGCACTGCAGAGCCGCAGGTCAGTATAACCACCGGCAGTGGCGCTGTAGGATGGGCGGGAAGGGGGGTCAAGTACCAAGCCCGAAACGGTGATCGTCTGGCGCGCTTCCCAGTTCACATCCGGGCAGCTCTCGGCAGCGGCAGCGGCGGTCAGGGAAATCAGGACAAGAAAAGCAGAAAAAAGAGTGCGCATTTTATGGCTCCAGTTCAAGTCTTGTTGCGATGAGCCTGCAGGGTGCGCCGATCCAATGGATACCGGCACCGATGCGCGCTTTGCGATCAGTCGATGCGGTTGACCAAAGGCGCCAAATGCATGCACCCGGTCCATATTCTTGAAGGACTGAGGATGGTGAAATCACGCTATGGCGCTTTGGCGCACAACGCAACGACGTAACAATGCCGGGTCCGTGAGCGCCCAAAATAATTCGTGACAGGCACCATTTAGCGAACGCCAACCGCCCGAAAGTGAATCTGTTCCCTCGCCGCCGGTCATGCGGCGTTGAAACAGGTGCCAGTCACCATTTATTTCGTCACCATTTATTTTCCGCGAAATCACCCCCGGTTCGGGGCCCGGGCAAGCGCATAAGTGCTGCACTTTTGCCTCCCGCACCCCCCGCACCAGCCCTGCCCCGGCAGGGCTTCTGCAGCGGTTTGTGATATTTTTTTCTTTACACGATCGGCAATAGGCCCTACTCGCGTTTTTCCCGGCGGAGGTGACGATGCCGGATTGGGTAAACAACTAACAGGGGGTCACGTGAATTGCACACGTACCATACTCCCCTGGACCTGGTCCGCTTACGGCACCTAGAAAAGCCGGTCGTCTGTGCACGTCCGGATCGTCTGGCCCGAGCTAGCCATTGGTTTCAGGAAAACTTTCCGGGTGAAGTGCTCTATGCCGTCAAGGCAAATCCCAGCCCATGGATTATCGACGGCCTGTATGCGGCCGGCACGCGCTTTTTTGACGTCGCCTCGATCCCCGAAATCGAGCTGATCTCGCAGCGCTGCCCGGACGCAAAGAAGGCCTTTCTGCATCCGGTCAAAAGCCGCGAGTCGATCCGTCGTGCCTATTTCGAATTCGGCGTGCGGATTTTCGCGCTCGATACCGAAGCGGAACTGAACAAGATCCTCGAAGAGACCAACCACGCCTCCGATCTCACCCTGATCGTGCGCCTGGCCGTGTCCAATGAGGGCGCTGTCTTCTCGCTGGCCGGCAAGTTTGGCGTCCCCGCGTTTGAGGCCGCCGAGCTGATCCGCACCGCACGCGCCCATGCCGTGGAGCTGGGTGTCAGCTTCCATGTCGGCAGCCAGTGCATGCTGCCCTCCGCCTATCGCTCGGCGATGATGGAAGCCTCGCGCCTGATTGCCCAGGCTGGCGTCACCGTCGACATTGTCGATGTCGGTGGCGGCTTCCCGTCGATCTATCCCGGCCTGACACCGCCGCCGCTGACCGAATATATCCGCGCCATCGAAGATGCCTTCGAAGAGATGATGGTGCTGGAAAATGCCGATCTGTGGTGTGAGCCCGGCCGGGCCCTCGTCTCGGAAGCGGAATCCATCCTGGTCCGGGTCGAACTGGTCAAGGGCGATGCGCTCTATCTCAATGACGGCGCCTATGGCCGCCTGTTCGATGCGGCGCATTCCAAATGGCCTTTCCCGGTGCGCCATCACCGCGCCAAAAACGAGGATGGCGGCGAGTCTGATGCCGAAACGGCGATGTTCCGCTTCTTCGGTCCAACTTGCGATTCGCTGGACGCCATGCAAGGACCATTTGAGCTCCCGGCGGATACCGCCGAGGGTGATATTATCGAGATCGGCATGCTCGGAGCCTATGGGACGGCGATTGCGTCGAACTTCAACGGCTTCGGCAGCACGGAATTGGCAATGGTGGCGGACGCCCCCTGGCCCTCCATGTTCGATCAACAACCAGACCGGGCGACCGGCGAGGAGTCGACGGTCATCAATCTGGCCCGCGCCCGCCGCCGCCGTCCAAAATTGCGGAGACGTGCATGACCGATAAATCGAACCGTAAAGCGGAACTTCTTTCCTCCCCTGTCGAGCATATCGACATTACGGCTTTCGATGGTCGTCCCCTGATCGACGCGTGGGAGAAGATGTCCTTCACCTCGCGCGATGCCGCGCGCGCTGCGCGTATCCTTGAGGCCGCCGTAGCCGATCCGGATTGCTCGGTCATCCTGACCCTGGCCGGCTCGACGTCGGCGGGCGGCTGCATGGATGTCTGGCGCGATATGGTGCGTCACAACATGGTCGACGCGATCGTCTCGACCGGCGCCGCCATCGTCGATATGGATTTCTTCGAAGCGCTAGGCTTTCGCCATTACCAGGCGAAGGAAATCCCTGACGACCGCATTCTGCGCGATCTCTATATCGACCGCATTTACGACACCTATATCGACGAGGAAGAGCTGCAGGCCTGCGACGCCGCCACGCTCGAAATCGCGAACCTGCTCGAGCCCGGCCCGCGCTCCTCGCGCTCCTATATCAAGGCGATGGGCAAATGGCTCGCCGATGGCAATGCCAAGAAGCCCGGCTCCCTGGTCCAGGATTGCTATGAGCACGGCGTGCCTATCTTCTGCCCCGCCTTCTCCGACTGTTCCGCCGGTTTTGGCCTGGTCAAACACCAGGTCGAGCGCATGAAGGCCAAACAGCCCTATCTCTCGATCGACAGCGTCGCCGATTTCCGCGAACTCACAGACATCAAGATCAAGGCCGGAAAGACCGGCCTCTTCATGGTCGGCGGCGGCGTCCCGAAGAATTTCGCGCAGGACACCGTCGTCTGCGCCGAAATCCTCGGCGTCGAAGTGCCGATGCACGCCTATGCCGTCCAGATCACCGTCGCCGATGTGCGCGACGGCGCCTGCTCCTCCTCAACCCTCAAGGAAGCCTGTTCCTGGGGCAAGGTCGACACGGCGCTGGAACAGATGGTGTTTGCCGAAGCGACGACGGTGGCGCCGGTGATGGTCTCCTCGGTTTATCACACGCGCGACTGGGAGAAGCGGCCGCGGCATAGGTATGCGGATATGTTTGAGGACTGACCCAAGCTCAACGTTCAAAGGGAGCCCTGGCGGAGACGCTGGGGCTTTTTTTTTATGGTGGGGTGGGGGGCAACACTTGGTTACGGAGAGCCGGTTCTAACACCGGCACACCTCCTGCCGCGAAAAACCTACCTCCAGTATGCGCTACTCGGGCAACAGCAAGACACATGGGTCACATTGCGGAGTAAGTATTGTGGTTCTCTGGCGACCACGGGTGACGCTAACCCGAAAGTTCTGGCGAGAACTTTCATTAATCTCGCTCCGAGAATTGTTCCAAACAATCCGGCCCAAATTAACAACGATCTGCCCCCTACGATCCAAAATGGGCCAACCCTCAAATATTATGACTTCGTCGAACTGTTTTCCTTTGGCTTTGTGCATATTCATCACCACGACACCAGATTCCGGTTTGGCACCATTGGCAAAATGTTCTTGAACGAACGCCTGCCGCACGATAGCGAACGCGTTGGCATAGCAGCCATTGTCGCGCCAATCTTGCGTGAGGTCCTGGCGGAGAAGCGAGCCTCTTTCCAACAATCGAATGTTGCGGACTTCCTTGCCTATTTCCTTGAGACGTTTGCAGTCTCCGTCTTCGAGCACTGCCCTGATGGCGCGCCAATCTCTATCGGGATCGCCACTCAATCCGACAGCGCGAGCCGCATCATAGACCACGCAGCTCGCTCGTATGATGCTGTTTTTTGGCGGATTTTTCCCTACAGCAACTGCCGCAGCCCATTTTTCATAAGCACGGCGCAACGCATCGGCGTCATTTAACCCTTGTTTGGTAGGCTTGTTTCCGCCTTTTCCCTGAAAATAATTACACATAAGGTCAACGAGGACTTCTCTGTGACCGTCGACTTCCGGCTGCATCAGGTGGGCAATAATTTCAGAGCCCAGAATTGCAGCTTCTAGCTCGATGACGGCGTGGTGGGGAATCGCTGCCATTCCTGCTGGGGGCTCTCGCAATTGATCCGAAACCAAGCGCGTCATTTTTTTTGTCGGAACGAGAATGGCTAACGACCAATCTGGTTTCCCAGCCGCAACTAACCTGCTCCGGGCCTCATAGACCGTCGTAACTAGCTTCGTCATTGCCGGGCCAGGGTAAGGCTCAAAACACCCGATTGCGACGCCAAGGTATGTTTCCTGTCGGAACTTACCCGTCAGGATATCATTAGCAAACTTTGCGATATCCGTGCCGCCGCTGCGATGGTTCGCGTCACTCAAATCAATTGGAGTCGGACGGAATGCCTCAATAAAGTGATCGAGTCGTTCCGGGTCCGCGCCAATGAAGTCGAAAATGCGCTGCTCTGGATCAGCCAACGCAATGAGACGCACGCAGCCGCCGAGCGCCAGTATCACGCGCCACTGATCTGAATTTGTGTCTTGAAATTCATCCAAAATAACAACGGGGTATGCAGTCGCAATCAGTCGACGTAATCGTTCACTGCCTCCGAGTAGGTCGCCGACGAACGGGGCGAAGAGATCAAAACAAACCATCCCATGTTCTCCCGCGAGACGTCGCCGTTCCCTATCTTCCGCGGTCGCCTTGGCCGTCTTCTCAGCGTCAGAGAGATTCTTGTCCGGTGCAAAACCGCTGCGGGTAGCGGAAAGAGCGATAGCCTCAGCAGACGGGGTTAGGATATCCAGTCGCCGTGCCAACCCAACAAGATAGCCATGTGCCTTCAGGATACGCCAGAAAAAGGAATGATAGGTCTCCACCTCGATCCGCTGTTTGAGCTCGTGCGAGATACTCCGCTCATGATCGATTGCTTCCACGACCCGTGAAACGGTTGCCCGCGCAAAACTCAGGAACAACACCTTTTGCTGCGGCCCGAGCTCCTGAGCCGCAATTTGAGCGGCCTTCAGGATAGAGATCGTAGTCTTACCAGAACCAGGCCCACCAGTGACGAGCAAATTCCCATTGCTAGCCATTACTTGGAGCTGCTCATCAGTCAGCTTCATTGTCGGCAGCCTCTGGCGCAGGATCGACGTTGGCGGGAGCAGCCAGTAGTTCATCCTCGACCGGCGCGGGGTCACATGCCTGCATCAACCTCTCACATGCATCGCGGAGCCATAAAGGAATTTCAAGTTCGGAGCATTGTGCAATGAAATCGGCAATGCCCCAGTTGCCCTTTGTCCAAGAAAAGTAATCGCTGACCGCGTCACGAGCTTGTGCAACGGGGTCGGGGAATTTGGCGGCCAAATGCGGCGGAAACTCCAACGTGCCCGCAAAGCGTTCAAGTGCCGCTCGGGTAGTGCCTTCAAGCACGAGTGCCTCAATACCATGCTTGTCGTGCATTAGCAGAAGTTCGACTTCAGCGTCGATCAGGGCCTCGTTTGCAGGGTCCTGCTTGTCGCAAAGGGCGAAAGTCCGTTTGCCGAGACCGTGAAACAGCTTTGCCATACTTGGAATTTTGGAATCACTACCGGCGTTAAGAGTGCAAACTCCCATAGCTTCAAGCGATCTATATTTTCCGGGGTTCAGCTCCGATAGTCGACGGCAGACGACTGGAAACGCGGTCGTCTCAGTTTCACCTTCAGCGATCAAGACACGGCGCGAGAGTAAGCCCTCGCAAAATCGCGTCCGAAAGTCCTGCCGGTATACCTTCAGCTTCAGATTAGGCGGCAAAACAATAGGTTTGCGGGACATTTGACCGGCCCGGTCACGGCCCAGAACAATGGTCTCGTCTAAGGCGAATTCTTCGAGAACGTAAGGCGAGTGAGAAGTGAAAATCGCTTGGGAGGCCAGCGACCGTATTTCATGAACAATTCTCTTTTGCGCATATGGAGGGATAGCCGTTTCAGGCTCCTCCATCGCGAATATGACGTTCTGCTTATCTGCGGCGATCTGCGAAAGCATCGCCAAGACAAGCATATTTATTGTGCCGGTACCCTGTCGATAAAATGGCGCCGCATGCTCTCCCTCGCCTGTCGCGATGAAAGCTGTGATTACCTTCCGGAGATTTTCCCGAGTAAGGTTTGAGACCTTTAGATGAGGGTGAACACCCCACTCCTTCGGGACGTATTTTTTGAGGGCTGTATTGATGCTTTCAAGGACGCCAGAAATTCCCAACTCCGGATCAGCTGCGACTGAAAAGCTGGACAATTTGTCGATGGTGTCTTCCCACATTTGTGGGCGGACCTCCTTTTGCCGAAGGATGATATCCAACAAGCTCCCCCGCTCGAGGCTCAGCGCCCGACTGCCTGTCCGCAGTGACCGTAGATATAAGAATCCGCAGAGCTGCTTATCCTTCTTCCGGAACTCAACCGGATTGACGCCCTCAGTCAACGACCGCGTAAAATAAGTCTTCCCCTCAAAATCATCTTCTTCGGCATCGTACCAGCCATGAAAAGTTACACGGAGTGCCTCAGTGATATGTTCGGGATCAACGCCCGCTGGATCGGGCTGGTCGTAAAACCGGTCCGCCACTGAGTCCCAGAATTCGATATATTCGCCGAACCGAGCTTTCTGCTCGTCGGAGAGATCAGCAATTGCCACTTCTATCTCAATTCGGGGTGCATCTTGCGGCTCCAGCTCACCCCCTAGCGCCTCGAGGCCCGCGACTTCAGCCTGACCAGCTCCGTCTCCTTCGTTGGTTCCTCCTTCAGGAACATCGACGTTTTGCGCCAAGTAACGCCCTTGATAAAAATCATGCTCGTCGATCGGAGGCCGACGGTTGAGTCGATCTGGGCCAAGAGTAAGATCTAGAGCCTCAAGGACCGTCGTTTTACCGGTATTGTTGTCGCCAATTAGAACCGCATGCGTGGGCAGCAATATTGTTGCCGCCTTGATGCCTCTAAAATCACTGATGCAGACACGACAGGCTCTCAATTTTTTACCCCCTAGGTTGTGACTGAAACCCTACACATATCAAAGTCGAATTCAACCTAAGCCCGAGCCACTCCACCCCACATCCCCCATGCCAGCCAGCGGGCCGTATCCGGGTTTTCAGGTCAAGGGTGAAACCGCGCAGCGGCCCGAAGGGCCCTTGACCTGAAAACCCGGATACGGCGTCATCTCGGCAAGGGATGTATGGGGCACTCGGGCGCGAGGTGCACCGCTTTTTGACGGGCCCCGCTGCACCGCTTTCCTCCCCCTTTATGGGGAGGTGGATAGGCGCGTCAGCGGCGAGCCGGAGGGGTGGCGCCGGAGGCGGCATGGTCACCTCGCTTTGCTCGGCCCCTACGACCCCTGCTGCGCCTTCGGCTTCGCATGGCCCACTTCCCCGCTTGCGGGGAAGAAGGTTGGGCCCGATGCCTTCCCCCAGCTAAATCCCCGCGACAATCCGCCAACACCTGACACAATGCCTCCCAACGCGGGGAGCGAACGCCATGACACTGGAATCCATCTATTATATCGGCCAGACGGTCTCGGTGATCGCCATATTGGGCACGCTGGTCTTCGTCGGCATCCAGGTGCGTCACGCGCGGTTGCAGACCGAGCAGGCCAACACGCTGGCGCGCGCCGAGATGAGCCAGTCGGCGGGCCTGAAAATTCTGGAGCTTGTGGACAGCTGGTATCAGACGAAGGAGAGCGCCGAATTCATGCACCGCGCCCTCCTGACCGATGCCCCGCTTTCGAGAGCCGAAAAACAGAGGTTTGGCGCGCGTCTGTTGACGCTGTTCACCGGCATTGAAGTGGTGGCGATGCTGTATCGCGAAGACCTGTGCGACCAGGGCATGTATGACCGGCTGATGATCACCAGCCAGGTCTATTGCAACCGGCCTCAGGTGCAAAAATGGTGGCACAGCGGGGGCCGCGCCTTTTACCTGATGCCGTTTCGGGGCACGCTTGACGCGATGATGACGCGCGCGGATGCGGTGGACGAGGCTGTCGCTGAGGGTGAGGCGGCGGCCGGGGCATAAGGGCGCGCTTGCCCGTTTGAATCACGGCCTAGTCGAATATACCGACGGCGAGCTCGATCCAGGTCAGCAAGAACAACACGAGCACGATGGCGGCGCCGATCAGCTTGGCGCGCAGGCCAAGGCGTGAGGCCGAGAGAAATTCAATGCCGCCGACGAGGCCGGCTAGCATGACGCCGAACACGAAGAAGTCGCCGGGCGTCCAGTTGACCTGATCGGTGACGAGCATGGCGGCGGCCGGCAGGAGCCAAAGCACCGCGACCGCACCCCATAGCGCCAGGCGCCACGGCGTTTGCCAGAAGGCTTTCGGTGTCGGGTTGGTGCTGGTCATGGGCGGAGTATAGGGCAGACGCGGCGGGTTTTGAATTGGAAACGTGCTCACACGTGGAAGATTCGCGCCTCTGGCGCGGAAGCATCCATACTTCCCATGCAAGCCAGCGGGCCGTATCCGGGTCTTCAGGTCAAGGGTGTAACCGCGTCGCGGCGCTTCGCGCCCTTGACCTGAAAACCCGGATACGGCGTCATCTCGGCAAGGGATGAATGGATTGGCGAGCGCACGGCGCGCCGCTTTCTGACCCGCTTATCCCCTCCCCCAACAACAATCCCACGTCATCCTGACGCACGTCAGGACCTCGACGTAATCGCGTGTAACGCTTGCGATATCGAGGTCCCGGCTTTCGCCGGGATGACGGCGGCGAAGGGGCGGCCTCGAAAAAACTTATCCCCGCCCCTGCCCGCTGCGCGCACAATCCACCCGTCCCTGAGCCACTCGAGGCCCGGACCGGTTATCCGGGGGCGCAGGGAGTACGGAGCCTGTCCGTTTTCGTCATTTGACCACGGCGAAACCCGGCAGGGCCATGGTGGGAGAAGACCGGCATTAGGGTTCGACCGTTCATCTCCTTCCATTTCGACACAGGGCCCGCGAGGGGCCTGAGCAAATCTCCGTGTGCGGGGTGCCTCCGGCGCCACACTCACACATCTACTCATCCCCGGCTCCGGCCGGCACCCCGCACTCCTCATCCCGCCAGGCGTCAGCGCCTCGGCGATGTCGGTGCAGAGCCCGTTCACAATCTTGCCTGAAGGAGGCATGCATGACCCATCACCGCAATACTCACTCCACCCGCCGCCCCAATCAGGCCAGTCAAGTCGGCCAGCCCAGTCAACTCGCCCGGACCGGCCGGATCAGCCAGCCCGGCCCGGGGCCCGATCACACCCCTGATCCCGAGGCGGCCGCGCGCGCCGCCTTCGAGGCCGGCGATGCGGCGCTGCGCGCCGGCCAGACGCTCAATGCCGGACGCTGGTTGAGACTGTCGCGCAGCCTGCTCGCCCTTGGCCGCGATCTCGAGGCGCAGGTCCGGCAGAAGGCGGCGGCAAAGCCGCTCTTCACCCCGCCTCACCTCAATCCGGAAATTCTCGCGTTTGAACAGGAATGCGAGGCCGAGACCCTGGCGATCGTGATCGCGCGCGAGGAGGGCCGTCCGGAACCCGAGCCACGCCATGAAGAGGCCTGGGAGGATGTCGATTTCTACATGCGGCTTCGCGCCGCCCAGCGCGCCGGCCTGTTCGACGAAGAGGCCTTCCGGCGCGGCGAGCTCGATCTGGACGAACTCGACCTCGATGCCTGGCTGCCGCCGGCCTTCCGCAGCGGGAGCGGCGGCTGAGCGGGCTCTGAGGCGGGGCCTACTCCGCCGCCGTCTCCGCATCCGCCAGGCACAGCCAGCGGCTCTGATTGATGCGTGACGGATTGGCGACCCAGCCGGTCACCCGCGGGCTGACCAATTGCCGGTTGGCCTCGAAGAAGACCGGGATGACCGGTGTCTGGTCGAGGATATATTGCTCGGCCTCGGCCAAAAGCGCGTTGTGCTCGGCCTCGACCGGCGTGTTCAGCGCCGCATCGGTCAGGGCGTCATAGGCCGGATCAGTCCAGCGCGTGTAATTGATCTCGCCGGCGCGGCTCTCGTATTGCAGCAGCACGCCGTAGGGATCGTTGAAATCCGGCGTCCAGCCGGAGGTGGAGACCTGGAAATCGCCGCCGCGCATGGAATCATAATGGATCTGGCTATCGCTGGTAATGACCTCGACCTGGACCCAGGGGGCGATCGTCATCCAGTCCTGCTGGATCACCGGCACGATGCGCGGCCAGCTGGCGGCCGGCTGGTAATCAAATTCGAAGACCAGCGGATTATCGGGCCCGAAACCGGCGCCCTCGAGCAGACGGCGGGCCTCGGCGCGGCGCTCATCCATCGGCATGTCGGCATAATCGAGCCGCGGCCAGTCGAGCCGGCCGTGAATGCCGGCCGCGACGAGGCGCCAGGCCGGGGCATCGAAACCGCCGAGGACTTCCGCGGTGATGAAGCGGCGGTCGATCGCCAAGGACAGGGCACGGCGCACATCGGCATTGTCGAAGGGCGGCGCGGTGACGTTGAATTCAATCGTCCGGTTGACGAAGCCGGGCACGGATTGCACCAGCTCGGGATGGCGCTCCATCAGGAAGGCGGTGTTGGAGCTGGCGAAATCGACATTGAGATCAAGCTCGCCCGTACGCACGCGGCGTTCGGCGGCGGCGGTATTGACGGTCGGATAGTAGTAGACATCGGTCAGGCAGACATCAGCCGCATCATAGAAATACGGGTTGGCGACAAGGTGGATGTAATTATTCGACCGCCATTCGGCGAGCCTGTAGGGCCCGCTGGTGACCATGTTTTCCGGCCGCACCCACATATCGCCATGCGCCTCAATGGCATGTCGTGGGACCGGCTGGCCGTAATACATCAGCACGGTCGGCAGATAGGGGGCGGGGTAGACGAGGGTCAGCTCGACGGTTTGTGCATCGATGACGCGGGCGCCGAGCGTGTCGACCGCGGCGCGGCCCTCATAGATATCCTGGGCGTTGAGCAGGAAGAGCAGCGGGGCGGCGTATTGATTGCCGGTCAGCGGGTCGAGGGCGCGCTGCAGGCCATAGACCACATCATCGGCCGTGATCTGAACGCCATCGGACCACAAGGCGTCATCACGCAAGGTGAAGGTCCAGACCAGGCCGCCGTCGGAGATTTCGGCGCTAGAAGCCAGCGCCAGGACAGGCTGCGCATCGGCGGTCGGCTCATACAGGCCGACGAAGAGATCGGAAACGATGGTGCGTTCGTCAGAGATCTGGGCCAGGTCCGGATCCAGGCTGAGCGGCTCAATGCGATTGCCGCGATTGAGCGTGGTGCCATTATCGTCGGGGGCGCCGCCACAGGCCGCGAGTGACAGGCAAAGCCCGGCGGCAAGTCCGAGCGCGATCCGGTTGAACATCATGCGTAATCCCCCGATTGAACCGGGCGACCCTAAACAGGATGCGGATCGACACAAGCAGAATGCGGCGGCCGGGGGCCCATCATTTCCGGCGAAATTGCATCGCCAAGGAGGTCAGCCCTCGCATTAATTCATAACCGACCTGCGGCGGCAGGGTAAGAATTTTCGTGACGGACGCCGTCAGCCTCGCTATGCGGATCCCTCAACAGGACTTTTCGCCATGACCGAACTTTTCATCTCCGCCCTCGTTACCTTCTTTGTCGCCATCGATCCGCCCGGTGTGGCGCCGATCTTCTTTGCGCTGACCGATGGTTCACCCAAGGCTCACCGCCGGGCGATGGCGTATAAATCGGTCCTGATCGCGACCGGTGTATTGCTGGCTTTCGCGCTGGGCGGCCGCTATCTGCTCGACGCGATGCATATCAGCCTCGACGCTTTTCGCACCGCGGGCGGCGTCCTGCTTTTCCTGATGGCCCTGGAAATGATTTTCGAAAAGCGCACCGAGCGCCGCGAGGAGCGGGCCGAGAAGCTGACCGAGGAACACGAAGCCCATCCGGAAGTCTGGGACGACATCTCGGTCTTCCCGATGGCCATCCCGATGCTGGCAGGCCCCGGCGCGATCGCGACGATCATGCTGTTCATGTCCGAAGCCCAGACCATGGCGCATCAGGGCGTCGTTTTCGCGGCCGTCGGGATCAACCTCCTGCTCTGCCTGGCGGTTTTTCTGGTGATCGGGCCGGTGATGAAATTCATCGGCGCCTCGATGGCGGCCATGATTACCCGGATTCTCGGTGTCATCCTGGCCGCGCTGGCGACCCAATTCATCTTCGACGGCATCCACGGCGCCTTCTTGGCCGGTTGACCCACGACGCCCTCGCGGGCGCTGGCAACCAATTATTAGCCGGTTTGTGACAGTCTGCTCGCCTAAGGGTCCGTCAAAGAGGCCCACAGGTGATGGAGAATTGGATGGGGTTTCGTCTCGCCATGACAGTCGCCGCAGCCCTGCTGACCACAGTCGGGCTGACCGCTGCCGCTTACAGTTTGACGCAAGGACAGACCGATCAGGCGATTGCCTTCGGTTGGCCGGCCATCGCGATAGCGATCGCCTTCGCGATTGTCATCCCGTCACAGTCACGGGCGCAAACGCAAATTCAGGACTTGCTCGAGAGCGGTTTGAAGAACGGCGCATAAAGATCAGGCCGCCGATCGCGGAAGACTCCCCAGGCGGCGCGATGCCGCTGCAGGAAATCGCGATCAAACGTGGCCGACACAATGCCTTCCTCGGTCTTGTTCAGCTCCGAGACCTTCTCGCCGCTATGGTCGCAGACGAAGGATGAGCCGTAGAAGACCTGGCCATCTTCATTGCCGACCCGGTTGGCCGCCAGCACAGGCATCACATTGGCCACGGCATGCCCCTGCATGGCGCGCTGCCAGCGCGCGGAGGTGTCGAGGCTGTCATCATGCGGCTCCGAACCAATCGCCGTCGGGTAGAGCAGGACTTCCGCCCCCATCAGCGCCATCGCCCGCGCCGCTTCGGGGAACCACTGGTCCCAGCAAATGCCGACGCCAACACGTCCGAAACGCGTATCCCAAACCTTGAAACCGGTATTGCCCGGGCGAAAATAATACTTCTCCTGATAGCCGGGACCATCGGGAATATGGCTCTTGCGATAGACGCCCATCGGGCGGCCATCGGCATCAATCATCACCAGAGAATTGTAGTAGCCCTGCCCGTCGCGCTCATAGATCGAAACCGGAATCACGACACCCAGCTCGGCGGCGAGCTGCGCCATCGCGATGACACAAGGATGCTCCATCGCCGGCCAGGCGCGGGCGAAATTGGCCTCGTCCTGGGTCTTGCAGAAATACGGCCCCTGGAAGAGCTCGGGCGGCAGGACGACCTGGGCACCGGCGGCCGCGGCCTGACGGATCATGGCCGAGACGCGTTTGATATTGTCAGCGATATCCTCGCCGAACCCGGTCTGCAGGCCGGCAATGGTGATCGACTGGCTCATGGCTTGGGTCCTGCTGGAATGTGAGTCGTGACGCAGTGGAACGCACCGCCACCGCTCAGGATGGCACTGGAACGGCAACCAACAATTTCATGACCGCCGAACAGGGCCCGCAGGGCGTCGAGCGCGGCGGCTTCACTGGCGGTACCATAGGTCGGGACTACAAGATTGCGCGGCCCGATCACCCAATTCATATAGCTCGCCGGCAGCACATCGCCGGCCTTGTTGACGACACGGCCCGGAGACGGGATGCGGTGAACCTTGAGCTTGCGGCCGCGGGCATCGGTCATCGCGGCCAGTTCGCCGGCGATCACTTCGAGCATTTCGGCCTGCGGATCATTCTCGCCAAAGCCCTGCATGCACACGATTTCACCGGGACGGACGAAGCGGGCGATATTGTCGACATGGCCATCGGTATGATCGCCAATCAGACCCTTATCGACCCACAACACTTTTTCGACGCCGAGCGCGGTCTTCAAACGTTCCTCGACCTGAGCCTCGGTGAGATCGCCATTGCGATTCTTGTTGAGCAGAACGTCACGCGTGGTGATCACCGTGCCCTCGCCGTCGAATTCCAGGGCGCCGCCCTCGGCGATCATCTCGACATCGATAATGCGGGCCTCGACCATGCGGGCAATCGCGGTGCCGACCGTCTGGTCGCCGGGGATCTGGAATTTGCCGCCCCAGCCATTGAACGGGAAGCGGGCCGCCACCAATTCGCCATCGCGGCGCAGGAAGACCGGTGCCGTGTCGCGGGTCCAGACATCGCCGTAATTCTGGCGGACCAGAACCGCCCTGTCGCCCAGCGCGGCGCGCGCCGACGCTTCGGTTTCGTCGTTGGAGACGAGCACCGTCAGGCGCAATCGCTTGCCGCCGGGAATGGCTTCGGCTACCGCCGTCAGGAAGGCGGCAAACTCGACACGCGCCGGGGCGAGATTTTCCAGCCAGATACTCGCCTCCGCCGGCCAGCAAGTGACGATTTGATCGGGAATTTGCGATTCGTGGGAGATGGTGTGTTTGCTCATGATCGCGCCTCTATCACGCGTTTGCAGCGGATGCGAGCGCAAAAAAGCAAGACGGTCACGCAAAAAGGAAGGGCGGCCCGAGAGCCGCCCTTCCAGTTTGTATTTACATGCGCTTCCAGTGCTTAGAAGTCGTACTTCACACCGAACAGGACCTGCCAGGTCGATGCGCTGGAGACCCGTGATTCAGGGGTCTGTGGGTTGAAGCTCTGGAACACATACTGATTGGTGCCGGCATCGTAATCCGCGTTCACAATGCTGCGGATTTGCGGATAGCTGGCCTGTGTCAGAATGCCCCACTCATCATTGATGAGATTGCCGAGGTTTTCGACCACGAGATAACCGGCGGCGCGATGGCCCGGCGCGAAAGCAGGGATTTCCTGCTCAAGACGCAGATCCATCTTGGTCCACCAGGAACCCTCATGCGAGTTGCGCTCGTCGATCGCACCACGTGTCAGGCCATTGGCATCGGCATAGGCGAAAAAGGCTGCCGTATCGAAACCAGGCTCGAACCGGACCAGCGGATCGCTGGCGCTGGTTGGAACGTAGAGCAGGTGACGACGGTCGGCCAAGTCACCGAAGATGTCACCATCATCGCGATCAAACGCGAAGGAGTAACCGCGCGACTGGCTGACCTGGCCGAACAGGGTCGCCCGCGTGGTCAGATCGTCGAAGAAGTCATACTCCCAGGAAACCCGACCGGTGAAACGGTGTGGGATCTCGTAGTTGGAGGTCGCAGGCCGGGGGTTGTTCGGATCGGAAACCGCGACACTGGCATAGTTCGAGAAGGCCACCGAAGAGGTCATCGGGTTGGCATCTTCGGACTGGGTGTAGGCATAGGCTGCTGTCCAGCTCAGGCCCAGATTTTCATGCTCACGGCTGACCGCCAGCGACAGGACGAGCGATTCGCCGCCATCGAAATTGGTCAGAATGAAGTCCTGGTTGAAGTTCCGGTTGGAACAGGCCGCTGCGGTCGGAACCACGCAATCCGGATCGCTGCGATCGATCGAGCGATAGATCGGACGGCCGTCCGGTGCCGTATCGACCTGCTCGAGCGTCGCGTCGACGATGCCGGCTGCGTCGCGGCTTTGCGAGTACAGCAAATCGCCCATCACCGTAAAGCCGTCACCGAGGAATGGCAGATCGCCATCGTAGGTGAAGCCCAGGGCTGCCTTCCATTCGGCCGGGATCTCGAAATCCGGGTCGATGGCATTGACGCCGGAATTGGCCGCGCCGGTGGCGACTGAATCAAACATGCTCTGTGGGACGCCCCAGATCGGACGGCCGCCTGTACCTTCGTCCTGGGTATAGGTGTCGGTGCCGGTAAACAGGTTTTCCGGAGAACGATCGGTCAGCTGGATTGCCGTCAGGCCGTCATTCGAAAAGTTGTTGGAAACCCAGACATTCGGGTTGCCGCCAGAGTAGAGGCCGACGCCGCCACGAATGGTGAGGTCGCTGCGCGCATCCCAGGTGAAGGCAAAGCGAGGCTGAACCAGGCCGCGGCCATCAAGCGAGTCGGCATTGGAATAGCCATTGCGCGCGATGAAATTGGCGTTCTCATTCGGCACGTCATCGGTGGTGTACCAGTCATAGCGCAGGCCGGCGATTAGGGTCAGACCATTCGGGCCGGACCATTCGTCCTGTGCGTAGACGGTGTTGACGTCATAGGTGAAGGTTGCGCCAGCATCGGCCGGGTTATTCGTGCCGCGGGCATTGCCGTAATAGATGCGGTCGACATCACCATTGCGGAAATCATTGATGCTGTTGAAGCGCCACTCGCCCTCGGTGTGCTGAACAAAGAGATTGAAAATGTCATAGTTCAGCGTCTCGGCACCGAAGGTGAAATAGTGGTCATTCCACTGATAGTGGCCGACACCCTTGAGGGTCATCGTTGAGTAGTTGAGATCATTGGACTGACGCGAGTCATCGGCGCCGAGATAGACCCTGTTGCCACCGACGCGGATCTGGACTTCACCGAAATCAGTGCCATTGATCGAGGCTTGGGTGAAATCGACTTCCTGATAGGAGGCGCGCAGCTCGGTGGAGAAATTGTCGGTCCAGTTGGAAAAGAGCTGGGCGGTGTAGGCGGTCAGATCGGAACCACGATTATAGAGGTGGTTCTCGTATTCGAACTCATTGTTGTCGCCGTCAGATTCGGTGCGGTTGGCACCTTCCGACTGGTTGTAGGTCAATGCGAAGCGGTGATCGTCATTGATGTTCCAGTCGACACGAACAAGGATGCTCTCATCGATGACCGGCGCATTGCCCGGGACACCACCTGGATTATAGCCATAGACGTTCTGAGCAATGTCGAGAATGTCGGCATAATCGGCCTGGGAGAAGCCCGTGATCTCGACCGGGGCGCCAGAGCCTTCCGGACCACGATCGAAGATGTCGATACCTTCAAAGCGCTCATAGGCAGCAAAGAAGAACAGACGGTCCTGGATGATCGGGCCACCGAAGGTGATGCCGTAACGCTTCTGGTCGTATTCAGGAACCGTGAAGCTGGAACCTTCGAGCGAGTCACCCTGGAACGCGTCGGAGGTGTAATCGTAGAAAACGCCGCCGCGGAACTCATTGGTGCCGGATTTGGTGACGGCATTGATGTTACAGGCGGTGAAGCCACCGTATTCGACGTCAAACGGAGCCAACTCGACGGAGACCTGTTCGATCGCGTCATAGGAGAATGGCATGCGCTGGGTCGGGTAACCGTTCGAGTTCAGACCGAAACCGTCATTGAGGCCGAGGCCGTCAACGGTCAGGCTGTTATAGCGGGGGTTGGCGCCGGCGCACTGGATCGAGTCATTGAAGGATTCATCGATATAGATGCGCGGATCCTGACGCACGACATCCGCGAGGGCGCGGTTGATCGCTGGCGTATCCTGCAGATCCTGAAGCGTGAAGGTCGAGTTCGGACCAACGGCGGTATTCATCGCCTGGATGGCCGAGGCGGTCACGACGACGATGTCGGACGTGCCGGATGCCCGAGACATTTCGAGATTGAGCGACATGCTCTCGCCGAGGGCGAGGAAGACCCCTTCAACCCGGCGTGGCTGGAAGCCATCAGCGGTGACAGTCACATTGTAAGGGCCGCCAACGCGCAGACCCGAGGACGAAAATCCGCCATTGGCGCCGGTCGACGTTCTCGACACCGAGCCGCTGGGCGTGTGCAGGATGGTGATGCTGGCACCGGACACCGAATTGCCGGCGCCATCAGTGACCGAACCACGCAGCGAGGAAGAGGTTTCCTGCGCATAGACCGCGGCAGGCGCGGCTGCCAGCAAGGCGATGGTCGCCGCGCTGAGTGAGAGTTTTTTCATGAATGTCATTTGGAGGTGTCCCCCTAGGATCGACCAAACGAGGGAGCGGGTCCCCCAACGAAGCAAGCGCCTCGTACGCTGGACGTTCGAAGAATCCAAGACGCCTACGCGAAGGTTTTGTGACAGTCGCCGCAGCGGCGCCAAACCTGAATCCGTGCGTGATGGGCTGAATCGCGCAAGATATGTGTTTTGGGGGCGGTAATTGCTCAACATAGAGGGGGGATGTCGGTCAGGTTACCACAATCCTCATCCAAAGCGCTCTTTACGGGCCGCAGTGGAAAGGGCATAGCCTGCGGCGAAAATGTTACACTTTCTTAAGACCTGTGAGCCCGCCATGGTTGAGTCAAAAACAAAGCACACGCAATGGACGTGGAACTGGCAGCGGGCCGCCGTGCTGCTGATTCTTGGGGTCGGCCTGACGCGAATCCTGGCCCTCTCGCTCAACCCGATCGAGCTGTATGCGGACGAGTCCCAGTATTGGGTCTGGTCGCTGCAACTGGATTGGGGCTATTTCTCCAAACCACCGATGATCGCCTGGCTGATCAGCCTGATGACGACAATGTTCGGCGATAGTGAGTTCAGCGTCCGGCTGTCCTCCCCCCTGCTGCACTCGATCACCGCAAGTTTTCTCTTTCTCAGCGCCCGCAAGCTCTGGGATGAGCGCACCGGTTTCTGGGCCGCGGCGATCTATCTGACGATCCCGTCCATGTGGGTGTCCGGGGCGATAATCTCCACAGACGTGCCAGCCATGTGCGCCTGGTCCGCCGGACTTTATGCACTGTTGCGTCTGCGCGATGGCGGTGGCTGGATCAGCGCGATCGGGCTTGGTCTGGCGATCGGCCTCGGCTTCCTGTCGAAATACGTGATGATCTATTTCGTGCTCGGCCTCGGCATCTGCCTGATGATCGATGCGCCAACCCGCCATGCCTTGCTGAATTTCCGCGGAGCATTGGCATTGCTGATCGGCGCCGCGCTGCTGACGCCCAATATTTTGTGGAATGCGGCGCATGACTTCGCGACCGTGAGCCATACTGCCGCCAATGCAAATTGGGGCGGCGATCTGTTTCACCCTGGCGAATTGTTTGAATTCCTCGCCGGCCAGCTGGGCATTTTCGGACCGGCATTATTCATCGTCTTGCTGGCGATTCTTGGCGGGATCATCTGGCGCTCCCGCGAGGCCTTGCCAGAATCGCGCCTGCTGGCCGCCTTCATCCTGCCAGCCTTGCTGGCGGTGTCCGCCCAGGCCTTTATCAGCCGCGCCCACGCCAATTGGGCTGGCGCGGCCTATATCGCCGCAACCCTATTGGTCGCCGCCTTCCTGCTGCGCGGACCGGCCTGGCGGCGCGGCGTCCTGTACGGATCAATCGCCTTTCACACGGCACTGGGCCTGTTCATGACGGTGGTCGTGGTCAACCCGCCCCTGGTCGAAGCCTTCCATCTGGAAAACTCGACCACGCGCATCCGCGCCTGGCAGGAAACCGCCGACGCGATCAGCCAGGCTGGCCAGGCCGCTGACTACAGCGCCATCGTGTTTGATGACCGCAATATATTCCACCAGATGCAGCGCTATGGCAGCGACACCAACCCGCAATTGGCGATGTGGTTGCGCTATTCCGGACCGGTCAATCATGCCGAACAGGAATGGCCGCTCGATGACGCGCATGCGGCACCGATCCTGATCGTCTCGCACCGGCCGCTTGAAGTCGCGAAAATGCGCGAGGATTTCGATCTGTTCGAATCCGCCGGCGGCATCTCGATCGAGCTCGATGGCGACAAGACTCGCGAATTCACCTTGTGGCGCGCACAGGGCTATCACCGTATCGAACGCGATGAGGCCTATGAGGTCCGCTGGCAGCAGATCGACGATGCCGAGCGGGTTGAGGATTGATTATTCCGGCAGGCCAAGCGCCAGGCAGAGATTCTGCAATGCCTGGACTGCGGCACCCTTGAGCAAATTGTCGAGGGTACAGACAATGACCACATGGCGGCCATCTGCGCCGAGGCTGAACCCGCCAATCACGGCGCCCGGCAGGTCAGCGCCGTCGCGAGTTTCCGGCGTCTCATCGGTCACCCGTATCAGCGGTTCGCCGCGATAGGCTGCCTCGTAAAGTGCGATCAAGGCATCACGCGTGATCGGCTCGGCGAGAGATAGATGCACCGTCGCCGTGATGCCGCGGAAAAAGGCGGCGACGTGGGGCGTAAAGCGGACCTCGAGGCCAAGCTGGCGCGACATCTCCTGCTCATGCAAATGCCCGGTCAGCGCATAGGGCATCAGATTATCGCGCAGGGCGTCGAGATCATTCTTGCGCGAGGGCGTGGTGCCGGCGCCGGAATAGCCCGAGACGCCGAACACATGCACATCGCCCGCCAGCCGGCCCCGCAGCGGCGCGATTGCCAGCTGGCCGGCCGTGGCATAGCAGCCCGGATTGGCGATCCGTTTCGCCCGACCCAAAGCTTCGCGGCCATGAATTTCCGGCAGGCCATAGGTCCAACCATCGTCGAACCGATAATCGGCGGAAAGGTCAACAATCACCGTCTCCGGGCTCGTGGCCTCAATCGCGGCGACAAAGGATGCGGCCGCCCCGTTCGGCAAAGCGAGAATGACGGCATCAGCCCCGAACCCGGCGACCGCCTCCGGCGAAAGCGATTCAAACATCAGCCCGCTCATGACCTCAGGCGCGATATCGCGGACGGGCTGGCCCGCCAGTTCCCGCGAACTGGCGAAGACAAGTTCGAGATCGGTGCGGGCCGCGATCAGGCGCAGCAATTCACGCCCGGTATGTCCACGCGCACCGACAAGGCCGATCCGCTGGCTCACGACACCGGTTCCAGTGTTGGCGGCAGTTCGAAGACCCGGGTGACAACGCTGTCGATCTCGGCCGGGCGAATGCCCTCACCGCGCCAGAACACGGTCCATTCCTCGTGCCGGATGGCGCCGTCGCATTCATCGAAATAGAAGCTGTTGACCGGATTGGCAGTGCGCGAGCGCCAGATCAGGCGCGGCGCATATTCGACCAGGCGGTTCCAAACGGTACGGCCCAACCCCTCGCCGCGCGCATCGTCGAGCACGGCGAATTTGTCGAGATAGATCCAGTCGTCCAGTCGCGTCGTGATCGCCGCAGCCCGGTAGCTGTCGGTCACAAAAGCATGGTCGAGCACCAGATTGTTCCAATAGCCGGCGATCGGCGCGCGCCCGAAGGCCGTCGTCACCAACGCATTGAGGCGGGCGAGATCGAGATCAGCTTTGGACGCGGTCGCAAGAATGGTTTCGCCGCGCCGGATCAGGGTTCCGGCACCGGCATGCGTGAAGAGCTCGCGCGCCAACTCCGCCGGGCTGGTGATTGAAACCGAGCTGGACAGCGGCAGATCATCAAGCAGCCGCTTGATCTCCTCCAGCTTCAGCCGCATGCCGCCATTGACCCATTCGGCCTGCATCAGTGTCGGATAATCCGTCGCGAGATTGATCGAGGACAGGATATCGCCCCATTCATCGAGCAAGCCCCCAGTGCCCGTCAGGAAGACGACCTTGTAGGGTTGCAAGGCTTGCACCAGCGCCCGCACCGCAAAATCGGCATTGATATTGACCAGACGCCCGTCATGGGTCTCTCCCAGGCAAGCGAGGATGGCGGCTTGTCCGGCCCGCGCCGCCGCCGCGACCAGTTCGAGATGGATTTTCGTTGGCTCGCCGACCCGGCCCAGTTTCTCCTCGTCGATCAGTTCCGCTTCGAACACACCGCGCGGCACGGCCGCGGCACGGCCGCCCGCTTCGCGGATCGCGTCGACCAGCTGGAGATTGGCATGGGTCAGCGTGTCGCGAATGATCGGGATGGCGTTCTCGCGGGTCACCCGCAGGCCATTAATGCGTTCAGTGCCAATACCGGCCTCGGAGAGGGCCGTATCCAGCTGCGGGCCACCGCCGTGCACGACGACCGGCGACAGTCCAACCGATTGCAGAAAGGCGAGCGCCGTCGCCAGACCGTCAAGATCCTCCTGGATCACCGCACCGCCGACCTTGATGACGGCAAAGCGTTCCTGGTCCAGGCCGGAAAAACGCTGCAGGTATTCGCGGATCTCCTTGCCGTCGCGCATATGCGACAACAGGCGGACGATCGTCGGGCGAACACCGGGGAGTGGCGCCGTCACTTGACACCTCCCTGATTGGCCAGGGCTTCCATCACCGCCTGCTGCACCGGCAGCCGGTTGGCAGCCTCTTCAATGCCGAGAAAGGCGGGACTGTCGACGACGGCATCGGCGATCTTCACATTGCGCCGCATCGGCAGGCAGTGACTGACCGTGGCGTTATTCGTGAGGGCCATTTTTTCCGGCGTGATCATGAAATCCCGGCCCTTGGCGCGATACGGCGCCTCATCGTCCCAATGGCCGTAAAAGGGCAGCGCGCCCCAGCTCTTGGCATAGACCGCATCGGCGCCTGAATAGGCCGCCTCGACATCGCTCGTCATCGTCACCGAGCCGCCGCCCTCGGCCGTGAAGCGCTCGGCGGCACCCATATAGCGCTCATCGAGACGGTACCGCTCATCGGGCACCAACAGGCGCACATTCATCCCGAACTTGGCCGCCATCAGCAGGGCCGAATTGGCGACTGCCGTATTGAGCGGTTTGGGATGCGGCACCCAGGTCAGAAGGAAGGTCTTGTCCTGCACAGCACCGATCCGTTCCTGCATCGCCAGCATCATCGCCAGTTCCTGACAGGGATGGACGATGGTCTCCATATTGATCACCGGCACGGTGGCGTGTTTGGCGAACGCGGAAATCATCGGATCTTCGCGCTCGACGGCCCAGTCCCTGAATTCAGGGAAACACCGGATCGCGATCAAATCGACATAGCTCGACAGGACCCGCGCCGCCTCTCGCACATGCTCCTCAGCCGTCCCGTCCATCACGGCGCCGTCGGTGAATTCCAGCGGCCAGGTCGCGCCCTTGGCGTCGAGCACGATCGCATGGCCGCCCATCTTGGTGGCGCCGATATCAAAGGATGTACGCGTACGCAGCGACGGGTTGAAGAAGAGCAAAGCGATCGACTTGCCCTCCAGCGCGCGGCTGACCGTCCCTGATTTGAACGCTTTGGCGCGGTCGAGCAACCCCTGTAGTTCGGGGCGGGTCCAGTCGGCGGTGGACAGGAAATGACGCATCAGCTCTCTCGGCATTCAATGTTCGTGAAACGGGTAAGTTCGCCCATAGGGCCAGCTGCCCGGCATGTCCAGATATTGCGCGGAGTTCACGAGCAAAAACACCCATTGTAACAGCCGAAGACGGTGATTTCCGGTTCGAATGGAAGTGAATGGCTCAAGCCGCGGTCAAATCGACCAATCCCGGGCGCGGTTGATCGCAACCGGCGCGCAGCCCCGGCAGAGCAGGAATGCTAGGAGCCGCGAAGCCGTCGAATGGCGTGGGTGGCTTGCAGCCTCTCGCGCTCAGCCTGATACCGGGTCCGGCAACGTCGTTCACGGAAATTGCTGCCATTGCGCCGGCGCCAGGTGCACACAATCTCGCCGGGGCGTTCTGCGATAACCGAGATAGTGTCCTCGCTGCCGGTATCAGCTCGAGCCACCGGATTATTCGCGGCGCGGCGCAACGCCTCAAGATACAACAATTCAGCGGCTGCGGTTGCCTCGGGCGTCGCGCCCTTGGCCGGAAGCGGCACGGGTTCAACGGCTGACTGCCCCCAGGCTGCGCTGCCCAGCAGAATTGCACTGCTGATCGTGGCAATACGAATGATATCCAGCATGGCACGGTCTCCTGCGTGATAGGGCCTCCTGCGTGATAGGGCGCGCCGTTTCGCCGAGAGGCCGCGACAATATACTCCCACGAACCGGCTTCAGACACAAATATGCTTCAGCAGAGCAAGGGGCTGGCAGAAGTGCTGGAAATCATTCGGGGCTTGTGAAACAAGCAAACCAGTGTGAAAGGATCGCCCAATGTCCGTCATCGCCATCATTCCCGCCCGTTACGCCTCTGGCCGCTTTCCGGGCAAACCGCTCGAGCAAATTGCCGGACGCATGATGATCGAACGCGTTTGGCGCTCGACCCGCGCGGCGCCAGGCGTTGATCGCGTCGTTGTCGCCACCGACGATGAACGCATTGTCGACGCCGTCAAAGGATTTGGCGGCGAAGCCGTGATGACCGATCCGGCTTGCCGCAACGGCACCGAACGCGCCCTCGACGCCGTGAAGCGGCTCGACAGCGATGCGGAGATTGTCATCAATGTTCAGGGCGACGCCGCCCTCATCCCACCCTGGGTAATCGGTGACGTCGCGGCCGCCATGCTGGCCGACGCGTCCCTGGCGATGGCGACCCCGGCGGTCAAAATGCCCGAGGAGACCACCATCCGCATGCGCGAGATGAAGGCCAAGGGCATTGTCGGCGGTACCACCGTTGTCTTCAACCGGGCTATGGACGCACTGTATTTCTCCAAGGGAGTCATTCCCTTCCAGCGTCATCCCGAGGCCGGCACCCCGACCTGGCAGCATATCGGCCTCTACGGCTACCGCCGCGATACTCTGGAGCGCATCGTCGCGCTCGAACCCTCACCATTGGAAAAGGCGGAGAGCCTGGAGCAATTGCGGGCGCTAGAGAATGGCATTCCGATCCGCATCGTTCCGACCGATTATCGCGGCCGCTCGGCCTGGTCGGTCGATGCGCCAGAAGACGTTCCGGTGGTTGAGGGCATTATCGCCCGCGAAGGCGAGCTGGTGCCATGAGCAAGGTTCTTCTGGCCCGTCACGGCAATACATTCGGTCCCGGCGACAAGGTTGTCTGGGTTGGCGCCAAGGAGGACCTGCCACTGGTCCACAAGGGCGAGGAACAGGCCGCCGCACTGGGCAATGCCCTGCGCCATGCGCGCCTGACGCCGGAGCGCATCATCACCGGTCCCTTGCTGCGCACCCGCCGCGCCGCCGACCTGGTCGCGGTGCTGAGCGGATTTCACGGCAAGGTCGAGATCGATGAACGCCTGCGCGAGATTGATTACGGCTCCTGGGGCGGAAAATCCTGTGACGAAATCATCGCCGAATTTGGCGATGAAGCGCATCGCACCTGGAATGAGGAGCATCGCCGCCCTGCGGGTGTCGACTGGTCGCCCGACGAGGCGACCCTGCGCACCAACGCCCTGGCCGTCATGCGCGACGCAGCCCTGAGCCGGCGCTTTGCGCTGATCATCACCTCCAATGGCGTGTTGCGCTACATGCACGGCGTTCTGGGCGGCGAGGCTCACGACGCGAAAGTCAAAACCGGAAATATCTGTGCCGCCGACATTGATGCCGGCAAGCGCCTGTTCTGGAATGAAGTCCCTGATGCCGACAGGCTGGAAGCCGTTTTCGGCTAGTCCACGCGGTGCAGGAAAGCCTCGATCGCCGCCCAGGCCTCGGGCTCGGTCATGAAAGGCGCATGGCCGATATCGGGCACTTCGACAAAATCGAGACCGGGATTGCGCCGCGTCATTTCCGCGACGGTTTCCGGGGTCAGCAGATCGCTGATACCGCCCCGCACCAGCAGGGTCGGGAAGCGATTGAACGGTTCCCAGAATGGCCATAGATCGGGCGGCACGGCGCTGCTGTCCAACTGATCAACCAGTGCGCCGTCATAGGCCAGCGCAATGCGGCCATCGCCGGTTTCAATCCAGGTCTTGTGAGCGAAATCGAGCCAGAATTCCGCATCGTCTGCCCGCTTCGGGAAGGCCGTCAGATTGGCCTCGCGTGACCGGTCGGCGGCCTCGCCCCAGCTCGCAACCGGGTCGCGGCTGGAGACATTGGCCTTGATCCTGTCGAGGCCGGCATTGGCAATCTCCGGACCGATATCATTGAGGACTGCCGCTGCGATCCTGTGAGGCTGCTGCGCGGCGATGATCATCGTCATCAACCCGCCCATCGATGTGCCGATGAATACGGCCCGCTCGATTTTCAGTTCATCAAGCAGTGCGATCATGTCGAGCGCATAGGTGAGCGGCTGATAGCGCAGCTCCTGGGGGTCAGGATCGGAGCGGCCCCGGCCCCGCTGCGACACCACGACAACCCGCCGCCCCAGAGCCGCCAGGCGCGGCGCAAGATCCTCGAAGTCACCCACATTGCGAGTCAGCCCGTGCAGGCAGAGCACCGGCACTCCGCGGGCTTCACCGACGGGCGCATAATCACGATAATGCAGGCGCGGCCCGTCGCCGGTAGTGAAGAAATTATCGCTAAACCGTTGTGACATCAGGCCGGCTCGATGCCTCGATCCGGTGTTTCCTTCGCCACATGCTCCACCCAGTCACGAGCCAGATGGCGCGAGGCCCAGAACATGAAGAATGCAGCGACCAGATACAGGCAGGAGCCGATCAGGATGGATATCCGCAAGGAGCCCTCGCCATAGGTTGGTTCCAGCAGGGTCGACAGCCGCCCCAGCACATAGACGCCGCCGCCAATACCGAGAAGATTGTTGATCAGCAGGAAGACCGAGGAACCGCTGGTGCGAAGATGCGGCGGGAAAAGATGCTGGAAGGCCGACAGGACCGGTCCGAGCCATGCCAGCCCCAAAGCGGTCGGGATAAACAACAGAATCACCGCCAGCGTCGCCGATGGCGACATGATCCCGGCCCAATAGAGCGGCGCGGAGATCACGAAGGCTATCGCTGGCACGAAGGCAAAGGCCGCCCGTTTACGCTTGCCGATCCAGTCGCCCATCACACCGCCAAGGACGATTCCCAGGCTGCCGGCAAAGAACAAGATGCCGCCAAACATCCAACCGGTCTCGGTCAGGGAAAGCTGGAAACTGCGAGCGAAGAAGGACGGCAGCCAGAAGAAGACGCCATAGCCCATCATCGACGACGCCGAAGCGCCCATGATCATCAACCAGAAACTCGGCTTCTCCAGAGCCAGATTCATGAATTCACGGAAGAAGACGAAGAAGACACCCAGCAGCGCGCCGGCAATGGCACGGCCGATCAGCCAGGCTATCGCGCCCATGCCCAAGCCCTCACCGGTCATCAAGGCGGGCACACCCCAGGCAACAAGCCCGGGAAGCAACATCAATGCGCTCGTGCCCAGAGCGAGCACGGTCCAGGGCGCGCAGCGGCTCACCCATTGGCCAGCGAACCAGCCGCAGCCAGCCCCGACTGCGGCTGCCGCGATCAGAAGTCCGACCGACTGGATGGCACCGCCACCAAAGACGGTGATGCTGAAAATCGCCAACAGGCTGGGCAGAGCAAACAGGACCGAACCCGCGATCGAGAGGATGCGGGCCTTGGCCGGTGGATAGGCCGCCTCGGTCTCGAGAGCTGTTGGGCGTTTGGCCGGGACACCGTCAAATTGTCCGCGCCGGGGCTCGCGCACCAGCAGCTTGAAGATGGGTGCCAGAAAAACGCCGGCCAGGCCGACAATGATGAAGGCCGAACGCCAGTCGAGGCTGTCGGATATTCCGCCGCCCGCAATCTGGGACCCCGCGATGACGCCAAAGGCGCTGCCGACGGGGATGCCGAGTGAATAGATCGCCAGGGCCCGCGCCCGTTTTTCGGGTGGATGATAGTCGGCAATGATTGTGTAGGCCGGGGCGACGCCGCCGGCCTCGCCGATCCCGACACCAACCCGGCTCAGGAAGAGTTGCGTGAAATTGGTCGCCAGACCGCTCAATGCCGTGAACCCGCTCCAGATCACGAGCGACCCGGTCATGATCCAGGTCCGGTTCACGCGATCGGCAAACCAGGCGATCGGCACGCCGAGCGTCGAATAGAGAAGGGCGAAAGCAATGCCGCCGAGCAAGCCAAGCTGCTCATCGGTCAGGCCCAGATCTTCCTTGATCGGAATGGCCAGGATCGAGATGATCTGGCGATCGAGAAAATTGAACGCATAGACTAGAAACAGGAGCAGCATCACCAATTTGCTATAATTGGCGCTCGGCAATGGGGCCTCTTGTGACCCGGCTGGACTATCCGTCATATCTCTCCCCTGATATGGCCCGGTCACATCGAGGTGCCGGCTATCTTGATTGGCACCAAACCTGAACCACCATTCAGGTTTGGTCAAACCCCAATTCCCTCAATCCTCTGCAGGCCGCAGCTTGTGCAAGGCTTGCCCGGATGCAGGATGTGCCACACAATTGCATCGAAGCCCAACCGAATAAGGGGAAATCGGGATGAGAAATCTGGTTCTTGCCGCTGCAATCAGCGGTCTGGCCCTAGCGGGATGCAGCCAACCGGCTGAACAAACCGTCGAGATGAGTGCTGCCACGGCCTTTGCACCACCTGTCATCGCCACGAGCGCTGACATCAATGAGGCCGATCTGCGCTATCGCATTTCGACCCTGGCCGATGACGGTTTTGAAGGCCGCGCTCCGGCGACGCCTGGCGGAATTGCGGCGAGCCAATGGGTCGCCGACGAAATGGCCCGGATCGGCCTCGAGCCCGGCTATGACGGCAGTTATTTCCAACCCGTCTCGCTGCTGGAAGTAACGCTCGATACCGAGCATTCCGATTTCGACCTGTTTTTCAATGGCGAACCGCTCGACCTCACAATGGGTGACGATATCGTCTACTGGACCAAGCTCAATCAGCCGTCCGTCTCGGTCGCCAGCAGCGATCTGGTGTTTGTCGGCTATGGCGTCGTCGCACCGGAATATGGCTGGGATGATTATGCGGATGTCGATGTCACGGGCAAGACCGTGGTGATGCTCGTCAATGATCCCGGCTATGCCAATCCCGATAGCGGTCTCTTCAATGGCAATGCCATGACCTATTACGGGCGCTGGACCTATAAATACGAAGAAGCCGCCCGCCAGGGCGCCGCCGCCGTCATCCTGATCCACCAGACCGCGCCGGCCTCCTATGGCTGGAATGTGATCACCGGGTCCTGGTCCGGTTCGCAGCTCGACCTTGCTCGCGAACCCGGTGCCGGAACCTTTGCCGAAGTGGAAAGCTGGGTCACAGAAGACGTCGCCCGGCATTTGTTCGAGCTATCCGGGCTCGACTTCACAGCGCTGACCGCCAGTGCGGCCCAGTCCGGCTTTGCAGCGGTTGCGATGACCGGTCTGAGCTCGGCCGGCACACTTCAGAACACGACCCGGACCATGGATTCCCGCAATGTCGTCGGCGTGGTTCGCGGCACGGAACGTCCGGACGAATACGTCCTCTATACCGGCCACTGGGACCATATCGGTCGCCGTGACGTGCCCGAGGGCGAGGACGGCATCTATAATGGCGCTGTCGACAATGCCACCGGCACAGCCGCCATTCTGGAAATTGGCCAGGCCTTCATCGCCAACCCGCCACAGCGCTCGGTGATGATCATCGCGGTAACTGCGGAAGAATCCGGCCTGCTCGGTTCGGCCTATTATGGCGAGAACCCGGTCGTGCCCTTCGACCAGACCGTTGGCGGCATCAATATCGATGCCATCATGCCCACGGGCCGTTCCCATGATGTCGTTGTGGTCGGCCATGGCGCCTCGGAACTCGAGGACATCCTGACCGAGGAAGCCGCAGCCCAGGACCGCTACATCGTGCCGGACCCGAACCCGGAAGCCGGCTATTTCTATCGCTCGGACCATATCTCGATCGCCAAGCATGGCGTGCCAATGCTGTATGCCGACGGCGGTGTTGATCTGATCGAGGGTGGCCGCGTCGCCGGTGAAGCAGCCGGGATGGATTATCGCGATCATCGCTATCACGCCCCTGCCGACGAATACGCCGCCGACTGGCAGATGGATGGCATGGTCGAGGATGTGACGCTGCTCTATAATGTCGGCGCACGCCTTGCCAATTCAGACGCTTGGCCAAACTGGTATGAGGGCAATGAATTCCGTGCCCTGCGTGACGCACAGCGCAATCAATAGACGCGCCTGTCAGAACCAAGACTGTCAGAATGAAGAAAAGGGCGGCCCGGCGGGTCGCCCTTTTTTGTGCGCCGGTGCAGACAGATCAGAATGTTTTGCGGGTCACGATTTTCTGGCCGCGCTCTTCCAGCCGGCGCTGGTATTTGTCCGCGTCGAGCACAGCTCCGGAGTGGACGCAGAAAACGGCGCGAACCTCGGAGATGCGTGGCCAGTGAATGAAATCGCACATCACGGTCCGGGCAGCGGTGCCACTCTTGATTTCAACACTGCCAAGGCTCTGGGCAAACACGAGATCGCTTCGGAACATGCCCTTGCTGCGCAGCGTCTCCATCGTCTCGGCGAAATCCCCGCCGAGAAAACGCTCGACCGGCCGACCCTCAACCACCTCACGGGAGACGCCGAACAATTCGAGCGCGCCGGCGGAAACCGCCTTCAGCACGCCTGTTGAATCGGTGACGAATTCGATACCGGGATTGAGTGTGACCAGATCAATCCATGTCGGCGCGGGCGCCACGACGAAGGCATCCTGCACCAGCTCGGCCATGCGGCGCTTGACCCGGTCAGGCGGATCCGACTCGCCATTCTCCCAACGCGAAATCATGGCCTGTGTGACGCCGAGATCGGCTGCGAGTGCCGCCTGTTTCAAGCGCTTTGACATCCGGAAATTCCGGATGATCGACGGCCAGTTCACTTTGCTCGAAGGTCCGGCGAGATTGATGTCCTGTACCAATTGGCCCCCCTAGGGCTTGATTCCTGCGGCGCTGGTCCGGCTTCCCGTTTTCGGTCTTGCCAGGCCAGGCACAACCGAAAGGCAACACGCAATTCGACACAGGCCGTCACGACAGCTTCGACGATCCGCCTTCGTGAAATGCTGGCCAAATCATCCCGGCCGGGCTTCCGCGCAGTATCGCGATCAGCTTGATGCAATAACCTAGCTTGCACTTTCAACGGTTTCGCCCATCGCGTCAAAGAATCCCGCCACTGCAAGCCATGCAATCAGGCCGGAAATTCTCCCCGAACCCGGATCAAGCGCGCAGGCCGTTGGCCAGCAACCGGATTTACCCCAATTGTTCAAGGTGGTTACGTGAACCCATCCGGTTGCACTTAGGAACTGCATGAAATCACACAGCGCGGGGCAATCGGACCGGCATGCCCGTCCTCATGGCGGCTCTGTACCGCACGCGATCGAGCCAGTATGGTCTGCGCAAGGCCCTTCCGGCCCGGGTGATCAAACGGTTGGCAAAGCTCGCCATGCTTCGTGGGGGCAAGCGAAACAGAGCGGTTGAGCAGGAGCGTTCAAGATCGCGGTCCAGGGGTTACTAGTCCGGTGAGCCACAGGCAGGGGCGCGAAATGGCGCACGCCCGCTTTGGCCGGAAGCTTGATGAACACGCATGGGGAGATGGGCTTGTCGAAGGCAGATATGGAAGCGGTGCATCAGGTTTGCGCCCGGTATGATCACCGTGCTGATGCCCTGATCGAAATTCTGCATGACATCCAGCAGACGCAGCAATGCGTCAGCGACGAGGCCGCCCGTATCATCGCGGCCAATCTCAACATCTCCCGCGCCGAGATCCAGGGCGTGCGCAGTTTCTACGCTGACTTCTCAACGGCCCCGCGGACGCCCGACCGGATTCGCCTGTGCCGCGCCGAGGCTTGTCAGGCAGTCGGTGCCGATCAGCTCGCCGCAGAACTCGATCGCGCCGGCACGCCGCATGAGGCGGTTTACTGCCTTGGTAATTGCGCGCTTGGCCCTGCCGCCCTGATTGGCGAGCGGTTGGTCGGGCGGGCAACGCCCGACCGGCTCGCGGCGATCAAGGCTGAGGGCCGCCAGGATGACTGAAACACTGACCCTCTTTCTGCCGCGCGATGCCGCAGCCCTCTCGGTCGGTGCCGATGGCGTCGCCGCACGCCTGCAACACCTCGCGCGGCAAGGCGGCATCACGCTCGAACTGGTCCGCACCGGCTCGCGCGGCATGCTCTGGCTTGAACCCTTGCTCGAGATTGACCGCGGCGGCATCCGCCATGGTTTCGGCCCGCTTGGGACGGACGATATCGAGTCCTTGTTCGACCAGGGTTTCGCCGACAACCACCCGCTCGCAATTGGCCCGGTTGAGACGTCGAGCTGGATGCGAGCCCAAACCCGCCTGCTCTACCGCCGCTGCGGTGTTATCGACCCGCTCGATCTGGACGGATTTGAGCGGACCGGCGGTCTTGCCGGCCTGCGTACCGCAATTGCGCAGAGCTCCGCCGAAACGATTGAAGCCGTCACCGCTTCGGGCCTGCGTGGCCGTGGCGGAGCAGGCTTCCCCGCCGGAATCAAATGGAAGACCGCCGCCGATGCGGCCGGCGAGCAGAAATATATCTGCTGCAATGCCGATGAAGGCGATAGCGGCACTTTCGCCGACCGCATGTTGATCGAAGGCGATCCGGGCCTGTTGATCGAGGGCATGGCCATCGCCGGACTCGCTGTCGGCGCGACCGAGGGCCTGATCTATCTGCGCTCGGAATATCCCGACGCCATTGCGACCATGCGCGCCGCCATCGCGGCCTGGGAAGGACGCGGCTGGCTCGGTGATAATATTCTCGACTCCGGCCGCAGCTTCCATCTCACCCTTCGGCGCGGCGCCGGCTCCTATGTCTGTGGCGAAGAGAGCGCCATGCTCGAAAGCCTTGAGGGCAAGCGCGGCCAGGTGCGGGTCAAACCACCCATCCCCGCGATCTCCGGCCTGTTCGGCAAGCCGACCATCGTCAACAATGTCCTTACCCTGGCCAGCGTCCCCGATATTCTCAGCCAGGGCGCCGCCGCCTATCAGGCGCTCGGCGATGAGCGCTCGCGCGGCACCCAGGCCTTCCAGCTGGCCGGCAATATCAAGCGCGGCGGTCTGTTCGAGGCCCCCTTTGGCCTGAGTTTGCGCGAATTGATCGAGACCCATGGCGGTGGCACGCGTTCCGGCCGGCCCATTCGCGCCGTGCAGGTCGGCGGCCCGCTCGGGGCGTATCTGCCAGCGTCGATGCTTGATTTGCCGCTCGAGTATGAAGCCTTTGCCGCCGCCGGTGCCATGCTCGGGCATGGCGGGATTGTCGTGTTCGACGACACGGTCGACATGGCGCGGCAGGCGGAATTCGCGATGGAGTTCTGCGCCGAGGAGAGTTGCGGCAAATGCACGCCTTGCCGGATAGGCTCGGTACGGGGTGCCGAGACACTGGCCAAAGTCCGCCGCGGCGAGGAGGTCGAGGCCAATATCGCCTTGGTCGAAGAACTCTGCACCGTGCTGACCGACGGCTCGCTCTGCGCCATGGGCGGGTTGACGCCAATGCCGGTGATGAGCGCCCTGCGCCATTTCCGCGAGGACTTCCAACCCCGGCCACTACAGGCCGACAAAACGGTGGTAGAATAAAGCCATGGGTAGCCGCAAAGCATCAGATTTCGGAACCCCGGCGAAGACCGGCGAACCGGAAGTCAGCCTCGAGATCGACGGCAAGCGCGTGCATGTGCCAGCCGGCACATCAATCATGCGCGCCGCGGCGCAGACCGAGGCCCGCATCCCCAAGCTTTGTGCCACTGACAGCCTCCAGCCCTTCGGCTCTTGCCGCATGTGCCTGGTCGAGATCGAGGGCCGCAAGGGTACGCCGGCCTCCTGCACCACGCCGGTCGCCGAAGGTCTGAAAGTCACCACCCAATCGCCGCGGCTGGAAGCCCTGCGCCGCGGCATCATGGAACTCTATATTTCCGATCACCCGCTCGATTGCCTGACCTGTTCGGCCAATGGCGATTGCGAACTGCAGGACACTGCCGGTGAAGTCGGTCTGCGCGAAGTGCGCTATGGCTTTGACGGCGAGAACCATCTTGATGAAGGCGTTGACGCCTCCAATCCCTATTTCCAGTTTGACGGCTCGAAATGCATTGTCTGTTCGCGCTGCGTACGGGCTTGCGACGAGGTCCAGGGCACGCTGGCCCTGACGATTGAAGGCCGCGGCTTCGATTCCAAGGTCACCGCCAGTCTCGGCGAAAGTTTCTTCGACAGCGAATGCGTCTCCTGCGGCGCCTGCGTCCAGGCCTGCCCGACCGCGACATTGATGGAAAAGACTGTGGTCGAACACGGCCTGCCCCGGCGCGAAGTGAGAACCACCTGCGCCTATTGCGGCGTCGGCTGTTCCTTCATCGCCGAACTGCAGGGTGATGAAGTCGTGCGTATGACGCCGGACCGCGAGGGCGGTGCCAATGAAGGCCATTCCTGCGTCAAGGGCCGCTTCGCCTGGGGCTATGCCACCCATCAGGAGCGCATGCTCTCGCCCATGGTGCGCGAGGACATCTCCGATCCCTGGCGCGAATGCAGCTGGGACGAGGCCATCGACTTCGCCGCCAGCCGCCTGCGCCGCATCCAGGCCGAGCATGGCACTGGCGCCATCGGCGGCATCACCTCATCGCGATGTACCAATGAAGAAGTCTATGTCGTCCAGAAAATGGTCCGCGCCGCCTTCGGCAATAATAATGTCGATACCTGTGCCCGCGTCTGCCATTCGCCGACCGGCTACGGGCTGAGCGTCACGCTCGGCACGTCCGCGGGCACTCAGGACTTTAAATCGGTCGAGCAGGCCGATGTCATTCTGGTGATCGGTGCCAATCCGACCGATGCGCATCCGGTGTTTGCCTCACGCATGAAGAAGCGTCTGCGGGCCGGCGCCAAGCTGATCGTGATCGATCCACGCCGCATCGATCTGGTGCGCACGCCGCATATCAGCGCCGCACATCACCTGCAGCTGCGCCCCGGCACCAATGTCGCCGTCATCAATGCCCTCGCTCATGTGATCATCACGGAAGGCCTGGCCGATAACGCCTTTATTGCCGAGCGTTGTGAGGATGAGAGCTTCAATCGCTGGGCCGACTTCATCCGCGATGCCAGCAATTCGCCCGAAGCCGTCGAGGCAGTCAGCGGCGTTCCGGCGCAGGAATTGCGCGAAGCGGCGCGGCTCTATGCCACCGGCGGCAATGGCGCGATCTATTACGGGCTCGGTGTCACCGAGCACTCGCAGGGCTCCTCAATGGTGATGGGCATGGCCAATCTGGCGATGGCGACCGGCAATCTCGGCAAGAACGGGACCGGGATCAATCCGTTGCGCGGTCAGAATAATGTCCAGGGCTCGTGCGATATGGGCTCTTTCCCGCATGAATTCCCCGGCTATCGCCATGTCTCCGACGATATCGTCCGCGGCGCTTTCGAACAGGCCTGGGGCCGCGAATTGCTGGCCGAGCCGGGCCTGCGCATCCCCAACATGTTCTCCGCCGCGCTGGATGGTTCCTTCCGCGGCCTCTATGTACAGGGCGAGGATATCGCCCAGTCCGATCCCGACAGCCATCATGTGCTGGCGGCCCTGCGGGCGATGAATTGCGTCATCGTGCAGGATCTCTTCGTCAATGAGACCGCGGCCTATGCCCATGTCTTCCTGCCCGGCACCTCCTTCCTCGAAAAAGACGGCACTTTCATCAATGCCGAGCGGCGCATCAACCGGGTCCGCCCGGCCATGCCCGAGCGTCAGGGATTGTCGGAATGGGAGACGGTGTGCCGCCTGGCAACGGCGATGGGTTTTGACATGCATTACGAGAGTGCCGCCGCGATCATGGACGAGATCGCGGCCCTGACGCCAACCTTCGCCGGTGTCAGTTTCGAGCGGCTTGATAACGGACCTTCGATCCAGTGGCCGTGCAATGAGGCCGCTCCGGACGGCACGCCGATCATGCATGTCGGCAGTTTTGTTCGCGGCAAGGGTCATTTCATGATGACGCAATACGTGCCGACCGAGGAACGCTCCAACCGACATTTCCCGCTCCTGCTGACGACCGGCCGTATCCTGAGTCAGTATAATGTTGGTGCCCAGACACGGCGCACCGCCAATTCTTCCTGGCATGATGAGGATTTGCTGGAAATCCATCCCGCCGATGCGGAAATGCGCGGCGTCGCGACAGGCGATATGGTCTCGCTTTCGAGCCGCAAGGGCGCGATCACGGTGCGCGCCACCATCACTGACCGCGTGCCGCCAGGCATCGTCTACACCACGTTCCACCACCCGGAGACCGGTGCCAATGTCGTCACCACCGAGCTGTCCGACTGGGCCACCAGCTGCCCGGAATACAAGGTGACCGCCGTTCAGGTTTCGCCATCCAACATGCCGTCAGACTGGCAGGCCGAGCGCGAGCGCCGCGCCCACCGCGCCGTCCGCGTCATGCCGGCCGCAGAATAGGTCGCAAGCGTGGCGAGTCCCTCTTTCCCAGTCAGCCGGCGCGCGAATGTCTACTCCGCGCTCGAGGGGCAGCGTAGCTGGGGCATTGCCGAGGAAATCCCGGTCGAGATCGGCTTCAATGGCACCGCCTGGACCGTGATGATGGCGAGCCCCGCCGATATCGAGGATCTCGCCATCGGCCTGGCGCTGACCGAGGGGGCCGTTGCGAGCGGACGCGATATCGATGCCGTTGATGTGCGGCAATGGCCGGAGGGCCTGACGGCGGATATCCGTATTGCGCCGAACCGGCTGCGCGGTGATCGCGTGCATCGCCGTGCCCTGGATGGCCGCACCGGATGCGGACTGTGCGGTATCGAAAAACTCGCCGATCTGCAAGCCCCGCCGAGCGCCCTGCCACCCGGTCCGGTGATCGCGGCGGCGGCCGTCCGCGCCGCGCTCGACGCCCTGCCCGGGCACCAGGAGCTCAATCGCGAAACCCGCAGCGTCCATGCCGCTGCCTGGTGCCGCATTGACGGCAGTATCATCCTCGTGCGTGAGGATGTCGGCCGCCATAATGCGCTCGACAAGCTGGCGGGCGCCCGTCTGCGCCAGGGCGAACCGGATGATGCGGGCTTCGTCGTGATGAGCAGCCGCTGCAGTTTCGAACTCGTTTTCAAGGCGGCGCGAATGCGCGCTGCCTTGCTCGCCGCCCAATCGGCCCCGACCGGTCTTGCCCTCGATCTTGCCGCCCGGCTCCACCTGCCGATCGCGGCGGTGGGCCCGGATGGCGCCATAGTTTTCTTCACGCCGGAGAGTGCCGATGAATGATGCGAACCTCATCCGGATGGCCGATCAGATCGCCGACTTTTACACGCCCTATACCGAGGCCGAGGCGATTGAGGGGGTCGCCACTCATATCAGGAAATTCTGGGATCCGAGCATGCGTGATCGTTTGATCACCCTCTCGCAAGCCCCTGATGCCGGGCTGCGCCCGATCATCGCCGCCGCGATCAAGCGGCTGATTGTTCTCACCTGACACACCAGAAGCCGGATCGGATCGCCCCATGAAAAACGACATCGAAATCGCCCGTGCCGCAACCCTCCTGCCGATCACTGAGGTGGCAAACCGGCTCGAAATTCCCGCCGACGCGATCGCCCAGTATGGCACCGACAAGGCCAAGCTGACGGCACCCTTCCTGGCCAGTCTTGAGGACAAGCCGGATGGCCATCTCATCCTGGTAACGGCGATCAATCCAACTCCGGCCGGCGAAGGCAAGACCACGACCACGGTCGGCCTCGGCGATGCGCTCAACCGGATCGGCAAGAAGGCGGCGATCTGCATTCGCGAACCCTCGCTGGGGCCGTGCTTTGGCATGAAGGGTGGCGCCGCCGGTGGGGGTCATGCCCAGGTCGTGCCGATGGAGGATATCAATCTCCACTTCACCGGCGATTTCCACGCCATCACCTCGGCGCATAATCTGCTCTCGGCGATGATCGAGAACCATATCTATTGGGGTAATGCGCTGGAAATCGACCAGCGCCGCATCGTCTGGCGCCGTGTCGTGGACATGAATGATCGTTCCCTGCGCCAGATCACCACCTCGCTCGGCGGGGTCACCAATGGCTTTCCTGGCGAGTCCGGCTTCGACATCACCGTCGCTTCCGAGGTCATGGCGATTCTGTGCCTGGCGAAGGATTTGGCGGATTTGCAACGCCGGTTGGGTGATATCATCGTCGCCTATCGCCGCGACAAAAGCGCCATCACCTGCCGCGACATCAAGGCCGACGGCGCCATGACCGTGCTCCTGAAAACCGCGATGCAGCCCAATCTGGTGCAGACGCTGGAGAATAATCCCGCCTTCATCCATGGCGGCCCCTTCGCCAATATCGCGCATGGCTGCAATTCTGTAATCGCGACCCGTTCGGCATTGAAACTGGCCGATTATGTGGTCACCGAAGCCGGTTTCGGTGCCGATCTCGGGGCCGAAAAATTCTTCGATATCAAATGCCGCAAGGCCGGGCTCAAGCCGAAGACCGTCGTTCTGGTCGCCACGGTCAGGGCGCTGAAGATGAATGGCGGCGTCGCGAAGGAGGATCTCGGAGCCGAGAACGTCGCGGCGGTTCAGGAGGGCTGTGCCAATCTGGGCCGGCATCTGGAAAACCTCGCCAAATTCGGCGTGCCGACGGTCGTTGCGATCAATCATTTCACAGCCGACACCGAAGCCGAGACCGACGCAGTCAAAGCCTATGTCGCCCGACTCGGCCGCAAGGCCATTGTTTGCCGTCACTGGGCCGAGGGCGGTGCCGGTGCCGAAGAGCTCGCGGCCAAAGTGGTCAAGTTGATCGAGGATGGCAGCGCCAGCTTCAAACCGCTCTATGGCGACGCGCTGCCTTTGCTCGACAAGATCGAGACCATTGCGCGCGAAATCTACCGCGCCGATGGCGTGACGGTGGACAAATCAGTGCGCGACCAGTTAAGCGCCTGGGAGGCCGCCGGCTTCGGGCATTTGCCGGTCTGTATGGCCAAGACCCAATACAGCTTCACGACGGACCCGACGCGGCGCGGCGCGCCCGACGGCCATACTCTGGAGGTCCGGGAAGTCCGCCTCGCGGCCGGCGCCGGCTTCATCGTCGCGATCTGCGGCCAGATCATGACCATGCCGGGCCTGCCACGTCAGCCGGCGGCGGAGAGCATCGGGCTTGACGGTGCGGACAATGTCGTCGGGCTGTTCTAGACGGAGGCAGGGACCTCATCATCGTCCGGCACGGTAAATTGCAGCTCGATATAGCGTGCATAGAGCCCGCCGCGTGCGAGCAATTCGGTGTGCGAGCCCTGGTCGACAATACGGCCGCCCTCGAGCACGACGATGAAATCCGCCTTGCGCACGGTCGCCAGGCGGTGGGCGATGACAATCGTGGTGCGATTGCGCGACAGGGCTTCAAACGCGGTCTGGATCACCAGCTCACTTTCGGAGTCCAGCGCGCTGGTAGCTTCGTCCAATAGCAGGATTGGCGCATCGCGCAGGATCGCCCGGGCAATGGCGAGACGCTGGCGCTGGCCGCCTGACAGAGTGCGGGCATTTTCGCCGAGCTGGGTTTCATACCCGTCCGGCAATTCGACGATGAACTCGTCCGCATTGGCGGCCTTGGCGGCATTGATCACCTCTTCCAGCGAAGCGCCGGAGCGGCCGAAGCGGATATTGTCCGCGACCGAGCCGCCAAACAGCGGCGCATTCTGCTGCACGATTGACATCGCATTGCGCAACTCGGTCGGATCAAGCTGACTGATATCAACGCCATCAACGCTGAGACGGCCCGAGGCCGGGTCATAGAGCCGAAGCAGAAGCTGAAACATGGTGCTCTTGCCGGCACCCGATGGCCCGACCAGGGCGACGGTCTGGCCCGGTTTCACCTGCAGCGAGATACCCGTCAGTGCCTGCGCATCGGGCCGCGTCGGATAGGCGAAGGAGACGTCTTCGAAGGCGATCTCGCCGCGCACGGGCGCCGCGAAATGCGCCGGTGTTTCGGGCACAGCAATATCAGACTTGGCGCCGAGCAATTCCATCAGGCGTTCGGTCGCGCCGGCGGCCCGCATCACTTCGGTATAGGTCTCGGTCAACATGCCGACACCGCTGACGGCGACAAAGGCATACATGACAAATTGCGTCATCGCCCCGGGCGTGATGCTGCCGGCCTGGACCTGGACGGCACCAAACCACAACACCGCGATCAGGCCCGACAGGATCACCGTGAAGATGATTGCCGTCATATAGGCGCGCACTTCGATGCGGGCGAGCGAGACCTTGAAGGTCGACTCGACCGCCTCGGCGAAGCGCGACCTTTCCTCCGGTTCGCGTGTGAAGGCCTGCACGGTCTCGATTGCCTGCAGGCTTTCGCTGGCGCGCGCCGAGGCATCGGCGAGATTGTCCTGGCTGGAGCGCGACAGGCGCTGCACCCGGCGGCCAAACAGCAGGATCGGCCCGATAATCACCGGCCCCAATGCCAGCACCATCAAGGCGAGCTGCCAGTTGACGACCACCATCAGGATCAGCGCCCCGGTCGTGGTCGCCACGGTGCGCAGCGCGACGGAGACCGAGGAGCCGACCACGGTCTGGATCAGGGTCGTGTCGGTGGTCAGGCGCGACAGCACCTCGCCGGTACGCGTGGTGGCGTAAAATGTCGGGCTCAATGAGAGCAGATGATCGAACACATCGCGGCGCAGATCCGCGACGACGCGTTCGCCCAGGCGGCTGATGAAATAGAAGCGCATGGCACTGGCCAGGCCGAGCAATGCCGCTACCGCAATTCCGGCGAGGAAATAGGCCGACAGGCCGGAGCCAATCGAGAAGGCGCTGCACATCGCTGAGTCCGAGGCGCCGGCAAAACCGCAATCGACCACCAACCGGAAAGCACCGGGCAGGATCAAGGTCAGGCTCGAGGCGAGTACCAGAAACAGCGTGAAGGCCGCCAACAGGCCGGGATAGGCGAGAACATAGGGCAGGAGCCGCCGCAGCGGCTTGGCGCTGCGGGCCTTTTCGCGATGGGCCGCATCGCGTTCAAGCTCGGAAGCAAAGCTGGAGCCCCGGTCGGTATCGGCGCGATGTTCGGCGGATTGCGTGATCTCGGCCAAGGTGATCTCCAATGTCGTGTCGGGGGTATGCTGCAAGGATGGGGATTGCATATAGGACGTTCGGCGCGCGGTTGCACCGGTCGATGCGGTCTCGGCTCAGTTCGCCGGCTTGCGGGCGACAATGAAAACCGCGACAGCCTTGTCCGGCCGCCATTGATGCTCGACCTCGAATCCGGCCTGCTGCAGGCTCTTTACCAATTGCACCGCGGTGAAGACGCGCAGCATCGGGAACAGACCAAAGAAGCGCCCGATCGGCGCGATCAGGCCGAAAAACCACATCTTCTCGCCCAGGCAGGCGGTGCTGGAGATGAAGACACCTCCCGGTTTGACCAGCGCATGGACACGGGCGATCGCCGCGTCGCGGTCTTCCAGCAAGTGCAGAATACTCAATCCGAGCACGACGTCATAACGCTCCGGCGCTGCCTCGATATCGTCAAACCCGACGCGCTCGAAACTGATATTCTCCACCTTCGCTTCAGCCGCCCGCCCACGGGCTATCTCGAGCATTTCGCCGGACAGGTCGGTGGCGTGGATATGTTTGATATAGGGCGCATGGCTGACCGCTGTCATGCCAGTGCCGCAACCAAATTCCAGCACCTCCATCTCGGGGCTGAAATGACGGCGCGTGATCTCGAGCTTGGTCTGGTAGGCGGCCTCGTCGCTGATCGGGCCGCTGGCATATTTCGCCGCCATACGGTCCCAGAAGCGCTGGTCATTGCTGAGGGTTTTGGATTGAGCACGCATCGATTTCACCTTTTTCGGGACTGCGCCGGGTTGCGGCGGCCGATCTGATTGTTGAAACCTGTCTATCCATACGAAAACAGAAGGTACATTGCCGAATAATGCGGTGCTGCTATACACAAAACGATGAACTGGCCCGCCATTGCCTTCGACTGGAATCAGATCCGCGCCTTTCTCGCCACCGTCGAGCAGGGCTCGTTTTCGGCCGCGGCGCGTGCGCTGGGCCAGACCCAACCCACGCTGAGTCGCCAGATTTCGGCCCTGGAAGACGAGCTGGGTGTCGTCCTGTTCGAGCGCGGTCATCGCTCCATGGTCCTGACCGAACCCGGCCGGGCCCTGCTCGAGCCGGTGCGGGCGATGGCCGAGGCGGCGACCCGGGTCACCCTGACGGCTTCGGGACAATCGCTGGAGATCGCCGGCCGGGTCACCCTCACCGCCACCGATGGCATGGCGATGCATGCCCTGCCGCCGGTCCTGGTCAAGCTGCGGCAGCTGGCGCCGGAGATCGAGCTCGACATCATCGCCTCCAATGATGTCCGCGATCTGACGCGGCGCGAGGCCGATATCTCGATCCGTCATGCCCGCCCGGAGCAGCCGGAGCTGATCGGCAAGCTGTTGCGCCCGACGCGCGCCTATCTCTACGCCAGCACGGGCTTCCTCGACCGCCATGGCCGCCCGAAGACAGCAGCCGATCTCAGCCGCTATGAGTTTATCGGCTTCGACCGCGATGAGCGCTTCCTGGCGGCGCTCCAGGGGATCGGCCTGCCCCTGACCGAGCGCAATTTCAAACTCCATTCCGCCAGCGGCCCGGTGATCGGTGAATTGATCCGCTACGGGCTCGGTATTGGCGTCCTGACCGAGGGTTTCGCCGCGCTCAATCCAGGCCTGGAACGCGTCCTGCCCGGTCTGCCCGCCATCGACGTCCCCGTCTGGCTCGTCACCCATCGCGAGTTGCATACCAGCCGCCGCATCCGCTTGGTATTCGACCTGCTGGCCGAGGAGCTGGGGCGAAGCTAAGCAACACCAAAATCTCCACGCCGCTTCCGGCTGGAGGTTTGAGTGGTTCACCTCGCAATAGGAGGTGTGTGGGACGCCGGCGAATGCCGGAGTTGAAGTTGAGTTGAGTGTGACATCCGTGACGTCCCACACGTGGAGCTTTACTCGAACGCCTTGCGGCCTCCGTATCGAAATGACCGGGGATGCGCGGTCGAACCCTAATGCCGCTCTTCCCCGATCATGGCCTCACCGGAACTAAAGGCTGTCAAACCTTCGTGCGGATGAGCTCCACGCTCCCGATCGCCGCCAGTGACTGAGCTCACGCCTCCCGTGCGACCGGAACAGTTGGAGTATGCGCCAGGCTCAAGGGGGTGGGGATAACATCACCAATTTATCGTCATCCTGACTCAAGTCAGGACCTCGATAGACCGGGCTCCGCACCTGTCACGTCCGGGTCCTGACTGGCGTCAGGATGACGTGGGCAAATTTGCAGAGGGCGGGGACAAGTCGCCAATCCCGGACCGTCGCACCCGTCATCCTCACCAGCTCCGACCGCTTCGCGGCCACCTCTTCCATCAAGGAAGAGGAGGGAGATTATCGATGCCGGTCAGCCCAAACGCCCTCCTCTTCCTTGATGGAAGAGGTGCCCCGGACTTGTTCCGGGGCGGAGCTGGTGACGGCCTCGCGCATCCGTTTCCAGGTCAGGCACCCGGGACATGGTCCGGTCCAGCGGACCGGTGCGTGTCCCGGGGCGCGTGCCTATTCCACCGCCAAGACCGTCTTCAGCATCGCCGGATAGCCTGGCTGGATTCCCCGCGGGCAAAGCCCCGCCATAAACCTCATTCCGGGATCCCGCCACCGGCTGGGAAGGGATTTACGGGATGGTGTAGGCGGCGAATAATGAGGCTGAAAGACTGGGCTCGACACGCGACTTCTGGGCGAAACCGATTGATCGTGAGTCGCGTCAATCGCGCTCAAAGCTTTCCAGAAAATCGCGCAGAAACGGCTCGTTCACCTCTGGATACAAGCCAGGCTCCGGGGTTAGAAACGAATTGCCATTCAGTTCGCCTTGGATCGCCAACATATGGGGCTTTTTCAGATCCCAGTGTAGAAATTCGACGAATGCGCCGTCTTCGAACTGATCATTCTCGCCGTCCAGAAATGCCTCGATCAGCGCCGGAATATGATCACGCTCAAGCTGATCGAAACTGGCGACTCCAGCAATCTTGATATAGCGGCGCCCTTTGAAGCATTGGACAACCTTCGAGACGAGGCCCATATCTCCCGCCTACCGCCACCGCCCCTGCAGCTTCGCCAGCGCCGCCCGTCCCGGCGTCAACGCCTCATAGGGCAACGCATTGAGCGGTGTTTTCGGCAGGTGATTGGCCGCGTGCATGTCCGGCAGATCCTCATTGACGTAGAGCAACCCCGTGCGGATTTCGCCGCTCTTGTCGCCGAGCAATAGCGTCTCGATCGCCTGCGCCCGGTCTCTCGGGTCGTAATTATCATCGGTTTTGCGCAGTTTCAGGATGCCGCCATCATGCATGGTGACGGTGATGGCGCCGCCATCGCTGGTGTCGGCGGTGATTTCCTCGTGATGGGCGACGAAATCGGTGTGGATCAGCGGGTGGTAGTATTTGAAGGTGTGGGCATAGCTTTTGGTCGAGCCAGCATGGTCGTTGAAGGTGACGCAGGGCGAGATGACATCGATCAGGGCAAAGCCCTTATGCATCAGACCGGCCTGGATCAGCGGCACCAATTGCGACTTGTCGCCGGAGAAGGCCCGCGCCACGAAACCGGCACCGAGGGTGAGCGCCTGGACGCAGGGATCGATGGGCGATTGCTCATTGGCAATGCCCTTCTTCGACTTGGTGCCGATATCGGCCGAAGCCGAGAACTGTCCTTTGGTGAGGCCGTAGACGCCATTGTTTTCCAGCACATAGAGCATGTTGAGATTGCGGCGGATCGCGTGGGCGAATTGGCCGAAACCGATCGAGAGACTGTCTCCATCGCCGGAAATGCCGATATAATGCAGATCGCCATTGACCGCATTGGCGCCGGTCGCGACCGAGGGCATGCGGCCATGGACGCAATTAATGCCGTGCGACTGACCCATGAAATAGGCCGTGGTCTTGGACGAACAGCCAATGCCGGAAATCTTGGCGGCGCTGTGCGGTGGCAGATCGAGTTCCCAGAAAGCCTGGACGAGGGCGGCGGTGACGGAATCATGGCCGCAGCCCGCGCACAGGGTCGACATCGAGCCTTCATAATCGCGCACCGTCAGATTCAGCTTGTTGCGCGGCAGATGCTTGTCGATCAATGGTTTGGACATTGAGGTCATATCAGGCCTCCTCGGTTACGAGGTGTGCGGTGACGCCCTCGATGATGAAAGCCGGATTGGCGGCCATGCCGGCATAATCGAGCACCGAAACGAGCTTGGTTTTGGGCACCGAGGTTTCATTGATCAACAGGCCGCGCAATTGCGCATCGCGGTTTTGCTCGACGACGAAGATCTCGTCATGGCTGTCCATGAAGGCCTCGACCTCGGCGCTGAAGGGGAAGCCGCGCACACGCAGATAATTGAGCGCGATGCCCTGTTCGGCGAGACGATCAAGCGCCTCGCGGACGGCGCCGTCGCAGCCGCCAAGCGAGATGATGGCACGTGAGGTTGGCTTCGCCGCCTCGATAATGATCGGGCCGGGAACGGCGTCGGCGGAGTCTTCCCATTTACGGGTCAACCGATCGAGCACTTCCTTGTACTCGGTCGCATCCTCGGTATAGCCGCCCTTCCAGTTATGGCCGGAGCCACGTGTGAAATAGGCGCCCTTGGGATGCACGCCGGGCACGGTGCGATAGGCGATATTGTCGCCATCGCGGTCTTCATAGCGATAATATTTCGGCAATGCCTCCAGCTCGGCGGCAGAGAGGATCTTGCCGCGATCCGGGACATAGGACTCGTCCCAGTCGAGCTCGGGGATCATCCAGTCATTCATGCCGATATCGAGATCGGTCATGAAGAAGACCGGCGTCTGGAAACGTTCGGCAATATCGAAGGACTGCACCGCCATATCAAAGCATTCCGACGGATTGGCCGGGAAGAGCATGATGTGTTTGGTGTCGCCATGGCTGGCATAGGCACACAAGGTCAGATCGCATTGCTGGGTGCGCGTCGGCAGGCCGGTTGAGGGACCGGCGCGCTGGACGTTGAACAGGACGAGCGGAACTTCCGAGTAATAGGCAAAGCCGATAAATTCGCTCATCAGCGAGATGCCCGGACCGGAGGTCGGGGTGAAGGCGCGGGCGCCATTCCAGCTGGCACCGACCGCCATGCCGATCGAGGCGAGCTCGTCCTCGGCCTGGATGATGCAGAATTTCTTCTCGCCGGTTTCGGCGTCGACACGGAATTTCTCGCAGAAATATTTATAGCCATCCATCAGCGAGGTCGACGGCGTGATCGGATACCAGGCGCCAAAGGTCGCGCCGGCATAGACACAGCCCAGGCCGGCAGCGGTATTGCCATCGATCAGGACCATGCCCTTGGTCGCATCCATAGCCTCGACCCGCAGTGGCAGCGGTTCGGCATAGTGTTCCCGGACATAATCGAGGCCGAGATTGATCGCGGTCATATTGGCCTCGATCAATTTGGGCTTGGAGCCAAACATTTCCTCGACCATGGCGCGGATGATGTCGACATCAATCCCGGTCAGGCCGGCAACGGCGCCGACATAGGCCATATTCTTCATCAGCACGCGGGTGCGGGCATTGTCGAATTTGGCATTGCACAGACGCGCCAGCGGCACGCCGATGGCGGTGATATCGGTACGCGCATGCAGTTCGGGGCGCGGCCAGGTGTCGTCATACAACAGATAGCCGCCCGGCGAGACTTCGGCGAGATCGCGCTTGTAGGTCTCGGCATTCATCGCAACAACGAAATCCGCCGCCCCCGAACGCGCCATATAGGCATCCTTGGTGACACGGATCTCGAACCAGGTCGGCAGGCCCTGAATATTGGAAGGGAAGAGATTCTTGCCGACCACGGGCACGCCCATGCGGAAGATCGCCTTCATCAAAAGCCCGTTGGCGCTGGCCGAACCGGTGCCATTCACATTGCCGATCTTGATGACAAAGTCATTGATGCGGATATCCGCCATGGTGTCCACGAGGTCCTTCATTCTGCCGCCACCCGTCGCGCTTCATCATCGACATGCGGGATGAGTATGTCGCCGTCCTGCATGTCCCAGGCTGCAGTCGGGCAGCGCTCGGCGCACAGGCCGCAATGCAGGCAGAGATCCTCATCCTTGACCATGACGCGGCCGGTATCCTTCAGCGGTGCGGAGACATAGAGCGCCTGGTCGAGGTTTTCGGCCGACGCCTTGAGACGTTGCCGCAACTCGCCCTCATCGCCATTCTCGACAATGGAGAGGCAGTCGACCGGGCAGATATCGATGCAGGCATCGCATTCCTTGCACAAGGGCGGGTCGAACACGGTCTGGACGTCGCAATTGAGACAGCGCTGCACCTCGGTGACGATCTGCTCAGCGGTATAGCCCATTTCCACTTCGGTCTTGCGATTGCCGAGCCGCGCCTTGAGCTCGACCAGCGGCATCACACCGCGATGGCCGCGCTCATAATCATTGGAATACATCCACTCATTGACGCCCATCTTGGCCGATTGGAGATTGACGCCGCGGGGCATGCGCTCCGCCAGATCCGTCTTCTCGCAATGCTTGTGGATCGAGATCGCCGCCTGATGGCCATGCTCGACGGCCCAGATGATATTCTTGGGGCCAAAGGCGCTGTCGCCGCCGAAGAAGACGCCGTCAATGGTCGATTGATAGGTGGTGGTGTCGACGATCGGCACGCCCCATTTGTCGAATTCCAGCCCGATATCGCGCTCGATCCAGGGGAAGGCATTTTCCTGGCCGATCGCCAGAATGACATCGTCGCAGGGAATGATTTTGGTGCCGGTGGTGCGCGTTGCGGTGATATTGCCGCGCTGATCGAGATCATACTCCATCAGCTCGAATTCCATCCCGACGAGCTTGCCATTCTCGGTCACGAAGCGCTTGGGCGAGTGATTGACGAGGATTTCGACATTCTCGTCCTCGGCGTCTTCCAGCTCCCACGGCGAGGCCTTGAAGAATTCGCGCGGCTTGCGCGCCATCACCTTGACGTCGTCGGCGCCGAGCCGCAGCGAGGAGCGGCAGCAATCCATCGCCGTATTGCCGACACCGATGATCAGAACCTTTTTGCCGATCTTCTCGATATGCTCGAAGGCAACGCTTTCCAGCCAGTCAATGCCGATATGGATATTGGCATCAGCCTCGTCGCGGCCATCGAGCTTGAGATCCTTGCCCTTGGGGGCGCCGGAGCCGATGAAAATGGCGTCATAATCCGCGGTGAGCATGGCCTTCATGCTCTCAATGCGGTGATTGAGCTTCAGATCGACACCCATATTGAGGATATAGCCGATCTCCTCGTCGAGCACGTCTTCGGGCAGCCGGAAGGAGGGAATGTTGGAGATCATCAACCCGCCGGGGCGGTGCATGGCTTCGAATATCGTGCATTCATAGCCCAGCGGCGCCAGATCATTGGCGACGGTCAGCGAGGCGGGCCCCGCTCCGATCAGCGCGATCTTCTTGCCGTTGGAATGGGCCGGTTTTTGCGGCACCAAGTGCGAGACCTCGTCGCGATGATCAGCGGCGACGCGTTTGAGGCGGCAGATCGCGACCGGCTCCTCTTCGACGCGCCCGCGGCGGCAGGCCGGTTCGCACGGCCGGTCGCAGACGCGGCCGAGAATGCCGGGAAACACATTCGAGCGCCGATTGACCATATAGGCCTCGGTAAACTCCCCCTGGGCGATCAACCGGATATATTCCGGGACCGGCGTATGGGCCGGACAGGCCCACTGACAATCAACAACCTTGTGGAAATAGTCGGGATCGCCGGTATTGGTCGGCTTCATAACGCGCTTCCCCCTCGGAGCCGGGCTCCGGTTTTGCTCGAGGTCGCATCCCGTAGGAGCCACCCCTGATTGGGAGCCATTCTCACATGGTCTTAGCTATTGGGGTCAAGCTGTTTCGCCCGAAAACCGGCGCGCAGACGCAGTATTGGTGCGGGTGAGACGCGTTCTCATGGCGGATGGGTTCCACTGGGATTGCGCACGTTGGTGATCGGGAGGGCAATTCATCACCTCGGACCAACACACCACTTTCCCCCGGAGGAGCGCAGCGAATTCCGGGGTCTGCCACCGGTTGGGAGCCTGGCTGGATTCCCCTCCGGCAGGCCCCGGAATAAATCCGGGGGAAGAATGTGTTGTTTTCTTGGGAGATTGCCCCCCTCACAACTCATCCACCGAATGCTCATGATGCCGCGCCTCGGCCTTCAGCCAGGCGATGAAGCTCTGCGCGTCAGCACTCAGCGGCCGGTTCTTCGCTGTCACGACCTGATAGGCCGAGCGCACCGGTGAAGCCCCGTCGGAGAAGAGTGCGACCAGGCGGCCGGCCGCGAGATCGTTCTGGACCAGGGTGCGTTTGGCCAAAGCGACGCCGCGGCCGGCCACCGCGCTGTCGATCACCAGGGCGGACTGGTTGAAGCGCACGCCGCCAGAGACATCGATACCGCGCACGCGTCTGGCCTTGAGCCAGGAGGCCCAGTCGGCGCCGTCGACATCGCTTTCCGGTGAGGCATCGTGCAGCAGAGTATGGCCGGCCAGATCGCGTGGCCGGGTCAAGGGTTTGCCGTCGCGCAACAGATCGGGCGAGCAGACCGGCAGCACTTCCTCGGTCAAAAGGCGCTCCTCATTCAGTGTCATGTCGCCGCCCGGGCCATAGCGGATCGCCAGATCGGCAGCGCCGGCGGCGAGATCGACACGTTCGCTGGCGGCGGAGATCCAGACCTCAATGCCCGGATGCGCTTCCTGGAAACGGTGCAGGCGCGGGGCCAGCCATTTGCCAGCGAAGGAGGGCGCGACCGAGACGGTGAGACTGCGTTTCATCGCCGGACGCCGCATCAGCGAGACGGCGCGCTCGAGCAGGTCGAAGGCGTCGCTTGAAGTATTGGCAGCGGCGCGTCCGGCCTCGGTCAGGGCGAGGCCGCGGCCCTGACGGGTGAAGAGCGGCGTGCCGACATGCTCCTCGAGCAGGCGGATTTGCTGACTGATCGCACCGGGTGTGACGGCCAATTCGTCGGCGGCCCTGGAAAAGCTCTCCAGCCGAGCGGCGGCCTCGAAGGCGCGCAGGGCATTGAGCGGGGGAAGGCGGGAGGTCTGGGCCATGGTCACTCTTTAGTTTTTCTAATCTGAAATGGCAAGAATCATCGTTTGAATTCGGGTCACCCAATAGAAATATTGTAGGTGTCGCGCCATGAAGGCGCAGGATCGGATGAGCAATATGCGTGTTTTCCCAGCCTCCATGCCCTTGGAAGGCCGAACGGTCATCGTCACGGGCTCTGGCCCGATGGCGCAGGCCAAGGCACGCCTCTTTCTCACCTCCCCAGCCCGGTTGAAGTGGTTCACCGGCGCGAGTGCCGATCCTGCACCTGCGGATATTGCCCAATATGCAACGGTTATTCACCGGGAGCCGACCCGGTTAGACCTTCATGGCGCGTCGCTTCTCTTCATCGCCGGCGGCGAGCCGAACGCTATCGCCGAACTCGCCGCAGCCGCCCGCGAACTGGGCGTGCTGGTCAATATCGTCGATGCGCCCGCCGCCTCAGATTTCCAGACTCCGGCGATTGTCGACCGCGATGGCATCGTCATCGCCATCGCTTCCGGCGGGGCGGCACCGGTCTTGTCGGTCGATATTCGTGCCGCCATCGAAACCCTGATCCCGGCCCGCATTGGCGTGCTGGCCGATCTGGCGCGCGAGCTGCGCGGCACGGTGAAGTCGGTGATCAGCGGTGTAAACAAACGCCGCGCCTTCTGGGAGCTTGCCCTGCGCGGCAAGGCCCGCGATCTGGCGCTGACCGGCGACAAGGCCGGCGCCCGCCGCGAAATGCTGCGTGCCCTCAACGCCAGCTCTGAACCAACCAGCGGCATCGTGCATCTGGTCGGCGCCGGTCCGGGCGATCCCGACCTGTTGACGCTGAAGGCTGCCCGCCTGCTGCGCGAAGCCGATGTGATTGTGCATGACCGTCTGGTCAGCGCCGGTGTGCTCGATCTGGCGCGCCGCGACGCCACCCGCATCGATGTCGGCAAGACCAAGGGGCATCACCCGGTGCCACAACAATCGATCGAAGACATTCTGATCGAACACGCCGCCAAGGGTCTGCGCGTTGTACGCCTCAAGGGCGGCGACCCGTTCATTTTCGGCCGCGGTGGCGAAGAGCTTGAAGCCGTGCGTGCCGCCGGGATCGAAGTCCGGGTGACGCCGGGCATTTCCGCCGCCATGGCTTGCGCCGCCTCGGCCGGGATCCCGCTGACCCATCGCGACCATGCCCAATCGGTCACCTTTGCTTCAGGCGTCGTCAAGCAGGACGGGCCTGACGCCGATTATCGCGCCCTCTCCGCGTCCAACGCGACCGCCGTTTTCTATATGGGCGTCGGCGCCGCGCCGCAGATCCAGGCCAAGATGATCGCCCATGGCCGCTCAGCCCAAACCCCGATCGCCCTGATCGAAAACGGATCAAGCGAGGCCGAGCGCCGCTTCACCGGCACGCTCGGCGATCTGGCCGCACTGGTCAGGCGCGAAAACATCGCCGGCCCGACCATCATCATTATCGGCGAGACGGCGGCCTTTTCCGCCCGCCTGCCCCAGCGCCAGGAGCAATTCGCATGAAAGCCATCACCGCCAATCGCCTCACCGACGGCCGCGTCATCTACCGCACCGCGCAAGCCGGGTGGTCGACTGATTTCAATGCGGCCCAGCCCCTTGGCGAGGCCGAGGCCGAAACCGTGCTCGCCCTGGCGGTGCGCGAATTTGGCATTGCCGTCGGGCCCTATCTGATCGAATTGGGCGAGCATGCCCCCGCCGGTCAGAAATGGCGCCGCGAAGGCATCCGCATTGACGGTCCAAGCTCGGGCACGACCCATCTGATCGAGCTCCTGCGCACAGAGCGAGCCGCCTGATGTATCGCTATGATGAATATGACGCGACCCTGGTGCGCGAACGCATTGGCGAGTTCCGCGACCAGATCGAACGCCGCCTTGATGGCCGGCTGAGCGAGGACGAGTTCAAGCCGCTGCGGCTGATGAATGGCGTCTATCTCCAGCTGCACGCCTATATGCTGCGCGTCGCCATTCCCTATGGCACGCTCAACAGCGCGCAAGTACGCACCCTCGCTCACATCGCCCGCAAATATGATCGCGGCTATGGCCATTTCACCACGCGCACCAATATCCAGTTCAACTGGCCGGCCCTGACCGATGTGCCCGCCATTCTCGAAGCGCTCGCCAATGTCGAAATGCATGCGATCCAGACTTCGGGCAATTGCATCCGCAACACCACGGCCGATCCCTATTCCGGCGCCGCCGCCGACGAGATCGAGGATGGCCGTCCCTGGGGCGAAATCATCCGGCAATGGTCAAGCCTGCACCCGGAATTCACCTTCCTGCCGCGCAAGTTCAAGGTCGCCGTCAATGGCGCCGCCGAGGATCGGGCAGGCCTGCGCGTGCACGATATCGGCCTGCAGATCGTGCGCAATGAGGCCGGGCAAACCGGTTTCGAAGTCTGGGTCGGTGGCGGCCAGGGGCGCACGCCGCGCCTCGCCGTCCGGACGCGCAACTTTCTCGCACCGCATGATTTGCTGAGCTATCTGACCGCGGTTCTGCGCGTCTATAACCAGCATGGCCGCCGCGACAATATGTACAAGGCCCGGATCAAGATCCTGGTTGAAGCGCTTGGGCCCGAAGCTTTCATCGCCGAGGTCGAGGAAGAATTCGAAGCGATCCGCGAGAGCGAGCTGCAATTGCCCGACGCGGAGATTGCCCGCATCCGCAGCTTCTTCGGCACGCCCTCGATTGATAATCCCGCGCCCTTGCCCGAAGCGGGCGAACCCGGCTTTCGCCATTGGCTCAAACGCAATCGCCGCGCCCACAAGGTGGCAGGTCTCTCCAGCGCCGTGATCTCGCTGAAACCCATTGGCGGCACACCCGGCGATGCCACCGCCGAACAGCTCGACATCATTGCCGACCTCACGGAACAATACGGGCTCGACGAAATCCGCGTCACGCCGGAACAGAATCTGGTCCTGCCGCATGTCCGTAATGAAGACCTGCACGCTCTGTGGCTGGCGCTGAAAACCTGCGGCCTGGCGACACCCAATGCAGGTCTCGCCACCGATATCGTCTCCTGCCCCGGCATGGATTATTGCAGCCTCGCCACGGCGCGCTCGATCCCGATCGCCCAAGCGATCAGCGAGCGGCTGCAGGCCGACGGGCTGAGCGAGGCGGCCGGCAATGTCACCATCAAGGTGGATGGTTGCATCAATGCCTGCGGCCATCACCACGTCGCCAATATCGGCGTGCTCGGCCTCGATAAGCGCGGCGAGGAGTATTACCAGATCACGCTGGGCGGTGCCTTCGGCAAGGATGCGGCAATCGGCGGCATCGTCGGCAAGGGTCTGGCGGGCAAGGATGTCCCCGCGGCCATTGCGCGGATCCTTGAAACTTATCTTCAAACTCGACGCGGCAGTGAAAGATTTATCGACACGCTGCGCCGTACGGGCGCCGAGGCGTTCAAGGAGGCCATCTATGTTGCGCAATGATTTCGCGCCCGAAGCCGATCCCAATGCGCTCGCTCAGCTTGCCTCGGGTGGCGGCGTCATCGTCGAGCTGCCCGGCGATGCTGACTGGCGCGCCATTGGCGAGGAGATCCGCGGTGCCGTGCAGGTCGATATCCGCTTTGCCAGTTTCAAGGACGGGCGCGGCTTCACCCTGGCGACGCAATTGCGCACCCGGCTGAACTATGGCGGCCGTCTGCGTGCGACCGGTGATCTGATCCCCGATCAGGCCCAGTTTCTCAAACGCGTCGGCTTCGACGTCATCACGCCGGATCGCGCCGATCTGGCGGCCGATTGGGCCGTCGCGGAACGCCGCTTCTCCGTCGTCTACCAGCCGGCCAATGACGCCGTCGCCACCATCGCAGAACTGCGCAGTCCGGATGGCGATGAGCTGGCGCAGCTCAATGCGCGTTATCGCCGGAGCGACGCGCTGGAGATTCTGCGCGATGCACTCGAAACGACATGGCGCGGCCGCATTGCCCTGCTCTCCTCCTTCGGTACGGAGTCGGCGGTCAGCCTGCACCTGGTCTCCCGGATCGATCCGGCAACCCCGATCCTGTTTCTGGATACCGGGCGTCACTTTGCCCAGACCGAGCAATATCTGCGCACCATGGTCGAGCGTCTCAAACTGACCGACCTGCGCATCCTCAAACCCGATTCCGAGGAAGGCCCCGCCGAGGATCCCGATGGCTATCTGTGGCAGCGCGATGCCGACGCCTGCTGTGCCTTGCGCAAAGTGCGGCCATTGGCGCGGGCGCTGAACGGTTTTGACGCGCTGGTAACGGGGCGCAAGCGCTTTCATGGCGGTGCCCGGATGGATCTGCCCGTGGTCGAGCGGGTCGCCAACGGCCTGCGGGTCAATCCCCTGGCCAATTGGTCGGCGGAGCAGATCCAGGCCTATTTCCAGAGCCATGATTTGCCGCGCCACCCATTGGCCGATATGGGGTATAGCTCGATTGGATGCTGGACCTGCACGGCTCCGGCCTATGGCGGCGGCGGTCTGCGCGCCGGCCGCTGGCCGGGTCAGGACAAGACTGAATGCGGCATCCACGCACCGGCGCCAGGCGCTGTGGATCGATCAGAGAGAAAATGACCATGTCTTATTCGCATATCCTTGATCTGATTGGCTCGACCCCGCTGATCCGGCTGGACGGTCCATCTGCTGCCACGGGTTGTGAAATTCTCGGCAAGGCCGAATTTCTCAACCCCGGCGGTTCGGTCAAGGATCGCGCCGCCCTCAATATCGTGCGTGAAGCCGAGGCTGACGGCACGCTCAAACCCGGCGGTACCATCGTTGAAGGCACGGCTGGCAATACCGGTATCGGCCTGGCGCTGGTCGGCGGTGCACTCGGCTATCCGGTCACCATCGTGATGCCACGCACCCAGAGCGATGAGAAAAAGCAGGCGATCCGCTCCTTCGGAGCCCGCCTGATCGAGGTGGATGCGGCGCCGTTTTCGAGCCCCAATCATTTCGTGCATTATTCCCGCCGCCTCGCCGAAGAGCTCAATGAGAGCCTGCCTGCCGGCGCGATCTGGGCCAATCAATTCGACAATCCCGCCAATCGCCGCGCCCACGAGAAATCGACCGGCCCGGAGATCTGGCAGCAGACCGGCGGCCGCATTGACGGCTTCATCTGCGCTGCCGGCACCGGCGGCACCCTGGCCGGCACCGCCGCCAGCCTGCGCACATTCAAGCCGGAGATCGCGATCGGCGTCGCCGATCCGGCCGGCGCGGCGCTTTATACCTGGTACACAGAAGGCGTATTGCGCGGCGAAGGTTCCTCGATCACGGAGGGCATTGGCGTCAACCGCATCACCGGCAATCTCGAAGGCCTGAAAGTCGATCATGCCTACCGGATCGAGGACGCTGAAATGCTGCCCATCCTGTATGACCTGGTTCGCCATGAAGGCCTGTCACTCGGTGGCTCCGCCGGCGTCAATATCGCCGGCGCCATGCGCCTGGCGCGCGATCTCGGGCCCGGAAAAACCATCGTCACAATGTTGTGCGATGTCGGCGCACGTTATGCCGGCAAGCTGTTCAACCCGGAATTCCTCGCCAGCCGGGGCTTGCCCATTCCGCCCTGGACCGATACCGAAACCTCGCCTGCCTCGGCCTGACGCCCGCACGCCCCGACAAGAAACTGCGATAAAGACGATGACGATGACAGCAAGCGTGCCCGCCAAACCCGTTCCGGCCAAGAATGCCATCTCCGCCAAGCCCGGCCCGTTTACGGTCGAGACCGTGTTGGAGGTGAAGCATTTCACCGACCGGCTGTTTTCCTTCCGCCTGACGCGGCCGGCGGCGTTTCGTTTCCGCTCCGGCGAATTCGTCATGATCGGTCTGCCGAAGGAAGACGGCAAACCGCTGCTGCGCGCCTATTCCATCGCCAGCCCGTTCTGGGATGAGGCGCTCGACTTCTATTCGATCAAGGTCGCCGACGGTCCGCTGACTTCGCGCCTGCAGCACATCCAGCCCGGCGATGAAGTCCTGCTCGGGCGCAAGCCGACCGGAACCCTGGTGCTCGATGCGCTCAAGCCAGGCAAACGCCTCTACATGATCTCGACCGGAACCGGCATCGCCCCCTTCGCCAGCCTGATCCGGGATCCGGAGACCTATGAGAAATTCGACCAGGTTATCCTGACCCATACCTGCCGCCAGCTCGATGAGCTGCGCTATGGCGAGGAGCTGGTCGCCGCCACCATGGATGACGAGCTGATTGGTGAAATGGCGCGCGAGAAGCTCGTCCACTTCACGTCCGTGACCCGCGATGAGGGACCGGTCAAAGGCCGCGTCACCGACATGATCCGCTCCGGCGAGCTGGCGACCCGCCTCGGCGTCCCAGCCCTCGACCCCTCCGTCGACCGGGTGATGATTTGCGGCTCGGAAGGCCTTTTGAAGGACGTCAAAAAGATCTGCCTCGACGCTGGTTTCATTGAGGGTTCAAACGCGGCCCCGGCCGATTTCGTGATCGAGAAAGCCTTCGTGGCGACCTGACTTCAACCGTATTCCTGCACCAGGGAAATCGTATCGACCAGCCCGTGGGCAATGATGACCGGCCATAGCCAGCGCCCGCCCGCAAGGTAGGCGATACCCATGATCAGGCCGATACTGCCCGTTTGCACGATACCGTAAAGCCCCTGCGAGGCATGGCCCAAACCAAACAGTGCCGCCTGCGCCAGAACGGCCAGGACAAGGGCGATACGCGTACCGCCGAACAGGGTCTCAAACCGCCCGAGCAAAAAGCCGCGAAACAACATCTCCTCGCCAAAACCGGCGACACCCCAAGCGATGAATACGAGGAAGGCGATCAGCAGCGGCAGATTGTTCTCAAGATAGGCAAATGGATCCAACGCCCCCTCAGCCGCCGGCACACGCAGCCCCTGGGCCACAGCGGGCAGGACGACCATGACCGTCCCGACAATTGCCGCCATTGTCGCTATAATCAGCCCGCCAAATTTGAGCCAAGACCAGACGCCCGTTGGCAAGCGCATCCCGGCTTGGCCCCAACCCGTCCGGCGGACAGCCAAGATGAGCGTGGCGGCCAGAACGCCGCAGACAACAGCGATCGATCCCGCGAGCGGCAGGCCCAGCGCTTGCGCCCCCCAACGCGCAGCAAGAAAGGCCGCGACCGGCAGTAGAATTTCGATCAGGGCGACCGCTCGCGATCGCGAGGAGACAGGCCGGGTGCCTTGATCAGCAATCTGTTCCTGGCTCATGACAACATCCTCTTGAATAGCCCCCCGGGTCCATGATGCGCGTGGAGCCGTATTTGGATGCAGATGTCGGGCTTCAACCTCGATTGACACGACATAAACATATCTTTATATGTGAAGTCGCGCCGATTTGATGTTCAGCTTGCGGGCGCGGAATAAATGCGGCTAAAGCGGATCGAATGGGCGCCGGGCTTCCCCCCCGGATCATTCCCGCGCCCGTTCGACCCCATTTCGGCGCCCGCTTTATTCCGCCAGCGGAATCCAGCATGCCAATCCTTCTCGAACGCCCTGCAGACATTTTAGTCCACGAGATATCGATCCTGGTCCGCCTCGGCCGCGGCGCGCCCGTGCGCATCACCGGCCGCGTCACCGGACCGGAAAACGCTCCAGCCTGTCTGGTGCTTGGCGGGATATCGTCAGACCGGGCGGTGGCGGCCAGCGGGGACCAGCCCGGCTGGTGGTCATCCCAGGCTGGTCCAGACCGCCCCCTCGACACGCATTATTTTCGCGTCCTCTCCTTCGACTTCCTCGCCGAACAGGCCGGCGCCTTCCCGACGACAACCGACCAGGCCCGCGCCATTCTGGCCCTGGCCGATGCGGCGGGGATTGAGCGCTTCTCGATTGTCGGCGCCTCCTATGGCGGCATGATCGCCCTGGCACTGGCCGTGCTGGCACCGGAGCGGATCGAAAAACTCCTGGTCATCAGCGCCTGCCATCGGGCATCAGCCATGGCCAGGGCCTGGCGCTCAATCCAGCGCGACACGGTCGAACTGTCCCTGCAACAGGGCGATGGCCGCGCCGGTCTCGACCTCGCCCGCCGCCTCGCCATGACCACTTACCGCACCCCGATCGAGCTGGAATCGCGCTTCTATGACCCTGAGCCGGGCTGCCGCGATGCCGATGGCGTGTGTGCCTATCTTGAAGCGCGCGGCCGCGAATTCGCCGACCGCATCACGCCGCAACGCTTCCTCGCCCTGTCGCGTTCGATGGACGGGCACTGTCTCGACCCCGCCCGGATCGATTGCCCCGTCACCTATCTCGCCGTGATCGAGGACCAGCTCGTACCGGCTGACCAGATTGCCGAAGCCGCCCGGGCAACACCGCTGGGCACGCTGGAGCGCATTCATTCGCTCTATGGCCATGACGCCTTCCTGAAGGAAGACACGGCAATCTCCGCCGCCATCACCCGCTTTCTCGGATACTGATATGGCCCGCGACCCGCGCACAGCCGCCATCCGCGCCGGCCTCAACAGCGATACGAGCTGGAATGCGGTCATCCCGCCAATCTCGCTCTCGACCGCCTATCGGCGCGAGGACCCGGCTGTGCAGCCCGCCTTCGACTATGCCCGCACCGGTAATCCGGGGCGCTCAACCCTGGCCGCCGCCATCGCCGAGCTGGAACATGCCGCCGGCGCCGTCGTCACCTGTTCCGGCATGGCGGCGATCGATCTCCTGCTGCACGATCTGCCGTTTGGCGCCCGGTTGATCTGTTCCCATGACGCCTATGGCGGCACGCGCCGTCTGCTCGATGCGCGCAGCCGCGGCGGACGCCTGCAGCCAGTCTATGTCGACACGACGAGCATTGAAGCGGTCACACTCGCACTGGCCCAACCGACTGCCCTGCTGCTGGTCGAAACCCCGTCCAATCCGCGCCTGCGCATTTCCGATCTGCGCGCCCTGGCCGATCTGGCTCACGGAGCCGGTGCCGAGCTGGCGGTCGACAATACCGTGCTGTCGCCGGCGCTGCAGCGACCGCTCGACTGGGGCGCGGATTATTCCGTCCAGTCAGTGACAAAGCTTCTGAACGGTCATTCCGACATGGTTGGCGGCGTCGTCTGTGTCGCCGACCCCGGCAAGCTGGCGCAACTGGTCTGGTGGAGCAATTGCGCCGGCGTCGGGGCCGCCGCTTTTGACAGCTATCTCGCCCTGCGGGGCCTGCGCACCCTGGCGCTGCGGGCGAAGGCCCAGTGCGACAGCGCTGCGGAGATCGCCGCCTGGCTCGCCGCCGATCCGCGCATCGCCGCGGTCGATTTTCCCGGCCTGCCCGGCCATCCCGGCCATGAACTGGCCAAGCGGCAACAGGACGGATTCGGGCAATTAATCTCGATCCAGCTCACCGGCGACGTCGCAGAAGCGCGCGATGTCGTTCAGCGGCTGGAGCTTTTCACGCTCGCCCAATCGCTCGGCGGCGTCGAAAGCCTGGTCAATATCCCGGCCCTGATGACCCATGCCGCCATGACACCGCAAGCCCGCAGCGATGCCGGCATTTCCGACAGCCTGATCCGCCTCTCCATCGGGCTGGAAGCCCCGTGCGAGCTGATCGCCGATCTCGACAAAGCGTTGGCGCCGTAGCGAAAAGGGGAGGCAATCACCCCCTCACCCCGTCCGCACCCGTCCCACAGCATCCTTCCACCCGGCCCGCATCCGCGCCCGGTGGCCGGCATCGCAAGCCGGCTTGAACTCCCGATCTGCTTTCCAGATCGCGCGGCCATCCTCCAGCTTGCGGAACAGTCCCGCGCCGAGACCCGCCAGGAAAGCCGCGCCCCAGGCGGTGGTTTCGGTGTTTTTCGGGCGGACGACTTCGATGTCGGTTAGGTCGGCGAGGCGCTGGAGGATGGTGTCGTTTCTCGCCATGCCGCCATCGACACGCAGGGTTTTGGTGGTGACCCCGTCGCCGGCCATGGCCTCGAGCAAATCGCAGGTCTGGTGGGCGGTGGCATCGATCGCGGCCTGGGCAATCTCGGCGCGCCCGGCGCCGCGGGTGAGGCCGATGATGGCGCCTCTCGCATCGGCATCCCACCAGGGCGCGCCCAGACCGGTGAAGGCGGGGACGAGATAGACGCCACTTTCCGGATCGGCGCCCGCCGCCAGCGAGCTGATTTCCGAGGCCTGGCTGAGCAGGCCGAGACCATCGCGCAGCCATTGCACGGTTGAGCCGGCCGAAAGGACCGAGCCTTCCAGCGCATAGGTTGTTTCGCCGGCGATGCGATAGGCGATGGTCGCCAGGAGGCGGGTGCGCGAGCGCACCATCTCCTTGCCGGTATTGAGCAGCAGGAAGGCGCCGGTGCCATAGGTGGATTTCATCTCGCCGGGGCGGAAGCATGCCTGGCCGATAGCGGCGGCCTGCTGATCGCCGGCGACACCGGTGATTGGCAGTGAGCGCCCGAGTAATTCCGCCGTCGTGCTGCCGAAATCCCCGGCGCAATCGCGCACTTCGGGCAGCAGGGCGGCGGGGACGCCGAACAGGTCGAGCAAATTCTCATCCCAGCGGCCCTCGGCGATATTATAGAGCGAGGTGCGCGACGCATTGGTGGCGTCGGTTGCGTGGACCTTGCCGCCGGTCAGGCGCCAGATCAGCCAGCTATCGACCGTGCCAAAGGCAAGCTCGCCCCGGGCGGCGCGTTCCCGGGCACCGTCGACATGATCGAGGATCCAGGCGATTTTCGTCGCCGAAAAATACGGGTCGAGCACCAGGCCGGTGCGCGAGACGACGCTTTCGGCGCGGCCGGCCTTGCGCAGGGCGGCGCAGACATCGGCGGTGCGGCGGTCCTGCCAGACGATGGCGTTATGGATCGCCTGTCCGGTGGAACGGTCCCAGACGATGGTGGTTTCGCGCTGATTGGTCAGGCCGATCGCCTGCACGCTCCAGCCCTTCTTCTCGGCTTTTTTGAGGGCTTCGCGGGCGGTGGCCAATACCGTCGCCCAGATCACTTCGGGATCATGTTCGACCCAGCCGGGATTGGGATAGATTTGTTCAAACTCGCGCTGCGCCTCGGCGATGATCTCGCCCGTGGTTGAAAAAACGATGGCGCGCGAACTGGTCGTGCCCTGATCGAGCGCCAGCAGCGCCTTGCGCGTCTTGAACATGAGCTTTCCCCGCCTTGTCTTGCGCCTGACTATAGCCCTGCCGCCGGATAAGAAAACGCGCTAGGTTCATATTCACGAGATCCGGGGAGCCGACATGCCGAAGTCCAATTACAGCCTGCAAACCCTGCCCAGCCCGACCGGCGCGCGGCTGGCGCTCTATACCGCGGAAGCCAAGGGCACGCCGCGCGGCATTGTCCACATCAATCACGGCCTGGCCGAACATGCCGGTCGCTACGCCCCCTTCGCCGAGTTTCTCGCCTCGCGCGGCTATCATGTCGGCGCCCATGACCATCGCGGTCATGGCGCGACGACGGCCGAGGACGGGGCGCCGCGCCGCTATGCCGACACGGATGGCTGGAACAAGGTGATGGGCGATGTCTCCGCCGTGGAAGATTCGCTGCGCGCCACCTGGCCCGGCTTGCCTCTGATCGTATTCGGTCATTCAATGGGTGCCGTGATCGCCTTCAACCAGGTGCTGCGCCAACCAGAAAAACTGGCCGGGGCGGCCATCTGGAATGGCAATATGACGTTGGGCAGCACGGCCAGTCTGATGAAGCTCATCCTGTGGTTCGAAGCCCTGGCCGGCGGTGAATTCACGCCGAGCCTGACGCTCGACAAGATCACTTTCAAGGCCTGGAACAAGAATTTCCCCGAGCGCCGCACCGATGCCGACTGGCTGTCGCGCGACACGGACGAAGTCGACAAATACGTCAATGATCCGGTGTGCGGCTGGCCGTCGAGTGTCTCGCTCTGGCGCGACTTCATCAAGGGTGCCTTGTTCGCCGAGGACACGGCCAATTTCGCCGCCGTGCCGCGCAGCCTGCCATTCAATCTGATCGGCGGCTCGAAGGATCCGGCGACGCTGCAGGGCAAGGCCATGCGCACGCTCTACAAGCGCCTCAAGAAAGCCGGTTTCACCGATGTCGATCTGCATATTCTCAAGGGCTTCCGCCACGAAACCCTCAATGAAATCGGACGCGAGGCGCAGATGGCCGCCTTCGCCGACTGGCTCGACCGGGTCACGGGCTGAGCCATCATGATTGAGTATGACGTCGCCATTATCGGGGCCGGCGCGGCGGGCATGATGTGCGCCGTCGAGGCGGGCAAGCGCGGCCGCACCGCAGTGCTGATCGAGCATGCCGACAAGCCGGGTGAGAAGATCCGCATTTCCGGTGGCGGGCGCTGCAACTTCACCAATCTGCATTGCGGCCCCAATAATTTCATCTCGGCCAATCCCCACTTCGCCAAATCGGCGCTCAAGCGCTATAGCCAGCGCGAATTCATCGCCTGGATCGACCGCCATCGCATCGCCTGGCACGAGAAGACGCTGGGTCAGCTGTTCTGCGACGGTCCGGCGACCCAGATCATCGACGCTCTGCGCGGCGAAATGCGCGAGGCAGGCGTCGGTCTGCGGCTTGGTGTTTCAGTCACCTCGCATGAGCGCAAGGGCGAGGGCTTCGTGCTCAAGCTCAGCGATGGCTCGGTGTTCGCCTGCCGCTCGCTGGTGATCGCAACGGGTGGAAAATCCATACCGAAAATGGGCGCGACCGGTTTCGCCTATGATGTTGCGCGGGCCTATGGCCTCGCGGTCACTGAGACCCGCCCGGCGCTGGTGCCGCTGACTTTCGGTCCGGAACTCCTGGAACGTTTCAAGCCGATCGCCGGCGTCGCGGTCGATGCCATTGTCAGCGCGGGGAAGACGAGTTTCGAGGAGGCCCTGCTGTTTACCCACCGGGGCCTGAGCGGACCGGCCATCCTGCAAATCTCCTCCTATTGGCGCGAAGGCGAGGAGATCTCGATCAATTTCCAGCCCGGCTTCGGCATATTCGACGAACTCAAATCGCAGCGCGCCGAAAATGGCCGCCAGGCAATCGGCACGGCCATGTCGGTCTTCCTGCCCAAGCGGCTGGCGCAATTGCTCGCCGCCGATTGCGGCCTCAGCGGCAATCTCGCCGACCAGTCCGACAAAAAGCTGAAGGCGCTCGAGGCCTGGTTGCGCGATTGGCGCATCAAGCCGACCGGATCGGAAGGCTATCGCACCGCCGAGGTGACGCTGGGCGGGATTGACACGGACGGGCTCGACAGCCGCTCGATGGAAGCGCGCGGCGTTCCGGGCCTGTATTTCATCGGCGAGGCCGTTGATGTCACCGGCTGGCTGGGCGGATTCAATTTCCAATGGGCGTGGTCGTCGGGCTGGTGTGCCGGGCAGCATGTGTAAAGCCTGTAGGTGTAATTGGCCGTCACTCGCGCTCTAAAACTCCTCGCCCCAGGCGCAGGCACGCGGTATCAAGTCCGCGATGTAAACGCTGTTCGCTGATTCACGACGATGCACGATCCAATTGCAGGGCACCCAAATGATTTCGTTGAACCGTTCCCAATTGACCGCCCTAGGCATATTCGTCACCGTCGTTATCCTGTTCGCGATCGGCACGCTGTTGCAGGGCGGTTCGCAACAGTCTTCCAACGCGAATGCGGGTGAACCCGCCCTGTTTGAGGTCGTCACCACGACCGTCGACGCCGTAGAGCGGCCCGCCCGGCTGATCTTGCGTGGCCGGACCGAGGCCTTCAGGGAAGTCGTCGCACGCTCGGAAACCGGCGGCCGCGTCGTCGCGACGCCAGCGGTCGAAGGCTCGACCGTGGTCGAGGGCGACATCCTGTGCCGGCTCGATGTCGATGCCCGCAGCGCGGCGCTCGCTCAAGCCGAAGCGGAATATCGCACCCGCGAACTGGATTACAATGCGGCCGTCGAATTGCTCAGTCGCGGCCATCGCTCGGCCAATGCCGTCGCCGGCGTTGAAGCCCTGCGCGACGCGGCCCAGGCCCGCCTCGAAGCGGCACGCCAGGAACTCGCCAATATCAATATCCGGGCGCCCTTCGACGGCTATTTCGACAATCGTGCCGGCGAGATCGGCGATTATCTCGCCCCCGGCGGCGCATGCGGCACTGTCGTCCAGATGGACCCGATCCTCATCACCGCCCAGATCGCCGAACGCGATATCGCCGGGCTGGCCGCAGGCATGCCGGGCACGGCGCGTCTGATTACCGGTGAGGCCGTGACCGGCACGGTCCGCTTCGTCGAGCGTCGCGCCGATCCAGCGACGCGCACCTTCCGCCTTGAGCTGGAAGCCGCCAATCCCGACGGCCGGATGCGCAGCGGCGTCACAGCCGAGATCGCCATTCCGCTGGCCGCCGAACCGGCCCACCGGATCCCGACTTCAGTTCTGGCGCTGAATGCCAGGGGCGAGCTGGGCGTGCGCATTGTCGAGACGGGCAATATCGTCCGCTTCCTGCCGGTCGAGCTGCTCAGCGATGATGGCGAGGAGGTCTGGGTTGCCGGCCTGCCGGACCCGGTCACCGTCATCACAGTCGGGCAGGACTTCGTCGATGACGGGGTGCGGGTCCGGATCGCGAATTCGGGAGTGTCCGAGTGACCGGAATTGTCGATTTTGCGGTCAATCGCGCCCGGATGATCCTGGCGATCTTCGTGTGCGCGCTGACGGCAGGTCTGATTTCCTTTTTGACCCTGCCGCGCGAATCCGATCCGGATATCCCCTTCCCCTTTGTCGTCGTCATCGTGCCGCTGGACGGTATTTCGCCAGAGGATGCCGAACGCCTGATCGTGCGGCCGGCCGAAACCGAGATGCGCTCGATCGATGACCTGGTGGAGCTCCACGGCACCGCCTCGCTCGGCGCGGGCTCGCTGGTGGCCGAATTTCAGGTCCCGTTTGATGCCAACCAGGCCGTGCTCGATGTCCGCGAAGCGATCGATATGGCGCGGCGGCAGTTTCCCGAGGATGCCCGCGAACCGGTGGTGCAGGAATTCAATTCCGGTCTCGCGCCGACAATTGCCGTGCAGATCTATGGCGAAGCGCCTGAACGCACCCTGTTCCAGCTCACACGTCAGCTGGAAGACGCGATCGAGGCGCTGCCGCAAATCCTGCAAGTCGATGTTCAGGGCATGCGCGAGGAAGTGCTCGAAATCGTCATCGATCCGAGCCTGCTGGAATCCCATGGCGTCACCTATGCGCAATTATTCAATGCGGTGCAGTCGAATAACCGCCTGATCGCGGCCGGCTCGCTCGATAGCGGCGCGGCGCGCTTCCAGGTCAAGGTGCCGGGCCTGTTCGAGACCGCCGCTGATGCGCTCAACCTGCCCCTGACCAGCTCCAACCAGGTCGTTGTGACATTGCAGGACGTCGCCGAGGTGCGCCGCACATTCAAGGATGCCGACAGTTTTGCGCGCTATAATGGTGCCCCGGCCTTCACGCTGCAGGTTGTCCGGCGCAGCGGCGAGAACATCATGGATACCAGCGCCGCCGTCCGGGCGCTGACGGCCGAGGTCGCGACCCAATGGCCGGAAACCGTGCGCTATGAATTCAGCCTCGACCAGTCGACCTATGTGCGCGATTCGCTGCAAAGCCTGACCAGCTCCATCATGCTGGCCATCGTACTGGTTCTGATCATTGTCGTGGCGGCGCTGGGCTTGCGTTCGGCGCTTCTGGTCGGCCTCGCCATTCCGTCGAGCTTCCTGTTCTCCTTCCTTCTGCTCAGCCTGTACGGGCTGACCGTCAATTTCATGGTGATGTTCGCCATGGTGCTGGCGGTCGGTCTGCTGGTCGACGGGGCAATCGTCGTTGTCGAATATGCCGACCGCAAGCTGGCCGAGGGCGAGACCCGCAAACAGGCCTATACCCATGCCGGCAAGCGCATGTTCTGGCCCATCGTCTCCTCGACCGCGACAACGCTGGCCGCCTTCCTGCCCTTCCTGTTCTGGAATTCAATTCCCGGCCAATACATGGCCTATCTGCCGCTGACACTGATTTTCGTGCTCAGCTCGGCCCTGGTGATGGCGCTGATCTTCCTGCCGACGCTCGGCTCGGTGCTCGGGCCCAAGGGCGGCGTCGTCGACACCCAGTCCGCCGTCGCGCATCTCAACGCCCAGGAGGACAGCGACCCGACCGATTTGCCAGGCTTGACCGGGCGTTATGCCAAGCTGATTTCCGCCCTCGTCAAACGGCCGATTGCGGTCGTGCTGAGCGCGCTTCTGATCGTGACTCTGGTGATCGGCAGTTTCGCAGCGAGCTCGGCCAGCCTGTTCGGACTGGAGCCCAAACGCACCGAATTCTTCCTCGATGCGGAACCGGAACAACTCTATGTTTTCGTGCGCGCGCGCGGCAATCTCTCGCCCGCCGAACAATACGTGATTGCCCTGGAGGCCGAGAGCCGCCTGGCCGGCATCGACGGCATCAAGGGCTATTATACCGTGGCCGGGCAGCCACCGGGCAATAATCCCTTTGACGGGACCGGCTCGGCCCCGGCCGACAGTATTGCCCGCATTTTCGTCGAATTCGAGCCCTTCGGCCAACGCCCCAATGGGCGCCTGATCGAGCGCGAAATTCGCGCTGCCATGGTCGGCATCCCCGGTGTCATCATCGAGGTCCGGCCCTTCGAAATGGGCCCGCCGGTTGGCAAGGATGTGCAGGTCCAGCTGCGCTCGAATGATGCCGCGGCGCTGGAACGGGCGGCACGGCTGATCCGCGCCCATCTCGATACGATGGAAGGCCTGGTCGATATCGAGGACAGCCTGCCGCTGCCCGGTGTCGAATGGCGTCTCGATGTCGATCGTGCCGAAGCGGCGCGTTTCGGCGCTGATGTCACCCAGGTCGGTGCCGCGGTTCAGCTGGTCACCACGGGCTCACTGGTCGGACGCTACCGGCCCGATGATGCCGATGAGGAAGTCGATATCCGGGTCCGCTTTCCCGAAGAGGCGCGCGACATCTCCCGGCTCGGGGATTTGCGGGTCAATACGCTGAGCGGCACCATACCCATGTCCAATTTCGTGACGCTGGAGCCGCGGCCACGTGTCGATTCCATTCGCCGCCGGGATGGGCAGAGAGTGCTGCAATTGCGGGCCAATGCCGATGAAAACCATGCCGGCAATCTCCTCGTCGCCGAGGTCCGCAGCTGGATCGACGGCCAGGTCGAAAACGGCAATATCGCTCGCAGCGTCTCGGTCGAATATCTCGGCGCCGATCAGGAGAATGCCGAGGCCGGCGCTTTCTTTGCCGGCGCCATGATCGCCTCGCTCTTCATGATGGCGGTGATCCTGCTGTGGCAGTTCAATAATTTCTGGCACGTCATCCTGACCCTGCTGGCCGTCGTGCTGTCGGTGGTCGGGGTCTTGCTCGGCGTCTTGCTGACCTTCCCCTATATCTCCATCCTCTTCCTGGGCACTGGAATCGTCACGCTGGCCGGCATTGTCGTGAATAATAATATCGTTCTGATCGACACCTATCAGCGCCTGCGCAAGCTCGGCATGGCGGTCGACGAGGCCGTTATCCGCACGGCAGCCCAGCGCCTGCGCCCGGTGATGCTGACCACGATCACGACGATTTTCGGCCTGCTGCCGATGGCCTGGCAGATCAATGCCGACTTCGCGCATGGCGTCATTGGCGTCGGCGGGCCGGCCAGTGAATGGTGGGTACAGCTATCCTCGGCCGTGGTCTGGGGACTGGGCTTCTCGACCCTGCTGACCCTGATCCTGACGCCGGTCCTGCTCGCCGCGCCCTCGCGGCTCGGGCTCTGGCGCCGGCGGGTGATCGACAGCCGCCTGCCCGGGTATCGCGACGCGCCGGTTAACGCTGAATAATCAGTCGCGGGTCAGCCGGATCAACTGGCCTTCGGGCTCGTCCGTGAGCAGGTAGATTGTGCCATCGGGCGCAATGGTGACAAAGCGCATCCGCGCTTCGACATCGCCGAGCAGAACGTCCTGACCGACGACCTCGCCATCCTCCAGATCAATCCGGCGCAAATGCCCGGACGCCGTTTCGGCATCGCCGCGGATCAGCGCCGTGACCAGAAGATCGCCCTCCCATTCGGGGAAGAGCGCGCCGTGATAGACCGCCATGCTGGACGGCGCGATGGACGGCACCCAGTAGAGCAATGGCTCTTCCATGCCCGGATAGCTGGTATAGGGGCTCACAAGGGCGCCAGTGTAGTCAACGCCATGGGTCGCGATCGGCCAGCCGTAATTGCGGCCTTCGACCAGGATATTGATCTCGTCGCCGCCGCGCGGCCCGTGTTCATTGGAATAGACAATGCCGCTGGCCGGGTCGACCGTGATGGCTTGCGGATTGCGATGGCCAATCGTGTAGACGCCGGGCGCGGCATCGGCGAACGGACCGTCAATCGCGCTGCCATCGGCATTGAGATGGACGTAGGTGCCATAATGCGTTTGCGGCCGCTGGGCCTCCTCGCGATGGTCGAAACCATCACCGATACCGAGCAGAAGTGTGGTGTCCGGCAGGAAAGCCAGCCGGGCGCCATAATGTACATTGGTATTGCGGCGCGGCTGCGCCGCGAAGATTTCCTCGAACCCGACCAGGTCCATGCCGTCGAGCCGGCCGCGGCCAAGCTTGAGCGTATTGTCGCGAACCTCGCCCTCTGACCAGGTGAGGTAGATGATTTGATTGGTCGCGAAATCGGGGTGCAGCACGACATCCATCAGCCCGCCCTGCCCGGAATACAGCACGTCGGGCACGCCCGACACGGGCTCGGCCCGAAGGCCGGTCTCGTCGATCATGCGCAGACGACCCGGTTTTTCGGTCACCAGCATGCGGCCGTCCGGCAGGAAGGCGAGGCTCCAGGGAAATTCCAGCCCTTCGACGACGGTCTCATGCCGTGGCTGGGCAAATCCGGCAGTGCTCAGCACACTCGCCGCGAGGACTGCAAAAACCCAGTGTTTCATGGTCAAACTCCGCCAATTGTCGTGTCGTCGGCCAGCCTATAGGCTGGCGCGCACTGTGTAGAGCCCCGGAAAGCCAGTCTTGATGTCAATTTTTCGCACTGCCCTGGTTTTCCTGCTCAGCGTGCTGGCGGGAAGTGTGCTGGTCAGCATCGCCAATACGCATGTCGTATTGCAATCGCTGACGGCGGTCGGGGCGGAAATTCCGGCTGCGGTGCGGATCGATGCGATTACGCGCGACCTGCTCGGCTTTGGCCCGACACTCTTCGTCGTGATCCTGATCGGCTTTGCGATTGCCTTCCCGGTCGCCGGCTGGATCGCGCGGCTGCTCGGCAAGTCCTGGCGGCGGATCGGTTTTACCCTGGCAGGCGGCATTGCCGTCGCCTGTATCATGCTCGCCATTACCGCTTTTTACGCCGAAGCCCTGCACTCGACGATCACACCCGTGGCCTCGAGCCGGACCCTGCCCGGACTGCTGAGCCTGACCCTCGGCGGCGCCGGTGCCGGCTTCCTCTTCTCGCTGCTCAAAAACCCGGCCCACAGACGCTGACGGAGTTCGGAGCTGGGTCGGCCAAGGCCGGAGCGCGGAAAGCCAACCGGCCTTCCGCGCCCCCAAGCCTGACTACTCGATCGTCACCCGGCTGAGATTATCGTCGGAGTCACGATCAATCAGCTTGTTGTAGGGATCGACCCCGACGAAGACCGGCTCTTCGTCGACGATGAGTTCGAAGCGCATCGTCGTCTCATTAATGCGGTGCTTCTCCATATAGAGCACATGGTCAGAGCCTTCGATGGCCCCGTCCAGACTGCGCGTGAAGACACCGATATCGATCATGTAATCGATATCTTCCTCGGTCTGCTCACCCGCCCCGTCGGCGGAGAATTTGTGAGCTTCGACATCGATCACCACATCCCAGCGGCCATCCTCGCGCTGAGTTGCCACCGCGTCGGTGACCTTGAGATCGAACAGCACGATCCGCTCGAAGAAGTCGTGGATCATCTGTTCATGCTCGGGACCGGCTTCCTCGCGCAGTATGCGCAGGAAATCGAGCGTGGTGGCATAGGGCTCGCTCGAATAGGCCCGCTCACTGATCAGCCTTTGCATGACGTGATTGACCACATCCTCGCCGAGATAGTCCTGCAGCGCATACATGATCACCGAACCCTTGCGGTAGTGGATGTATTGCTGGTTCTCGACGCGGTAGAGCGGCTGTTCCTCGATCGCTTCCGAACCGCGCGCGCCAAGATAGCGATCGAGTTCGTATTTGAGGAAGCGGCGCATGGCGTCGGCGCCATATTCCTGGCGCATCACCATCAGGGCCGAATACTGGGCGAAACTTTCGATCAGCATCGTGCCGCCCTGCACATTCGCCGACATCACCTGGTGGGCCCACCACTGGTGTGCCGCCTCGTGAGCGGTGACGTAATAGACGTAGTCGATATCCTCGATCTCACGCAAATCAGCAATGAAACCAATGCTTTCCGAGAATGGGATCGTATTCGGGAAGGATTGGGCAAAGCTCTGATAGGCCGGAAATTCCAGAATGCGATACTGGCGATACTGATAGGGGCTGAAATGCTCCGAGAAATAGGCCAGTGAATCTTCCGACGCATCGAGCATGCGCTCGACATTCCAGGCATGCGGCTCGTGATAGAAGACCTGAAGATCAATCCCGTCCCGCGTACGTTCGGCCAGCTCGTAATCGGCCGAAAGCCAAGAATAGAAATTGAGGATTGGCCGGTCCATCACATATTCGAAATAGCGCCGGTCTCCCTCGACCCATTCGCGTTCCAGATAACCGGGTGCGACAGCGATCTGATCACTGCTGGTCGAGACGATGGTACGGAAGCTCACATAGTGAGCCGAATTGCCGAATGCACCTTCGGTCCAGCGGCTTTCATCTTCCAGATCATAGGCCCGCGGCAGAGGCTCAAGCCCCTCACGCCGGCGTTGCTGGCGATCCTGCAGGAAGACGCCCTGATTGACGCCAATCCCCGGCATGGCTTCGCCATTATTGAAGAATGAGCCGTTATAATTGACCGTCGTCACATTGCCCGAATTGCGAAATCCGGGATTGAGGCGCGCGACTTCAAAATCAAAGGCGCGGCTTTCATCCGGCTGCATCGGCACGTCCAGCGCGAAGCTGTAAATGTAGGACTCCTCATCGGAGGTCGAGATCGATGCGCCCTCGAAGGTCTGGTTGCGGATGATTGTGCCAGGGCCGTAGGAAATCCACAAAGTGTCGAGTGGAGCATCGGTCTGGTTCTGCAGCACATAACTGCCACGGGCCTCATAGCGGCGCTCATCGGGATAGATGTCGACGTCGTAAGAAGTGTCCGTAATCGTCGGCTGCGGCAGGTCGACCAGATGATCGTACTCACGCTCATAGGCAGCCCGCTGATGCCGGCTATCAGGGCCGGAGACATATTCATTGAGCACATTGGTGTTGTAGAAGATCCAGCCCCCCGTCAGTCCGGCACCGATCAGCGCCGCTGCCGTGATGCCTGCCGTGGCCGGTGTGAACCGGCCGAACAGGCCGCCAAGGCGTGACCAGATCGGTGTCAGGGCACCGCGGCTCCACAACTGATAGGCCAGCACGAGCAGGATGACCGCGACGAAGCTCCAATACAGGCTGTACCACAGTGCTATACCGAGGAAATGGCCATAGCCATTCATGTCGGACCATGGCCCGGTCGGCGGGAAGCCATAGCTGTAGAGTTGATGGTCGAAGCCGACTTGTGACATCACCAGGCTGACAACCAGGAAGACCATCATCGCCGCCATGCCGAGCCAGCGATTATTGAGCACGACCTGAAGGAAGATCGCCAAGGCTGCCAGCAGAACCGGCGGAACGATCAGCTCGATGAAGCCGCGAATGGCGTACTGGCCAAACTCGAACACCGTATAGCCCTGCATCAACTGCGATATCACTGCCGAAACGATGACCACCACGGCCAGCGAGACGAGAACGACACACATGGCGAGGAATTTCGAGACGATGAAGACCCAGCTTGGTGTCGGGGTTGCATCGGTGATTTCCGAGAATCCGACACCGCGCTCACGCCACATCAGTTCGGCGGCATAGAAGATCACGATAATGATCGGGAAAATGCCATAGCCGCCCGCGATGATATTCATCATCACACGGGTGACGGGATAATTATCGGTCCCGAATACCCCACCGCCGAGGAAGAAGCCCGGCACGGTATTGATCAGACCGATGACGAGGATGATCCAGAAGGCGACGTTGAAGACGACGCCCTTCACCTCGAAATTGAGGCGCGCAAGGAATTGCTGCCAGGAGGTCGCGCCGCCGAGTGTCGGCGTGACGCGCGGCAGGGCGACTTCGGAAATCGCGGAGACCGAGACGGGCGCAGCGGCGCCCTTGCCCCGGCGTCCCGCCGAGGAGGCTGCCTGGCGGAAGCGGAAGGTCACAACATTGATCACCAGCAAAACCAGGCCGAAGGCCATCCAGCCCAGCCGGTTCATCATGAACACGCCTTCGAAGGGTACGACCCGGCTGTTTTGCTCGAATGTGGTCCAGTAGCGCGTCACCTCACCATAGGTGTTGAGGCCGAACGGATCGATCAAGGCGATCGTTTCGCGCAATTCCGGTTCCTGCCCGGCAATGATCGAGCCGGTCAGATAGAGTACGAACATCAGCAGGAAAACGATCCAGACCAGAAGGTTGGAGCGCGTGAAATTGGCGACGGTGAACAGGATTGTGCCGATCACCCACATATTGACCATGCCAATGACGGCAAAGATGTAGACGAACCAGACAAGATTGGTCGGCCCGATCAATTCCTGGTCGAGCCAGGGCATTTGCGAGCCGATCAGGAAGGCCAGCGGCACGCTGGCAAAGCACAGCGCCGTCGCGATAAAGCCGCCGGTGAAGCGGCCAAGCACGAAGTCCATTTCCCGGATCGGACGCGAGAAGAACAGCTCCTCGGTCTTGAAGCCCCGGTCACGCAGAATGCCCGACGACAGGAAGGCGGCCGGAATAAAGCCGCCAAACAACGAGAAGATCATCACATTGACGGTCAGCGCATTGGGCGAATTGATATTGGTCGAGCCGCCGCCACCGATCTGGATATTGTCGATGGTGATGCCACCGAAGACCAGCAGGAAGAAAATGGCGAATACGGCGATGAAAGTGGGTGAGAACAGCTGATAGCGGACCTCGAACCCGGCGATTTTGGAGAGCATGACGAGCTCCTTCTCTACAGGGTTTCGGGGATCAGGCTGCGGTCGCCTGGGCATCGCGGCCCTGGCGGATGGTGGCGAAATACACGTCTTCCAGATCAGCCTGGATCGGCTCGAATCCCTCGCCGGGATTGCTGTCTGAAACGACATGGATCCGGACCTGACCGACGGTCAGCCGTTCGGAGATGATGTTGAACTGGCTGCGCAAGCCGGCCAGCTGCGCCTTGGCAATCGTGCGGGCCCAGACCTTGCCATCCATCTGCGCGATCAGCTCGCCGGGCGAACCCTTGGCGACGATCTTGCCGCCATTCATGATCGCCATGTTCGGACAGAGATCGGAGACGTCCTCAACGATATGGGTGGAGAGGATGACGGCGACATTCTCGCCGATTTCCGAGAGGAGATTGTGGAAGCGATTGCGCTCTTCCGGGTCGAGCCCGGCGGTCGGCTCATCGACAATGATCAATTGCGGATCGCCGAGCAGGGCCTGGGCGATGCCGAAGCGCTGCCGCATACCACCGGAAAAGCTGGCGACCGCCTTGTTGGCGTGTTGCGCCAGATTGGTCTGTTCCAGCAGGCTGGTGACGACGGATTTGCGCTGTTTGCCGTTGGAAATACCCTTGAGGACGGCGAGATGGTCCAGCATGGCGCGCGCCGACATGCGCGGATAGACGCCGAAATCCTGGGGCAGATAACCGAGTGTGGCGCGCAGTGCCTGCGGATCCTTGAGAATGTCGATATCGCCGAATGTCAGCGTGCCCTTATCCGGCGCCTGCAGCGTCGCGATCGTGCGCATCAGGGTCGATTTACCGGCCCCATTGGGTCCCAGCAGACCAAACATCCCCGTTGGAATGGACAGGTTGACCCCGTCCAATGCGCGAACCTTATTGCCGTAGGTTTTCGACAGTCCCTTGATTTCCAGCATGTTCAATCCGCGGCCGCTTGCGGGCCCCGTCCCTCTTGATTGCCATTCACAACCGGATTGGCCGCGAATTTTACCCGTCCATACCATCGGCCCTCGGCCTCCGGCAGGGGGACACGCTTGCGCGAAATCCCCATCTCAACTCTCAACCGGCATCGCTTGATGCGGCCGGCATCCCTGTATCTTGCTGCATCCGCGCCAGCAGCGGGCTGGCGGTCAGGGCAGCGCGGGCATCAACCATGCCCTTGTGCAAATCCATGCCGACTTCCTCGAACAAATCGCCATAGGCCCGCTCGAGTTTTGGCAAAAAGGTCTGGAGTTTTTCAGCCTCGACCTGACCGGCTGCCGTCAGGCTGACCAGACGACGGCGGCGGTCGGCCGGATTCTCACCAATCCCGACGAGACCCTCATCCGCCAGCCAGCGCAGGCGCTGCGAGGCCAGCTGATGCGACAAACCAAGCTCTTCGGCCAACGTGGAGACTGATGCCGGCCCGCGATGATAGAGCGCCTGCACGAGGCTTGTCGCATAAGCGGGCAGTTTCAACTCATAGGCCTGCAGACACAGATCCATCTGCTCATACAGCGTCACAGACGCCTGGCGAACTCGGAGTGCGAAGGCGGCCTGGCCGCTGAAGAATGGTATTTCGCTCATGAGTTCAGGCGCCGTCCGCAAGTGAATTTCCTTGCCTTTAGCATTATACAATTGATTGCGCAATTAAACGTATAATTACTTTTTGGACGGGTTTGGGCCATCTGGCGGCCCCACCTGATCGCGGACCGTGACCTTCGTCGTCCGGCGCTGTATGCGGTGCCTCATGGCTCCACCTCTTCTTACTCTCCAGAATATCCACCTGACCTTCGGCGTCACCGCCCTGCTCGACGGCGCTGATCTCAGCGTTGGCGAAGGCGAACGTCTGTGCCTGGTCGGCCGCAATGGCTCGGGCAAATCAACCCTGATGAAAGTTGCTGCCGGGAGCGTCGAGCCTGATGCCGGCGACCGCTTCGTCCATCCCGGCTCGACGATCCGCTATCTCGAGCAGGATCCCGACCTGACGCAGTTCAAGACCGTGATGGATTATGTCCAGTCCGGCCTGACCGAGGGCGATGACCCGTATCGCGCCCAATATCTGCTGGAGCATCTCGGCCTGACCGGGCTGGAGGATCCGAAGATCCTGTCCGGCGGCGAAGCCCGCCGCGCCGCGCTGGCGCAGGCGCTGGCACCGAGCCCGGACATCCTCCTGCTCGACGAGCCGACCAATCACCTCGACCTGCCGGCGATTGAATGGCTGGAAGACGAGCTCAAATCCAGCCGCTCAGCCCTGGTGCTGATCAGCCATGACCGGCGCTTCCTGTCCAATCTCTCACGCAAGACGCTCTGGCTCGACCGCGGCCGCACCCGGCTGATGGAACGCAGTTTTTCCGCCTTCGAAACCTGGCGTGACGAAGTGCTCGAGGCCGAGCAGCTGGAAATGCACAAGCTCGACCGCAAGATCGTGCGCGAAGAGCATTGGCTGCGCTATGGCGTCACCGCCCGGCGCAAGCGCAATGTGAAACGCCTGTCGGATCTGCATGGTCTGCGCCAGCAACGCACCGACCATCGCGGGCCGCAGGGTCAGGTCAATCTGCAATCTTCCGCGGCCCAGGATTCCGGCAAGCTGGTGGTCGAGGCGATCGATCTCAACAAGGCCTATGAAGGCCGCGATATCGTCAAGGATTTCTCGACCAAGATCGCCCGCGGTGCCCGCATTGGCCTGATCGGGCCAAACGGAGCCGGCAAGACCACCCTGCTCAATCTGCTGACTGGCAAGCTCGAGCCTGATAGCGGCGAAGTTCGCCTCGGCACCAAGCTGGAAATGGCCAGCCTCGACCAGAAGCGCGTCGCGCTACGGCCCGAATGGACCCTGTCCGAAGCCCTCACCCAGGGCGGCGGGCACACCGTCGAGGTCAATGGCCAGTCCAAGCACGTCATCGCCTATATGAAGGATTTCCTGTTCCCGCCGGAGCAGATCAATACGCCGATCGAGGTCTTGTCCGGCGGCGAAAAGGCACGCGTCATGCTGGCCCGCGCCCTCGCCTTGCCGTCCAATCTCCTGGTGCTCGATGAGCCGACCAATGATCTCGATCTGGAAACGCTCGACCTGCTACAGGCGCTGATCGACGAGTATTCCGGCACAGTCTTCATCGTCTCGCACGACCGGGATTTTCTCGACCGGGTCTGTACCAGCGTCATGATCGCCGAAGGTGATGGTCACTGGACCGAATATGCCGGCGGCTACTCCGACATGGTGTCCCAGCGCGGCTATGGCCTGACACCGCTTGGCGGCGATATCGCGCCAAACCGCAAGGCCGCCGCGAAAGCGGTTGCACCGCCACGCGTCGTAAAACGCAAAATGGCGAACAAGGACCGCTATGCGCTGAAACTTCTGCCTGGCGAAATCGACGTGCTGGGACAGGCCATCGCCAAGCTCGAAACCGAGCTCGCCGATCCGGACATCTTCAAGGACACGGTCCGCTTTGCCAAGGCGAGCAAGGACCTCGCAGCGGCCCTTGCCTCGCGCTCGGAACAGGAAGATCGCTGGCTCGAACTGGAAGCCGAACGGGTCGAGATCGAGGGCGAATAAGCCCTCGCCCCGCTTCGCCTAGCGCATGCCGCGACTATGCGCCGGCCCGAGCAGAACAGCATTGAGCAGCAGCAGGTCGAGCCCTTCCAGATAGGCCCGCGTCGTCGGTGCCTGCGTGAAGGCAATCACCTGACCGGAACCCATTGAATTGGAGATCACGAAGGGCTTGTAGGCGGTCTGCGAGATGGATTCCGCCCACATATACCCGCCCGCCACGAGTGTCTCAGGTCCGGCGAAACGCATGGCCGTATCGGCCTCGTCGCGGCTTATCGGTGCGTAGATGTCCGAACCGGTCACCAATGCCGCCGCGCCGCGATCATAACCCGCCGACATCCAGGCGTCGGGATTGGCCTCGACCCGCAGCAGTGCGCCCGGTGAATAATCCGGCATCGCGCCTTGCTCGGCCTGCACGATTTCGAGTTCATCGACCGAGGCAAGCACAACCGCATCGACCACCGCCTGGTCCTGCGCGCCCGGGCGCGCCGTTTCAGCGGCGCGTTCACGGCGGGCCGGGATCAGACCCACTTCAGGGTCGGCCAGCCAGCGTGTCGCATCGCCAAGACCCACCAGCACGCCACCGGCGCGGACGAAACGGGTCAATTGGTCCGAACCGCTTGAACCGAGCGCCGAGGAATAGCCGCCGCGGCCCTGCTCCGGCAGGATCACGACATCAAACGCTGACAGGTCAGCACGGCCCAGCGCCCCGGCGCGGATAATGCTGACCGGCATGCCGTAACGCCGCTCCAGAATATAGCGCGTCGGGCCGGCGGAATTTGAATCCGTGCCGTCATCCCAGAGCATTGCAATGCGCGGCGCCGTGACGGGCAGAAAATTCCCGGAGCCGGGATTGGGGCCCTCATCGACCCAGCTCGAGGCGAGGCCGACAAAGCGGGCACCAATCTCGCCGCCAAGGCGGGCAATCAGACTGTCGAGATTGGCCGGCGCACCATGACGTGGCACGACGACACTGCCTCTCGGGAATGTCTGGTCACCAATCCTGAACGCGACATCGCTCGAGCGCGCCGGCACACCGGCCGCGGCCAGCGCTGCCACCAGGCGCGCCTGTCCGGCATCTTCCCAGGCGATGGCATAGCCCCAGGCTGCACCGGCATTGGAACCGGTCGAGGCAATCACGTCATCAGCGCCAACCGGAGCGCTGCTCAGGCCGGGATCGCGGCGGCAGACCACCGAATTGACATTGTGCATCAGCGGCAAGGACCAGGCGGTGACGTCATAGAGTTCAGCGCTGAGCCCACGGGCTCGGCGGCTTTCCTGCTCCTGCATGAATTCGCTCGGCAATTCGGTCGTGTCCTCGAGCAGGGTGCGCGCCAGCCGGCCAGCCGGCTGATTGAAGCTGACCTCGAATGCCCCGGCCTCGAAACGCGCGCCACAGGCGGAAACCGGACCGTCGACGCGTCCAACCTCAATCCCCTGGGCCACCAGCGAACGGGCCAGCCGTTCAGCGCCCCAGCGATTGGAGGAGAGGTCGAGCAGAACCGATTGCGGCCCACTGTCATCGCTGGCGGCGGAAGCCCGGAAATTGACGTAATCGCGGACAAAACGTTCGCGATTGGCGGCCACGACTTCGGCCGTCGACAGGCTGGCGACATAGTGGTGCTCGACCGCGTCACCATAGCTCAGCAGTGAACCATCGCGCCGGCGCCAGACCAGGCCGCGCGCCGAAGCCTGTTCATAGGTCATCGCAACAGCGCCCTGCAAAGTCGGCCACATATCGCCATAGCCCGGATAGAAGGCGTCAAAGATCTCGCGGGTGAAATAGTCATAGCCGAGCTGGTCGAACCAGCGACCGTGATTGCGTCCGATCAAATCCTGGGCATCGCGCTGGCTTTGCACCACATGTGGATTGAAGGGTTCCGCCGAGGGCGCGAAGAAATAGCTGCTATCTCCGCCCATCTCATGCGCATCGACCACCACCATCGGCCGCCATTCCAGCATCGCCGCGACCCGGCCACGCGTCTCCGGCTGGGTCATCGCAAACCAGTCGCGATTCATGTCGAACAGATAGTGATTGGTGCGCCCGCCGGGCCAGGGTTGATCATGCTCGGCCGTGAAACGGTTCTCGTCGGGTTGCAGGCCGCGCGCGGCGGTAAAACTGTTCAGGAAGCGCGCCCGCCCATCGGGATTTTGCACCGGGTCAATAATGATGACCGTCTGATCCAGAATCCGGTCGACCCCGGCATCATTGCGCGAGGCGAGCAGGTGATAGGCGGTACGCAGGCCGGCATCGGTCGAGGAGATTTCATCGCCATGCACGCCATAGGACAGCCAGACAACTGCCGGCGTCGAGGCGACCAGCCGGTCACGCACGTCGGCGGCCAGGCCGCGCGGGTCTGCCAGCTGCTGCAGATCGGCCTGGATGGCATCGAGCCGCGCCATGGATTCCTGGTTGGCGATAATGGCATAGGCGAGCGGTCGGCCCTCCCAGCTGGTCGCGTAATCGACCACCCGGATGCGATCAGGGGCCGCGGTCTGCAGCGCTCTGAGATAGGCAATGGCCTGATCCGGCGGTGTGATTTCAGCACCGAATTCATGGCCCAATATCGCTTGCGCGGTGGGGATTTGCGCATCGTACTGGCCGCTCAACGGCGAAGACTGCGCCAGCGCCGGTGCCGACGCCAAAATCAGACCGGCCAAGGCCGAGAGCAAATGCTTCATCATGGAATCCCCGAATATCCTGCGTCCAGTTAAGCAGGTTTTTGGCGACCGGTGAAAGCCTTGTTGCTGCACACCCCTGGAGCGGGCTGATGGATAGGTCCCGGCGACAGTTTTACTGTCGCCCCACCCGCCCGGCTTTGCCGATGCCGCCGGCCGCATTGCGGCGGCCTTTTTCGCTGGCCTTCTGAGGGGTGATCGCTGATTATCCCTACCAAGCAACTGTTTGCGAGGCGGGAACAGGCATGGTGGCGGACAAATCCTGGGCATTGGCCCTGGATGCTCTCTCTCTGACCGACGAGAAGGCTCGCGCTGCGCTGATTTCGCGCGCCGAGATCCGGCGCTTCCCTGCCGGCGCCAGCATCATCGCCCAGGACGACCAGGGCGATCAGGTCTTTCTCATGCTCGACGGCTCGGCACGGGTCGTTCTGCTATCCGAAGGTGGTCAGGAAATCTGGCTCGACACGCTTCAGGCCGGCACGATTATCGGCGAGCTCGCTGCCCTGACCGATCGGCGCCGGACCTCGGAAATCATCGCAGAAACCGAGTGTGAGCTGGCGAGTTATTCCGCGGCGGCCTTTCTCGACCTGCTGCAGCAATATGGCGGTCTTGGTCTGGCATTGGCGCGCATACTGGCTCAACGCGTTCATCACACAACGCAACGCATGTTCGAACTTTCCGCCCTGTCCGCACCGGGCCGCATCTATGCGGAAATCCTTCGCATGTCGGAGACCTCTCAGGCGGGCCGCACCCGGATCATCCAGCCGATTCCGTCGCTGACGGCGATCGCCTTGCGGGTCAATACAACGCGGGAAACCGTATCGAGGACCGTCAGCAATCTGGAACGGCGCGGCATGTTGAAACGATGCCCGGACGCGTTCGAGCTCGTCGATCCCGATTACCTGGCCCGGCTAAGCACGGCCAACTGAAACCGCCTCGTCGAGGGCAGCCGGGCAATCAGCCGCCACGGCCCGCAAACTATACATGCCGATCTCCGGCATCAGGGCGTCGATTGCCGTCTGCCCGACATATTCACAGCGGAACGCACTGCCAGGCGCCATCGCCAGCGCCGCGGCAAAGGACGCGCTGACGAAAATCGAGCCGGGCAGAGTTGCGCGCTCAATGCGCGAGGCAATCGCCACCTGCCCGCCAAACAGGGTCGGCGCCTTGCGCAAGGGGTCCTCACCTTCATGAACCGGTCCGTAATGGCCGCCAATCCGTAGCGCCAGGCTCTCGGGCAGACCAAGCGCGTCGAGATCAATCGCCGAGAAAGCGCGGCGCAAAGCCTCCGCGGCCTGCGCCGCCTCGTCGACTCCATGAAAGGCCAGGAACAGGCCGTCACCCCAGCTATTGGCGTGCAGCGGCGCCGGCTCCAACCCTTCGCACACCTGTGCCAACACGCTCATGATCGAGGTTACGAAGACCGGCACCAGATCATCGGCAACGGTCGAGGAGCCGCATACATCAACGAAGAGCATGGCCCGCAGGACCTGTTTGAAATCCGGATCCGTGATGGCGCTGGCCAGGTCATCGCCGCGATAACGCTTCAGTCCGGTGACCGGTACCAGGATTTGACCCAGACCGGCCTCCTTCCAGACATTGCGGTCATGGGCAGTGCCAAACGGATCGGCGGGCGGCGCATCATCGGCAACGAGCAATTGGATCGGCGATGTCGCCAGTGCACGGGCACGGATCCGGGCCAGCCCCATCGCGACCTCGCTGGCGAAGCGAATATGCTGGCCGGAGAGCAGTTTGCGATCCGTCGTCACCTCGTGGATCGCCGCCGCGCTTGCCAGGCAGGCCTCGCAACGCTTGACCCACTCGCCGCCCAGCGGCCGCACCGACGCATCAATGAAAACATTGACCGGAACCGGCAGGACCAGATGCAGCTCATTGCCGCGCTCAATCGCCACTTCGGAGACCAATATGTCGGCACCTGCCGCAATCGCCCCGTAGCAGGGCCCGATATTCTCTCGCTCGAACGCCTCGGCAACTGCCAGGGCTAGCCCTGCCTCGCGGGCCGGGGCAATGCCGTCGGCACTGGCCCCGGCGTGAAACAGATGGCCGGCAAAATGGCAGGGCCTGGGAGGTTCCAGCGCGTGAAGCCACGGCACGGACAGTTGCAGCAGGCGCACGACCATTCGCAATTGCCGGATCGTCGTGGCATGCGCCATCGAATTTCCACGGTCGCAGGCGATCGCCGACCGAAGAGCCATGTGAGCTGCACCGGGATCGCCGAGCAGGAGATGGGCTTCGGCTTGCGAAGCCAGCCGGTAATAGGCCTCCTCGGCATCGGTCGGTGTGGCGTTGCGGCAGGAAGCCAGCACTTCGCGCGCCAGGTCATCGGAACGCTGCAAATCGCCGGCGAGGAGATACAGGGTCGCCGCATTGATGCCGGGATAATGGCCGCCGGTCTGGGAGAATATGCGGTGATACTGGGCCGCGGCGACCCTCGCCAATTCCCGGACCTGACCGGCACCGGCCTCCAGCGCCATACTCTTGCGCAGCCGCGCCCCGAGCGCCAGGCTGTCCTCGTCATGGCTCGCTTCGGACAGACGGAAACGGCGAAAATCGAGCTCGGCACGCTCAAGCGCCCCGGAGCGAACCAGGCAAAGAACGGCGCGATGCTTGAACCACCCGTCATCGGGCTGCTGCACCAGGGCGGCAAGGCACAAATCATAGGCGCGTGCGAGATCGCCCTGATTGAACCGTTCGAGGATTATCCGCCGCATCCGCCCTCCAGCGATCGTCCCGGTTCAAAAGGGCCCGATGATCGCCGGCAGGTCAATCTTCATTCTTGATGATCGGATCGACAATCACGCGCGTGTGCTGGGTTCCGCCCGCTTGTGCGACATCCATGAAGAGCGCGAACTCGAAGCTCTCGCCGGTCTGGATATGGCTATCGACCAGCTGGAACGCATTGGGCTCCAGGCTCACGCCATCGAGGACCAGCCAGCCAAGACCGCCGAACTCGCCTTGGGTGAAAGCCGTCTTCAACTTGATCCGGGCCGGTTCGAAACTCCAGTTTGCCATGCTGAGGGCGAAGATCAGCCGGCTGGCACAATGCACCCGCAAATCATACGGGCTTGGATTGACGCTATTGCTCGGTGTCCACATCGGCTCAAGCGTTGTGTAGGCGAGCGCGCGCAATTGCGCGGCATCCAGGGCGGGATTGCCGGTGACGACCGCGTCGAAGCTGGCGAGAATACTGCCGAGCTCGGCGTCAGTGAAAGGCGCGCGTCCATCATCGCTACCCGTGAGAACGACGAAGGCGCCATCGCGCAGAGTGCTCAGGCTGAGCTGGGTGCATTCATAACTGCGCGTCGGCGCGTCAAGCAGTTCGGGCTGCACCCTGTTGCCGTCAAGCCCGCTCATATCCGGAATTGTCATCACTGGTCTCAACCTTTGGCTCGCGTCCGGTTGATCGGACGCCTGGGCGATCCCGCAGGATCTAGTGCGCCTCCGCGCCGCCCTCGGCGATCACGGACTGCGCGCGGTGAAACTCCATCGCGGCATCGAGCCGCAATTGACTGGAAATCGGCGACAGCGTCGTCACCATATGTGTGCGCAACACGGCTGCGGCAGCGGGCGTGCCGCGGCGTATTTCAAGATCGGCCAACTCATTGGCAGCGGCAGCGTAGAGATAGGGACCATACTGGAATTCGGTCTGCCAATTGGCCTCGGCGACGAGCGATGTCACCAGATGATCCAGCCGCAGATGCGCCGACTCGAACTGCCCCATCGAGACAAAAATCCGCGCCTCGACCAGCGCCGCATAGAGACGCGTCTCCGCGATGCGGGCACTGGCATCCGACATCCAGGACGGATGCGCCATATAGGCCGATGCATCGAGATAGGCCTCGCGAGCACCGGCAACATCATTGGCAAGCAAGCGCGCCTGGGCCAACCATAGCCGTTGCCGGACCGTTGTCAGGCGCCAGTTTCCGTTTGCAGGATCGCGCTGCAACAGGGCGTCTGCCTCGAAGGAGGTCGCCTCCAGGATTGCCAGGGCGACCTGCAGATCGGCCGCCGGTGTATCAGGGCCGGGTGCGATCAGGAGGCGCGCCAGCGCGCGCTCCGCATTGATCGCATCGCGGCGGATATTCCAGTCATCAACCTCGGCGGAGAGTTGATCCTCATAAATGGCGATTTCCTGCTGGCGCGCCGCGATCGCCGCATCACGGCCATCGGTCATCTCATAGACGGTCGCCACCCAGGCCAGGGCATTGGCATGGTCGACATGCGCCTGAACCGAATCCGGCTGGCGCAAGGCCAGGTCGGACATCAGGGCACCGGCGGCGACGAAGGAATCGCGCGCTTCAGGCAGGCGCGCCGACTGGAGATAGACCACGCCCAGATTGGTGTTGGCATAGGCGTATTCGGCCAGCCATTCGGTATTGTCGGCATCAATCGCGGTGAGGCGCGCGGCGAGGTCCCGATACTCCCGGAAATGCCCTTCAGCATCATCGAGACGTCCTTGACGCCAGGCATAATAGCCTACCCAGTAGGCGCTCTGGGAATGTTCGAAAATCCGCGCCGGGTCGTCATCAATCGTCTGCAATAATTGATGCGTCGCATCATAGGCGCGGCGAAAATGCCCGTAGGCGGCTTCAAGATCGCCCTCGGCGGATTCGATTTCCCCGAGCAGATGGAAAGCCCGCGACCGGCGCCCCAGCGCATCCGCCGACAATTGGCGTGTCGGCTGCGCCGCGTAATAGGCGACGACTTTCTCCCCCACGGCGTCGAGGACATCGAGCCGCCCGACCGGTTCCAGCTTGTCTTGAAGATCGCTCAACATGAACTCGATCAAATCCTCTGCATCGGCCTTGCGGCGTTCGGCCTCGGAACGGGCCGACGACGCGAGCAAGGTCAGCCCGGTCATGATTACAGCGAGGAGAAGCGAGAGCATCGTGACGGCAGTCACGCGTTGTTGACGGCGCTGGAGATCGCGCTGGATGATCTGGTCAAGCCGCAGGCCGAGCATGCCCGCGACGAGCTTGACCACGCCCATTCGAAATCCATCGCCCTTCGGGCGAAAATCCGCACCGACCGGTTCAGCGTCCGCACCGGGCAGGCCGTTCTCAAGCAGGGCCGCGGGGAAACAGGTGGTGTCACCAGCACGGTCGCCGGTCGTCGCTCCGGGATCGCCGGCAATGATTGCCGCGAGAATTTGTCCCTGCGGATTCACGCTACGAAATTCCTGGATCTCCTGATTGACCCAGCGCGAGGCCGCCGCAGCGGGTGAGCAAACCACGATCAGGACATCGGACTGCGCCAACGCCGTGCGGACCGAGGCGGTGAGATCGCCTGCGGCCGGCAGATCGTCGCGGTCACGAAAAATTGGATTGAGGCGTTTCGGCACGGGGCCGTGCGCCGTCGATGTGCCGACCAGATTGCCGGGCAGACGATAGGCTTCCAGGGCCCGGTGAATGCGGCGCGCCCAGCGGCTGTCATCATGACTGTAACTGATAAACGCCCGGTATTTCGTCTGCCCGCTCATAACGCCCCCGCTCCCAAGCCGGAACCATGATCGTGCCAGTTGCCGAAAGGCGCAAGCTCAAGGACAGATTGCGCGGCAGAACACCGGGAAAGGCCGGAAAAATCCGGCGGGGCGCGAGGCGAAGTTGGGGCTTCGCTTGGGCAAGGACTCGCGCCCCAACCGACCCCCAATAGAGGAGGAGGAGGGAGGCCGCACATGACAGCCTGCCAGGACGCTACAGTCTTGCCGGCAATTGCGGCGTGACCGCCATCACAGGCGCGCAAATCTCGGGGTCGGCTAGGGCGCGACGGGCGCCACCCGGATATCGAGTTCGGCGACCTGGATGGTCACTCCGCCGAAACCGGCCCGCGTGTGCAGCCGCACCGGCAGATAGAAGCCGTGCTCGGGAAAGTGCGCCAGCCAGATATCGAGCGGGTAGCGCAATTCGGCCGGCGTCGGATAATCCTCGGGATCATAGCCGGCTATGGGCTCGTACCAGGCATGACAGAGCAAGGCTTCACCGCGCCAGGCCGGCGTCCGGATATTCCGGCTTTCCCCGGCCTCCAGGCGCAAATTATAGCGTGCCTTGCCGTCGAATACCGGCAGGCTGCCAGAGCAAACTGCCCCCTCACCGCCGACCCGCGCCTGCGACAACAGGAAGATGGCCGAGATCGGATCGATCACGCCTTCGAGCTGCGCCGGCGTCGCGGGCGGAACGCCGAGCGAGCCGAAAGGCGGTGTCGCCTGGGCCGAGGCAATCCGGTTTTCGAAGGCGATATCGACGGCGCGAATCTTTGAACCCGTGCGCTCGACATGGGTGTAGCGCAGCGGCGCCACCGAGACGGCCGTTCGCAGCCCCTCGACGTCGGCATGAATGTCGAAATCCGTGAACAGGGCCGCCAGGCCGGCCGCCTCAACCACCGTGTTCGCGGCGTAATGGCCCGGATCGATCTGCGCCGACAGGCTGATATCGCCGACCCGGAAAACCAGCACCGAGCTGGAATAACGAGCGGTGATCATCCGCGCGCCCGAGACGTTGTCGGCGGGGATATCAGCGCTGCTGGCCGGTTCACCGGCGACGGAACTCGCCAGAACCAGACTTGTGGCTGCCACAAGGACTTGAAACAATGCCGGCATGATCACCTACCCAATCAGTTCATGCTTGCGAGTTTGTGGGTAAATTACGGTGGCAATTTGGCGTCGTTTCATAGCTTGCACCGCTTGTACAGTCGCACCGTCCAGATCACTCTGTTCGGCCGCGAACCAGATGCGAAGAGTCTGTGACGAAATGCGTCCGCATGCCTATATGACACAGCGTCCGCAGGAAGGTGGTCCCGCTTGAAGTCCTTCATCGTCTCACTTGCCGTTATGATGGCCTGCGGACCCGCTTTCGCAGCGCCCCTCGCAACGATTGAAGGCATTACCGACCCGGCGCTGTTGAGCGCGCTGCAGGCTGCGGTCGGCGAACGTGCGCAAACCGATAACCCCGCCGACGGACCGATGCGCCAGGCGCGCACTGCGGCCGATCGCGCCCGGCGGCTGCTCCGGTCGGAAGGATATTACCGGGCGCAGGTTGATCCGCGCCTTGATGGCAATTCGCAGTCTGTGGTCCACATCACGCTGGGTCCGCGCATCCGGATTGCAACGATCGACGCCGTCACCACACCGGATGTCGAAGCGGCGCCGGTTGCGCGTGCCGCCATCACCTTGAGCCCCGACACAGCCTTGCGTGCCGCAGATGTGATTGCCAATGATGCGCTTGGATTGGCCGCCCTGCAGGAGGCGGGCTGGCCCAGTGCCGAGAGCGGGGAACGCCGGGTCAGGGTCGATCACGCCACCGACACCGCCACAATCAGTTTTGTCTATGATACCGGCCCCTATTCGATTTATGGCCCGTTCGAGATGGAGAGCGAGGGCTGGAGGCCCGGCTTCATTTCCGGCCTGTCACCGCTGACCCGCGGCGCGACCGCCAGTCGCGCGCAAATCCTGGAATACCAGCGCCGGCTCGACGCATTGGCGAGCGTGCGCACCTCGACGGTCATGCTGGGCGATGCCGAACCGGCGACAGGCGAACGCCCGATTCGGGTCGAGCTGACGCCCGGCTCGCGCCACAGTATCGAGGCCTCGTTGAGCTTCGCGACCAGCGAAGGCGCCGGCGCCAATTTCGACTGGAAGCGGCGCAATATGTTCTCCGGTGACGAAACCCTCACCGTCCAGGCCAGTCTGGCCACCTTGCAGCAGGGCCTCGGCGCCTCATTGACGCTGCCGCATTGGCATCGCTACCAGCAAACCCTGCTATTCAGCGCCGGGCTTCAATCCCAGAAAACCGATGCCTACGACCAGACCGAATTACTGCTGCGCGCTGGCGTGACACGCCGCGACGGTCGTCGCGAATATGGGGCGGGTACACAGCTCGACATCTCGCAGGTGACCGATATCACCGGCCCGCGCGACGCCAATACACTGGCCCTCGATCTCAGCGCTGCCTATGACTCGCGAAACAACGCGCTCGATCCGGTGGAGGGCTTGCGCGCCAGTCTGCAAGTCTCCCCGGCCGCGACGTTCGGCGATGTGAATTCGCGCTATGTCCGCGTTGAAGCTCGCGCCAGCAGCTATTACCAGCTCACGGATAATCTCGTCGCGGCAGCGCGTGTCCGGATTGGCACTGTCCTGGGCACCACGGCCGAGAGCTTGCCGGCTGACCTGCGTCTCTATGCCGGTGGCGGCGGCTCGGTGCGCGGCTATAGCTATCAGTCGCTCAGCCCGCTCGGCAGGTATGGCACGCCGTTTGGCGGCCTCTCGGTGACGGAAACGAGCCTTGAGCTGCGTTGGCGATCACAGGGCCGGTGGGGCGCTGTCGCCTTCGTCGACTCCGGGGCCGCCGCGAGCGACTCCACACCTGGTGTCTCCGGATTTCGCAGCGCGATCGGGCTCGGCGCGCGCTATTATTTCGACTTCGCGCCGGTCCGTTTCGACATTGCCACCCCGCTCGACCGCCGCTCCGGTGATGCGGCGATCCAGATCTATTTCAGCCTCGGACAGGCGTTTTGATGATGGCCGTGCGCTTGTCCTGGCGCGGCGCGCTGCAAGCCCTGGCCGTCGGCCTGGGGCTCTTGCTGATACTGGCCATGGGCGCCGTTATCGCCTTGAGCCACGGACCCGGGCGCTGGCTGGTCCGTTCCTTTGTGGACGGGCAGGAAATCGGCACAATCGGTCAGGTCCGGATCGAAGGCCTGCGCGGCGATCTCCTGTCGGAGTTCAGTATTGACCGCATCGTCCTCACCGACACCGCCGGCGTCTGGCTGGAGGCTGAATCGATCGCGGTGCGCTGGCAACCGCTTTCCCTGATCAACGGACCGGTCCGGATCGATCTGCTCGCGACCGAGCGGGTGATGATCGCACGGCGCCCGGATCTGCCGGCACAAACCGATCAAACCGGCGACGGCGCGCTCCCTGAATTCATTCTCACCGAGGCGCGGATTGACCGGCTCGATCTGGCCGAGGGCCTGGCCGGTCCAGCTGCAAGTCTGCAGGCCCGCGGCGCCATGCAGTTGCAAGCCGGGGCGCCGGGGCAAGCCTCGATCTCCATCCTTCGTCTGGATGCGCCCGGCGATTCCATTGACGGCCGTTTCGAAATTCTCGCCGATGGCCGCATTGACGGCCATTTCACCGCCTCCGGCGCTCCGGGCGGACCGCTGGCGTCGCTGTCGCAAATGCCCGATGAGCAGATCGATTTCGCGGCGGACCTCGGCGGCGACATCCAGTCCGGCGCCGGCGAGTTCAGTGTCCGCATTTCAGGGCGCGAACTGGCCAATGGTCAGCTGAGCTGGGCCGATAATGCCTGGCAGGTCGACAGCGCTGTGCAACCCGGCAATTGGGCCGGTCTCCCCGAACCCCTGGCACCGATCCTGTCGCACGGGCAGATGAGTGCCAACGGCTCCATCGCCGAATTCGGCGTGCGAAACGCGCGGCTGCAGGCCGATACGCTGAACATTGATCTGGCTCTCAATGCGGAACAGGCCTGGGACCTGACGCTGCAAACGAGCGGCGAAGCGCTGGCGCAATTATCCCAGGGCGAGTTCCGTGCCGGATCGCTGCGCCTCGAAGGCATCGTCGAGCTGGACACCGGCTACGGCCTCGATGGCGCGATTGCGATCGAAAGCCTGACCGCTGGCGAGGTGCAGATTGGCGCCATCAGCGGACCCGTGCAGTTCCGCTATGATTCCGGCCGGCTTGATCTCACCGCCCAGCTCGACCTGTCTGATCCGGCGCTGGGCGAGCGCGTTCTCAACGACCTGCTGGGCGAACAGGCGACACTGACATTCGATCTGACTGCCGATCTCGACGAGGGCCGCTATCAGCTCTCCGGTTCGCGGCTGCTCGGAGCGCATATCCTGATCGATGCCGACGGGGATTACGGCCCCGGCAATGATCGCATTGCCCTCAATGCCCGCGCCACGCTCGACGATCTCGCCCTTCTGACCGATCGCGCCAGCGGGCCGGTCTCTGCGGTCATCACGACCAGCAGCACCAATGAAATCGAACTGGTGATTGATGGCAGCGGTATCGAGACCGATGCCCGTCTCGCCAATTTGATCGAAGCCTTGAGTGTGACCGCAACGCTGCGCCTCGAAGAGGCTGGCTGGCGGATCCCGGCACTATCGGTTCAATCCACGCGGCTATCGCTGGAAGCGCAGGCGCAGGGCAGCTCTGGCGCCGACTGGCAAGCGAGCGGTGACCTGGCATTTTCCGGCACGCTCGAGGGCGTTGCCCTGAGCTTTGCCGGTGGCCTGGCGACCGGGTTCGAACTGAATTCGGCCGCCGGTCTCATCACCGCCCGCACTGTTACCGCCACCGAAGCCATCCTGCTGGGCGAAACCCGCTTCAACGCGCCGCGGCTGGCGCTCAATGCCGAGTATGATGATGGCAATCTTTCGGCCGACTGGACGCTGGCCGGCCGCTATGACACCCGCGATCTGCTGCTGGCCGGCGCGGCACAACAGGATGGTGCCGACTGGACCGTGGCGGTGCGCGACAGTCAGTTCGGCCCGTCAGTGATCGAAGCCGATGCCAGTATCGACCAGGGCAGATTGCAGCTCAGCCTGCTGGCCGGGACCCAGGCGCGCTGGTCGCTCTCGGTCGAGTATAGTGCGGCGCTCGAGGCTCTGCTGGACGGCGATTTCGATGCCCGTCTGGGCGTCAGGGACCTGGTCGCCGGCTCCTTTGTGCTGACCGATGCGCAGGTGTCGCTGAGCGGACCAATGGCTGGCCTCGCGCTGGAGGCTGATATGTCAGGCCTTGCCGGCGCGCCGTTCGATTTCAATGTCACCGGATTGATCAGCCTCGACGAAGCCGGAATGCGCGCCGAATTGCGCCCCGGCGGGCATCTCGGCGCCAATGCCTGGGAGACGCTGGAGCCAATCCTCGCCGTGAGTTCAGGCGAGGACCGCTCGCTGGGCGGCCGGATCACATTTGGCGGCGGCGAGCTCGGCATCCACTGGCAGGAGAGCGCCGGGCTGGCCCAGATCGAGCTTCAGGTCGAGCGCCTGCCGATTGCCTTGCTGGTTGACCTGGCTGGATTGCCGGCCGTCGATGGCATGATTGATGCGAACGCGGCCTTGCAACAGACCGGCGGCATTTGGCGCGGCACCGCCGAGCTGATGGCAAGCGGCCTGACCGCCGCCTTGCTGGCGGACGCGCCGGAATTGCAGATCGAAACCCGTCTCGCCCTCGGCGATGACGCCCAGATTGAGACCCTCGCAACAGGCGGCGGATTGAGCGCGCGCGGCTTTCTCACCCGGCAAGGACACACCACCGATCTGCTGGCAATTCTCGACGGGCCCGCAGCGGTCATCACCGGCGGCATTGAGGCCAACGGTGAAATCCAGTCACTGACATCGCTGCTGCTGCCGATCGGAACTGCGCTCGCGGGCGATGTCGACATCAATCTCGCGATATCCGGAACCCGCAGCGCGCCGCAAATCGACGGCTCGGTCGCCCTGCATGACGGCCGCTTCAACGCTGCCGATAGCGGTACGGATATTCTCGACATCCAGCTGCTGGCGAATCTGCACAATAGCCGGATCGAGCTGGAGAGTTTTACCGCCAGTGATGGCTCAACCGGGCAGATGCATGCCAGTGCCGCCGGTGTCATCACGGCGCAGGGACCGCGCGGCCAGGCCGAGTTCAATTTCGAGAATTTCACCGCCACGCGGCGACCCGATCTGACCGCGCGCATGACCGGCCAGACCCGTCTGACCCTGGATGAGGCCGGCCTGCTGATTGCCGGTGAAACCCGGCTCGACCGCGTCTACGCCCAGCCGCCGGCGAACGGGGTTGCCACGATTCCCCAGATCGAGGTCATCGAGCTCAACCTGCCGAAGAACCAGATCCGCGCCTCGCGCCCGCGCTTGCCGATCCGGCTCGACTATCGGGTCTATGCCACCGACCAGATCTATTTCAACTCATCGAGTTTCAACACCGAATGGCGTGCCGACATCCGCATCACCGGCCAGGCGAAGAAACCAACGCTGACCGGGACGGCGAACCTGGTGCGCGGCTCGGCGACGGTCTTCAGCCGACGCTTCACCCTGGAATCGGGGGAAGTGCTGTTCAACGGTCAGCCGGCCAATGCCCGCGTCTCCTTGCTGGCGCATTATCAGCGCGAGGACTTCCAGGCCGATGTCGCGATCGCCGGGCCGCTGATGTCACCGAGCGTGACCCTGACCAGCACGCCGACCCTGCCGGATGACGAAATCATAGCCCGGCTCTTATTCGATCGTTCGGCGAGCGAATTGGGTCCGTTCGAAGCGGCGCAGCTGGCGGCGCAATTGTCCGGTCAGGACATATTCGGCTTTTTCGGACGCTTTCGCGAACTGGTCGGCGTCGACCGGCTTGATATCGGGTCGGACGCCAATGGCGGCCTGACCGTCACCAGCGGACGGCGGTTTGGGAATGATTTCTACGTCGAGGTTGAAAGCGCCGGTGTCGCCGCGCTGAGCACGGCAAGCGTGGAATGGACACTGACGCCGCAGCTCAGCATTCTTTCCCGCCTCAGCGCCGATACCGAAGCATCGGTGGCGATCCGCTGGCGGCGCGATTATTGAGCGGCTGAAGCAGCGTCGCCAGGCAGTCGCCTTGCACCACCAGCCGTGGCAGAGTAGGCAGCAATATGACGATCCGGCAGCGTTGCCGGTCCTGAAACGGGTAGCAGAACGGGTGAGCTGGCATGGGTGATTTCTGGAAACATGTCATCAAGCCGAACGGACCCTGGGCCCGCTGGCTGATCTTCATCACCCTGCTGGCGATTGTCATTGCCGGTGTCACCGGAAATCTCGCTATCGTACGCGACTATCTCGATACCGACGCGCTGACCTTCATCATCGGTAATTTCCGCGTCAGCCTTTATGACGTCCTGCGCGCGCTCGTGGTGCTGGTTCTGGTGTTCTGGATCACGGCGGCGATCGCCAATACGGTTCAATACAGGGTCCGCCGGCTCAAAGGGCTGCATCCCACCACCCAGACTTTGGTCTCGAAAATTCTCCAGATCGCAATCTATGTGGTCGCCGCCCTGATCTCGATGGACGTGCTCGGGCTCAATCTCACGACGCTGACCGTTTTCAGTGGCGCCGTCGGGATCGGCATTGGCCTTGGCTTGCAGAATATCGCCTCGAATTTCATTTCCGGCGTGATCCTGCTGCTGGAACGTTCGGTCGACATTGATGATCTGATCGAATTGCCGGACGGGGTGACGGGCTTCGTGCGCAAATCGAGCGCGCGCTATACCCTGCTCGAAACGTTCGACGGCAAGGAAGTCCTGGTCCCGAACGAGGATTTCATCACCAGCCGGGTGACCAATTGGACGCTTTCGACCAGCAAAGGCCGGGTCGAAGTCAATGTCGGCGTCGCCTATGGCAGCGATCTGGAACTGGCTCACAAGCTGATCCTGGAAGCCGCGAGCGAGCACGCCATGTGCCTGAACGAACCCGCGCCGCAATGCTTTCTACGCAATTTCGGCGACAGCTCGATCGACTTCACCCTCCTGTTCTGGATCGAGGATGTCGTGACCGGCCGCTGGAAGCCCAAGAGCGATGTGATGTTCGCGATCTGGCACAAATTCCGCGACAATGGCATCGAGATTCCCTTCCCGCAGCGCGATCTGCATATCAAGAATGCGGCCGCCCTGAAGGAGGTCATCAATGCCCAATGAATTCGGCATTCTGCACGCCTGCTCGATCAATGGCGACGGCCATGGTGATGTGCTGACCGGTGACGAGATTGGCCGTTTGATCAAGGATGAGGAGGCCCTGGCCTGGGTGCATCTCGACGCGACCCATCCCGGCGCCCGCACCTGGCTGGAGCGCGAAACCGCTTATCTCGACCCTATTATCATCGATGCCCTGCTGGCCGACGAAACACGGCCGCGGATGGTGATGTTCGACCAGGGTGCGCTGATGATCCTGCGAGGCGTCAATCTTAATGACGACGCCCAACCCGAAGACATGGTTTCGATCCGGCTTTGGATCGACGGGTCGCGCATTATCAGCCTGCGCCGCCGCAGGCTCAAAGCCGTCGCCGATTTGCGCGAACATCTCGCAGAGGGCACGGGTCCGAAAGATTCGGCGGACTTCATCGCCATGCTGACCGGACACCTGTTCGAGCGGATGGAGCCCGTCCTGACAGAGCTGGACGAACAACTCGACGATGTCGAGGAAGAGGTGATGGAATCGCCGACGCCCGCCGCCCGTCAAACGGTCAATACCCTGCGCAAGCAGGCGATCATGTTTCGCCGCTATATCGCCCCCCAGCGTGATGTCATCGCGCATTTGCGCACCTCGGAACTTCCCTGGCTCGACGCCATGAACAAACGGCGGCTGCAGGAAAATCTCGATATGGTGATCCGCTACATCGAGGATCTCGACGCCATTCGCGAGCGGGCCCAGATCGTCAAGGACGAGCTGGCCAATGGCCTGGCCGACCGTATGAACAAGAATCTCTATGTCCTGTCGGTGATCGCGGCGATTTTCCTGCCGCTCGGTTTCCTGACCGGCCTGCTCGGCATCAATGTTGGCGGCATTCCCGGTTCCGACAATGTCAGCGCCTTCTGGGTGTTCGTCGCCGGCCTGTTCGGCATTGGCGGCATACAGATCGCGACCTTCAAATACCTGAAATGGATCTAGCATGAGACTTGCGGCGATGTTGGCCGGGCTGGCAATCGCTATCGGCGGCACCCCTGTGCTGGCGCAATATACTACCGGCGCCGATATCAGTGCCGGTCAAAGCCAGGCAGACGGCGCCGAGCCGCAAGACGCCGATCCGGTCTGGACAGGGCCTGCCGCCGATACGGCCCTGCTCAAGGATCTGGTCATCGCGATCCGCGCATCGGCCAGTCACGGGCTCAATCCGCAGCACTATCATCTGGCGCAACTGGAAGCCGTCAATGTCCTCCGGTTCGACCCCGCCACCGACGATCTGGCGAGTCGCGTCTATCTGAGCCTGGCCGGAGATCTTCTGGCGGGGCGGTTTGATCCGGTCCGCTTCGAACCGGACTGGACAGCGCCGCGCCGCACTCGCGATCTTCCCGCATATTTGCGCCAAGCCATGGCTGACAATCGCATCGCCGGCAGTCTCGAAGCCCTCGCCCCGGACGAACCGGGCTATACCGCCTTGCGCAATGCCCTGCCCCGCTATCAGGCCATCGCCGAGGCGGGGGGCTGGCCAGCGATCGATGCAGGGCCGGAATTGCAGTCCGGTGATCGGGGCCCGCGCGTGGCGCAGCTGCGGGCGCGGCTTGAGGCCAGTGGCGAGCTGGCGCCGCTGGCGACTCCCGTCGCCGCCGAAGATCAGGCAAACCGCAACACAGACCCGGTCACGCCAGACCTCGCCAGCCCAGACCCCGCCAGTCCAGACCCCGCCAGCCCTGGGCCCGCCGATCCGGAATTCTTCGACCCGGCCCTGCAAGCCGCCGTCGAAGCTTTCCAGCGCAGTGCACGGCTTGAGATCGATGGCCGCGTCGGCAGCCAGACCCTGAACGAGTTGAATCTGAGTGCGGATTACCGCGCCTCGCAGATCCGCGCCAATCTCGAACGCTATCGCTGGCTGCCCGAGGCGATGGGCCGGCGCCATATCCGGGTGAGTATTGCCGATTTTTCGCTTGAAGCGCGCAATGAAGGCGTGGTCGAGCGCCACCACGACGCGATCGTGGGTCTGACCTGGCGGCCAACGCCCGTCTTCTCTGCCGAAATGACCTATATCGTCGTCAATCCGTGGTGGGAGACACCGGCGAGCATCGCCGTGCGCAATGAGTTGCCGCTATTCCGCGCCGATCCGGGCGCTGTGACCCGGCTCGGCTTCCAGGTGCTCGATCGCGACGGCAATATTGTCGATCCCGCGACGATCGACTGGAATACGGTGCCGGCGCGCGATTTCCCCTACCGGCTACGCCAGGCGCCCGGGCCGCTCAACGCACTGGGCGAGGTCAAGCTGATCTTCCCCAATCCGCACAATGTCTATCTGCACGACACGTCCAACCGGGATTTATTCGCCAATAACCGGCGCTGCTTTTCATCGGGCTGTGTCCGGCTGCGCGATCCGTTTGAACTGGCCGATTGGGTCATCGCCGAAACGCCGCAACTGACACCGGAGGGGCTGCGGGAAATTGCGGCGGGCAATACCGAAACCCGCCTGTCGCTGGCCCAGCCCATCCCGGTCTATGTCCTTTACTGGACAGTGGTGCACGACCCGGCGACTGGCATCCGCTTTGTCGCAGACCTATATCAAAGGGATGATGAGTTGATTTCGGCGCTGGAGGCGACTCCGCCGCCAGTGGAGTAGCGTTATGAAAAAATTTCTCGGCCAAGCCGTGTTGAGTGCCGCCCTGGTGTCTGTCCTGCCCCAGATCGCCCACGCCAGGCTTCTTAATCCGGTCACCGACCGGACCGCCCCACCCGTGGCCGCTTTCGAGCCCGGGCATCTTCCCTTTGCCATCACCCTGCGCGACGATCTCGTCGTCAACCTTGAAACCTTTGCCGTCTTCGCACACCCCGGTGAACAGATCCGCATGCGCAGCGACAAGCCGCTCAGCTGGCTGGACGGCGAAACCAGCCGTGCGGCAACAACCGAACTCGACTGGACGGCGCCGGTCACACCCGGTCTGACGCAAGTGCGCCTTGATGATGGCGAAGGCCACATCATGGAACTCAACCTGGTCGTCATGCGAGCCCACAGACCGGAGGATGGCGAGGCGATCAATGGCTATCGTCTCGGGAGCTATCCATCAGATCCTTATCGCGGTCACGAGAATTACCGGGCGCCGGAAAACTTCCTCGAAGTGACCGACGGGCTTGAAAATTTGGCCGTATCGCCGCATTTCCGGCTCGGCCAGTTTCTCTGCAAACAGCCCGCCGACGGCCCGCAATATCTCGTCCTGAGCGAACGGCTGCTGGTCAAGCTGGAACGCATATTGGAAGCGGCCAATGACCGCGGCTGGCGCGCCGACGGATTCACCGTCATGAGCGGCTATCGCACCCCGGCCTATAATGCCGATCTCGGCAATGGCGAGAATTCACGCCATATCTATGGCGGCGCCGCCGACATTTATATCGATGTCGATGGCGATGAGGTGATGGACGATCTCAATGGCGATGGGCAGCTGGACCGGCGCGATGCGGCTGCCCTGTTCGACCTGATCGAATCCCTGGCCGATCAGCCGCAGTTCGCAGACCTGGCCGGCGGACTGGGCGAATATGCGCCCAATGCCTGGCACGGCCCCTTCGTGCATGTTGATGAGCGCGGCTGGAATGCCCAATGGGGGCGCTAGGCGAAACTCTTCGCTGCCATCCGCCGGATGAAGGCTTCGGTTTCGTCGGGCCTGTTGATCTGCACCATGTGACCAATGCCGCGCAGGACCTCGACATCAAGCTGCGGAATTCCTGAGCGCAAGGCGTCGAGATTGGTGTTCGCATCGAGGATGCGGTCGCTATCGCCATAGATGACACCGGCCGGCATCTTGATCTCAGGAAAGCGCGCCGTCAGCGTCGGCATGTCGAGTTCAACGGCGGCATAATCGGTCGAGGCGGTAACGAAGGCACGCGGACGCAATACGAGCAGGCCGCCGCCGCGAAGGCGGAAATCGGCGGGGGCTTCATTGGGGCCGAAGACAAGGCGAAGCGTGGCATCGCCGGTGCGGATAGACATCGGAACCGCGAGGGTCTCGCCGATCAGTCGCCGCACGAACGGGCTCCCGATCTTCAGCGCGTCAAACGCCTTCGCGCCCTCTTCAGGAAGCACTGCCAGGGGTGCAATCAAGGCGATACCGGAAATCGAATCCGGGTGGTTCAACGCCAGGGTCAGGGCCACGGCACCGCCCAGCGAGTGGCCGACGATCAGCGGCTTCTCGATACCCTTCGCCGCCAGAAATTCGGCGATCATCCGCGCCTGTTCCGGGATGCGCGCCTGCTCATCGCTATCGCGGGCTGAATAGCCACTTCCGGGCCGGTCGAGCGCTATGACGCGGAAATCGTCCTTCAGCGCATCAGTGGTCGAATGGGTGAAATTCTGCAAATGCCCCGCCAGCCCGTGAATCATCACGATCGGACGCCCCTGGCCCTGGTCGAGGAAGTGGATCTTCCCGCCCGTCACCGTCGCGATCTCGCCCGCTGGCGGGATTGCGGCTTCAACCCGCCGCGCCACCATGCGCGACCAGACACTGAGCACGGCCAGAACGGCAAGACTGATCAGAAACAGCCCGGCCAAAACAGTCAAAAGAACTGAAGTCATGAAGCTTTTCCTCGTTCCGGGGCCGGCTGTTCCGGGCTCGCATTACGGCCTATCAAGCTCCAATAATGAGCCGGGAACAAGCGCTCGATCAATGCCATGAAATGGGCGTCGCGGCCAACCAGCACGCGCGGGCGCCGCCGGGCGACGCCGCGCAGTATGGTTTCGGCCGCCTGCTCTGGCGGCATGACGAGGAATTTCTCGAAAGCTTCCTGCCCCCTGGCCAGTTCAGCCGGATCGGCATTGGCCGCGTGACGGGCATTCCTGGCGATTGCGGTCTTGATGCCGCCAGGATGGATTGTCGTGACGCCGACCGATGTGCCGGCCAGCTCGTGCCGCAGCGAGTCAGAAAACCCGCGCACAGCGAATTTGCTGGCGCTATAGGCGGTCTGACCGGCCGGAGCGACCAGACCGAACAGGCTGGAGATATTGGTGATATGCGCCGAATTTGCTTCGCGCAGCATCGGCAGAAAAGCCCGGGTCATCCGCACGACACCCCAGAAATTGATCGACATCAACCAGTCAAAATCGGCTTCGGATACGTCGTCAAACCGACCGTCAACCGCAACGCCGGCATTGTTGAACAATAGGGCCGCGCCGCCATGAGCCAACCGGACCGCGTCGGGAAGGTCGGCAATCGCCTGGGCGTCAGAGACGTCGAGATGGTGCAGGCTGACCCGACCAGCATCGATCCCGAGCGAGGTCGCAACCCGGTCCAACCCGTCGCGATCGATATCTACCAGCGCCAGGCGACAGCCGCGCGCAGCCAGGCCGTGGGCCAAAGCGGCGCCGATGCCGCTCGCCGCTCCCGTGATAATGGAGGTGCGGTCAGCGAACTCCAACTGGGCTGGCATGGGCGCTCCTGCGGTTGCGGTCGTGACGAACCGGATAGATCGTCCGAATACTTGCCCAAGTATGCCTCAGCGCCAAGCTACAAAAGCTGGATTTCCCGCCTTTCCCGACTCCGGTATGGAGGCATCCGAATTGTCTCGGGTTCTGATTTCAATAGCGCAGCTCAATGCGGCCCTAGACGATCCAGGGCAGGAAGGCCGAAGCCAGGCTGAGAACCAGGAAGAAGCCGGCCATATCGGTGATGGTCGTCAGCAGCGGTCCACTCGCCGCGGCCGGATCCTGGCCGAAGCGCTTGAGCAAGAGCGGCACGACACCACCGATCGACACGGCCAGCACGGTGTTGAGCGCCAGCGCGACACCGATGACGGCGCCGAGCACAGCATTGCCCTTCCAGATCCAGGCCACCAGCCCGATCAGTATTCCGAGCACGATGCCATTGAGTACCCCGACCGAGGCCTCCTTGGCCCAGACCCTGAAGGCATCGATCGGTTTGACCAGACCCAGTGATAATTCCCGCATGGTGACGGCAACGGCCTGATTGCCCGAACAACCGCTCATATCGGACACCATCGGCAGGAAAATCGCGATGGCGATGATGGCGGTCAGGGTTTCCTCATAGGCCGAGATCACGCAGGCGGCGATAATGTTGAGAACGATATTGGTCGACAGCCAGGCCAGCCGGCGGCGCGCGCGCAGCAGGGTCGGCTGCGAGCGCAACTCGTCGCCGACGAGACCCTGACGCTTCAGCCCGTCCGACTCGGAGCGCTCCAGCACCGCTTCGTCCATCGCCGAACGCGACACCACACCGACCAGGCGCCCATCGGCCTCAACGACCGGTAGACCCAAAAAAGCATGCTTGTCGAAGGCATCGCGGACCTCGTCGAGGGAGGCACTCGCCTGCAACGTGATCGGCGGGGTCATGACCGCGGAGAGGTGAACGCTGCGTTTCGACGTCAGCATGGAGTGCAGCGAAATCACGCCGACCGGCCGCATTTCGGCATCGAGGACATAGGGGTTCTGCCCGCGATAGGGCTCGAAATCCTCCTCGTCGGAGGCGAGTCGGCGCAGGAGCTGTCCGACTGTATCGCTCTCGCGGAAAGTGAAGGCCTCGGCGATCATGATGCCGCCGGCGGTGTCATCGCTGTAGGACGCCAGGCGCCGGACATCGGCGGCATCCTGCTCGTCCATCTCGGCGAGAATGGCCTCGGCATCCTCATCGCTCAGCTCGCCGATGACATCGGCCTGAACATCGGAATCCAGCTCGTCAATAATGTCGACGGCGGTGCCCACGGCGAGTCGCTCGACCAGTTCGACGGCGATCTCGTTCGGCGCCTCATTGATCAGCTCGGCGGCCCGATCAGCGTGCAGCATGACGAAGACGCGATCGCGCTCCTTGGGCGGGAATTGCAGGATTTCGCGCAGCGCATCGCTAAGCGTCAGTGTCGCCAGCAAGGCTTCCAGCCCGTCGACATCATTGGCCTCGATCGCGGCGCGAATCCGCTCGTGGACATCGACGCTCGGTTCGATCTCGGATTCTGGCTGTGGCTGGGGCTGGGACAATGGACGCACTCCCGGTCGGCGGCTCTGATTTGCAATTAATACCGTTTATGACATAAAAAACTTTCTCTGGACAATATTTTTCTGCCATTTTACAAACAAGCATGAATTTGGAAAAAACCATCATGGCCGACGCCGCAGACAAGCTGGCGGCCTTGTTCGATATTCCGTTCGGCGGCAAGCCGAAGGGACGTTTCCGGATATCGAACAAGCTCGTCCGCCAGGCATTGCAGCGCCGCCGGCTGTATGAGGACGATGTCCGCCGGCTCGGTCGCGAATTGTTGGAGCGCGGTTTTGTGCTGGTCGATATGGACAGTTTCTTTGTCGTCCTGAGCGCGAACTCCTTCGTCAATTACCGGCGCGCGAATGAGGAGAGCTTGCGGTGACGACAACACGGCACGGCGTGCTCAAGACTGAAATCGGTTGGCGGGAAATCGTCGGACTGTCGACGCTCGAAATCCCGGCGCTTCACGCCAAAATTGATACGGGCGCCCGCACCTCAGCGCTCAATGCGGTCATCATCCGGGAGTTTGAACGCGAAGGTGAAATGTGGGTCGAATTCGATGTGACCTTCACCGAGGATCGTCATGTGCAACGCTGCCTCGCGCCGATTGCGGACAAGCGTGAAATCAAGAATACCAGCGGCATTCCCGAGCTGCGCTACGTCATCGAGACACAGCTGACGCTCGGTTCGCGCCAATGGCAGATCGAATTGTCGCTCGCCGATCGCGAGCCGATGACATTCGACCTGATACTGGGGCGAACGGCTTTGCGTAACCGGCGCATTTGCATCAATCCCGGCCGTTCATTCCTGAGCGGCCTGCCCGCGCATCCCATGCCAGCCAACGACCAGACGGCATGACGCCTGCTGACTGAGAGCCATCCGGCTCCAAGTCCGACCACCTCTGAAAGGACCATCGCCATGAAAATCGCCATGCTTGCCCGCAACGCCAATCTTTACTCGCACAAGCGCTTGAAAGAAGCCGCGGAATCTCGTGGTCACGAGCTCGACATCATCGATACGCTGCGCTGCTACATGAATATCGCATCGCGCAATCCGGCGATTTATTACAATGGCGAAAAACTGCCCAAATATGATGCCGTCATCCCCCGCATCGGTGCGTCGGTCACGTTTTACGGCCTCGCGGTGCTGCGCCAGTTCGAGATGATGGGCGTCTATCCGCTCAATGAATCGGTCGCCATTGGCCGCTCGCGCGACAAGCTGCGTTCACTGCAGCTGCTGGCGCGCGACGGTATCGGCCTGCCGGTCACCACCTTCGCCCATGATCCCAAGCAGACCACCGAAGTTCTGGCCGTGACCGGCGGCTCGCCACTGGTCATCAAACTGCTCGAAGGCACCCAGGGTATTGGCGTCGTGCTGGTCGATTCCGACCGTTCCGCCAAATCGGTGATCGAGGCTTTCCGCGGTGCCGGGGTCAATATCCTGGTGCAGGAATTCATCAAGGAAGCCGGCGGCAGTGACATCCGCGCCCTCGTCGTCGGTGGCAAGGTCGTCGCCGCGATGCAGCGCACCGGCGCCAAGGGCGAGTTCCGCTCCAATCTGCACCAGGGCGGCACCGCCCAGGCAGTGAAGATCTCGCCGGAAGAGCGCTCGACCGCGGTCCGTGCGGCCAAGAGCATGGGGCTGAATGTTTGCGGCGTCGACATGCTGCGCTCCAATCACGGCCCGGTGGTGATGGAAGTCAATTCCTCGCCGGGTCTTGAGGGCGTCGAGAAAGCAACGGGGATTGATGTGGCCGGCAAGATTATCGAGACGCTGGAAAAGACCAGCACGCCCGGCAAGACCAAAACCAAGGGCGCCGGCTGATGCCGACGCGTCCCGCTTTCCAGATCGGACGGCATGAAATCGCAGCCGGCAGTCGCGCTACGGTGGATCTGCCGGTCAGCGTGCTGTCGGACCACACCCCCGTCACCATGTCGGCGCATGTCGTGCACGGCAAACGCTCCGGCAAGACCCTGTTCGTCAGTGCGGCCGTTCATGGCGACGAGATTATCGGCGTCGAGATCGTACGCCGCCTGCTGCGCAATCCAGCCCTGAACCGATTGCGCGGGACACTTCTGGCCGTGCCGATCGTCAATTCCTATGGCTTCATGTCGCATTCGCGCTATCTGCCCGATCGCCGCGATCTCAATCGCTGCTTTCCAGGAAGCACGCAGGGATCGCTGGCAGCGCGGCTGGCGCATATTTTCATGACCGAGATCGTCAGGCGCTCGGATGTCGGCATCGACCTTCACTCCGCCGCCATCAACCGGACCAATCTGCCACAAATCCGCATCTCACCCGCCATGCCGGCGACGATGGAGCTGGCCGAGGCCTTTGGTGCGCCGCTGATCCTGACCTCAAAGACCCGCGAGGGCTCGCTGCGCTACACCGCCCAGGAGGCTGGCGTCGACGTGCTGCTGTATGAGGCGGGCGAAGGGCTGCGCTTCGATGAATTCGCCATCCGCGCTGGCGTGACCGGCATTATGCGCGTCATGCGTCATCTCGAAATGCTGCCGGCCAAGGACACCACACGGCCGCGTACGCCGCCGATGAAGTCGCGCTCGAGCTATTGGATGCGGGCACCGGCTGGCGGTCTGATGCGCAGCTACAAGACCATTGGCGACCAGGTGATGGTCAAGGATGTGCTGGGCGTGATTTCCGATCCGTTCGGCGAGGTCGAGATCGAGCTGATTGCAGAGGAGCCCGGCCTGATCGTCGGCCGCACCAATCTGCCGGTCGTCAATGAGGGCGACGGCCTGTTCCACATCGCCAAGCTCAGCAAGGCCGCCGATGCGGAATCGACCCTCGACAATATGGCGCTTGAATTCGAGGCCGATCCCATTTTCGACGAAGACGAGATTATCTAGATCCAGTCAGCACGGACCGGGTGATGACGTTCGGGCGTTCAGGACGGCATCTCGGCCGGGCAGTAACGCTCGATATAGCGGTCATGCGTCTGCATTTGCAGCACCGCCTGCTCCATCGCCGAGCGCTGATCGCGCAGGTAATGGCCGCCATCAACCCCGCGCGCATCGGCGAGCGGATGATAGCGCTCAGGCAAAATGCCCTGCCCGACCAGAACAGAGAGCCAGTTGGGCGCCTGGAAGAGCTCGTAATCCTCGAACAGGAGGCGTCCGGCTTCCCGGAAATGGTCGATGCGGTTTTGCAGTGAATCGGGAATCGACATGGCGGCGCTGTCCCGCCACAGGGCGGAATCATCGCGGCTCGTGGCATGATAATGCAGGATGATGAAATCGCGGATCGCCTCGTAATCCCGGCTCACCTTGCGATTATACTCCGCCCGCCCGAGCGGGTCCGGCCGCTTGCCCTGCGGGAAGAACGGCATGAAGGCCATGATCCCGGCCTGGACGAGATGCAGGCTTGTCGACTCCAGCGGTTCCATGAAACCGCTCGCCAGACCGAGAGCGAGGCAATTGTGATTCCAGAATTTTTCACGGCGCCCGGTGGTGAAGCGCAACAGCCTCGGATCGGACAGCGCCTCACCGTCGAGACTGGCCATCAGCGTGTCGGCAGCGGCCTGGTCGTCCTGCAGATAACGGCTTGAATAGACATAACCGTTTCCGGTTCGGTGTTGCAGCGGGATTTTCCATTGCCAGCCATGCTCGCGCGCCGTCGAGCGCGTATAGGGCACCATTGGACCCGTGCGCGCACTGCCAACGGCAACGGCCCGGTCGCAGGGCAACCATTCGGTCCAGTCCTGATAGCCGGTGCCGAGGCTTTCCTCGATCAACAGGCCGCGAAAACCGGAGCAATCGATGAAGAAATCGCCCTCGATCACCCGGCCATCGGCCAGGGCGACGGACAGGATATCGCCGGTCTCGGCATCGCGAGCAACATCCACAACCCGGCCCTCGGTGCGGGTCACACCACGGGCTTCGGAATATTTGCGAAGGAATTGCCCATAGAGGCCCGCATCGAAATGATAGGCAAAGCCGGCGCTGGAAGAAATGCGGCGCGGATTCTGGTCCGGTCGGGCAAATTTGCCGTCCCGCGCCATGATCCAGGACATGGCGTACTCATCGAGCTCGCCCGCCTCGCCTCTCGCCCGCGCCTGCAGCCAGTAATGGTGGAAGGTGATAAAATCGAAATTGACGCCATAGGTCCCGAACGGGTGGAAATACCGATGGTCGAGCTTGCCCCAGTCAACAAACTGAATGCCGAGCTTGAACGTGCCCTGGGTGAATTTCAGGAATTCCGCCTCATCAATCCCCAATTGCCGGTTGAAGGCCGCGATCGGCGGGATCGTCGCCTCGCCGACTCCGACAATCCCGATTTCCTCGGACTCGACCAGTTCAATGTCACATCCTGCATTCGACATATTGATGAGGGCAGACGCCGCCATCCATCCGGCCGAACCACCCCCGACAATCACGATGCGGGTCTTGCCCGATTGAGTCATCCCAGCCCCTAGCGCTTCAACCAGCGCACTCGACCCGATTTCGCGCCCGGCTGCAAGTCGCGCTCGCGCGCCAACAAGCCGCCGGCCCGCGAAGGCGACCCTATTCCGCGGGATTCGGTGCGACTGATTTCTCCGGGCCTCGCAACAGGATCGAGACCGACATCAGACCGACAATCGCGACTACAATCACCGCCCCTGTCGGCAGATCGAAGGCCGCCGAAGCCAGCAGGCCGATGACATAACCGGCCACAGCGACGCCATAGGCGATGGCGAGCCCGAAACGGTCCGGCCAGAAGCGAGCCGCCAGGGCCGGCGCGATCAGCGTCGCGAAGACGAGATAAATGCCGACCAATTGCACCGATTGCGTCACCGTCACGGCGAAGAGTGCATAGAAGCCGAACCGGCCAATCCGGTCGCGCGCCAGAAACCAGACCGCCAGCACGACGGCATACATGGCGGCAATGGGCCAGAGACTGTCGATCGAAACCCAGAGGATCTGGCCGACCAGCAAGTCCTTGAGATGCTCGCCGCCATGGGGATTATTGGCGAGCAGCAGGAGCTCGACACTGGCGGCGAAGACGAACAGCACGCCGATCAGGGCCTCCTGCACGGACGGCCACCGTTTCTCGGTCCAACGCAACAGCAAGGCCGCGAGCAAGGCGGCAGCCACCGCTGAGATCTGCACCGTCCAACCCGCCCCGTCGAAGCCGAAGGCGGCCGCCGCGGTGACGCCGAGCCCTGCGACCTGGGCGATGGCCAGATCGATGAACACAATACCCCGGGCCAGCACCTGCCGGCCCATCGGGACATGCGTGGAAATGACCAGTAGCCCGGCGATCAGGGCCGGAAACAACAGACTCAGTTCAAGCGCACCCATCCCGCCTACTCCTGCGTCGCGGCGGCAAGCAGCCGTCGCAGGGTGTCGTCATAAAGGCCGAACAGATCGCCGGCCTCATCGCTGCCGCCCACCGTGAAGGGCAGCTCGACCGCGGCAATACCCAGACGCTCGGCGATGAAATTGGTCGGGCGGTCATCCTCATAGGCGGCCCGGATCACCATCCGCGCCGGCTGGCTCTGCAGCGTGCTGACCACTTCGGCCAGATGCCCGCTCGAGGGCGGCACGCCGGGCTGGGATTCCAGGACCGCGATCCGGTCCAGGCCGAGCCAGTCTTCGAGATAGACCCAGCTTTGATGCTGGGTCACCACCGGAATGCCGCGCAAGGGCGCAGCCTCGGCCTCCCAGCGCAGGAGCGCCGTCTCCCAGCGCCGCAGGAAGTCGGCGAGCCGCGCCTGATACACGTCCGCATTGGCCGGATCGAGCTCAGCGAAGCGCTGGGCCAGGGCGCGGGCAATGATCGCGATATTATTGGGATTGGTCTGGATGTGCGGATTGCCGGGCGCATGGACATCGCCTTGCGAACGATCCAGCGAGGTCGGCACTTCCAGCATGGTGACGAAGCTGGTGGCTTCGAAATGTCCGGGCTGGCCTTCAGCGATATCCCGATTGGCGGCCTGTCGCAGGACTTGCGGCAACCAGCCAATCTCCAGCGACGCGCCGGTGCAGACCAGAATATCGGCGCGGCGGGCGCGGGCGATCAAGGATGGGCGCGCCTGGATATGGTGCGGATCCTGACCGCCCGTCGTGGCGGTGTAGATATCAACATGATCGCCGCCGATCTCTGTCGACAGCGCGCCCCATTCCGGTTCGCAGGCGAAGACGCGCAGATCGGCGAAGGCCGGGACGGAGACGGACAGGCTGAGGGCTGCAGCAATGACGGCCCCGGGGATGAGTTTTTTCATGGCTTGGATTCCAATCCTCAAAGACGTGGGCATCAATAGCGGTGGGCGCCGTGCGGCCCGTAAATGACGGTGTATTGCAGCCGGAATTCATCATTCGCGACCGGGCCGGTTTCATCATGGGTGAATTGTGCCCGCAGCCGGCCAAACTCGCTGGTGTCGAATTCCAGCAGCGCCGTCGCAGCCCACGGGTCGAGCCCGCCAGCATCGAGCGCGCTGCCAGCCAATGCGGCTGGAACACTGTCCGGCGTCAACGCCGCATAGCGCAGGCCGGCGCTCCAGCGGCGGCGGAATTGATATACGCCCTGGGCATACCAGCCGCTGCGGTCGAGATTGACCGGGATGGCGTCGTAATCGCCCTCCATCGTGTCGAAGAAATACTCGCCCGACAGGGTCAGGTTCCGGTCGCGGCGATTGCCGCCCGGTGCCCATTTATAGACGAAGGATACAATCCCCAGCGTCTCATCGCCGGTGAACAAGCCGCCGCCGACATCGCGGTCTTCGGCTGCGGCATTCATATAGGAAGCCGAGGCGAGCCAGCTCGAGCTGTCGCCGATATCGCCGCCGGTCCGCACCCAGACCGCCTGTGTCCCGGCACCGCCATTAGCCGCACCGCCAGCCGGGAAGCTGTCGCCCTTGTAGAGCTCGGCGCCGAATTCGACATACTGGTCGAGCGGCGCGAGCCAGCGCATTTGCACACCATCATCGCCATACTGTCCGCCGAGGAAGGCGCGATAGGGCAAGGGCTGGTCGGAGAATGACCAGTTATGGCCGTGCACCTCGTTGAGATAGCCGATGCCGGAGAATAGCCGCCCGCCGCGCAGGGTCATGCCATTGCCCAAGGCGGTGGTCTGGATATAGGCCTCCTCGACTCCAACCTCGCCATCCGGCGACAGGGCGAAGGTGAGATTGCCATACAGGGTCGGGTCGATATTCGCCGTGAGCACGATCTCGGACTCTCCGAGATTGAAGCCGCGCTCGGGTCGCCCGGCTTCCTCGTCGAGCGCAAAGCCCGGCATGCCAACGCCATCGGGATCTTCGCTGCTCGCGGTGTATTGGCCGTTGAGCACCACGGATATGGCGGGATTGAAGGCATTATCGCCAGTCCGGCTGGCGCTGGAGACCGGCATAGCGCGGGGCGCCACAGGGGCAGCCGGTGGAATAGCGGCAACCGCCGTGCGAGCGGAATTGGCCGTCGCCTCGGCATTGGCCGCGCGGGTCTCCGCTTCAGCGAGCCGGGATTCAAGCTGTGAAATCCGCGATTGATATTCGCTCCGCATCGCGTCGATCTCGGCGCGGATAGATGACAAATCGTCATCAGCAAAAGCGGGGCTGGCAATACTCGTCAGGCCGGCTAGCGCGGCCGCGTTCAATAAATGTCTCATGGACCTTCTCCATCGAAAGCTGGGAAAGGCCGTCATCGCCCGGGCAGGGCGATGCGGCGGATCGGCAGTCAGGCGTGGAGAAAGAGGGGTGGCCCGCGCACGCGCCAGACGCCGTTCGGTACGGCGCTTGAGGCAATCTGATGCAAGACGGGCTGTGCCGCATCGATAATGGTCAGCGAGACCGGCGCTCCAGCCGCCGAGGCGGGCAGGATGGATGTTGCGCCGAAGGGTGAGTGGCAAAGCTGGCACTGGGCTGCCGGCGCGGTCTTGCCAGGCACGGGCGCGTCGGGCGTCGCCGGACTGTCCGGTCCGGCCTGGGCGATGCCATAGCCTTCATCATGGCTATGGCCATGCGCCAGCGCGGCGGTACCCTGAACGCTCATCAACAGGGCCGCGATCACGCCCAGCACCAAGCTTCGCCAATGAGGCGAGGCCGGCATTCGGCGATGATGGCGCGACATATTCATAAGCGTTCCGGACTTCTGTGGGCGCATGATGGCAATGATATAATATAACGTCACGTTACAGAGCGGTAAGGCGGCGTATTGCCTCAGGCTGCATTCACGCGCCGCCACCGCGTTTTGGTTTCGCCCGGGCCGGCGCCTCCTGACCGGCGGCGAAGCCGAGCAGGAATTGCTGCACGCCGCGGCGGATATTGGCAAGGCTGTAGCCGCCCTCCTGCACGATCAGCGTCTTGTATTTCTCCTGGCCTATGGCTTCGGCAATCCGGTGCATGCCTTCCGGCGTGATGAAGAAATTCCCCGTCGGATCGCCCTTCATGATGTCGACACCGAGGCTGACCACCAGATAATCCGGGGCGAAGGCCTTGATCCGCCGCAAGGCCCGCCCCAGCACGGTGAGATAGCCGGCATCATCGACGCCGGGACGGATCGGGTAATTGCGATTGAAGCCGAGCCCTGCATCACGGCCGCGCTCATCCTCGAAACCGGCGAAGAAGGGATAGCAATCCTCCGGATGGCCGTGGATCGAGACGGTGAGCACATCCTCGCGCTCATAGAAAATATCCTGGGTTCCATTGCCATGATGATGGTCGATATCGAGCACGGCGACGCGGACGGGCTTCGCCGTCTTGCCGGCCGCCTTGCCCTTCCCCGACAAGTGGTGTGCCGCGATCGAGGCATTGTTGAAATAGCAAAACCCGCCAAAGGCGCGGCGTTCGGCATGATGGCCCGGTGGGCGCACCACGACATAGGCCCAGCCCGCCTTGCCGTCCTTGACTAGCTTGGCACCCGTGAGCGCGGCATCGACCGCGCGCCGTGCGGCGGGATAGACGGCCCGCGTCAAAGGTGTCGAAGTATCGATACAGAAATAGCCGGCCCGCATCTCGAAATTGCGCGGCAGACGGTCGGCATGGCGGATCGGGAAGATCTCCGGATAGACGATGCGGCCTTCCGGGATACGCGTCGCGGTCTCCTCGAGGAATTTGACCATGCGCGGATCATGCACCTCGAGAATATGCTCCAGCCCCCAGCGGCCGGCCTCGTGGTCATTGACGGGCAGGCCCTCGAGCGCCTTGCGCACCGCGGCGACACGGGCCGGACGCTCATAATAGCCCTTGAAGGGTGAGTGCTCGATCGAGGGAGCTTCATCGGCCGTGATGACAACATCGATCGGGCGCGCCAGCACCGGCAGTTTCTTCGTGCGGACCGGCAAATATTGCGGCGGTCGTATCCGCACAGGCTCGTCCCGGATCGAAGCCAGGAGATCGACCAGCACGGGATCGTCGGCGGCCATGCCATTCTTGGCCTGCATGATGCGTGAGATGACGGCTTTCAGCGTGCGGCGATGCAGTGGTTTTTCGTCACCCATGCCGTCATGCAACAACATGTTGGCATCGCCCATATTCGACTTCGTCACCAGGCGTTCATAGCCCGTGCCCTGGACAGGTCGCGCGCCAAGGCGCTCGTAAAACGCCATGCGCCGGCGGCCATCGGCGAGAAGCTCGTGCTCATTGAGCAATCCGGCCTCGTCGGGCAGGCTGTCGAGAAACAGCCGCCTTGATCCGCGCTTGCGCTGATCCTCGCGCGTCACCTCGTACAAGGCTCCGCCAATGCCGCGTGAAGCGCGGGCCGGATCGCTGGCGATATAGTCGAGATAGGATGCCTTGATATCGGCAAAAAAGAATGTGACGGAGAAGCCGAGCACCTTGCCGGCGCGCGTGGCGCACAGCAGAATAACCTCACAATCCGGCGGATAGTCTCCGGCGGAATAATGGGCGATCTTGTCGATGTAACTCGAATTGAATGGGAAGGCCTTCAGGAAGACCTCCTGCATCCCTTCCAGATGGCGTTGATAGTCCGGATCAATACCCGCTATCACCCGCTCGAATTTCAGCATTTTACGTGTTCCGTGTCGCAAAAAGCCAGACCGATACTCAACGGCGTCCCGCAAGCGGAAACATCCCGATCGGCCTGTCGGGCAAGGTGACTTCTCCCTCGCCCGTCACTGGAGTCTCAAATCGTATGACACAAAGCAAGCCCGAAATTTCGCGCCGCTACGACCTCTTCCCGACGCCGGTCCTGACCTGGGAGCATGAGGCCCCCGATCTCAACGCCGCGCTGAAGCAGGCGCTAGTCGATGATCCGTTTTATCGCCGCCCGGAGCAGGCGCAAAAATCCGATTCGATCAATCTGTGCGACCTCGCCGACGCCGTGCCCGCCTTCAAGAAACTGGAGACGCTGGCGCTGGCCGATCTGACCGAATATTGCCGCCAGATCGGCTGGATTGGCGAGTTCGATGTCGAGATGCAGATGTTCGCCAATGTCTCGGCGGCGCGCCACTATGTGCCCTCGCACAATCATGTCGCCCACATCGCCTCGGTCTATTATGTCGCCACAACGCCGACCGAGCGGCCGGTGCTGGAAGCGCAGTCGGCGATGAAGAATTACTGGCAGCCGGCGGAGGGCGCGCTGATCCTGCACGATCCGCGCTTCAACGCCTCGCTGATGGGCGGTTGGCAACACCACGCCCATGTCCATCCGCGACCGGGCTTGATGATCATGTTCCCGGCCTTCGTCTGGCATGAGGTGGTGCCGCATTTCCAGCCCGAGCCACGCCTGTCGATCGCGGTCAATTTCACCCTCACCTATCGCAATGTCGACCACGCCCAGAAAGTGACCACACTGACGGTCGACCCGGTCTGACAGACCGGCCCGCCTGCGCACGGATTGTACTGCGCCATATTATGTCATAGTGTCTGCCACAATATTCACGAGCAGATAGGTCGGGGCTTGAATCCATGCGGGCAAGTGCAAATGGAATGCTGGCCGGGCTCGCCCTGTCCGTCTCGGCGCTGGCAACTCCGGCACTGCAGGCGCAACAGGTCCCGATTGAACAGGTCACCCGCCCGAACTTTGTCCTGGTGCTGGTCGATGACGCGGCCTTCATGGATTTCGGCATTTATGGCGGCGAAGCCCGCACGCCGGTAATCGACCGCCTGGCGCGGCGCGGCATGATTTTCTCGAATTACCACTCTTCGCCATTATGCGCCCCGTCGCGGGCGATGCTGCTGACCGGGCTCGATAATCACCGCACCGGCCTGGCCACCATCCCCGAAGTCCTGCCGCCGGAACATCGCGGCCAGCCGGGCTATGGCATGAGCCTGGAACCGGGCGTCACCACTGTCGCCGACCATCTTCAGGCGACCGGCTATCGCACCTATATGACCGGCAAATGGCATCTCGGGCATGGCGAGGGCGATCTGCCGGACGCACACGGTTTCGACCACTCCTTCGTGCTCGACGCCTCGGGTGCCGATAACTGGGAAGAAAAACCCTATATGCCCTTCTACCGGACCGCCGACTGGTTCGAGGATGGCGCGCGCGCGCATTTGCCGGACGAGTTCTATTCGTCGCAATTCCTGGTCGACCGGATGATTGATTATATCGATGCCGATGCTGGCAGCGCTGATCCGTTTTTCGCCTATCTCGCCTTCCAGGCGATTCACATCCCGGTCCAGGCACCCGCCGAGTTCACCGAGCATTATCGCGAGACTTACAGTCAGGGATGGGACGCCTTGCGGCAGGCTCGCGCCAGTCGAGCGGTCAATCTGGGATTGGTTTCCGCGACGACCTCGGCTCTACCGCTGCCTGAGCGCATGCGCGCCTGGTCAGACTTGTCGCCAGCGGACCAGGCGCTGTATGCGCGCTCGATGGCGGTCAATGCCGGCATGCTCGAAGCGATGGACCACCATCTCGGACGCCTGGTCCAACACCTTGAAACAACCGGTCAATTCGACAACACTGTTTTCATTGTCACCTCTGATAACGGGCCCGAACCCAGCCATCCGGTCGGCGAACCCGGTTTCGGCACCTGGATGAATCTGCACGGCTATAGCCGCGAACTGGAAAACCTCGGCGAAAGAGGCAGTTACGCCTTTATTGGCCCGGAATGGGCGATGGCCGCAGCCGCGCCCTTCAACCTGTTCAAATTTTACGCCTCGGAGGGCGGACTACGCGTCCCCTTCCTGATTGCCGGCCCCGGAATCGCGGGCGGTCAACACAGCCACGCTGCCGGCTATGTCACGGATGTCACGCCTACAATCCTGGACCTCGCCGGCCTGTCAGCGGTCACCGGCGAGGTCACCGGCCGCAGCCTTCGCGGCGTCATCAGCGGCGAAACCCTCACCGCCTACCAGCCGCTCGACGCCGTTGGTTTCGAGGTCTCCGGCAATTCAGCCCTGTTCCGCGGCGACCACAAACTGGTCCGCACCATGCCGCCCTGGGGCGATGGCAGCTGGCAATTATTCGATCTGTCCGTCGACCCGGGCGAGGCCTTCGACCTCGCCGCCGCGCAACCCGCGCTCGCCGCCTCAATGCTGGAGGATTACCTCGATTACGCGGCCGCCAATGGCGTGCTCGACTTGCCCGAGGGCTATGATGTCCACGACCAGATCTCGACCAACGCCCTGATGCGTCAGCTCGAATTCTATGGCTGGCTATTGGTGCTCGTGACCCTGCTGGTGTTGGGACTTGGCGGGTTCGGCCTCTATAAAGCGGTCAGGATTTGGCGTCACCGCTGACCGGACCCGCGTCCGGACCGGCATCAAATATCGCCAGGGCCGAAGCCAGCATCACACTCTCCGCCTCGGCCGGTGATAAATCCTGATCCGACCGCAAGCGGCGCCAGAAGTCGAAACAGGTGACCGCCGACAAGGCCTCTGCGGTGATGGCACCGAGCGCCCCGTCAGGACTGACGGCCGAATCAAGCCTCTCCCGCTCCATCGCCACCAGGAAGGCATGATCGCCCGCGAGCACGCCGGACCGATGTCGGTAGGCTTCGGCAGCCAGGCGGAAGGGTGTCATGTCCTCGAACATCGAAGCCCGGTTTCTCACCAGACGAATCAGGCGCTCGCGCCGGTCGGTCGTCGACAGATCCAGCCTGGCGCGCGGCAGGAATTCATCGCGCAGGGCAATGACGACTTCGCGATTGAGCGATTCCATGTCCTGAAAACAACGAAACACCGTGCGCGGACTGACCTTGGCCCGCTCGGCCACCGCCTGGGCACTGGGCGACACAATCCCCGCCCGGATCAGTTCGAGAAAGGCCGTCACGATCCGGGCACGATTGTCCGAGCGGCGGCGCGCCCGTCCGTCACTCGACACAACTGTTCCGGAGTCGACGATTGCGGTCACACAGCCCTCTTCATTTTCCAGCGCCCGAGCATCACGACCAGCAGCAGCGCGAAATCCGTGGCGAAGAGCGGCAGGGCGGCCAGGCCGTCCTGATCGACCACCATCCCGATAATGCGCCCGGCCAGCAAAAGCAGGGTCCAGGCAACGGGAATATCCAACTTTGTGCCATCGCCGGCCAGTGCGGCCCGTCCGGCGAGCAATCCGATCAGGAGCAGCGACGCGCCGGCATCACCGCGCATGAAATTCAGACCCACAGCGCCATCAGCGTGCAGACCCAACGGGGCCATGATCAGCTCAGGCATGGTCAGAAATGATGCGCCGAGCGCGAAAAGTACGAGTGCTGCCAACGCAGTGGCGGCTCGCAGAATTATTTGCATGGCATTTTCCCAAACCCTGACGGCGTCGGCTGGCAAACAATTGACGCACCGTGTGACATATCCTACCGTCGCTCGAAATCACCGGCCTTGTCAAATGCCGGATTGGGAGCTCCGCATGATCGAACTCTACACATCCGCCACGCCCAATGGCTGGAAAGCCTCCGTCACGCTGGAAGAGTTGGGCCTGCCCTATGAGGTGCACGCCATTGATCTGATGCAGGGCGCTCAGAAAACGCCTCAATTCCTGGCAATGAATCCGAATGGCCGCATCCCGGTCATTCGCGACCGCGACGCCGATGATTTTACCGTGTTCGAGAGCGGCGCGATCATGATCTACCTCGCCGAGAAGGCCGGACGCCTGATGCCCTCCGACGCCAAGGGACGCTCGCGCGTGATCCAGTGGCTGATGTTCCAGATGGGCGGTCTTGGCCCGATGATGGGGCAGGCCAATGTCTTCTACCGCTACATGCCCGAAAAGATCGACGTCGCGATCAAGCGCTATCAGGGCGAATCCGGCCGCCTGCTCTCAGTGCTCAATGACCGCCTGGCCGGACATGAATACCTGGCTGGCGAATACTCCATTGCCGACATTGCCAATTGGTGCTGGGCCCGCACGGCATCCTGGTCCGGCGTCGAACTGGAGCCCTTCGTGCATTTGCGGCGCTGGATCGACCAGATTGCCGAGCGACCGGCGGCGCAAACGGGGATCAAAGTGCCCTATGACCTCGCCGAAATGCTGGCGAAAACGAAGGGCACGGAAACCGGCAGCGCCGCCGAGCGCTTCGCGAAGGGTGCCAGAAGCATCGTCAATACAGGCGAAGGCGGGAATTAGATGATGAAAATGCGTCTCTGGATCCTCCTCGCTGCCGGCGCCGCTGCGCTGGCGGTCGGCTATGGCGCCTTCATGCATTATCGGATCGGCCTTCCCGGCATGATCAACCGGATGCGCGATCCAATACTGGCAACGCAGCCGGTTGCCTGGGATCAGGGCCCCGCCACAGCGGACACCGCGGCCGGGGAGCGTCAGCCCAATATCATTGTCATCCTGGTCGATGATCTGGGCATCAATGACATTTCCACCTTCGGTGGCGGCGTTGCTGGCGGCCTGCTGCAAACGCCCAATATCGACGCGCTGGCTGCACGCGGCGCCATCTTCACCAATGGCTATGCCGGCAATGCCACCTGCGCGCCCTCGCGCGCGGCGATCATGACAGGCCGGTTCGCAACGCGGTTCGGCTTCGAGTTTACACCAGCGCCCATGCCATTTCATCGTCTGCTGGGCTCATTCGATTTCGGCCCGCACCCGGCGATCTATCATACCGATCGGGAGGCCGACTCGATCCCACTTGACGAACAGGGTCTGCCGACGAGCGAAATCACCATGGCCGAACTCCTGCGCGACCAGGGTTATCGCACGCTGTTTTTCGGCAAATGGCATCTGGGCGGAGCGGAAGAATTCCAGCCACAAAACCAGGGATTCGACGAATGGCTGGGCTTCATGCCCGGCGCGGCGCTATTCATGGATATCAACGACCCGAATGTCGTCAATGCCGTCGCCGATTTCGATCCGATTGACCGCTTCCTGTGGCCCAATCTGAGTTTCGCCGTGCGTCATAATGGCGGCCAGCGCTTTCATCCTGATCGCTATATGACCGATTATCTCACCGAGCACGCCGTCTCCGCCATCGAGGCCAATGCGAACCGGCCCTTCTTCATGTATTTCGCGCTCAATGCGCCGCATACGCCGCTGCAGGCCCTGCGCTCGGATTATGACGCGCTGGAGCAGATCGAGGATGAACGCCTGCGCGTCTATGCCGCGATGATCCGTGCCGCCGACCGCGCCGTCGGCGAAATTGTCACCTCGCTTGAGGAGCAGGGCATTGCCGACAATACGCTGATCGTGTTCTCCAGCGATAATGGCGGCGCGAGTTATGTCGGCTTTCCGGAAATCAACGCGCCCTATCGCGGCTGGAAAGCGACTTTCTTCGAAGGCGGCATCCGCGTGCCCATGTTCCTGCAGTGGCCGGCCCGCATCGAAGCGGGGAGCATTATCGAAGCCCCGGCCGCCCATGTCGATATTTTCGCCACTGCCGCAAACGCGGCGGGCGCGCCAATACCGCAGGACCGGCCGATGGACGGGGTTGATCTGATGGAGCTGATCAATGCGACCGGCGCAATCACACCACCGCGCGACCTGTTCTGGCGCTCGGACCGCTACCGCGTTCTGCTGCGCGATGGCTGGAAGCTGCAAATCTCCGAACTGCCGCCGAGAACCTGGTTGTTCAACCTCAATGAGGACCCGACCGAACAGGTCAATCTGGCGACAACCGAACCGGATCGACTGGCGGCCATGACCACGGCACTCAACGCCATCGATATTGTACAGGCCGATCCGATCTGGCCGAGCCTGGTAGCGCCGCCGGTCTATATCGACCGCAGTATTACCGAACCGCGATCCGCGGATGATGAATATGTCCACTGGGCAAATTAAGGGATGAGCATGCGGGTCTGGTTGAAACGGCAAGTCTATCGCGCCCTGACGAGTCCCGGTCGGCGTGAGGCCCGGCGCAAGCGCGCCGAAGCGAAACGCAAGCGCCGCGATGCACCTCATCGGGTCCATTATTTTCATCGCCCTGGCGATCCGGCCTGTGTCTTGATGGCGCCATTGGCGGCGGCCCTGTGCGATCGTTTCGATATCGAACTGACGATCCATCTCACCGGCTTTCCCGCCGCCGACGTCAATCCCGACCCGGAACGTCTGCCCGGCTGCGCCCGGCGCGATACCGCTGCCCTGGCTGAACATTTTGGCCTGCCCTTCACCGACCCAGGACATGCGCCCGACCCGGCGCTGGAAGCCCGCGCCGCCGCAATCATTACGGCGGCCCTGCACAGCCGCGATGCCTTGCCAGCCGCAATCGCGACTAACGAAGCTCTGTGGCAGCGGGACGAAGCCGCGATGGCCGCCGCAGCCGCCGGTTTCGGTGAGGCCAGTCGCGAGGCCGCCATAAAAACGGCGGAGCAAGGCTCGGCCCTGCGCGACGAGCTCGGGCATTTCCAGAGCGCCACGCTGTATTATGGCGGCGAATGGTATTGGACCGCCGACCGGCTGCACTATCTGGAAGCTCGCCTGACTGAGCTCGGCGCCGGGCGCACCGACGTGGCACCGCCACCCCTCACACCGCCCCTGAAGGAAAGCCAGGCCGGCGGCGATAGCGGCGGCGCCGTGCTGGAGGTCTACCCCTCACTGCGCAGCCCCTATACCTATCTGGCGATGGAGCGTGCCTTTGCGCTCGCCGACCGCTGGCAGGCCAAGGTCGAGATCCGCTTCGTGCTGCCAATGGTGATGCGAGGCCTCCCCGTGCCGCGGCGCAAGGGCATTTATATCATGCTCGATGCCAAGCGAGAGGCCGAACGGCTTGGCCTGCCCTTCGGCAATGCCTGCGACCCGCTTGGCCGCCCGACCGAGCGCGGTCTCGCCGTGCTGCACTACGCGATGGGGCAGGATAAGGGCCGCGCATTTCTGACCAGCTTCCTGCGCGGGGTCTGGGCCGAGGGCATTGATGCCGGCTCCGATCGCGGCCTGCGCAAGCTGGTTGAGCGCGCCGGGCTGGACTGGACCGCGGCCAAGGCGGCGCTCGACGATGAAAGCTGGCGCGCCGTCGCAGAAACCAATCGTGAGCGCCTGCTGGAACTGGGTCTGTGGGGCGTGCCGTCGTTCCACACCGGCAATCTGTCCGTCTGGGGCCAGGACCGGTTATGGCGCGTCGAACAGGCGCTATCGGCCCAGGCCAAAGCCAGCACATCATGACCCGCCAAGGAGAATGAGCATGTTGAGACGTGTCATTTTCGGGGTCATCGGCCTGACCCTGGTTGGCGTCGGTCTGGCCTTTGTGTTCCAGGCGCAATTGGCAAGGGCGCTCTATGAGCGCCGCGTTGATCGCCAGATGTCACTCGACCGGATGGGTGAATTGCCCGACGGTCTGCACTTGGCCTTTTGCGGCACCGGCTCGCCCCTGCCCGATCCATCACGCGCGCCAAGTTGTGCCGTGGTGATCGCGGGAGACCGGTTATTCGTGGTCGATTCCGGCGCCGGGTCGGTTGGCAATCTCCTGCTGATGGGCATCCCGGCCGGCCGGATTGAATCCGTTCTGCTGACCCATTTCCACTCCGACCATATCGGCGGCCTTGGCGATCTTGCCCTGCAACGCTGGATCGGCGAAGGACGCACCGAACCCATGCCCGTCATGGGGGCCCGGGGAGTCGAAAGCATCGTCGCCGGCTTCAATCAGGCCTATGGGCTCGATGCCACCTATCGCACCGGCCATCACGGCGAGGCCATCGCGCCGCCTTCGGGTTTCGGCATGGAGGCACAGCCCTTCGCCATCGCCGGCTCTGACCAGACCGCGCCGGTCAAATTGCTTGAAAATAACGGGCTGACCATCTGGGCCGTCGCCGTTGACCATGCGCCGGCCAGCCCGGCCGTGGCCTATCGCTTCGATTACCGGGGACGCTCTCTGGTGATGAGCGGCGATCTCGCCGCCGACACCTCGCCCGGTTTCCAGGCCCTCGCCGCCGGAGCTGATCTTCTGGTCATGGAAGCGCTGCAGCCACGCCTGCTCGACTTCATCAATGCGGGCGCCCGCGCCCGCGGCAATGAACGGCTGGATACGATCATGATCGATATCCGCGACTACCACACCACACCGCAACAGGCCGCATTGGCCGCCAATGACGCCCGGGCCCGGGCCCTGGTGCTCAATCACATTGTCCCCGCCCTGCCGACCCGCGGCCTACAGGCCGCCTTCCTGGGGGATGCCGCCGCAGCGTTTTCCGGTCCGATCCGGATCGCCGAGGACGGGATGGTCGTCAGCCTGCCGGCCGGCGATGACGATGTCAGCTTCCAGTCCTGGCGTTGAGCGGAAAGGGGCCCGCCATGCAGAAATCGGTCTTTATCGCCGCCGCAGGCATGCTGGTCCTGACCGGTTTCACAGCCGGTTACTGGCTATTGGGTCGCGACACGACAGTTGAGCCCGCATCGATCCAGCACTGCTCCGCCGCGCCCGCCGATGACCGGCTCTGGGTTGCCGCCGGGGCGTATCAAATCGGCGCCACACCGCGCTATCGCGAAGAGACCGGGCCGCAACAGGTCGAAACCAGCGGTTTCTGGATCGACCGGCATGAAGTGACCAATGCCCAGTTCGCGCGCTTTGTCGCCGCCACCGGTTATCGCACCATCGCCGAGCAGGCGCCGGACCCGGCCGACTATCCCGATATTGATCCGGCCGTCCTGGTCGCCGGCTCGGCCGTGTTCGGCGTTAGCGCGGCGCAGGGTTATTGGTGGAGTTTCGTCGCGGGCGCCTCCTGGCAGGCGCCGTACGGGCCGGGCAGCTCGATCGAAGGCCAGGACGAGTTTCCCGTCGTCCACATCGCCTATGCCGATGCCGCTGCCTATGCCGCCTGGGCCGGCGGCGAATTGCCAAGCGAGGCCGAATGGGAAATCGCGGCCCGGGCCGGACAGGCCGGTGCCGAGTTTGAATGGGGTGATGAATTTCGTCCTGATGGCCAATGGCGCGCCAATAGCTGGCAAGGGCCCTTCCCGGCAATCGATACCGGCGATGACGGCTTTGCCGGCCTCGCGCCCATCGGCTGCTATCAGCCGAATGAATTTGGCCTGGTCGACATGACCGGCAATGTCTGGGAATGGACATCCAGCCCGTTCAGCGCCGACCCGGCGACCGGGACAATTCGCGGCGGATCCTATCTGTGTGCGCCGAATTTCTGCGCCCGCTTTCGCCCAGCGGCGCGGCAAGGCCAGGAATGGGATTTCTCCGCCTCGCATATCGGCTTTCGCACCATCAGCCGTGACCCGCCGGCCTGACAGGACCAGTCCATGGCTGACAAGCCAGTTTGTGCCGCTCAGCCTGAAGCCATGACCGCTCCCAAACAATCCGGGGGCGGTCATGGTTTCGGCTTCGAGGGCGCACTTCAACTCGGGTCTGGCACTGGTGTGCAGACGAAGCCGTCCCGCCGCCGGTATCGGGCGACGCCCGCTACCGGCTATAGGTAATGGCAAACCACAATTTGGTCCGGTCAGCCAGGGCGCTGTCGCCACCCTCATACATGGCTGCCTTGAATTCGATCCCGACATGCTCGCTCAGCTGGGTGCTCAGCACGGCGTCGATTTCCGAACCCAGATCAAGACTGCCATTCTCCGTCTCGAAATCATGATAGACGAGCGTCGCGCGCATCGCCGAACCAAAGGGCGGATTGGGGAACGCATAGCCTGCGCGGCCATAGATATCGCGAATGCCATTGGCCGGCGTGGCCAGGAAGACATCGGCCCAGCCCTGATAGCCGTGCAGGGTCGCCAGCGGCGTGCTGAAACCGCGCACGCCATTCCCTTCCAGCGATTCAATCCCGATTGCGCCGCTCAGCCCGTTCTGGCTCAAGCTGGCCTCGGCCCGGAACATGCTCAGATCGAAGCTGGCCGGCGCATTGCCGTAATCGCTCTGAACCGCATATTCGAGCTTGTAGCCGAAAGTCGGCTGACCCTCACGCGCGACCGAACCGCTCCAATTGACGCCATAGGTGGCGCTTGAGAGCGCCGCCGCATCCTGCACGTCGGCGAGGATGGCGAACGCCGTGACGGTTCCGACCGGGGCGGCAACCGCGGCCGTCACTGCATGCGTGTCGAGATCGAGCTCACCGGTCGGGTGATCATCGCCGAATATGCGGTGAACGCGGTCGAGATAGGCATAGGTCAAGGTGACATTCTCGATCGCCGTGGTGGCGGCGACGAAGGCATCGAAGGTTTGCTCATTCTGCCGGAATCCGACATTGCCGACATAGCGGGCATCGCCAAGAATGATGCGCTGGCGCCCCAATGTCAGGCTGGTGTCCTCAAACCCGGTATAGGCCAGCTGCAGCCGGTTGATCTCGGTCGCTTCCGGATCGGCCACCACCGGATAGCCCGGCAGCCCGTTGATTGTATCGTTGAAGTCATCAACCAAGTGGAGGACATTTTCGCCCTCGATCAAGAAGGTGAAGCCGGACATGTTTCCGGTCTGATAACCCAGTCGCGTGCGCAGGGTGATCGCGGTGGCGTCATTAGCCAGGCCATCCTGATCGACAAGCTCGGTGCGCAGGCGCGCATTGACGAGGAATTGCCCCTCGGCATTGGCCGGTGCGGCGGCGCCCAATACTGCCATCAGACCTGCTGATCCCAGCAGTCCGGCACGTCCAAGTTTGCTCCAGCTCATAATACTTTCCTTTTTCTGCCGGGGCAGCTCCGGCCCCGGTTCAATTCAAAAATCACTGCACGAGGGGCGAGGTCGCCCCGCGCAATTCAACACCTGAGATTTTCGCCTCGCCGACCACAAGCGAGACGAATTGGGCCACGGCCCGCCGCCAGCTGGCATCGCGCAAGAACTCCTCGACCAAGGGGCGAGCCAGTTCAAATTCGGGCACCTGGCCGCGCACCAGCTGGTCCAGCCGGATGATGTGAAATCCATAGGGTGTTTCGACCGCCTCACGGGTGATCTCACCCTGACGCAGCTTCATCATCGCTGTCTCGAAAGCCGGCGTAGTCTGACCCCGGGTCACCTGTCCCAACCGGCCGCCATCGGTCGATGAGGAACAGTCGGAACGATCACGGGCGATCCGCTCGAAATCGTCCGGCCGGCTTTGCAGATGTTCAACCAGGGTCTGCGCTTCCTGACGGGCCCGTTCATAACTGTCCGGGTCGTCCTTGCTGGCCTGCAACAGGATGTGGACCGGTTCGTAGAGATCCGGCGCGCGCAGCTTGTCGGCATTGTTGGTGAAATAGCGCCGGCAGGACTCTTCATCCGGGTCCGGTGTTTTCACCTCGCGATCGACGAAGGCCTGGATCACAGCATCCTCCTCGACTTCCTTGACCGGGTCAGCGTCAGCGACGGCAGGAGCCTCGATCCCACGCGCCCGCGCCGCTTGCAGCAGGGCCTCGCGGATGACGAGCGCTTCCGCTGCCGCCTGCCAGGCCGCTTCAGGCCGGCGTGCCGGATGGTGCTGGGTCTCGGCAGCGATTGCCTTGGCCGGGATGACCACACCATTGACGGAGACTTCCGGGGTGGGCGGCTTGGCTGTGATAATGGAATGTCCGGTCATTTTTCTGCTCCACGAACGGGTTTGCGGCGCACGACCTGATAGCCCTGCCGCAAGACGTAACGCAGCGGTGCGCTGAACATGTGCACCAGCCGGGTGAACGGGAAGACGAGGAAGATCGTCAGCCCGAGCAGGAGGTGGGCCTTGAAGATCCAGTGAGCGCCGATGATGTAGCTGGCGGCCCGGAAATCGAGGGTGAAAATGCCCTGGGCCCAACTCATGAAGGTCGTCATCTCATGGCCGTCGAGATGCTGGACCGAGATGAAAATGGTTCCGAGGCCAAGCAGAAGCTGCAGATAGAGCAGGATCAGGATCGCATTGTCGCCAAAGCTGGAATGCTTGCGGATCCGGGGATCGGCGAAGCGCCGGTGCATCAGCAAGGTCGCGCCGATCAAAGCCAGGGTACCGGCAACGCCGCCCGCAACAATGGCCAGTATCTGCTTGGCACCATGCGAGATACCGAGCGCATCAAACAGGGCGATTGGCGTCAAAAGCCCTACGAGATGGCCAAAAAATACCACCAGAACGCCAACATGGAACAGGACCGAGCCCATCACCAATTGGCGGCGACGCAGGAGCTGGGTCGAACCGGCTTTCCAGGAATAGGGTTCGCGATCATAGCGAATGATGGATCCAATCGCGAGCACTGACAGCGCGATATAGGGGTAGATGCCGAACAGGGCGGTGTTGAGGTATTCACTCATCTTTGCTCTCCCTGGCTACGCGCCGATGCCGCCGGTGCGGCCGGCAGTTTCATTTTCTCGAGCATTTTCTCGGCGACATTGCAGCCGGCTTCACCGGGACCGAATGTGACCGGTTCCTCGGCCCAGGCCTTGTCGAGTGCCTCCAAATCGTCGGCCTCTTCATCCTCGGTCTGGATCTCGGCCTGAATGGCCTCGGCATCCATCGTCGCCAGGGTCAGCATGGACCGGAAGACGGCGGCATAGATGCTCTTGCGTTTGCGTAGCCGGTCGCGCAGGGCTTCAAGCACATGCGAGGTCTCTCCGAGCAGGGTTTGAGCCTCCGGCAAGGGCTGGGTCGAGAGGAATTCGAGGAACATCGGCAGAAAATCCGGGAGCTCCTTCGCATTGATCTCGAGGCCTTGCTCGCCATAGACATTCTGCAGGTCGACCATCGCCTGGCCCCGCGCGCGGCTTTCGCCGTGCACGTGTTCGAACAGGTGCAGCGACAGGGTCCGCGAGCGGTCAAACAGGCTGACATAGCGTTCCTGCAGATCATAGAGATCGCGGCTGGCCAGCTGGTCGATCAAATGCCCGAGGCGGGTCTGCTGCCCGATCGACAACAAGCCCTCCTCGGCCAGCACGGCCTTGAGCTCCGGTCCGGCAGCCTGAATATCGGCCGTCGGATAGTTCAGCAATGCCGCCATTACCTTGAATGTTCTGGCCATCATGCCTTCTCCATCGGAGTCATGGGTTTATTGGGTTTCGCCTTGCCGAACAGCGAGCCGACGGTGGAGCCGTCAGAACAACCATTGCCAAAGCTGAAGCCACACTCACCGCGCAGGTCATAGGCATCCTCGGCCCATTCCCGGTGTGTCGTCGGGATTACGAAGCGATCCTCATAATTGGCGATCGCCATGATCTGATACATGTCCTCGATCAGATCCTTGGTCAGGCCGACACGCTGGGGGATGCTTTCATCGATGACGCCATCGACCGTCTTGGCCCGCATATAGGCGCGCATGGCGAGCATGCGTTCCAAGCCGCTGGCGATCGGGGCCTCATCACCGGCGGTGAGGAGATTGGCGAGATAGCGCAGCGGGATGCGCAAGGAGCGCACATCCGGCATGCCGTTCTGGATATTGATAGAACCAGCCTCGGCCGCCGAATTGATCGGCGAGAGTGGCGGCACATACCAGACCATGGGCAGGGTGCGGTATTCGGGGTGGAGCGGGAAAGCGATTTTCCAGTCGATCGCCATCTTGTAAACGGGCGAGCGCTTGGCCGCTTCCAGCCAGGCTTCCGGCACACCATCAAGGCGGGCCTGGGCCTGAACTTCCGGATCGTGCGGATCGAGGAACATGTTCAGCTGAGCCGGATAGAGATCCTTCTCATCAGGCACCGAAGCCGCAGCTTCGATCTGGTCGGCGTCATACAGGACAACGCCGAGATAGCGGATACGCCCGACGCAGGTCTCCGAACACACGGTCGGCTGGCCGGCTTCGATGCGCGGATAGCAGAAGGTACATTTCTCCGACTTGCCGCTCGACCAGTTGAAATAAATCTTCTTGTAGGGGCAGCCCGAGACGCACATGCGCCAGCCACGGCATTTTTCCTGATCGATTAGGACGATGCCGTCTTCCTCACGCTTGTAGATCGCACCCGATGGGCAGGCGGCCGCGCAGGACGGGTTGAGGCAATGCTCGCACAGGCGCGGCAAATACATCATGAACGTGTTTTCGAACTCACCATACATCGCCTTCTGGATGCCTTCGAAATTGGCATCCTTGGAGCGTTTGGAGAATTCACCACCGAGGATTTCCTCCCAGTTGGGACCCCATTCGATCTTCTCCATCCGCTCGCCGGAAATCAGCGAGCGTGGCCGTGCCGTCGGGAAGGCTTCGCTTTCCCCAGCCCGCTGGAGGTGCTGGTAATCGAAGGTGAAGGGCTCGTAGTAATCGTCGATTTCCGGCAAATCCGGATTGGCGAAAATCTTCGCCAGAATCCGCCATTTGGAGCCCATTTTCGGCCGCAGCGAGCCATTGCTGGCGCGGGTCCAGCCGCCATTCCAGCGCTTCTGGTTCTCCCAATCCTTGGGATAGCCAATGCCGGGTTTGGTCTCGACATTGTTGAACCAGGCGTATTCAACGCCTTCGCGATTGGTCCACACATTCTTGCACGTCACCGAGCAGGTATGGCAGCCAATGCATTTGTCCAGATTCAGGACTTTGCCGATTTGCGCACGAATCTTCATTCCGCTGCCTCCATGGCGTCTGCGGCCGGACCTTCGAGCCAGTCGATCTTGGTCATCTTGCGCACAATCACGAACTCGTCGCGATTGGAGCCGACGGTGCCGTAATAGTTGAATCCATAGGATTGCTGGGCATAGCCACCGATCATATGTGTGGGTTTCAACGTCGTCCGCGTGACGGAGTTATGGATACCGCCGCGCTGACCGGTCATTTGCGAACCGGGCACGTTCACCGTCTTTTCCTGGGCGTGATACATGAAGAGCGTACCCTCCTTGATACGCTGCGAAACCACGACCCGGGCCACCAGGGCACCATTGGCATTATAGGCTTCCACCCAGTCATTATCCTCAAGCCCCGCCTTGGCGGCATCGGTCTCGGACATCCAGACGATCGGGCCGCCGCGTGAAAGGGTCAGCATCAGCAGATTGTCGGTATAGGTGGAGTGAATGCCCCATTTCTGGTGCGGCGTGATGAAGTTGAGCACGATTTGTGGCTCACCATTCGACTTGGAATTGATCACCGGCGCCACAGCCTTGGTGTCGATTGGAGGCCGGTAGACGCACAGGCCCTCACCGAATGCGAGCATCCATTTATGGTCCTGGTAGAGCTGTTGGCGGCCCGTCAACGTGCGCCATGGAATCCGCTCATTGATATTGGTCCAGCCTGCATTGTAACAGACCTCCTCGCTCTCAATTCCCGACCAGGTCGGCGAGGAAATGATCTTGCGTGGCTGGGCGACGACATCGCGGAAGCGGATCTTCTCGTCTTCCTTGGGCAGCGCCAGATGCGCATGCTCCCGACCGGTCGCCTTCGAAAGGGCGTTCCAGGCCTTGACGGCAACCTGACCATTGGTTTCCGGCGCCAGCATTAACAGGGTTTCGCAGGCATCGATCGCGGTATCGATCTTGGGCTGACCCTTGCTGATACCCTCTTCGAGGACGACACCATTGAGCTCACCGAGCAGGTGGACTTCATGCTCGGTGTTCCAGCCGATGCCCTTGCCGCCATTGCCCAGCTTGCTGAGCAACGGCCCCAGCGAGGTGAACTTCTTGTGGAGATTCGGGTAATCGCGCTCTACGACGGTGATGTTCGGCATTGTCTTGCCGGGGATCGCCTCGATCTCGCCCTTGCTCCAATCCTTGACATCAAGGCCCTGGGCCATTTCGCCCGGCGTATCGTGCAGGATCGGCGTCAGGACGACATCGGTTTCCACGCCAAGCTCTTCAGGTGCAATTTCGGAGAATTTCTTCGCCAGACCCTTGAAGATTTCCCAATCGCTACGTGCTTCCCAGGCCGGGTCGACGGCCGCCGTCAGCGGGTGAATGAAAGGGTGCATGTCGGACGTGTTGAGATCGTCCTTCTCATACCAGGTCGCGGTCGGCAGAACGATGTCGGAATAGACGCAGGTGGTCGACATCCGGAAGTCGATCGTTACCAACAGGTCGAGCTTGCCACGTGGCGCTTCAGCGACCCATTTGACCTCGCTCGGCCGCATTTCTTCAGGGGCTTCCTCGCCCATGACGCCGTTATTACCGCCAACCAGGTGTTTGATGAAATACTCGTGCCCCTTGCCGGAGGACCCCAGCAGATTGGAGCGCCAGACGAACAGGTTGCGCGGCCAGTTCGCAGGATTGTCCGGGTCGTGGCAGGACATTTCCAGCTCGCCGCTCTTGAGCGATTTGATGACATAATCGACCGGTTCCATTCCTTGCGCCTTGGCGCTGGCCGCAATGGAAAGCGGATTGGTCTGAAGCTGCGGCGCGGAGGGCAACCAGCCCATGCGTTCGGCTCTGACATTATAGTCGATCATCGTCCCGTCCCACGAACCTTCCGGCGCGGTGGGCGAGAGAATCTGGTCGACGCTGAGCGTCTCATAGCGCCACTGATCTGTGTGGGCATACCAGCATGAGGTTGAGTTCTGTTGCCGCGGTGGGCGGCTCCAGTCGAGGCCGAAGGCGAGCGGCTGCCAGCCGGTCTGTGGCCGCAGTTTTTCCTGGCCAACATAGTGCGCCCAGCCACCGCCGGATTGGCCGATACAGCCGCACATCACCAGGAGATTGATGATCCCCCGGTAGTTCATGTCCATATTATACCAGTGGTTCAACCCGGCACCGAGGATGACCATCGACTTGCCCTTGGTCTGCTCGGCATTGCTGGCAAACTCACGCGCCACAGCGATGATGCGGTCACGCGGCACGCCGGTGATCGCCTCAGCCCAGGCGGGTGTGTAGGGCATCATGTCGTCATAGGAGGTCGCGACGAAATCGCCGCCGAGACCGCGATCAAGGCCGTAATTGGCGCAGAACAGATCGAACACGGTGGCGACCAGGGTCTCGCCATCCTTGAGCTTCAGCTTCTTGACCGGGATTTTGTGCACCAGGACATCAGGGTGATCGGTGCCGGTGAAGGCATCATGTCCCTTATTGGCGAAATACGGGAAGCCGACATCGACGACATCATCCTGGTTTTCATCGAGGATGAAGGTGGTTTCCAGGTCGATCTCTTCGCCCTGGCTGTCCTTCTGCTCGATATTCCACTTGCCCGATTGCCCCCAACGAAAGCCGATCGAGCCCCGCGGGGTGACGATCTTGCCGCTCTTGCGGTCCCAGGCGACGGTCTTCCAGTCCGGATTGTTGTCCTCGCCGAGATCATCGCTGAAGTCCGAGGCACGCAGCAAGCGGCCGGCGACATAGCGGTCGCCCTGTTTTTCGAGACGAACCAGATTGGGGAAGTCGGAGTTTTCGCGCACATATGTGTCGAAATACTCGGCCTGGCGATCAAGGTGATATTCGCGCAGCACGACATGGCCAAAGGCCATCGCCAACGCCGCATCAGTGCCCTGTTTCGGGTTGAGCCAGACATCGCCGAATTTCGACGCTTCCGAATAGTCCGGGCAAATCACGGCGCTCTTGGCGCCGCGATAGCGGGCCTCGGTATAGAAGTGCGCGTCCGGCGTGCGTGTCTGCGGCACGTTCGAGCCCCAGATCAGCAGATAGCCGGCATTGAACCAGTCGGCCGATTCGGGAACATCGGTTTGCTCGCCCCAGGTCATCGGGCTGGCTGGCGGCAGATCGCAATACCAGTCGTAGAAGGACATGCAGACGCCGCCCAGCAGGGACAGATAGCGTGAACCCGCGGCATAGGAGACCATCGACATCGCAGGAATTGGCGAGAAGCCGAACACCCGGTCGGGGCCATAGGTCTTGGCGGTGTAGGCGTTGGCGGCGGCGATAATCTCGGTGACTTCATCCCAGTCACCGCGCACCAGCCCGCCGGCGCCACGCTTGGAAATATATGACTGGCGGACCGCATCATCCTGCTGGATCGAGCGCCATGCTGCGATCGGCGGCAGGGTTTTGCGCGCCGCGCGCCAAGCCTTGAGCAGGCGCGAGCGGATCAGCGGATATTTCACCCGGTTGGCCGAATACATGTACCAGGAATAGCTGGCGCCGCGGGCGCAGCCGCGTGGCTCGTGATTGGGCAGATCAGGCCGCGTGCGTGGATAGTCGGTTTGCTGGGTTTCCCAGGTCACCAGACCGCCCTTGACGTAGATTTTCCAGCTGCACGAGCCGGTGCAATTCACGCCATGGGTGGAGCGCACGATCTTGTCGTGCTGCCAGCGCTTCCGGTAGGAATCCTCCCAGCCCCGGCCTTCGGTCGTGGTGATGCCATGCCCGTCGGAAAAGCTCTCCGAAGGCCGCGTGAAAAAGGTGAGACGGTCTAGAAAATGGCTCATCAGGGCCTCCTATGGATTTTTCACGTAAGCGCCAGGGCGCAGATAGAACCACCAGTTCAGGGCGATACAGACGGCGTAGAAGGCGGCAAAACCGTAGAGCGCGAACTCCGGCGTGGTGGCGCGGATCTGCTCGCCGAACACCTGCGGGATGATGAAGGCGCCATAGGCAGCAACGGCCGACGTCCAGCCGAGGACAGGGCCAGCCTGCTCGCGATCAAACACAACAGCGATAGTGCGGAAGGTCGAGCCATTGCCGATACCGGTAGCGGCAAACAGGATCAGGAACAGGATCAGGAAGGGTACGAAGAATTCTTCCGGAGTGGCCGAGCCATAGGCCTGCTTCATGAACCAGGCGACGCCGATCGCGGCGAACACCATCACGACGGAGACGATCTGGGTCACCAGCGCACCACCGAGCTTGTCGGCAATCTTGCCGCCGATCGGCCGGATCAGGGCACCGATAAAGGGCCCGGTCCAGGCAAACATCAGAGCACTTGGCCCGTCAGCATTGGTGGTGCCGTGCGTCATGACGCCGTCGACCATGATGTGCTGGAAGCCGAAAATGACCTTGATGGCGAGACCGAAGGCGGCGCTGTAACCGATGAAGGAGCCGAAAGTCATCGTGTAGATGACGGTCATGGCCCAGGTGTGCTTGTTGTTGAAGATTTTATACTGGTGCTCGAGGCTTTTGTGGATCGGCCCCGGGATCAGTTTCAGGGCATAAACGGTCGCCGCGATCACGCCGGGCAGAACCAGCCATTTCGAAATATTCCAGCCTGAACCGCCCGCATCCGCTGGCAGCATCAGCCACAGGCCGGCCATGGCCATCACCAGGCCGATGCCGAGCATGCCAAGAATTTTGCCGAAGGCCGCCGGTGTCGAGCCGATGTCGGGTGAGACATGCTCATCGATGATATTATTCATGCCGAACCAGGCCGCGACCACGATCGGGATCAGAATGACCACCCAGATAAAGCCGGCATTCTGAAGATAGGTCGGGGTGCCGGCCGCGATCTTGCCGATCAGGGTACCGGACGTGGTTTCCAGGATCATCGGTACGCCGCCGAACACGCCGACCGTCATCACCAGCGGGATCAGGATCTGCATGGTTGTGACGCCGAAATTGCCGAGACCGGCATTCATGCCCAGCGAGTAACCCTGAACCTTTTTGGGGAAGAAGAAGGAAATATTGGACATTGAGCTGGCGAAATTACCGCCGCCAAATCCCGAAAGGAGCGCCATCAGCTGGAACTGCCAGAGCGGCGTATCAGGGTTTTGTAGCAGGAAGCCCGTTCCAGCCGCAGGCAGGATCAGCAATGCCGTGGTCAGGAAGATCGTATTCCGGCCGCCGGCCAGACGGATCAGGAAGCTGGAGGGAATGCGCAGTGTCGCTCCGGTCAAGCCAGCGATCGCGGCCAGGGTGAACAGCTCTGACTGGGCAAAATCGAAGCCCAGATTGATCATCTGAACGGTGATGATGCCCCAATAGAGCCAGACGGCGAAGCCACACAACAATGCCGGGATCGAGATCCACAGATTGCGCGTCGCGATAGCTTTGCCGGTGGCGTCCCACTGCGCGGGGTCTTCCGGGTTCCAGTTCTTCAGGTCCTTGCCCATCAGGGGCTCCTTGATCTGTCTTGTGATTGGTACCGGACTTCACCGCTTGTTTTCCCGGGGAGAGAAATGGACGCGGTGAAGTCCGGTCCCGGCTCAGCGCTGGGCTGAGGCGGGAAGGGGTGATGAAGGCAAGTCGGAGAGTGATGTTTCGTCAGCAAGAGCAGGGAATTTGCGATGCTCCTGGCGGCGGATTGCGACGTGCATCCAGACCAGCGACACGGCGACGAGGACAAACATCAGCATGAAACAGCTGGTCCAGATCCCGGTCAGGTCGTTGACGATACCGAAGGAGATCGGCAGCACGAACCCGCCGAGCCCGCCGATCATGCCGACCAGCCCGCCGACGCCGCCAACATGGTGCGGGTAGTAGACGGGGATGTGCTTGTAGACAGCGGCTTTGCCAAGCGACATCACAAAGCCGAGCACGACCGTCAGGACCGCGAATACCGGCACGCTGGTCGCGAGGCTGAACTCGATTGGTCCCTGGATGCCGTCGACGATGTAGCGTGTTGAAGGATAGCTCAGAATGAACAGGCAGATCAGGGAGACGATGAAGGTGAGATACATCACCGCCCGGGCGCCGAATTTGTCAGACATCCAGCCGCCAAGCGCCCGAAAGACCGAGCCGGGCAGCGAATAAGCTGCGGCCAGCATGCCGGCGGTCTGCAGATCGAGCCCGTAAGAACCGACATAATAGCGCGGCAGCCAGGAGGCGAGCGCAACGAAGGCGCCGAACACGAAGAAATAATAGGTCGCAAAACGCCAGACTCGTGGGTCGCGCAACGGCTCCAGCTGCATCATTGCAGAGACAGGCTTTGCGCCGGTCCGGCGTTGCTCCGCCAGGACGGGGTCGTCCTTCGTGAAGACCCAGAACAGGATTGCGATCGCCGTCAGCACCGCCGCATAAATCAGCGCAGTCTGTTGCCAGCCAAAGGCCACGACCAGGAAGGGCGCGCCGAAATTGGTGACCGCCGCGCCGACATTGCCTGCGCCGAAGATACCCAGTGCGGTGCCCTGGTTTTTCGCCTCATACCAACGCGAGACATAAGCCACGCCGATGATGAAGGAGCCGCCGGCAAGGCCAACGCCCAGCGCCGCGAGCAGGAAGAGCAGATAGGTATCGGCCTGCGCCAGCAGCACCGTTGCGATGGCTGTGGTAAACATCTGGATCGGGAACATCAGGCGCCCGCCATATTGCTCGGCCAGGATGCCGAGGAATATTCGGCTGATTGAGCCAGTCAGCACAGGCGTGGCAACCAGCAGGCCAAACTCAGTCTCGGACAGGCCGAGCTCCTGCTTGATGCTGATGCCGATGATGGAAAAGATCGTCCAGACCGCGAAACAGGCGGTAAAGGCAATCGTACTCATGCCCAATGCCTGATTCTGCTGGCCGCGCGTTACACCTTCAAGCGAATTCATGTTTCTGTCCCCGTCTCACCCAGTCCGGGTGGTTGCACTGCAGGACCGTCAATACGGGGGCCACCACCTAACAACAACCGGGCAGCACGTCGCGCGTCAGAACGCCGCAACTAATTGAAACAGAATGGCAAAATCGACATTTCTATTAAACATTCGTCGGATCACAGCTTGTCATAATCGTGGATGCTGGTTGATGTTTGTCAAAGAAACGCTATAGCATTCGCTGGCATCAATCCGGAGCATTCATGAGACCACAAGATTGCGAATCGGTGCGCGCCTTGTCCCTGTTCCGGGACATGGACGCTGCGGTTTTCGAACGCCTGATCAGCGCCGCCTATCTACAGCGCTTTCCCGCACAGATCGAATTGATCAAGGAAGGCGATCCTGCCGATTTCCTCTACATTGTCGTTGCGGGCTGCGTGGAGCTCTTCTCCTCCGCCAATGGCCGCGAATCGACCATGGCCATGGTGCGTCCGGTTTCGACCTTTATTCTGGCCGCCACGATCAAGGATGCGCCCTATCTGATGTCGGCCCGCACCCTTGAGGCCAGCCAGATCCTGCTCATACCGTCGGACGACGTCCGCCAGGCGTTCGCGGAGGACGAGAAGTTCGCGCGCGCCATCGTCATCGAACTGGCGAGCTGCTACCGCGCCGTCGTCAAATCGACCAAGAATCTCAAATTGCGCACCTCGGTGGAACGCGTCGCCAATTATATCCTGCGCATGCAATTGCGGGCCGGCGGCGCCAAGGTGATGGAGCTGCAGATCGGCAAACGTCATCTGGCCTCCATGCTCGGCATGACTCCGGAAAACCTGTCGCGGGCCTTCGGCGCCTTGCAGGCACATGGCGTTTCAGTCGATGGGCGCGAGATCACAATCGAGGACGTTGAACGTCTCGCCCGCTACGCCAAGCCATCCCCGTTGATCGATGACCCGACCACTTGATGCCGCCCCGCTAGCGGGCCTGATCCTCGCGGGTGGACAGTCCAGCCGGATGGGTCAGGACAAGGCCTTGCTCGAATGGCAGGGCGAAAGCCTGTTGTCGCGCGCCCGCGCCCTGCTTTGCACGATCGGCATCGGCACGATCCATGTCGGTGGGCGTCCGGATCAGCCCGATGGCCTGCCCGACAGTCAGCCGCATTCCGGGCCGGCTCGCGCCATCCTGGACGCGGCCGCCTTGCTGCGTGGCCGGTGCGATCACATGCTGGTCATCCCGGTTGATATGCCGCTACTCCGTCCGGAACAGCTTGCGCCCCTGCTCGGTGCCGCCCGCGGACAAGCACGCAGCTGGCAAGATCACCCGCTACCGGCCCTAATCCCGCTCGAGGCCTGCTGCGCCCTGCCCAGCGACGACATTCATTCCATCAAGCGCTTGCTCTCCATGCTGAAAGCCGAAGTGCTCACCGTCCCGCCCATACATGCCGGGCACGCCGACCCGTTCATCAATATCAACACCCCGGCGGCCTTCGCCAGGCTGAATCAGGCTGGCGCCTAGCCCGCCTTCTGTGGCTTCGCTCCAAACAGCATCGGCGCGTAACCGATAACGAACAGCAGGAAGGCGCCGCTCCAAAGCGTCGCACCGGCGACCAGCAAGATGGTGTCATTGCCGTTCAACGCCGCACAGACGCGGACGATCGCGCCCAGATGCGCCAGACCATAGATGACCGTGGTAACGGCGTCGGCCTCGCGGGCGCGTCCAGTATGTCCCCGGCTTGCACGTGTCATCACAGCCAGTGTCATTGTGCCGACAAGGCCGGCCGCCATCGCGTGCAGACCGGCAGAACCCGGAATCGCGCCTGGCCAGACAATGCCCGCCCCGATCAAGCCGACCGCGATCCCAAGCCAGGCATAGCCTGCATGCAATGACCAAACGAGCGGTTCGGCCAGCGTCGCAGATCCTTTCCACCGGGCCAGCCGCACCACTTGCGTCAACCCGGCCAACACCAGCAAACCGCCCGTGATCAGGTGGACTGGCGCGATGATCCAGCCGAACAGTGCGACGGCCAGGACGCCGAGCGAACCCTTGTCATAGGCTTTCATCGGCCCTGGCATGGAGGCAAGGTGCGGGCTGTTGGTCGAGGCGAGCCAGTTGCGGGTAAAGCTCGGAACGATGCGGCCACCGATCAAAGCGATCAGTAAGGCGGCAACCGCGAACGTGCCGCGGGTCGCAGCGAGGTAATAGTCCGGAAAGTGAAACAGAAGATGTGAGAGGGCGAACAGGCTCAGCAATCCGACGACGGGTAGATTGCGCCAGTTTTTTCCCGCCATCACTTCGCGGCAAGCGACCGCGGCGAGAACGAACAGGAAGGCGATATCGACCACTTCCGCGGCAATGCCGTCAAACGCCAACACGGCAATACGCCCGGCGACCCATAGCCCGAAGAGCGCGGCCAGCCCGTTACCGGCAACGGGTGCGCGGCCGGTCCAGTTCGGGATCGCCGTCAGTGCGAACCCGCAGATGATCGCGGCCATATAGCCATAGAGCATTTCATGGGCATGCCCCGTCATCCCCAGCGATGCCAGCGGCCCGGAGCCGCCTCCGGCGAATTCCCACACCCAGAGCGGCACCAGTGCCGCGGCCCACAAGGCTCCGGCCAGGAAGAAGGGGCGGAAGGCATTCTGCAGGACAGGCGGAGCGGCACGCCGTTGCGCCCCCCGGTCGGCGGGTTGTTCCATGGTCGTGCCTTTGATTCAGGTGGGCTTGATAATTCTCAAGACTATCGGAAACGGCGCTTTTGCCGATGAGACGCATTGTCACGGCGAACGCTGGCATCCAGCGATCACCGGCCGCCACCAGAAGCAGGTTTCGGACCGGAAACATGACCGCAATCTAGCGCGGTTGATCAGCACCAGGTTCGCCCGCTCCGGTCCGGCGGACATCGCCGACATCGAGAATCGGAGCTGCGTCCACATCCTCCGCGCTCATCAATTCCGCCAATCTCTGAAGCGACGCGATTAGCATTTGCTGCTCCCAATCGGCAAGCTCGCCAAACGACTTCAGGAAACCGGATTGCAGCGCGGGCGGGGCATCGGCCAGGCTTTGCCGTCCCGAATCGGTGATCTCGACATGGACGCTGCGGCGATCCGTCTCGCTGCGCTGCCGGGAAACCAGGCCGCGTTGCTCGAGCCGGTCGAGGATCACGGTAACCGTCGGCTGGCTGAGCGAAACTTCTCGCGCAATGACGCCAGGTGTCACCGGAGCTTTTTGAGCAAGCGTCTGCAGCACAATCCGCTGTGACGATGTTAACCCGCTGGCTTTCATCAGTTTTTTTGAATGAAGATCGACGGCGCGGACAATCCGGCGAACGGCGATCAGCACATCATCCTGCCTGCTCATACGGTGTCTCCATCGCTCGCCGTCAGTGCTCAAACCTAAACCGCTTTCTCATCGCCGCAATACGTCATTTGGATTGTTAGAGAACGAATTTTCTGACGATGCCAACGAACCAATTTCCGGTTAAGGCTACTAGAGAAACCCGTCTCCAAAATGCAACGCAGGCTCTATGCCTCGGTAATAAAACACAAATCCATGCCGAACACGCCGAGCCCGCGACGGATTATCGCTCCAGCCACTAGTTAGGCATCTATATATTTATGGCTATTTGGTGGTTGATCCCCTACACCCCATAAATCGGAAAAATCATGAGGTAACTAAGAGCCATGCTCAAAAAGCGCGCGCTAACGACGACCATTCTGTCCTCTGCTCTCCTGGCGGTGGCTGCGACCGGCATTGCCGCGGCGCAAGTAGAAACCATCACGGTGACCGCAACGAAGCGGGAGGCCAGCACTCAGTCGATTCCGATCGCCGTCAACGCGATGGGAGAACGCACGCTCGAACAGCTTCGCGTCAATGTCTTCACCGATTATCTGCAGCAACTGCCCGGCGTAACCGCCGGTGGTTCCGGACCCGGACAGAACACAATTTATATTCGCGGCCTGGCCTCGACGACGCCAAACCTCACCACAGCCGGCGTGGCCGGACTGGCCCCGAATGTCGCCTTCTATCTCGACGAACAGCCTCTGGGTCAGCCCGGACGAAATCTCGACGTCTATGCGGCCGACATCAATCGCGTCGAAGTCCTGCCGGGACCACAAGGCACGCTGTATGGCGCCAGCTCACAGGCCGGCACGGTCCGGATGATCACCAACGCCCCCGTGATTGGCGAATTTGAGGCATCTGCGAGCTTCGGCATGTCATTCACCGAAGGTGGTGAGATGAGCAATAATGCCGAAGCCGTCATCAACCTGCCGGTCTCAGAGAGCTTTGCCCTGCGTGGCGTGGTCTATTTCGACAGCCAGGGTGGTTATATCGACAATGTTGCCGGCACGCGCTCGGTGAGTGAAAGTGGCCGCTTCCGGCCAGCCGGCACCATCCGCGCCAACGGGGTTCCAGTGAACGCCAACCGCGGCGGTTTCCAGGCCGGGGCCGATCTGTCGGGAGTCACCTTCATCGACGCGGACAATTCCGCTCTCGTCGAGGAGGACTTCAACGACACCACCTATCAGGGTTTACGTGTCAGCGGCTTGTGGGACATCAACTCCGATTTCAGCCTTCGGGTGACACACACCCGGCAAGAGCTGGATAGCGATGGCGTCTTCTTCACCGACCCGAATCTCGGCGATCTGGAAATTCAGCGCTACGAACAGGATGAAATGGAAGATTCCTTCCATAACACCGCCTGGACGCTCGAGGGCCGCCTCGGCATGCTCGATGCGGTTTACACGGGCGCCTATACCGACCGTCAGACCGATCAGCGGGTCGATTATTCCGATTATCTCTTCGTCGGCCAGTATCTGCCCTATTATATCTGCGACGGCTCGGTCTCCTATCCCGGCGCCGCCGCCCCATCGGGCACCTGTCAGGCTCCGAACCTGTTTGTGGATTCCACAACCGACACAACGGTCTTCACGCAAGAGCTCCGCTTCAACACACCGGAAGATCGCCGGTTCCGTGCGACATTCGGTGGCTTCTACAGCGAGCTGGAACTGGCCGAGCGCAATGACTTTACCTATCCCGGTTCGGTCAATGCCGTTCTGTTTGGCCAAACCGGCTTCTCACCCAATTCCCCCTTCACAACCGGGTATACCTCCGATCCGGGTCCGTTCCCGGCCGGCGTGATTTTCCGCAATGATGTGCTGAGAACCGATGTCCAGTCGGGCGTGTTCGGTGAAGCAAGTTTCGACCTGAACGACGAGTTCTCGATCACGGTGGGCACGCGCTATTATGACATCGAAGTCGATCTCGAAGGCAGTGCAAACTCCTCATTCTGTAACGGCTTCCAGCCTGACGCCGATGCATACGGTACGGATATTTCCGACCTCTATAATGGCGATGGCGCCGTGACATTCCGCGGCTCCTGCAACACCGCCAACCACATCACTTACACCGATCCCAATGCTCCAGGCATTCCGGCATCCGTTGCCGCAGCATTGGCTGCTCCGGATGCGGCGCGGGCTGAAGGCTTCATCTTCAAGGCGACCGGTCAATGGACGCCGCGCGATGGCATGCTGTTCTACGCCACCTATTCCGAGGGCTTCCGCCCCGGCCTGCTCAACCGTCCAGGCGGTGCATCCGGCCCGGGCGGGTACACCGTTCCCTTTGCTCTCGAGAGCGATGAGGTCACCAATTATGAGTTCGGCTGGAAGCTCGATCTGGCCGACAACCAGCTGCGCTTCAACGGCAATGTCTTCTTCGTCGATGTCGAAAATCTGCAGACCACGATTTTCGACCCGTCGATCGTCAATCTCTTCTTCTCGGATAATGCGGCGAATGCCGAGATCCGGGGCCTTGAAGGCGATATCACCTGGGCACCGATGGATATGCCCGGTCTCACGGTTACCGGCGCATTCTCCATGCTCGACACCGAGATCACGGAAGTCCTGACCCCGACCAATGACGTCCTTGTCGGTTCGGAACTGGCCTTCGCGCCTGGCTTCCAGGGCAATGTCCGGGCCCGCTATGAGTGGGAGTTGGACAATGGTTTGACGGCGCACGTCATGCCGCAGCTGATCTATTCCGGTGACTCCGTCAGTGATGTCATCGAGATCAACAAGATTGAGCTGGATGCCTACACCATGGTCAGTTTCTCGACCGGTCTGACCAGCGATGGCTGGAGCGTCGAGGCCTTCGTCAACAATCTGACCGACGAACGTGCCCAGTTGAGCAATAACTTTGTCTATGACCGGGAACGGGTCACCATCGCCCGTCCGCGGACATGGGGCTTGCGGGCGCGGATCCAGTACTGATCCTGCCCTTGGCTGAACTCATCTGACTACCTAGGCTGGGCGTCTCGCAAGTTTGCGGGGCGCCCGGTTTTATCTACGGATATCGATTTGCCCGACGAAACCGAAACCCAGTCCGATCTGCTGCAAACTGTGCAGGCCCGCATGTATGCGGGTGAGTTTCACGCAGCCATCGCCCTGCTCAACGGTGCCGTCCCGACCGATCCGGAATCCACCGAGGCGCTCTATATGCGCGCCGTCTGCCATCGCTATCTGAAAGATGTTCCGGCGGCTCTGGCCGATCTCGACGCCCTTAAGCAAATGGCGCCGGATTTTGGCCGGGCGTATCAGGAGGAGGGCCATCTGCATCGCGATTGCGGGAATGCGGAACGTGCGCTGCTGGCCTATCAGCGCGCTTGCCAATTCAATCCCGCCCTGCTCGCGAGCTGGAAAGCCCGTAGCGTCGCTCTGCGTACGCTGGGCCGCGCCGCCGAAGCCGACCAAGTCGAAGCCCAGGCGCGGCGGCTGGAGAGCTTGCCCAAGGACCTCGTCTCCGTCACGCACCTTCTCTATGAGGGCAAGCTGTTGAAGGCAGAACAGCTCTGCCGCGCCTACATGCAGAAAAATCCGCACAATATCGAAGGCATGCGCCTGCTGGCGGAAATAGGGAAACGGTTCGGCGTGCTCGAAGACGCCGACTTCCTGCTCGAGACCGCGCTCGAGCTCGATCCGGACAATATTCAGCTTCGGCTCGATTTCATCGACGTGCTGCGCAAACGCCAGAAGTTCGAAGCCGCCCTGGCACAAGCCAAAACGCTCTATGATCGCGACCCGGACAACGCGTTATTCCAATCGCACCTGGCGATTGAATCAATGCAGACGGGTGATTTCGACAAGGCGCTGGCGCTGTTTGAAACCATCCTTCACGCCCTGCCCGAGGACGCCGCCACCCTGACCTCGCGTGGCCATGCGTTGAAGACCCTCGGCAAGCAGGATGAGGCGGTGGCCTCCTACCAGTCAGCGGCTCGGATCAGGCCCGATCAGGGCGATGCCTGGTATGCGCTTGCCAATCTCAAGACCTACAAATTTTCCGATGATGAACTGGCCAGATTGCGGTCACAGGAAATCGCACCTGATCTGGGTTTTCAGGACCGGGTCTATCTCTGCTTCGCATTGGGCAAAGCCTTCGAGGACCGCAAGGATTACGCTGCCGCATTTGAGTATTATGAGCGCGGCAACGACCTCAAGCGCGCCCAGACCCGCTATAAATCGGACCAGATGGAAGATGAGTTGGCGGCGCAGGCCAGCATCTGCACAACGGATTTGTTCGAAAAACAGGCCGGCAAGGGCTGCGAGGCGCCAGACCCGATTTTCATCGTCGGATTACCGCGGGCCGGCTCGACCCTGATCGAACAAATCCTCGCTTCGCACAGCCAGGTCGATGGCACGCTGGAACTGCCCAATATTCTGGCATTGTCGCATCGGCTGCGCGGCCGCAAGCGGGTCAGCGACCGGACCTTCTATCCGCGCGTCCTGCACGATCTCGATGCCGGAAAATTGCGCGCACTCGGTGAGGATTACATCGAGAGTACGCGCATCCACCGCCAGGGGGCGCCGTTTTTTACAGACAAAATGCCGAATAATTTCCGGCATATAGGCCTGATCAAGCTGATCCTGCCGAACGCGAAAATCATTGATGCCCGGCGCGGCGCGATGGCGTGCTGTTTCTCCGGCTTCAAGCAATTATTCGCCGAGGGTCAGGAATTCACCTACGGGCTTGAGGAAATCGGCCGCTATTACAAAGCCTATGTCCGCTTGATGGACCATTGGGACATGGTCCTGCCCGGTCAGATCCTGCGCGTCCACCATGAGGATGTCGTCGAGAACGTCGAGGCCCAGGTGCGGCGCATACTTGAATTCTGTGGCCTGCCCTTTGAACAGGCATGCATTGATTTTCACCAGACCAAACGCGCTGTGCGCACGGCATCTTCCGAACAGGTGCGACAGCCGATTTACAAGCAGGGCGTCGCCCAATGGCGCCATTTCGAACCCTGGCTGGAGCCTTTGAAGCAGGCTCTTGGAACTGAACTCGCCGAAGTCTGAGGAGACAGGATGCCCCGGAAATTCTACAGAACGTCGCACAAGACCGGCGAAGACAATGTCGAAGTGTTGGGGCTGGACGTTCACAATCCGGTGTTTTTCATCGCGGCTGTGCTGGTCGTCACCTTCATCGGTCTGACACTGGCGTTTCCGCAATCGGCATCGGACGCGCTGCTCGCCGCGCGCGCATGGGTGCTGGAGACATTCGACTGGCTGTTCGTGTCGACCGTGAACATTGTTTTCCTGTTCGCCCTCTTCGTCATGGTGTCGCCACTCGGCCGATTGCGCATTGGCGGCCGCGCGGCGCGCCCGGATTTCTCAACCAGATCCTGGCTCGCCATGCTGTTCTCGGCCGGCATCGGCATCGGCCTAATGTTCTGGGGGGCGGCGGAGCCGCTGGCCTATTACACAGACTGGTTCGGCACCCCGCTCGGGGTCGAGCCAGAAACCCAGGCCGCCCATGATCTGGCTCTAAGTGCGACCATGTTTCACTGGGGCCTGAATGCCTGGTCGATTTACGCCGTGATGGGATTGGCGCTGGCCTACTTCGCCTTCTCCAAGGGATTGCCACTGACGGTGCGCTCCGCTTTCTACCCGTTGCTCGGCGACCGGATCTGGGGTTGGCCCGGCCATATTATCGACCTGCTGGCCGTGATTGCGACCCTGTTCGGCCTTGCAACCTCGCTGGGGCTTGGCGCACAGCAGATATCGAGTGGCCTCCACTATCTGTTCGGGGTCGAGGCCGGCATTGGTTTGCAGGTCGCCATTATTGCCTTCATCACCCTGATCGCCACCATCTCGGTGGTGCGCGGCCTCGATGGCGGCGTGAAGCTACTGTCCAACATCAATATGGCGATGGCGGCCCTGTTCCTGCTGTTCGTGTTTGCCGTCGGTCCGACCCTGCTCATCCTAGGCGGTTTCTGGGACAATACCGTGAATTATGTCCGTGATTTCATTCCGTTATCAAACTGGATCGGGCGCGATGATACGGAATGGTTCCATGGCTGGACGGTTTTCTACTGGGCCTGGTGGATTTCCTGGTCGCCCTTTGTCGGCATGTTCATCGCCCGCATCTCAAAGGGTCGCACTGTGCGCCAATTCCTGTTCTGCGTGATCTTCGTCCCGCTCCTCGTCACGATCGCATGGTTCTCGACCTTCGGGGAAATCGCGCTGCTGCAGGCTGAAACCGGCGTTGGCGAACTCGCGAACGGGATTGACGAAGTCTCACTCGTCCTGTTCCAGATGCTCGAAAACCTGCCCTTTGACCAGATCGCGTCGATGATGGCGGTCATCCTGGTCCTGATCTTCTTCGTGACCTCCTCCGACTCCGGCTCCCTGGTTGTCGACAGCATTACCGCCGGCGGCAAACTCCACGCCCCGGTGCCCCAGCGCATATTCTGGGCCTGTATTGAGGGTCTGATCGCCATTGTCCTGTTGTATGGCGGTGGAGCCCAAGCGCTCACGGCGCTGCAAGCCGGCACGATCGCCGTTGGCCTGCCCTTCACGATCGTCTTGCTGGTTTGCTGCGTCAGCCTCTGGAAAGGCCTGTCGGCGGATTCCCGTGCCTTGCGGGCGGAGGAACGCGCAGAGGTAGCGCGGTAGTCTGAAAGGGCCGGACGAAATTGGCCTACCCTCCTCACGGTGCCGCGACTTTTCCTCCGACCGCGGCTTGGGTATCAGGTTGGTGGCTCCGACTGAATGACATTGGACCGGTTGGGACGACACGGCCAGGACGAGTGGGGGGGGGAGTAAGGGGCCGATTACTCAGTCCAGGAACTTCGAGCAACACCTTGCGATTTTAGCGAACCTAACCCACTGGACCACCACGTCTCACACAATTTCGTTGAGCTTGCTTCAGGGGAACGAGCCAGGCTCAACTAAGTTGTCTGCGAGCCGATTTTTGGATATTTCGCCGGAACGGGAGGTGGGAGTTTTCCGCCCGGTTGTTGAGCCAGCGCCCGGTCTCCTGGCGGCCGGCATTGCCGATTAGTTTCATCGCGGCTTTGTAGGACCCGAGCCGATCGGTTACGGCCACATGCGGATTGCCGTAGCGCTTCATCGTTCGGCGCAAAAATCTTAGCGCAGCATGGCGATCACGCCCTGGTGACATAGGCCTCAAGCACTTCGCCTTCGTGATCAACCGCGCGCCAGAGATAGTGAAGATCGCCGTTTATCTTTACGAAAACCTCGTCCAAGTTCCACCGCCACTGGGTGTAGGCTCGCATCGACGCGCATCGTTGCTTGCGGATCTGTGCCGCGAACATTGGCCCGAACCGGTTCCACCAGAAGCGCACCGTTTCATGCGTGATGTCGATGCCCCGTTCGTGGAGCAGATCCTCCACGTTTCGCAGCGAGAGCGGGAAACGGATGAACATCATCACGGCCAGGCGGATGATCTCGGGCGAAGTCTTAAAATATTTGAACGGATTACCCATCTGGAGAGGCTAGGGAACTACCGCTCCGCACTCAAGGCGAAGTTCCTCTGAGAGGACCCGCACCCCGCGTCGCGATCTCGGCGCCGGTCGCCGCAACAGCCTCGATACCGATGCGATTGACGAACTGGCGGCACACGTAATCGTCGCGCTATATAAGTCTGAATTAGATAAATCCATGTTTGATTTCCATGTGTTTGATCAAGATTAGTCAGCAAGTCCGTCAAAAGACCGCTGTCAGAAAACTGATGGCACAAATGGAATCACGCGGCCAGTTGACCAAGAACTGCAAGTCAACCTAACCGCGATGTGCAGAACCAATGCGACTCCGCAACCAAGATTGAAACGAGTTTATGTGCTTAAGTTCCAAAAAAAATGGATCATGCCGACTTGGCTCAAGACAGTCGAATGCTCGCGAGATGAAGTGCACTGTCGTTTTATCCAATTCGATAGAGCCCAATTCTTCGTGAGCGGTATTTCGCTTTCCCGCCCAATCCAGGAGCAACCTGATACAGAGACTACGTCTCGACCGTTCGATCTCCAGACAATTGATTTGGCGTGCCATTTCAACAACATGTTGAGGCGGTGAAGCATTAACAGAACTCCACTTCATTCCCTCTGGAACCGGGATGCCCAGCGCATCGTGGATATCGGCCAGTAGATTCTCTGATAGATCAAGCTCAACAATCTTCGAAGCGCCATACGCATGACAGGCGTCCCCAACAATGGCTTCATGATCTGCAAGCCTGCAAACGCTCTCCAACTTTGTGAATTGTTCAAATGGCAGAGCTGTGGCGTAGCGGTCCGCGTAGCGGGATGGCGGGTTAAGCACGCATTGACAGTAGTACGATAAAATCCAACCTTCGGGAGACCGCCGAACAATCAAGCCAACTGTGTTGTGTTGCGAGAAGTACCGCGCCGCAGCTTGAAGATTTTCCGCCGGATACTCATAAAGATGATTCAATAACCCTTCTGAAGACAGAATCGTGGTAGTATTTTGCCGTCTGTATAATTCAATCTCTTCGATATTTAACCCAGCACCAAATAGGTCATTGACCAGATGTTGATGTTTGGGTTCATGTCTCGCCTTTACCTTGGAGGGATAGACGAACCCCTTCTGCGCCAGCCACGATCTGTTAGTATACAAGTGTCGTTGCAAGTTAGTGGAACCGCATTTGGGGAATCCCATATGTATTATGAAATCATAAATCAGCAATCTGTGCTCCTACAGGTTTAAGGGCCTGATTCTGGTTTCGGACACAAATGAATCGATTGCCCTATGTGTTCCGTGTCGGGAGTTGTCCCAAGGTAGCGTATCCGCCTGAACCGCGCGCTTCTATTCACCGTATTTCGAGGATGGGTCGGGGTAAAGTACCGCCAGAATAGGCGCTCGACATTGCATGCTTGGGAGGCTCCTCGTGAATCTGCGGGCGCCTCGACCTACAGAACGATAATTTCCGGATACGAAGGCTCCGCTCATGGCTGAATCATGACAGCTCTAGTGCGGGCTCGGAACAATTCGGCGAGTCAGCACTACCTTGTCTGGAGTTTTGTTCGGCACCTGAGCAGGGTATTTTCCCCGCTGGCCGTGAACTATCATAAGGTTGTTCATCGGGATTGAGTCCTTGAGACGGATTGTTGGGACACAGTCAGCAGGAAGGATGCCCCCCCCCGAGGAACAGCCATAGAAGTGCCAGAACTACACAGTTTTCTCGAGCCCTGATTGTCGAACGTTGGCAGTCGGGTGAAGACGTCGCGGCGATTGTCGCCGCGTTCGGGGTCTCCGTTCCCACGGTATATAAGTAGATTTCGCGTCGCCGCGAGGGCGGGTGCGCGGCGCTTGAAAACGGCGAAAGTGCGCCCTCCCGACCTGCCAGGGCAATCGGTCAATGGTGGATCGAAACGGCCGCGCAACTGCGCCGGGACTACCGCATGACCGCTGTCGAGATTGCCGGGCGTCTGCGCCTTGCGCGCTCGACCGTGGCGCGCTGGCTCAAACGGCTCGGCCTGGGCCGGCTGGACGCGTTGACACCGCGTCCCGCCGGTGATCCGCTATCAGCGCGAGCGGCCCGGCGAACTCATTCATATGGACATCAAGAAGCTGGGACGCTTTGAAAAACCGGGCCATCGCGCCACCGGCGAGCGCTACGGCGACCGCTATCGCGATGCCGGCTGGGAATGCGCCCATGTCGCCATCAATGACGCGACCCGCCTGGCCTATGTCGAGGTGCCGCCCGACGAAAAGCGCGCCACCACAACCGGCTTCATGGTCAGGGCCCGCGCTGGTTCCGGGAGCGCGGCATCAAAGTCGAGCGCGGGATGACCGATAATGGCAGCGCTTATGTCTCGCGCCCGTTCGCCAAGGTGTAGCGCTGACTCGGCATCCACCACATCCGCACCCTGCCCCACACCCCGCGCACCAATGGCAGGGCCGAACGCTTCATCCTGCCCCTGCTCAGAGAATGGGCCTACGCCATCTCCTACCGCTCATCCGACCGCCGAAATCTGATCTCTCCCGATATCTAAACTGGTACAATACCGCCCGCCCATACTCTCCCCGAGCAGCCGCCAGCCAATAGGCTCAGCGACCTGCTGAACAACGTCTTGAGAAACGACCGCTAGAGCCATTGCGCCTTCCGTCTTCACTTTATATGCTGTGATCTGGCCCGGCTCGATTCGCGGTAGGTGCAACTTTTTTCTTTTTTGGCCCAATTATTGGGTGGAACACGCTGCCGATACAAAGGGATCTGAGCCAAAACGTGACCAGTTCTCCGCGGATATATATTTCAGGCGTCTTGGACACTGGTCCAAAATTCGCGATGCAGGCTTGGAATTGGATCCTTTCGCTCAGATCCGTGGGTGCACATCAGTCTGCAACAATCGTCCTCCACTATCTCCCTGGTGTGGCTGTGAGCAGCTTGAAGACCTTTCAACAGCTTGGCGTCATCACCGTACCGATCTCTGCGTTCGGGTCTGGTCCAGCCGCCTATTGTAACAAGATACAACAGCTACGATCGGGTGCGTTTCATTGTGCGGATTTTGTCATTCTGTCTGACCTAGACATCGCTTTCCTTGAAGATCCGACACGCTTGGCAACAGGCAACAAAATTCGTGCAAAGATCGTCGATTTGCCAAAACCTCCGGAGCCGGTCTGGCGGTCCCTGCTCGCGAGGTTTGGCTTTCATTCCGATGTAGAAATCAGGCCGACGGACTTTTCGAGCAACGTTGCCACTCTTGCAACGAATTTCAACGGGGGGCTTTATGTTTTGCCTCAAGCGGCGATCGAAGCGCTCCAAAACTCTTGGCCCGAGTGGGCGCAGCGTTGCTTGGACAGCGAAGATCTGCTGAAGAAGCAGCTCAAGCATTCGGATCAGCTAGGGTTTGCGTTAGCTGTTTTGAACGACCGGCTGGAATGGGAGGCCCTGGAGTCGCGAAACAACTTCCCCACCCATTTCGCAAAGGACTCCTATCTCACGCGAGAAGCTGAATCACTTTCCGCTTTGCATTACCACGGTAATGTTGATTCGCATGGATTACCCAAGACGGTTGGAATTCAATGGATCGACGATCAGATCAATAGGGCTGCGGACGCGATACGGCAGGCGAGGCGCTCCCTTTTCTCCAACGAAATTTTCTGGGATTTCCGATACTTGCACGACCCGGGCCTAGGTAGTGGGTTAGGGTCTCGCGATGAACCGCTCAATATCAAGCGAAACATTATTTTGCCCTTTCTTGAGATGTTTTCTGAACAACGCGTTATCGACCTCGGATGCGGGGACCTTGAGGCGACTCGAAATGCTACATGCGAAGATTATCTGGGGCTTGATATTTCGTTTTCGGCGCTCGATGTCGCGCGAACTAAGCGTCCAGATTGGAGATTTTCGTCCGTCGATATCGCGGATCTTCAGACAGGCGCATGTGATTTGCTCCTCTGCCTGGATCTGCTGATTCATCAGGACAGCAACGATAAGTTTCAGGCCTTGATTGCGAATATGTTGAGAGTTTCGAACGCGGCAATCATCGTATCTGGGTACGAGCAAGAGCCCTCGGCCTCTGGTATTATCTTCTACCATCAGGCCCTGGCGGATGCATTTGCCCAGCATGGAAAAGTCCATAGAGTTGTGCGAATTGGCGGCTATCGCGATGTGGGAGTGTTCTTGGTCGTCTTAAAAGGGTTTCGGATCAGCCGATCCGTCAGTCCTTGATGCCCAAGCCTCAGAGCCGGCACGAAGGGCCGACACTCAGCGATGCCTTCTAGCAGGGCGCCCCACCGAGCGGCAGCAGCTCGCTCAAGATGCCAATGAAATGCAAATCTCCCGCCAACGGCACAGGCCAATGGTAGTCGTTCAGGTGCCGCACTCTGTGAAGTGACAGCACACCCGCGACCAAGCAGGTGCGACACGGCCTCATCTCTGAGAACAGAAGTTGAATCGGCCCGAATGCCAAGCCTAATCTTGAGTACCGGCGTTCAATTGATCCTCAAGAAATTCCAATCGTCCGTTCAATTGGTCGATGTAAATGTGCGCAGTCTCCAACTCATTAAGCATCCGGCCGAGCTTCTCGGAGACATTTATCGGTTCACCTTCCAGTGTCGGCCCCACATTCGGCAAATAGCCAGCCGACCGCATTAGTTCTCCATGTTCCGCGATAGTGGGCAAGGCAAAACCCTCTGCAAATACTTCGTCGCAACCCGTGCCACACGTCACGCCACCGGTCGTTAATGTTCCCCGAATCAGCACGTTACCGTTCGCCTCGATGATCACCTCCGAACCGCCAGTGCCGGATTTCGTGATGACAAACCTGTCGCTATTGGGATCCATCAATGTTCGCCATGTCGACGCGGTACCTGAAACATTCTCGTATGTGAGGCCGAAAAACGTCCCTGTGTTATCGCGGATATGAATCACATCCGCCGGCGAATTGGTCCCCAACCCTAGCCGCCCCGTACTGTCCAGATACAGCGTGTCTCCAGGCGTGTTGGGTTCGATGCGGAAAGGAAGACGGCTGCCATGGGTCGCGTCGCGGATGAAGAAATTCGATTCATTGCCCGCAAGGTCCCAAGTCTGGGCAGTAAAGCCGCTGGAGCCATTCTGCTCCAGACGCAGAGTTGGGGTATTTCCGTCAACCACATGCAGATTCACTACCGGTGTGGCAGTGCCGACACCAACATCGCCATCGTCCTCGACATACAGCGCGTTGACCGGCGCGCCAGCTTCGATGCGGAATGGAATTCGTCCTGCGGTGGAGTCCTCGATGGCGAAATAGCTTCCGCCGCCATTGCTCGTGTCATTGATCACGATGCGCCAGTCATTTCTCGGGAAACTTGCCGAGACACTCGTGTCGTCAAAATGAACCCGAAGATTATTCTCTTTCAGCCGCATCGTATCGAAGCCAAAATTCTCGCCATTGACGCAGTCATTGCCGACGCAGAGGCTGAACGTGATAATGACATCATCGAGATGCTGAATATCCGCAGACGCCTGGCCCGACAGCCCCGTCAACGCGGCAGCAGCAATTGCGGCAGAACTCGTCGTTTTCATGAATTTCAACATCTTCATCCCCAGTTATTTAGCTGCGATCAGCGCTCAGACGCTGCCGGATCCATTTGTAAGATTTGGCCGTTTACGACCCGAAACGAGCCTGTCATTGACGTACCGATCAAGCCGGGCGTCGCCCGGCCGGAACGACCGTCTGCTCCTGCAACAGGTGGCGTGGCCAAAACTTGTCGTTCGGTCGTCGCCGCCGTCATTTCGTAGGTGTAAAGCCCGTCGGGCACCGAGCCAAAATCGGCCAGGCGGAAAGTCGGGGCGACACGAGCCGATTGCACCTGGCCCTGATAACCATCCGGCCCGGTCACGCGCAGCGTGTAATTGCTCAAGGAGGGATCGGTGCGAAAACTCAGGCGCGATCCAATGAATTGTTCCGTAGACTCGTCCGGCATCGAGAGCCGCGGCTGTTGCGCCGTACCCGTCGCAGTAATCAACCCCGCCGCCAGGATCGAAGCCGTCAATAACGTTAATGTTTTCATTCAGCCCGCCCCTGCATTCGCACATACACAGCCTTCATGCTGCATGGTCGGTATTTATACACCAACCCGTCGCGAGCGACACCCCCGATCCGGCAATTATTTTAAGCGCATTGCGCCGCGTCCCATGGATGACTCAGACGCGTATCACTCAGCACGATCGGGCGCTTCTACAACCCGCTGCTGTGCCCGGCGCAATTGCGTTGCGCTCATTTCGGAAGCCAACGCGTCGCGAACATCAGCTGCCGCCGGGACGGCAGCCAGGGCTGCTCGACTGGCCCAGAGATAGGCATGCTCATAGTCCTGGGGCAGGTTGCGGCCATGGGCATACATCAAGGCGAGCATCAACTGGGCCGTCCCCATGCCGGCTTCAGCTGCGTGCTCCATGCGCTCAATTCCGGCCGGAACATCCCGCCGGACCCCAGCGCCATTGAGATAACGCAACGCCGTTTGATAGAGCGCGACCGGATCGCCCGCGCCCGCGGCCTGTTCCTCGGCCGGATCGAGGGGCAGGTTCCAGTCCGGTTCCGCCAAGCGGGAATCATAGGGGAAACCGACCTGTGCGAGCACGGAGGAAAGCGTTAGTCCGCGCGCGCGCCGCGCCTGTTCCAGCAGCCGCACCGATTCCGCCTCATCGACGGCGACGCCGAAACCGCTGGCATACATCACGGACAAATTGGTCATCGCCTCGCGCTGCCCCCGTTCGGCAGCCGCCGAGAACAGTTCGAAGGCCCGATCGTAATCGCGCTCAACATCCTCGCCGCGAACATAGATCAGTCCGAGATTATTTTGCGCCCGCGGATCACCGGCGGCGGCGGCCAGGCCAAAAAGCTCGATCGCCCGCCCAGCGTCGCGTTCGACACCGCGCTCCTCAAGATACATGACGCCAAGGCTCGTTATCGAATCCAGATGCCCCTGATCGGCCGCTCTCTGATACCAGCTTGCGGCCTCGGCAAGTTGCGGCTCACCGTCAAGCCCGGTCTCGAGGGCCCGCGCGAGGTCCGATTGATAGCGGGCATCACCGGAACGGGCCGCCGCCAACAAGTATTCGAGCGCCAATTGCGAGTCCGGCTCGATGGCATGACCCTCGGCATAGGCGCGGCCCAGTGCGTTTTCCGCGGCCGGGCTGCCAAGGCTTGACGCCCGGCGATAATATTCAATCGCCGTGTTGAAATTCTGTGGCACGCCCAAGCCGCGTGCATGCAGATCGGCCAGCAGAAACTGCGCCTCGGCGACAGCATCCAGATCCGGCGATGCCAGCTCGCGCAAGGCATCACCATATTGAGCCTGCTCAATCGCAAGGCTGGCGCGTGCGACCGGCCCATCCGGCACCGCCGCGGGCTGGGCCTGTGCGGTGGCGGCAATCGCCAGACAAAAGAGGGCACTGAAAAAGACGCCAAACCTACTCGTCACGGTGCGCCGCCCTCCAATCAGTGGCCTGCGCCTGTGCCCGCGCCAGATCTTCGGGGCTGAGGAATTGGGCGAAAACCAGACGCTCATCCGCCGCGCCCGGCACACCAGCTGCCGCGGCCAGATTGGCCCATACGTGCGCGGCGACATAGTCCTGCGGCACACCATTACCGGTCGCATAGCGCCGTGCCATGGCGAGCTGGGCCGCCGGCGCGCCCCCCTCCGCGGCCCGGCGGTAATTCTCCAGCGCCAGAGCCGAGTTCTGTGGCAAGACCTCACCGGCCTCGTAGAAATCAGCCAGCTGGTTGAGGACAGCGGGATCCCCGTCCTCGGCGGCGCGCTCCAGCCAGGCGACAGCACCATCAACGCCAGCGCGAGCTGCATCCGCGACCCAACCGGTCACCTCGGTTGAGCTGCGGCCCTCAAGAACATCATTGATGGCGAGATTGCCGAGCCTTGCACCGGTGCCGGGTGCGCCGGCCGAATTCGCATTCAGATACCAGCGAATCGCTTCGGGCAGATTGATTTCGGTGCCCCGGCCGGTTTCGTAGAACAGACCCACGGCCGCCTGCGCCCGAACCAGCCCGCCTTCGGCCGCTGCGAGATACCAGCGAAACGCCTCGGCATCATTGACCGCGACGCCGGTTCCAGACGCGTGGACATAGCCAAGATTGGATTGCGCCCGAACATCACCGGCTTCAGCGGCGGCGGTGAGCAGCGCAATACCCCGCGCGAGATCCTGGTTCACCTCGGTGCCGGTCAGATAATAGGACCCCAGCACCGCCTGCGCGTCGGATGAATCCAGCCCGACGGCACGCTCATACCAGGGCACACCGGCGGCGGGTGTTTCGGCATTCCGGGCCCGGTCGAGATAGATTTCCACCAACGGGGCACGGGCGGCGGCATAGTCCTGCTCGACGGCGCGGGTGAGCCACTCGATCGCGATGTCCTCATCGGCATCGACGCCCTGGCCGACCCGATGCATCAGGCCGAGCCTGTATTGTGCCAGAGGCACGCCCTGTTCGGCCAAACCGGTCAGGATTTCGGCAACCCGGGCATAGTCGGTATCAGCATAGGCCGATTCCGCCTCCGCCATCGTCGCCTCGACCTGTTCCGGGTTCAGCGCTGGCCGGGTATCACCGGAATAAAGGCTCCAGGCAGCAATGCCGGCCAACAGGGCAATGCCGATTACTGCCCCAATTATCAAACGCATATTCATGGCCGGCTTTCCTCCAACGGGGCTTGCCCCTGATCAATGTCCGTACGGGTTATCCGATAGGTCGCGCCCGCTTCAAGCGACTGGTCAATGCGCGTCACACCACCATCAGCCCAGCGGATCGTCGCACTATCGATTTGCGTCGCCTCACCCAGTCCGAAATGCGCCAACGGCGCGTCAAACGACATATAGCCACCACCCAGCTGAGCTTCGCGCATCTGCATCTGTTCGCCATTCTCGCCATAGCGGATCTCAACACGGGCGCCGATCCCGTCACGATTGCCGACCCGGTCATCAAAGGTGAAGCCGATGGAACGGGTGTCGCGCGCATTATTGAGAAAGACCACAGCTGGACCATTAACCGGCACCGCGATGATATCGAGATCACCATCATGGTCGATATCGGTCACCGTCGCCGCCGCCGTGATCAGGTAATCGCTCAGCCCCCAGGCCTCGGTCACTTCCTCGAACCCGCCACCGCCCTGATTGCGCATGAAGATATTGGACGGGGTCACTTCATTGGGGACCCAGGTGCCATTGACGATATAGACGTCCTGCCAGCCATCATTGTCGAAATCTGCGATCGAAACATCCCAGCTCCAGCCGCCAACTTCGAGGCCGAGAGCGTTGGCCTGTTCGGTATAACTGCCGTCCCCGGTGGATTGTAGCAGGACATTTCGGGCGAGAATTTGCGGGATGGCGGCATCCTGTTCACCGGCGGTCATCGGCCGCGAGGGCTGGAAATGAATGTCGCAATACTGGCGCGCACGCCGCTCTCCGACGGGGACCAGCGCACACATTTCCGGGTTCCGGTTCTGAATCGCGATGTCCTTGATCAGCATGCCGCGGCATTCAGAGCGATAGGGTTCGGCCAGCGGGGCGCAATGATTGGCGAAGGAGGGGTCGAGCGCATTTCCCGGCCGATACCAGTTTTTGATATCCATATTCTGCTGGCAGACGGCCCGGTCAGCTTCGCGCAGAATGCCATCGCAATACTGCTCGATGGGCTGCATCCTGAGACGGTCGGAAATACCCGAAGCGCGACCGGCGATCTGTGCCAGGTAGATTTCCGATTCGCCATTATTGGTAAGGTCCGCCGCGGAGACCGACATGGTCGTCGTCGTCGTCATCGGAATACGGCCATCCTGGTGCGCGATCGCGGCGAACCCGCCGGTGCCGTCTCCGAGATAGAAATAATCCGGCACTTCGAAATCATTGCCGACCAGCAGGTCCTGAGTGCCATTATTGTCGAAATCGCTGAGCAGGATGGACAGCGTTTCGCCGGGAATGCCCGGCAGATCGGCGAACGAATCGCCAGAGAGCGCGCCATCATCATTGAACACGATCCGGTTGCGTGACTCCTCGCCGGGAATGCGGCGATACCAGCCGGCAGCCCAGTTTCCCAGCGCCAGATCGAGATCGCCATCGCGGTCGACATCGCCAAAACTCACGGCCATCGCCAGGATGGCATCCTCGCGATTATGCACCGGCCGCAAACTAACCGGGTCGAAGCGGCCATTGCGGTTGGGCAGGATGTGGAGCCCCTCCTGATAGGTGGCCAGAAACAGGTCAAGCCAGCCATCGCCATCGATATCGACCAGCACCGCATTGAAGACCGGCATCCCGGCCACCGCACCGATATCTTGCTCCATGGCTGCGAACCGGCCACTGCCATCATTGAGATAAATGTGCAGGCCAGCACGGGTGGAAGCGAAGACAAGGTCGACATCGCCGTCGCGATCGATATCCCCGGAGGTGATGGCCCGCCCTTCCCAGAAAGGCGGCCACATATCCGCGAAGGAAAATTCCACCGGGTGGTCAATCCCGATCTGCCAGGCCTCAAGGCGGGTGAACGCCGTCTCGCCTCGCGGCGCCGACGATGCCGCATAGGGAAGACGCTCAAGACTGATCTGTCCAGCCGCATCCGGTCCGGTCTGGGCGGCGGCGGACAGCACGGTCAGCACCGGTTCGGCCGCAGCTTCGGAGACGAGCATTTCAATCGCCCGGCGGGTCTGGAAATCGCGATAGGCCTCCGCACCGAGCCCGGCGACAAAGCCCAGCGCCATCACGATCACCCCAAGCATGACGGCAGCACGCCAGCCGACCGACGTGCCGACAATAAGGAAGGAATAAATGCTGTAGCTGCCGAGAGTGAAGACCAGAGCCATGATGTAGCCATGACTGGCGCCGCCATTGAGCAGGGCGCCGGAGAGCACAACATCAAAACCGATCGGCACCGGCATGAAGGTGCCAATCAGCGCCACGATGCCTACACCGAGCGGACCGAAATCACCGAGCGCCAGGCCCTGCGGCGGCATCAGCGTGCCTGCGATCGCGCCGAGGAGCCCGGCCAACAGCATGAGCGGCAGCGTCGTCTTCAGGATGAACCAGAGGTTCCGGGCAAAATCCAACCCGAAATGGAGCACCGCCTGCGCGAAGGATTCGATCGGCAGATCATCGGCCTCGTCGAGCGCAGGCGCCGTCGGCGCGCGTTCCGTGCCGGTAACGCTGCTGAGCAATTTCTCGCGCGGTATGAAGCGGCACAATACCGGCACGGCAACCAGGATCACCAACAGGCTCAGCGCCAGCTTGGTCGCGGCGATATAGAACGGCAGAAGTGAGAATGACATCGTCATCACGACGATATTCAGGGTCGGCGAGGCGATCATCGCCGATAGTGTCGTCTCGGCCCGCGAGCCGCCCTGATACAGCCCTTTGGCAATCGGTGCCGCACAATTGACGCACACGCCGAGCGGTGCGCCAAGGAACATGCCATAGAGAGAATTGGAGAAGGGCAGCCGGAAATTTCGCCGCCGCAAATAGCCAAGCAAAGTCAGGAAGGCGGCCCCGAATAACAGGCCGAACGTCATGCCTTTCTTGTTGGTGTCGATCCAGTTGACCGTTGAATAGGCAATACGCTGCATCACCGAGAGCCCGCGCTCAATCGGCAGAACCGCCTCGAAGCCCAGCGGATCTTCTAGCTGAATCGCACCGCCCATCATCGCCTTCTCGTCCAGCGAGGGATAGCGCGAGCCGGTCCAGAACATATAGGCAAGGGTTGCGATCAGCAGTGCCGCGAAGATCAGCCGCCGGGAGTGCGCTCTGGAAACGGGATTGACCATGCTCATGCCGGTTGCCCCCCGGCCGACACCGTGCCGGCGCACCCGCCCGGAGCAAACTCCTGGACGGGAAAGGCAACCCAGTCGAACGGCCGATTGCGGTTGGCGCCAAACAGGGCCAGCGCTGCGAGGCGACCGGCGCCGCCACCGGGCTGAACCAGCTCGGCCTGAAAAGCGACACGGACGCCATCCATCGAACTCGCGATATCCGATCCGGTGAAATCGACGGCAGCATCAGGCGTGCCGCCAAACACGGTGAGATAGGGCGCAGCGCAGGCCAGTCTTTGCGGAGTCATCTCGAGCACCTGGAGAAGCTCCGCCACATTGATAAAGGGCCGGTTTTGCGGCGCCTTCATCGAGCCAACCGGATAATCGGCACGCTCGGCACCGGATTGGCGTGCGATCTCGTCATTATCGCGCCAATCGAGAATTTGATCGGCCAGACGCCGGGCCGCGGAATCGGTTTCACCCAGCATGGTGAAGAGGGCGACCCAGGCTTCATCATTCGCCATATTGATGTCCAGCCGATACTGGGAGGGCGCGAGCCCGACGCGAACTATCTTGCCATTGACGGTGACTGTGCGCGGCAGGCTGGCGACATAGCTACGCCCGACAAGGGCGGTGTCATAAGCGACAAGGTCGAGCGCGGAGAGCAGGGCTTCACGTTCTGAGAGCAGGGTCCGGCGCCCATTGCCCAAGCGCAATTCGGTCTGGGTCATGGCCATGACACCGGCAAGGATGACCGCCAGAAGCACCGACATCCAAAGCACGAAAATAATCGCCGATCCGGTCTGACTCTTATGCCTTCGTCCGATGCTCATCACTCAAACAGGTCGCTGCGCCTGGCTTCCAGTGCCTCAAGCTCACGCCGGACATGCAAGAGCACATTCGCCGCATCCTCGTCCGTCGTAATGATCCGCGGCGTCAGGAAGATGACGAGCTCGGTGCGCTCACTGCTGATTTCGCGATTCTTGAAAATATTCCCCAAGCCGGGAATACGTCCGAGCAGGGGGATGGCGGCCTCATTGTCAGAATGCGCTTCGCGGATCAAACCACCCAGCGCCACGGTATTGTCGCTGCGCACAGCAACCGTACTGGTGAATTCGAGTTTTTGAATTGTCGGTGAATCGATGCCCGAGGTCGTTGTCGGGCGCACACTGCTCACCTCCTGCATCACATCAAGCACCACCATGCCGCTGGCATTGATCCGCGGCGTAACTTCCAGGATCACACCGGTCTGACGCAGTTCGATGGACGAGACCAATGGCGCATTCGACTCCGTAACCGAACTGGCGGTCTGGGTGACTATGGGCACTTCATCGCCGACCTGGAGATGCGCGGTCTGATTATTCTGGACCATGATCGAGGGCGCCGACAGCACGGTCACGTCAGTGATCGAGTTGAGCGCATTCAGGGTCGCGCGCAAATCCGTGCCGGCAAAGGCGTAATTGAAGCCGGGGAAAACCGGATTGGTCGTGCCGTTGAAATCATCGGTGAAGCCTGTGGAGGAGACGCCCGAACCCGTCTGGTTCTCGAAATACCAACGCACACCAAAGCTCAAGCCATCGACCAGCCGGACCTCGGCGATCGTGGCCTCGATCAGGACCTGCGGCGGCATCACATCCATGCGCTGCACCAGGTCGAGAATTTCCCGGTATTCCTGGTCGGTTGCGCGGATGATCAAGGCATTATTGAGGAGATCCGGAATGATCGCCAACCGGCCCTCTGGGCCGCGCGAACTATCGCCGGTCGTACTGCCGGAAGCGCCATTGTCATCGCCGCCATGCTGCTGACCGTAGGACGCGGCGCCGCCAGTCTCTCCGCCGGCAAATGCGGCAGTGATCTGCGAGGCGAGCGTGCTGGCCGGGGTGTTGCGGACCACATAATAGCGCAAGCGCCGCTCATCGCCGCCCGAAGGCCGGTCAAAACGAGTGATCCAGGCGCCGATCTGATCGAACTGGGCCCGATCGCGCGTGACGACGAACAGTAGATTGAGGCGCGGCAGGGCGATGGTCGTGGTCGCACCATTTCCGCCCCCGAGGCCCGCAAGCACTGAATCCACTTCGCTCTTCGCCGTTTCAGCATTCACATATTGCAGCTCATACATGCCGAAAATGCGGTTGGTCAGGAAGGGGCGGTCAAAGGTTTGAATAGCATCGACCGCGCTCTCGACCTCACCAGAAGGGCCGGCAATCACCAGCACGCCTTCCGCATCGTGCGGAATGACATCGACCCGTTCCGACAGGAATGGATCGATCAGGGCCAGAATGGAGCTCGGATTGGTGTGGGTCACCGGCACAACGCGGCCGCCATAACCCAGCGAGGTCGAATATTCTGAAAGGCTCGCCTGTGCTTCGCCCTCACGGGTGAGCAAAAACCCGGCTTCGCGTTCGATCAGGGCAAATCCGGATTCGCTCAACACCGTTTCCAGCGCCGCCAGGGCAATACGGGCGGAAGTCGGCTCCGGCGATGTCAGTGTGATACGTCCCTCAACACCGGCGGCCACCAGAACCGGCCGGCCGAGCGCGTCGGAGATGATGGTACGCACCGCGTCGGCGACAGGCGCATCAACGAAATTCAGACGCAGGGTGCGGTTATCGAGGCTGCGATCTCCGGAGACGCTGGTGGCTGGCGTCCCGCGTTGTTGGTCGAAATAGACCAAGCGTTCGCCGCCGGTCTCATCGGCATTGCTGACAGGCTGGGCATCATCGGCTTCAGGCGTCGCTGACGGCGCCGAAACAGCGACCCCGCGATCGGTCTGTGCGGCCTGCGCCGTCGCCACGGGAAATTGCCCCGCATGGACGCCGCGAGCATCCGGCATCACCAAGGAACAGCCCTGCAAGGCCAGGACAGAAAGAATGGCTATGCCACCGCGCCAACACCGCAAAATCACGCCCATTTCTCCCCGAGAATTCCACTTGAGGGACCATATGCCCAATCCCTCAAAACCTCCAGCCTCCCTCACCGGTCCAGGCGCAGGATGATCTCATTTCCATCGCGCGCCAGCACGATGTGGTCCGGTTCGATCGCGAGCGCTTCATAACCGTCCAGAATCGCTCCGACTGCTAGGGATTGAGTGCCACCATTGCCGGCAATCATCGCCAGCATCCGGCCATCGACCTCGACGAGTCCGACCAGGGTATAGCCCGTCAGTTCGTCCATGGCCGCCACCGCGCCGATCGGCTCCGCCGCTTGCGGCCGCAGCCGCCCCGCAAGCCAGTCCGCCCACGGGGCGGGACCGGCCGGTCCCAGCTGCAACACAGGCACCGGGGCACTCCGCAATGGCGGCGCCAGCCCGATTGGCAGAAAGGACAGCGCGCCCAGCACGATCAGTGACAAGACCGCGCCGGACCAGAGCAATTCGCTACGAGTCATCACCAGCCTCCGTCAGATAGCGGCGGCGCAAGTGCAGGCGTCCACGCACCCGGCCTTCAGGCTCACCGGTCAGGGCATTGATGCTCAGATCAGCGAGCCGGATATGGCTGTGCTCCAACGCCGTAAAGGCTCGCAACACGTCACCCAGTGCACCGGAGAAACGCACTTCACCGGCCAATTCAGTGACGTTCTCACCAAGTGATACCTGCTGCACATTCGGCGTTTGCAGCAAATGCCCGCCCGCTTCGATCAACGCCTCGGCGATCGCATCAAGATCGGCATTCAGCGCCTGGCGTGCCAAATCCGGATCGCTATACGCACGCAGGGAATCCTCGGTCTCGCCATTGGCTTCATACCAGGCGATAGCCGCATCATCCTCGCCATCGACCCGCAAGGTGAGCGCCGAAACATCGCGGCGCAGAGTGTCGGCGCGCTGCCATGTCTCGATCAGACTGGCGGCGGAAACCATCACCGGCACCGCGATCAACAAGACCACGCCGCTGACAATCGCCCAGGCGAGGATCAGACGCAGCCGGGCATCCAGGGATGCGAAAGGGCTCGTCATGGCGCGCCCTCCAGCGGCAGCTCCAGCCGTATACGCGCGGGCGCGTCGGCGCCGTCAAAGCCAGGACCGGGGCCCTCAATCACTAGCATTTCCGCTGTCTCGAGCGCGATGGTCTGGATCGTCAAATCGGCCGGCTCCTGCATAGCCAGGGTGCGCAATGCGTCGACGATGCGGCCGAGTTCAACGCTGTCAGCACCGGCCTGGATGGCCTGTTCGGCGCGTTGTATCTCGAGATCCGTCTCATGCAGGCCGCGGGCGAAGCCGATCAGCTCGGTACGCCGCAGCTCAAGGCTGTCCGATTCCCGCGAAAATCTGTCAGCCCAGGCGATGCAGACCAGCACACTGGCGGCGACAAGTACCAGCAGGCCCGCGCCGCGCCCAATCTGCCGCCCCCCGCGCGCGGACTGGCCGCTGGCGAATTGGAAACCGGGCTGACCCGACGCGTCGACGGCGCCGACAATACTCCAATTGCCGCGCGCCTCCGGCAGGGCCTCGATGGCCTGATCGAGGCGCTGCGTGCGGATCACTGAAACCTCGACCTCGTAGCCACCAGTCTCCATCGGGGCGACAAGACGGCAGGCGAAGCTGGCTTGATCCAACGGGATTGGACTGAACTCGTTGAGACGCAATTCCAGCGCTGCCCGGCCACGGCGCGCGACACTGTCGCTGACGGTCAGCACGCGGCGAAACTGATCAGTATCGGGCAATTCGAGTTGGAGATTAGCCGGGTTGGCGCCGCCGCCAGCATCACCCAGCGAGACTTCGCCCAGCAAGGATCGGTAGCGCACCCCAGCCTCGGTCACGCTCGTTTCGGCCCCGAGCCGGCACAGGCGCGTGTCCGGATTGCGGCCAAGATTGCGCAGCGCAGCGGGCATCGTGGCGCGGGCTGTCTCCAGCGCCCAGGCCAGAATGGCGCCGCCGCGATGCGTCAATCGTCCCAGTAAGGTGTTTGCCGTCACTCGGTATCCCCCAGACAGACACCTTGCCCAGAATCGAAGCGGCAATCAAACGCGCCTGCACCGCCGATCCTGACTTCAATGCGTTGCCGGCCGCCATCCCGGGCGTCGATTTCGAGCGCCACAAGCTGCGGCGGGAGCGGTAAATCCCAATCCTCACGCCAGGCCTGTCCGCGGCCATCATCGGCATCGCCGAAATAGAAAAACCGCACCCGCTGCACATCTTCGGCGATCATCACGCGGTAAGCGCTTTCAGGCGTGTTGGCGCGATGCGGCAGCGTCAATTCCAGCCGACCGGAATCGAAATCCAGCCTGACCGGCTCGGGAAATTCTTCCGCCGTCGCGAGCGTCAGGAAGCTGAGCGAGGTCGGCGAGCCGCGAAATTGACCCTCCGTGTCCGAGCGCGGGGCGCGATAGGTCCGCAATAACAATTCACGCATCAGGTCTTCGATCGCCGCATCGGTCTCAAGCCCATCCACCATTCCCGCAGCCCGCACCTCGACCCGGACGGCGGTTCTGACCGCCGGCACAAGCACGGCCGCAATCCCGGCAAGGATCACCACGGCGATCAGGGCCTCCATCAAGGTGAAGCCCGCCGCGGGGTCGCGTCCGGCCCGGTTCATGGCTGCGCCTCCTGCGCCAGCGTGCCGTCCTCGAGATAGATCAGATCAAAGGCGAGCAAGGGCGCAACATGCTCAATATGTGCGCGGGTCAGAACAGCGCCTGTGCGCGGATCGACCGGCCGGTCGACCGCTGAGATATCGATCCGCCAGCCGGGATAGTCGGCGGCGATATTCGCCGGATGGTCACCGGCACGCAGCCGGGCAGAAATATTGGCGCCTTCCAGCAGCACGGCCTGCATCCGGGACGCGCCTTGCGCGCCACGCAGCGCGCCGGCCATCCCGGTCATCGCCGTGACAACCACTGCTGCCGCGATCACCGAGGCGACCAGCACTTCGGTCAGGGCATAGCCGCCATCCTTGGTGCTACCCGGCATGGACGCGCCCTGTCACCCGGTCGATCCGCACCGTAATCCTGTCGGTCCCGCGCGTGATATCGACCTGTACCTCTGGCGAGGCGACCATGCGCGGAGGCAAGGAAAGACGCGTTTCGATTTGCCAATTGCCGGCCTCGCGTACACGCCAGAGGGCGGTCACGTCGCGCGGCCAGACGCGCTCGACCCCGAGCGCATCGATGGCATAACCTTCAGGCGACAGGCGGATATGCGTCTCCTGGCCAAGGCTGCGAGCCGTCAGGCTGGCACGGCGCAGATCGGATACCAGGAGTTCCGCCGCGCGCTGGTGGCGCAAATGCGCCAGTGAGCCGCTCAGGGCGACACCGGAAAGCGTGGCGATGGCGGCAAAAATGCTCAGCGCGATGAGTAGCTCCAGCAGGGTCATGCCGCGTTCGCAGCTGTGTGCCCCCTGCTTGGGATCAGCTGCGGGACAAATCGCCATCTTCGCCCTCGCCGCCAACTTCGCCATCGCGCCCGAGCGTGGACAGCGTGAAGCGGTCGCCCGGCTCTGCGCGCAGATAGAGATAGGGCCGGCCCCAGGGATCATTGAAGCCGGAATCATTGCCGAAATAGGGACCGCGCCAGATCGCACTCTCGTTCGGCGCCTGCATCAACGCTTCCAAACCCTCATCGGCATCGGGATAGCGACCCATATCGAGATAGAAAAGCTCCAGCGAGGTCGCAATCGAGGACAATTGCGCCTGGGCGACATCGGTCTTGGAGCGGCCGAGATAGCCAATCACCCGCGGCGCCACGATGGTCGCCAGCAGCGCCAGGATCACCAGCACCACCAGCAGTTCGAACAGGGTGATACCGCGTTCGCTGGACTTCGCGGTGGATGCCGGTTTCGTCATGTCAGTAAACCACTTCATTGAGACTCAAGACCCCCGACATCACCGCAGCGATTACGCCGCCAACGCACAGGCCGAGTATGGCGATCATCACCGGTCCGATCAATTCAACCGAACGCTTGAGCATATTGCGCACTTCGCGATCATGCAGCTGGGCCGCGCGGGTCAGCATCGCGTCAAGCCGGCCAGTCTTCTCACCAAGCTCGATGAAACGCAGCGCCTGGGCTGGTAAAACATTTTCTCGACCCAGCGCGACCGACAGGCTCTCCCCGGCCCGCACAGCATCGCCGGCGACCGCATAGCGGGCCTGTAATTCGCTCGACCCGATGGCGCTGCGGGCAACTGCTTCCGCGCGCGACAGGGGTTGGCCGCTGGTCAGGAGCAGGCCGAGCGTGCGGCAATAGCGCGCCGCTTCCAGCGTTCGCAGAATCGCGCCGAGCGCGGGAATATGCTGCAGCAAGCGATCAAGACCCGCGCGGAACTGCCGCGCCAGTAACCGGGCGCCAATCGCCAGTGCGATCATCATGGCCGGGATCCAGATCGCATAAGCGCGCAGGAAAGCCCCGGCGGCGAGCACAAAGGCGGTCTCCGGCGGCGGCGCGACCCCGGCGTCGAGAAAAATGGTCTCGAATTGCGGCAGGACGAAATATGACAGGAAGACCAGGGTCAGGCTGATCAGAACCACCAGCGCCATCGGATAGATCATCTGGCCGATCAAATCCTGGCGCAGGCTGCGCTCATCCTCCATTTGCGCCGCCAGCTCGATCAAATTCTTCGCCAGCAGGCCCGAGGCCTCGCCAGCCCGCACGAGAGCGATCAACAGACGCGGAAATTGTCCGCTATCCGATTCCAGCGCCCGGCTGAAGGCCTCACCATTGCGGACCTGGTCCTCGATCCGCACCAGCGCTGCACGCAGAACCGGGCGCTTTTCACGTTGCGCCAGACTGGCGAGCGCGTCGCGCAGCGGGATGCCCGCATCGATCAATTCGGCAATGCCGCGTGTGAAGTCGAGAATTTCTGACGATACCAGAGCCGCCCGCCGGCCGCTGAACAGGCCGCGGCCCGAGCCGGCGCGGGACATCTCCAGCGGCGTCCCGCCGAGCGCCCTCAGCTTGAGCAAGGCCTCGGCCTCGGTGCGTCCAACCACTTCGCCGCGCAGCAAACGGCCATCGGCCTGCTCAATGGTGTACCGCCAATTTTCCGGCCGGCCCGCGCCGGATGTGTCGTGGAGCGGATCAGCCACGTCCCACCGCCCGCTTGACCTCGGCCGCCGTCGTCAAACCGGAATCGACCTTGCTGCGCCCGTCCTGGGACATCGGGATAAAACCCTTCTGCAGCAGGAGTTGAGCCAGGCCGGGACCGGATGCCGAATGCCGGATCGCCTCCCGCATCGCGTCATCGATCTCGAAACCCTCGGCAATCGCCACCCGGCCAAGAAAACCGCTATCCTGGCACGCCGAGCAGCCTCGGCCCGAACAGCTTGGGCAGGTGCGCCGCACCAAGCGTTGGGCAAAAACACCGACCAGGGTCGATGACAGGAGATAATCCTCAACACCCATATCGAGCAGGCGCAGGATCGCCGAAGCGGCGTCATTCGTGTGCAGGGTCGAGAGCACCAAATGCCCGGTCATCGCCGCCTGCACCGCGGTCTGGGCGGTTTCGGCATCACGGATTTCGCCAACCATCACCACATCGGGGTCGTGGCGCAGAAAGGAACGCAGCGCGCTGGCGAAAGAAACACCAATCAATGGATTGGTCTGGGATTGGGCGATGCCGGCGAGCCTGTATTCTATCGGGTCCTCAATGGTGAGGATTTTGCGCTCACCATCGGCGAGCCGGCGCAGGAAGGAATACAGCGTTGTCGTTTTGCCGCTTCCGGTGGGCCCGGTCACCAGGATCAGGCCGTGCGGGCGCTGTAGCACCGATTCCGCGACCGCCTTGACCTGGGCCGGCAGACCAAGATCGTCGAGCCCCTGCAGGCTCGCCTCCGGGTCGAGCAGGCGCACAACCATGCTTTCGCCGTGCTGGGCGGGGACCACCGACACACGCAAATCGATCGCGCGCCCGGCTACGGGCAGCGAGAAGCGTCCGTCCTGGGGCCGCCGGCGTTCTGCAATATCAAGTTCCGCCAGAACCTTGATGCGCGAGATTGCGGCGAGGGCCTGGGCCGTGTCGAGGCTTTCCAGGTCCCGCAAGACGCCGTCGACCCGCAGCCGCACAACAGCCTCGCGTGGGCCCGGTTCGATATGAATATCGGTGGCACGCGCGCCTGCGGCGGCCGTGATCAGGCGATTGACCAGGCGGACCACCGGCGCGGTGCTCGCCATATCCTTGAGTCGGTCAAAATCAGCCGTTACGTCAAATTCCCGGTCGTGCGTGCGTCCCGCACGGTCATTGAAGCGGCGCTGGTAGAGCGCATTGAACTGTGACGGCGTCGTGACGACCGGGCGGATCGGCCGGCCAAGCGCAAAGGCCAGGCCGCGCAGACCGGAATCTCGCTCCGGGTCGATGACGGCTGCGATTACGGCATCGGGCTCGATGGCGACCGGGATGGCTCGCTCTGTCAGAATGAAGTCCGGATTGAGATCGACATCGCTGTCGGCGATCGCACCGGGATCCATCGTGGTGAGATCGAGGCAAAGGCCGCAGCCGGCCGCCGTCGCGAAATATTGCGCCAGAAAGGCTTCCGTCAGCAGGCCGAGCTGGGTGAGCACCTGGTCAATCGGTTCGCCAGTTCGGCTCAGCAAGGCGCCAGCATGGGCCGACTCGGCAGCGGTCAAATGCCCGGCCGCCGTCATCTCCCGCAATCTGACCCGATCGATTTCCATGCTCACAGACTAGTACATTTCGTGGCTTTGTGTACGCCCCAATGCCGCGGCGCCAGGACTGGGATGGCAGGTGGATGGCGGTGCCGAGCCGGCCCCGAAAACCAGCCGGCCCGCCCTGGGGGCGGGCCGGACACGGCATTCCGATCGGCGAGACGCTGCCGGCGCCTATTCCATGCTTAGCGGCAGTCGGATGCGGAGCATGGCGTTATTGGCCTCAAACTCGCCAAGCCCGATACCGATAATCCCGATCTCGCCCGAGATCAGGCCGCCATTGGGCAGTTCGGCTGTCAGGCCGAAGCGGGCGTCGGCCCGGACGCCACCAATACCCTGCAGATTGCCGGCGGCATTGTAGACATCGGCATCATCATAGTCCCACAGCGCTGTCAGGCGGATATAGGGCTCGAAATAGCCACCCTCGGCATTGACGAAGCGATAGGCCAGCTCCGGTCCGGCATTGATCCGGCCGAGCGTGATCTCCTGGCCTGGGATCAGGAAACCGAGCGTATCGGTGTAGGCATTTTGCTCTTCATTGAAGTAGGCGATGCCGATTTGCGGTGAGATCCGCCAGTTTCCGGAATTGATTTCGCCGCTCAGATTGGCCTCGACCAACCAGCGTCTGGTCTCGAACACGTCGGAATACAGGCCGATCGGATTGACGTCATTCTCCGAGCGTCCCCAAGCGCCGCGTGCATCGAGATACACATTCTCGGCGAGGCGAGCGACCATATAGGGGCCTGCCAACCACCCATCGCCGCTGACTTCGCTGCGATAAGTGCCGGTGACCGTCTCGGCATGATCCCATTGCAACAGGGCACCCACGAGCAGGTCTTCCGATGCCATCATGTCGACGCCGAGATAGTAAAGCCCGAAAGTCGAGCTGGCATTGAGGCCGGCGCGATTATCATCAATGCTCGTATAGGTCGCCTGGGCCCAGACATCGAGGCTGGCAACGCCGGTCTGACCGTCGAGATTGAACTGGGTCGAGCCTGGCATTTGCGGCTCACCGTTCTCAGCCGCCTGACGGATTGCCGACAGGCTGGTCGACAGATCAGCCGCGAACCGGCCATCTGCATAGTCGGCGGCAAAGCGGTTAGGGGTTGCCGACATCCGGCTGCCGCGCATCCGGCCCGACAATTCTGGTGAATTGGTCAAGATCTGGTCAGCGCGGGCCGCCATGAAGCTACGGATTGCACTCTGCGTGATCTCACGGATGAAGTCCTCATCGCGCCGGTTGGCAAAGGTACAGACGATTACCTCCTCGGGATCGAGGTCGATAACCATGGTGCCAGTGTCGAGATCGAAGGTCGATCCGCTATCGGTATCACCGCTGCAGCTCATCGCATTGAGCGCCCAGCCCTCGGAGGTCGTTTGGGTCAGGCTGTAGGAACCGCGCAGCACGGTCAGGGCACCGGAGCTGGCATTGCCGCCTAGGGTCGTTAATGAAAGCCCGTTCAACTCGGCCAGGGTGGAAGTGTAGGTGAAGACACCATCGCCTGCCTGGGAAGGTGCCGTCGTGGCGAGAATTGTCAGCGTACCTTCACGCGGCTGCAGCGTGATCGTGACCGGTATGGTCACGACATTCAGCGTATTGGCGCTCGCGCCCAATGGCTTTTGCGGCGAGCTCGCTGTCTCGGTGATGGTGATATTTGCCGTGTAGGTACCGGGCGCCAGATCGAGGACGCCAGCATTGAACGTGATGGTAAATTCGAGCGATCCCTCAGCCGGAATGCTGCCTGATGTCGGATCTATATCGAGCCAGGTCACATCGGTGGCGGCGGTAAAGGAGAAGGCCGAACCGCCTGTATTCGACAGCGAGAAACTCGTGCTCGTACCCGTTGGATCTGTCACCGACGAATCCAGCGCCAGTTCAACGGTTGGAATAACCGTCTCGTCGATCGCCGGATCGGCTATCGAAACGAAGGTACAGGTGACCGCGTCGGCCGGAGCCAGAACGATGGTGACCGCTCCTGTGCTCCCGTCGACCGACGTCGTGCCGCCCGAGCAACTTGCACCGTCAAAGCTGAACCCGTCCTCGGCCGCCGGCGTGATCGTGTAGGAACCGGCCGTGAGATCGGTGAAAGCCCGTGAGCCCGTCTGGCCGGAGGTAGCAATTGCGAAACTGCCCAGATCGCCGGTGAAGTCGAATTCGCCGTCGACAGCGCCTTCCACGGTTTGGGCGATCGTGATGCCGCCGCGGCGGAGTTCAACGCTGAACAGATCAGGCGTTGTCGCATCGGCGAGCAGATTGCCGGCCAGATCGGCACCACCGGAAACGGTGACATCGATATCATCGGCCATCAGACCGCTATCGAGCAGGGCGTAACTGGCAGTGTAGACAGTATCGCCGCTCGACCAGGCTGAGGACTGCAGGCTCAGCGTCGCCGAAAGATCGGCGCCGACGAATGCGAAGTCGGGATCAACCGTTGTATCAAGCGCTTCGGAGAAGGTCGCCGCGACCGTGAAACTGGTCCCGACATCGCTGACGGTCAGATCGGTATCGGAGACGACGACGGACAGCGCGGTGGGCGCGCTGATATCGACGCCGACGCTCAGCTGCGTCGCAGCTGTATTGTCATTTCCGGCACTGTCGCTGGCGACAGCGGCAGCAACATCCACAGTGACGACGCCATCGGCGGCCGGTGTGATCGTCGCAGTGTAGGCAGCGCCCGATCCGGCAAGGGCCGAAGCAGCGCCATTCCCCACCACGATATCGCCAATGGCAAAGCCGGTGACGCTTTCAGAGAAGGTGACGCTCGCCGTAAAGGCGCCCGTCTGGGTGCCCGCCGGTCCCGTGATCACTAGGCTTGGCGCCGTGCCGTCACGCGTGATCGAGAACTGGGTCGCGGCCGTATTGTCATTGCCGGCACTGTCCTGGGCGGCAGCAGCCGCGACATCAACTGTGACGGCACCATCGGCGGCCGGAGTGATCGTGGCCGAATAGGTCGTGCCCGAACCGGCAAAGGCCGAGGCGGCACCATTGCCAACTGTCAGATCGCCGAGCGCGAAGCCGGTGACGGATTCGGAGAACACGACATCAAGCGTGAAGGCACCGGAAACAGGATCGGCGGAAGCCGTCGACAACACCACTGTCGGCGCGGTGCCGTCATTGGTGATCGAGAACTGAGTGGCGGCGGTATTGTCATTGCCGGCGCTGTCCTGCGCCGCGGCAGCGGCGACATCGACCGTAACAGCGCCATCGACAGCTGGCGTGATCGTTGCTGAATAGGTCGTGCCCGAACCGGCGAAAGCCGAGGCGGCACCATTGCCAACTGTCAGATCGCCGACGGCAAAACCGGTGACGGATTCCGAGAACACGACATTAAGCGAGAAGGCACCGGATACCGGGTCGGACGAAATGCTCGACAGCACCACTGTTGGCGCGGTGCCGTCATTGGTGATCGAGAACTGGGTCGCGGCGGTATTGTCATTGCCGGCGCCGTCCTGGGCGGCAGCAGCGGCGACATCAATCGTGACAGCACCATCGGCAGCTGGCGTGATCGTCGCAGAATAGGTCGAGCCCGAGCCGGCAAAGGCCGAGGCTGTACCATTGCCAACCGTCAGATCGCCAGCGGCGAATCCGGTGACGGATTCCGAGAACACGACATCCAGGGTAAAGGCGCCCGAGATCGGATCGGCAGAGACCGTCGACAACACCACTGTCGGCGCGGTGCCGTCATTGGTGATCGAGAACTGAGTGGCGGCCGTATTGTCATTGCCGGCACTGTCCTGAGCAGCAGCAGCGGCGACATCAACCGTGACGGCGCCATCGGAGGCCGGAGTGATCATTGCCGAATAGGTGGTGCCCGAACCGGCAAAGGCCGAAGCGGCACCATTACCAACCGTCAGATCGCCGACAGCAAAGCCTGTGACGGATTCGGAGAATACAACATCCAGCGTGAAGGCACCGGAGACCGGATCGGCCGAGACGGTCGACAATAATACGGTCGGCCCCGTGCTGTCGCTGGTGATCGAGAACTGCGTCGCCGCACTATTGTCATTGCCCGCTGCATCCTGGGCGGCAGCCGCAGCAACATCCACGGTAACGGCACCATCGGCGGCCGGGGTGATCGTAGCCGAATAGGTCGTGCCCGAGCCTGCGACGGCCGAGGCGGCACCATTGCCGACATTCAGATCGCCGAGACCAAAACCGGTGACGGATTCCGAGAAGACGACATCAAGCGTGAAGGCGCCGGAGACCGGATCGGACGAAACGCTCGACAACACCACTGTCGGACCAGTCCCGTCGGCGGTGATCGAGAACTGGATCGCGGCCGTATTGTCATTGCCGGCGCTGTCCTGGGCGGCAGCAGCCGCGACATCAACCGTGACAGCGCCATCGGCGGCTGGCGTAATCGTTGCCGAATAAGTGGTGCCGGAGCCGGCGAAAGCCGAGGCGGCACCGTTTCCGACCGTCAGATCGCCGAGACCAAAACCGGTGACGGATTCGGAGAAGACGACATCAAGCGTGAACACGCCGGAGATCGGATCGCTCGACACCGTCGACAGAACCACAGTCGGAGCTGTGGCGTCGGTTTCGATCGAGAACTGGGTCGCGGATGTATTGTCATTGCCGGCAGTATCCTGGGCGGCAGCAGCGGCGACATCGACTGTGACGGCGCCATCGGCGGCCGGCGTGATCGTTGCCGAATAGGTCGTGCCTGAACCGGCGAAGGCCGAGGCGGCACCATTGCCAACTGTCAGATCGCCGAGGGCAAAACCGGTGACGGATTCCGAGAACACGACATCAAGCGTGAAGGCACCAGAAACCGGATCGGCCGAGACCGTGGACAGGATTACGGTCGGATCGACCGTATCCTTGGTCGCTGTATCGGTCTCGTCCGCACCGGCATTGCCGAGCACATCGGTCAGGGCCGCGGTCAACGTGACCGTGCCATCGCCAAGGCCCGAGCCATCGAGCCCGGAAACCGTACCGGCCACAGCTGCGACAACAACACTGTCGGTGATCGACGTGCCGCCACCATCGCTGGAGATGGTGTAATCGAGCGTCGCACCAACTTCAAAGCTGGTGAAGCTGAACGAAAGCGCAGTCACATTGCCGGAGAAAATCGGATCCTGGTCGAGCGCAACGGTATAGCCGGACGGCGCTGTGATATCAGCCGTGATGGAGAATTGGGTCGCAACCAGATTGGGGTTGCCGGCCGCATCACCGACCTTGCCGACAGCCATGTCGACGGTCACCAAGCCGGAAGCCGTTGGCGTGATGGTGACGGTATAGGCCGTCCCTGAACCGGCCAGGCCCGAGGCCGTGCCATTGCCAACCGTCAGATCACTGGCGGTGAAACCGGTGACGGCCTCATCGAAAGCAACATTCAACACGAAGGATCCGGAGAAGGGGTCGGTGGCGGTTGAGGAGAAGCTCGGCGTTGCGCCGGTCTCGTCATTGATGATCGAATATTGAGCCGCAGCGAGGCTGTCGCCTGCTTCGGCATCCTGGCCCGCTGCTGCCGCGATATCGACCGTGACGGCACCATCGGCGGCCGGTGTGATCGTTGCGGTGTAAGCAGTGCTGGCCCCCGCGAAATTGCTCGCTGCGCCATTGCCGACTGTCAGATCAGTGACATCAAAGCCGGTCACCGGCTCGTCGAAATTGATCGCAATGTCGAAAGCGCCCGAAATCGTACCGGACAAGGCGCTGGTAATCGTCGGCTGCGGCACGTTCTGATTCACGGCCATGGTCAGCTGGGTGGCGACGGTACTGGTCCCGCCAGCAGCGCCCGTGGCGACGCCTGCAGCAATATCAACGGTCAAAGTGCCGTCGCGATTGGGTTCGATGGTGGCGGTGTAAACCGCGCCGGAACCGCTCAGGCTGGTGACGGCGCCCCCACCGATAGCGATATCACCCGCGACAAAGCCGCTGACGGATTCAGAGAAAGTAACGGTGACATCGAAGCTCACACCGGTCACCGGCGCGGCCGCCGCCGTCGAGATCACGACAGAGGGACTGGTCAAAAGCGGGATTGTCAGGTCAGCCCCGGCCCGGTTGGGAACGGCGCCCGGGTCGGACGCAGCCGTCGCCGCCGGAAGGCTGATGACGAGATCCGCTGCATTATTCGCATTGGCGAAAAATGCATAACTCGCCCCGCTACCGCTGAAGGCCAGAGTGCTTGACGCGCCCGTGACGACAAAATCGCCGATGGCCAACCCGGTTACCGCTTGATCGAATTCAACGGCGATCGACACGAAACCGGCAAAGCTGATTGCCGTCGTGGCGCTGGTGATCGTTGCGATCGGCGCGAGCGAAGCCGCGGTGACCGAATATTGTGGCGCGGCGGCACTATTGATGGCGCCGCCATTCTGGGCTGCGCCCGCCGCGACATCGACCGTAACCGAGCCGTCCGCTGTCGGTGAAATGGTCGCGGTGTAGACGCTGCCAGCGCCTGCAAGACTGCTCGCCGAGCCGTTTCCAACCACGATATCAGCAAGGGCGAAGCCTGTGACGGCCTCGGAGAAGGTGAATGTGGCTGTGAAATTGTCCGCAACGGGGCCGGCCGGACCCGTGATCGCCAGGGTCGGCGATCCAATGACGGCGGCGATCGTGAACTGTGTCGCGGCCGTATTGCCGTTTCCGGCCAGGTCGGTCACTCGGTCGCCTGCAATATCCACCGTTACAGTGCCATCGACGGTCGGCACAATCGTCGCCGTCCAGACCGTCCCGGACCCGCTGACAACCGTTGCCGCGCCATTTCCGACCGTCAACGAGCCTGTCGTGACACTGGCCACAGCTTCGCTGAACGTAAGGGTAACGTCGAAGGCGCCCGCGACCGGGCTGCCGGAGCTGGTCGTGATCGCTACGGTGGGACTGACGATATCAGCTGTGAACGCCTTCTGGGCGGCAGCCGTATTGTCATTGAGATCACCGTCCTGGGCGACGCCAGCCGCGACGTCGATCGTCAGGGCTCCATCGGCAATCGGCGTCACCGAAAAACTATAGACATTGCCTGAAATTGACTCGCCGGAACGGGTGCCGTTGACGATCACGATATCGCTGAACTGAAATCCGGTGACGGCTTCCGAGAAGGTCACCGTGACGGGAAAGCTCCCGGCGGGAACCGTCGCGGCCGCTGTCGAGGCAATGACGACCGATGGCGCGCCATCAGCGGTTGAGGCGATCGAGAATTGGGTCACCGTTCCATTGTCATTGCCCGCAACATCCTGGAAGGCACCCGCGGCAACATCGACCGTCAACGTGCCAACCGCCGACGGCGTAATTGTCGCCGTCAGATCATCACCGGAACGCTGGAGATTGGTGGCCACGCCATTGACCACGACCAGATCGTCCAGGGTGAAACCCGCGAAGGATTCGGAAAAGTCGAGCAATAGCGTGAACGCCGCACTGACCGGCCCAACGGCCACGCTGCTCATCGTCAGGGTCGGCGCAACAACATCGGCCTGGACGGTCAGTGTGGTCGCAGCCGTATTGTCGCGCCCGCCGGCGTCCTGGGCAGCGGCAGCGGGAAGTTCGACCTTCACCGTTCCGGAGGCAATCGGCAGGATTGTCGCCGTATAGACGTCATCCGAGCCCGCGAAATCCGTCGCGGTCGCATTGGTCAGCACCAGATCTCCGACGACGAAGTCGACGACCGGCTTGGAGAAGGTAAAGGTGGCAACAAAGGACGCGCTGACCGGTGAGGCGGCGCCGGTCGTGATCGCGACCGTCGGCACTGTGATGTCAGCCTCGACCTCGAGCTCGTTGGACGCCGCGTTGGCGTTGGTGTCCGCATCGATGACTGTCGCGGCGGCGACCTGGATTGTGAGCGTTCCCGATGCTGTCGGGGTCAGGGTCGCCGTATAGGTTGTGCCAGATCCAGCGACGCTGTCGACGGTGAAATTAGCCGCAGCGACGAAATCGCTGGTATCAAAACCGGTGACGGCCTCATTGAAAACGACATCAACAATGAAGGGACCACCAACCGGCTCGACTGCGCTGGTCGAGATCACGACAGAGGGCGCTTCGGTATTGGCGAAATACAGCTTACCGGCCGACAAGTTCACATTACCCGCCAGGTCCGAAACCTGTTCGGCGGCATAGGTGAGGCTGACCGTACCAACGGTCTGCCCCAAATCCGGCGTCAGGGTAAAACTGTAGAGCTGGTTGGACACCTGGGTGAAGGCTGAAATCGTGCCATTGGTGACGACGACCTGACCCGAGCTGACCCCCGCGACGATCTCGTCAAATTGCAGGTGAACTGTGATCGGTCCCTCAATCGTGATGTCGGCTTCGGAATCGATGAAATCAGGCACGGGAGCGGTCGCGTCAAAGAGGACGGTATAGGTCGGGGCAGCATTGCTCTCCGTTCCGACACCGTTGATGGCGGCTTCTGCAGGGATATCGACCGTCACATTGCCATCGGCGGCCGGCGTAATGGTCGCGGAATAGCTGGTACCCGAGCCGGCAAAGCCGGAAGCCGCTCCATTGCCGATTGTCAGGTCGCTGGCATCAAATCCGGTCACCGACGCATCAAAGGTGATGGTCGCCACAAAGGGCGCATTGGTGGGATTTGCCGGACTCGTGATTGTCGGGGTCGGACGGGCCGAGTTCGGGCCGGGACAACTATCGTCCAGGGCGCTGGCATCGAAGCCGAGGCTCGCCATCTGAAAACTGTCGCTCGCATAGGTATCGCCGACACTATAAAGCGGCGCACCGGTATCCTGATTATAGGCGACAAGCGTATAGGCCGAACCATCAGCTGGGGTCTGGGTCGTCGGCACGGAAATCGTCGAGGTCGCGGAGAAGGCTGCCGCAGAAATGCTCTGACTGGAGGACCCGATGATCGTTCCGGTGCCGTCGAGCAGGAAGAGGGAATAGGTATCGAGCGAGCCGGTATCGGCGCTCTGGAAGGTGGCCGTAAAGCTGACGCCGAAGCTGGAGGGGCTCGCCGCGGTGCACTGAGCATTCGTCACGACGCCAACACTGCCATTCATCGTGCCACTGGCCGCCTGGGCCGGCACCGGAAGGGTCAGACCGGCAGCCATTGCCAACACTGCCGCACCGAATCCTGTGCCGATCCGCTTCAAACCCGCTACAATGCCTGACTTGCCAGCGAATACACGCGATTGGACTCGGTCGAGATTGGTCATATTGCCCCCTTCACCCCTGATTTCATTCACTCTAGCAGGTTCGATTCACATAATATAGCGAAGCTGGAGTCTGGCCCGCTTTTTTTTGCGACTCCCCTGATCCAGCTCGGCTGCGCGCGCCTGTCCGCAGCGCCGAACCTTTCGTGCACAATCTTGGATTGCAAGGCCTGCCGCCAATTTGCGCCGAGGTCTTGCGGCGGCCCACTGGCGCGGGCCGCGGGCAGGAAACGCCTGTTCACGGCGGCAAATCGCATGCGGCGAGGCACCGGTTCAAACGCCTCGGATCAAGCGGTCCGAATTGACATTTATTGGGTAGGTTTTAATAAGAAAGTTACCCATAACCCGATGTGGGAACCGGAGCGAAACCCGGCCAGGAGGCCTGAACACGATGTCCGAACCTGTCTATATCCTCGGCGGTGCGCAAAGCGATTTCGCCCGCAACTGGACCCGCGACAATAAGGGGCTGTTCGAGTTGATCTCGGAGACCACGCAGGCCGGGCTCGATGCCGCGGATGTGGCGGCGCGGGATGTCGATGTCATCCATATCGGCAATTTCGCCGGCGAGCTGTTCTGCGGCCAGGGCCTGATCGGCGGCATGATGGCGCATGTCGACCCGGATTTTGAGGGCAAGCCGACCAGCCGTCACGAAGCGGCCTGCGCCTCTGGCTCGATGGCCATCATGGCGGCAATGGCCGATATCGAGGCAGGGCGCTACGGGCTGGCCGCTGTCGTCGGCGTCGAGCTGATGCGCAATGTGCCGGGTCAGCGCGCGGCCGAGATTCTCGGCGCCGCCGCCTGGGCGGAGCGCGAAGCGCTGGGCGCGCGTTATCTCTGGCCGGCCATGTTCTCCGATCTCGCCGAGGAATACGACCGGCGCTACGGGCTCGACCGGCAGCATCTGGCGGAGATTTCCCGGATCAATTTCGACAATGCCAAGCGCAATCCGGCGGCCCAGTCGCGCGACTGGACATTCACCGAAGCGAGCTTTGAAGCCGATGATGACGCCAATCCGGTGGTGGAAGGATGGATGCGCCGCAGCGATTGCGGCCAGGTGACTGATGGCGCTGCGGCCCTCTTCCTCGCCTCGAAGGCGGTGGCGCAGGAATACGCGACCAGGCGCGGGCTCGATCTGGCAAATATTCCGCGCTTCAAGGGTTGGGGTCACACAACGGCACCGCTGTTGATGGAAACCAAGCTGGCGAAAACCCGCAATGAAGGGGGCTATATGTTCCCCTGGGTGCGCAAGGCGATCACCGATGCCTGCAGCCGGGCTGGTATTGCCGACCCGAGCCAGCTCGATGCCATCGAAACCCATGACTGTTTTTCCATTACCGAATACATGGCAATCGAGCATTTCGGGCTGACCGCACCGGGCGAGGCCTGGAAGGCTGTGGAATCCGGCATGATTGCGCCGGGCGGCGCCCTGCCCGTGAATCCGTCGGGTGGTTTGATCGGGCTTGGGCATCCGGTCGGCGCGACCGGCGTGCGCATGGCGCTCGATGCCTGGCGCCAGACGTCCGGGCGTAGCGGCAACACCCAGGTTGAGGGCGCACGCACGGTTGCGACCTATAATGTCGGCGGCTCGACGACAGCGAGCGCCTGTTTCGTGATCGGGGTTTGATCCTGTGACCGCGATCTTCCTCTTCGACGCCGTGCGAACGCCGCGCGGCAAGGGTAGGCCGGGCGGCGCCCTCTCCGGTCTGACGCCGCATGAACTGGTCGGCCAACTGGTGAGCGCGCTGGGGTCGCGCTGCGGCGAGGCCGCGCTCGACGATGTCGCTTCACTGACACTCGGCTGCGTCGGCCAGGTCGGCGCGCAGGGCGGACAACTGGCGCTTGTCAGCAAGCTGCACGCGAATTTGCCGACCAACATGACCAGCCGGACGCTCAATAATTATTGCGTCTCCGGCCTGACGGCGACGCGGGTGGCGGCGCTGGAAGCCACTGCGACCAGCGACAACCGGCTGCGTCTAGCCGGCGGCGTCGAGATGATGTCAATCGTTCCGTTCCTGGCCGACCACGCTCATTATTACGACGATCCGGCAACCGCCCGCGCCCTGCGCTATGTTCCCGTACCGCTCTCGGCCGATCTGATGGCAACGATGGAGGGGATTTCACGCGAGGCGCTCGATACCGTCACTGTCCGCTCACACCAGCGCGCGGCCCGGGCCTGGGCGAAGGGGCCGCTCGAAGAAGTCATTCCGGTGCACGGTCCCGATGGTACGGTCTTGCTGGCACAGGACGAATCGGTACGGCCCGACACATCCATGTCATCACTGGCCTGCCTCGCGCCGGCCTTCGAGCAGATGGGCGCGCAGGGCTTTGATGATGTGATGCTGACCGCCCGGCCTGAACTGACGGCGATCGAGCACGTCCACACGATCGCCCATTGTCCGCCGATTGCCGATGGTGCCGCCCTGGTCCTGCTCGGCAGTCGTCAGGCCGGTTCGGCGGTCGGGCTCAAGCCGCGTGCCGTTATTCGCGCCGCGACCGAGGCCAGTGCCGACCCGGTGCTCCAGCTCACCGCCGGTTTTGCCGCCATGGAAGCGGCGCTGATCGAGGCTGGCCTGAGGCTCGATGATATCGACCGGATCGAATTCATGGAGGCCTTCGCCGCCACGCCGGTCAAGTTCGAGCGCGATTACGCGCCGGATCTCGCCAGGGTCAATCCGGAAGGCGGGCATCTCGCCATGGGCCATCCGATGGGGGCGAGCGGTGCGATTTTGCTGACGACTCTGCTGGCCGGTCTCGAGCGCGACGGTGGCACGCTGGGCCTGGCCGTGCTGCATGGCGGTTCCGGGGTCGGAGCGGCGATGATTATCGAACGCGTCTGACACCAGGCGCAGATTCTGGCTTATTCGTGAGGTCGGGACGCGGTAGAGGGGGCGCTCTGCGCGTGTGGTGCGCCGACTTTCCGCGTCTCGGCAACGTCGTATTCCACACTCGCCGGAGATACCGCTTGCTGGCAAGCGGAACACGCGACAATCGCCTCCAGCTCGGAGCCACACGGCGTGTGCGTCAACAGCAGGGGCGGACCTTCCGGCGATACATAGTATTTATCGCCCCATTGCAGCAGCATCAGCAGGATTGAGTAATAGTCGATCCCCTTGGCGGTCAGGCGATATTCAAATCGGGCCGGCCGTTCGCTGTAGGGGTGCATCGCCAGCACGCCGATTGCGCACAACCAGCTCAAGCGCTCCGACAGGGTATTGGTGGCAATCGCCGTATCCTCGCAGATCTCGTCGAATTTGCGCAGGCCGGTAAAGATCGAGCGCAGAACCAGGCTGGCCCAGCGATCGCCAGTGATCTGGGCGACATGGTCGAGCAGAGTGGATTCGGCGGGACGGTCGGCCGCCATATCGCGATAGCGACGGCGCCGGCTGTAGGTCGCCGCCATCAGGCCGACGCCCGGGCCCTCGGCCCAGTCGACCTCACGCGCCGTCACCTCCTGCCTGCATGCGCAACAGATCGGGACCGGGTCGAACACGGCGCCACAGGTCTTGTGGCGCAAAATGATTTCGATTTTCCCGTCGGGCGGTGCCCATTTGCGCTCCCATCGCAACATCATCAGCGATGTCCAATACAGGTCGCGGCCCTTTTTGGTGAGGTGATATTCGAACCGGCGCGGCGCTTGCGAATAGAGGCGCTTCTCAAGAATATCCGCGGCGATGAGGCGCTTCAAACGGTCACTGAGCAAGGGTTTGAGGATGCCGGTGCGGCTTCGTAAATCGGCGAAACGGCGGGCGCCGAGCCAGCTGGCCTCGAGGATGAGCAGGGTCGAGGTATCGCCAATGACCTCAAGGCTGCGCCATATCGAGCAGGTGCGAATAAACTTCCCGGCCATCGGCGCCTCATCGAATGCGACGGCCGCAACCTGACGCAAAATCGGGGCGTTGGACCCTTGCCCCCGAATACTGACTATGACCCTGATACTACCATACAACCCATAGGCCGCGGCCAACTTCATCAGTCTCAGGCGTTCGCCGCCCCCGAAATCAGAGCACCGGCGCGAATTGACAGCGTCGAGGCCCGGCGTATAGCGTCATAACCGAATTGCATAACAAGACCTACTCCATGAGCATGCCGGTGCCCGACGGGCGCCGCCGGAATCGAGGCGCAGCGTGCCGGTAATCCCGGAGCGGCGTGGTCGATTTTTGTGCCAGCGATGGCAGACCAACCGAGCGGAGACGAGACATGGGCGATGTGATGATGATGCTGGGCACAAATCTCATCATGCTAATCGGCATGATGCTGGTGCTCTGGGCGATCAGTATCCCGCTGAAGGATGTCAGCTTCATCGATTCCTTCTGGGCGTTCGGTTTCATTCTTGTCGCCGGATTGAGTTTCCTGCTGACACCCGATGGCGCCGCCGAGCGCCGCCTGCTTCTGCTCGCCCTGACCACGATCTGGGGTCTGCGTCTGGGGGGATATCTGTTCTGGCGCTGGCGCAAGGAAGGTCCCGACAAGCGCTATGCCGCCATGTTCAAGCACGTCAATCCGGAAGCCCGGCACTGGCACAGCTTCAAATTTGTTTTCATGCTGCAGGCGGTCCTGCTGTGGATCGTCTCGCTACCGGTGCAGCTGGGACAGATCTCGACGACGCCGGCTGCGCTTGGCCCACTGGCCCTGGCCGGTGCCGCCCTCGCCTTGATCGGGATTTTCTTCGAAAGCGTCGGCGACTGGCAGATGGCGCAGTTCAAGGCTGATCCTGAAAGCGCCGGCAAGGTGATGGATCGCGGCCTGTGGCGCTATACCCGGCATCCGAATTATTTCGGCGATGCCTGCGTCTGGTGGGGGCTTTATCTCATTGCCGCCGAAACACAGATCGGCTGGGCCGCCATTCTCGGCCCGATCCTGCTGACCGCCCTGCTGGTGAAATGGAGCGGCGCGGCTCTGCTGGAGCGCGGGCTGAAGCGCTCCCGCCCCGATTATGAAGCCTACATCGCCCGCACCAGCGGCTTCATTCCAATGCCACCGAAGTCCGGAGACCCGTCCTGATGAGCGCCGTCAAGATCAACACCATTGCCCACACACCGCCCGATCCGCGCCATCCCTATATGTCAGGCGCCTGGACGCCGAATTTCGACGAATATGATGCCGACAAGATGGAAGTGATAGGTGAGATCCCGACCGATATTGACGGGGTCTATGTGCGCAATACCGAAAACCCGGTGCATGGTTCGATCGGGCTCTACCACCCCTTTGACGGCGACGGGATGATCCATGCGATCTCCTTCCGCGATGGCCAGGCCGCCTATCACAACCGTCTGGTCCGCACCAAGGCCTTCGCCGCCGAGGCCGAGGCCGGCAAGGCGCTCTGGGCCGGCATCGCCGAAAACCCCCGTCTATCGACCCGGCCGGGCTGGGGCGCACATGGCGGCGTGAAAGACAGTTCCTCGACCGATGTCGTGGTCCATGCCGGCAAGATCCTCTCGACCTTTTACCAGTGTGGCGACGGCTATCGGCTCGACCCCTATACGCTGGAGCAATTCGGCACGGAAAGCTGGGTCCCGCTCGACGGCATATCGGCCCACCCCAAGGTCGACGAACAGACCGGGGAATTGCTGTTCTTCAACTATTCAACCCACGCGCCCTACATGCATTACGGCGTCGTCGGACCCGACAACAAGCTGAAGCACTACATCCCGATCCCGCTGCCCGGGCCGCGCCTGCCGCATGATATGGCCTACACCAAAAACTACTCGATCTTCGCCGACCTGCCGCTGTTCTGGGATCCCGAGGCGCTGGCAAAGGGCCGGCACGCGACGCGCTTCCATCGCGATATGCCGACCCGTTTCGCGATCGTGCCGCGCTATGGCTCACCCGACCAGATCAAATGGTTCGAGGCCGATCCGACCTATGTCCTGCACTGGATGAATGCCTGGGAAGAGGGTGATGAAGTCATCCTCGACGGCTATTTTCAGGAACAGCCCGTGCCAGGCCCGCTGGAGGTCAATCATCCCGATCCGCGGATGGGCCATTTGATGGCCTTTGTCGACGAGAACTCATTCAAGCCGAAACTGCATCGCTGGCGCTTCAACATGAAGACCGGCGCCTGCAGCGAGGGCCATCTCGACGATAGAATCCTCGAATTCGGCAGTTTCAACCAGGAGCGTGCCGGCACCAGGACGCGCTATGCCTACTCCACCACGACAGAGCCGGGCTGGTTCCTCTTCACCGGTGCCGTCAAGCATGACTACGAGACCGGCCAGTCGCAAAGCCTCGCCTTCGGTAAAGGGCGTTATGGCAGCGAAGCGCCCTTCGCGCCTCGCATCGGCGCGGTCGACGAGGATGATGGCTATCTCGTCTCCTTCATCACCGACATGGTGGAAGACCGTTCGGAATGCGTGCTGATCGACAGCAAGAATTTCGAAGCCGGCCCGGTCTGCCGCATAATCCTGCCGCACCGGATATCCAGCGGCACCCACGCCGCCTGGGCCGATGGTCCACGCCTGCGCGCCGCGCAAGCAGCCTGACATACAAAGCGCCGGCCCTGTTCTGACTGTCGTTCCTCCAGAAAATGGACTCTACGACCGCTCATCCGCGTCCCTCAGACCGGGGAAATTAACACTGAAAATAGGATGGTTTTGGCGACAAGTGGAGACCGAGTTCGTGTCCGCTGGAGTGGCTTGCGCGTTGCTGGAAGTCGCATCAACGTGCTGTCAGACGAACCGACGCGGAGCTTTGAAATCGAATACCGACCTAAAGTCAGGCGAATTGGCTTGAGTGAAATATTGAAATATTCCCGCTGGCTGCTTCGAGTGATGCGCAGGGACAGACGCAGGGTTTCCGGTCGCCAACCACTTTCCCCCGTTAGCGCCAGCTAGAAGGGCTCGACGTCGAGCTTGATGGTGAACCCGTGCTCGATGAGGTCATCGGGTTCTATGCCATGCCGGGCAATAAAGCTGCGCCAGTCCTCGCTATTGCGGTACCAGGCGCCCGGACCACCGATCAGGTTCTCGACCGTTGTCATTGGTGGCCGGTCCTTCGGGACCAGGCGCGCGCCGGTGATGCGGAAGCCGGCCTGGCTCATCGCGGTTTCCGCATAGCGATAGGAATGCGTGAAACGCAGCAACTCGTCGATGGGCAAATCGGGATAGCGACGACGCAGCCATTGCAGCTGAACTGCGGCTACACCATTGGTAATATTGCTCATGGTGACCGTGGTCAGGCGTGGGTCGGCAAATTCGATCCCGAGCGACTGCATTGTCCGGGCATTCATATAGAGTGCCAGCGGGATACCGGGCCTCGTCGAATTTTCGCCCAACAGATTGCGACGCGCCGTTCCGACCCAGGTCAGGCCATCAAGGTCCAGCTCGGACACGACCATCGTCAGATCGAGCGTCCCGTCCTCATTCTGACTGAGCGCGCGGCGCGCCCTGCCGACTTCGAGCTGTCCGAGATAGACCTCGACCGTCGCGTCACGATTTCCCCCGGGGAAAGTCGTCACCCCGTCAGAAAAACGAAAGCCCAGCGGGTCCGGTGTGCCGATTGCCATGTCGGTGTAAAAGTCCGCACCGATGGGCGTCCTGGCGCGCCGCCGCTCCCGTTCGATCGCCTGAACCAATTGCTCGAAGGAGGTCGCATTGGGCGGCGCGCGCAACACCTCACGCGCAATCGGGTCATCCATCAGTGCCGCGAAGCGCTGCGGTGATTCCGTGGCCAGGCGCGCGACATCGGCGCGCTGCCGCATATCGGCGATCTGGGTATAGGTACGCGCGGGCAGATCATCGGCCCAGGATGGCCGACCGAGATAGCGCTGACGCAAACGCTCTCCGAGGTCATAGGCGGTGCGCTCGGCATCGGTCAGGCCGCGGCCTCTCCGCAGCACGCCCGGTCGCGTGAACGCCGCATCGAGCCGTCGCGCCTCCTCGATGGCATTGAGAATATCGTCCTGCACACTGCGCTCAAGCCGGTCAAACAAGTTGGGCGTGAGGTCATTGGCAATACGGGCATGTCCGCGCGCAACCGAGCGGGTCAGGCTGGTCAGGCGCCAGGCGTCGACGAAACTGTCTGCTGCGCCGGCAAAGCCCAGTGTGACCTTGGTGACGCCGACGAACCAGCGCATATCCGCGGTGCGGTTGGCATAGTCATACCGGCCAGCCCCGAGCACCGCGGTAGCGCCGCGGGCGAAGGCCCGCTCCTCTTCGGAGCGCCAGATGGCGACCGATTCATTGGCGGTCGTGATCCCAAAATCGGTCGCATCGATCGCGAAGGCGAGCCAGGCGGCGCTGACCGTGCCAAAGGCCGCCGCACCCAGCCCGCCTCCAATTGCCGCGGCCAGCGCCAGGCGATCAGTATCGGCTGAAGACAATTCCTGTTGCGCCCGGATTGCACTGGCGAGTGTCGTGTGACCTCGAAGATAGGCCCGCGCGATGCGGTCCGGTTCCCAGCCACCGGCGCTCGAGGCGCGCATCAAGCGCGGTGCGGCCTGGCGTTCCGCAGCGCCGAAGCCAGTCGCGGTCAGATCCAACAGGTCGGATACATTGCATGCATCCACCGCCTGCGCGCTCTGCAGCGCCAGACGGAGGGCGGCGAGATAGGCCTCACCGGCCTGGCGGGTCGCGCGCTGGCGCCATGCGTGCAGCGCCGCATCGTCGAGCCCGTATTGACGCTTGAGAGCCGGATCATCGTCATAGCTGCGCCAGAAGGGGATGGTTTCGCCATCCGGCGCGGTCACCTCAAATTCCGAGAAGGGCTGGCTGGATTGATAAATGGTTTGTTCCAGCTGGATGCGTAATCCGTCGATTGCATCGCCAGCCAGACGCTCATCGCGCCATGCAGCTTGTTGTTCCAGCATGAGGTCGACGAAAGCATCGCGCAGGATGAGCATGGCGGCGTGATCACCCGCCGTGACGCCGACTTCGAACCAGGTCGGCCGGTAGAGGTCCGCCAGCGTCACACCGGTCAGCTCACGGCTGAGCGCGCCCAGCGTGTCGGTCGGGTTGAGGACAACGAGGTTTGAGAAGCTGTCGACCTGGGTTTGGGTCAGACGGTCGAGGCGCTCCTGCAGCGTGAGGTCATCGCCTGCATCGCCGACCGCCGACAAATCGAACTCGAACTCGGCGCACTCGAAGGACTGTATCAGCGCCGCGGGCCAGGTGAGATTTCGGTCCGTGTGTTCGGCTCTCCGCGCCCGCGCGATCATGGCGACCGAGGTCGCGATCGCCGCCTGGGCCAGTCGCGGCCTGGGCTCATACACGCCGGGCTCGGCGATGCTGGCGCGCAGCGTCTCACCCTCGCGCACTGGAATCGGCCAGCCCGGTCCGCTGTCCTCCTCCCCCTGCAGCTGCAGGCGCAGCGGAATGGTTCGATAGACGATGCGTTCTTCCTCATCGCCGGTTTGCGGGTTGAAGCGGGTCACGCTCTCCCGGTTCGCCGGGATTCGGCGAACATTGTCGCCAGGCGCGCCGGGGGTTTCCGCGCCGATGGCCGAGCGTGGAAACAAGACCGGTTCCGCGCCGCGAAACAGGACGACCTCGATGGTCTCGACTTTGAGATCGCGATCCGGAGCGAGCTCTACAACGAATGTTTCGGGCGCCAGCAGGACGTCCGTCGCTTCGGTTTCGCTGTCGTTCAGTCGCCGGGCAAAGTCGATACGGCCAGAAAAATCACCAAACTGGAGCACCCAACTGGCCTCGGCGCCATTCACCGTCAGCGTCTTGGTCCCCGGCAATGAAGTCGCGTCGATATCGGCGCGGACCAGGATCGCATCCATGCCGCGCAGCCGCTCGAAGGTTTGCGGGTCGACCTCGGCGCGCAGCCTGTCCCAACCGATCTCCGCCCGTCTCGTGAAATCGGTTGCGAAGGCGTGCTGCTTCATCTCGACAGCGTAACTCAACCCTGGCCCGTCACCGCCCAGGGTCACCGGCTCGCCGATCTCCGTCGGAAGGTCGGTCCCAATGACCAGCAGAGTGCGATTTGTGGAGGGTGTGACGGTGATATCGCCAGGCTGCTGTCCGTCCGGATGCGGGAAGCGCACCAGACCGTATTCCAGACGCTGCATCTGGCGCGAGAGCGGGATAACCGCATGGATGCGCGGGGCCAACCGGGTCCAGATTTCACGCTGGCTGGATTCGACCTGCCCGGTATTGTCACTGGTATAGCGGAGATCACCCTGGCGCCCGGAATAGGGTTGGTCAAAATAGCGCGGCGCATTCCACCGCTGCGTCCAGCCACCAACCAGTGAAGTCGGTCCAATATCGAGCGCGACTTCGACGACGCGTTGGGTCTGCCGCACCGGCCGGGCCAGGTTGAGTTCCAGCTCGGCACCCGCGACACTGAAGCTCACCGCCTGATCCGCCGTCTCGATCACATCACCTGCGGCCGTACCGACATAGCGCCTCCCGCCGGGCATCTCGCCCTCGAACCGGATACGCAGTATGCCGCCGCCCCGCTCAAACCGGGTCGATCGCAGGACGAAGGCCTCGCCAGAATCCCGAGCCTGGAACCGGACAATTGCGCTGGCTTCATCCTCGGCGATAATCGCGCGTCCCTCGATCGCCTGCAGCGCACTGTCATAGCTGGTCACATGCCAGACCCCGGCCAGCGCAACCGCGTCCACCTCATAGGAGTCGGGCGAAAAGCTTGGACGATCTGCGACGGCAGGACCGTCATCCGACCCCAGTTCGCGATCGCCCAGCGCGGCAATGACTCTCGTGTCAGCGCTGCCAGATCCCGATGGGTCCACGCCCGCGATCGGGTCGTCTGGCGATTGCGACAGAACGAGCACCGCGGTCACGGCGACCCCGGCGAAACCAGCGGCCGTGAATTCCCGCCCACCCCATCGGGTCGGATTCAGCCGGCGGATAAAGGCAGAAAGCGGATTGGTCACCGGTCACCCTCCGGCTGGATGGTCAGGACGTCACTTCGATAGACATGAGGGTCCTCGGTGCGACTCACCTCGAGGCGCCTGCCATTGCTCACCTCGATCGCATAGCGCTCACGACCGGGCGGCTCGTCATAATGAGCTTCGATAAAGAAGGGGTAGCCGGGAAAAACGGTCTCGACCGGCTCGTAAACATCATCAGACAATGTGTCCGAATCGCCGCCGATCCAGACCACGGCCCGGAGCCGCGGGGCGCGATCCGGTGCACTCGGTCCGCACTGTTCGGCAGTTGGCATCCAGACTGACGGCAGGAGGTAATCCACCATTGTCGAAGCGGCATCGATGGCGGGTTGAGGCGGGTAGAGGACTTGCGGCAAGGCGGCGTCCGGATCAGGCGCATTCCAAGCATATTGCCCGCCCTGCCACCGGACCAGCCCCCAGCGGTCCCTCAACTCGACATGCCGCCAGTCATAACGGCCGCCCGTGTCCGACCGCCAAAGCCGGTCGCTCTCGCGGCTGCCGGTCATGGCAATGCGAGACCGGACAGTCGCACCGCCTGGCTCACCGATATAAACCTGGTTGGGCGATATCCATACGGACCTGGGCGCCCCGCCTGGGGCCCCGTCACTTCCGTGGACCACCGACGCCGCCAGATCAAAATCTGACGCGGCAGTCCCGGCCAAGGTGATTTCAGCCCAGGTGTTCGAAGCGTCTTCCACAATCCGCGCGTCCGCCTCGATCCGCGGTGCCGCCACCTCGAAACCGACGGTGCTGAGCGTCTGGGCGTCAGCAAAGGTTGATGTCCGGTCGGCGCGCGACACCGGCATCGTCCCGCGCATCAGAGCGAGCTCGTAACGCCCGGGCGGAAGATTCAACGCGATATCTGCCGCGAGCCCATCCTCCGACCATCCGATCCAGGCGTCACGGCGATCCGAGGGCGAGGCCGGCGGCCCGGCTCGAACCTCCGCCGCGATTGCCGCCCGGTTTTCTGCAGTGATTTCGTTGAGCACCTCCTGGTAATCCGCAGATTCAATAACCGCCGTCGGAATAGTGGGGTCATTGAGCGGGCTATAGGGTTGCCCCAGCACCGGCGCGTAAAAGTCCGGTTCGGCACGACCGATCAAGGGCGAGTAGGCACTGTAGGTGATCTGGTCAGGGATGACCGCGACACAGCCATAGGCGAAATCATGCCGGCGTCGCAGTGAGAGCCAGAGCGACAACCCGACCAACTCGACAGTCTCCGGTGGCTCAAGCGCGAGACTGGCCGTGTCGCCGACGGCATAGGCTTGCCGGTCGAGCGCCAGCCCAACCTGCCCGAACCCGATCACGGGCCGGTCATCGGGGGGGTAACGCCAGGGTTCGACATCGCCCGCCAACACGAATTCAACACGATCAACCAGCACAAAATCGGTCATATCCGGTGATCGACTGGCCGGATTTCGGTAGACAAGCCGCGCCTCATACCGTCCCGGCATCATCACGTCCGGCAAGGCCTGATCGACAAACAGCTCTCCATCCGCCGCGAACGAGCCCAGCGCGCAATCGGGCCAACCCCTGCACGATGCCACGGGCCTCGTCTCCATCGCCAGCTGGCGCGATTCGCCGTCACCCATTCTGAGAAGCTGGAAAATCAGATCAAGCGGTGCGGGCGATTGTGCGAGCTGGGGGGGCAAGGCAAGCCGGATTGAGGGTTTGGCGCTGACTGGGTATTCGGCTCCGCCGCCTGGCAGATCAGGCAATGCCAGAATACCGGTCATGTCCGGCATCTCGACGCTGATCAGAACCCGATCGACAATGCGCGCATCGGAACCGATGAGACGAAGCTCATACTGGCCAAGCGCCAGAGCCTGGTCTTGCTCCGGCACGTAAACATAAGTCTGCGGCGTCGGGCCGCCCGGTTGCGAGGCTGTGCGCGTGCCCAAATCCTGATCTGTCGACAGCGGCGGCTGAAAAAACAGATTCTCATAACCGCTGCTCCACAGATACTGGCCATCAGGGTCCGTGCTGCCCCCGAGATGCCGCCGCGGCACCCGATGGAGTTCGGCACGCAGCCCGCCATACTCGTCGAGGAGGGCGGGCAAGTCGTTGAGCTGGAATCTGATCGCATCCCAAGGCCGCAGCGTTGTGCCCGCAGGTAGCGTCAAGGCACCGGGGCTGGGCCTGACGTCGCGCTCGATCCAGAACGACGCATCGGCCACCGAGTTGAGGCCAGGCTCCGGCAGGATCGCGAACCGGATCTGAAGCCGCGGCACGACCTCGTCTGGATGGTAGAAATCCGCGGTATTGAACTGGCAACTGCCGCTACGACCCGCCGGAATGCTACTCCCGCAGACACGTGGGTCCGGACTGGGGCTGATGAAGAATACGCTGTAGACAGCCTCGGCCGGCTCGGACGGCGTCGTCCAGGACACCGATACGGTGTCGCCGAAACGGTAGACCTCCTGATCCGGCACCGCCGCAGCCTGTGCCCACGACCCAGCCGACGACAGGCACCAAACAACCAGGAAAAAGACAGATACGCGCATCACAGCGATCTACTCCCTCCCCAAGACAATTCCCGTCCACGCCTCGTGAAGAAGAACAATTCACGGTGGCGCTGTCAAACCGAGGCAAAACTGCCAGCGACATCGCCAAGCTCCTTGCGATCTGAAACCACAACGACACCGGCAGCGATCCTTAACCTCAAACCCACCACGGGGCCGCCAACACGCTCGCGGGGATCGGCATCACGACCGAACGCTTCAAACTGATTTGCCCAAGGATCATGTGCTGCCCACACGAGTCGATCATCAAGCGCTTTGCGACCGTCTTAGCGAACTGGGTCGATGAACAAGGAAACCAATGCCTCCATCGAAAGTCGAGCAACCGAACAGCACCAGGTCTCACTCATCGCCCATCCCATCGCACTTCGGCTCAAGGTTGCCACCTTTGAGCTCATGAGAACCGATGCGACTGCAATATCCCCACAACCGCGCTAGGCGCACCTGCCCGCCAATCCCGAATTGTGTCTGAACGCCGCCGCTTTGAAGGCGGCGGCGTTCAGTCGCGGTTCAACTGATCTGTTTTCAGATGATATTCTCTGCAAAGCATGCTCAATTGTGAGCAACCGGCCCGTTCCATAAATGTCGGGCCAGGGGTATCGGGGATTTGAATGATCAGGCTGTCCGTACTCTTCATTGCACTGATCGCCTTCGGCGGCGGCGCGGCGGCACAGGATGTATCCATCTTGCCGAGTTCCGGCGATGCGTCGCTTTCCGCCGGCTTCACGCCGGATCCTTATCGTGTCCGGCTTCGGACCGGCGGCTTGATCGATGCCAGCCAGACGCGCGGCCCGGGCTGCAGCGGCTTCATCGCCGAGGCCCCCGATTTCGACCTTTTCTACAATGCGGGCGCATTGCCATTGATCATCTCGGTCAATGCCGACGTCGATACAACGCTGGTCATCAATGCGCCGGACGGGAGCTGGCATTGCGATGATGACAGTGGTGATGGCCTCAATCCGTCTATCCGCTTCACCGGTCCGCAATCGGGCCTTTATGACATCTGGATCGGGACCTATGCCGACGCCTCTCGCGAAGAGGCGACGCTTTCGATTTCCGAACTTTTCAGCGAGTAAAATCGCACATCAGGGGAGAATATTCATGACCTATAAATGGGCGGTTGGCGCCGCAGCAATCATGTTGCTGGGAGGCGCCGCACAGGCACAGGATGTCAATGCGGCACCGGCCTATGGATCGGTTGTATTGTCGGCCGGGTTTGCACAGGATCCGACATCGGTCGGGATCCAGGCTGGCGGCGCCATATATGGCGGCAATGTCGACAATGCCTGTTCCGGTTTCATCTCCTTCCAGCCGTCTCTCAATCTGCAATATAATGCAGGCGGCTATCCGCTCTACATCTCGGCGGCATCGGATGCCGACACGACGCTGATGGTGAACGCGCCGGACGGTAGCTGGCACTGCAATGACGACGCACCGGGCCAGGGCCTCAATCCAGGTGTCGAATTCTCCGCACCCCAATCGGGCATTTATAATGTCTGGGTCGGGACATTGTCGGCCGGCAATGGCTATGAGCCATCCATGCTGCACATTTCCGAAGTCGGGTTTTCCAGCGAAAACGCCTATTCGCGAGCGCCGAACCCGGCACTTCAGCCCAATTCCGGCACGCTCACACTGCGCGCTGGTTTCGGCGATGATCCACGTCGCGTTGAAGTTCGCGCCGGTGGCGATCTCGACGGAAATCGCGGCACTGGCGATTACTGCTGGGGCCAGATCAGCGAGGCGCCCGACGTCTGGCTGAACTATTCCGCCAATAACCAATATGATCTCTACCTGTCGATGGAATCGGATTCCGACACGACGCTGATCGTCCAGGGGCCTGACGGCAACTGGATGTGCGATGATGACACGGCCGAAGACCTCAATCCGGGCATCCATCTGACCGATCCGGTCGCTGGTCGCTATGCGATCTGGGCTGGCCGTTATTCCGGTGGCACCCTGGCCGATGCAACCCTGTTCGTGTCCGAGCTTGGTTTCCGCGGCGACGTTGATGTGCCGGCCGTGCTCGATTTCAGCCTGCCGTCAAATTACGGCTCGGTCTCGCTGGATGCCGGCTTCATTCCGGATCCCTATAATGTCCCGCTGCAAGCTGGCGGCGATGTTGATGCCTTTGATGCAGTCGGCCAGGATTGCCGCGGCTTTGTGACCACTGCGCCGGATTTCAACCTGACCTATCAGGCCGGCGGCCTCGACCTTTACCTCTCCGCGAGCTCGAACGGCGATACGACACTGGTCGTCAATGCGCCGGACGGCAGCTGGTCGTGCGATGATGACAGTGCCGGCAATCTCAATCCGGGCATTCGCTTCGATGCGCCGCAATCGGGCCGTTATGACATCTGGGTCGGCACTTATGGTGAAGTCGAGCCTGAAGACGCCGTCCTGCACATTTCCGAACTCGCTTTCGGCGATGAATACCAGGCTGGCGAAATGCTCGACTTCTCGCTGGAGGCCAATTACGGCTCCGTCGCACTGGTGGGCGGTTTCTCGCCGGATCCACATGTGGTTGATCTCGTCGCCGGCGGTCCGCTTGCCGCGGAATCCAGCGCCGACTCGATGTGCCGCGGATATGTCACCGCCGCGCCGGATTATGAGCTGACCTTCACACCGGGCTCGCTCGACCTCTACATCTCGGCGCTTTCGGACGCAGACACGACGCTGGTCATCAATGATCCCAACGGCAATTGGATCTGCAATGACGACAATAACGGCTTCAATCCCGGCATTCGGTTCGAAGGCCCTGCCGCGGGGACTTATGACATCTGGGTTGGCACGTATCGCGAAGGCGATGGCGCTCCGGCACGGTTGGAAATCTCCGAGCTCGGCTTCGCCGACTGACGCTTGAGGCTGATGCCTGCAGTGCATGAACAGTAGAACGGGCGGCTCTCACAAGGGGCCGCCCGTTTTCTGTCCGGGCGAAGCTGCGGACCGGGCCGGCCGGGGCTTTCATCGGTGCGGATGTTATACTATATCATCTGCAATCTGGACGGATGAAACGACAATGGCATTGATGCCCAAGCTCAATCTTGAAAACGGCACACTTGACCTGACCGGCGTCAGCCTGTCGGCGGTCTGCGTCGCGCATTGCCTGTTGTTTCCGGTCCTGCTTGCGGCGGCGCCGCTCTTGACGCCTGGCCTTGCCGAGGCGCTTGGCGCCAGCCATGCCTGGCATTTCGGCCTGCTGGCGATTGCGGCTCCGGTCTCGTTATTGGCGCTGGGCTGGAGTGTGCGGGCCAGTCATGCGCGCTGGCCAGTGCTGGCGATGGGCGTTTTCGGCCTGACATTGATGGCGATTGGTGCCCTGCATCTGTCGAGCCAGCTGGTCGAAACCATCATCACCCTGTCCGGCGTGACCGTGCTGGCCGCAGCACATCTGATCAATTGGCGCGCCCAGGCGCAGGCCGGGCATGATCACGAGAGCGATTGCGGCCTGTGCGAGCATGAGCATACGGCCTGATTCAGACTCCCTCGCGCTGTTGCAATCCCCTGTGATCCGCGTATAAACCCCGCTCTCTTATCACCAGTCTACCGGGCCAAATCGACATGCCCGCCGACTGTTAACACCCTCGGGCCGGTTCGCCGGTCCTGCAAAGGAGATGGAAATGTCGAAGATGAAGACCAAGAGCGGCGCCAAAAAGCGTTTCAAGCTCACTGCCACGGGCAAGATCAAAGCCGGTCAGACCGGCAAGCGTCACGGCATGATCAAGCGTACGCCGAAGCAGATCCGCGACAAGCGGGGACAAGTTGTCATGTCTGCCCAGGACACCAAGATCATCAAAAAATATCTCCCGTACGGCCTTTAAGCCCCCGGCATTGAGTAGGAACACACTATGTCACGAGTGACATCCGGCCCGGCTACGGCCATCCGCCACAAAAAAGTTATCAAGAAAGCGAAGGGCTATTATGGCCGTCGCAAGAACACCTTCCGCGCTGCCGTCCAGGCTGTGGAGAAGGCCGGCCAGTACGCTTATCGCGACCGCCGTGCCAAGAAGCGCACATTCCGCGCCCTCTGGATCCAGCGCATCAATGCTGCGGCACGCCTGAACGGCATGACCTATTCGACGATGATGAACGGCCTGATCAAGGCCGGTATCGAAGTCGACCGCAAGGTCCTGTCCGACATCGCCATCCATGAGCCAGACGCCTTCAAGGCCCTGGTTGATCAGGCGCAGTCCGCGCTGGCCTAGGCTTGTCTAACGACTTCAGGAAAAGGCCCGCCGGCGCACCGCCCGCGGGCCTTTTTCGTTTCAGGGCAAAACTCCAGACCGGGTGGCGCGGATTTGTGCTGTCGACACCTGAAATTTCAAACGCTAAACCCCAACCTGACAGGCAAGGGCGAAGACATGACCGATACCGCTGCTCTCGACGCACTCGAAACCGACGTGCTGACGCAAATCTCAGGCGCCAATGATGAGGCCGGCCTCGACGCTGTGCGCGTCGGTGCGCTGGGCAAGAAGGGTTCCGTCTCGCTGATGATGCGCAATCTCGGCGGTATGAGCCCGGAAGAGCGTCAGGTGATGGGCCCGGCGCTCAACGGGCTCAAGACGCGGCTTGGCGATGCCCTGACGGCGCGCAAGGGCGCGCTCGAGGCCGCCGCGCTCGATCTGGCGCTGGCCTCCGAGACAATCGATGTCTCCCTGCCGGTGCGGCCGGAACCGAAGGGCTCGATCCATCCGATTACCCAAGTGATGGAAGAATTGGCGGTGATCTTCGCCGATATGGGTTTTGCCGTCGCTGAAGGCTCGGACGTGGAAGATGATTTCCACAATTTCACGGCCCTCAACTTCCCCGAAGGCCATCCGGCGCGCGACACGCAGGACACGTTTTTCATGAAGCCGGGCGCGGATGGCCAGCGCAAGGTCTTGCGCACCCATACTTCGCCGGCCCAGATCCGCACGATGATGAGCCAGACGCCGCCCTTGCGCATTATCGCGCCGGGCCGGGTCTATCGCTGTGACTGGGACCAGACCCATACGCCGATGTTCCACCAGGTCGAAGGTCTGGTGATCGACAAGGAAACCCATATGGGTCACCTCAAGGGCGTGTTGCAGGATTTCCTCGCCGCCTTTTTCGAGACCGATGAAGTGGTGACCCGTTTCAGACCCCACCATTTCCCCTTCACCGAACCATCCGCGGAGATGGATGTGCGCTATGAGCGCGTCGGCCAAGCGGTCAAGGTCGGCTCCGGCGATCAATGGATGGAGATTCTCGGCTGCGGCATGGTGCATCCGAATGTGATCCGCAATTGCGGCCTCGATCCGGACGAATACCAGGGCTTCGCCTTCGGAATGGGCGTTGATCGTCTCGCCATGCTCAAATATGGCGCCCCGGACCTGCGCGACTTCTTCAATTCCGACCAGCGCTGGCTCGGCCATTACGGCTTCTCGCCGCTGCTGCAGGCGAATATGGCGACAGGGCTGAGCTGATGTGGCGCTGGTTCACCAATAACCATCAGACCCTGACCGGGATCGGCGCCATGCTCGTGGGCATCGCGGCGCTGCTGGTTGCCTGGGACCAGGGCCGGGTGATGCGGGCGCAGCAGCATGGTGCGGTCTACCCCGTGCTGCAGGTTGACGGTTTTGTCTCGACCATGCCGGACGCGGCCAGCCTAGGGATCACCATCGCCAATAATGGCGTCGGCCCGGCGCTAATCCGCCGCGTTTCGCTCTATCGCGATGGCGAGTTGCAGTCCGGGCTTGATGCCTATCGAGCCCAGCTTCCGGATGGCTACAACCTCTCCTGGGCCGGGCTGACCGGCAGGGCCCTGGCCCCCAATGAAAGTGTGACCCCGATCAATATCCGGTGGCCACGCGAGGATATCACCCAGTCCGAGCTCAGCGCCGCGGCGTCGAGCTGGGACGCCTGGGAGGTGCGCGTCTGCTATTGCTCGGTATTCGATCGCTGCTGGGAGACGGCGCCCGCTGGCGGTGCGCTCGCCCGGCGCGTGAACCAGTGCGCAACGAGCGCCGACGACGCGTTTGAACAATTGGGTGCCGCCAACCCGGCCCCGACATCACCTGAAACGGCCATATCCCGGCCGGAGGACGAGCAATGAAATTCCCGCTTTCCTGGCTGAAATACCATCTCGAAACCACGGCCTCGCTCGACGAGATTTGCGAAGCCATGACCATGGCCGGTCTCGAGATCGAGGAGATCGATAATCCGGCCGAGAAATTCGCTGCCTTCACCGTCGCCTATGTCAAGGAGGCTGTCCCGCATCCCGATGCCGACAAGCTGCGCGTCTGCACCGTCGAGACCGTTGATGGCATCAAGCAGATCGTCTGCGGCGCCCCCAATGCCCGCACCGGCATGCGCGCTGTCTACGCGCCGCTCGGCGCCTATATCCCCGGTCTTGATTTCTCGCTCGACAAGAAGCCGCGCAAGATTCGCGGCATCGACAGTTCAGGCATGATGTGTTCAGCCAAGGAACTCGAGCTCGGCGACGACCATGACGGCATTATCGATCTTGAAGGCGACTGGGCTGTCGGTACGCCGGCGGTCGTGGCGCTGGGCCAGGACGATGTCGTGATCGATTTCGAGGTTACCCCCAATCGCCCCGACTGGTTGGGTGTGCGCGGCATTGCCCGCGATCTCGCGGCAACGGGTATCGGCACACTCAAGCCCATGCCGGTCACGCCGGTCCCGGGCACATTCCCCTGCCCGGTCAAGGTCGAGCTCGACTGGCCGGAAGCCTGTCCGGTCTTTGCCGGGCGTGTGATCCGCGGCGTCAAAAATGTCGCCTCGCCGGACTGGCTCAAGAAAGCACTCAAATCCATCGGCCTGCGCCCGATCAATGCGCTCGCCGACATTACAAACCTGATCTCTTATGATCGCTGCCGGCCCTTGCATGTCTATGATGCGGCGAAACTGACGGGTTCGCTGCACGCGCGCCGCGGCGCCGGCGACAGCGATACCTTCGAGGCGCTCGACAAGAAGACCTACACACCCACCGAAACCATGTGTGTCATCGCCGATGAAGCGCATTGCCTCGGCTTTGGCGGCATTATGGGCGGGACCGAATCCGGCTGCACCGACGCCACCACCGATGTCTTCATCGAAAGCGCCTGGTTCGATCCGCTGATCACGCGGGCCGCGGCCAAGGCGACTGGCATTGATAGCGACGCCAAATACCGCTTCGAGCGCGGTGTCGATCCGCAATCGGTTGTCGATGGTATTGAATACGCGACGCGCCTGATCCTGAAAATCTGTGGCGGCGAAGCCTCCGAGACCGTCGTCTTCGGTGAGATCCCGGCTGCGCCAGCCGATATCGAATTCCCGCTCAGCGAAGTCAAACGTCTGACCGGGCTCGACCTGCCACGCGCCGAGATTCTTCGCATCCTGACCACGCTCGGCTTCACGCCGACCGGGGCCGGCGATGTGTTGACCGTCGGTGTGCCGAGCTGGCGGATGGATTGCGCCCTGAAGGCCGACCTGGTCGAGGAAGTCGCGCGCATCCACGGCTTCGACAAACTCATTGCCACCTCGCTGGCACGCCCCTCGGTGCGGCGACAGGCGCCGGCGACGGCGATGCAATTGCGCGCCCGCTATGCCCGCCGGGCCCTGGCGGTGCGCGGCTATCAGGAAGCGGTGAGCTGGTCTTTCTGCGAGACCGCGCAGGCGGCCCTGTTCGGCGGCCATGGCATTGGCCTGGCACTGGAAAACCCGATCTCCTCCGAACTCAATGTGATGCGCCCGACAGCGCTGATCCATCTGCTCACCGCACTGCAGGCCAATGCTGATCGCGGCCTGAGCGATGCGCGCCTGTTCGAGGTCGGCCCGGTCTATCTGACCGATGCCCCGGACGGCCAATTACTGGTCGCGAGCGGCGTGCGCCGGATCGCATCCGGCCGTCACTGGACCGGCACACGCCTGCCTGACGTGTTCGACGTGAAGGCCGACGCCATGGCGGCTCTGGAAGCCGCCGGCGCGCCCGCGGCTTCGCTACAGGTTGCCGCCGAGGCGCGCGACTGGTGGCATCCGGGCCGTTCCGGCGTTCTGCGCCAGGGGCCGAAGAATGTGATGGCCGAGTTTGGCGAGATTCATCCACGCGTCCTCAAGGCGCTCGGCATTGATGGCCGCGTGCTGGCGTTCGAGATCGTGCTCGATGCTATCCCGCAGCCACGCAAGGCCTCGGGCCTCAAGGCCCGCACCCAGCTCGACCGCGCCGATCTCACCCCGGTCAAACGCGACTTCGCCTTCCTGGTCGACAAGACGGTCGCCGCCGACGCCCTGATCCGGGCCGCCAAGGGGGCCGACAAGGCCTTGATCAGCGATGTCACCGTGTTCGACGTCTATGAGGGCAAGGGCGTTCCCGACGGCCAGACCTCGCTCGCCGTCGAAGTGGTGCTGCAGCCGCGCGACAAGACCCTCACCGATGAGGATATCGATGCCGTCGCGGCCAAGGTGATCGCCAAGGTCTCAGGTGCGACCGGCGGCACGCTGCGGGGCTGAGGATGGATCCGCACCGTCTGGCCCACGCACCCTACGCCGCACAGGAAGCCTTCCTGATCGAGGCGGTTGCGGCCGATGCGCTGGCGATGACGGTGCTGGAGCGGGCCCGTGCGATGGATCTGCCCGATCACGGCCTGATGGCCGGGGCGGTGTATCAATCGGTCTGGAATGCGCTGACGGGGCGCGCCCCGGGCTATGGCATCAACGATTATGATCTCGGCTATTATGACGCCAGCGATCTGGGCGAAGCGGCCGAGGATGTGGTGATCAAGGCCGGCGATGCCGTGTTCGCCGATCTTGATGCCATCGTCGAGATCCGCAATCAGGCCCGCGTTCACCTCTGGTTCGGCGCCAAGCATGGCGTCACGCGCGCGCCACTGGTCAGCACACGCGATGCCGTGTCGCAATTCGCCTCCCACACCCATGCCGTCGCTGTCCGGCTGGATCTCGTGGGGGAGATGGAGGTGCTCGCACCGTTCGGGTTGGGCGAGCTGTTTTCCTTGCATGTTCGCCCGGTGATGGAACTGGCCGACCAGACAGGCTGGAACGCTAAATGTGAACGTCAGCACAAGCTCTGGCCTGAGGTCCGGTTCGAACCGGTTCTCACCGCCTAGTGCTGATGCGCGTTGGCGGCGGTTGTCGCAAGCTCGCGCCTGGCCTGGCTCAGGATCTGGAAGGCCGAGCTCAGGAACAGGGCGGCCATGCCCACCGCGACAATGATGTCGGGCCAATGGCTATGGGTCAGCCAGACCACGCCGGCCGAGACGAAGACGGCGATGTTTCCGATCGCATCATTGCGTGAACACAGCCAAACCGAGCGCACATTGGCGTCGCCATCGCGCCAGCGCATCAGGATCAGCACGCTCACAACATTGGCCATCAGGGCGAGCAGGGCGATGCCGCCCATCAATTCCGCCACCGGTTGGGCGACGAAGACGGCGCGGTAGAGCGCCAGAACGAGAATCGCCGCGCCCATCACAAACAGGCTGCCAGCCTTGACCAGCGCCGCATTGGCGCGCCAGCTCGGCGGCTTGCCGATCACCCAGAGCGACAGGCCATAGGTCGCAGCGTCGGCGAAGAAATCTAGCGCATCGGCCTTGAGCGCCTGGGACTGAGCTGCCGCACCGGCCAGCATTTCGACCACAAACATGCCGGCATTGATAATGATGACGGCGATCAGGGCGCGCCGGAAGCCGGCGCTCATCCCGTCGAATTCCTTGGTCTCGCAACAGCTGCCCGACATGAATTTCACTCCTTGCAAATCGCTCCAGTGACAGCCTAATCTCTCTAGTCACTAGAGGTTCAAGGACAAATGTCAGACCTGTCGATCGGTAAGCTGTCCCGGGCGAGCGGGGTCAAGGTCCCGACCATCCGCTATTATGAGACGATTGGCCTGCTGGCGGAGCCGCCGCGCTCGCAGGGCGGGCAGCGCCGCTATGACAGGGCCGATGTCGAACGCCTGCGATTCATCCGGCATGGCCGCGCGCTGGGTTTCGGTCTCGATGATTTGCGGGCGCTGCAGGATCTCTCCGACCGGCCCAACCAGTCCTGTGAACGGGCCGATGCCATTGCCAGCCGGCAGCTGGCCGAAGTCGAGCGGCGCATTGCCGGGCTGGAAGCCGTGCGGGTGGAGCTGGCGCGCATGCTCGATCACTGCGCCCATGGCGAGGTCGATCAGTGCCGCGTCATCGAGACATTGTCGGATCACGCCCTGTGCGAGGGCGATCACCTGAAAATCAGCTAGGGCACGCGGTCACATACCGCCGCCAATGCGGTTTTTCCAATAGCCGACATCCTCGGCATATTTGCCGACGATCTCGCCGAGCACATTTTCCAGCAACAGGCTGTCAAAGCCGATCCATTCGTCCTGGTTGATCTCGTCAATGCTTGCCATGGAGCGGCGCAGGAAAACGGCATAAATGCTCACCAGCACCACGAACAGGATCAGGAAGATAATCCCCAGATCCGCCAGACGGGCACCGGCATCAAATCCGGTCCATTCGATCAGGGCGAGGTTGAGCCCCGCGAGCACGACGGTGAAGAGCAGCGGTACGAAGACCAGATAATAGCCGGAATTGCGCAGCATCTGGAACATGATGTTGCGCACGAAGCTCTCGATGAAAAAGATCCGTTGCGCGATCCACAATACATTGGTGTGCCACATCCGCGCCGAGTGCGAGAATTTTGCCGCATCCTTTTCCTGACCCACCGTGACCGATTTGGCCTGGCCTTCGGCGGTGCGGAAATGATCGTTCAGCTTGGCGAGATAGCGCGTGACGAAATTGGATAATTCACGGAAATTATTGCGCTGATACGGCACGTATTCCATGAAATAGATGATCCACATCGCGAAGGCGCCGCCAATCGTCGACAACGCCGCGAAGGCGGCCTGGCTGAGATCGGTCGGCCCCATGGTGAAGGGGCCGAGCGACATGGGTCCGGCCAGCGTGATCAGGCTGCCATCATTATAGAGCAGGTTGATGATCAGCACGATGGCGATAATGGTCGAGAACACGACAGTCAGTTTGCGGACATTGGAATTGATCGTCTTGCGCATCTCGTTGAGCAGGTAGAGACAGCCGCTATCGACCGGGAAATACTCGGCGATGACGGCGCCTTCCTCGTCCTCATAGAGATTTTGCGGATTGGCGGAGATCTTGACCCGCCCATTGAGGAAGGCCGCGCCCTGGCGGTAATAGTCTTCGGCCACTTCACGAGTCAGCTCGCCGGGTGTGCGGATATAACCGACCTTGACGCCGGTCCAGTGAAACAGGAAGCCATTGCGCGTGAGGTGGGCATTCTCATGGGAAAAATCGGAACCGAGGGCTTTTTCAGTCTCGGTCTGGGCGCGGGCGGCACGTGACAGCGCGGCCCAGGCGCTCGGACCCATATGGGCAGGACGAACCGCGCCAGGGCTGGCCCGCGTGATCGCCTTGAGGCCGAACAGCTTGCCGATCGGCCGGAAAATCGGACCGGTGATGCGGCCAATGATCTGGAAGGGGATTTGACGGGCCAGCATCAGAATGAAGAGCACGCCGATCCCGACCAGCAGGATCAGGCCACTGATAGTACTGCCTTCAGTCATTTCGATCTCCCCTCGGGCGCTTCCAGCCCCATGTCCGCACCTACACTATCGCGCAATAATCCCTGACGGTAGTGCGGGATAAGCTCACCGGCATTCCCGCTTGCCGAGTTTCGCCCTGCAGCGCCTAGTTGCTCGCACTGTCACGAGGAAATGGAGTTTTCAATGTCGGGTTTGCGAGCGGGATTATGTTTGATGTTACTGACGGCGGCCCCCGCCTGGGGCCAGGACACGGCCGCGCCTGATCTCGATGCGCGCTTCGCCGAGCTCGACCGCCAGGTGTTCGAGCTTGGCTATAATGGCTGCGACCTCGACGTCATGGCCGCGCTGACGAGTGAGGATTTCGAATTCTATCACGATATCGGCGGCGTCACCCTGGGACGTCCTGATTTCATCGACAGTATCGACCGGAATATTTGCGGGCCAGACTATCGCGTTACCAGAACGCTGGTTGAGGGCTCACTCGTCCTGCATCCGCTTTATGATAACGGCGCGCTCTACGGCGCTGTGCAGTCCGGCGAACACTTGTTCAGCATTGTCCGCCCGGGCGAAGAGCCCGAATTGACCGGGGGTGCCAGCTTCACCACGCTCTGGCGGCTGGAGGACGATGCCTGGCGGATGTCACGCGTGCTCAGCTATGACCACCACCCGGTCGAGGCTGGCGAGGCGCACTAGGGCTCAGACGATATCAAAGGCCGGGTGGTATTCGATCTGTGTACCGCCCGGCAGATGCGCAGCGCCATTGAGTGCGAGCACCTGGAAAGCATTGCCGGTCTTGTCTTCCGGATCGCCGGCCCAGTGCAGGTCGAGCGATGGGGCTGGTTCGAAGCCGAAGCGGCTATAGAAATCCGGATCCCCAAGCACGATGCAATAGGTTGGTCCCAGCGTGCGGATGAAGTCGAGTCCGGCCTCGATCAGCGCTGCGCCGATGCCGCGATTCTGGTAGTCGGGCAGCACGGCAACGGGGCCGAGGCCAAGACCGGGAATTTCCGGACCATTGCCCGTTTTCGCCGTCGCCGGCGAAAACATCGCCACGCCCACAATTCTGCCGTCGAGCTCGGCGACGAGCTCCAGCGCATCGGCATCGGCCGCGCGCAGCGCAACCGCAAGCCGGGCTTCACCGGGCTCGGGAAAGGCGCTTTCTAGCAGGGTATCGACACCGGCATAATCCTCTGACTCGCAGGGGCGTATCTTCACTAGAAGGGTAACCAGGCGCGGCGGCGCGTATAGGCGAGATAGCCGACATTGGCGCCGGCGCGCAGGCCAACACCGGAGCGGATCGGCGCGAGCGTGATATCATCGGCGCGCTGATAGTTTACGCCCATGCCGGCGACCAGATAGGCCGTGCCCTCAACGCCGGGAAAGCGCTGGAATAACAGCGCGGGATCGTCGAGATTATAGACCAGCACGAAGACGCGGCTGGCATTGCCGCCGGCATCCCAGCCGACCGATGGGCCGCGCCAGAACACTTTCTCGCGCACGCCGTTTTTCATGGTGAGATAGCCTTCGCCATAGCGCAGGCCGAAACCGATCGCGCCGGAGACTTCCTCGCCGGCGATATAGCCGACTGGACGTCCGAGGTCGGAGAACACGCGCTCCAGCATGCTGGCAGCGGCTTCGGCAGTGACACCGAAGAAATCGGTCACCGCATCAGTCAGCTCGTCCTGGGAATAGGTGTCGACGGGATCAGAATACGCGCTCGGCTGTCCGTATTCCGGGTCCTGCGCCTGGGCAGGCGCGAGGAAGCAGATGGACAGGGCGGCGATGGTGGCGGCAAGGATGCGCATGTGGAACCTCCGGTCGCTAAAAACAGGGCCCAGCTTATCAGCAGGGATTGCGGCGACAGCGCGGCGAAATGGTTAGCGTCAGGTTAACGGGTCGATATTCCCCGGCCCGTACGTGGCAACCCGTCAGGGGCTGCTCGCAATCGGGCTTACGGGCATGCTAGCCTGCCGCTCCGGGGAGCCTGAAATGACAACAGCACATTGCCACGACGTTATCATCATCGGAGGCGGTCTGTCCGGCCTGCGTGCAGCGGACCTGTTGCAGCACACGCGCGACATCGTCCTGCTTGAGGCGCGCGACCGCGTTGGCGGCCGGGCGCTGGCCCACAGTTTCGCCAATGGCGATACCGCCGATCTCGGCGGGCAATGGGTCGGACCGGGTCAGGACCGGCTCTATGCCCTGATCGAACAATTCGGCATGACGACCTACCCGCTCTGGGACCAGGGTGACCGACTGGTGTTGAACGGCGAAAAGCTGGGCCGCTATACCGGCACTATCCCGAAACTGGCGCCGCATGTTCTGATCAATGTACATCTGATGATGACGCGCTTTGACGCCATGGCGGCCCAGCTCGACCCGGCCAAACCATGGGCACACCCGAAAGCCACGCAATGGGATCATCAGACGGTTGGTCAATGGATGGAGAAACAGGCCTTCACGCGCCAGGCCTTCAATATTTTCGCGGTCGGGATCGGCGCAGTATTCACCGCCGAACCACATGAAATCTCGCTCTTGCACGCGCTTTTCTATGCCCGCGCCGGCACTTCGCTCGACAATCTTCTCGCCACCACCGGCGGTGCGCAGCAAGACCGGGTGCATGGCAATATGGCAGGCCTGGCGCAGCGCCTGGCCGAAGGGCTGGGGGATCGCGTCAAGCTGAACCACCCCGTCGAGACCATCGCCTGGAGCGATGCCGGCGTGACCGTCACGACGGCGCAAGGTGCATTCAAGGCCCGACGCGCCATCCTCGCCCTGCCGCCAACCCAGGCGGTGCGCCTGCGCTATGATCCCGTCCTGCCCTCGCGCCGCGCGGCGCTGTGGCAGCGCATGCCGCCGGGTGCCTGTATCAAATGCATCGCCCAGTACGAGACGCCCTTCTGGCGCGAGGACGGGTTGGCTGGCCAGGCCGTCGGGCCTGACCTCGAAGTCCGCGTCACCTTCGACAATAGCGAGGCTGGCAAGGATGCGGGTCTGCTGCTGGGCTTTATCGAGGGCGATCATGCCCGCCAATGGTCCGGCCGCGACCCGGCCGAGCGGCGGGCGGCCGTGCTGCAGGCCTTCGCCCGCTATTTCGGTCCCAGGGCGCTCGATCCGATCGATTATGTCGACCAGGACTGGATCGCCGAAGACTATACCCGCGGCTGCTATGCTGCCCTGATGGGACCCGGCGTGTGGACCTCGCTGGGAATGGATTTGCGCCAGCCAATCGGCCCGATGCATGTCGCCGGCACCGAAACCGCGACGCAGTATTACGGCTATTTCGAAGGCGCGCTGCAGGCCGCCGAACGTGCCGTCGCCGAGATTGAAACCGCACTTGGGGCTGACTGATGTGCGACACGTTGGTCATCCGCCGCGACGGCATCAGCTGGTTCGCGAAGAATTCCGACCGTGAGCCTGACGAACCCCAATGGGTCGAGGTCCACGCCGGCGTCCGCGGCGACAGCACCAGACGTCTGAAATGCACCCATATCTCGATTGATCAGGTCCCGGACCGTCTCGGCACGATCCTGTCGCGCCCGGTCTGGATGTGGGGCGCCGAGATGGGCGTCAATTCGGCTGGCGTCGCCATCGGCAATGAAGCGGTGTTTTCGCGCCAGGTGATGCCAAGCGGCGCAGCCCTGCTCGGGATGGATCTGGTTCGGCTCGGGCTGGAACGCGGCGGCAGCGCCCGCCAGGCCTGCGACGTGATCACCAGCCTGCTTGAGACACATGGCCAGGGCGGCCCCGCCGGCTATCGGGACAAGAATTTCCGCTATGACAATTCCTTCCTGATCGCCGATGCCGCCGAAGCGCTGGTGCTGGAAACAGCCGGGCGCGACTGGGTGGTGCGCCCGGTTGCCGAGCGTTGGGCGATCTCCAACACCTATACAGTGAGCGACGGCGTGATTGCCGCGTCGGTGAAAGCGCCTGCGCGCGGGTTTGGCGGCTGGCGCGAGACCTGGCTGCGGCCCCATTTCGGCTGTGCCCGCCAGCGTATCGCCCTGTCACACGCGCGAATGCGGGCGCTTGAAACCGAGGGTCCCTCGCTCGCCGGACTGGCGGCAATTCTTCGCCGCCATGCCAGCGGGGACGGGTTTGCGGGCGGCAGCAATCGAGATCTGTGCATGCATGCCGCCGGTCTGCTGCGCCCGAGCCATACAACGGCGTCGATGATCGTCAAACTGGCACCGGGTGAGCCGCCCCGCCTGGCCATGACCGGCACCAAATCGCCCTGTATCGCACTCTTCCACCCGGTCGATTTCGACGGCGACTGGTCGGTCTGTGACCCGCAATTATGGTCGCGCGGATCGCTGATCCATGACGCCGTCGCCGCCAATGCCGATCTGCGCGCCGGCTTGCGGAGCCGCAATGACGCGCTTGAGGCGCGCATCCTGCCACTGATAGAGGCGGGGCGGACGCGTGAAGCCGAAGCTGCCCTGCTGGCCGACGGGGATCAGGGTTCGCGCTGATCAAGCGACAGCAAGGTCAACGCCGCACCGTCCAGCCCGCCGCCGACATGGATTTGCGTCCCCGCGACGGCGATATTAGTGCCGTCGGAGCCAAGACCCCACAGATTGCCGCGCAAATAGGCGGTCATGCCAATATCCGCGCCGCCGGAGCTCAGTCGCCCGGCCAGCGCGTAACTTTGCCAGGCCTGCGCCTCGGTGAGGCGACCGGCATCACTGCGATCGGCATCAGCCGGCCAGCCAGTCGTATATCCACCCCAGGGCTGGTCCCAGACACCGGACGGCTGCAGAAAGGCCGGCACCGCGATGATATCGGCCTCCAGCACGCGCACGCTGTCATACAGGTCCGGATGCCAGCTATCGGCGCAAATCAACACAGCGAGACGGCCCGTCGGCGTCTCGAACACCGGCAGGCGGTCGGCAGGCCAGGCAGCGGTGAAGGGCGTCTCGCTCGGGATGGGATGAGATTTGCGCACCAGCGCCGGATCGATCGAGCCGTCGGGATGAAACACGGCGGACATATTGTAGAGCGGCCCGTCGCCGGCGATCAGCACGCCCTGCTCGACGCGTGGCTCGGGCAGCACGATCGAACCGGCGACGATCGTTACGCCGTACTCAACCGCCAGAGCGCCGAACACGGCTTGATAATCGCGCGCCATCTGCGGCGCGCGCATGCGGAAAATCGCCGCTGCGGTGCGATCTTCCTCGCCGGAGCCCAGCCAGGCTCCGACAAAGCGAAGCGGATTGGCTGCGACAAGCCAGCCCATCGCCGCGTCGACGCTGCTGGCGGTGAACGCCGCGCGCGGCGCACCGGCAGCAACCAGCCAGGTGCCGGCGTGTTCGGGAAACACGATGATGGAACCCGGTGCGGTGTCGAGCTCGGCACGGATTTCGTCGAGATAGGCGGCGAGCCGGTCATGCAATGTCGCGGCGCTCTGATAATGCGTCTGCTCGAGCCAGGGCTGGACGCCCACCAGATAGGGACCGCCATCTGTCGTGACCCGTTCGACGGCCTGAAGATGCAGATCCGGATCGGCCGGCAGGCTTGAGGCCTGGCGAAACACACTCCAGACCAAAACCATGGTGATCGTCGCGATCAGTGAAATGGCGATGGTCCGCAATTGAGTGTCTCCGGTGCGGCAGCGAGTGGCGGGAGCATTGACCGCGACGGCAGCAGGATCAAGCGCCGCTCTGCCGCGAAGATGGTGAATTCTTAATTTTCCAGCCATGCGCGGACCGGATAGGTTCACGGCAACACTTTCACCGAAAGGAAATATCATGCGTCATCTGATGATGATTACTGTGAGCACTGCCGCCTTGTTCGCGGCGGCCTGCACTCCGGCCACAGATACCTCTGCTGCCGGCACTGCCGAGACAACCGAAACCACCCAGACCATGGAGACCGTCATGTCCGACAACGCGCTGCTCGCGGAATGGACTGGCGATTATGGCGGCACGCCTGATTTCGAAAATGCCAGCCTCGGCGACCTGGCCGCGGCGATCCGCGAAGGCATGGCGATGAACCTGGCCGAGATTGATGCGATTACCGCCAATCCGGAACCGGCCAGCTTCGAGAATACCATTGTCGCGATGGAGCGCTCCGGCGAGCCATTGGGCCGGGTCTTCACCTATTGGGGCATCTGGTCGTCGAATAATTCGACCGAGGAATTCCGCGACATCCGCAATGAACTGACGCCGGAATTGTCCGCGTTCGGCTCGCAAATCACCCAGAACGAGGCCCTGTTTGCCCGTATCCGCGCCGTCTACGAGGGCGAGGAAATGGCGAGTTTGCGTCCTGATCAGCAGCGTCTGGTCTGGCTGACCTATAATAGTTTCGCCCGCAATGGCGCGACGCTGGAAGGCGCCGCCGCCGAACGCTATGCCGAAATCAGCCAGGAATTGGCCCAGCTCTACAACACGTTCAGCAATAACCTGCTGCATGATGAAGACACCTACGTCACCTATATCAGTGCTGACCAGCTGTCCGGCCTGCCGGAAAGTGTCGTCCAGGCAGCCGCCAATGTCGCGGCAGCTCGTGAGCGTGAAGGCGAATACGCCATCACCAATACGCGCTCCTCGATGGACCCTTTCCTGACGTTCTCCGACGAGCGCGATCTGCGCGAGACGGTGTGGCGGACCTATTACAGCCGCGGCAATAATGGCGACGAGTTCGACAACAACCAGGCCATTCTCGATATCCTGCGTTTGCGCGACGAGCGCGTTGAGCTGCTGGGGTATGGCAATTACGCCGAATGGCGCCTGGAAGACCGCATGGCCCAGACCCCGCAGCGGGCGATGGATCTGATGGAAGGCGTCTGGACCGCCGCAGTCGCGCGCATCCATGAAGAAGTCGCCGACATGCAGGCCCTGGCCGACAGCGAAGGCGCCGATATCACGATCGCGCCCTGGGATTATCGCTATTATGCCGAGAAGGTTCGCGCCGATCGCTATGATCTCGATTCAAACGAGGTGAAGCAATATCTCCAGCTGGATAATCTGCGTCAGGCGATGTTCTACGTGGCTGGCGAATTATTCGGCTTTGATTTCCGCGAGCTGCCGGTCGGTGAAGTCACCGTCTGGGACCCGGCCCAGCGGGTGTTTGAAGTCACCGATCGGACAAGCGGCGAAAATGTCGGCCTGTGGTATCTCGATCCCTATGCCCGTCCGGGCAAGCAGTCAGGCGCCTGGGCGAATTCGCTGCGCGGTCACACGACCATTGATGGCGAAACCAATGTCCTGGCGACCAATAATTCCAATTTCGTCGAGCCATCGCCGGGTCAGCCGGTTCTCGTCTCCTGGGATGATGCGACGACCTTCTTCCACGAGTTCGGCCATGCGCTGCATGCGCTGTCCTCGAATGTCGATTACCCGACCCTCAATGGCGGTGTGCGCGACTTCACCGAATTCCAGTCGCAATTGCTTGAGCGCTGGCTGCTGACACCGGAAGTGGTCGACAATTATCTCGTCAATGCCGCCGGTGAGCCAATGCCGCAGGAATTGATCGCCCGCATCCGCGCCGCGGCCAATTTCAATCAGGGCTTCTCGACCGGCGAGTATCTCGCCTCGGCACTGATGGACATGGTCTATCACACCACGGATCCGGCCGAGATCGGCGACGTCCAGGCCTTCGAACGTGACACGCTGGCAGGCCTCGGCATGCCGGACGAGATCGTCATGCGTCACCGCTCGACCCAGTTTGGTCACGTGTTTGAGGGTGAGGGTTATGCGACGGGTTATTACGGCTATATGTGGGCCGATGTCCTGACCGCAGACGCCGCCGAAGCCTTTGAAGAGGCTGGCAGCTATTACGATCCGGAGGTGTCCCGTCGCCTGGTTGAAACCCTGTTTGCCCCGCGCAACTCGGTCGATCCCGCCGATGCCTATCGCGCCTTCCGCGGTCGTGACGCCGACGTCCAGGCCCTGATGCGTGATCGCGGCTTCCCCGTCACCGAATAGGTTACGGGCATATCGCAAAGCGATGGCCGGCGGAGCAATCCGCCGGCCATTTGCGTTTCGGAGCTGGCCCCGCCCCGCTCATTCAGCGACGGGCAGATTCTCCAGGAAGAAGCGGATCGTGTTTTCGCCCATCACCTGGCGGATATCGGCTTCCCTCAACCCGGCCGCCAGCAGGCGATCCGTCAGAACGGCATATTCCGAGGCGTCAAAGGTCGCTGTGATCGTGCCGTCATAATCGGAACCCAGGGCGACATGCTCGACGCCGAGCAGATCAATCGCGGCGAGTATGGTGGCGGCAACGCCCTCGGGACTGTCATCGCAGGTGACGTCGGCCCAGAAGCCTATGCCGATGACGCCGCCGCGCGCTGCGACCTCTGCCATCAAATCATCGGGAATATTGCGCCGCGCTTCGCAATGGCCGTGAATGCCGGTGTGGGAAATCACCAGCGGGACATCAGTCAGCTCGAGCACTTCGCGAACGACGGCTTGAGAGGAATGGGCGAGGTCGACAATCATGCCGCGTTCGACAATGCGGGATACGGCGGCGCGGCCGAAATCGGTCAGGCCGGCATCGGATACACCGTGCAGGGAACCGCCCAGTTCATTGTCGAAGAAATGCTGCAGGCCGATCATCCGGTAGCCTTCATCATAGAGGCCATCGATGTGGGCCAGATCGCCCTCGAATGGGTGCCCGCCCTCTGTGGCGAGAATTCCGACAATGATATCTGCATCGCTGGCACGCCGTTCCAGCGCCGCGGCCAGATCCGCCCGCGTCCGGGCGACGATAAACGCGCCATCCGATGCGGCTGCAACGCGTATCAGGCGCCGGGCATGATAGCGGGCACGGGCATAGATCGAGGTCCATGTATCGAGCGGCCAGAGCTGGACGATGGCCAGCGGCGTGATGTTGTCGCTATCGCCGGTATTGCTGTCGTAATTCATGTCGGCCGGGGTCTTGGTGACGCTGGAGAAGACCTGCAGCGCGACACGGCCGGCGCGCAGGCGCGGCAAATCGGTGTGGCCGCGATCATTCCAGCGTGTTGGATCGCGCATCCAGAGCAGCATGTCGGAGTGCAGATCAGCTACGCGCAAACTGTCATGCAGGGCCGTCGCTTCGGCGGCGATGGCATAGGGCTCGTGAGCGGTAACCGCATTCATGTCGTGGTCGAGTTTCGCGGGGAGAATGCCGAATATACCGATGGCTGCTGCCACTAATATGGCCGCGGCCACTATCAGAATAATACGCATGTCAACGCCCCCGGAATCTGCTTGACGGCCAGAGTGCCACAGCCGGGACGGCTTGCAAGTAAAAGGGCGGGGCAAGCAAAAGGGCCGCCCGGTTTCCCGGACGGCCCTCCTGATCGTTTAAAGCCTGTCGGATCTATTCGCTGTAAAGCTCGGAGATCGCCAGCGAAGCCGTGGCGTTATTGCCCTGGCTGTAGGAGCCGATCCAAATGTCGTAGACACCGGACATTGGACGGTCGAAGCGCACGGCCGGATTCAGACCCGCATTGCCGCCATCATCATCGCAGAACCATTGGCCATTGGGACCATTGATCAAAAGCGTCGTGTCGGAGTTCGACGCCGCCGAAATGATCAAAGGCAACGAACCTGCGGTAAAGGTCAGCTCGAAATCCGGTGCCGAAGCCACCCAGCCGGCGCAGCCGGACTCGACGCTGTTGGCGCGATAGCCGCCACCGGATGTGATGTTGACGCGATATGGATCAGGCTGGAAGCCCGAGCGCAGCGAGGCCGTGCCATAGGCCGCAGGGGCGGACATGTTGATGCCCGACTGTGGCCGAGGTTGAGGACGAGGCTGGGTCTGCTGGCCCGCGACCAGACCGATTTCCGAGATCGACAATACCGAGCTCGCATAATCGCCCTGGGAGTAGGAGCCAACCCAGATGTCATACCGGCCAGAGGCCAGATTAGCCAATGTTATCAGCGGGTTGAGGCCATTGCCGCCATCATCGTCGCAATACCAATTGCCATAGGCATCATTGACGACCAGCGTCGTGTCCGAGCTGGACACCGCACCAATGGTCAGCGTGTCATAGCCGCCAGCATTGTAGTTGACCGAAAAATCAGGCGCATCGGCAATCCAGCCACGGCAGGAGCTGCTCAGCTGGGCCGCGCTGCGTGTGCCGCCGGAGGTGATGTTCACCGTATAGGGATCGGGCGTGAAGCCGGAATTGAGATTGGCGCTACCGAAGGTCGCGGGCGCATAGGTATTGGGGGCATTGGATGTGCCCTGGGTCAGGCCGATTTCGGAGACCGAGAGGACTGTGGCGGCATAATCGCCCTGGGAATAGGAACCGATCCAGACATCATAACGGCCGGAGCGTGGATTGCTCAGCTGGACCAGCGGGTTGAGGCCCTGGCCACCATCATCATCGCAATACCATTCACCATTCGGTCCATTGACCAGCAGCGTGGTGTCGGAGTTTGAGGTCGCACCAATCGTCAGATCATAACCGCCAGCCGAGTAATTGACCGAATAATCGGGCGCATTGGCGACCCAGCCGCGGCAGGAAGAGGACACATTGCTGGCCGGAATCGAGCCGCCCGACGTGATGTTGACATTGTACGGATCGGGCGTGAAGCCGGCATTGAGATTGACGCTGCCATAGCTTGGCGGTGCCGAATAATCCTGGGCGAGCGCGCCGCCCGCCATTAGCGCGACTGATGCCGTCGCGAGCAAAAATGCTTTCATCTTGATTTCCCCTTGAACGATTGCCGGCGGCTCGGCCCACCCCGTGCAAGCCGCCCCGGCAAATGCCAGATATTCATACTAGAATACTTCCCGGGTGAACCCTAGCTGAATGAAAGAGTTTTTTTCAATTTCCGGTCTGGCGAGCGGTGGTCGTGACGCTGGCCGCCATCAGACCTCGCCCGCAGCCATCAGGCGCGAGACCGAAGCCGCCAGCACGACCGGCAGCTCACCTTCATCGCCGTGCTCGCCGCGCTCAAGCGCGCCGGCGAGTTGGCCCAAGCGCGTCAGGCCGACATTCAGCGCCGCACCGCGCAGCCCGTGCGCCGCCGCGCGCGCCGCCGCCGCATCGCCATCGCGGCGCGCCTGTAGATGGGTGGCAGACAGGGATTGGAAATCCTCGGCAAACTGGACTTTCAGGGCAGCGAACGTGTCCGGGCCAACGGCAGCAACAAGCGCGTCAACCATGGCCGTGTCGATCTCTGCACAATCCCGCCAATCCATCGCCTGACCCGCCATCAATCTCTTCCTTCGGAAAAATTCCCGCGATACCTGCGCGGTTGACCGTGCGACCCTCAGTCGCGCCCCGCAACCAGACTAGCGCCTGATCCTGATCAAGCCGTAAACCCCGTGTGAGGGAGCGGCAGCCATGGCGGCGCTGGCCGTTTTTCCCGAACCGTCAGAGGCCGGTAAAGACCTGCAAAACCCGCAATAGCGGGTCGTCAAAGCGAAGCTTGCCCTGGGTCAGGGCCAGACAGATGCACTCCTCGCCCTCGCCGATCTTGATATCGTGCTCGACCTCGGGATCGGCCTCTTCCACATCACCGCGCACATAGCGTTGCTCACCATCGAGAAATGAGCCTTGCAACACCAGGGTCAGCTCCGTCCCGCGATGGCCGTGCTGCGGGATGGCAACACCGGGACGGGCGCGCAGCAGCCATAAACGCTCATCGGCCTCGCTATGCCAAAGCATCGCCTTCCTGAGGCCAGGGCCGAGAAATTCCCAGCGCAGGGCGATGCCTTCCCGGTCGATGAAATCGCGCAATACGTTCGGCAGGCAATCGGGCAGCTCGGCCTCGCCAGCGGGGGCCACCGCGGCCGGTTCCGGTTTGGGCCGGGCCGGCTCGAATGCCGCATCGAGGGCAAAGATATCATCGGCATCGAATGCGATGTCGGCCGCATCGTCGAGCGATTCCAGCAGGGCGCCGCCAATGCGCGCCATCGAGGCGGCATGCGCGCGTGCCGGCACCGAAATCTCCAGATGCGAGCGCAGCAACATGTCCTGGCCCGGCGTCATTGAGGCGCCGGCGGCGTGGTCGAGATACCAGCCCTCCTCGAGGAAATAACCTCTCTGGCTCATTGCAGATCTCCAAGACTGAGTTTCATTTTGTCCATCGCCAGGCGAATTCTCGATTTGACAGTCCCCAGCGGCAGGGTGAGCCGCACCGCAATATCACGATGCGACAGGCCCTCCAGGAAGGCCAGCTCGAGGACGCGGCGTTGATCATCGGGCAGGAGATCCAGTGCCGCGGTCACCGCGCTGACATCCTGCCCGCGCTCATAGAGTTCATCGGCGGCCGCAATTTCGCCGGGCCGCAGCGAGGGATCGGTCAGGTCGACACGATCGGCGCGGAGCAATTTGCGATACTGGTCGATATGGAGATTGCGGGCGATCGTATAGACCCAGGTCGAAACGGCGGATTTCGCGACATCATAGCTCTCGGCCCGGCGCCAGATCGCAAGCATGGTGTCCTGGGCCAGATCATCGGCCTGGGCGCCTGCCAGGCCGCGCCGGATCAGAAAGCCGCGCACGCGAGGCGCGAAATGGTCGAACAGGCGACGGAAAGCCTCGCGGTCCCGATCAGCGCCAATGCGCTCGACCAGTCGCGCCAACGCCGCGGCATCCAATATCCCTGCCTGCGACGGCACAGCCATCCCCATTCGCCCCTTTTCCAGGCCAACCCGGCCTGGGGGCCGAGCGTCATTCAATATTCGGGCGACAGCGTACATGCCCAGACTACGGCGCCCGCGGCCAGATGGATCACATGCAAACTCAGTGATCCGCTCAAGGCCCGGACTCGTAAGTCCTTTTATTGACCACAATTATCGGGCGCGGCCAATGGGTGTACTACAACAGAAAAAGCGGGTCGCGGTGATCGGTTCGGGGATTGCCGGGCTGTCAGCGGCCTGGCGTTTGAGCCTCAATCATCAGGTCACCCTGTTTGAAGCGGCGCCCCGGCCCGGCGGTCATGCCCATACGGTCAATGTCGATATCGACGGGACGCCGACAGCGGTCGATACCGGATTCATCGTCTTCAATCCGGGCAATTATCCCAATTTCACGGCCATGCTCGATCTGCTCGGTGTCGAGACCTCACCCAGCGACATGTCCTTTGCCGCCTCGCTGGACGGCCATGGCTTCGAATACTCTTCCAGACCCGAAGGCTTGTTTGCCCAGAAGCGCAATCTGCTGCGGCCGCGCATGTGGCGCATGCTGGGCGATCTGTTGCGCCTGCACGCGCATTCGAAGGCGCTCGACACAAGCGCCGAACAGCGAAGCCTCGACCAATTCCTGCGCGATGAAGGCTATTCGCGCACATTCCGCGACGACCATATCCTGCCGATGTGCGCGGCGATCTGGTCGTCACCGGTCGCCACCATGCGCGGTTATCCGGCCCGCACCTTCTTCGAGTTTTTCCGCAATCACGGCCTGCTGCAGGTATTCGACCAGCCCGCCTGGCGCACCATCACCGGCGGTAGCAACAATCACGTTCAGGCGATGACTGACCTTTTCATCGGAGATTTACGGCTGGCGACGCCGATCCGTTCGGTGACGCGCAGCGAGGACGATGTGACACTGCAATTCGGCAATGGCGAGGCGATGTCGTTCGACGAGGTGGTTTTCGCCTGTCACAGCGACCAGGCCCTGGCCTTGTTGACCGCCCCCTCGCCGCAGGAGATCAATCTGCTCGGCGCCATCCGCTATCGCGACAATGTCGCCGTGCTTCACACCGACACACGCCTGATGCCGCGGCGCAAATCGGCCTGGGCGAGCTGGAATTATCTCGACACGCCGGACAGCTCCGGCCAGGAGCGTATCAGCCTGACCTATTGGATGAACCGGCTGCAGCCGCTACCGACCGCAAAGCCGGTCCTGGTCACGCTCAATCCGGATCTTCCGCCGGCGCCGGAACTCGTCCTGCACACCGATCACTACGCGCATCCGGTGTTCGATGCTGCTGCGATCACGGCGCAGCGGCAAATCCATGAGATCCAGGGCGCAAACCGCAGCTGGTATTGTGGCGCCTGGCTGGGATCAGGCTTTCATGAAGACGGGCTGCAGTCGGGTCTCGCCGTCGCCGAAGCGCTTGGAGCGCCGCTGCGTCCCTGGGGGCTGGACGGCATGACCGGACGTATTGTCTGGCCGGACCACAGGCAAAGCCGTGCCGGGAAGCGTCGTACGGTCGCGGCCGTATGACGCCGCTACCCGCCTCTCTGCTGGACGGCGATATCGGCCACACACGGCTGGCGCCGAAGCGCCACAGCCTGCGCTATCGCATGCATTCCATCCTGATCGATATCGATGGCCCGGCATTGGCTCAGATCCGCTCGCCCCTCTTCTCGGTCGATCGGTTCAATCTCGTCAGCTTTCATGCCCGCGATCACGGGCGCGGCGAAGGCGAGCTGCGGCCCTGGGTCGAGGACCAGCTGGTGGGCGAGGCGGCCGATTTCCTCCTCGGCCGGGTACAGATCCTCGCCGCGCCGCGCGTGCTCGGCCTGGTCTTCAATCCGGTGACGGTGTTGTTTTGCCATGACCGCTCTGAAGCGCTGCGCGCGGTGATCTTTCAGGTTTCCAATTTCCATGGCGGCCGCTGCGCCTACACTTTCGCACTGCCGCCGATTGCGCCGGGCGGGACACAGGCCGAAAGCCTGCGCTTTGCCAGCAGCAAACGCTTCTTCGTCTCCCCCTTCAATAATACCGAGGGCGAATACCGTTTCCGCCTCGACCGCGACCCGGCCGGCCTGCGCGTGGCGATCCAGCTCTATCGCGACGGTGCCTGTGTCCTCAGCGCGGTCCACCAATGCACCATCCAGCCGCTCGCGACGCGCAGCCTGTTGCGCGCTCCCCTCTCGCTGGCCCTCAACACAATCAAAATTGTCGGAGCCATTCTGCTGGAAGCCCTGCGTCTTCGCTTCAAGGGCCTGAAGATGTATACTCCCAGGCACGGCTCCATCGACACCAAGCCTTGGAGACAGTGATGGACATCTATTCCGACCGCACCGGTGATACCGGTCAGCCCAAGCCGGGCAGCGCGATGGATCGCTTTATCGCCAAGCGTCTGCGTCAAGCCCTCAGCGGCCTGGATGACGCCCATCTCGTCATACACTTGCCCTCCGGGTATCGGGTCTCCTGCGGCGATCCGTCGGCCAGCGTGTTCGCAGAATGGCGGCTGAAGCGCTGGAATGCCCTGATACGGCTGGGTGCGAGCGGAGCGCTCGGTTTCGCCGAGGGCTATGTCAATGACGAGTGGGACACGCCGGATTTGCGGGCCCTACTCGATGTCCTGGCACACGCCTTCGACCAGATCGACCTGGCCCAGTCGCGCGGAGGGCCGAGCCGGGTGATGGGTCGAATTCAGCACTGGTTCAACGCCAATACGCGCCGCGGCAGCCGCCGCAATATCGCCTTCCACTATGATCTCGGCAATGCCTTCTACGCGCTCTGGCTCGATGATAGCATGACCTATTCCTCCGCCTGCTTCGCCGCGCCGGACCAGAGTTTGAAGGACGCCCAGGCCGAGAAATACCGCCGGATTTGCGTCGCCGCGCAGCTTAAACCCGGCGATCACGTGCTCGAAATCGGTTGTGGCTGGGGCGGTTTCGCCGAAGTGGCAGCGCGCGATTTCGGCTGCCGCGTCACCGGCATCACCCTCTCGACAGAGCAATTGGCCTATGCCCGGGAGCGGATCGCCAGGGCCGGGCTAGGCGATCAGGTTGATCTGCAAATTCGCGATTATCGCGATGTCGATGAGGCTTTCGACGCCATCGTCTCGATCGAAATGTTCGAGGCTGTCGGACAGGCGCATTGGCCAATCTATTTCGACCAGCTGGCGCATTGCCTCAAACCGGGCGGATATGCGGCGCTACAGGTCATCACCCTGCGCGAAGCGGATTTCGCTGATTATCGCGGCACGGTGGACTTCATCCAGAAATACGTCTTTCCAGGCGGCATGCTGCCGCCGCCATCGGCCCTGGGCCGTGAGGCCCGGCGCGCCGGGCTGGAGGATATCGACGCGCACATGTTCGGTGAAGACTATGCCGAAACCCTGCACCGCTGGCACACAGATTTCAACGCCGCCTGGCCACAGATCCGCGAACTCGGCTTCGACGAGGGCTTTGCCCGCATCTGGCGCTATTACCTGGCCTATTGCGAGGCCGGCTTCCGCTCGGGCCGCTGCGATGTCGGGCAATTCGTCTATCGCAAACCGGTGACCGCCCTGTCCTGAGTTGAGGCTCTGGACCGCGCGCCCGATCCGCCGTCAAATGGAGACCAAGGGGCTCAGCAGCCACCGGGAGCGGCGGTCATTGGCTTGGACGGATCAAATACGCAAAAATCTGCCGGCGGGTGCGCTGGCGCTCGTCTGTCTGTTGCAGCCTGCGCCCGCCGCCGCCGAGGAGGCGCTGATCGCCGTGGCGTCGAATTTCAATGCCGCGGCGCGCGAACTGCAGACCCGTTTCGAACAGTCCGGCGAGCACACTGTGCTGATCACGCCCGGCTCGACCGGCCGGCTCTACGCCCAGATCTTGCACGGCGCGCCATTCGATGTCTTGCTTTCCGCGGACCAGGAGACCGTGCACCGGCTTGAAGCGCAGGGCCGGACCGTGGACGGCACGCAATTCACCTATGCCATCGGGCGCATCGCCCTGTGGTCGGCCAATGGCTCAGCCGACGTCGGCCCGGTCGAGGACAGGTTGCGCCAAGGCCGCTATCGCAGCATCGCCATCGCCAATCCCCGGCTCGCCCCCTATGGCGCTGCCGCACGCGAGGCGCTGCAGGCGCTGGAGCTCTGGCCATCGGTTGAAGCCCGGCTCGTTACCGGCGAGAGCATTGCCGCGGTGCAGGCGATGCTGATCACCGGCAATGCCGATCTCGGCTTCGTGCCGGTATCGCAATTTGCCGGCACGGATATAAGCCGAGACACCAATTACTGGGCGATCCCGCAGCATCTCTACACACCGATCCGCCAGGATGCGGTGCTGACGGTGCACGGCCAGAACAATGCCGCAGCGCGGGCCTGGCTTGATTTCCTCGCCAGCCCGGCCGCGCGGGAGATCATCTGTGCCCATGGTTATGGTGTGGATGAATAATGCCTGATCTCGGCCCACTCTGGCTCAGCGTCGAACTCGCAGCGATCACCACACTGATCCTGCTGGCGCTCGGAACGCCGCTGGCCTGGTGGCTGGCGCGGACGCGCTCGGGTCTGAAACCGGCCATCGAGGCGCTAACCGCCCTGCCATTGATCCTGCCGCCGACGGTGATCGGCTTCTACCTGCTGATCCTGCTCAATCCGACCTCGCCGATTGGCGGTTTCTGGCTGACCCTGACCGGCGACACGCTGACCTTCTCCTTCACCGGCCTGGTCGTGGCCTCGGTGATCTATTCCCTGCCCTTCATGGTGCAGCCCCTGCAGAGCGCCTTCGAGAGCGTCGGGCGGGCGCCGCTCGAGGCCGCCGCGAGCCTGGGGGCCTCACCACTCGACGCGTTTTTCAGCGTCGCCGCACCACTCTCCATCCGCGGATTCCTCACCGCCTCCATATTGAGTTTTGCCCATACGATCGGAGAATTTGGCGTCGTGCTGATGGTTGGCGGCAGTATCCCCGGCCAGACCCGCGTGATCTCGATTGCGATCTTCGAACAGGTCGAGAGCCTGCAATATCGCGACGCTCATATTCTCTCGGGCATGCTGATCGCCTTCTCCTTCGTCACCCTGCTGGTCGTCTACAGCCTCAATCGACGGTTCCGTATCCATGTCGGATGATCTGTTATCGCTGCAATTGCGCTCGCGGCGCGGTGGATTCGACCTCGATATCGAGGCGGAAATACCGCTTGCCGGCATCACGGCGATTTTCGGCCCCAGCGGCAGTGGCAAGACCAGTCTGCTGCGACTGATCGCTGGTCTCGACCGCCCCGCCGAAGGCCGCATCGCAATGGGCGATGAGGTCTGGGTTGATCGGGCCCGGCATGTTTTCCTCCCGGCCCACCGGCGTCCGGTCGGGCTGGTGTTCCAGGATGCGCGCCTGTTCGGACACCTCACTGTCGCGGGTAATCTGGATTTCGCGCAGCGACGCGCGCGCGCTGAAACCACCCGTTTCGATGCCGAAACGATCATCGAGGCACTCGACCTGGCGCCCTTGCTGCCGCGCCGCCCGGCCTCGCTGTCCGGTGGCGAAGCGCAACGTGTGGCGCTGGCCCGCGCCCTGTTGACCCAACCGCGATTATTACTGCTCGACGAGCCGATGGCCGGACTCGACCATGCCCGCAAGGCGGAGCTTCTGCCCTATCTCGACACCACGCTGCGGCAATTGGACATTCCCGCGCTCTATGTCAGCCATTCCGTCGAGGAAGTGGTGCGGCTGTCCGACCGTGTCCTCGCTCTGTCCCAGGGTCAGTGCGTCGCGATGGGGCCGGTCGAGGACGTGTTCGCCCGGCTGGAGATCGAACCGCTGGAACGTGAATTCGAGGCCGGCGCGATCCTCGCCGGACGACTGGTCGCGCATGATGAACGTCTGCAGCTAAGCCGGGTCGATATCGGCGGCCAGATACTGGAATTGCCGATGCCCGTCGCATTGCAGCCCGGTGATGCGGTCCGGCTCAGGATCCGGGCGCGCGATGTCGCGATCGCGACGCTGAAGCCGCAGGCGATCAGCATCCGCAATGTCCTCGATGGCCGGATCACAGCCATCACCGCAAACGAGACCTCACCCTATGCCGATTTGACCGTCTCGATCGGGACCAGCCAGTTGAAGGCCCGTCTCACCCGCGCCTCGGTCGAGGCACTGCAACTGGCCCCCGGCCAGGCCGTCTATGCGCTGGTCAAGAGCGCCAGTTTCGACCGAAGATCTGCCTAGTCGCCGCACGATGCGGGGTACGGCAGACCATGAGCAGGCAATTGCGGGTAGCTTCCCGGGGGATAGCGATGACACAAGCGATAGACAACAAACCACTTGCCGGCCTCAAAGTCCTGGAATTGGCCCGCGTGCTGGCCGGGCCGTGGATCGGCCAGACCCTGGCTGATCTCGGCGCGGAAGTGATCAAGGTCGAAGCCCCGCGCGGCGATGATACCCGCCATTGGGGACCTCCCTGGATCGAGCATGAAAGCGGGCGGGCGGCGGCCTATTACCATTCCTGCAATCGCGGCAAGCGCTCGATCGCGCTGGACTTCACCAAGCCGGAAGATCGCGAACTGGTGCTGCAACTGGTTGATGGCGCTGATGTATTGGTTGAGAATTTCAAGGTTGGCGGACTGGCCAAATACGGGCTCGACTATGACAGCCTCAAGGCGCGCAATCCGCGCCTGGTCTATTGTTCCGTCACCGGCTTTGGCCAAACCGGACCCTATGCCCACCGCGCCGGCTATGACCTGATGATCCAGGCGATGAGCGGCGTGATGGATTTGACCGGCGAGCCCGACCGGCCCCCGCAACGTCTCGGCGTCGCTTTCGCTGATATTTTCACCGGCGTTTATGGCGTGATCGGCGTACAGGCGGCGCTGGCCCAGCGCGAACGAACCGGTCTCGGCCAGCATGTCGACATGGCCCTGCTCGACAGCATGATCGGCGTATTGGGCAATCAGGCGATGAATTACCTGACGACCGGAATCGCACCGCACCGGTTGGGAAATTCCCACCCAAATATCGTGCCTTATCAGGAGTTTTCCGCCAGTGACGGCCACATCATCCTCGCCTGCGGCAATGACGGCCAGTTCGAGCGGCTTTGCACCATGCTCGACTTTGCGCCTGATGTGCTGGCACGCAATCGCACCAATGCGGAGCGCGCCGCCAATCGGACCGAGCTGGTCGCACTGATCGCCGCCGCAATGGCCAGGTTCACGCGCGTTGACTTACTGGCAGCGCTGGAAAGGGAGGGCATTCCGGCCGGGCCGATCAACACGGTTGAACAGGCCTTCCAGGACGCTCAAACCGTCCACCGGGGCCTTGAAACCGAAGCAGACGGTATTCCGGGAATCCGCAATCCTATCCGGATGTCAGGTAGCGAAATCGGCTCCGGCAAGCGCTCGCCCGGTCTCGACGAACATGGTGCCGAAATCCGCGAACGCCTCTGGGACTAGTGAGCGTTCATGCGGCGAAAGCTGGCGGGAGCCGGAGCGCGTGGCGCTCCGGCTGAATTCCGTCAGGAAGCGACCAGGGTCACCTGATCGGTCGGCACATCCCAGGGCAGGTGATTATTCTGCAGCATCACGACATTTTCCGGACTGATGACGCGCGTACCGCCTTCATAGCCAAGCAATTCGGTGATCGACTGATCGAGATGCCGGGCCAGAAGCAGGGTCTCGTTGGACGAGAAATTGGTCAGGCCGCGAGCGCATTCTTCGCCGGCTTCATCATAGATGTGCAGCACATCGCCTTTTTGGAAATCACCATGGATCGAGACGACATCGGCGCGTTGAACGCCGTATTCGCCCTTGCGCATGGCGTCGATCCGCTCCTGGGTAAGCACCAGACTTCCGGCCATCTGCAGCCGGTTGGCGAGCCAGACCGCCCAGGACGAAGCTGGCGTACCTTTGGCGATGCAGCGCGTATGACGGCGCTCATTGGCAAGGATTGTGGAAACCGGCCGGTCAATAATCCCGCGCGCGATGAGCGTGGTGCAACCGGCATCCTGGGCCATGTTCGCTGCGTGCATCTTGGTCAGCATGCCGCCGCTCCCCAGCGCACTCGTACTGTCGGTCACGGCCAGATAGGAGCTGACATCATCGATCGTCTCGATGAATTTGGCGTCCGGATGCGATGGATCACGATCGTACAGCCCGTCGACACTGGTCAGAATGATCAGATGATCGGCCTGGATCATGTGGGCGACCTTGGCCGCGAGGCGGTCATTATCACCAACCCGGATTTCCTGGGTCGTGACGGTGTCATTCTCGTTCACGACCGGCATCACGTCATGTTCGAACAGGCGCTGGATCGTATTGCGGATATTGAGGAAACTGCGGCGCTCTTCGATATCGCCCAGCGTCACCAGCACCTGGCCGATGATGAAGCCGTGTTCGGCAGCGACCTGGCCATAAGCATTGAGCAGGAGCGGCTGCCCGCAAGCAGCGGCGGCCTGTTTGTCGAGCACGTCCGCTTCTTCGGGAGATTTGTTAACGGCATTGAGCCCGAGCGCGACGGCACCGGAAGAAGTCAGGACCACGTCATATCCCTGCTCGCGCAGATCTGCGATATCGCTCAGAAGCCCATGCATGAAGGCATATCTCAGGGTCAGTCGCTTGCTGTTGGCCAGAAGGCTCGAGCCGATCTTTACAACAATTCTCTTGCGCGCACTCAAAACAGGTCTCCGTTCGATGTCAGGGGGGAAATTTCAGGGTTGAGTCAGTCTATACGCGGATACTAGGCACAATTCAACCGCTCGACTCCTGTAATGGCAAATACATTATGCCACACTTTGCCATAATTTTGCCCTTTAACGCTTCTGTCTTTGTCCACAAATTTTGTACCATATTGGACTCTGTCGGAAATTTGCGTTCGCTTTGCTTATGGGATACTACACGCTCTGAAATGACCGCAGGCCAGTGCTAGCCCAGCTTCTGTGATGGCCGCCCAGCAGGTCGTAACAGAGGGTTATTGATGCAGATCTTGTTGATCGGGTGCGGAAAAATGGGCGGCGCCATGCTGCGCCGCTGGCTCCAGTCGGATATAGCGACATTCACCGTCGCCGCACCCAATGGCGGTTCCATTCCGCAAGGTGTCGAGCATGTGCGTTCGCCCGCCGAGCTGGACGGCCGCAAGTTCGACCTGCTGCTCATCGCGGTAAAACCACAAATGATCGACACCGCCCTGGTGCCCTACATGCCGCATCTCGCACCGAGCGGCTGCCTCGTCTCGATCGCCGCCGGATATTCCAGCGCCCGCCTGACCACGCTCGTCGGCAACCAGCCCGTAATCCGGCTGATGCCCAACCTGCCCGCCATGATCGGCCAGGGCGTCAATGGCCTGTTCGCCAATGCGCTGTGCACACCCGCTCATCGCGACGCGGCAACGGCGCTGGCGACAGCGACCGGCTCGGCGATCTGGGTTGAGGATGAAGACCGCATTGACCGCATCACCGCCGTCGCCGGCAGCGGTTCCGGTTATGTATTCGAGATCGCCCGCAGCTATGTCGCCGCGGCCGAAGCCATGGGATTCGACACCGCCACCGCCCGCACCCTGGTGCTCGACACCATGGCCGGTGCCATCGAAATGGCGCGGCAATCCGACCAGACGCTCGAGACCTTGCGCAATGATGTCACCAGCAAGAATGGTACGACCCAGGCCGGGCTTGAAGCCCTGATGCGGGACGGCCAACTCGACACCCTGCTGGAGAACACCACCAAAGCCGCTTACGCCCGGGCCATAGAGCTGCGATAGCAGACGCCGACCGCGCCCCACCACCAGACAGACCCTAAGGAAAATAATGTCCGAGACCGTGCAAGATTATGTCAATGAGCTGGGCCGCAAGGCCAAGCATGCCGCCATCGCCCTCGCCGGCGCCACGACGGAACAGAAGAATATTGCCCTGCGCGCCACAGCCAAGGCACTGCACCAGACCATGCCTGCCCTGCTCGATGCCAATCGCAAGGATGTCGAAAGCGTCGCCGGCAAAGGCAAGAATGCCGCCTTTATGGACCGCCTCGTGCTCGATGCCGGCCGGATCGAGGCGATGGCCTCGGCGCTGGAACAAATCGCCGATCTGCCCGACCCGGTCGGGCGCAAGCTGGCCCGGTTCGAACGCCCCAACGGGCTGGTTGTCGAGCGCGTCTCGGTGCCGATCGGCGTGATCGCCATGGTCTATGAATCGCGTCCAAATGTCGGCGCCGATGCCGGTGCACTTTGCCTCAAATCCGGCAATGCCATCATCCTGCGCGGCGGCTCGGAAAGCCTCAATTCAACGCGCCAGATCGTCGCCTGCCTCGCCACCGGCCTGAAAGCTGCCGGCCTGCCGGAGGATGCGGTCCAGCTGGTCGATACGACTGATCGCGAGGCGGTGAAATACCTGCTGCACTGCGTCGACCATGTCGATCTGGTCATTCCGCGTGGCGGCAAGGGCCTGGTGTCCCTGGTGCAGCGCGAAGCGCGCGTGCCGACCCTGCTGCATCTCGACGGCAATGTGCACACCTATATCCATTCCGCCGCCGACCTGAACAAGGCCGTCGCCATCGTCGTCAATGCCAAGCTGCGCCGCACCGGCGTTTGCGGTGCCACAGAAAGCCTGGTTATCGACCGCGCCATCGCTCCAGCTGTCCTGCCGCCACTGCTCGATGCCCTGGGCGCCTGCGAAGTGCGCGGCGAAGCGGAGGCCACCGCCATCGATGCCCGCATCATACCGGCCACGGACGCCGACTGGGATACCGAATATCTCGACGCCATCCTGTCGGTAAAACTGGTCGAGGACGCGACGGAAGCCATGAGCTTCATCGGAACCCATTCCTCACATCATACCGATGCCATCATCACCGAAGACAGCGATACTGCCGCCGCATTCCTGCGCACTATCGACTCTGCGGTCGTGATGCATAATGCTTCGACCCAGTTTTCCGACGGGGGCGAGTTCGGCATGGGGGCGGAAATCGGTATTGCCACCGGCAAGATGCATGCGCGCGGCCCGGTCGGGCTCGAGCAATTGACCATCTATAAATATCTCGTCCTCGGCGATGGCCAGACCCGGCCATAAGGTCCCCGACCACCGTCCAGACAACTCCCAATCCATGATCGTGAGCGTGACATGCAAACCGAAGCCCTGATTTCCCTCGCCCTCTATTTCATCCTGATGATGGCGATTGGCTATTACGCCTACCGAAAATCAACCAGCAATGTCGCCGAATACATGCTGGGTGGCCGGCAATTGCACCCGGCTGTGGCGGCGCTGTCGGCGGGCGCTTCGGATATGAGCGGCTGGATGCTGATGGGCCTGCCTGGCGCCATCTATGTCTCCGGCATGAGCAGTGCCTGGATTGCGGTCGGCCTGCTGATCGGTGCCTATCTCAACTATAAACTCGTGGCGCCGCGTCTGCGCGCCTATACCGAGATCGCCGATGATGCGATCACCATCCCGGACTATTTCGAAAAGCGCTTCAAGGATAAGTCACGGCTGCTGCGCGTTATTTCCTCGCTGGTGATCGTGGTCTTCTTCACCCTCTACACCTCGGCTGGCGTCGTGGCCGGCGGCAAGCTGTTCGAAGCCTCCTTCGGGATGAGCTATGAAATCGGACTGTTCATCACCGCCGGCGTCGTCGTCGCCTACACATTGTTCGGCGGCTTCCTCGCGGTCTCGCTGACCGATTTCGTCCAAGGCTGCATCATGTTCGTCGCCCTGGTGACGGTTCCCGTTGTCACCTTCATGGTGCTGGGCGGCACCGAGCCAATCCTGGCCGAGCTCAACTCCGTCGATCCGACCCTGTTGCAGATGACGACCGGCGTCACCGTCCTCGGCGTCGTCTCCAGCATGGCCTGGGGGCTGGGCTATTTCGGACAGCCGCACATCATCGTCCGCTTCATGGCGATTGCGACGCTGAAGGAAGTCCGCGCGGCACGCCATATCGGCATGAGCTGGATGCTCGTCACCCTGATCGGTGCCGTCGCGACCGGTATTCTCGGCCTCGCCTATGTCCACTCGACCGGCGCCACGCTGACCGATCCGGAGACGATCTTCATCCTGCTGTCGCAGGTCCTGTTCCACCCGCTGGTCGGCGGCTTCCTGCTGGCAGCCATCCTGGCTGCGATCATGAGCACGATCTCCTCGCAATTGCTGGTCTCGTCCAGCTCGCTGACCGAGGATTTCTACAAGCATTTCGTCCGTCGCGGCGCCAGTCAGAAGGAACTCGTCCTGGTTGGCCGAATTTCGGTTCTGGCCGTCTCACTGGTGGCGATTGCGCTGGCGTTTGACCGCTCGAGCACAATTCTCTCGCTGGTCTCCAACGCCTGGGCCGGCTTCGGCGCGGCGTTTGGCCCGCTGATCCTGCTCAGCCTGTTCTGGCGCGGCATGACCCGCTCGGCAGCCCTGGCGGGCATGGTCACCGGTGCCGCAACGGTGTTGATCTGGATCTATGCCCCGTTCGAGATTGGCGGCATGGCACCTTCAGCCGTGATGTATGAAATGGTGCCGGGCTTCGCGCTCAGCCTGATCGTGACCCTCGTGGTCGGCTTTGCCACCCGCACGCCAACCAGCGCGCTGACCGAGGATTTCGACACCATGAAGGAAGCCATGCGCACCGGCGTCATCGCGCCGAAATAGCGCCAGCTCGCAAGCAGACAATGGCGGCCGGCGGGACATACCCGTCGGCCGTTCTCATTTTCAGTTGAAGCTTTCGCCGGCCTCGACCTTGCGCATCAGCCCGGCGGAGATTTCAAACTCCGGCCCCAGCGCATCGGCATGGCGATGCAGGCCGTCGAGCACGGTCTTCAGCCCGATCGTGTCAGCCCAGAACATCGGACCGCCGGTAAAGGCCGGCCAGCCATAGCCATTGAGCCAGACGATATCGATGTCGGATGGGCGCTGGGCCATGCCCTCCTCCAGGATTTTCGCGCCCTCATTGATCATCGGATAGAGCAGGCGTTCGCGAATCTCGTCGGCAGAGAATTTGCGCTTCGGCGATCCGCTCCTGGCGGCAAAATCCGCAATAATCGCCTCGGTCTCCGGCGAGGGCGCGCCGCGTCGGCTCTCGTCGTAATCGTAAAACCCTTTCGAGCTTTTCTGACCACGCCGGCCGCGCTCGCACAGGACTTCGCGAATAGTGGAACTGGTTGAACCCTCAGCTGTCCAACCCAGATCGAGCCCCGCCAGATCCGCCATCTGGAACGGCCCCATCGGAAAGCCGAACTCGGTCAGGGCGGCGTCGACCTCCCAGGGAGTGGCACCTTCGAGCAGGAGTTTTTGTGCTTCGCGCTGGCGCGGGGTGAGCATGCGATTGCCGATAAAGCCGGGGCAGACGCCCGAGACAACGGCGATCTTGCCGATACGCTTGGCCAGCGCCATCACCGTCTTGAGCACGGAAGGTGAGGTCTTCGCGCCGCGCACGACTTCGAGCAGGCGCATGATATTGGCCGGGGAGAAGAAATGCAGGCCGAGCACGGCCTCGGGCCGCTGTGTCTCGGCGGCCATCTCGTCAATATTGAGATAGCTGGTATTGGAGGCGAGGATTGCGCCGGGTTTGACGATGGCGTCGAGACGGCGGAACACGTCCTTCTTGATCTCCATCAGCTCGAACACGGCCTCGATCACCAGGTCGCAATCGGCGAGATCGTCATAATCCAGCGTCGGTTTCAGCAGCGCCATCGCCTGCTCGACCTGTTCACCGGTCAAGCGGCCACGCGCGGCGGAGCGTTCGTAATTCTTGCGGATCGTCGCGACGCCGCGATCCAGCGCGGCCTGTTCACGCTCGACCATCGTCACCGGCAGCCCGGCGGAGAGGAAATTCATCGCAATCCCGCCGCCCATAGTGCCGGCCCCGAGAATCCCGACCTTTGCGATATCGATCAAGGACGTGTCGGCGGGGATGCCGTCGATCTTGGCGGCCAGACGTTCGGCGAAGAAGAGATGCCGCATCGCCTTTGATTGAGTGCCCGAGACCAGTTTCATGAAGAGTTCGCGTTCGCGCTTGATACCCTGGTCGAACGGTAATTCGACGGCTGCGCGAACCGCTTCAATACACGCCTTCGGCGCGTCGAAACCTTTGAGCCGGCGCGAATTCTCGGCGATAAACTTGTCAAACACCTGCAGATGATTGGCGGTCTCGGCGATACGGTCCGTGCGCAGGCTGGACACAGGGTGCCCCGCGCCTTGCGCCATTTCGGCGGCCAGAATGAGCGCGTCATCGACCAGCGCGCCCTCTTGCGCGACCCGGTCGAGCAGTCCGATCTCCAGCGCCTGGACGGCCGTGACAGGGTCGCCGGTGACGATCATCGATAACGCGGCGGCGACACCGACAACGCGCGGAAGGCGTTGCGTCCCGCCCGCACCCGGCAGCAGACCGAGTTTGACCTCCGGCAGACCAAGCCGCGCGGACGGTATGGCGATCCGGTAGTGACAAGCCAGAGCCAGCTCGAGCCCCCCGCCCAGCGCCGTGCCATGAATGGCGGCAACCACCGGCTTGGAGCATTGCTCGATTGCATCGACCACGTCAGGCAGGGAGGGTCCGAGCGGCGGCTTGCCAAATTCGGTGATGTCGGCGCCGGCGAAGAATGTGCGGCCGTCACAACGAATGATCACGGCCCTGATGGCGGGTTCGGCGGTGGCATGGGCGATGGCCTCGGCGAGACCGGCGCGCACCGCCTGGCCGAGCGCGTTGACCGGCGGATTATTCGAGACGATGACGAGGATATCGCCAATCCGCTGCGTGCTAATCACCGACATGTGAAACCCCCGTCAAATCCCGTTGAATTCAGCCATTTGCAGCGGCGCAGGCCGCTCATGACCAATTTGACCCCATAGCCTCACCCTTCGCAAGCCATCCAACCTGCCGCCTGCGGTGACGCTCTGGCGAAACTCTGCTAAGGCGATGATATGGATGCCAGACCTGAGCCCGGCGATGACGCCACCACACAACGCTTTCAGCGCAAGCGCGAACGCATACTCGATGCCGCGGCTCAACTGATTAACCGCCATGGCGTCAAGGGCATGACCTTCGTTGATGTCGCCGAGCTGGTCGGGCTGAACACCACCAGCGTCACCTATTATTTCAAGCGCAAGGAATTGCTGGCCGCGGCGGTTCTCGACCGCTCGATTGACCGGCTTGAGGGCCTGATCGGCGATGCCGCAACCCAACCGACGCCGCGGGCGCGCGTCGCGCGCTATGTCCAGTCCCATTTCGAGCTGCATGCCCGCATCCAGCTCAATCGGGAGCGCCCCTATACCGTCCTGTCCGACATACGCGCGCTGGGCGAGCCGTTTCGCACCGAGTTGACGGCGCGATATGTCGAGGCCCTGCGCAAGGTTCGGGATTTCTTCGCTCCCCCGCTGACGGCCCGCGACAAGATATTGCGCACTATTCGCGCGCATGTGCTGGTGCAGAACATGTTCTGGCTGCCCGGCTGGCTGGCGCTGTATTCGGTCGATGATTATCCCCGGCTCAGCCGCCGCATGATCGAAATTTTCGAACACGGTATCACCCCGGCCGGGACCGCATGGACGCCGCAAATCCTGCCGGTTTCAGCGCCGGCCCGGACCGCCGAGACGGAGGGCATGCCGGAGAATTTCGCGCGCGCCGCCACCTGTCTGATCAATGAAAAAGGCTATCGCGGCGCATCGGTCGAGCAGATCGCTTCGGAACTGAATGTCACCAAGGGCAGTTTCTACCACCATCTGGAAGCCAAGGACGAGCTGGTGCTGGAGTGTTTCCGGCGCAGCCATGAGCGTATCGAGCTGGTCCAGCGCGCGGCCATCGAAGCCAGCGGCAGCCAACGCGACCGGCTCGCCTCGGCGATCGCCACCCTGCTTGACGTCCAGCTGTGCAGCGATTTCCCGCTCCTGCGCACGACAGCGCTGCAAGTCCTGCCCAGCGAGTGGCGCACCGACATGCTGGAGCGCTCGACCCGGCTGGCACGGCGCTTCGCCGGCATGATGATTGACGGGATTTCCGAAGGCTCGGTCCGCGCCCTCGACCCGCTGATCGCCAGTCAGGTCGTGATGGGAACGCTCAATGCGGCCTATGATCTGCGCGGCTGGGTCGCGCCGCTGCCGGAGCCGACGGCGATCGGCCTGTATGGCTCGACTGTCGCCCACGGCCTGTTCGCCGAGCCCGTCGACCTGGCAATCGATTAAGCCAACCCTGCCTGCGCTCTTCAGCCTCAATCGCGGCGCTGCCGGATCAGGCCTTCCTGCGCCGTGCTGGCAATCAGACGGCCGTCACGGCTGAATATCTGGCCACGATTAAAGCCGCGACCGCCGCCTGCCCAGGGGCTGTCAGTGACGTAGAGCATCCACTCATCGGCGCGGACATCATCATGCATCCACAAAGCGTGATCGAGGCTGGCCGACTGCATGTTCGGGCTGATCCAGCTGACCCCGTGCGGCTGCATACTGGTGCTCAGCAGCGCCATGTCCGAGGCATAGGCGAGGATGGCGCGGTGCATCACCTGATCGCCAGCGACCGGGCCGACGGCGCGCATCCAGATCTGGCGTACCGGCTCGCTCTTCTGCGGCTGCAGCAGCGACCAGGGTTTGACGGCGCGCATTTCGATCGGCCGCGGCCGCGTCATCGCCTTCACGAAGGCCGGCGGCAGCTCCTTGCTCTCGCGCCGGATCAATTCGGCATCGCTGAGCAGATCCTCGGGCTGCGGCACATCGGGCATTTCCGCCTGATGGCTGAAACCCTCCTCGGGCACCTGGAAGGAGGCCGCCATATTGAGAATCGGCTTGCCCTTCTGCATCGCGATCACGCGCCGGGTGGAAAAGCTGCGCCCGTCAAAATCGCGCTCGACACGGCAAATGATCGGCAAATCCTCATCGCCAGGCCGCATGAAATAGGCGTGCAGCGAATGCACGACACGGTCCGGTTCGACTGAGCCGGTGGCCGACATCAGCGCCTGGGCAATCACCTGTCCACCAAAGACGCGGCCCTGGCCGCCCGGATTGCGCAGGCCACGATAAAGATCGGTGTCGAGTTTCTCGACCGTGAGGAGGCGCTCCAGCCCGTCGATCAGTTCAGCGGGTGTCTTGCGGGTTTCGACTGTCTCACTCGCGGGCATGGCCAGATCCTTCTTGTCGGCTTGGTCAAGCCAAGGGGCAGAAATTCGCGGTCAAAGCGCCGGGCGTCAACGCCTATTGTGCAGCGCAACAAATTCGTATGGATCAGACCGCGACCTGCTTCATCGATACTGAAATGTCGGCGAGCCGCTCGAGATCGACCGGTGTGCCGGCCGCGATCAGTTTGCGGCCGAACATGAATTCCGGCGGTGCATTGACCGCTTCGACAGCCCGAACGACCCCGCCCCGCAAGTGAAATACCGCGAATTTCCCCGTCGCGGGATCACCGCGCACCAGCTGACTTGTGGCGTCGAGCGAAAGACCGGCGAGCTGGATTTTCAGATCATATTGATCCGACCAGAACCAGGGGACTTCCGGCGCGTGTGGCTGCGTTGACGTCAGGACATGAGCGACGCAGCGCGCCTGTTCCAGGGCATTGGGCACGCTCTCGAGCCGGAATTGCGTGTTGTAGAGTTCCAGTGGCCGGAAGGAGACATCGCCGACAGCGAACACCGCCGGATCGCTGCAGCGCGCCTGGGCATCGACGATAATGCCATTGCCGCAATCCAGCCCGGCCTCGCGGGCCAGCTCGTCATTGGGCACGACGCCGGCACCGACCAGAACCAGGTCGCAGGCCAGAACACGCCCATCAGCCAGCTCGACCGCCGTCACGGCATCCGTGCCGGCAAAGCGCTTGGCGGCAGCATTGAAAATGAATTCAACCTCGTGATCGCGGTGATAGCGTTCAAGAAAATTCGACATGGTCTCGCTGGCAACGCGGGCGGCGCTGCGCGCCTCTCGCTCGACGATTATCGCCTTCATCCCGGCCTTGCGGGCCGAGGCCGCAACCTCCAGGCCGATATATCCGGCGCCGATCAGCACGATGGTCTTGCCCGGCGCCATCGCCGCCTTGAGCGCCTCGGCATCGGCCAGGCTGCGCAGGCTGAGAACGCCGGCGAGCGCCTCGCCAGGCAGGCCCAGCAGCCGCGGCCGCGCGCCGGTGGCGATCACCAGCGCGTCATATTCGACCGTGGCGCCATCGCTCAGCGCAACATGCTTCGCGGTCCGGTCGATACCGGCAACCCGCGTGCCCAATCGCAGATCAACGCCATTCTCGAGATACCATTCCGCGGGGCGCAGGATGACATGATCAAGGCTGCTGGTGCCCGCCAGCCAGGCCTTGGACAGGGGCGGCCGCTGATAGGGCACGACCGGCTCCTCACCGATCAGGGTGATCGCGCCGGCAAACCCGATCTGGCGCAATTGCGCCGCGACGGAGCCGCCCGCATGGCCGGCACCGATAATGACAACACGCTGCGGCAGGCTCGGAGCTGGGTTCATGATCTTCAGGCTTTCGGCGGTGCGTTGGCGGGAGCGCTCTCCCGCCAATCAGACCGCATAACCGGGCCAGCAATCAACCGGCAAATCAGGCCGATGGCCCTGAGCGCTGGCTGGATGCGGTGTGAACCGCTCAAGCCTCGCCGCGAAGGCCCAGCCCGCGAAAGATATTGGCGGCCGGGCAAAAGCCGGTGAAACTCGATTGCACCAGATTGAACCCGACGAAGACGGCAAGGAAGATCCACCAGGGATGGACCAGCCAGGCGAGGGCGATGGAGAGAAGCACGAAGCTGCCCGCAAGCAGGGTTACGGCGCGTCCGATAGTCATGATGTACTCCCTTGGGGTTGGACCGGCTCATCACCGGCCTCCGGCGCGTAAGGCACGTCCGGATCCTTGAAAACGACATAGATGGCCGGGATCACCAGGACCGTCAGCAGGGTCGAGGAGGCGAGGCCGAACAGGAGCGAGATCGCCAGCCCCTGGAAGATGGGATCGCCGAGGATGACGACCGCGCCAATCATCGCCGCAATCGCGGTCAGCATGATCGGCTTGAAGCGGATCGCGCCCGCCCGCAGCAAGGTCTGGCGCAAGGTGTCGCCCTCGACCGCGCCGTGGCGGATGAAATCGACCAGCAAGATGGAATTGCGCACGATGATCCCGGCCAGGGCGATAAAGCCGATCATCGAAGTCGCCGTGAAGGCGGCATCGAAAACCCAATGGCCGAACATGATGCCGATAAAGGTCAACGGCACCGGCGTGAGGATGATCAAAGGCACCCGGAACGACCCGAACTGCGCCACGACCAGCACATAGACCCCCAATAGCGCGACCATGAAGGCGGCACCCATATCGCGGAAGGTGACATAGGTGATCTCCCACTCGCCATCCCAGAGCAGGGTTGTCTCGTCATCACTGGCCGGCTGGCCATGCAAGCGGATTACCGGCTGCGGCACGGCCTCGGTCCAGGGGCGGTCATCGAGCGCATCCGCGACCGCGCCCATGCCGTAGATCGGGGCTTCATAGGCCCCAGCCAGTTCGGCCAGTACCATTTCGGCATAACGGCCATCGCGGCGATAAATCGGGTAGGAGCCGGGCTCCTCCGTCACCGAAACCACATCGCCGAGCTCGGCAATGCCGCGTGCGCCGGGCAGGCCATTGGCCGGCACGGGCGTTGAGGCGAGGCGTTCGCTCCAGCTGCGCGCATCGCGTGGCAGGGCAATACTGATCTCGATCGGATTGCGACCCTCACCGCGATGGGAATACCCCACGGGCGTGCCCCCGATCAGGGCCTGGATGGTGTCATAGACATCGCTTTGCTGGACCTGGAAGAATTCCAGACTGTCCTGATCAATCGCAATCCGCAACCGTGGCCGCGGCACCCCGAAACTGTCATCGATATCGACGATATAGGGCACTGAAGCGAAGGCGGCGCGGACTTCGGTCGCGACCGCCCGGCGGGTTTCCGCATCAGGTCCGTAAATCTCGGCCAGCAAGGTCGCCATCACCGGCGGTCCCGGCGGAATTTCGGCAACCCGCACTACCGTACCCTCGGGCATGTCGAGACCGGCGAGCAATTGACGCGCCTCCAGCGCGATCTCGTGCGAGGAACGGTCGCGCTCGGTTTTGGGCGCCAGATTGACTTGCAGATCGCCCAGTTCGGGCCGATTGCGCAGATAATAATGGCGCACCAGACCGTTGAAATTGAACGGCGCCGACGTGCCGCTATAGAGCTGGATCGAGATCGCTTCCGGCAGGGCCGCCAGACGGTCGGCCGCCTCACTCAGCACACGCTCGGTCCGCTCCAGCGTCGCGCCTTCGGGCAGATCGATCACGACCTGGAATTCCGACTTGTTGTCGAAGGGCAAGAGCTTGACCGTCACCGTGCGGGTGAAGAAGAGCGCCATCGAGCCCAGGGTCAAAACGCCGATGACGAGCAAGAGCGTCCAGGCGCGGGTGCGCGTGGCAATGACAGGCGCCGCGACCCGGCGATAGAGCCGGCCGAGCGGGCCTTCGCTTTCATGCGCGTGGGCGTCATCACCCGGCTTGTCGGGCTTGCCGCCGGCAATGACTTTCATCAGCCAGGGGGTGAGTACCATGGCCACAAAGAAAGAGAAGATCATCGCGGCCGAGGCATTGACCGGGATCGGCGCCATATAGGGGCCCATAAGTCCGGAGACGAACAGCATCGGCAGCAGCGCCGCGACCACGGTCAGGGTGGCGACAATGGTCGGATTGCCGACCTCGGCCACCGCCTCGATCGCGGCCTGGACGCGGGTTCGCCCGTCGCGCATCGCCCAGTGACGGGCAATATTCTCGATCACGACAATCGCGTCATCGACGAGAATCCCGATCGAGAAAATCAGCGCGAACAGCGAAACCCGGTTGATCGTGTAGCCCATGAGATTGGAGGCAAACAGGGTCAGAAGGATGGTCGTCGGAATGATAACGAACACCACCACGCCCTCACGCCAACCAATCACGAAAGTGACAAGCAGAACGATGGAGACGGTGGCCAGAGCGAGATGGAAGAGAAGCTCATTGGCTTTCTCATTCGCGGTCTCGCCGTAATTGCGGGTGATGGTGACCTCGAGGCCTTCAGGGATCAGCGTGCCTTCAAGCGATTCAATGCGCTCGATAATATGTTCAGAGACAACAACGGCATTGGCGCCCGCACGCTTGGCGATCGCCAGGGTGACGGCCGGCAGGCGGTTCCATTCGGTCTCGCCTTCCTCACGATTGAGCATCCAGGCGCGCGCATCGGCCGGCATCGAACCGACCACAATTGTCGCGACATCGCGGACATAGACAGGACGGCCATCGCGCGTCGTGACAAGGAGGAGGCCGATATCGGGAATGCCCTGCAGGGTCTGACCGGCAATCACCGACCAGCTCTGGTCGGTGGCGGTCAGATCGCCAACGGGGAAGGAGCGATTGGCTTCGGCGATGCGGCCGGCAAGCTGTTGCAGCGTGACGCCGTATTGCGACAGGCGTTCCGGATCGGGCTCGATACGGATCTGGTCGGCGCGGCCGCCGACGATGTAGGTCAGGCCGACATCCTCGACCGAGAGCAGGGCGGCGCGCAATTCCTCGACGATATTGTAGAGGGCATTATCGTCCCAGCGTTCGGCTTCACCGGGCTTGGGCGAGAGCGTCAGCGAGACAATGGCGACATCATCAATGCCGCGCCCGATGACGAGCGGCTCGGGAATGCCGAAGGGGATGCGGTCCATATTGGCGCGAATGCGCTCATGCACACGCAGAATGGCAGCATCGGGATCGGTGCCGACCTCAAAGCGCGCGGTGACCATCACCTGGTCGTCGCTGGTCTGGGAATAGACGTGCTCGACCGCATCGATCGAACGGATGATCGCCTCGAGCGGTTCGGTCACCAGTTCGACACCATCTGTGGCGCGCAGACCATCGGTCTGGACCATCACATCGACCATCGGGACGGAGATTTGCGGCTCTTCCTCGCGCGGAATAACCATCAGCGCCAGCAGGCCCACCGCCAGCGAAGCCAGCAGGATGAGCGGCGTCAGCGGCGATCCGATAAAGGCCTTGGTGAGGTTTCCGGAAATACCCAGCTTCATGGCTGCACCAGTAGGTCGCCGGCGGCGAGGCCGCTGAGAATTTCAACGCCTTCGCCGGTTTCCATTCCGCGCTGGACGACGACATCGGAATGCTCGCCGTCGCGGTGCTGCAGGCGGACATAATCAACGCCATAACGGTTGGCCAGATAGGCTGGCGGCACCAGAATGGCCTCACGCACATCGACCGCGACATAAACGCGTACCCGCTCGCCAACGAAATAACTGCCGAGCCCCTCGACCACCGCATCGGCGATCACGCGACCGTCCTCGACCAACGGATAGACTTGGCGGATATAGCCGGAAGGCGAGACATCACCGGTCAAATCGGAGATATCGACCATCACCGCATCGCCTTCGCGGATGCTGCGCGCATGCCGCTCGGGCAAACGCAGGCGAAGCAGATAGAGTTCGGAAGCGATCATCGCCACGACTTCACCGGGCAGAACAACGCTGCCGGACGTCACCGGAACTTGCAGAACGCGCCCCGAGGCCGGCGCCAGCACATCGCCTTGCCGCGATTGTTGTACCAGAACATTGCGGTTCTGGCGCGCGGCGGACACCTGCCCTTCCAGCACGTCGACGGCTGTGCGCGCCTGGTCGAGCCGGGCCTGGGGGAATATGCCGCGGTCGAACAAGTCCTGCGCCCGGGTCAGATCGATCCGCGCCTGGGCCAATTGCGATTCCAGCGCGGCGACCTGGCCGTTGACGGCACCGATCTGCGGCGAAATCCGGTCATCGACCACGATGGCGAGAATATCGCCGGCCGCAACCGCATCGCCCTCATCGACCCGCAATTCGCCAATCGTACCGCCAATCCGCGCACGGGCGCTGACGACATCGACGCTCTCAACCGTGGCGAAGACCGCTTTGCGGTCAACAATCTGCTGCTCGGCAACCGCATAGGTCTCACCAGTCTGGGCGCGCGCAATTGCAGGCATGGTCAGGGCCGCAAGGGCCAGCGGGAGAAGGAGTCCGGTCATTCGCATTTTGGGCCTCATACGGCTTGAGGGTCGAAAATGGCGCCCGTCGCCGGGTCGATGGCGATGGTTGCCAGTCCGGCCTGTTTCCAGGACATCAGCCCGCCGCGGACATGGGTGGCGATCGGGATACCCGCCGCCTCGCAACGCGCGACCGCATCGGCGGAGCGCTTGCCAGAGCCGCAATGGAAAATCACCTCACGGGTCTTGTCGATAGGCAGGGCGGATGGATCAAAGGTTGAGAGGGGAAACAGCAAGGCACCATGGATGCGCTCGGCGGCGTATTCGCGCGGCTCGCGGACATCGATCAGGATGGCTTGTTTTGACTGCACCGCTTCAAGGGCGGTTTTTGGGTCCAGCTCACGCAGGCTCATCGGGGCATCTCCCTGAGGGTAAAAAAACATAATTGACAACTAATGTAGTGAAAGATATTTTAGTGTCAACTAATGTTTGGAAAACCGATGAACACAAACCCGATCCAGTCCGCAGCCGACAGCCATTTCGCCGATCTGCAGCACCAGGCCGGCGATGCCGCCGCCTTCCTCAAACAGCTCGCCAACGAGAAACGGCTGCTCATTCTCTGCCGCCTTGCCCTGGGCGAAGCGACGGTTTCGGAATTGTGCGAGATGGCGGGCCTGTCGCAATCAGCGATGTCGCAACACCTCGCCAAGATGCGCAGTGAAGGACTAGTCACCGGCCGCAAGGCGGGTCTGCAAGTCCACTATTCAATCGCGGATGCGCGCTGCCACGGAATTCTCAAGCATCTGAAGGAAGATTTCTGCACCGCCGCCGTCAACCTGAACGGCTGATCCGGCCCCCCCCTGGAACTGAAGGAGCGTGACATGGCACATATCGTGATACTCGGAGCTGGACTGGGCGGCGTGCCGATGGCGCTGGAGGCCCGCAAACACGCGAACAAGACCGACACCGTGACGGTCATCAGCGACAGCGCGACATTCCACTTCACGCCCTCCAATCCCTGGGTCGCCGTAGACTGGCGCCAGCCCGACCAGATCAAGGTCGAGCTCGAACCGATGTTGACCAAGAAGAAGATCGCTTTCATCCATTCCGCCGCCACTCAGCTGCGTCCGAAGGAGAATGCGATCGATCTGGCCAATGGCGAGACGGTGACCTACGACTATCTCGCCATCTGCACCGGACCCGAACTCGCCTTCGACGAGATTGAAGGCCTCGGCCCGCATGCCGGCTTCACCCAGTCAGTCTGTCATGTCGATCACGCCGCGGCCTCGAAGGCGGTCTGGGATGATTTCGTCGCCGATCCCGGCCCGATCATCGTCGGCGCGGTGCAGGGCGCGTCCTGCTTCGGACCGGCCTATGAATTCGCCATGATCATGGAAACCGATCTGCGCCGCCGCAAGATCCGCGACAAGGTACCGATGACCTTCGTCACCTCGGAGCCCTATATCGGGCATCTCGGCCTCGACGGCGTCGGCGATACCAAGGGCATGCTCGAAAGCGAGCTGCGCAACCGGCATATCAAATGGATCACCAGCGCCCGCGTCACCAAGGTCGAGGACGGGCTGATGCATGTCGAACAGGTCGCCGAGGATGGCAGTGTCGCCAAGACCCATGAATTGCCGTTCAAATACTCGATGATGCTGCCACCCTTCCGCGGCATTCCCGCGCTTCGCGGCATTGAGGGCCTGGTCAATCCGCGCGGCTTCGTCATCGTCGACAAGTCGCAGCGCAATCCCACCTTCCCCAATATTTACGGCATCGGCGTTTGCATCGCGATTCCGCCGGTCGGCAATTATGCCGTACCCGTAGGCGTGCCGAAGACCGGCTTCATGATCGAATCCATGGTGCACGCGGCCGCGCGCAATATGCGCGCCGTGATGGATGGCAAGGAACCGGTCAATGAAGCGACGTGGAATGCCGTCTGCCTCGCCGATTTCGGCGATGGCGGCGTTGCCTTTGTCGCCATGCCGCAAATTCCGCCGCGCAATGTCAATTGGGCCTCGGAAGGCAAATGGGTTCACCTCGCGAAGGAAGCCTTCGAAGGCTATTTCATGCGCAAGATCCGCAGCGGCACCGGCGAGCCGTTTTACGAGACGGCAGCCTTCGACATGCTCGGCATTCACAAGGTCAAACCGAAACCACCGGCCGAGTGAGACGTTCCGGGCCCTGAGTGGCAGCGGCCGCAAAACTGGCGTCCAAGCTTGTCGACTGAGGGCGGTCGGCTAAGCTGCCCGGGTTACCGTTTCGCGTGAAGCGGAGGTTCGCTGGGGTGATGCCATCATGAAATTCTTTATCGACACCGCTGAAATAGCCGAAATCCGGGAACTGGCGACAACCGGTCTTGTCGACGGCATCACGACGAATCCCTCGCTGATCAAGCAGTCCGGCCGCGACTTCATGGAAGTCATTGCCGAAATTTGCGAAATCATCCCCGGACCGGTTTCCGCCGAGGTGGTGGCGATGGATGTCGAGGGCATGCTGCGCGAGGGCCGGCGCCTGGCGCAGATCGCCAGCAATGTCACCGTCAAGCTGCCCCTGACATGGGACGGTCTGAAAGCCTGCCGCACCTTCAGCGATGAGGGTATCGCAACCAATGTCACGCTGTGCTTTTCCGCCAATCAGGCCCTGCTCGCCGCGAAGGCCGGTGCCAGTTTCATCTCGCCCTTTATCGGACGCCTCGACGACCTCGGTGTCGATGGCATGGAGCTAATCCACAAAATCCGCGCGATCTACGATATCTATGGCTTCAAGACCGAAATCCTCGCCGCCTCAATCCGCTCGCCCGCGCATGTCGAAGCTTGCGCCATGGCGGGGGCTGATGTCGCGACCATGCCAACGAAAGTCGTCAAATCCCTCGTCCAGCACATGCTGACTGACAAGGGCCTCGCCAGTTTCCTCGCCGACTGGGACGCGACCGGTCAAAAGATTTGATCGCCATTTCGCTCTGCTGCACTGCAATATAAAAATGTGCATAAGTTTTCCCGGCGTGCTAAGGGGCGCTGACGCGTCACCCGAATATCGGACCAGTCGGCCGAGTCAGCTAGCTGACATCATGAGGCATGATCTGGAGCAAACACGCGCCCGGATTGGAAATAGACCTCATGTCACTGAACACCCGCATTGCGCCGGCATTGGCCCGCGCGCTTGAAAAGAAGGGTTTTGCCACCCTTACCGAAGTCCAGGAATCGGTGCTCGCACCGGAAGCCGATGGCGCCGACCTTCTGGTCTCGGCCCAGACCGGCTCTGGCAAGACCGCCGCTTTCGGCATGGCCATCGCTCCGACCCTGTTGGGTGAGGCTGAACGCTTCGAACGCGGCGCCGAACCGATGGCCCTGGTCGTCGCACCAACGCGCGAGCTGGCGCTGCAGGTCCAGCGCGAACTGGTCTGGCTCTATGCCGAGACCGGCGCCCGCATCGTCACCTGCGTCGGCGGCATGGATACCCGCACCGAGCGCCGCGCGCTGGAAGCCGGCTGCCACATCGTCGTCGGTACGCCCGGCCGTCTGCGCGACCATATCGAACGCGGCGCGCTCGACCTGTCCTCCCTGCGCGCCGTCGTGCTCGACGAAGCCGATGAAATGCTCGATTTCGGCTTCCGCGAAGACCTCGAATATATTCTCGACGCCGCACCGGCGAGCCGCCGCACCCTGATGTTCTCCGCCACCGTGCCGCGCTCGATCGCCGACATGGCCAAACGCTATCAGCGCAACGCCGTGCGCATCTCGACCGTCTCGGAACGCGCCCAGCACAGCGATATCGAATACAAGGCCCTCGCCGTCGCCCCGAGCGATCGCGAACACGCCATCATCAATGTCCTGCGCTTCTATGACGCCCCCAGCGCCATCGTCTTCTGCGCCACGCGCGAAGCGGTCAACCGGCTCTCGAGCCGGTTCGGCAATCGCGGCTTCTCGGTCGTCGCCCTGTCCGGCGAGCTGAGCCAGAAGGACCGCACCTCGGCGCTGCAAGCGATGCGCGATGGCCGCGCCCGCGTCTGCGTCGCCACTGACGTCGCCGCGCGCGGCATTGACCTGCCCGGCCTCGAACTGGTCATCCACGCCGATCTGCCAACCAATAGTGACACGCTGCTGCACCGGTCCGGCCGCACCGGCCGCGCCGGCCAGAAGGGCACTTGCGTCCTGATCGTGCCGCACACGCGCCGTGGCCGCGCCCAACGTCTGCTGCGCGATGCCAAAGTCGCAGCCGAATGGGGCGCTGCACCGAGCCTCGAAGACATCACGGCGAAGGACCGTGAACGCGTCATGTCCGACCCGTCACTGTCTGAAACCTATGACGAGGCCGCCATCGCCATGGCGCAGGAATTACTCTCGCGTTATCCGGCCGAACAGATTGCCGCCGCCTTCCTCAATCGCCGCCAGGCCGACATGCCATCGGCGGAAGAGCTGATCGAAAGCCCCGGCAGCAATTATTCCAATGACAGCCAGGGTGCGCCGGAAAAACGCCGCGAACCCTTCACCGACAGCGTCTGGTACCGCCTCACCGCCGGCCGCAAACACCGCGCCGAGCCACGCTGGATTCTGCCGCTGATCTGCCGTCTCGGCCATATCACCAAGCGTGAGATCGGTGCGATCCAGATCGGCGAAGAGGAAAGCCGTTTCGAAATTCTCGGCTCCGCCTCAGACCGTTTCATGGAAGCTGTCCAGACCGCGGGTGGCGGCGAGAAATCGATCCGCATCACGCGCGATGAAGGCGGCGCCGACGCACCGCTCGATCGTCCGCGCACCCCGCGTCAGCCGGCCGCCTATACCGGCCGTCCAAAACCGGCCCGCGACGGCGAAGGCGGCGGCGATATCACGCCGCGGCCCAAACCCTATGCCGGCAAATCGGACAAGCCCTATCAGGGCAAGTCCCGTGATGATGCCGCTTTCACCGCGCCCTACGCACCGAAGGCGAAACCGCGCAGCGCCGACGGCGACAAGCCCTACACACCCAAGGCCCGCAAGGCCGACGGTGACAAGCCGTTCGCCCCCAAGGGCAAGCCGCGTGCTGCCGAGGGTGCCGCACCGTTCAAGCCACGCAGCAAGCCGTTCAGCGCTGATCGCAAGCCCGGCGCCAAAGCCGCCACGCCGCGTCCAAGCAAGCCCTGGGATCCGGCCGTTATCGCCTCGGCCCCGGTCAAGCGTCGCTCGCCAACCGAAAGCCCGGCTCCGGGCGGCCCCGATCACGCGCTGAAAAAACTGAAAAAGAAGACCAAGCCAAAAGAAGACTAGTCCAGCCGACAAGGGGCGATGGCGGGAATTCCGTCATCGCCCTTCCCGGGCCGATATTCGCCCGGTCTAGTCCTCGTCCGCCGGTTTCAACTCGTCGGTCCGTGACAGGTCCGGAAACAGCTTGAACCAGCTTGCTGCCGTGATCAGCGCCAACACCCCGCCCATCAGCACCGCACCGACTGGCCCGAGAAACCGCGCCGCGACGCCGGATTCAAACTCGCCCAGCTCATTCGAGGCCGAAATGAACATGAACTCGACCGCCGAGACGCGGCCGCGCATGCTTTGCGGCGTTGAGAGCTGGATGATGGACTGGCGGATATAGACCGAAATCATGTCGGCGGCGCCGGTAATGGCGAGCATCGCCATCGACAGGATGACGAGGGTCGAGAGCGCAAACCCGATCATGGCGACGCCATAAACCGCGATCGCGCCCAGCATCCAGCCGCCGACATGCCGCGTTAGCGGCCGGGTCGCGAGCATGAAGGCGACAATCGCGGCACCAATAGCCGGTGCCGTGCGCAACAGGCCAAGCCCGACGGTATCGGTGTGCAGGATATCGCGTGCAAATACCGGCAATAGCGCTGTGACGCCGCCGAACAGAACCACGATCAGGTCGAGCGAGATCGCACCCAGCACGATGCGGTTATTGCGCACATAGCGCAGGCCTTCCAAAATCAGGGCGCGCCCATTGACGCCGCGGACATGTTCATGCCGCGGTGTGCGCGCCGTCCAGATCGCATAAGTGCCAATCATGACGAGCACGAAGCTGGCGGCATACACCGTTGTCGGCCCCGCGATATAGAGCAGGCCGGCAACCGCCGGACCGGTGATCGCGGCGGCCTGGAAGCCGAGCGAATTCCAGGCAATTGCCTGGCGCAATTCGTCGCGCGGGATCAAGCGTGCAAACAGCGCGCTCGCAGCGGCGGGCGAAAATGCGTGCATCACCCCCATCGCCAACGCCGTCAGGTAGATCAACCACAACGCCGTCGGACCTTCGAAGAAAGGGCTCGCCACCAGCACCAGCATGCAGAGGCCGCGGCCGATATTGGTGAGTATCAGGATCATTTTTCGGTCGAGCCGGTCGGCCGCCTGTCCGCCAACCAGTGACAGCAACAGAACCGGCGCAAATTGCGCCAGTCCCACCATGCCCAGCATCAGCGCCGATTCTTCGACCGAGCGGGTCTGGCGCGCGATGTCATAGACCTGCCAGCCAATCGCCACCGCCATCATCTGCCGCGCAGCCGAATTCGCCTGGCGCATGATCCAGTAGCGCAGAAAAGCATCATGCCGGAACACGGCGATGGATGGCATCAACAAGGCACGACCCCCGGGCATCGAGACCCCGACGCACCGCGCCAAAGCCATTGCGGTGAGGCATACACACAGCCGCCCCGAAGCGAAAACCGAATTTGGCCGGGGGCTGTAATCAGCGTCAGGCGCGGCATCGCCTCACAATCCTGCACCACACACACCTGCGCATTCGCGCGCCGCGGCGCTTCGCGCTAGAGTGCGACCACACGCCGCTTCGCCACGCGGCGGTTTTTGATGTTTGTCAAACCGGTGAGTTCGACGCGACGAGGTTATTTGTGGACGGTTCGATTTCAAACGCTGCCAACCCGGTTACTGGCCAGCGCCCGCTGATCGATCATTTCGGGCGACACATTACCTATCTACGCCTGTCGGTGACGGATCGCTGCGATTTGCGTTGCGTTTATTGCATGAAGGCGCGGCCGGATTTTCTGCCGAAATCAGAATTGCTGACGCTGGAAGAATTGACGCAATTGAGCGATGCCTTCATCCGGCGCGGCGTCTCCAAGATCCGCGTCACCGGCGGTGAGCCGCTGGTGCGGCGCGATGTGATGACGCTGATCGAGAATCTCGGCGCCCGAATCGGGACGACAAATCTGGAAGAAATCTGTCTCACCACCAATGCAACCCAATTGCCGCGTTTTGCCGGCGACCTTGCCGCCGCAGGCATCAAGCGCATCAATGTCTCGCTCGACACGCTCGATGAGGCGACCTTCGCCCGCCTGACGCGCGGTGGCCGGATTGCCGACACCCTCGCCGGGATTGATGCGGCGGATGCGGCCGGTCTCAAGATCAAGATCAATACCGTCGCCCTCAAGGATGACAATGAGCATTCGCTGCGCGAATTGATCGCCTGGGCCCATGGCCGCGGTTTCGATCTGACGCTGATCGAGATCATGCCGCTGGGCGAGGTCGATGCCGAGCGCTCCGATCAATTCCTGTCGCTCGAACAGGTCAAGGCCGATCTCGCGCAGGGCTGGACCCTGACCCCGCTGAGCGACAATACCGGCGGCCCGGCGCGCTATCACCGCGTCGAGGAGACCGGTGGCCGGCTCGGCCTGATCACGCCGCTGACCGAGAATTTCTGTGCCGGCTGCAACCGGGTCCGCCTGACCTGTACCGGCCAGCTCTATATGTGCCTGGGCCGCAATGGCCGGCTCGATCTGCGCGCGGCCTTGCGCGAAGGGGGTCTCGACGCCGTCGATGCCCTGCTCGACGAGGCCATGGCGCTGAAGCCGCAAGCCCATGATTTCGACGTCTCCGCCGGGGCCGAGGCCGCGGTTGGCCGCACCATGGCCCATACCGGAGGCTGATCCATGGCGCTGACAATCCGCTATTTCGCCGCCCTGCGCGACAAGATGGGGACGGCCGAACAAATCGTCGACCACATGCCCGGCCTGAATGGCGGCGGCCTTGCCGAATGGCTGATTGCCCGCGATCCGGCAGCGCAGGCGCTGGCCCACCCCTCGGTGCGTGTGATCGTCAATGACGAGATCGCGTCGCGCAGCCAGCCGCTCCAGGATGGCGATACGATAGCCTTCTGCCCGCCCTTCTCGGGGGGCTAGAGTATGGCGGTCGCGGTGACGGTACAGACACAGAGCTTCGATCCGGGCGCGCTGACCAACCAGCTGACGGGCCAAGACTCCAGCTGCGGTGCTGTCGCCAGTTTTATCGGCCAGGTGCGTGGCGGCGATGATCTGGTCGCGCTGGAGCTGGAACATTATCCCGGCGTCACGCAGCAGGCGCTCGGCCGCATCGCCGATGAGGCGGTGCGCCGCTGGTCACTCGGCGAGGCGGTGATCGTGCACCGGGTCGGCAAGATGCTGATCGGTGAGCCGATTGTCTTTGTTGGCGCCGCCGCGCCGCACCGCCGCGCTGCCCTTGAGGCGACCGGTTTCATGATCGATATTCTCAAGACCCAGGCACCGTTCTGGAAACGCGAATATACCACCAGCGGCTCGCACTGGGTCGAACCGCGCCCCGGCGATGACGATGCCGCCGCGGCCTGGCTGGCCGACAACAAGGATTTCACCGCATGAGCGCCATTCCAGACAGGGTCGGCTTTGCCGTCATGACCGTTTCCGACAGCCGCGACGCCAAGACCGACAAGACCGGCCCCTGGTTGCGCGAACAGATCACCGCCGAAGGTCATGCCGTCATCGACCATGCCATCGTGACCGATGATGTCGACGCCATCCAGGCCAGGCTTCAAACCTGGATCGCCGATCCCGCCATCCATGCCGTCATCGCCACGGGCGGTACCGGCCTGACCGGCCGCGATGTCACGCCGGAAGCCTTCAAACCGCTCTATGACAAGGAGATGGAGGGCTTTGCCGCCGTCTACCATCAGGTCAGCTTCCGCTCGGTCGGCGTTTCAACCATCCAGTCGCGGGCCACGGCGGGGATTGCCGGCGGCACTTATCTATTCGCCATCCCCGGCTCAATGGGCGGCTGCAAGGATGCCTGGAACCATATTCTCAAGGCCGAATTCGACCACACCCACCGGCCGTGCAATCTGGTTGACCTGATTCCCCGCCTGACGGAGCGCTGAGCATGAGCGCCAAACTCACGCATCAGGATGATGATGGCCGCATCCGCATGGTCGATGTCGGCGCCAAGGACGAAACCGCCCGCCGCGCTATCGCGACGGGCCGCATCACGATGAGCCAGACCGCCTTCGAGGCAATCCGCGATGGCCAGGGCCCCAAGGGCGATGCTTTGAAGACAGCGGAACTGGCCGGCATCATGGCGGCCAAGAAGACTTCCGATCTGATCCCGCTTTGCCATCCGCTGCCGATCACCCAGGCGAGGGTCAGCATCAATGCCAGCGATGACACCGCGGCTTTCATCATCCGCGCCGAAGTCTCGACCCGGGGCCGGACCGGCGTCGAGATGGAAGCCTTGACCGCCGTATCGGTCACAGCGCTGACGATTTACGATATGGCCAAGGCGCTCGATAAATCGATGCGCATTTCCGACATCGTGCTGCAGCAGAAGACCGGTGGAAAGTCGGGGGATTATCAACGCGATGACTGACATCATGATTTCCGTTGAAGCCGCCCGTGCGCGCATCGCCGCGGCCCTGCTGCCAATGGCTACCGAGCCCTGCAACCTGATCGAAGCGCCCGGTCGCACCCTCGCCGAACCCGTCATCGCCGCGCTGACCCAGCCACCTTTCGCCGCCTCGGCAATGGATGGATATGCGGTGCAATCGGCCGATCTCGGCGCGACGCCCACGCGCCTGTCCCTGCAGGGTGAATCGGCGGCCGGCCACGGCTTCGACCTGAATCTGAAACCCGGCCACGCGATCCGGATCTCGACCGGCGCGCCGATGCCGCAAGCCGCTGATCAGGTGGTGATGCAGGAACGCGCCGTCCGCGACGGCCATCAGATCACCATCGACGACACGCCGCGCCCGGACTCGAATGTTCGCGCTGCCGGGATTGATTTCAATGCCGGCGATATTCTGGTGCCCGCCGGCACCGTGCTGAGCCCCGATGCTGTCGCCCTGGCCGCCGGTGCCGGGCTGACCGAACTCATCGTCCACCGCCGTCCGCGCGTCGGCATTTTGTCGACCGGCGACGAGCTGGTTGAGCCGGGCCAAGCGCTGGGCCCGCACCAGATCGTCAATTCCATCGCCTGGGGGCTGGACGGGTTGGTGCGTCAATGGGGCGGCGAGCCGGTCTATCTCGGCATTGCCCGCGACAGCAAGACCGATGTCCGCGCCAAGCTGGAGGCGGCCCAAGGCCTTGATCTGATCGTGACGATTGGCGGCGCCTCGGTCGGCGATCATGATCATTTGCGCCAGGTCTTCAACGCCATGGGCGGCGAGCTGGCATTCGGCAAGATCGCCGTCAAACCCGGCAAGCCGAGCTGGTTCGGACGGCTGGGCGAGAGCGCGTTTCTGGGCTTGCCGGGCAATCCCGTCTCATCGCTGGTGATGGCGCGGCTCCTATTGCTGCCAGCCCTGGCAATCCTGTGCGGCCGTCCGGAATCGCTGGAATTCACCAGTGTCATCCTGGGCGAGGATCTGCCAGCCAATGGCATGCGCGAGAATTTTGTCCGCGCCCGCATTGACCGCCAAACCGGCCGCGTCCACCCGCTCGGCAATCAGGATTCCTCGGCCCTGTCAGCGCTGGTCCATTCCAATGCGCTGATCCGGCGTGAAGTCGAAGCGCCAGCCGCCCGCGCCGGCGAGATGACGCAAATCCTGCCGCTCTGACCGGCCGGCATCAGACCAGCGCGATACCCGGCTTGCCCGCCTCGATGCGGCCGATCACCGTGGCAGCCTCATGGCCATGGCGGGCAAAGAGCGCCAGCACTTCATCAACACGCTCCGGCGCACAGGACACCAGCAGTCCGCCACTGGTCTGCGGATCGCAGAGCAGATCGCGCTCGGCATCGGGCCAATTGTCCGGCGCCGTCACGAAATCGCCGACCGAAGCCCAGACCCTGACCGAAGCGCCGGTGCGCACGCCGTCCTGCGCCAGACGCCGCGCGCCGGGAAAGACCGGCACGGAATCGCGGGTCAGCACGGCAGCAACGCCGCTGCCCTCACACATTTCGCGCAAATGCCCGAGCAGGCCAAAGCCGGTGACATCGGTAACGGCGTGCACGCCATCGACGCCCGCCAGATCAGTTCCCGGTCGGTTGAGCAGGGTGGTCGAGGCGATCATCTCGACCTGATCCCCGGGCGAAAGAATGCCGCGCTTCATCGCGGCGCTGTAAATTCCGATCCCCAGCGGCTTGCCGAGAATGAGAACATCACCCGGCCTGGCACCGGAATTGGTCAGCATGCGGTCGGGATGGACAATCCCGAGCGCCACCAGCCCATAAAAGGGCTCGGCCGCATCGATGGAATGCCCGCCGGCAATCGGCGCGCCGGCGGCTTCAGCGACCGAACGGCCGCCATTGAGAATCGTGCGGATCGTCTCCAATGGCAATTTGCCAACCGGCATGCCGACAATCGCAAGGCAGAAAATCGGCCGCGCGCCCATGGCATAGATGTCGGAGAGGGCATTGGTCGCGGCGATACGGCCGAAATCAAACGGGTCGTCGACAATCGGGGTGAAGAAGTCCGTCGTCGCGACAATCGCCAGATCATCGCCCAGTCGGTAGACTGCCGCATCATCGCGCGTCGCCGCATCAACGATCAATTCCGCCGGCATGGCGAGACCCGGCGTGCGCTCGATAATCTGGTTGAGGACGGAAGGATCGAGCTTGCAGCCGCAACCGCCGCCGTGCGCCAGACTTGTCAGCAGGGGCACCATTGTGGGATCGGTCATGGGAATTCCTGGCAAAGCGGCCTGACATCGCGCCATGACCGGGGGATTGATCCGCTGGAGTATACTGCGCCCATGCCCGATTATGCGATGCTCGATGACACGGACGCTGCCAGCCTGGCCGGCTTCGACCTGATCATCGACGTCCGCTCGCCGGGCGAATATGCCGAGGACCATCTGCCCGGCGCCATTAATCTGCCGGTGTTGAGCGATGAAGAACGCGTCCGCATCGGCACGGTCTACAAGCAGATTTCCACCTTCGATGCCCGCCGCGAGGGTGCGGCACTGGTGACACGCAATATCGGCCAGCATCTCGGGACGGCGCTGGCCGGCCTACCGCGCAAATCAAAAGTGCTGCTGTATTGCTGGCGCGGCGGCATGCGCTCGCGCTCAATGGCGCTGGTTCTGTCGGCGGTGGGCTGGAAGATCTCGCTGCTGCGCGGCGGCTATCGCACCTGGCGCCGCGAAGTTGTGGCGCAGCTGGAGCATTCCGACGCGCCGCTGCCCTTCATCCTGATTGACGGCCAGACCGGCACCGCCAAGACCGCCATCCTGCTTGAGCTCGCCGCCCGCAGTGCCCAGATCCTTGATCTTGAGGGCCTGGCCTCACATCGCGGCTCGGCCTTCGGTGATTTCGCCACCATCCGGCAACCAAGCCAGAAGCGCTTCGAGACCCTGATCTGGGAAGCATTGCGCGCCATGGACCAGGCCCGCCCGATCTATCTCGAGGCGGAATCCAACATGGTCGGGCGCCGGCAAATCCCAACCCGCATCTGGAGTGCCATGAAAGCCGCGCCGCGCATCGCGATCTCGGCACCGGTTCCGGCGCGCGCCGAATATCTCGTCGAGGCCTATCCCGATCTGGTCTCTGACACCGCCAAGCTCAACACCTCGCTCGACCAGCTCGCCAGCCGCCACGCCAAGACGCTGATCGCCGATTGGCGCGAATTGCATGCTGCCGGCAAATACCGCGAACTGGCGGTCGAGCTGATCACCGCCCATTACGACGCCGCCTATAATCGCGCCCGCGAGCATCATGGCAGTGAACCGGTCGTGACACTGCGCAGTGAAACGCTCGATGCGGCCGCGATTGGCAAGCTGGCCGAGGCCATTCTCGCGGCAAAGGTGAAGCCCTGAGCCGGAGCCTCAGTCGTCAGCACTTTCATCGAGAGCCGCCGCCAGCATCCAGCGATAGATGCGGTCTTGCAGCGAGGAGGGCCGGTCGAGCCCCATCCGCTCCAGTGCCGCCTGATCCACCGCGCCCCGCCGGGATAGCCGCGCACCGCTCCAGGCCAGGCGCAGGATGGCGCCAAGCGAGGCCGAGGCATTCTTCATCCGCTCGAGCGCTGGCAAGAGCCGCTGCTCGACCGCGGTGAAATCCGTGCCGAAGGGGAAGGCTGGCAAATGCCCGGCTGCGCGCGCCGCGGCGAGCGTGGCGCGGATGCGCTGCGGCGTGTTGTTGCGATAGCCCGCCGGGATTTCATAATCGGCGGCGATCTTGCCGACCTGTTTCGCGGTCGCGAGCAATTTGGCCTGGAACCGGCTATCGGCAATATTGATCAGATTGGCGACGACATCGGCATCGGATTTTCCGCGCAGATCGGCAATGCCGTATTCGGTGACGACAATATCGCGGCGATGCCGCGGGATCGTATTGTGGGGATAGGACCAGACGATATTGGACACTGTCTTGCCGCGCGAGGTCCGCACCGCATTGATCGTGATGATGAAACGCGCGCCATCCAGGGCAAAGGCCTGTTCGGCAAAATCGAACTGGCCGCCAACCCCGCTGACTACCTGGCCGTCGCCGGTCGCATCGGAGACCACGGCGCCGAGCAGGGTCACCATCATGGCGCTATTGATGAAACGCGCATCGGTGCGCGCCCGCCGCCGCTCATCGACACCGCCATACAGCGTGTTGGTGAAGCTGACCGGCCGCATCTCGAAACGCTGGCGCTGCGCGTCCGGCATGGTGCGCAGGGCGGTATAGAAATCGCGGCATTCCAGGAAGAAGGCCGCGTGCAGCACGGCGCCATCAACCTCGCGCTTGAGCACACCCGCCTTTTCCAGCTGCAGGAAACCATCGGTCAGCATCTCACTGGCGCCATAGAGGCCGGTGGCGAAGGGTTTGTCCTCGCAGGCGAGCGCTTCGCAATCGCCGGCATGCAATGCCGCGGAAAGCGGTGCAAACACCTCATTATGGGTCTGGCGCAGGATCAGCCCCTGGGCGACGGCATCGCCGACCGCGCCGATGCCGATCTGCAAGGTGCCGCCATCGGGTACCAGCCGCGCCACCTGCAGGCCGATCGCCTGGTCGGCCAGGTTGACCGGCCGTTTCGGGGCCGAGAACAGCTCGAAATCCGTCGCGTCGCTATCGAGCATATGCGCGAATTCCCGCGCCTCCACCAAAGCGGATTGACCGCCCATGAAGGGCATTTGCGAATTGACCTGGCCGACCAGCATGAAGTCGGCGCGGCCGTCGGCGCGCGCCTTGAGCAGGTCCGGCGTGATGTCGGGATTGCTGCCGAGACTGTAGTTCGGCCCCGCATCACCCGCCTGTTTCGCGACCAGCTGGCCGACGACATTGACGCCGCGATCGAGAATATAGCGCTGGGCATCGGTATAATTGGCGCAGATATAGTTTTGCTGCGCCCGCGCCACACCGCGCCAGCGCCCGGCGAGGAAGAAGAATTCATCGACCCGGATATTGGCCGGCAGCGAGCCATCGCGCAGCGCTGCCGCATAGCCCAGCGGTGGATAGGCACCGAATAGCCGCTCCATCGCCGGTTCGAGAAAACGCCGCTCCAGCCCGCTGCCCAGCGCCGGTGTTTCCAGCGTCAGCGCCGTGAAAATCGTCAGTTCCAGCCCGGGATCCGCTATCGCCCGCGCCACCAGCGCATTGGCAATATGATTGGGCTTGCCCAGCCCGAGCGGCATGGCCAGCACGATCCGGCGCCCGACTTGGGCGATGATCGCATCGGCGACCGTCTCCGCCCCGTCATGATGCTGTGGTGTGGCTGGCATGGCATGTCCTCAAACAAAACCGCGTGACCCGTTCAGCCTAGCCCAGCCCACCGGGGCAGACCATGCGGCCAATGCGGTGCTGGAGGGCAGGGTCATTCGGGCAGAGTGTCTGGGAGATGGGCCCCGGCCGCCGTTATTCAAGCCGCAGGCTCGCGCCCCACTTGCTCAGACAGGGCCATGTCCCGGGAGGAATTGTGCGCCTGTCCCGGCTTGCCCGTTGTTCAAACGGCCGCCACTTCCCGATCAAACTCGAGGCCTGAATGCCCGAGCGTGAAGCTGTCAGGCAGGGGCGCCAGCATATTACCCTCAGCCACAGCCTTGCGCAGCAATTGCGCCAATGGGGCTTTCCAGAGCCAGGAGAGTGAGGGCTGCCATTCCAGGCCGGCGCGCAACCCCGTGCGTTCGCGCAACCAGCCATTGGCGTAAAGTGCGTTGGCCCGGAGCAAGGCCATCGGGGACATGAATTCCACCGACAGCGAGACGTTCAGATCATCACCATTGTCGATTCTGTGCGGCGCGTTCTGCGGCCAGTGCACCATGTCTCCCGGTTCGAGATCAAACACTGCTGCGCCGGCATCGAGGCGGTCGGCATAGGGGATTTCTTCTTCGGTCAAACCGCGAGCGACATTCTCCAAATCGCGGGGCAAAATGAAAGCCTCATCCCGCGGATACACATGGATGCGCTTGTGACCACGCAAATGGAAGAGCATTACCCGTGGAATGTCGAGATGATAGAAAACCTTCGCGCGCGGCGAGGAAATCAGCAGACCGACATCCGTGCGGAACGGATGAAAACCCGGAACCCGGTCGCGGGTTTCCCGGAAAATATCGTCGCGGATCGCGCCGACCTCGTTATTACAATCACTGGCGCCGCGCAGATTGAGCCAAATTCTCCCCTCGCGAACCTGATCGAGAAGATCCGCCCCGCGAATCTTGCCCAACCGTCCCCTACGCCAAGTATCAACCGTATCCTCCATCGTGAAAACGCCGATTTTCTCGGACGGGTAGCGATCCAGCAAGTCGATCAGGCCCTCATCGGTAAACAGGGCGCGCTGATGGAGTGTGTGCCGAAAGCACTGGACCGTCTGCCCGGATTCCCGGACGCGTCAGCGGTCCGGGCGCAGAGCCGGGACCTATCCGCTGCTCTAGCTGGTCTCACGGGTAGGTCCCGGATCCACGCCCCGCCTGCGCGGGGCATCCGTCCGGGATGACAAGAATTTTGAGTGGAAACTGATTGATGTGGCTTCTTGTGGCCCCACAGCCTAAACCGCCCGTATCTCCGGCCCAACCACTTCGACCCCGACCCCCGTCAGCCCATAACCCACAGCCGGCCCGCCGACACAAACCCCGTCGCTCGCACCAAAACTCGCCCCATGCACCGGGCAGACGATGAATTGGCCCTCATGCAGCATCACCTTGCCGCCGGGCAGGTTGAGCGGGCGTTGGGCGTGGGGGCAGGTGTTGAGGAAGGCGGTGACGGTCTGGCCGCGGCGGACCAGGATGACGGCGCCATCATTCCAGGCCGAGGCGCGAGCGCCGGGATCGGGCAGATCGTCCAGGCGTCCCAGCACGGTGCCCGAAGGTGGCAGACTGGTCATGGATTGAGGCCGGCGGGCGGGTTGAACACCCATTTATAAGGCGCGGCCTCAACCGAGGCGAACAGGCCGACGATGGCATAGGGATCGGTTGCCAGCCAGGTGTCGAGCGCGGCGCGGCTCTCCACCTCGACGATCAGCAGCGACCCGGCCGGCTTGTCATCACTGCCGAGCCAGGGGCCGGCGGCCTTGATCCGCTCATCGGCGGCGGTGAGCCAGTCGAGATGGGCCGGACGGTTGGCCAGGCGGATATCGAGTGCACCGGGCTTGTCTGTGGCGTGGACCATGAAAAGCATCAGGCGGATTCCAGCGTGAAAGGACGGGCGAGCAGGGCTTCGATGGCCGCCTCGACTGTCGTGCGCCCTGCGAGGACTTCATTGACCGCCTCGCAGATCGGCATTTCAACGCCCTGTCGTTTCGCCAGTGCCACGACTGCGGGCGCGCTGGCGACGCCTTCGGTGACCGAGCGACGGCTGCCGAGAATATCGTCGAGATGCACGCCGCGCCCCAGCGCCAGGCCGCAAGACATATTGCGTGATTGCGGCGAGGAACAGGTCAGCACCAGATCGCCCAGGCCGCACAGTCCGGCGAGGGTTTCGCGCTGGGCACCGAGCGCCATGGCCAGCCGTGTCATCTCGGCAAAGCCGCGCGCGATCAGGGCGGCGTGGGCGGATTTTCCCAGGCCGCGGCCCTCGACAATGCCGCAACCGATCGCCAGCACATTCTTCACCGCGCCGCCGATTTCGGCACCGATCAGATCGGTCGCCAGATAGGGGCGAAAGCGCGGCGTGCCGAGCGCTTCGATCAGCGCCGCACCGGTTTTCTCGTCCTTGCAGGCCAGCGTCACCGCGGTCGGCAGGCCTTGGGCGGTATCAATGGCAAAGCTCGGGCCCGACAGGACCGCCGGTATCGCCGAGGGAATGGTCTCGGCCAGAACCTGGCTCATCATCGACAGGCTCGATTGCTCAATCCCCTTGGCGCACAGAATGATCGGCAACCCACGTTTGGCGAAGGGGGCGAATTTTTCCAGCACGCCGCGCAAATGCTGCGCCGGCGCCACGGCGAGAACCGCATCGCAGACATCGAGATCGGCCATCGCGGTGACGGCAGCGATATTCGGCTCCAGCGCCACATCGGGCAGGTAGATGGTGTTTTCGTGTTTGTTGTTGATCACATCGGCCACATCCTGCTCGAAGGACCAGATCAAGACATCGCGCCCGGCCTTGGCCGCCGTCTGTGCCAGCGCCGTGCCCCAGGCCCCGGCCCCGATCACGCCTATGGTTTGAAAATCTGTCACGCCTTTGGTCCTTTTCGTCCCGAGCCGATCACCGGGTCCAATCTGGCCGAGACCGCGTCCAAAGGCCAGCGCGCCCGCGCCGGCGCATCGAGGCCATCAATCTCGCCTCTGAGCAGATGTTCCAGTCCCGCCAGCGCGATCATCGCCGCATTATCGGTGCACCAGCGCATCGGCGGTGCGATCAGGCGGAAACCTTCCTCGCGCGCCGCCGTTTCCAGCATTTTGCGCACCGTCTGATTGGCAGCGACACCGCCGGCGACGACAAGGGGTAGCGGACGGGCAATTAGCGGATGATCAGCGGCATACATACGCATGGCGAGCCGTGACCTTGTAGCCAGTGTACGCGCTATGGCCGTTTGCACTGATGCAGCAAGGTCGGCGCGGTCCTGGTCGCTGGGATTTTCGAGCCCGTCCCAGATCTGCCGCGCCGCGGTTTTCAGCCCCGCAAAGGAAAAATCGCAACCAGGACGGCCCTTTAGCGGGTTGGGCAGATCAAAGCGCTTTGAATTGCCATCGGCCGCACAACGCTCCAGCGCCGGTCCACCGGGAAAACCCAGCCCCATCACCTTCGCCGTCTTGTCAAACGCCTCACCCGCGGCATCATCCAGGGTCGATCCCAGACGCCGGTAAACTCCGAATTCTTCCACACAAATCAATTGCGTATGCCCACCGGAGACGAGCAGGAGCAGATAGGGAAAGTCGAGATTTTCGCTCAAGCGCGGCGACAGCGCATGGCCTTCAAGATGATTGACCGCAATCAAGGGCTTGCCCGACCCGAGCGCCATCCCCTTCGCCGTCATCAAGGCCGCCATAACCCCGCCAATAAGTCCCGGCCCGGAGGTCGCGGCAATGCCGTCAATCTCAGCCAGAGTCAGCCCGGCTTGCTGCAGAGCCTGCTCGGCCAGCCCTGACATGGCTTCCGCATGCGCCCGCGCGGCGATCTCCGGCACGACGCCGCCAAATGGCGCATGGGCGTCGGTCTGGCCGAGGATAAGGTCGGACAACACGGTGATCTCGCCTGTGGCGGATCGGCGCAGCACGGCGGCAGCGGTCTCGTCACAGCTCGATTCAAGCCCGAGCACGGTCAGTGTGCCGTCTTGCGCAAAGGGGGATGGCGAGGCTAAGTCCATGTCTGTTCGATAACCTCACCGCCGGGATCCCGCAACGTGCCGCTACCGTCCAAACCCATGCCCATCGCCACCCGGCGCTCTCCCCTCGCCCTGGTTCAGGCCCGTGACGTCCAGGCGCGTCTGGCCCGTGCCCACGGTGTCGAGGATGAGTTGCGCGACACGGTTTTCCCGATCCTTGGCCTGCTCAGCACCGGCGATCAGATCCAGGACCGCACCCTGATCGAGGCTGGTGGCAAAGGCCTGTTCACCAAGGAAATCGACGAAGCCCTGCTGGAGCGGCGCGCCGCCTTCGCCGTGCATTCGATGAAGGATGTCCAGACCGAATTGCCAGAAGGCGTTGCGCTCGGCGCGATTCTCGAGCGCGAGGATGCCCGCGACATGCTGCTGGCTCGCGGCGGCGAAACGCGGCTGGCCGATCTGCCGCAAGGCGTGGTGATCGGCACTGCCAGCCTGCGCCGCCAGGCCCAGGCCCTGTATCAGCGGCCCGACCTGTCAGTGGTGGTGCTGCGCGGCAATGTCGACACCCGGTTGGGCCGGCTCGCCTCCGGTGAAATCTACGCCACTTTTCTCGCCCGCGCCGGCCTCAACCGGCTGGGACGCAAGGAAGCCGAAGCCGAACCTCTGGCCCTGTCGGAAATGCTCCCCGCCGCCGCCCAGGGCGCTGTCGGGGTCGCGATTCGCAGCGATGATGAGCGCGCGCGCGAACTGCTAATACCCCTTAATCATCGCGAAACCGAGCTGACGACCCTGGCCGAGCGCGCCTTCCTGGCAAGGCTCGACGGCTCCTGCCGCACGCCGATCGCCGCGCATGTGCATATCGAATCAATGGACTTCACCGGCGAAGTTTTGACTCCTGATGGTCAGGTCCGTTGGCGAGAGCAGATGCGATTCGATATGAAAACAGCCACCAGAACCAGCGCAGTCGCGGCCGGCCAGCAATTGGGCGAGGCCGTCAGGGATGCGGCGGGCGATCAACTCGCTATCGCTCTCGCTCGCGCATGACGGTTCTGGTCACCCGCGGCTGGCCCGGTGCCGAGCGCACCGTCACAGCACTGCGCGCACGCGGCATCGACCCGATCATCGCGCCGGTGCTGGACATTAATTTTCGCGCCCGCATTGATGTCGATCTGAGCCAGGTCCAGGCCCTGATCTTCACCAGCGGCAATGGCGTGCGCGCCTGGGGTCCCAGACGACCGGAGCGCGATCTGCCGGTTTACACGGTCGGCGACACGACCGCTGCCGAGGCCCGCAAGATCGGTTTTCGAAAAATCACCTCGGCGAATGGCGATGTGCACGATCTGGCGGCGTTGATTCAGCGCAAGGTCAAACCGCAAAACGGCCCGTTACTGCATGTTCGCGGTATGCATGTCGCGGGTGATCTGGCCGGCGAACTCAAGGCGAGTGGCTACCAGCTTCGCGAAGTGATCGGTTACGGCGCTGTCGCCGTCGACGCCCTGCGCGAGGACGCCATTGCCGCGATCCTGTGCGGAGCGCCCGTCAGGGTATTGATCCACTCCGCCCGCGGCGGCAAGACCTTCCTCGACCTGGTGCGAAAATTCGGATTGCAGGCCTGGCTGAAATCCGTCACCGCTTATGGCATCAGTAGCAACGCATTGAAGCCGCTGGAAAACGCCGGCTTTGCGAATCTTGTTGCTGCCGCGCAACCGACTGAGGCAGCCTTGCTCGACCTGCTGGTTCATCCCATGGAACTGGCGCCGTTGGGCGACGCATCATAAGGTGCGAGAAACCTAGCTGAATCGCGTATTGAGATGTCCGACTCCAAGCAAATTCCCGATCCCGAACCGGTCGATGCCGAGTTCGAACCCGCCCGTGACCTGCCCGACCCGGAGAGCGACAGCGCCGGACGTCGCGGCGTCGGTGGCGCGACTGTGGCCCTGCTCTTCCTGCTCGCAACGCTGGCAGGCGGCGCTCTCGGCTTTGCCGGCGCGCGTTATTGGCCCGCCGCCAGCGTCGGCGATGCGGGCGCTGCCGGTGAACGGGCAGCGCTGACCCAGTCCATTACAGCGCTTGAAACCCGGTTGACCGACATCGAGGCCGAAACCCCCGCCGAGGCGATAGACGCGGCATTGGCGCAGCCGGTTGCCGCGATCAATTCCCGCCTGGACGCCCTCGAAGCGGAGCCGGCCCGCACCGGCCCCGACCTGACCGCGTTCGAAGCGCGGCTGAGCACCCTGGAAACCGCGACCTCCGCCAGTGACATCCCTGCAGCAGGCTCCGCTGCGCTGGAAGAAATCACGGCGCGCCTTGAGGCCGCCGAAGGCGAACTGGCCGATCTCAGCGAACTTGCCCGACAGGCCGGCGAGGCCGGGGCGCTGGGCGAGCAAGGCGCCATCGACCCGCTCTTGCTGCACAACCTGTCGGATCGCCTCGCGGCACTGGAAACAGCGCAAGACCTTGCCGCCGGCCCGGACGAGCCCATCGCTGACCCGCAGACGGCCATCCTGGCCGCACGAATCGATCAGTTTGAGGCGGCGTTGAACGAAACCCGCGCGCTTGCCGAGGCGGCTCGTTCGACAGCGGATGCCGCCGCAGACAGTGCCGCGACCCGGCCATTGGCGGATACAGGCCAGGCCTCGCGCCAACTGGCGGCTCGCGCCCTGGCATTGAGCGCATTGCGCGATATCGCCGGGACCGATGAGGGCTTTGAAGCCGAACGCGCCGCGCTGGCGCAGCTCTGGCGCGGTAATGCCGATCTCGCCGCGATGGCCAGCTATGCCCGCGCCGGCGTGCCGACGCTTGATGATCTGACCGCCGATTATCCCGGCGATGCGATCCGCGATGCGGCCGGGCCCGGACGGATATTCTTCGGACTGATCGAAGTGCGCCAGGCCAATCCGGGCACCGCCGATACCGGCGCGATGGCGATTTCGGCGCTGGCGGAAAACCGGCTCACCTTGCGCGATCTGGAAGGCGCGGTCGCGCTGACCGAACGGCTCGATGCGGCCTCACTGCCGGCGGCGCAGGACTGGCTTATCGGTGCCCAGGCGAGGCTCGATCTCGACCGCCGACTTGTGTCACTGCGCCAGGCCCTGACCGAAGCGGCTGCGGCCCAGGGAGACGATCCGTCATGATCCGTCTGATTATTGTCGTCATCATCGTCATCCTGACGACTGCATTGGGGGCTTTTCTGGCGCTCAATCCAGGGCATGCCAGTTTCGAATTTCTCGGCACCCAGATGGAGATGCCCTTCGTCGTCGCCGCTGGTGCGCTGATCCTGTTCTCCTTCCTGATGCTGGTGCTCTGGTGGGGGATCTACATGTTGTGGACCTCGCCGGACAAGGTGAAGTCCTTCATGTCACGCCGCCGCCGTGAACAGGGTTATGACGCGCTCGAACGCGCCCTGATCGCCTCCGCCGCCGGGGATGGCGAAGCCGCCGTGCGCCAGGCCGCGCGTGCCGATGCCCTGCTCGACCGGCCCGCCCTGTCGCGTTTGCTGGCCGCGCGCGCCGCCGAGGCTGCCGGCCATCCGGAACGCGCTGAGACCCAGTATGAAGCTCTGCTTGAGGACCCACGCACCCGCGTCGTCGCCCGCCGCGGTCTGACCCAGCTGGCGCATGATCGCGGCGATCTGGAAGCGACCGCTGAACATGCCGCCGACGCCTTTGACAAGGCCAAGGGGGCGCGCTGGGCCTTTGATGCCCTGTTCGATGCCCAGGTGGCCCAGGGGCGCTGGGATGCCGCCCTGGAAACGCTGGGCGAAGGCGACCGGCGCAAGCATATCGCGCCCAATATTTCCAAACGCCGCCGGGCCGTATTGCTGACGGCCTCGGCCCTGGCCAGCGAAGCGACCGATACCGATCATGCCCGCGATCTGGCCGAAGCGGCCTGCCGGGCCGCCCCGGGCTATGCGCCGGCCGCCAATCTCGCCTCGCGTCTGCTGACCGCGGCGCGCAAATACAAGAAGGCTTCAGATGTGCTGGAAGCCAGCTGGACCTTGGCACCACATCCGGCGATCGCACGCGCCTATCGTGATCTGCGCAAATCCGACACCAAGGTGAAGCGCCTTGAGCGACTCAAGGGTCTGGCGGCGCTGCAGCCGGAACATCGCGAGAGCAAGCTGGTGCTGATCGATGTCGCGTTGGAAGACAATGACGCTGCCACCGCGCGCGCCCTGACGACGCCCCTGATCGCCGATGGCGTGCCAAGCTCACGTCTCTGCGCCCTGGCCGCGCGGCTGGCCCGGCTTGAAGGCGAAGACGAGCAGGCGCGCCGCTGGATGGCCCGCGCCGCCCACGCCTCGACCGAGGCCGACTGGTCAGACATGGATCCGGATGGTCGCGCCTTCCCCTATACCGCCGACGACTGGAAGCGGATGGTCTATGTTTATGGCGATGAGGGTCGGCTGATCCATCCGCGCTATGAGCGCTATGAGCGCAATGTCGAGGCGGTGCCAGAAACCGCTTTGCTGGAAGCGCCGCACAAGCGTGGAGCCGCCAAGCCTGCCGCCTATTTCGAGGCACCGCGCCCGCCCGACGATCCGGGTGTTGATGAGGATGACGAGGATTTGGGGCGCGCGGGATGAGCCGAAGGCCCTTCCTGCTAGGCATTGTCGGCGGCTCGGCCTCGGGCAAGACGCGCCTGGCACACGCTCTCGCCGATCATTTTGCCAACCATGATGCCTATGTCATCCCGGAAGACGATTATTACGTCGATGCCGGGCATCAACCGGGCTTCATCGCTTCCGACTTCAATTTCGATGAACCTGCTGCCAAGGATCACGCCCTGCTGGCCAAACACCTCGCCGCCCTGCGCGCCGGCCGGCCGGTCGAGGCGCCACAATATGATTTCACCACCCATTGCCGCCGCAGCCAGACCGTCGAGCGCGCGCCGGCCGGCGTGCTGATCGTCGAAGGCCTGCACTTGCTGGCCAGTCCGGCACTGGCGGCGCAATTCGATTTGACCATTTTCGTTGATGCCTGCGACACGACCCGCCTGTCGCGCCGCATCCAGCGCGATGTCGCCGAACGGGGCCGCAGCGAAGATTTCGTCAAACAACAATTCGATGAAATCGTGCGCCCGATGCACGACCTCCATGTCGAGCCGCAGCGCGAGGCCGCCGATCTGGTGGTGGAAAATATGGGCGCGCCGGATTTTGAAGAGCTCGCCAGGCCAGTGGTGAACCTGATTGGATTGCAGTCAGGCAAGCCGCAGAACGCCTGACCGGGCGCCTGATCGCCACACTGCACAGGGGCTTGCCCGCTCGCCCGTTCGCAGCTAGTTTCCGCCGCCTCGCGCCAGACTACCGGCGGAGAGATGCCACATGGCATGCCGCATTAGCTCAGCTGGTAGAGCAACGCATTCGTAATTAGCGGGTCTGATTGCGATTGTCGTATTCGATCAGCGGGTTCGTCCACTGGACAAAGACATAGTAGGGCCATAGTAGGGCACCTGCGCTTGGTAAGCCGCTTTAGCTCAGCTGGTAGAGCAATGCATTCGTAATGCATAGGTCAGGTGTTCGAGTCACCTAAGCGGCACCACCAACCCGTTGAAACAAACGATCTTGCACAAAACACCCAATGGGTTCGCGATTGAGTTTTTCGCACGATTGCGACCTGGCTCCAAAATAATCGGTGCGGCGACGCCCTACTGCTCTACTTTACTGGGCGATCCGAATCTCCGCCTCTGCCCCTCGGCGCTCCGATCAGTGCCACGAGCGCAGCGAGCGAAAGCCATGGCCGACATTGTTCAGTTAAAATCCGGCGGCCCTGCAATGACGGTTGCCCTTGAAAACGATAGGGGCTTCTATTGGTGTGAGTGGTTCAAAGGGGCATCGAAGGAGCGCGCTTCCTTCCAAGAACTCACCCTAAAGAACTACGAGGCCCCAAAGAAAAATGACTGAAGATGAAGCTGCGAACTGGATGATGGAGAAGTACCATGAGGCGGGGTTCATTTATCAAGACGAGGCTGCAAGCCACCTGTTCCAATTGAATGATGAGCGGCTCGCGTACTTTGATAAAAACTCAAATCTCTGTATCTCGAAGCCGGTGCTTGCAATGTTCAACAAGCGAACCCCAGATGCCGTATACGAACGTGTCGGGAAATTTTGGCGTAAGCGTCTTGAAACGGATCAGCCGGGCAGACAGCAGTAATGAGAGCATCCCACACCTGCGCACGCTGATCGAGCGGGCCTTGTCCGACTTCCAGCGGCTGGCCCGGATCTTCAACGAAGGCGAGGCCGAGGGGCGCGAACTGCAATCGATGATACGCCATCCCCAGCGCGCCTGGGAGATCGAGAACGGGCAGGAAATGGTGCTGGAAAGCTTCAACGCGACCAACGGCAGCCTAGATTATCGTTCGATCGAACGGCGTGCGTGGTCTGACGTCCTTGAGGATGAGCTGCCGCCTGCGGATGTGGATTGAGCCGGTCGGGCCCTACTTGCTCGGTGTCCAAGCGTTGCCGCAACTCAGGCAAGTAACCCTGATCTTGCCGCTACCAACAAACCCAGCAAGCAAGCCAACACCGCCCGTCAGGATCCCGCCTGCAACAGCTTTACCCAAACCAAATCCTTGTTTCTGCGCGGTGATCTGATCGGAGCGACACTTTGGGCACCGCAGCGGTGGCCTTGAAGGCGGTGGAGCGGAGGGCGGCGGCTTGGCTTTGCATTGCATATGGTACTTTTTTGCCGCGAAACTGCTTACGTTACACCGAGTGCACAGACCCTTACCGCCCACAAAGACATGCTCGTAATATTCCGCAGCCGACGCTGGACCGCCGATGTCGCTTCTACAATGTTTGCAAAAGACTGCGGCCGCATTGATTTCTTCCGCGCATTTTGGGCATGCTTTCGTCAAGTCGCTCATGGGGTATTGAGCCTTTTGTAAAAGGCTCGGGACACCAAACCTTAAGTGGTGCCAATAGCGATATTCCCTTTTCGGCGAAGTGCAAGGCTTTGATGAAACCCCCGTAAGAATGGAGCTGAAGTTCGTCAGTCAAACGGCTTCAGGCGGAGCTATCCCCTGCGCTGTCGAAGGAAAACCAATGGCGGCTGGAATTCCTGCTCCTTAGTTTCATCCAGTACCGAATTCGTACAATGACGCGAGGGGCTCCCCAGGAGCCATCGGGCCTGCGATATGATGAGATTCCGAGGTTGCTCCCGAACCCTGCCCCCACCACCAACCGAGCGCGCCCTCTCCGACAGACCCGTCGATGGGTGGGGGTGCGCATATTCTTTGGGGGGGCGCGGAAACGTCGCGACGGAAAGTCCCCATCATGCGGACACCCCCATCCAGTTGACGTCAGAACAAAGCATGACCATGGCTAATGTGACCCCAAGCTGGCACTATTTGTCTCCAAAAATTGGTGTCGTATTGTTCGTTCACTGGAGGCGACATGAAGATTCAAGGCAGCAATTTAAAAACTCTGCGAGATCGCAGGGGTTTCTCTCAAGCCAAACTCGCGGCTGAATCTAAGGTCGGGAAGAAGACTATCGGCCGTATCGAACAGGGCGGTGATAAGGCACGCTGGCACAGCTCAAATACCGTCACGAAACTGGCGAGCGCGCTGGGTGTGAGCGTTGACGAGCTGACATCAGCCGATCCGGCGAGGGATCCGCAGAATCCAATCACACCAACCCGAAGGGTCAGTGAAAAGCTCGATGGTCGCAGTGTGGTGAATCTCGAGTTGAACGAGATCGAGTACAAGGTTTCCCGGTGTGCCCAGCTTGAGTTCGCGCCGACAGCGATAGCAATTCTGATGGAAATGAGTCTCGCCTGGAGACAACGTCGGCTCGATGCTTTTCGCCAAAGAATGGAGGGGCTTGAGGAACTACGAAGCGTTCTCGGCCCGCTTGGAATTCATCTGGACGATGTTCGAGATGCCGCCGACCTTGAGGCAAAATCGATCGCAAACCGAGACGTATTTGGTGAATCGCTTCTAGGGCAGCACCGGGGAAACGATGAGGATTGGTGCAATCCATTCAACGCATTCTTGTCGGATGTTACCCTGAACATCGACGCGGATCGCGTTGACGTCGGTCAACACGATGGTGTTGGGGCGAGCACCGAGCGGAAGCTTCCGTACTCGCCGACGATTCATGCCGCCCTGCTGCGCCGGATCACAGACCATTCTGAACTAGCTGAGTACGCGCTCCTCGGTGGTTTTGCCGCGATGCACGAGGTCCCGAGACGATATTGGAAAGCGGGGCAGAACACGGCTCGCGCTAGGTGGCTGGAGGAGAAAGTGGACGTCGAAAATCAGCACAAGTTTCGCGACGATCAAAACGAGTTGGCGAAAATCCTTCGCCAAAAGATGGAGCAACACGATGGTGAGTCAAATCGGAAGCCATGAAGTATGTGCCCACGCCAACATCCGAGCGGCCCAGCGCGGCGTGCGTGAGGCAGACATAAGTTTGGCGCTGGACACGGCTGCTCATGTTTCTCCGGAGGCGTACATGTTCACAAACGCCTCGGTCCAACGCGCGATCCAAGCACGCAAGAAGGAGATCGCATCACTCGAGCGCCTGAAGGGGAGCAAATTCGTCATTTCAGACGGGGTGCTGGTTACGGTGTATTGGCCAACGCGCGCAAATGAGAGACGGACATTGCGGAGGGGAAGGCTATGCAAATGAATGCCCTGAAACGCGAACTGGCGACGCTGACCGCGCGCCATACCGATGAAATCATAGCGCTCCTCGCAGCCTACAACTTCATCTCAAGGGACGACGTCGCCCAACAGGCCATAGCCCGCAGTGACAACACACCACTGGGAGCGTCCATTTCTAGATCGGTGCCGGGAAAGTACGAAGTTGTCGTCCTTGGGAAGCGCCTGCATGCACAGACGCTATCAAAGATCTTTGTTCGGATTGTCGATGAGATTCATTCTCGGGACGCTGAGATTCTAACGCGCTTCGGCCAGGTTAAGGCCCGAACGCGCTTCTTCATTGCGAGGTCCCGCTACGATGTCCACACTGGCCGTCGCGACCTACCTGCGATTAAGACGAACAGTGGTTGGTGGGTCAGTGAAAACGTCGGCACCGCGGATGTAAATCGAGCGATCTCCGCTTTGTGTAAGTGCGCGCGTTTACGGTATGGGGAAGATATATCACCAGTGCGCCGTCGTTAAACGCGCTTGATCTTCAATCGCCATCCCGGACCCCGCTCCCACGAGCTGCCGGACCCGCCCCCTCCAACAGACCCGTCGATGGGTGGGGGTGCGCCTATTTAGTAGGGGATTAGTAGGGGAGCGTCAGGATAGCCGGTCCAAGGCAGTCCGGCTCTGGATGGATCTAACTACATATGTAACTGCGAGAATATCCAGTTCCATCGGTGTTGGCGCAACAATATCAAACGCTTATATTGGTAATTCGTAATGCGTAGGTCAGGTGTTCGAGTCACCTATGCGGCACCATTGCTTTTCATGACTCAGTGCTCATGCCGCGCGGCAAGCGCCGCCAGTTGTTCCGGCGTTGCCGGCGCCTGGAAATCGCGTTTCCAGTCGGTATAGGGCATGCCGTATATTCGCTCCCGGGCTGCCTCGGGGGCAAGCGCTACGCCCTGCTCCTTCGCGGCAGCGTCATACCATTTGCCCAGGCAGTTGCGGCAGAAATCCGCCAGGGTCATCAGATCGATATTCTGGACTTCCTTATGGGCATCGAGATGCGCCAGCAGGCGGCGGAATGTGGCGGCGTCGAGCGCATCCTGTTGCGCGCCCGGCAGGTCTTCGTGTCGCATCATATCATTCCTGTCGCGAATTGGGGGGCCGCCGGAACCGGCGACCCCTGCTTGTCCGGCAATCTCGTCAATTACCGCGAATAATGCTGCCGAGTGGCCCGAGGACCGAGCCCTCGCCCTGACCAGAGCCCGTGACGGGCAGATTCGCCATGATGCGGCCGGCCAGTCGCGAGAAGGGCATGGACTGCATCCAGATTTTGCCCGGCCCTCGCAGCTTGGCAAAGAACACACCTTCACCACCGAAAATCATCGATTTGACATTGCCGGCGCGCTCAATCTCGAACTCGACTGTCTTGGTGTAGGCGACGACGCAGCCGGTATCGACATGGATCTCTTCGCCAGCCGCCAACTCGCGCTGGACCAGAGTGCCGCCGGCATGGATGAAACACCAGCCATCGCCCTCAAGGCGCTGCATGATAAAGCCTTCACCGCCAAACAGGCCGGTCATGATCTTCTTCTGCAGCGCAATACCGATCGAGACACCTTTGGCGGCGACCAGGAAACTGTCCTTCTGGCAGATCAATTCGCCATCGACCTCGGGCAGGTGGACCGCGATGATCGTGCCGGGAAAAGGTGCCGCAAAGGCCGCATGTGCCTTGCCCTGGCCTTGATGGGTGAAGGCCGTCATGAACAGGCTTTCACCGGTCAGCAGGCGCTTGCCGGCACCGGCCAGCGCGCCCATGAAGCCCTTATTTTTTTGCGAACCGTCTCCGAACACCGATTCCATCGCGATGCCGGTGGACTTGTACATCATGGCACCGGCCTCCGCGACGACGGTCTCGCCCGGATCCAGTTCGATTTCGACGTATTGAATATCTTCGCCGCAAATCTTGTAGTCGATTTCGTGTGCGCTGCTCATCGCAATCCTCGCCTTTGTTGAAAGGCAATCATACTGCCGGTCGCGGCAGGATTGTAAGATGCATAGCGGATTTTCTGCGGTGGTCGCGGTCAGATACTGAGAAAGTCTTCCGTCCCGACCGCGTTGCGGATGCTTTGGGCGATATTGGCCCCCTTGCGGCCGTGCTCGATCTTGAAGCTGGTATTCTTGTCGAGACTGGCGATTTCCTCGCCCAGATACTCGCGATCCACTGCCATGGAGCCAGACAGGACCAGAAGCGGCGTATCGCCGGCGGAACTGCGCGCCACATCGAGCGTCTCGGTAGGGTGCACGGAATCAGGCAGCCGCAAGTCGAGCAGGATCAAATCGAAGCCGCCGGCCTGCATGCGCAATTTCGCCTCGCGCAAGGTCCGCACGACCTCGAAGGAGATATCGAAATCACCCGCTTCACAGACAGCCTGCTGCACGAGCATCGCGTCTGCGAAATCGTCTTCTACATGCAGCACATGCAATGCCTGATTGGCCATAATAATGCTCCCTTCTGCCGAGTATCGCCCTGTGGCGTTATCGAACCGTTTATAAATCGCCGAAAACCTGAGTTTAGAGACCCGCGGGGTTTTCAAGCCCGGCCCGGGCCGCAGCGGCCAGGACCGTATTGCGCAACAACATGGCGATAGTCATCGGCCCGATGCCGCCCGGCACCGGCGTGATCCAGCCGGCATGGCCGGCGACTTCGTCGAATGCGACGTCACCCACCAGCCGCGTCCGACCTTCACCGCGCTCGGGCGCTTCGATCCGGTTGATACCGACATCGAGCACGCAGGCACCTAGTTTGACCCAGTCGCCGCGCACCATCTGCGGCCGGCCCACCGCAGCCACAACGATATCGGCGGTCCGGGCGAGCGCCGCCAGATCATGGGTCCGGGAATGGGCGATGGTTACTGTGGCATTCTGCTCGAGGAATAAGAGCGCTGCGGGCTTTCCCACCAGAATGGAGCGGCCGATTACGACCACTGACTTGCCCGACAATGACCCCATTGCGCGCTGGGCCAACAGAACGCAGCCGGACGGCGTGCAGGGACGGAGCCCGGGCTTGCCCAACAGAAGACGGCCGGCGCTGGCCTCGGTCAGCCCGTCGACATCCTTGTCCGGGTCGATTGCGTCGATCACGGCGTTGGAATCTATGTGACCGGGCAAGGGCATTTGCACGAGTATGCCATCGACCTTGGCATCGCTGTTGAGGCCGCGCACGATATCGACCACTTCGGCCTGGCTGACATCCGCGGGGCGACGAATTTCGATGGAGGTCATCCCGGCGGCCTCGGTGCGTTTCACCTTGGAGCGGACATAGACATCGCTGGCCGGATCATCGCCGATCAGCACAACCGCCAGACAGGGCGCACGGCCCAACGTCTTGGCGAGCTCCGCCGCAGCCTGGCCTGCCCTGGCATCGATCTCGGCGGCAACGGCTTTGCCGTCGATCAGCTCAGCACCCATCTTCAACTCCCCCCATTAGCCCGACGACGCGCGCTCGGTCCTGGGCATCCATCGTCGCCCGAACCGTCTTCAACCGCGAGGTCGTGCCCCGGATCACTTCGATATCCCGTTTTGGCAGGCCGAGAAACTGCGACAAAACCGCTATCAGCGCTTTATTGGCCTTCCCCTTCTCGGGCACCGCCCTGACGCGGACGCCCAAATGGCAAAGCCCGTCCGCGGTCTCGATCACACCCTCTACCGCATCCTTCGATGAGTGGGGTGTCAGGCGAATCCGCAGTGTCAGGCCGGCATCGTCTTCAATCCAGGATAGGCTCAAAGCACTCGCATCAACATCGGCACGACATAGCCCTGGGCGAAGGAAATCAGCAACAAGAGCACGACCGGCGAGAAATCCATCCCGCCCAGGCTTGGCAGAATGCGGCGGATCGGCCCGAGCAGCGGTTCGGTGATGGTATTCGTCAATCGCCAGATCATGCCGACAAACTGATTGTGTGGATTGACGACGTTGAAACTGATCAGCCAGCTCAGGATCACACCCACAATGACGACGATCCACAACAGGCCGAGGATCGGATTGAGGAAATACACGACCAAGGCCTGGCCAAATGACAATTCGAGCGGCATAGCAAAATCCTGAGCGGCCAAAGATGATTGGCTATGTAACCGCGTCGCTTCCTCGCGTCCAGAAGCCAGTGCTTGACACTGCCGATCCGCGCTCGTACTTGCCTCCCCGATAAGGGGCCGTAGCTCAGTTGGGAGAGCGCGTCGTTCGCAATGACGAGGTCAGCGGTTCGATCCCGCTCGGCTCCACCACCCTTCGCTCGCCGCGCGAGCTTCGGCTGGGCAGGCCCATCCGATCAATTTCCGATGATTTGGCGCTCACAGCGCGAGCTGCGGCCTGGCTCGGAATGAAAACTAGGCCCCGCCGGTTGTTCGGCGGGGCCTAGTTTCTATTCGGGTGGGTTTTGTGGCCCGGGCGGGATGTCGTCCTCATCGCGCAACCGGTTGCGCTGGGCCTCGAGGCTGTTTGGATAATCGCCGACATCGCCGTATTCGAGAAACTCGCCATAGCGCCGGTGCGTGCCCTGCAAGCGGGCAGCGTGCTTGATCGGACACCAGTATTGCTCGGTGCGCGAGGCAATCTCGTGGACATAGGCGATCACCCCATTGGCGTAGGAGCAATAGAAGCAATTCACCTTCTGGATCAGATTCAGATAGGGCAAGCGATGCCGGTCGAACACGACATAGTCGCGCCGTTTCACCTGTTTGACCTCATACACCCGGAAACACACCGCCTGGTACAGGCTCGCGACGAGATCGAGGAGGAAGACTGGGATCGCGACCGCGTAGATGAAGGGGGCTGTGAGAATGGTCAGCACCCCGCTGTCGATCAGGTAGCGTCGCAAACCGAGCTTCAGGGCTGCCTGGCGTTCGCGGGCCTCGCGACTGATGAAGAGGCGGCCCTGTTGCAGCTTGTAGCCATAGCTGCGGCGCCGTTCGGCAAGCTCTTCTTCAAGCTCGACCTCCAGTGAATGGATTTTCTCGAGCAATTGATTGATTTGTGATCGCATGGGTAGAGCTCCTGCGGCAGGTTGATCCTGCATTCAGGAGCATACACAAGATCGCGTCAGGGCGTGCCTGCCGCAATTTGCCACATATGAGGAGCGGATTGGGCTCGCAGGCGGCCAGGCGCCTCAGGCAGCGTCGCTGGCGGGTTCGCCGGACAGGACGGCATAGATCGCATCGGCATCGGGCGCCGCGCGCAGGCGCTGGCGCACATCTTCGCGCCGCAACATGCGCGAAACCCGCGCCAAAGCCTTGAGATGCTCGGCTCCGGCATCCTCCGGGGCCAGCAACAGGAAGATCAGATCGGCGGGTTGACCGTCGATCGACTCGAAATCTACTGGCGAGCGCAACCGCATGAAGAATCCCGTGACGGTGTTGATCCCAGCCAGGCGGGCGTGCGGGATCGCGACGCCCTGGCCGACACCGGTCGAGCCAAGGCGTTCACGCTGCAACACAGCTTCAAAAATGGTGCGCGGATTGAGTCCCGTGGCGTGCGCAGCCGTTTCCGACATGGCCTGGAGGACTTGCTTGCGACTGGACGCACCGAAATCAACGGCGGCGCCGCCATCGGGAATCAGATCTGCTAAAGCCATGATAAGAAAAACTCTATTGCGAGGGCATCAGGCAGGCACGGCGCCGGCCGGGTCGATCCAGCCGATGTGGCCATCCGGTCGCCGGTAAACAATGTTCAGCCCGCCATTGGCGGCGTTGCGAAACATCAGGAAGGGCGAATCGGCGGCGTCGAGCTCCAATGATGCCATCCCGACGGTCAATGTCCGGAACTCGCCGGCATGTTCGGCAATGACGATGGGCTCTGGTGCGTCCGGCAGGGATTCATCGACATGATCCTCGGCTTCCTCGGAATACGCATCGCGCATGCCCTTGAGGACAAATATCGGCAGCGATTCGGCTGGCAGCTCGGCCCGGTGACCCTGGCGATGATTCTTGAGTTTGCGCTTGTAGCGACGCAGCCGTTTCTCAAGCTTGTCCATGGTACCTTCGGCCGCCTTGTAGGCGTCGTCGGCACTGTCATGGGCTTGCAGCATCATGCCCGAGGGCAGGTGCAGCGAACAGTCGACGCGGAAACCGACTCCTTCGCGCGCGATCGATACATGGGCTTCGCCGGGACGATTGAAGTATTTGGCAACGCCGTCCTCGACCCGATCAAGGATCCTGGCTCTCAGGCTATCGCTGACATCGATACCCTTATTTGCGATTTGAATGTGCATGCGCTCCTTCCCGCTGGCCATACACCAGCTTGTGAGGCGTCAAAAACTATTCCAACTCCCCCCGGAATGCGGGCGGACCCTAGTCGGGGGCCATGGCGAGAGTCAATCATAGTCGGTGGTGGCATTCCAACCACATGGGGCGTGACACAACTACCACCTTCATGCGCGGATTGTCCTGTCGTCAGCTGGCACGTTTCAACATGCGGCGGCGTTGGACCGAAGAAGGGATATTCAACGCCTCCCGGTATTTAGCCACAGTCCGGCGGGCGATATCAATCCCTTCATCGTGCAAAAGCTCGACAAGCTTGTCGTCGGAGAGCACATCGTCGGCGGTTTCCTGCTGGATCAGGAGTTTAATTCTGTGCCTGACCGCCTCTGCCGAGTGGGATTCGCCTCCGCCGGCCGAGGGAATCGACGAGGTGAAGAAATATTTCAGTTCGAACATGCCGCGCGGCGTCGAAACGTATTTGTTGGACGTGACGCGGCTGACAGTCGATTCATGCATGCCGATCGCGTCGGCGACAGTTTTCAGATTCAGCGGTCGCAAATAGGCGACACCATGAACCAGAAACAGGTCCTGCTGACGCACGATTTCGCTCGAAACCTTGAGTATGGTGCGGGCACGCTGATCGAGGCTTTTCACCAGCCAGCTCGCATTCTGGCTGCACTCGGTGATGAAGCTTCGCTCCGACTCATTGCGGGCGGCTGCGTTGATTTCGTTGTAGTATCGGTTGTTGATCAGCACGCGCGGCAGCGTTTCCGAATTGAGCTCCACATGCCAAGCCCCGTCGGGGGCCTGGCGGATATAGACATCGGGCTCGACCGCGCGCGTTGATTCGATGCCGTAGGCGAGCCCCGGCTTGGGCGTCAGCGCCTTGATTTCGGAGATCATGTCATCGAGGTCTTCGCCGTCGACGCCGCACAGGGATTTCAGTGTCGCGTAATCATGCTTGGCCAGGCGCTCGAGATTATCGAGCAGGATCGCCATCGCCGGATCAAGCCGGTTTTTCTCCTGCAATTGCAGCGCCAGGCATTCGGCCAGATCGCGCGCCATAACGCCTGCCGGCTCGAAAGTTTGCGTGACCGTCAGCACGGCTTCGATTCGGGCGCGCTCAAGGCCGAGGCGGTCAGCGATCTCGTCGAGATCGGCGCGCAGATAGCCATCCTCATCAGCGAGGTCGATCAGGTGCGCCCCGATCAGACGCTCGATCGGGTCCGATGTCGCTGTCGATAATTGTTCGTGCAGATGTTCTGCCAGCGAGATGTCGCGCGACGAATTCGCGATCGCATCATATTCCTCGCCATTGAAGGAGCCGCCGGCGCTGCCGGTCGACGACCATGTGCTGGCACCCATGCCGACTGAATCACCGGCCTGCGCCGTCTCGACGCCTGACAGGTCCGACTTGGAGTCTTCGCCATGCAGCATGTCCGAATCGGCATCAATGGCGTCAGCGGCATCGCCGTTCGCAGCGGTGAATTCGAGCTCACGCGCCTCGTTATCGCTTTCCTGACGCGTTGATTCGGTACTTTCGCTGCGATCATCGCGTTCGAGCAACGGGTTTTGCTCAAGCTCGCTCTCAACGAACTCGGCAAGCTCAATATTCGAGAGCTGCAACAGCTTGATGGCTTGTTGTAACTGGGGGGTCATCACCAGGGATTGACCCTGGCGCATCTCCAGCTTTTGCATCAGTCCGGCCATGAACGCCTCTGCGTGGTGGTTACCCACACAGATTAATCAGGCAAAGCTTTCCCCCAGATAAACGCGGCGCACATCGGGATCGGCGCGGATTGCGTCGGGTGAGCCTTCGAACAGCACTTCGCCTTCGTGAATAATCGTCGCACGGTCCGTGATTTCAAGGGTTTCACGGACATTATGGTCGGTAATCAGAATGCCAATACCCCGGTCCTTGAGGAAGCGGATCAGATCGCGGATGTCAGCGATCGCCAGCGGGTCGATGCCGGCAAAGGGCTCATCGAGCAGCATGAATGCGGGACGAGTCGCCAGTGCCCGGGCGATCTCCACGCGGCGACGTTCCCCGCCGGACAATGAAGGCGCCGGCGCATCGGCGAGATGGGAAATGCGCAATTCCTCGAGCAATTGATCGACCAGCTCATGGCGCTGTTTGCGGTCTTTCTCGACCACTTCGGCGACCGCGAGGATGTTTTCGCGAACCGTCATGCCCTGGAAGATGGATTTTTCCTGCGGCAGATAGCCGATACCGAGCCGTGCGCGCTGATACATGGGCAGGCGGGTGATATCCTCGCCATCGAGCAGGATGCGGCCATAATCAACATCGACCAATCCTGTGATCATGTAGAAACAGGTCGTCTTGCCGGCGCCATTGGGACCGAGCAGACCCGCCACTTCGCCGCGCTGCAGCGAGAGCGAGACGCCCTTGACGACCGGGCGCTTGCGGTAGGTTTTACCGATTGCTTCGACCACCAGTCCCGTGCTGAGAGCGGACGGGGCCGCTGCGAAGTCTTCGGTCATTGCCATGCTCAACTTGCCCTCGATCGGATTTCTAGCGGCCGCCAGTGCCGTTGCCATCGCCGCTGGCGGGCGCGTACTCGGTACGCCGCGGATAGATCACGGCCCGCACGGGCGCGCCATTGCCCTCTTCACCGAAATTGGAATTCCCGGACGTCAGATTGGAGACAAACCGGGTGGTGGTGATGACGTTTTCACCCTGGGTGATGACGACATCGCCCGTCAGCGTGATCGTGTCGGGACCCATTTCATAGACGCCCCGATCGCCGGTTGCGTTCTGGAATGGTGAGAAATAGCGGACGTGACCGGTGGCAACCACACGTTCGATATCACCGCGACTACCGTCTTCGGGCTGGGTCCAGACCAGCTCGACACGGTCGGCCATGATGCGGCGGTCGCCCTGGGTGATATCGACATGTCCGGTCAGGACAGTACGGCCCTGATCGTCGAGATTTTCGATTCGGTCGGCGATCGTGTCGAGCGGTTGCGACGAATCCCCGATCTGGGCCTGGGCGGCCGCAAGCGGCGCCAACAAGAGACAGGAAAGGGCGGTCAGTCGGGCAAGCAAGCGGATCATTGATCCTCTCCTTCGCTGGGGGCGGTTCGGGCTTGTACTATACGCGCGTGCACATTGCCTTCGAAAATAACGCGATTGCCGCCTTCGTGAATTTCATAACGCTCGGCGGTGATGGTGCCGACAGGTCCTGAGCCGGTCACCGGCATTTCGCCGACCACGCGTTCCTCACGCAGGTAAATGCGGGCATGTTGGGAGGCAAAGCTATAGCCATTATCGGTGTTCAGATTGACGTCGGAATAAAGGTCGAGAATGCGGTTGGTCGGATCGAATGTTCCGGTCTGCGCCAGCACTTCCGATGCATTCGCGCCGGTATTGAGGAAATCGTAGTCGAGGCGCGGGCGCTCCAGTTCAGTCAGGCCGTCGGCATTGTCGCGGCGGCGGATCGCAACGTCGGCTGTCAGGGCATAGGGCGTGAGATTTTCGTCTCGGCCGGTTATGCGCGGATTGACCATGCGCACATCCGTGCTCACGGCTTCGTCCGGTATCGCGGGCCCACCGGATGCACCGACGAATAATTGGACCGCCAATAATGCAAGCAGGGCAATGATCCCGGCAATGAAGGCGAAGCGCAGCACGCGCACAAACGCCGTGCGGCGCCGGGCGGCGCTCAGCGTCAATGCGCGGCGTGGCTCCCAATTGCCGTGCATCGTGGGCTGGAACAGCTCGAGGCCGGGGGTCGCGGTCGTACTCATCGACAGATCATCATCTCGCAAACAGCAGGCACAGCCTTGCCGCGCAACAAAGACCAGCCTTTGCTGGCCTTTTCAAGGCAAACCGGTTCAGGCGTGGGCGAAAATGTCGGTGTCCGGCCAGCCTGCCAGGTCGAGTTTGGCCCGCATTGGCAGGAAGTCGAAACAGGCCTTTGCCATTTCCATCCGGCCTTCACGCTCAAGCATTACACTCAGCCGCTCACGCAATTGGTGCAGGTAAAGCACGTCGGATGCGGCGTAATCCAGCTGCGCCTTCGACAATTCATCGGCGCCCCAGTCGGAGCTCTGCTGTTGCTTGTTCATGTCGATGCCGACCAGCTCGCGCGTCACATCCTTCAGACCGTGACGGTCGGTATAGGTGCGGCATAGCTTTGAGGCGATCTTGGTGCAGAAGACCGGCGCCAGGGTAACGCCGAGGCTGCGTTCGACCATGGCGACATCGAAGCGGGCGAAGTGGAGGATTTTTTCGACACCGGGATCGCCCAGCAGGGCTTTCAGATTGGGGCAGTCATAATCCGGGCGGATCAGCTGCACGACATGAGCATCGCCGTCGCCGCTGGAGAGCTGTACGACGCACAGCGCGTCGCGGGTCAGGGACAGGCCCAGGGTCTCGGTATCGATGGCAACCAGCGGGCCCAGATCGATATCGGCGGGCAAATCGCCGCGGTGGTAATGTACAGTCATCGCTCAATCCTCAGTTTCTGCACGCGTCCTAACGCCCAGCGCGGCCGGGCGCAATGCGGCTGATCTTGTCTTCGAGACTGCGCCGGTCGTCGCGATTGAGAAATTGCGGCGTTTCCGTCTCGGCTTGAGGACCCGCAGCCTCCAGCGCGTCGAACAGCGCCGTCGCCGCCAATCCATCCGTGGTGTCCAGCCAGCGCTGGCGGCGCGTCCGGATGGCGTCAGCGCTCGCGGCCAGATTGCCAGGCTCAAGCCGAATACCTGTCACACTATCCGGCCCGGTATCGCCGCGCAGGGTGTCGAGCATGGCCTGTCCGATATGCGGCAGATAGTGCGATGGCTCGTAGAAATTGGCATGCGCGGCACTTTGGTCGGGAGCCGGTGCCGGCAGGGCGGCGAAATCGCGATAGCCGGAAAAATCCCAGAGCACGGCGCCGCCGCCTTCGACACAGGCATTGTCCGGGCTCGCTGCGGCGTGCCGGTCGAACACCTCGGTCAGCGCCTGCCGCATTTCGAAATAGGTATCGCTTCGACCTGAGCGGAACAGCGCTTCCTCGCGCCAGGCGTGAAGCGGGTGGATAAAGCCGATCACCTGGACGCCATTCGCGGTCAATGCCTCGAGCGCACGTTCGAACAGGGCGACGCGGCCGGGGTCGAAATTATAGCCAAGATAAAACCCGTATATCCCGCGCACACCGCTTTCATAGCGCTGCCGCTGAGCCCCCGCCGGATAGGTCTCGGCCCAGGGCACGCGCGGCGAGCCGCCGCCGATATTGTCGGCCATCAGTTGTAGTGAGGCCCCGAATGTATTTGGCGACAACGACACTCTGGTCATCGAAAGCGGGCGATTGCCGTCATTGAGCGTCGATAGCCAATAGGTTGCCTTCGCCTTGGAATGGGTGCCGAATTCGTCGAGATCGAGCCCGATCACGACGCAGCGCAGCGGCCGGTTGCGTGCCGCCAGCACCATCGCCTGGCTGAGTTCGAAAATATTCGTGCCGCGCATGCCGGCATTGTAAATCTCGCCGGGCCAGCCGGTGGGCTCGTGCGGGAAGCCATCGACTGTGCGCGAGGAGCCGAGCAGGATTGAGCCATCACCGCCGCGGGCGAGCCGGTCGCCGACATGCACTCGTCCGCCATCCCCGTAAAGACGCGTATCGCGCTGCGTCAGGCCGGCGATATCGGGCGCGCCGGTAACGCCGAACGGGTCGATCAGGGCGTTGAAGGCGGCAAAGCCCACCAGGCCAGTGAATAACGCAATAAACAATGTTCTGGCGTAATGCTTCATGCGACCCGGCCTGAAAAAGCGTCGTGGGTGAAATCAAGGCGCGTCTCGGACTTCAGCCCGGCAAGCCCGGCCATCATGGAGCGGGCGCGCCGCGCCGACTGCAACAACACGGGTGGAAATTGTGATGAATCGAACAGCATTACGGTGCCAGTCCCCAGCTGCGGCGACGCTAGCGGCGCGCAAGCGCAACGGCAAGGCGAGGCTGCACGCGCCTGGGACGGCGCCTCGTCATGGCGCACTGGTTCTGCGGGGCCGATAGAATACCGTCAACTCATTGCCGGCGAGCCGGGCGGTATGACGGGCATGATAGCCCAGCTTGTCGGCCAGATGGATTGAGGCGGTGTTGACGGGGTCGATAATGCAACAGGTCTCCGGGCGGTCGAGTTGCGTATCAGCCCAGTCGAGCACCGCCCGCATCGCCTCGCTCCCCAGGCCGCGTCCATGCGCCCGCGGCAGCAGAGCCCAACCGCTCTCGGGGACGCTGCCGAGCGGCGGAGTGATTTCGCGTTTCAGATCGGCCAATCCCGCCTCGCCGAGAAACCGGCCATTGTCCCGGTCGGTGATCGCCCAATAACCAAAGCCCAGCATCGCCCACATCCCGCGATAGCGCAGCAGGCGCTGCCAGACCTCATGCTCGCTTGAAGCGCGACCGCCGATAAAGCGGACAACGCCGGGATCGGTCCACAAAGCCAGGCTGCCGGCGAAATCATCAGCCGTGTGGCCACGCAAAACGAGGCGTTCGGTGACCAGGGTCGGGAGCGTCGTGAGCAGGGGCTGGGACATGCCGGCACCGAGGAAAAGCTTCGACGCGATATCGGCGCCACAGCCACAAGCTAAACCTGTCTGCCGGAGCGGGGTCAATTGGTTTCAGGTGTCGGCTTCAGTCGGCCAGCCGCTGCCGTCAGCTGCGGATCGGGTGGCTGCGCCGGTTTGGCTGGAACGACTCATGCGTGCAATTTCCGGCATTCAACTCGCGTCAACGGGGAGCGGGCTGTAAGCTCGCGACCGGGGCGGCAATACTGTCCGATGGCCGATACTCGCTTATTGTGGTTTTGAGCGGGTCCCGGCCGGGGAAATGGGGGAAATGAAATGATCGAAATTCTGGGAGCCCTGGGTCTGGCCGAATGGCTCGGCCTTGGCACTGTGAGTGCGGTTGTGCTGGGGGCGTTCCGGTTGCGCGCCCGGCCGAAACACAAGACGCCTCGCGGCGCTGCAGCCTCGCGGGCAACGGCCCTGCAGGGTGATGGCGGCGACTCCCAGCCGCCCGGCATGGCCCCTATCGATGCCCATCGCAGTCGCGTGCAGGCCTCCATAGACGCCTTCCAGCAGAGCCGGGGCAGCGTCGTGCTGCGGGTCGTGCATCATTCGTCCTATGAATATGTCGATGAAGCGACGGCGATCGAAGCGATCGACGCCCTGCGCGCCGCCGATCCCGATGCGCCGGTCGATATTATCCTGCATACGCCGGGCGGCCTGCTGCATGCGGCGCAACAAATCCTGCACGCGCTCAAACATCATCGTGGCCGCAAGACCGCATTTATCCCCTATAGCGCCTGGTCCGCCGGCACCATGATTGCCCTCGCCTGCGACGAGATCGTGCTCGGCTCCAGCGCGGTGATCGGCCCGATCGACCCGCAACTCGGTGGCCTGCCAGCACCGCTTCTGGCCGAATTGCTCGATGATAAAAGCAATGATCGCATCAATGACCAGATGCTGGTGATCGCGAAAATGGCGAAACAGGCGGTGAAAGAGGCCAAGGCCTTCGCCTGCGATTACGTCAATCCGGCCCATAATGGCGGCAATGAGAGCTGTGCCCTGACCAATGAGCTGATCGGCAGCGGCCGTAACCACCAGGCGCCGATCATGCCGCAGGAAGCGCGCGAGATGGGGCTGAATGTCTCGATGCAAATGCCCGAACTGATCTATCAGGTCTGCCAGCCGCCACCGGAGGAGGAAATGTCGCTGACGGTCAATCTGTTTGGCTCGCGGGTCGACGAGAAAACCGCCAATTTGCTGGATCTCAAGACGCTGCAATCGCTGGCGCGCTGAGCGCCACCGGGCTCGGTGTTCAGGTCGATATTCCGTCGAACGGGGCTGCGCCCCTGCCCTTAGCCGTACTGTGCGAAGGCGGCGGTGCCGCCGTCGCCGAAGGACCAGACCGTATAGGGCTCCGAATAGCCACCGACTTCCATACCCGGCGATCCGGCCGGCATGCCGGGCACGGAAAGGCCACGGATGGCGGGCCGGTCCGCGAGCATGCGGGTGATCTCTGGCGCGGGGACATGACCCTCAACAACGTAATCTTCGACGACCGCCGTGTGGCAGGACCATAATTCCTGCGGCACGTCATAGCTTTGCTTGAGCGTCGCCATATCGTCCAAATCATGCGGCTCAACCTCAAATCCGTTCTCACGCAGATGCGAAATCCAGGCATTGCAGCATCCGCAAGTGGGGGATTTATAGACCAGGATCGGCGTTTGCGCCTGCGCCGAACAGGCCATCAAGCCAGGGCTGCCCGCGATCACCATTCCGCCCAAAAGCGCTTGTCGACGATTGATCATGCTCACTCTCCCTCACTGGCGGACGCCGCCGTCTTGTGTCGGCCCCCGGACAGATTGCAGCCATTTCCTGACGCGGGCCAGGGCAACAGGAACAGATCTCGGTCCGGCTTGAGGATAGCCTAGCCAGAATCCCGGTGGCAGTCACCGCGCTCAGGCTCGTCAAATGTCGGGATTGAAGGCGATGGGGGGCGTCAATCCGGCGCCAGGCGAGGGGCGCGCAACCGGCATCAGCCGCACCGGCCAACGCGGTATGTTGAGGATTTCCGGCAAAAGCCGGATTTTACAGGACGACAAAAATCGGGTGGATGGTGCCCAGGAGAAGACTCGAACTTCCACTTCCTTTCGGAAACTAGCACCTGAAGCTAGCGCGTCTACCAATTCCGCCACCTGGGCAGGTGTGGAAGCGGGTAGGTAAAGAAGGGCCGCTCGCCTGTCAACGCCGGGCGCTCAGTGGACTGCATCAACCGGTGCTGCGCCGCGGCTGCAGCCCAACAGGCGCATTGTCTCATGGACAGATCGTGCGATTTTTGGTCTATCCGGGACGGACCGGTATTGCGCGGGGATAAATCCATGCTTCGAGACGAAATCATCACGGTGTTCGGTGGCTCCGGCTTTGTCGGCCGCCATGTTGTTCGCGCCTTGTCGAAGGCCGGTTACCGGGTCCGCGTTGCGACACGGCGGCCGCATCTGGCGCAGGATCTGCGCGTCACCGGTGTGGTCGGACAAGTCCAGCTGGTGCAGGCCAATGTGCGCGTGGCGGCATCGGTTGAGCGCGCCGTTGAGGGCGCCAGCGGCGTCGTCAATCTGGTCGGCGTGCTGAATGAAAGCGGTCGCCAGACCTTCTCGCGTCTGCAGGCGCTCGGAGCCAAAACCATCGCCGAAGCGGCCGCGGCTGCCGGGATAACGGCCATGGTCCAGATGTCGGCGATCGGTGCCGATGCCGCCAGCGCCTCGCGCTATGCGCGCTCCAAGGCCGAAGGCGAGACACATGTGCTGGCAGCGCTGCCGAGCGCGACGATCCTGCGTCCCTCGATCATTTTCGGCACCGGCGATGGCTTCTTCAATCGCTTCGCCGCGATGGCGCAATTCCTGCCGGCCCTGCCATTGTTTGGCGGCGGCAAGTCGCGCTTCCAGCCGGTTTATGCCGGTGATGTTGCCAATGCCGTGCTTGCCGCGCTGACGAGCGATGCGGCACGGGGCCAGACCTATGAGCTGGGCGGACCGGGCGTTTACACATTCGAAGAGCTGATGCGCTTCATCCTCGATGAGACCGATCGGTCGCGCGTATTGGTGCCCTTGCCCTTCGCGCTGGCGACTCCGATTGCCTTCCTGTTCGAGATGGCAGCGATCCTGCCGTTCGTCGAGCCGGTGGTGACGCGCGACCAGTTGATCCAGCTGCGTCAGGACAATGTCGTCGCTGAAGGCGCCCGGACTCTGGCCGATCTGGGCCTGACAGGCGAAACCGTCGAAGCGATCGTCCCCGATTATCTCATCCCCTATCGTCGCCACGGCCAGTTTCACGAACGCGCCATCTAGAGGCTGGCTTTTCCGCCGGCCCCAAACCTCCACGCCGGAAGCGGCCTAGAGGTTTTCCGATGTGCAGACAGCAAACAGCCCATCCCGCTTGGCCGCGGCCTTCGTCAATGCTACCTCCCGCCTTATGAGCACAGATCAATCCCTTATCCGTAATTTCTCCATCGTGGCCCATATTGACCACGGCAAATCCACGCTGGCCGACCGCCTGATTCAATTCACGGGCGGTCTGACCAATCGTGAGATGAAGGAACAAGTGCTCGACAATATGGAGCTCGAGCGCGAGCGCGGCATTACCATCAAGGCCCAGACCGTGCGCCTCGATTATCCGGCCAAGGACGGCAAGACCTATATCCTCAATCTGATCGACACGCCCGGACATGTCGATTTCGCCTATGAGGTCAATCGCTCACTGGCCGCCTGCGAAGGCTCGCTTCTGGTCGTCGATGCCTCCCAGGGCGTCGAGGCGCAGACCCTGGCGAATGTCTATCAGGCGATTGATGTCGATCACGAGATTGTCTCCGTGCTCAACAAGATTGATTTGCCGGCCGCCGATGTGCCGCGCGTCAAGGCGCAGATCGAGGATGTGATCGGCATTGATGCCTCGGAAGCAGTCGAGATTTCGGCCAAGACCGGTTTTGGCATTGAGGACGTGCTTGAGGCCGTCATCAAACGCCTGCCGCCACCGGCCGTTGGCGATCCCAATGCGCCGCTCAAGGCGATGCTGGTCGATAGCTGGTATGACAGCTATCTCGGCGTCATTTGCCTGGTGCGGATCATCGAGGGCACCTTGAAAAAGGGCATGAAGGTCCGCTTGATGCGCTCCGGTGGTGCCTACCCCGTCGATGGCGTCGGCGTATTCCGACCCAAGAAGGAAGCGATCGACAGTCTGGGACCAGGCGAGATCGGCTATCTCAATGCCTCGATCAAACAAGTGCGTGATGCCCGCGTCGGCGACACCATCACCGATGATCGTCGCCCGGCCGCGCAAGCGCTCAAAGGTTTCAAACCGGCGCAGCCGGTGGTGTTTTGTGGTCTCTTCCCGGTCGATAGCGCCGAATTCGAGGATTTGCGCGAAGCGATTGAACGCCTCGCCCTCAATGATGCCAGCTTCTCCTATGAGATGGAGACTTCGGCGGCGCTCGGTTTCGGCTTCCGTTGCGGCTTCCTTGGCCTGTTGCATCTGGAAGTCATCCGCGAACGGCTGGAGCGCGAATACAATATCGAGCTGATCACTACGGCACCGTCTGTGGTCTACAAGATCGCCTTGACCGACGACACCGAGATCGATCTGCACAATCCGGCCGACATGCCCGATGTGATGAAGATTCGCTCCATCGCCGAGCCCTGGATCAAGGCGACCATCCTGGTGCCCGATGAGTATCTCGGCAGCGTGCTCAAACTCTGCCAGGATCGCCGCGGCAATCAGCTTGAGCTGACCTATGCCGGCAGCCGGGCCATGCTGATCTATGAATTGCCGCTCAATGAGGTCGTGTTCGATTTCTACGACCGGCTGAAATCCATCTCCAAGGGCTATGCCAGCTTCGATTATCACTGGGTGGATAATCGCGAGGGTGATCTGGTGCGCATGACGATCCTGGTCAATGACGAGCCGGTCGATGCGCTCTCCATGGTGGTCCATCGCGGCCGGGCCGAGCAGCGTGGTCGCGCCATGTGCGAAAAGCTCAAGGATCTGATCCCGCGCCACATGTTCAAAATCCCGATCCAGGCCGCGATCGGTGGTCGCATCGTCGCCCGCGAAACCCTGTCAGCCCTGCGCAAGGATGTGACCGCGAAATGCTATGGCGGCGACGCCTCACGCAAGCGCAAGCTGCTGGACAAGCAGAAGGCCGGCAAGAAGAAGATGCGCCAGTTCGGCAAGGTCGAGATCCCGCAGGAAGCCTTCATCGCGGCCCTGAAGATGGATGATAACTAGGCCGGGATGATCACCTCTCGGTGAGCGGGGCCGGAAATCGCTTCCGCGACCTTGCTTATTTCCCGGCAGAGCGCATTTATGCGATAATACTAGTCCATCCCGAATCCTGGAGTTCACCATGCGCCGTTTTTTCGCCAGCCTAGCTGTCACCGCCTGTCTCGCCGCGCCGGCCTTTGCTGCGCCAGAAGTCGGCGATATGGCGCCTGTCTTCCAGGCTGACGGTTTTCTCGGTGGCGAGGCCTTTCATTTCGATCTCGCCGAGGCTCTGAGTGACGGTCCGGTGGTGATGTATTTCTTCCCCGCCGCCTTCACCGGCGGCTGCAATGTCGAAGCGGCCCTGTTTGCCGAATCCGCCGCCGAGTTTACCGCGGCTGGAGCGACACTGATCGGCGTTACCGCTGGAAATACGGATCGTCTCGCCGAATTCTCCGAGGCGCATTGCGCCAGTGCCTTCCCGGTCGCCGCTGTCGATCGCGAGACTGTCTCCGATTACGGCGTCGGATTGATGATGCGTCCGGGCTGGACCAGCCGCACCTCCTATGTGATCGCCGCCGACGGCACGATCGCCTTCAAGCATTCCGAGATGAATCCGGATCAGCACGTCACCCTGACGCTGCAGGCGTTGCAGGTTCTTACCGGCATGGCCGACCCGGCCCCCGCCAGCGAATAGGGTTTTCGGGGCCGCCAAGATTGGCTAACCTGTCCCTGAATGATGGGGAGAGTCCACATGGCCACGCCGGAAGAGATGATGCGGAGCATGATCGCCAACATGCCGGAGAAGACCGGCCGCGCGCTCGATGAATGGCTCGTCCTGGCCGGACAGGCCCCCGAACGCAAGCATGGCAAGATCATCGCCTGGCTCAAGGGCGAGCAAGGTCTCACCCATGGCTATGCCAATCTCGTCGCCACGGCGTATCTGAACCCCGAACGGCTCGCACCGCAGACAGCCAACCTCAATGCCGATCTGGTCGCGGCGCAATATGCAGGCAAGGAAATCCTGCGCCCGATTCACGACCGGCTGATGCAGGCCGCCCGGGCACTGGGCGATGATGTCGAGCTATCGCCCAAAAAGACCTACGTGTCGCTGCGTCGTTCGAAGCAGTTTGCGCTTGTTCAACCCTCGACCAAGACGCGCCTCGATCTCGGTCTCAATCTCGGCGCTCTGGCTCCGACCGGCCGCCTGGAAGTGGCGGGCTCCTTCAATGCCATGGTGTCGCACCGCGTCAGGCTTGAGAGCGTTGAGGCGGTCAATGCCGAACTCGTTGACTGGATGCGCAAGGCCTATGAGGCTGCGTGACGCCCTGATGCGTCTCGTTGGGGTGTTTCGGAACACGATTGCAGCGGCCGACTGCGGAAACTCTCCGGTTTGATGCAATAATTGGCCAATCTATGTTGCGGTGCAGCGAAATCCTCATAGTCTGATTTTCAAATCCCGAGGAGCGTCGCATGACCGAGACCGCTGTCCTGTTTGAAAATCTGCATCCGGTGGCCGACGCCCCGTTGCTGGCCGCTGGATTGCGTATCGAACGGCATGCTTCGGCATTGGAGCCCGCTGCCCTGCACGCCGCGCTCCGTGATGCCCGGGTCGCCGGTATTCGGTCGCGCACCCGGATGACAGCGGCGGCGTTCGACTCCGCGCCGCGTCTGCTGGCGCTGGGCTGTTTTTGCATTGGTACCAATCAGGTTGACCTCGACGCTGCTGCAAGTCACGGCATCCCCGTCTACAACGGCCCGTTCGGCAATACGCGTTCGGTCGCCGAGTTGACCCTGGCCTCAGTGATCATGCTGATGCGCGGTGTGCCGCTGCGCTCGGCCGCCGCCAAGCGGGGCGAATGGCTCAAATCGGCGAGCAATTCCCACGAGGTCCGCGGCAAAAAGCTCGGCATTGTCGGCTATGGCAATATCGGCTCGCAATTGAGCGTGCTCGCCAGCGGGCTGGGCATGCATGTCTATTTCTACGATGTCGAACCCAAGCTCGCCCATGGCAATGCCCGTTCGGTCGGCACGCTCGACGAGCTGCTCGAGCTGTGTGATGTCGTCACCCTGCACGTGCCGTCACTGCCGGCGACCCACAATATGATGAATGCCCAGGCGATCGCGCGGATGAAACCCGGATCGATCCTGATCAACCAGGCGCGCGGCGATCTGGTTGATATCGAAGCCCTGTGCGCGGCGCTGGAGAGCGGTCATCTGATCGGCGCGGCCATCGACGTCTTCCCGAAGGAGCCGGCCTCCAAGGACGAGGCTTTCGTGACGCCATTGCAGAAATTCGAGAATATCATCCTCACCCCGCATGTCGGCGGCTCGACGCTGGAGGCTCAGGAAGCGATTGGCGATGATGTCGCTGCCAAGCTGGCGCGCTTCCTCAGCCATGGCGCGACCAAGGGCGCGGTCAATGTGCCCGAGCTCGAGGCGGGAGCCATCCAGAGCGGACGCGTCCGCCTGCTCAGCTTCCACGCCAATGCGCCCGGCTATCTGTCACGGCTCAATGATGCCGTCAGCGCGGCCGGCGCCAATATCGCGGCGCAGCACCTGGAAACCCGCGGCGAGCTTGGCTATGTCATCGCCGATCTCGAGGGTGGCTTGCCTGCAGCCTTCCTCGACCGCATCAAGGCGATGGATGGCACGATCCGGGCCCGTTTGATTATTGGCTAGGTTTTGAGAAGGCTGGCCAGGGCGTTGACGCTTCGGACATAGCTTTCGCCGGCCCATTCGGCCGCAGCGAGCACGACTTCGCGCTGGGCGATGACGCCAAAGCCGATGAATTTGTCGGCTGCGCCTTGCTCGAAGGCTTCGAAATCGGTCATGCCGTCGCCGATGATGATTGTGATGCTGGCGTGGGTTGAAATTCGATTGAGGATTTCAGCCTTGCCCCCGTTGCGCGAGAGCGGGCATTCCGGGTCGAGACCGGCGACACACTCGTCCACATAGACGAAATTATTGGCGTGGATCTCGCTGCGGCCAAAGCCGAGATCGCCCAGCACGGGTTCGAGCAAATCCGCGAACCCGCCGGAGACCGCATGCAATTCATCGCCCTGGTTACGCAATTGCCGGAGCAGCGACGCCATGCCCGGCGTGACCCGCTTGCGCAAATCCTCGGCAATGCGCGCCACCATTGCGCGGTCGAGTGAAGCCAGTTGCAGGCGCGCCTCAAGCGAATCGCGTAGCGCCATCCGGCCTGCCATACCGGCATTGGTGATATCGTGCAGGCGCTTCTTGGCGTCGACCGCATCGGGCAGGGCCGACAGCGCGGCTTCCAATGCCATGTCGAGCGATTCCACCCGCAATAGCGTTGAGTCGACATCAAAGGCGATCAGGCGTTTCAAGTAATTGGTCCCACCGATGAGCGGCCCGACGGGCGCGCATTGCCGTCAATCTGCTGCGATTCCCCGGTTGCGGCGATAATTCCGCCGCGCGGGCTTCAGCCAGCGTCGACCCCGGTACCGATCGGGCAGACGATGCCGGTACCGGAAAGCCCGCAATAGCCGCCGGGATGCTTGGCGAGATATTGCTGGTGATCGTCCTCGGCATAATAGAAGGGCATGGCCTCCCCGATCTCTGTCGTAACCGGGCCGCGTCCATGCGCCGCCAGGGCTGCGTTATAGGCGGTGCGGCTGCGCTCGGCCTCCCGCGTCTGCTGCGGCGAGGTGAGATAGATCGCCGAACGATACTGGCTGCCCTGGTCATTGCCCTGGCGCATACCCTGGGTCGGGTCATGACCCTCCCAGAAAATCTTGAGCACGGCGGCAAGGGTGACCAGCTGCGGATCGAAAACCACGCGGACGATCTCGGCATGGCCGGTCTTGCCGGAGCAGACTTCCTGATAGGTCGGGTTGGGCGTGTGGCCGCCGCCATAGCCTGCCGCCGTATGCCAGACACCATGCGCCTGCCAGAACAGGCGCTCGACGCCCCAGAAACAGCCCATGCCAAGATAAATTTCCTCCATTCCGTCAGGGCGTTCGACCTTCAAGGGGTGGCCGCTGACGAAATGCTTGCTGGCAGTGGCGATCGGCGCGTCGCGCCCGGGCAGGGCCTGGCTGGCGGCAATGATGGCGGGGTTTGATGCGAGCTTGGACATGGCGGTTTCCTGACTGGGCCTGCAGTCAAAATAAGCACTCCCGGCGCGATTGCCAGACCCGAAGCTGCCGCACGTGGCGGCCCCCGCCTGCACGGCCCTGCCGCCTGCAACCTCGCAGCTGAGGGAGGTCACTTGCTCTGGGCCGCGTGATGCGTATAGTCCGCGCTCCTCGCGGTGAGGTGGCCGAGTGGTCGAAGGCGCACGCCTGGAAAGTGTGTAGGCGGGGAACCGTCTCGTGGGTTCGAATCCCACCCTCACCGCCACTAACCCCCGACACCGGTCTCAGCCTGCGGGCCTGCCCCGCCAAGGCGCGGTAACAGGGCGGGTTTTCGCACCACCATCCTTATCTGGTCCCTGATCTGACGCCGTATTGCGGGCCTCTTTCGGCGCGCCTGGACGGCCGGTCTCTGCGCGTTGCCGACATGGGTGAGTTTGCCTGTTCTGGGCGATTAACAGGGAAACTTTTCAATTTTCGGCCCAAAAACAGGACTTTCGCGGACATTGGCGTCGCGGCCGTCCGGATTTCCTGCGCCAAATCAGACTCTTGCCAGCGCCAAGCCTGTGTTCCTGTTATTGCGCAGAACAGGCTGTTTCAAGCGCGGAACAGGGTTCGATTTACCCCGGAACAGGGTGCGTGAACCGCGATAACAGGGCGCAACTCAATCCGGCGATTCGCTATGATTTTGCGGCGGTCGTCGCCAGCGCCTGGATCATCGCGCGCTGGGCTGGCCAGCTGAGGGGCAGATCACAGGCGAAGAGCTGGCTGACGGTCAGGCCGTGGGGCTGGCGGCCGTCGAGGATCTGCTTCTGGATGTCAGGTGCCAGCAAGGCGAGCCGGATCAGCTTGCGGCGATAGGGGCCGGCCGGGGCGCTGAGAAGTGTGGGCAGGCCGCGTGCATCCCGTGTCATCATCGCATGGGCCTGGCGCAATGCGCCGACCAGGGCTGGGTCCGGCTGCCTCGGGCTGTCCGACACCGGCTCGATCCAGCTGCGTCCACCGTGAGGCTTGAGCCGCATGGGAATGAGCAGCTGGCGGCAGGTCCGATCCCCCTCCACCCTGCTAATAGCCTCACCCTTTCCTAGCCGCTCGCGCACGCTGGTCAGCCGATCTGCCGGCAGGCGAATCCGTACATGATCAGCATGGACCTCGATGCGCCGGACCAAGGCTAGCGGCGCGGCATGCTCCTCCCCGGTCAGCCGGTTGACCACATCGGCCAGCCGGGCCTCGATCTGCGTCGCCGCCACGCGCCGTATTCCTGTATCGGATGGTTGGCGCGGCTTGCCCTGCTGCAGCGGGGCGGAGACGTAATAACGATAGAGCTTGCCCTTCGAGCCGCGTGCGGTGGTGGGCGACATGGGATCGCCATCGGCATCAAAGATGCGCCCGGTCAGGGCCAGCCGGGTGCGGGTTTGAGCGGCAGCGCTGGTGCGCCGGGCATTGGCGTCGAGGCGGGCCTGCACCGCCTCGAACAGCTCGGGCTCGATGATGCCCGGATGCTGACCGGGATGGACGGCATCCTTGTGAACGATCAGGCCGAGATATGTCTTATTGCGCAGAAGATGAAACAGCGCCCCGCGGCTGAAAGGTTGACCACCGAGGGCGCGCCCCTTGGCGGTGATGCGCGCCTTGGAACGGATGCCGGCCTGCGCCAGCTCGGCCTCCAGCCGGTGGACCGAGCCCAGGGTCAGATAGCGGTCGAAGATCTGGCGCACGCGGAGCGCCTCGGCCTCATTGACACGTAGGGCCCGCGATCCGGCAGCGGGCAGATCATAGCCCAGCGGCAAAGTACCGCCCATCCACATCCCCTTGGCCTTGGAGGCAGCGATCTTGTCGCGGATACGCTCGCCGGTGACCTCGCGTTCAAACTGGGCAAAGGAGAGCAGGACATTGAGGGTGAGGCGTCCCATGCTGGAGGTGGTGTTGAAGGCCTGGGTCACCGACACGAAGCTCACCTGGTGGGTATCGAACACCTCTACCATCCGGGCAAAATCGGCGAGCGAGCGGGTCAGGCGGTCGATCTTGTAGACGACCACGACATCAACCTGACCGCTGCGGATCTCGGCGAGCAGGTTTTGCAGGCCCGGCCGCTCCATTGTGGCACCGGAGATGCCGCCATCATCATAAAGGCCGGGCAGCGGTCGCCAGCCTTCGCCGGCCTGGCTGGTGATGTAGGCAGCGCAGGCCTCACGCTGGGCATCAAGACTGTTGAAGGCCTGATCGAGGCCCTCTTCGGAGCTTTTTCGGGTGTAGATCGCGCAGCGCTTGGTCGCGGGCCGGGTCATGACGCCCGCGCCGCTGGCCGGAGGCCGAAGAAGCGCGGCCCGTTCCAGCGCGTTCCGGCGATGGCGGTCGCAGCGGCAGACAGGCTGGCATAACTCTGCCCCTCCCACCGAAACCCGTCCGCCTCGACGAGAACCTCAACCACGCGCCCCTTCCATTCCCGGCGCAGGACCGCACCAACCCCGATATCGAGACCTTCCGCCTTGACCGGGCCGCTACGCTTGAGGACTGCCCGGGTGCTAGCCTCCAGCCCGCCCTGCTGGCAGGCTTGGATGCGCCAGGCGAGCAGGAGTGCGAGCAGTACTACCGAGCGCAGCGGCGGCGGCTCGCCAAAGCGATGCCGCCACGCGGTGCGCAGCCCCTCCAGATCGAGATCGCGGAGGGCTGTGATCTCGTCCTCTGCACAAGACGCGCTCATGCGGGCGTCTCGATCCGGTAGCGGCGGACACCATCCTCGACGGTTGAGGTGGTCGCATGCCCCTTCTTGCGCAGGGCCCCGGCCAGAGCGCCGCGCACCGAATGGGCCTGCCAGCCGGTCGCCGCCTGCAGCTCAGCCAGGCTCGCGCCCTGGGTCCGCGAGACAAGCTCGATGACCGTGGCCAGCTTGGTGGGCGGCTTCGGGCTGGCGGCGCGTGTCTTGGTCGCGGGCTTGTTTTGCGGCGTGCGCTTGGTTGGCGCGGATTTGGATTGCGTCATGGGTCTCTCCATCGGTTGGGCGGCGAAGAAATTCCGCCGCTACCGAGAAGAGCCCGGAGGGGTTCGAGCGTACCGACAGCAACGCTCTGACGGGCCGTCCAGTCCAGTGGAATTGCTACATCTTGTGCTTTGAGGCTGAGTGAGCTACAACATGTTCGTCTTTTGTTCTAATTCGAGATTCGCTCATGACCGACACGCTCCTGGAACGCCCCCCGCTCTGCATCACCTATCGCCCGCTCGACACCCTGCGCCCCGATCCGCGCAATGCCCGCACCCACCCCAAGCGGCAGATCGAACAGATCACCGCCTCGATGAAGGCCTTCGGCTTCGCCAACCCGATCCTTGTCGATGAGGAGTTGGTGATCATCGCCGGCCATGGCCGGTTGATGGCGGCCAAGGCGCTCGGGCTTGCGCAGGCACCGACCATCACACTGGCCGGGCTCAGCGACGGGCAGAAGCGCGCCTTGCGGCTGGCGGACAACAAGATCGCCCTCAATGCCGGCTGGGATCTTGATCTCCTCAAAGTGGAACTGCAGGACCTCTCGGCGCTGGAGATCAATCTGGACCTGAGCCTGACCGGGTTCTCGACCGGTGAGATCGATGTGGTGCTCGATGATGGCGGAGATCCCGACGACGAGATTATTCCGGCAATCCCGCAAACGTCGCGCACCAAGCCCGGTGACATCTGGATCCTCGGCGAACACCGGATCGGCTGCGGGGATGGCCGCGACGTCGACTTCCTGAAACAAGTGCTGGGCGATGGGGTCCAGGTCGATGCCGCCTTCCTTGATCCGCCCTATAACGTTGCCATCAACGGCTTTGCCAATGCCAAGGGCCGCCACCGCGAGTTTGCGATGGCATCCGGCGAAATGAACGATGCCCAGTTCCACGACTTCCTCACTGCGACGTTGGGCGCCTGCGCCCAGGTCTCGCGCGACGGGGCGGTCCACTTCGTGTGCATGGACTGGCGCCATATGGATGATGTCTCTGTCGTGGGCCGCACCGTCTATGGCGATCTCCTGAATCTGTGCGTCTGGAACAAGTCCAATGCTGGCATGGGCTCGCTCTACCGCTCCAAGCACGAGCTGGTCTTCGTCTACAAGGTCGGCACCGCACCTCACATCAATGCCGTCGAGCTGGGCAAGCATGGCCGCAACCGCACCAATGTCTGGGACTATGCCTCAGTCAACTCCATGGCCGGCAGCCGCCGCGAGGACCTTGCTTTGCACCCCACCGTCAAGCCGGCCGGCATGGTGGCTGATGCGATCAAGGATGTGACCCGGCAAGGCGACCGGGTTCTCGACATCTTCCTCGGCTCCGGCACGACGCTGATCGCCTGCGAGCGCACGGGGCGCCGTTTCTGCGGCGTTGAGATCGATCCGGCCTATGTCGATGTGGCGATCGAGCGCTGGTGTCAGATGACCGGTGGAACGCCGGTTCTTGAGACCAGGGTGGAGATGGAGCCGGCCATATGAGCGAGCCCAGCGGGCGGGCTGATCCGCCAAAGCACAGCCGGTTCAGGAAAGGCCAGAGCGGCAATCCGAATGGCCGCCCGCGCAAGGCCAAGGCGGCGCCAGCGACCGGCTCTCCCTTCGACATCGTGTTCGACCGCACACTGACCATCCGGGCCGGTGGCGAGGCGCGCGAGGTCGATGTGGAGGAGGCCCTGCTTCACAAGACATTGCAGGACGCCCTGGATGGCAATCGCCCGGCCCGGCGAAAAATCATGGCGATGATCGCCCAGCGCGAGGCGGCGCGCGCCCGGCGCGGCGCACGGGTCAAGACCACCGGCGCCCCATTGCCCTGGAAGATTGAGCACGCAGACCCCTTCGAGCCCAATGCGGCGATGTTGATCCTCGGCATCGTGTGCCAGGACCCCGCCTGGGAAAGCCCGTCCAGCTATATGAAATCCGATGGCAGAGACCGGCTCCTGCTGGAGCCCTGGGCCGTTCAGGCCGCTCTGGGCCGGCGCCGCGGCGGATCGGTTCTGGAGCCAAAGCAAATCGCCGACATCAGGCGCTGCACGCACCAACCTTCGCGCCTGCGCTGGCCGCGCGAGGGCGATCAATGACGGGCGGAGCGCCCAAAGACGAAGGCCCGGTCGGCTATCGCCGCCCGCCCGCCGCAACCCGGTTCGCCAAGGGCCGCAGCGGCAATCCCCAGGGCCGGCCGAAGGGCAAGGCCGGGCAGCTGCCCCATGAGAGCGTCCTCGGCCAGATCGTCACCGTCACCGAGGGCGGCCAGACCAAACGCGTCACCGCCGCTGAGGCTTTTCTGCTCAAACTGATGAAAGATGCATTCGTCGGCGATGCCGCCGCGATGCACGACATGCTCACCACCATCGAGGCCGCCAAACCAAGCCGCGCCGCGACGGAGACAAACGAAATTACCCAGATCGTCATCTCGCCAACGCGTCCCGGCAGCGTAACCACGGCGCTAGAACATCTGCGCATGGGCAAGAAACTCTGCGCCTTCACTGACAAGGCCCGCGTGCTGCTGGAGCCCTGGATCGTGGAGGCCGCCCTGGCCCGGCGGGGCGACGAGCCGATGTCGGTCGAGGAGCAGCGCACGGTGATGGCGGCAACGCGCACGCCGTGGAAGGTGAAATGGCCGGAATGGTGGATGGTGGGTGTATAGCCGCGGCTCAGGTCCGTATCGGAGCCGGTGCTGATCTGACGGATTAGTTATCTGTCCCCCTACGCAGCTGCGCGACGGGCTCAACCCGTATATAGTTGGGAAATCCACGCTAACCCGAACTGCTTCGGTCCAATGGTCGCTGCGCAGATCCGGAGGCGCCGCGTTCGACAGCGACAATTCTCCAGCTGTCCGTGTCATGTCGACGAGGTCTTCGTCAAAATCAACGACGAGCATCACTATCTCTGGCGAGCGGTCGTTCACGCAGGCCATGTACTGTAGGCCTGTGGCAGCGAGCGCCGCGATCGCAAGGCAGCGCAGAGATTTTTGCACAAGACGAAGAATCGGGACGGCAGTCCGCGTGTGATCGTGACTGATCGGCTCGGTCCGTACAAGGCCGCGATGAAACTGATCGGCAACGTCGGCCGGCAGGGCACCGGGCGTTGGCTAAAATAACCGCGCGGAGTACTCCCCTCTGCACTTCCGACAAATCGAACGGCCGATAGGTAAGTTTCGAAGTCTTGAGACCCTGCAGAAATTCGCGCCAGCCCAGCCATCCGTCCACAGGTCCTGTCAGAGGAACTTTGCCTTGAGCGCGGGGACGTAGCTCCCTAGCTTCCCCCGGTGCGTAATCCGTTCAAATATTTCAAGACTTCGCCCGAGATCATCCGCCTTGCCGTGATGATGTACATCCGGTTTCCGCTCTCGCTGCGAAACGTGGAGGATCTGCTCCACGAACGGGGCATCGACATCACGCATGAAACGGTGCGTTTCTGGTGGAACCGCTTCGGTCAGATGCTTGCGGCGCAGCTCCGAAAGCGGCGAGTTCAGAACCATAACCATTCAAACTGGGCGTGGCACCTGGACGAGGTCTTCGTGAAGATAAACGGTGAGCTTCACTATCTCTGGCGCGCGGTTGATCACGAAGGTGAAGTGCTGGAGGCCTATGTCACCAAACGGCGTGATCGCCATGCTGCGCTGAGATTTTTGCGCAAAGCCATGAAGCGCTACGGCAATCCGCATGTGGTCGTGACCGATCGGCTCGGGTCCTACAAGGCTGCCATGAAACTGATCGGAAATGCCGGCCGCCAGGAGACCGGACGCTGGCTCAACAACCGTGCGGAAAACTCCCACCTTCCCTTCAGGCGAAAGGAACGAGCGATGGGCAAATTCCGCAGCTTCGAAGCGCTCCAGAAATTCGTCTCAGCCCAGTCATCTGTCCACAATCACTTCAGCCACGAACGCCACCTAAACCGCAGAGAAACATTCAAGCAAAACCGATCCGCCGCGCTGGCCGAATGGCGCCAGCTCGCCGCCTGAGTTAAGGTTGATGGTCGATTTCGGAGACCGGTTCGCGTTGGTCTGACAGCACCCTTCGCAGTTGGCTCGCGCCGCGGAATGCCGCCTTCGCGCACAAACCCGCCTTGCCCTTTGTCGCCTCATGCCGCTAAATCGCGCCCGAGTTGCACGGCCCGTCGACCCACGATGAGGTGGTTTTCTGAGGCAACTCTTGGGGTGGGTTTGCGCGTGAGATTTCATCAGCGGATGTATGGTCGGCCTGTGGCCATTTTGGCGGCAGCGGTGCTGGGCAGTTGCGCCGGGCTGGGTCCGATGGCCAATGGCCAGACGGCCATGCAGTCGCCGCCCGCGGCGTCCGCCGGGCCTGCGGCATCGGCGCCAGCCAGTCTCACGCCCGCACCCGTGCGCTCGGTCCATGATCTCAGCCCCGAGCCAGCGCCCGCCTTCCGCCAGGAGGGAGGCGGTGATTTCATCAATCATAATCGCACCGCCGCGGCGCAGCTGCGCGAGCGCGGCGATGGCGTCGAGCTGGCCTTCCAGAACACACCGATTGCTGATGTCGTTTCCGCCGTGATTGGCGATCTGATGGGCAAGGATTTCATCATCGATCCGCAGGTCAGCGGCCGTATCACCCTGCGATCCTCGCGACCGGTGCGCCGGGAAGATCTGCCGGCGGCGCTGGATCGCGCCTTGCGGCTGTCCGGTGCAAGTCTGATCGAGACATCCGAAGGCGTTTATCTGGTCGCACCGGAAGCGCGCGCGCAGAGCTTTGCCCGCGGTCCGCGCATCGCGGGTGAAGGCCTGCCGCCGGGCTATGGGACAGTGATTGCACCGATCGAGTTCGTGTCCGCGCGCGCGATGGCGCAGCTCCTGCGCCCGTTCGCGCCTGATGCCGGGGCCGTGCAGGCTGACGACACCCGCAATCTTTTGATCCTGTCGGGCGATCCGGCCCAGCTGGAGGTGTTACTCGAAGCCATCTCCCTGTTCGATGTCGACTGGCTGACCCAGATGTCGTTCTCGCTCTATCCGCTGCGCGCCGCGGAACCCGATGTCGTGATCGGCGAACTCAACCGGATATTTGGCGGCCCCGAGGGCCCTATCGGTTCGCAGGTCGAGTTCCTCTCGCTGGCCCGGCTCGGCGCCGTTGTGATCATCGCCAAGACACCGCTGCGACTGGAGCAAGCCGAAGCCTGGCTCGAGCGGCTCGATGTGCGCCCCGACAATGGCCGCCGCCTGAGGGTGGTGCAGTTGGTCAACGCGCGCGCCGAGGATCTCGCCGAACGTCTGACCGATCTTCTGACCGCCGACCAGGAGACAGCGGCGTCTTCCAGCGTCATCACCATCCGCGCCGACGAAAACGCCAATGCCTTGCTCGTGATCGCCGATGACGCCGGTTATGACCAGATCGTCGATATCGTCGACCAGCTCGACCGCGCGCCCGATCAGGTCATGATCGAGGTTCGCATCGTTGAAGTGGTGCTCAATGATGACCTGCGTTATGGCGTGCAGTGGTATCTCGATACGCGCGATGGCGGGCAGGCGACGTCATCGGGCAATGCCGGCGGCGGTGTGGCAGCAACCTTTCCCGGCTTCGCCTATACATTTTCCTCTGACTATGTCCGCGCGGCACTGAGCGCGATTTCTTCGATCACGGATGTGGAGACGGTCTCGACGCCGCAGATCATGGCGCTGGATAAACGCCCTTCCCTGATCCAGGTCGGCGATCAGGTTCCGGTCGTCACCCAAAGCGCCGTGAGCGTCTCCAATCCCGATGCGCCCATAGTCAATTCGGTGGAGTTTCGCGATACCGGCGTGGTGCTCAATGTGACGCCCTATATCAGCCCGGACGGGGCGGTGACGCTGGAGGTCCAGCAGGAAGTGAGCTCGGTTGCGGAAACGACGACTTCGGGCATTGACAGTCCAACCATCCAGCAGCGACGATTCGAGACCACCGTCTCGGTCCAGGACGGCCAGACGGTGGCGCTGGGTGGACTGATCCGCACCAGCCGGTCGAACAACCGCTCCGGTGTTCCAATCTTGCAGAACGTGCCCTTCCTTGGCCACCTGTTTTCCGAGACCGGCGAGACCAGCCGGCGCACGGAGTTGATTATTTTCCTGACCCCGCATGTCATTCGATCCGCCGAGGACGCAGCCGTCGCGACGCGCGCCCTACGCAACCAACTCCAGACGCTACGCGACCGTGGGTTTGGCGATGAGGACCAGTAGCAATACAGCCAGTGCACCGGAGCATGAGCGTGGTTCGGCCCTGATCGCGGCGGTCGCGCTCACGGTCGTGTTTGCCGCGCTGGCGATCTTGACAATTCAACTGGTGCTCAATTCGGCCTTTCTGCAGCGCAGCGTGATTGATGATGCCAGGCTTGATGCCGCCTTTCGGACCAGCTTCGCCGAGGCGCTTTATCAAGCCGGCAATGATGCGAGGCGTGTCGGGTTCGATGCTCCGATCACCGCCCGCTATGATGTCGGCACGATCGAAGCACGCTTTCGCTCGCCATCCGGCCGCCTCGATATCAATGCTGCCAGCCCGTTACTGCTGCGGCTGGTTCTCGATGCCGCTGGCGCTGCCGATGCCGATGCGCTCGCGGCGGCCATTTCCGACTGGCGCGATGGCGATGATTTGCGCGGCAATCGCGGCGCCGAGCGGGCCGAGTACGAGGCGCTTGGCCTGGCACCGCCCGCCAATCGACCCTTTCGCGACGAGGCCGAATTGGCGCAGGTCCTGGGCATGACCGATGCGGTCCTCGCCTGCCTTCGCGGCGAAGTGACCGTGTCCACCCACGCCGCCGCGCCTGATCTGAGGTTCGCCACCCCTTGGCTGCGCGAGGCCCTCAATCCGGGCTCCGCGCAAAGGTCCTCAGTCATCGAGGCGGACGCGACCGCGCCGCGCCTGCCGCCCGTCACACTCGACTCGGGCGATCTGCTTGCGCTCGATCTGCGCGTCGTTGAGGGCATGGCCACAGGGCGTGCGGTCGCTGTGTTGGTCCGCTTCACGGGCGATCCGCGCGATCCCTTCTGGATCCAGGACTGGCGGGATGGTCCGGGCGCCCCCGTCTGCCCGCAGGTCATCACATGACGATCCTGGCTCATCTCGAACGGGCCGGTCTGACGGCGCAAGCTGCCGCTCGTGCGAGTGCGGGCTGCGAGGAGACCGGCGAGCCGCTCCCGGTCGTGGTCAGCCGCTTGGGCCTATTGTCTGACGATGTTGTGGTCGGCGCTCTATCGACCGCCTTCGGCCTTGAGGCGGTGAATGAGGAAGATCTGCCAGCCGCCATCGTGGCCCCGCGGCTCAACCCGGCTTTCTTGAAGACCCATCGCGCCTTGCCGCTTGCCGCCGATGGCACCGCGCTGGATCTCGCCATTGTCGATCCCAGCGATCAGGAGGCTGCCGCCGGGGCGGCGTTTGCTACGGGGCTAAGCGTGCGCTGCCATGTGATCGGATTTCACACTTGGCGCCGTGCCTTCGACCGGCTCTACGATCTGGGCGCAGTAGATGATGGCAAGAGCGCGCGCGGCCGCGGTGCGCGCTGGACCAATGATGCCGGCGAGATTCGCGATCTCTCGCTTGATGCGCCCGCTGTGCGTCTGACCGAGAGCCTTGTGGCCGAGGCGGTGGATCTGCGCGCGTCCGATATCCATCTTGAGCGCAAGCCGGAGGGCGGCGCGGTGCGCTTTCGCATTGATGGTCGGCTGGAAGAGCGCCAGCGCCTGTCGCCGGGGATGATGGACGGCCTGATTGCGCGCCTGAAGATCCTCGGCGATCTGGATGTCGCCGACCACCGCCGCGCCCAGGACGGACGCACAGCCTTGAGCGCCCGCGGCCGCCCGATCGATGTGCGCCTGTCCATCATCCCCTCCGCGCACGGCGAGGGCGCCGTGATCCGCCTGCTCGACCGCGCCGATGTGCGCCTGGATTTTCCCGATCTGGGTTTTCGTGCTCCAGAAATCGCGCGTATTCGCACCGCCATTGCCCGGCCGCAGGGGCTGTTTCTGGTCTCCGGGCCTACCGGCGGCGGCAAGACGACGACGCTCTATGCGGCGGTCAATGCGCTGCGCTCACCGGACCGCAAAGTGGTGACGGTGGAGGATCCCATCGAGTATTTTTTCGAGGACGTGCACCAGACCCAGCTTGACGCCGCAGCGGGGCTCACCTTCGCCAGCGCGCTTCGCGCCTTTTTGCGCTACGATCCCGACATCATCCTGGTCGGAGAAATCCGCGACCCTGAGACCGCCGCGACCGCGGTGCAGGCTGCCCTCACCGGCCATCTCGTGCTGTCCACCCTGCACGCCAATGACGCCGCCAGCGTGCCGGCGCGCCTGATCGAGATGGGGGTGGAACCCTATCTTCTGGCGGCGACCCTGACGGCGACCAGCGCCCAGCGCCTGGTGCGCAAGCTCTGTCCAGCGTGTTCCATTCCTGCAGACGCCCCCGCCGATCTGCTCGCGCGAGCCGGCATGCCCGTACTTGCCGAAGCGAATTTTCGCACGACGGCTGGCTGCGGGGCCTGTCACGATGGCTATAAGGGCCGGATGGTACTCTCGGAAACCCTCGTGTTCGGCGAGGGCGCTGGCAATGTCGTGCGTGAGGGCGCGGCACTCGACAGCCTGCGAGAATTTGTTGAGGAGCCCTTGCTGGTCGATGGTCTGATCAAGGCGTCGCAAGGCTTGATCTCGGTGAGCGAAGTCCTGCGCGCCCTGGAGGCGACATGAGCAGTTATCGCTATACGGCGGAAGACCACACCGGCCGCCGGGTTTCCGGTGAGCTGGAGGCGCACAGCGCCGCCATCGCGATTGAGACCCTGATCGCCCAGCGACTCTCGCCGCTGCGGGTTTGTGAAACACGCACCGAGGACATCCCCAAGCTCTCCTATGGCGATGCGGGCCGGCTTTGCCTGGAAGTCTCGCGCCTGATGATCGCGGGCATTCCGCTGGAGAGCGGGGCGCTGTTGGCGGCTGAAGCCCAGGAAAGCCGCGCGGCGCGCAAGACGCTTGAACGCGCGGCGGGTCGGTTGGCGCGCGGCGATGGCCCCGGATTGGCCTTCGATGGCCTTGACGGCGCGCCCGGCAGAGCGCTTTCAGCGATCATGGCGGCAGGGGAACGGTCCGGCCGCCTGGCCGATGCTCTGGGTGCGGCAGCACCATTGTTCGCGGCGACGGCGCGGTTTCGCGAGAAGATCGTCTCACTGATGCTCTATCCGGCGGTAGTCTCGGTGACGGCGCTGAGCGTGCTGGTAGTTTTCCTGCTGGTTGTCATTCCAAGTCTGCGGCCCGTGCTGGAGGGGTTGGGCGATAATTTGCCGGCCAGCGCTCGCTGGATGCTGGCTATCGCCGATGCGGCACCGGGCATCCTGGTCGCTGTGTTGGTTGGTGCCCTGATTGTGATCGCGCTCAATCAGTTTTCCGCGGTTCGCACGCGGATGGCCCGGATTCTGGACCGTCTGGCGCTCGGGCCGATGGGGTTGGGGGTTGCTGCAGCGGTGGACACAGCCTTGTTTGCGCGCCTGTTTGCGGCGCTCCTCAAAGCGGGCACGCCGGCTGGCGACGCCATGGCCGAGGCGAGTTCCGCCATGTCCAACACAATTTTGAAGGACAAGCTCCACGCCGCGGCCAGCGATGTGCGCGAAGGCGCCTCGCTCGACCACGCCCTGATGTCAGCACTGGGCGAACGCCATCTCATCGTTCAGGCCAGCCGGCTGGGCGGGCGCGGCGGAAACTTTGCCGATCTGGTGTCCGAAGCGGGCATGACGCTGGCCGAGCGCGCCGAAACCCGCCTGGAGCGGCTCGCCGCCATGGCCGGTCCGATGATCATTATCGCGCTTGGGCTGGTGATCGGATTGATGGTGATCACACTTTTCTCCAGTCTGGCAGCGCTACCTGATGCGGCGACACTATGAGCGCGCAGCGCACCGATAGCGGCTACGGACTGATTGAAGTCCTCGTCGCGCTGGCCATTCTGGCAGCGGCAGCGAGCGGAGCGATGGCGGTTTTGTCCAATTCGCTGTCGCGGCTGGCAGCGGGCGAGCGGCAAGCGCAGGCCCTGCTGTCACTGCGATATCCGTTCGAGGCGGGCATTGCGGCACAGGGCGAGGCCGTGATTGGATCGAGCCGGGCGCCGGCGCATTGGACGGTGCAGCGCCGCGAGTTGCGGCGTGGGCAATTGGCAGGGGTGGAGGTTGCATGGGTCGAGATCGACGGCGTCATTATCTGGCACGAGCGCGGCGCCGAACGGCGTCTGCAACTGGTGCGAACGGACATCGAAGCGATCGGGGTTTCTCGCTGATGGAGATGCTTGTTGCCTTGACGGTCTTTGCGTTGCTGGCTGTCATCGCCTCGCAGAGCCTGTCGGTCATCGCCTCAGGCTATGCCCGAGCGCGCACGGACTTTCGCGAGCAACAGGACCGTGTCCGCCTCTCCCGCCTGCTCGATGGTGCGATTGCCGAGAGCGCCGTGATTGCCGGCTCTGATGACGAGGGTTTGTCGGGCGAGGCATCCGGAACTGGCGCAGCCTTGTTTGTCACCGCGAGCGAGGCAGGCAGCGTTCTCGTCTGGCGGCGCGCCTCGGGCCGCGAGGAGCGCGCCAATCTCCCCGGCTCGGACGTGCAGCTTCGGGTGAATTCCGATCGGCAGGCAGGCAGGCTCGTGTCGCTAATTGAGCACCTCGATGATCAGGAGCGAATTCTGGCTCTGGCGCAAACGATGACGAGCGTCCCGAAGGACTGCCGCTTCGATGCTGTAGGTCGGCGGTGCCTGGAGGCGCCGGAATGAATTTTCGCGCGCGATTTATCCATCTGGCCAACCGGGCCGCGCCCGGTGCCGCGAGCATACTTGCGCGCGCCTGTGACCGGGTGCTCGACTGGAACGCCGATGCGCTTGTCTGGATGCCGACCCGGTTTTCCCCGCCGCCGCTCGCCCTGCTCGAAGCCAATGAGATCAAGACCGCTCGAGGCCGGGCGCGCGTGGCGCTTGATCCAGCTTCCGTCTTTGTGACCCGGCTGACGCTACGACGGCGTGACCCGTTCGAAGCGCGCGCAGCTTTTGATCTGCAGGCCTCGCGCCATTCGCCACTACCTTTCGATGAGCTGGAAGCTGGCCTCGCCCTGGGCGAAGACGGGGTCTGGCACGCGGCTATGGTGACCAAGGCTGATCTGGACACGTTAAGAGCACAGGCGCAGCCGGGAACAGTCGATCATTTTGTCCATGCCCAGGAGGGTGTGCAGCCCTTCATCATTCGCGGCTCAGCGGAACGCGCGGTGCGGCGAAGCCATGACGGTGCCTTGCTTGCCGGGGTCGTCCTGCTTGCTCTCTCGGCCCTGCTGACGGGGTCTGCGCTGCGCAATCATTCGGCGCGGGCATTGGACGCGGAACAATCGGCGCGGTCCGAACTGGTTGTGGCAGTGCGCGAACTCTCTGATGAGCTTGACGCCTACACCGCCGCGCCTGTGACCGGCGCGCCGCTATCGATCCTGATCGAGGCTCTGGATGCCACGGGTCGGACCCGGCCGGAGGGTTGGGCGCTGGCGAGTTGGCGGTTCGAGGAGAGCGCGATCGTGGCCCAATTCGAATTTGCCCCGATCGCTGCCGGTTTTGCTGACGCGCTGTCTCAATCGCTGGCCAGCTCCGGCGCCGTGAACACGGTCACCACCAACATCATCCCTTCGCGCACCGCGCTGGCGCGTCTGGAATTGCGCGCACAGATCGTGGGGGACCAGCCATGAGCTTTGCCCTGATCCGCCGCGCCCTCATCCTGGCGTTATTGGCAGCTTTGATGGCAACAGGGCTTCTGCGCCTGGGCAACGATCTCGCAGCGGCGGCCTCAAACGCAGCGCGCCTGGGCGATGTGCGCGCCAACGCGGACAGTCTGCAGGTCCGATTGGCGGGCCTGGATACGCGCCTGGCCACGCGGCAGCAATTGTCATCGGGCCACGCGCTTCCGGTTGCGGAGGGGACGGCCGCCGGCGATGCGCTACAGACACTGATGCGGGTCTCGCTGGATCGCGGGACCGTGCTCTCGGTGCGCTTTGACAGCGCTCAGCCCGGTCTTGTCGGGGCCCAATTGCTTTGGCGCGGGACCGAAGGCGAAATGCGGATCATTCTGGAAAATCTCGCAGCAAGCTTGCCCTTCGCGCGGGTTGTTCGGCTCAATTTGCGCGCGGTTGTTCTCGATGGCACCGATCTGGTCGAAATGGATATGGGCGTCATTCAGGCTTGGGAGGCTGTGTGATGGTGCGCGCGATTTGGATCATCAGCGCTGGCCTGTTGCTGGTCGCCGCGTCGGTCGCCATCTGGCCCATCTCGGATCGTGCGCCGGTCAGGGCGCCAGACGAGACCGGCGCTGCCATCGATGCGGACACGGATCGGCTTGCCGCCAGGTTTTCGTCGCCACCCCTGTTTGAGCGGTCGGCGGTGGCAGAGATTGCCGGGCCCCTCGCTGCCACACCAGCCCATGCGGTGGTCGCCATTCCGGTTCTGGCGGGTATCGCCGAGGACGAGCTTGGCATGCTGGCTTGGCTCGGTACGGCACAGGTCGGCGTGAGGCCTTTGCGGCCCGATGACGAGATCGACGGCTGGACAGTCAGCCGCATCACCGCGACCGAGGTCGAGTTGACCCGTGGGGCCCGCACTGAAGTGTTGCGATTCTTCGCGGCGGATAGCGCAAACTAGTTACGGCCCGTCTGGCCTGTCGCCGCGACGTTGCGCAAGGCTAGCCCGGGGTCACCAACTGATAGGTCGTGGTCATGATATCCGCATCTTCCCCGGTTCCGCCCTCCACGCCATCACGACCCAGGGTCCGGATCGAGAAATCGTCCGGGCTATCGGAAGCGTAAATATAGGCCCTGTTCCAGGGGTCGAGCGGCACGCCGCCGCGGCGCAGATAGGGACCGGACCAGCCAATGACCCCGTCGGGCGGAGCCTCCAGAGCGTGAAGCCCCATCTCGGTTGTCGGATACTGGCCGGTGTCGATTTGGAAGATTTCCAGCGCGCCCGCCAGGTTCTCGATCTGGACATTGGCCGACTGACTGCGCGCGCCACCCAGCCGGCCAATCATGTTGGGCGCAATGATGGCGGTCAGCAGTGCCAGGATGACCAGCACGACCAGCATTTCAGTCAGGGTGAAGCCGGCTTGCCGTGCCGATGAGGCATGGGCCCGGCGTTTTTGTGCGGCGCAGCCGTCGTTGTTTGGCATCACGCCCCCCCCCGATCAAAACTCGCCGGCACCCTGCGCATTTCGCACGCCGGTTTCAAGCGCAATGGGCTGGCATGCAGTTTTTGCGTGCGTTTGGTTTGTTCAGAGAACCAGACGCGTGAAGATTGTGTGGAAAACCAAATTATCTCTTGATTGCAGCTTCATTGTAATTCTAACGTGCATGAAATGGCTGCACAGGGACGTCCCGATTTCCGCGGGCGCAGCGACGGGGGATCAATGCGAGTTTCATCAAGCTTATGCCGGGCGCTCATTGCGTGCGCGGCCGCCGCGGTCGGCGTGGTTGGCGGGTCAGCATTGGCCCAGACCACGGCCTGTTACACTTATGATGGCACCGGGCGCCTCGTAGAGGCTGAGTATTCAGACGGATCCCAGATTTCCTATGATCTGGACCGCAATGACAACCGCAATGGTACCGCGCAGTCTCCGAGCGGCGCTGCAAGCTGCGCTACTCCAGTCGCCGCCGTCGGTCCGCTGGCCGGGGGAGATTTATCGTCAGGCACGGGCGCACCACCACCGCCGCCGCCGCCACCGCCACCGACGAACAATCCGCCCGTCGCCGTCTTCGACAGCGCCGCGGTGCAGCGGTTCGGTTCGATCAACCTCTTTGTGCTGGCCAATGACAGCGACCCGGACGGTGACACATTGTCCATCAGCTCCATTACCTCGCCGACAACAGGCGTAGCTTTGATCATAAACAGCGGAACCGCGATTCAGTTCAGCGCCGGCGGCGCGACTGGCTCTGCCGATTTCAACTACACACTTTCCGACGGCAATGGCGGAACGGCGACAGGATATGTCAGCGTTGAAGTCCTTGGTGGCGGCGGGGGAGGAGAAGAGTTTTGAGTCCGCAAACCACACTGCTTGCCCTGTTAATCACCATCGCGGTCAGCGCCGCTGCCCTGGCCCAAGACACCGCGCACGACGATGATCTGGACGCGATGGGGCTCGACCTATCCATGCTGGATGTCGGGCTCATCGACAATCCCGACGCCCCCGCACCGCACACCGAACGGGGGCTCCCAGCCGGGGTCAGTCGGGTTCGGGACATCGAGGGGAATTATCGGCCGCCCTTTGAGGAGCAGCAGAGCTGCTCTCAAGACTGGTGCGGGCTCACCGTCGTCAACGCGCTGACCGGGCGTGTCCTCTACCTGCAGGATGCCTGGCAACCAGGGGCGCTGGAAACGGGTTACGGCCTGGAAGTCGTTGTCGTAGACAGCGAATGATTTTGAAATTCTGGCCTAGGCCTCACGGGTATTGATCATGTTATTGAAACGTTTTCTTGCTGCCGCTCTTGTTTGTGCTGTCGCCACATCGACAGCCCATGCCCAGACCTCAACAGTCACCATTGAGGGGCTTCCCTCGGTGAGGTTCGAGCAGGCCCCTCTGATCACGCCGGCTGATGCCCTGACCTACTACAATGCCCGGCCGGGCGCGCTGACCTCGCCGGCGTTCTCGACCGAGCCGCGCGATCCCCGCATCCAGCGATTGGCCGACAGTCTCGATAATGACGCCTGGCGCATCTATGAATATGTCGCCAATTCCATCGAGACCACGCCCCAGTTCGGATTGGAGAAGGGGGCGTTCGGTGCCATTCTCGACGGCTATGGCAACCCGTTCGACCAGGCCAATCTCATGGTTGAACTGCTTCGCGAAGCCGGGACGGCGGCGAACTATCAATATGGCGAGATCGAATTCACCGGCGCCGACATCGCCGACTTCACCGACTGGATGGGCCCGGCAACAGCGCGCGGTGCTTGCGAGCTTCTGTCCGGCGGCGGCATTCCCGCGATCATCAACGGATCGACCCAAAACGATTGTGCAAGTTTTGCCCACACCGCCGGATCGCTGACGAGTGTGCGCATGGCCCATATCTGGGTGATCGCCAATCTTGGCAATGGCTTGCGTGCCTATGATCCCAGCTTCAAACGCCATGTCCGCACCGGGCGCAGTGCGATTTTGGACACGCTACCCGCTGCCTCGGCTTATCGCGGCGCAACGGGCGGCGCTCTCGGCACCTATAGTGGCATTCCAGCGATCACCGGATTGAATGCCACATCGGTCACCAATCTCGACAATGCCCTCACCGGCGCCACGACGAGCCTTTTGGCCCAGTTGCAGCAGCCGGCTAATATGAACCAGTCCCTGGTCGAGATTGCCGGCGGCACCCGGATCGAGATCGCCAATCTTTATCACAAGGCCTTGGATACAGCGACGGCCAGCCATCCCTATCAGGCGGCGACGACGGCCCAGTGGACAGGCCAAATTCCGACCGCACTGCGCGCAACGCTGACCATCGATGTCCAGCTCAATATCGGCGGAACGTTACAGGTGGCCACGCGCGATATCGCCGAGCTTGCCGGACGGCGCCTGACGCTGATCCCGTTCTCGATCGGAAACAACGCATCGGCGACGATCTGGCTCGACGAAGAGCTTTTGCTGCAGGCCCAGTATTCGGGCGGCTGCGCAACCTGCCAGATGACCGGATTTGGTACCATGGTCGGGCTGAGCATTGATCATGCCTATGCCTCAAACTCCGGCTGGTACATGGACGAGGTCTGGCGCCAGCCGGTCAGCGATGTGTCGACCTCTGTCCTCTTGACATCCTGGGGTGATCGCGGCCCGGGCGCGGAAGTGCGCAATGTCCGGGCGTTTGCCGCCGACGGCCAGGTGCACCGGCAGCCCTACACCGCAGGCAGTAGCCCGGAGTGCTATGCGGCGGAAACCCAAGCCATCGCGAACAGTTCTGCAGCGGATACGCCCCACTCAATTGCGTATATTCATATTGAAAAAACAGAATATACCGACGGAAGGGTTGAAATCACAAAGACGCTCCGGACACGCTTGGATGTGTCGGCAGGCTCCGGAGGCGGTGTTGTTGTTGGCAATTGCATGCCAACTTTGGAAGAACAGGCCTCGCTCGCCTTCTTTTCCGCCCAGTCACGGACCAAAATGCAGGTCTCCGAGAGCTGGCCAGCCCGGGCTGAGGAATTGCTCAGAGCCCTGGACGGTGTTTCCGCAAACCGTCACCTCAACCATCACATGATCGGCGTTGTCACCTCCCGGGCCGATATCGGGAATGATAATTCCATTCGCGAGGATCAATTGCTGCTCTCGGTCACCAGCCGGCTGAGTACGGCACCACTGGGGCCGAATTCCAGCGACAAGGCGGCCTTCGTTCAGGCCGCATCCAGTGGTCTGTCCGCGCTGGAATCGGCGACAACGCGGGAGGCCTCGGGCGCCCCGGAGGCCAATTCCACCGCGTCGATGTTTCAGTGGTATCTGACCTCGCCAAATGTTCCTGCACAGGGGCTTGGCAGCGGTGGCAGCCGCATCTTCCTGCTGGCCGATGCCACGAACTTCTCAACGGTAGCGCAACAGATTTTCGAGTATGCCGGCCCGGCGACGACCTATGCTGAGGCGTTCGCGGATGCCGAGTTCAACCTGATCCTGCCGCTCTCCGGGCGCTTGGGGCCAAGCGTGGATGCCATTCGCTTCCCGGGCGAGAGCGTTGGGGGCGCCGACTATTGGCGTCGCCTGGGCTCTGCCTATATGGCCTATAGCGACACTCCCGGCCTGTTTCATTCCGTCGCCCATATGACCGCGCCAGCCTGCGGCACCGAGCGCTATCAATTGCGTCAGTCCATGTCCTGCCTGCGCCTGCCACTCAAGGGTTCCGGCGCGGCCACCTTCGCGACCGAACTCAACGGCCCTACCGCCGAGCGCGAATTCCTCGACGAGCAATACGATGCCTGGGCATCTTCCTTCAGTGTCGATGTCTCTACAGGGTCGATGACCTTCACGCCGCCCGCGGATATCGAGACCGGTGCCGGCGGCTATCCCTACAGTCTCGCCTTCCAGCGCAGCTATAATTCGGGCTCGCAATCGTCCGGCCCGCTCGGCACCGGCTGGTCACACAATCTTGAAGCCCGACTGGAGGTGGGATCCGATATTCGAGCCGCCACGAGCGGGACAGCGCAACAAGCGGCAGCGACGCTGGTGGCCGCTGACGCGATCCTGTCACTCTTCGAAGGCGGCGGCGATCAGGTCGACATGGTCCGCGCCTTGTTGATCCAGAACTGGTGGGCCGAAAGCCTGGTCAATAATTCCGTCAGCATCCAGCGCGGAAGCGGCTCGGAGCAATTCTACCGGATGGCCGATGGCAGCTTCATCTCCTCACCCGGTGCCCGCACGACACTCACCCAGCAGGGTTCGATCACGATTGATACCGAGACGGGAGACTACTCCGAGCACGACGGAACGACCTGGCTGAGCGTGGCCAATATCGACTTTCGGGCCTTTGATTATTCCGCCCTGAGTTTCTCCTACGATACCCAGGACGGGCTGATCGAACAGTTTGTCTATGGGGCGGATACAACCCATTCGACCGGCATTTTGCCGATGGCCGACAATAATCAAAACCAGACCATCGGATCCCATCGCACATTCTTGCGCACGACCTCGACCCACGAGACCGGCCCGAGCGATGTCATCCTCACCTATAGCTACGCCAACGGGGCCCTGTCCCGGGTCGAAAATAATCTCGGCCGACAATTGAACTTCAGCTATCTGCATACCGACCCGCTCAAGCCGCCGGTTGAGCAGATCGCCGGCAGCGCGCCGCTCGGGCCGGCCTATATCCTTACTGCCGTCACCGACGAAAACGGACGCACGGTCAGTTTCGGCATCGACGACAGCACTCTGCTGTTCAACAGGCGCCGCCTCGACACCGTCACGAACCCGCAGGGGCATCAATCCTCCTACACGTATGCGACACAGCGCGCCTGGTCGATCGGCGGACTGGGCGGAACACCTGCCATGCCGCTGGACGAACTGGTCCTGCTCACCGAGATTCGTTTGCCTCATGCCCCAACCACCGCCTATCTCAGCTTTGGCTATGATGAAATCGGCCGCCTGCTTTCCGTCACCGATGCCGATGGCGACACCACCGATTACGGCATTGGCGAGGGCGCGCGGGGCATGGTGCGCAATCCGGCTAATCACGAGACCTGGTCCTATTTCGACCAGGACGGGCGTCAAATCGCATCCGCAGACCGGCGGCAAAACCTGACGACATGGCGATATGATGGTATCGGTCGGCAATTGTCGCAGCAGTTTCGCGCGGTCAATCATCCGAATACTTATTTCTGGATTGGCTCACAAACCGATTACGACGCCTTCAACAATGTGGTTGAGACACGGGCCATGCCGCGTCCGGATGCCGAAATACCCTCAACGCAGACGCCACTGACGACACAGACCTTCTACATGCACCCGGGTCAACCAACCTGGCCGACACGCACCATTGACCCCAATGGCCATATTGCCTCGATCACCTGCTACTCCAGCGCCACGCCGGAAGCGGGCTGTTCAACCCTGGGCCTTGACGCCAATACGCGCGGCGGCTTGCCTCAGGCAATGATCGGCGCAGAAGGCCAGACCACGATCATCGCCTATGGTGCCTATGGCTTGCCCACCGAGACTCGCACGCAAGTCGGCGCGGCCGAGTGGCGAACGACCCAGATTGAATATGGCGCCAACCATTTGCCGAGCCTGTCGCGCGTACTCAATACGAGCCTTGTTCTGGGCGGCGCCGACCCGGAAACCCGTTTTTTCTGGAGCCCGGCCGGCGACCTGGTCAGCGTGATTGATCCGTCCGGCGCAGACGCCGCCGCCACATATGACGCCAATCGCCGCATCCAGACCCTCGCTTTCCTGCCCGGCGATGCCGATCTGAGCCAGTACTCCGGCTTTGATTACAATCCCTCCGGCTGGCTGAACTCGATGGGCACCTCAATCACCGGCAGCGCGGGCGGCTCCATGCTGACCACTTCGGTGACCTATACGCCAGCTGGACAGGTCGAAAGCATTCTCGATCCCGATGACACGATTGCCGCCGGCGAGCTGGGCCAGCATTTCACGTACTATTCACGGGGGTGGGTGAATGAACTGACTGATGGCGCCGGGCGCATCACGAAAACGACTTATCTTGAAGACGGAGATCCGTATTGCACTCGGCTCGGCATGGGCACCGCCGACCAGCGCACCGGGCACCGCGTCAATCTGTATCGGTGGGGGGCCACCCACACCTTCTATCAATCCAATGCGGATCGGGATGCCGATTGTGCGGTCACTGACGCCGGTGAAGACCCGAGCACAACCTGGGCGACGACATATTCCGTCGACGCCTGGATGCGCGAGTACAACACCAGTTTCCCGGACGGGGATCGCGATTACCGCAATCTCGACCCTGTGGGCAACGTTCTCATCCGCCGTCGCTTCAACAAGGTCGCAGGCACCAATGTCGAGCAATGGCGCCACACCTCCATCTTCGATGACGCCAATCGCCAGACCCGGATAACCACGCCGGAAGGTGTGTTGGACACCAGCTATAATCTGGCCGACGACGTCACCCGCATCGAGCTGGTCGGCGGCGACTGGCTGGAATACGAGTATGATTTTGCTGGCAATCTCATCCTTGAGCGCCGCAGTTCCGGCTTCGACACCGGTTATGAATACGACATTGCCGGCCGCCGCACCGCCATTATCTGGCATGACGGCTATACCGCCCGCTATGTCTACAACATCGCCGGCCAGCTGATCCGCGTCGAGGAAGACGCCAATGGCGACGGCACCTCAGAGCGCACCCTGGCAGCCTATGTCTATGACCGCATCGGCCGGCTCTCGGAACGCCATGTCGGCGGCCGCGATCCCCATGGCGACGGCAGCGGTCCGGGCCCGGATGCCGTCTCCGGCATCGCCTATGCCTATGAGGCCGATAGCGAGCTGGTGCAGATGCAGCACGTCTTCTCCGACCAGTCGGTCACCTTCACCTATGCTTATGACGGCTCCGGCCGGCTCACCGCCGAGGCCGCGGATGTGTCCGGCTGGCTGTGGTCGGCGGCCGGTGTCAGCGAAAGCTGGGATTTCGACCACGCCGACTCGGTGCGCCCCGACGAGCCCACCAATGTCGTCAATCAATACGATACCGTCTCGCTGACCGGTTCGGCCGGCAATGCGAGCTGGTCCTTGACCTACGATGCCAGCGACAACCTCTCCGGCGATGGCACCCGCTTCTTCAATCACGACACGCGCAACCGCCTGACCGGCATTGCCGAGCCGGGCCAGACCACCACCTATGAATATGATGTCATTGGCCGGCGCACGGGCAAGAGCCTCAATAGCGGCGCCAGCTGGACCGGCTATGTGCATGCCGGCGGCATGGAGATCGGCGAGGTCAATGCGGCCGGTCAGTATTTGATCCGCTATATCCCCGGCCCCGGCATTGATCAGCGCGAGGCGATGATTATCACCAATCCGGCTACCGGCGCCGCGATCAGCCGTCATTATTATCACGCCAACCGCCTCGGCTCGGTCATCGCCCTGGCCGACCAGGCTGGCGTGCTCACCGACCAGTATCAATACACCCCCTATGGCGTCGAAAACCTGCTCGACACCTCCGGCAATCCCTTCCGCTATACCGGCCGCCGCTATGACCCCGAAAGCGGGCTGTACTATTACCGGGCGCGCTATTACTGGCCGGAAATCGGACGCTTCCTGGAGACCGACCCGATTGGCTATGCGGATCAGATGAATCTGTATGCTTATGTCGGCAACAACCCCCTCAATGCGACCGATCCGACGGGGGAAGACACAAGGGTGTCAATAAAATCGTATCGTCTGGGTTGTATAACAACCTATTGTTACGGACATGCTTTTGTTGAGTATTCAGATACAGATACCGGGGAAACGTGGATTACCCGTGCGGGCCCTACGCCTGGTGAGCCAGTACCACAGACACCGGGAGAATTGATCGATGGTACCACGTACCCTCGCCAGAATGTTTACGCTCAGAACGACCCACTTGAGGCTTCCGATGAATATGGGTTCGCGGAGCAAAACAATACGCCCGTGAGGGAGAGGCAGTTCACGACCATTGATGCAGACCTTGAGGATGTCATCGCGATCGTGAACGAATTTATCGAGGCCGTAAATTCAGCGGAGTCGGGCTATAATCCCAGAACGAACAATTCCAATACGTATACGGGTGACGTCTGGGAAGAAATTACAGGGTTGCCGCCAACTACAGGGGGGCTCTATCACGATTTGCCCGACATTAAGGGAGAGCTGAATGAGGTTAATAACTAACTTGTCTTTCCAATTTCTAGGAGCATTGGGACCCTTGGTATGAAGCAACGAAATCAATCATCAAACTTGCCGCGGAAGGCTCTTGCTGCGCGAGCGTCGTGCGTTGTTTTTGGTCTTGTTGCTTTTGCATTGTCATCCTGCAGTGTTACCCACGAAGATGCTAATATGGATGGGCAAAATCAAAGCATTGACATGTGTAATGAGGAGTTGTTTTCAGAAATACAAGAGAGGTTCGGAGTTAATTTGGAGTCAGATACCCAACTGGCAACTCTATTATCAGATTTGGACCGACTTTCGGCCGATTATGTCGTCGTCCGGCAACAGTATCGTCTAGGCGAGTGCGACAGGGGTGGCTCTTCCATCCACACTGGATACGTGAAATTACGTGCTGCGGAACCGTTTGAAGGTAGTTCAAGTGATAGCCTGGTGCGAATCCAAACTCTCGAGGCCTTCATTTTTCTATTCAACGAGAAGGAAGATATCGTGTGGGTTGAGCGACAGCTGACGGCGTTTGGACCATAGAAAAATACGGGAATAAATGGGGACACCACTTTCCCGCGTCCATGACGGACGCGCTTGAACTATGACGACCTGACCGGCCTATTACGCCGGCGGTGGCGACCCTTGAGCCGGATTCCCCAAGGCCTATGTCGGCAACAACCCCCTCAATGCGACCGATCCGACGGGGGAACGCCAAGTCGTCAAACTTCAAGCTGGGGGCCAAGTGTCTGGAGCTAGGAACCAGACAGTTCGCGCTAATGCTGGCGTGTATGCCGGGCAGGATTCGCGGGGTCGCTTGAGAGTTGGGGTCTTCGGTTCAACAGGTGTGGGCGGAGCGACGCGGCCGAATGCGGCAAGCGTGTCAGGGGGATTTGCAATCGCCCCTGGAATGACCACCGACAACATCGCAGGGCAAACAGTTGCCGTTCAGGGAGACATCGATCTCCCGGGATCCATGGTGGATTTGAGCGGTGACATCTCGCTGCCAGCAGGTCAAATGTCGAGCACCCTTGCGGCGTTTGCTGATGGTAATTTTGACCTGAGCAATATCGATATGTCTCAAGCCGAGGTGGCAGTTGAAGCTGGCTTAGGCACGGCCGGAATGGGATCGATCACGCTAAATCAAACTTATGAAGCGGGTTTGACGGTCCCTAATGATATGAACATTTCCGGTTCGCCAAGCGGGGATGTAAACTTCTCATACACAAGCCCCGCTACCGAACAGCAAAAGACCTTTAATTTGCGGGAATTGTTTGCGGGTAGAGAGGAGCGCTACCGTGGCGATTAGATCTGATCGAAAAAGCACTAAACTTGGAATGGTCTTGTACTATGCGATTTTGGCCTTAGCCATCGTCGTATCTGTTGCGGTTCTGATGCTGTATGGATTCGAATCCTTTATCGTATCTGCGTTCATTGGCGGTGCGATTAGCATTGGATCCGGATACATCTTAGGGGTTTCTCGATTTAACCGATAGCCGCCAAAGATGGAATTGGACAACCCGGGTCCCACGGGTCGTGTCAGAGGAACTTCGCCTTGAGTGCGGAGCGGTAGTTCCCTAGCCTCTCCGGATGCGTAATCCGTTCAAATATTTCAAGACTTCGCCCGAGATCATCCGCCTTGCGGTGATGATGTACATCCGCTT